>ERZ827168.3-NODE-3-length-493972-cov-26.032617_pt1 | contig 493972 bp, 459 predicted proteins | sample MGYA00519868_ERZ827168 | MGnify/ENA primary metagenome ERZ827168 (study PRJEB31778, sample SAMEA3449271) | human gut metagenome | biome: human gut; feature: human-associated habitat; material: faeces | place: United Kingdom | collected 2010/2012 ... | reverse complement strand
ATGTGTTAGGCACGCCGCCAGCGTTCATCCTGAGCCAGGATCAAACTCTCTAAAAATTTTATCCAAACGCGTCTTTCGGCGCATTCAAATCATTTTCAGAGCTTAATCGCTCAATCAGTTTTCACTGACTTTTTTCTCGTTTTTCACAAGAATTACTGTACTTGAAAGTACTCTCAAATTAATCTTCAAGGGTTTGTTTGATCGTTGTTTAATTTTCAAGGTGCTGCACCCGCTCTCGCTGAGTGCTCGACTATCTTACCAAATCTCGCCCCCTTTGTCAATCCCTTTTTCGAATCTTTTTGCGCTGTTTTGTCAACGCTTCCGAGTGTTCAGGCGGCTGATTGCTTTTATATCAACGGTTTCGGGAATTTAGATGGTTTTGGGATTTGTATAAGATTTTGGCAATTTCTTGTTTGCGGGTTTTGCCTATATATAAATGTATAAGAAATCGGAGTTCTGACTGACCGTTGTGACGGATGTGGTGCCGTCGGATTTTTTGTGGAAGTTCAACCAAAACACCTCCGTCACGGCAGGTAAGCGCGAGTTGCCAGAGATATCGTTATTGCTGATTCGCAATTATTCCGTGGGACGCCGAGGACGTCGTCCCCTACGATTTAATTTAAACTTTTGTGTTATGCCATAAACAATATTTTACTTTTAGCAACTACCGGACAATCCCTCCGTCCTACGGACAGCTCCCTTTACATAAGGGAGCCTTTAAAGTGCGTAAATTCAGCATTTGTCGGCAAAACGCGGCAAAGTTCTGCCATACAAATAAACAGCCTGCGGCACACCTCATCCGTCTCGCAAGCTCGACACCTTCTCCTCAAGGAGAAGGCGAATTTAACTGTCGGTTCGACGGTTTTGGGCAGAAACGAGCCTATACCACCCTGAAATAAATCTGCTGTTCAACCGACAAAAAGCGCCCCGAATCGCTTCGGAGCGCCTGAGATCAATTGAGCACGGGAATAAATGCGTTATGGATGGCTTCGACCGCTCTGTCGCCGTCCTCGACGTCGATGAGCACCGAGATTTTTATCTCGCTGGTGGCTATCATCTGAATGTTGATATCCGCCTCAAAGAGCGCCTCAAACATCTTGGCGGCGATGCCGGGGTGGGATTCCATGCCCGCGCCGACGACGGAGACCTTCGCTACGCTCTCGTCGCAGTTTATCTCAAGGCCGCTGAGCAGCTCGAGCGACTTGAGCACGGCGATCGCTTCGTCACGGTGAGCCTTGGTGGTGGTGAATGCGATATCCTTGGTGTCGCCTCTGCCGACGGACTGGAGAATTATATCAATATTAATATCCTTTGCGGCGAGCTTGCCGAATATTTTATAAGCAATGCCGGGCACATTGGGCACGCCGATTATGGATATCCTTGCGACATCCGTATCTTTAGTAACACCTCTTACGAGCATTTTTTCCATGGAAGCAACCTCCTTGACTATAGTTCCGGGCGCACGCACAAGGCTTGAGAGCACCTCGACTTTAACATTGTATTTCTTTGCCATCTCGACCGAGCGGTTGTTGAGCACCTGAGCGCCGAGCGTCGCCAGCTCGAGCATCTCGTCATAGGTGATCTCGCTGAGCTTCTTTGCGCCCTTGACCTTCCTCGGGTCGGCGGTGTAAACGCCCTCAACGTCGGTGAAGATCTGGCAGCGATCGGCGTGCATCGCGGCGGCTATCGCCACGGCGCTGGTATCCGAGCCGCCCCTGCCGAGGGTGGTTATATCGTCATAGCGGTTGATACCCTGGAAGCCCGCGACGACAACGATATTCTTCTTTGCGATCTCCATTTCGATCCTCTCGGTGCGGACCTTTTTGATCCTGGCGCTGCCGTAGACGGAATTGGTGGTGAAGCCCGCCTGCCAACCGAGCAGGGAGCAGACAGGGAAGCCGAGGCTTTCGATAGCCATTGCAAGCAGCGAGATAGAAATCTGCTCGCCCGCGGAGAGGAGCATATCCATCTCTCTTTTTGAAGCCTTGGGATTTATCTCGGCGGCCTTATCAATGAGGTCGTCGGTCGTATCGCCCTGAGCGGAGACTACAACGACCACATCGTTGCCCTGCTTATAAGTATCCGTCACTATCCTTGCGACATTCATCACTCTCTCGGCGTTGGCAACGGAGCTGCCGCCGAATTTCTGCACAATTAAAGACATATAGTACCTCCGTTATTCGGAATCAATAATCGGTTATTCTGATGACCGACTTCACATCGGCTCCGAGGCGGCCGAGCTTGCTCTCGAAGTCGCCCTCGCGTATAGCATCGGTCACAAAGGCGATCTCGCCGTCCGGCGCGTTGCTGCGGGTAAGCATATCAATGTCGCCGAATTCCCTGCCTGCTCGTGCTATCGTCTCGGCGGCGTTGTCGGTGAGAAGTCTGACATAAAACGGAATGACATTGTCAAGCCTGTCTGCCACATAGTCGGGTTCGCCATCCTGCCAACCGAAGAATTTCTTGCGCTCCATATGCTTGGCGCAGTCGATAACGTCGGCAACGACGGCGCTTGCGGTCGGCATCTTACCGGCGCCCTTGCCGTAGAATACGACGTCGCCTATTGCGTCGCCGCGGACAAGAATGGCGTTAAAAACATCGTCCACGGTGGCAAGCTGGCTGTGCGCCCGCACGAATGCGGGAGAGACCATGACGGATACTCTGCCGTCCTTAAGCAGCTTTGCCCTCGCAATGAGCTTGATGACTCCGCCCCATGAGCGGGCGTATTCGACGTCGGCGAGGTCTATCTTGCGGATACCCTCGGTGTAGACCGACTCGGGGTAGACGTGCTTGCCGAAGCATAGAGCCGCCAGGATGCATATCTTGCGGCAGGCGTCGATGCCGTCGACATCGGCGGAGGGGTCTCGCTCGGCGTAACCGTTCCTCTGCGCCAAAAACAGCGCATCGTCAAAGGTCATCCCGTCACTAATCATTTTAGTAAGAATGAAGTTAGTTGTTCCGTTGAGTATGCCTGCGATCTCATTTATATCATTTGCGGCGAGGCACTGACTTATCGGCCTGATGATGGGAATTCCGCCGCCAACGCTCGCCTCAAAGAGGAAGTTGACATTCTTTTCGTCGGCGAGCTTCAGCAGCTCGCAGCCCTTGACCGCGACAAGCTCCTTGTTGGAGGTCACAACGCTCTTGCCCGCCTTGAGGCACGCCGTGACATATTCATAAGCCGGGTGAAGCCCGCCCATGGTCTCGACGACTATCTTAACCTCATCGTCCTCAAGGATCTTTGCAAAGTCGGTGATTACCAGCTTCTCATAAGGGTCGCCGGGGAATTCGCGGCGGTCGAGGATATATTTCAGCTCAAGCTCGCTCTGCATACTTTTTTTGACTATATGCTCGTGATTCTTAGCGAGCAGCTCGGCAACGCCGGAGCCGACAACGCCGTAGCCCATGATGGCAACATACATTCGGAATCGCTTCCTTTCTTTTTAAGTGATCCCCCGTCAGCCGCTCGGCTGCGCGGGTAAGACCCGAATATTTAAAGAAATATATCGTTATAGTAACATATTTTTTCATAATAATAAAGGGGGTAATCAAAAGTTTATGAAGTTTTTCGTAATTTAATCCGTAAGTAATTGCCTTTTTGTGAAAAATGGTGTAGAATGGGCTCGTTCACAGAAAATACAGGAGGTGTATTCATTTGTCAACCATCGAAAAGAGAAGAGCCACGCTCATAAATCTCGTCTATTATTCATTGCTGATAGCTGCGTATTATCTGTTTCTGAAATACGCATTCTGGATAGTCGCGCCGTTTATCTTCGCCTTTGCGGTCGCAATGTTCCTGCAAAAGCCGATACGCAAGATAAATAAAAAGACCAAGATAAAGAAGGGCATAATCGGCTTTGTCGCGGTCATCCTTATCTTCGCCATCCTCGCCAGCCTGCTCGTGCTCGTCGGCTATCGGATAGGCGTTGAATTCAAAGGCTTTGCCGATTATATAATGCATAAGCTCGAGGACTTCCCGAACCTTATCCGCTCGGCGGAGGCGTGGGTCAATAATGCGGTCAGCTTCCTGCCCGATGCCATAGAGAAAACGATAACCGACGCAGTCAGTGACTTCACCGATAAGCTCCTGCTCGTCACCAAGGAGGACTCCGACATCCAGCAGGGTCTCTCCAGCGGCTTCTCGGGCATAGACCTCTCGGTGCTCAAGACCCCGCTCGGCGGCCTGCTCTCCACGGCGAAGCAGATACCCGCTGCGCTGACGGCGGCGCTCATCGGCCTCATCGCCTGCTTCTTCATCACCTGCGATTACGATAATTTCACCTCGATGATAAAGCGCAACGTCTCCGAGAAGCACGAGCACGCCCTTGTCAGGACGAAGCATCTGCTCATAGATATCCTCGGAAAAATGTGCAAATCCTACCTCACCATAATGTTCGTCACCTTCTGCGAGGTCTCAATAGGGCTTAATATCTTGAAGCTCATCGGCGTATACACGGGCGGATATATCCTCGTCATAGCGATATGCACAGCCCTTGTCGATATCCTGCCCGTATTCGGCACAGGCACGGTGATGATACCGTGGGCAGTGGTCAGCCTCTTCACGGGTAAGACAGGCCTCGGCATAGGCCTGCTGGTCATCTACGGCATAATCACGGTCATCCGTCAGATACTCGAGCCGAGGCTCGTTGCAATGAACGTCGACATGCCCCCGATACTCACCCTTGCGGGCATGTATATCGGCCTGCAGCTCTTCGGCGTGGTAGGCATGTTCATGGTGCCCATCACATTCGTGCTCATCAAGGCGCTCAACAGCGAGGGCATAATCCACCTCTACGGCAGGGAGAAGCCCGCCGAGGAGGATGAAAAGCCCGCCGAAAATGCCGAGAAAGTCGAAACCGAGTAAAAAAAGCACAAGAAAAGTGCATTTCAGCAGTAATTTTTATAAAAAACACCAAAAAAATTATTGAAATGGCATAACTTTTGTGCTACAATTACTTCAATACGGTATTAAATACTGGATTTAAACTTGTTCCCGTGCGCATCGCCGACGGGTTTACATTAAGGAGGAAGTTTTTTTGAAAGCCTATAATGCCAAAGACATCAGAAACATCGCCATTGCCGGCCACAGCGGCAGAGGCAAGACCACCCTCGCCGAAGCAATGCTCTTCCTTGCAAAGGCTACCGACAGACTCGGCAGAGTTGCCGACGGCAACACCGTGCTTGACTTCGACGCAGAGGAAAAGAGACGCAAGGTCACAATAGCCACCGCCATGGCGGCTTTTGATTGGAATAACACCAAGATCAACCTGCTTGACACTCCGGGCCTTTTCGACTTCGCGGGCGGCGTGAGCGAGGGTATGCGTGCAGCCGAGAGCGCACTCATCGTCCTTGCAGCCGGCTCCGGCGTTGACGTCGGCGCAGAGAAGGCTTACAAAGCTGCTTCCGAGAGGAAGATAGCAAAGCTCTTCGCGGTCACCCGCTGCGACGCCGAGAACACCGACTTCTACAAGACCTTTGACGCTCTTAAAGAGGAATACGGCGCTCCCGTATGCCCCGTCGTCGTTCCCTATATGGAGGGCGACGCAGTCAAGGGCTATGTCGATTTCTCGACAGGCAAGGCTTACGCTTACAACGGCGGCAAGGCAAGCGAGATCGCTATGCCCGCCGACGACAGAATAGAAGAAATGAAAGAGGTCTTTAACGAGGCAGTTGCCTCCGCCGACGAGGAGCTTATGGAGAAGTTCTTCGAGGGCGAGGCTCTCACCACCGAGGAGATCGCAAAGGGTCTCAAGGCAGGCATCATCGCGGGCGACATCTACCCCGTATACGCTTGCTCCGGCTACACCACCGACGGTGTCGACCTGCTCCTCAACGGCATTGTCAGCGCCGCTCCCGACGCCGCAAGCTGCGCGGGCGAAGGCGATATCAAGTGCGACGAAAACGGCGCTCTTGCGGCTATCTGCTTCAAGACCGTTGCCGACCCGTTCGTCGGTAAGATGTCCTTCTTCAAGGTCGTCTCCGGCAAGATAACCTCCGACACTCCCGCTTACAACGCCCGCACAGGCGAGAGCGAGAGAATGGGTAAGATAATCACCCTCAAGGGCGCTAAGCAGGAGGATTCCGCTTGCATCCCCGCCGGCGATATCGGCGTTGTCACCAAGCTCTCCGGCTTCAAGACCGGCGACACCCTCTGCGCCCCCAAGGCTGATATAGAGCTTGCAGGCGTCAACTTCCCGAAGCCCTGCCTTCCCATGGCCGTCAAGGCTCGCAAGAAGGGCGAGGAGGACAAGATCGCTGCCGGCCTCAACAGACTTGCGGAAGAGGATCTTACCATATCCTACACCACCAACCCCGAGACCAAGGAGCAGATCCTTTCGGGTCTCGGCGAGCAGCATCTTGACTCGGTAGTTACCAAGCTCAAGAATAAATTCGGCGTTGAGGTCGACCTCTCCGTTCCCAAGGTCGCATACAGAGAAACCGTCAGCAAGACCTCCTATGTCCAGGGCAGACATAAGAAGCAGTCCGGCGGCAGCGGCCAGTTCGGCGATGTTTGGATCAGATTTGAGCATATCGACGGCGACGGCTTCGAGTTTGCCGAGGAAGTTGTCGGCGGCTCCGTTCCCAAGAACTTCTTCCCCGCAGTCGAAAAGGGTCTGCGCGAAGCGATCCTCAAGGGTCCCCTTGCCGGTTATCCCGTTGTCGGTCTGAAGGCAACCCTCTGCGACGGTTCGTCCCACCCCGTTGACTCCAACGAAATGGCGTTCAAGACCGCCGCAAAGATCGCTTACAAGAACGGTATGCCCCTTGCGAATCCCAAGCTCCTTGAGCCCTACGGCTCACTGAAGGCTTATATGCCCGGCGACAACCTCGGCGATATCATGGGCGATATCACCAAGAGGCGCGGCCGCGTGCTCGGCATGGGTCCCTGCGAGGATGACCCCAAGATGCAGGAGCTCGTCGCCGAAGTTCCTATGGCTGAGATGGGCGATTTCGCCACCGTGCTCCGCTCCGTCACCGCCGGCAGAGGCTACTTCTCATTCGTATTTGACCACTATGAGGCCGCTCCCGAGAACGTCGCTCAGAAGGTCATTGAGGAAGCTAAGGCCTCCGCAGAGGAAGAATAATTACATAAACCTCACTGTTTTTCTTTCATTAAAACCCCTCTTTGTGCAAACCGGGTGCAGGCAGCTGCATCCGGTTTGTCCTTTTTTGACCGCCGCGATCCGTGTATTGCGAGCGGTCATTTTTCTTTTTTAAATCCGCCCTAAACAGCCGCTTCTCTGCCCCGTTTCGGCAAAGCCAAAATATCCGTTGACATTATATTGCAAAAGATGTATAATATATTTGAACAAACTCTAATTAAATATTTATTTTCAAAGTGAGGATGACCGGAGGCTATATAAATTACCATGCCGCCTCACGAAATGAGCTTCGGAAGGCTTAAATCATTCGGCTATTTCCGCAAAGCGATCCATATCGCTCTGCAATTTTACAATGACCGCTCTTTTCAATAAACGCTCCGTAGAGTCGGATAATTTACGGAAAGAAGGCGAGTATTTTGATAACCTCAGAGCGAGCGACCGAGCTTGCGAGAGAAAACTATGACGATATATTCCGCTTCTGCCTGTCACGTCTCGGCGACGAATGGGAGGCGGCCGACGCGGCGCAGGAGGTATTCCTGCTGCTGCGGCAGCGGCTCGGCGAGCTGGAGGACTGCAATCTGAGAGGCTGGCTCTTCGCCGTTGCGGATAAAAAAATAAAGGAAGCCCGCCTGAACGCCTCAAGGCGCAAGCGGGAGCTGATATTGGAGGATATCGCCGAATCTCTCCGCAGCGAATCGGGCGAGCTTTGCCCCGCCTGCGAGCTGACCCGCCCCCTCGGCGAGAAGGATCGCGAGCTTTTTGAAATGATATATGAGCGGGGCATGAGCCACGCCGATATCAGCCGCGCCCTCGGCGTCTCCGACGGCGCCCTGCGAGTGAGAATATGTAGGCTTAAAGCTAAATTGATGAAAAACATAAATTAATTTTTCACTTGAAAGGAGAAATACGCATGAAAACACACGGCAAACTCTTCTCCAACCTCATAGCTGCGGGCTTCCTGCTGACAGCAGTATTCTTCCTGCTGCGCTGCTTCGACATTATCAACGGGATGCTGCTCGGCTGGGTGATAGCCCCAATCTGGGTCGCCATGCTCGTTCTCGCGGTGATACTGCTCATCGGGCGAGCGGCGAAGCTCGGCTTGGCGCTTCGACTGCTGCCGTTCGGGACGGCTCTCATCCTGGCTCTCGTGTTCATCCTCAACAATGCCCTTGACCTGCTCGCCGTGAACGCATATTGGTATACGATGAGCGGTATTTCCATCGTCGCCGCAGCAGCGATACTTCTCTGTTCGCTGAAAGCAAAATAACACAAAGCCCGGTCGCTCCTTCATCGGAACGGCCGGGTCATCTTATTTGATATCAAATTCATTCCACGGGTATTCCTCCGTCGGCGGCAGAGCGGAGAAGCTCATTCTCTCGCCGCTTATCGGATGGGTGAATTCAAGCCCGCAGGCAAAGAGCGCAAGCCGGCCCGAGCCTCCGCCGTATCGCCCGTCCCCGACGAGCGGCAGCCGTCTGCTCGCAAACTGCACCCTTATCTGATGAGTTCTGCCCGTGAGCAGAGAGACCTCTATGAGCGCCTTGCCCCCACTCTCGGCAGCCACACGGTAGTCGAGCGCCGCTTCACGCACACCCTTACGCATACGCTTGACGACGAAGGTCTTGTTCTTTTGCTTGTCACGGAAGAGAAGATCCGTCAGCGTGCCGCTTGCCTCGGCAGGAACGCCGTTCGTCACGGCATAGTAGCGCTTTTTCAGCCCGTGGCTCTGCACCTCGGCGCTGAGCGCCGCAGCGGAGCGGCTGTCCTTGGCGTAGACCATCAGCCCGCCCGTCTCACGGTCAAGCCGATGCACGGGGTAGGCTTTCGCCTTTTCGCCGTTCTCGGCAAAGTGCCTGTCGAGCAGCGAAAGCATACTCTCGCCCTCGCCCGCCTGGCTGAGCATCCCCGCAGGCTTCAGGCAGACCGCTATGCAGGGATCCTCAAATATAATTGCCGCCGAGTCTTGCACGCCTCTCGCTCCTCCTGAGTGAATATCTTATATTATCCACGACCAGCCAGAGCTGACCCGCAAGGTGCTCGGGGTCCTCCCTCATGCCCGTCCTGAACCATTCGGATATCATGCCGAAGAGCGCATACTCATAAAACGAAGCGATGAACTCGATATCCTCGTCGGGCACATTCATCCCCGAGGCCATCGCCTGCACAAAGTCGACGACTATGTACTTACAGGATTTATACATATAGTTCTCAAAATAATCGTAGCTGCGCGAGGAGCAGATATTGTTGATTATCTTCTTGTGAGAATAGGCGACCTCGGCGACCTTCATAAATGCCGCAAGCCATGAGCCGCCGCCCTGATGGGTCTTGATGATATCGGTCATCTCACGCTTGAATATCTCCTCAAGCAGGTCGTAAATATCGCTGTAGTAGTAATAAAAAGTGTTGCGGTTGATGCCGCAGGTCTCGACGATATCCTTGATTGTTATCTTGTCGAACGGCTTCTTTTCGAGCAGCTCAACGAAAGTGTCGGATATCATTTTTTTAGTATCTTTCTGCATGATTTGCCCCCGTTTTTATTCTTTTTTGTCCCCCATTCGGGCGCCTGAATGCGCCCGTCGGTAATGCCACCGTATTTACCCTCTTTGTATTATAGCATATTTCTGATATTTTTTCAATAGAATAATCCTTTGTTTGGCTTTTTGGTACAAAATCGCCTGCGGTTTTTGTGCAGATTGCCGAGAATCGTTTTTATGCAACATCCCTATTACATTTTTTGTTCATTTGTGGTAAAATTAAACGGAAGAAATGAGGTGAATTTCGTGTTTTACAATACGGGCGATACCGTCGTTTACGGCAGCAGCGTATGCAGCATATCAGGAATAAAAGAAATGCGCTTCGGTACAGATATAAAGCAATATTATATCCTTAAACCGATTTTCGAGCCTCAGTCAACGGTATATCATCCCGTTGACGGCGATTCGTCGAAACTGCATCCGCCGATAAGCGCCGATGAAGCGCGTCGAATCGTTTCTGCTCCGCCCATGCCCGATTGGGAGAGCGACGACCGCTTGCGACGGGAGGAATTCTTTCGCATTTTACACAGCGGGAGCTGCGCCGAGGTGGTCTCGATGGTCAAACTCATCTGCCGCCGTAAGCGTGAGGTCAAAAAGCTGCGAGCCGCTGACGAACGCTCGTTAAGCGACGGCAAAGGGCTTGTCGCCGGGGAGCTTGCCTATGCTCTCGGCATAACAAAAGACGAAGCGATAAAAGCCATAACCGACTGAAATGATGAGCATTACATAAACCGCGCGAATTAAAAGCGGCGGTACGGTGTTGTTACGATTCGTCACATTCTACAAAAACCGCACTTGAAATTTTACGCTTGCACCGTGTTACTTTTTCATCTTGAAAAAGACTGTATATACATAAGGCGAAGAACGGTAATCTATCCGTCAAACAAGTGAAAAAGCATCCGCACATCAAAGCGCGGATGCTTGATTTTTTATTCGTGATTTTTTACGAGATCCTTGAAGTGCTTGCCCTTATGCTCAAAATCCTTGTAGACGTTGTAGCTCGAGGCCGCCGGGGACATCAGGCAGGTCATGCCCTGCTTGGTGCAGCGGAAAGCGGCGTCCACCGCCTGCTCCATATCCTCGACGATGATTATATTTTTGCGGCAGCCGTGCTCCCGCATCTCGGCGCACAGGCGGCAGCCCGTGTCGGGCAGGCCGATGAGGTTGCTCACGGCGCTCCCCTCAAGGAAGCTGACGAAGCCCGAGTAATCAATTCCCCTGTCCATGCCGCCGAAGATGAGCGTGTCCACATCTCCGAGGGCTTCAACGGCGCACTGCACCGCCTGCGGAATCGTAGCGATCGAGTCGTTGACGAATTTGATGCCGCCGTATTCGCCGACCGGCTCCATGCGGTTCTCAATGCCGCCGAAATCCTTTATCGCCGAGACGATGGCTTCATCGCCGATGCCGAGGCACCTTGCGGCGGCTGCGGCAAGGCAGACATTCTGTTTGTTGTGCCTACCCCTAAGCCTGTCGTTGGAGGCGGCCGCGGCGAGAATTTCGCCGTCCTCAGCCCCTCCGTCGGAGCAGACCTTGATGACGGTCGGTATAACGAGCGAGAAGTCAAAATATTTATCGAGATCCTGCTGAGCGTTGCAGATGAAATAATCGCAGCCGACCTGGTGGCGGATTATATTCATCTTTGCGGCGACATAGCCCTCAAAGCCGTTGTAGTGGTCAAGGTGCTCGGGATAAATATTAGTCATAACCGCCACATGGGGCGAGGCGGTCGTGAACTCAAGCTGATGCGACGACATCTCAATGACCGCTATCTCCGGTTCGCCGCTCTCGAGCCTGTCAAGCACGGGAATGCCGATATTGCCGATGAGGCAGGCGGTCTTGCCCGACTTTTTGACCATCTGATAAATGAGAGTCGAGGTGGTCGTCTTGCCCTTGGTGCCCGTCACGCCGACGCAGGTGCACTGCGAGAAGCGCAGGAAAAGATCCGTCTGGCAGGTGACCTCCACGCCCTTGGGCACGGTCACGTCACGGAACGAAATGCCCGGAGTTTTGATAACGAGGTCGTAATCCTTCATCGCGTCGAAGTAGCAGTCGCCGCCGTAGAGGGTCACGTTGCTGTCATGCAGGTCGATATCGCGCCTGTCGCCTATGCCCAGATGCTTATCGGGCAGGTGGCGGCGGATCATATCGTAGGTCGAGCGCCCCTCCCTGCCGAAGCCGAGGATGAGCACGCGCCTCTCTCTGAGATATTCAATCAATTGCCGAAACATATTTATACATCTCCCTGACCGCCGGCAGGAATTCGCTGCCGACTGAGTTAACTTCGTTATATTCGCCGAAAAGCGCCCGCAGCTCGCAACTCGTGACGGGTGTGCGGCGTTTTTCGTATTCCGCAAGCAGATAAGGCTTCTCCCCGCCGCCGAAGCGCCGCAAAGTCAGCTCCAGCATGGCGCAGACCTCCCGAGCCGTGCCGACGCATTCAAAGGGCTTGACTCCCGAGAAGCCGCAAAGCCCCTCAAAGTCGGCGAGCAGGTCTGCCTTGTCGAGCATATCGCAGCCGAACGCCTCTATCAGCTCCCCGCGCTCCACAAAGGGCGAGAGCATTATGAAAACAAAGAGGCACTTGGCGCAGTTGCAGCACCATACATTTTTTTTGCTGCCCGCGTTGCAGGAGCGGAAAACCTTGAGATATTGCGGGCAGGCGGCGAATTTCTTGGCTATCTGAGCCTCGTTGAACGGGCGCAGCAGGCTGAAATACCGTATCGGCAACCCGAAATATCCGTCGGAGAAATCCCTGAAATCCTTCTCGAATTCATAAGATTTGGAGTATTGATGATTGACCCCCGTGCCGCCGATGTTGGCTTCATTCGCGCTCGATTCATTGGAGAGGGCGATATTCTCCGCCCCGATGAGATACGCGCAGTAGTAACTAAGGAAGGCGACTATCGCCGAGAACGGCGTGTGACCGTTCAGGTAGCCCCTGCGGTTAAGCTCCAACAAATCCGGGTCGATGGTGCGGTAGGTTTTTATTATCCTGCTCTCGTCATAGCCCGCCGCAAGCACGCACTGAGTCCTTGCCGGCTGGTCGTTGACGGTGAAGAACATATTTTTGTTGCGGAAGCCCGAGAGCAATTCGGTGGTAACGGCGCTGTCTTTACCGCCGCCGACGGGTATGATATTCAGCCCCGCCGAGACGAAGTCACCGCCGACGGGGAGCGCCTCGCCCTCGCAAACTATATTTACGAACGAATCAAGCTCGGTCGTGATGCCGTTGCGGTAAAAGAATTCGCCGAGCCCGCTGAACCAGAGCTTTTTGAACCAAAGGACGTCCGCGCCGCCGAGGCTGCCGCAGAGCACGCGCACCGTCGGCGGGCAAGCGGCTTTCCAATAGCTGACCGCCTCCACCATGCCGAGGCAGAAGGCTATCCGCCGCGCGGCGGGCGAATCAAAGGCGTTTATGATATTCAGATTATCCGTTTTTATCCGAGTGGTCGGTGTAAAGACCGTGTCGCCGAGCGAGAAGCGAAAGCCGAGAGTTATCTCGCCCTCTTTGCCGGTGAGAGAGAAGCTCTCATAGAGAAATTCGGGGTTCTCTTTCCTCAGCGATTCAAAATCAGCCATTTGGTGACCTCCAAAAATAACCTTTGATTATATTATATCAAATCGGCGGGCGGTATTCAAGTGGTCGGCGGGCAAATCAAACTATGTTTATCGGTGTTCGCCCGCGCAGGCGCGCAAAAAAACAGGTCTGCCGTGTGACAGACCTGCCCAAAAATGCTTTTTGATTAGAAGCCGAATTTTCCTTCAAGCCATGCGGTAACTATCTCCCAGATAGGATTCCAGATTGCGCTGAACTTGGTGAGCAGGTCACCGAGAAAGTCGAAATCGAGAGCCTTGAGGTCAAGATTTGCCAAAGACTTGATGAAGGTAAGAATGAGCTCCTGAATGCCTTCGGTGTTGATATCCATGATTTATCCCCCTTTAATTATTTCTGCTTGCCCGCCGAAGCCGAATGCCCCGACGGATTACGGCAGTTTACGGTCATATTATAACCTATTTTCTGCAATATGTCAAGCCACAACATATTGGGGCTGTGCGGCGAGGTCAATACTGACTGCAAGGTCGTCGAGCCATTCGCCCGTCAGATAATTCCTCGGGCGCAGCTCCGCCTTGCCGTCATGCACCTCAACCTGAAAACCGACCCCCGTGTCTTCGGAGGAGAGGAGGCAGGGAACGTCAATAAATGTTACGCCGTCCTTGCTGCCGACGCTGACGGAATCTATCGGGTTGTGGATATGTCCCGAAAAGTAGAATACGTTTTTGTGACTTGTGAGGATATTATACACATCTGCGCTCTGCTCGCCTATCGTGCCCTCCGGCCACTCTCTTGCGACCGCGCCCTTAAGCGGGAAATGGCAGAATACAAAGGCGGGCTTGCCGCTTGCGTCCGCCTCTGTCAGGCGGGCGTCGAGCCATTCGAGCTGCTCGGGCGAAATATACGCCTGAATGCCCTTATCCGCCTCGGAGCCGAGGACTATGAAGCTGTAGCCGTTGATAACCTTCGAATAATAGGTCTTGTCGAGCTTCTTGCCCGCAAGCAAGCCGGCAAAGAATTTGAATTTCGCGCTGCCCCTGTCATAGCCGTTCTCGGCTGTGAATATCTCGTGATTGCCCATTGCCTCAAGGATATTGCGGGCGTTGCAAAACAGCTTGAGCTGCATGAAAAGGAAGCTGTGCTCGATGAATTGACCGTTCATGGTGTTGTCCCCGAGCAGCACCAGAGCGTCGTTCCTGTGCTGAGCGCCGCTGATATCCATAAGTATCTTCGGAAACTGCTTAAATCTGTCGTTATTGTTGCCCTCCATATGGACGTCCGAGATAACGGCGAACGAGAGGTCGGTATCCTTATAAAGAGGCTCGTAGGTGGGCGGATAAATATTGAATACCGCCGCGATAACAAAGGTCATTATGAGTGATATCAATTCTTTCATGTCGTTCTCCTTTCTGCAATTACACACAGTAATCCTGATAGCGGTCTATTAATGAAACGTCGGCGGTCAGCTCCAAATAGAGGCCGTCCGCGCGGTAATCCTCGACGGTGATAACGCCGTCCTTCCGCAGCGCCGCCGCAGCCGCTCCGTCGGAGTACGGGATCAGCAGCTTCGCTTTTGCCCGTGTCGGCGGCAGAGCCTTTGCCACGGCGTCGAGCAGCTCGTCAAGCCCCTTGCCCTCAAGAGCGGAGATATTCACCGCCCCGGGCAGGCGCATGGCGGCTTCATCCGCCTGCGGCAGGTCGCATTTATTGAATACGGGGATTATCGGCTTGCCTGAGCAGCCCAATTCCTCGAGCAGGTCGTTTGTAACTTTCAAATGCTCGGCGCACTCTGGGTCGGAGGCGTCGCAGACATTCAGTATCACCTTGGCGCAGACTGCCTCCTCAAGCGTCGACTTGAACGCCTCGACGAGGTGATGCGGCAGACGGCGGATAAATCCGACGGTGTCGATGAGCATGACCCGCCTGCCGTCGGGCAGCACCAGCGCGCGTGAGGTCGGGTCGAGGGTCGCAAAGAGCTTATCCTGGGCGAGCACACCCGCCTCGGTCAGGGTATTCATCAGGGTCGATTTGCCGGCGTTGGTGTAGCCGACGATAACTACGGTCTCAACGCCGTCCTTCTCACGCCTTGCCCTCGCAAGGCTGCGGCGCTTCTCAAGGGCGTCGAATTCATCCTCAAGCGCCTTTATCCTCCGCCTTATATGGCGTCGGTCGCTCTCGAGCTTCGTTTCGCCGGGGCCTCTCGTGCCGATGCCTCCGCCGAGCCTTGAGAGCTTGGTGCCCTGACCCATGAGCCTCGGCAGGGAATAGCGCAGCTGCGCCAGCTCCACCTGCAACTTGCCCTCGTTGCTCCTCGCGCGCTCGGCAAAAATATCGAGTATGAGCGTCGTGCGGTCAATGACCCTCACGTCGGTCGCTTTCTCGATATTCCGAAGCTGAGCGGGGGCAAGCTCACTGTCCGCAATGACGAGGTCGACCTCGTTGTTTTTGCAGAAATCTCCCAGCTCCTCCAGACGGCCGCTGCCGAGGAAGGTGCCGCTGTCGGGCTTGTCGCGCTTTTGGCTCATCCTGCCGACGACCTCTGCGCCGGCGGTCTCCGCCAATTCCTCAAGCTCATCGAGTGAGATATCGCAATCGTATTCGCCCGTGTCGACGGCTATCAGCACCGCCTTCTCGGGCTCTTGTTTGTTCTCGTAAAATTCCATATGTACAAATTATCAGAGGGCCGCCGCCGAAGCAGCAGCCCTCGCCTTTTCAATTAGTTCTTTTTTATCGAGTCGGCATTTATGATGCTGCCCTCGCCGCTGTAGGTGACGGTGACGCTGTCGCCCCTGTTGAGGATGACCACGCCCTCATCCTTGGAGGCCGCAATAGCGAAATAAGCCTCGTTTGAGTCGAGCTTGATATAATAGTAGCTCTCGCCGCCCATGACCGCAGTCCTGATATCGGCTATAGTGCCGCTTGCGGTGAGCTTTGTGGTGTCGGGCGTTTTGTCCTCATTGGTGCCGGGGGTCACGACGTCGTCGGGGTTGATGTCAACGGTGATGCCCTTCTCCTTGAGGGACTCGATATAGCTTGCAAGGCACTTGCTCAGATCCGTGCCGGTGACGCCCATCTTGTTGTTATTGTAGTTGGCAACGTTGATAAGCGCATACTGCTGGACTATCTGATTCTTGGGATCCTTGAGGGAGAGGAAGTAGGTCGGCTCGCCGCCGATGTTGAGCAGCAGCGGGAAGGTGGCGGTGTAGCCAAGATCCATTACTCGGCCCTCTGCCGCCTGCTGAGCGGAGTATTCCGTACCGCCCGTGACGTTGTAGAAGTCTGCCTCTTTTGTTCTCTGGTTGACAAGGACGAAGCCGATAATCGACTGGTCGGAGGTTACGGAGGTAACGCCCGTATACATCCAAACGTCGTCGTTCTTTGCAATGTAGTTGTAGCCGTCGGTGGTCTTGATAACGTCCTTCTGACCGAGCAGCGAGTTCCAGAAGCCCTTCTGATACTTGCCGTAGTAGTTATACTGCTGGACTATAAGGTCGGAGTCATAGACTCTGTCTATCCACTGGAGGTTGGGGTCGTCCTTGAGCTGATCCATCGAATACTCGATGCATTCGCCGCTGACCGCGTCAACAAGCACGATGCCTATTACGTCCGTGCCGCCGAAGAGGCCGATAGTCTTGTCAAGACGGGCGCAGATCCAGAACGGATTGCCGTCGTCGTTGACTTCAAAGGTAGCGTCGGCGAAAAGATAGGTCGGGAATTCAAAGCGCAGGTGACGCTTGAGGAGCTTATTGAAATGCTCGTATGCGGAGTATCTGATAGAGCCGTCCTTAAGCTCGACAAAGTTGGTGCTTTCATCAGCCATATTGACCATGACGTAGCCGGGGAAGCCCTCGCGGGTATTTACCAGCCACTTGATTATATCGGCGTACTGGAGAGGCACGACCCTGTAGGGCTTGCCCTGATAGTTTATCTGGGAATTCTCGGGGGCGATGGTGAACTGTGAGACCGAGCCGATATCCTTGAGGGCGCCGAGCGCTCTTGCCGCAAGCTGAGCGGCGGTGTCCTCATCGAGCTTGGGTATCTCGCTGAAGCTGTCGGCGGTCTGCTCCTCTATGTCCTCGGAGAAGTTGCTGTCGGTGTCAACGGATATTATCTTGCTGTAGCTGGAAGCTCTGAAGAACTCACAGGAAACAAGATATCCGATGCCGACGGCAACGAGCAGCACGGCGATGATGATGCCGGGCACTATCGCTCTGCGCTTGACATAGGGCACATATTCGGGCTTGCCGAAAACATTCGAGAACAGGGCGTTGAACACCACATAGGATGCAACGATCGCGCCGAGATAGATGTAAAGGTCATATGATTTGAAGTTGAGGGCGGGGAGCATAAAATAAAAGAGTATGCCGGCAAAGACCGCAGAGCAAAGCAGGCTGAGCACTATCTTGAGCGCGGCCTTCTCCGGCGGGATGACTACATCCTTCTTCCTGCCTCCGTCTTTCTTCGAGAAATCGACTTTAATGGGATCCATTAGTTCATCTCCTTATACGTGTTATGATACAGTATAACCTATTTTATAAATTATTACAAGTGTTTTTTGTTAATATTAGCGTTTGACTTTGCGAGCGCAAACATGGTATTATGACAATATAATTTGATTTTCGTTCGGTTATCCGGCGGAGAAAGAGGTGCGGCTATGTTTTCGGATTATCTTGACACTATCGCTTTCGTCTCAAAATACGACCCGCAGGTCGGCGAGGCTATGGAGGCGGAATTAAAGCGTCAGCGCAGGAATCTGGAGCTTATCGCTTCGGAGAATATCGTCTCGCCCGCCGTCATGGCGGCAATGGGCAGCGTGCTGACCAATAAATACGCCGAGGGCTACCCCGGCAGGAGGTATTACGGCGGCTGCGAATGCGTGGACGTTGTGGAGAATATCGCAATAGAGCGCGCCAAGGAGCTTTTCGGCGCAGAGGCGGCGAATGTGCAGCCCCACTCGGGCGCTCAGGCAAATATGGCGGCGTACTCGGCGATACTTGAGCCGGGCGACACGGTGATGGGCATGAGCCTTGCCGACGGCGGGCACCTGACCCACGGCTCGCCCGTCAATGCCAGCGGCAAGCTCTATAAATTCGTGCCCTACGGCGTTAACCCCGACGGCTTCATTGATTACGACGGCCTTGAGCGCAAGGCAAGGGAAATAAAGCCGAAGCTCATCGTGGCGGGCGCCTCCGCCTACCCGAGGATAATTGATTTTGAGCGCATCGGGGCGCTCGCAAAGGAGATAGGCGCATACTTCATGGTGGATATGGCTCATATCGCAGGTCTTGTGGCGGCGGGGCTGCATCCCTCGCCCGTGCCCTATGCCGATATCGTCACCACCACCACTCACAAGACCCTCAGGGGGCCGAGGGGCGGTCTTATCCTCTCGACCGAGGAGCTTGCGCCCGCAATAAACAAAGCGATATTCCCCGGCAATCAGGGCGGCCCGCTCATGCACATCATTGCCGCAAAGGCGGTATGCTTCGGCGAGGCTCTCGCCCCTGAATTCAAGGAATATCAAAAAAATATTGTCTCAAACTGCTCCGCTCTCGCAAACGGGCTGCTCTCAAGGGGAGTTCGGCTCGTGTCGGGCGGCACGGATAACCACCTTATCCTTGTCGATCTGCGCTCGCTCGGCGTTACGGGCAAGGAGCTTGAGCACAGGCTCGACGAGGTGTATATCACCGCCAACAAGAATTCCGTGCCCAACGACCCCGAGAAGCCCTTTGTCACCAGCGGCATAAGGCTCGGCACCGCCGCCGTCACATCGAGAGGGCTTAACGAACAGGATATGGACACGATAGCGGATTTCGTCTACCGCTGCGCCGTCGATTTTGAGGGCAGCGCCGACGATATCAGGCGCGGCGTTTGCGATATCTGCCGCCGCTATCCGCTTTACGAATAAGGAGAGTTTCAAATGCAAGGAATTTTTACCGCTCTGCTCACCCCGTTCAATGCGGATTACACCGTCAACGAAAAGTCGCTGCAAAAGCTGGTTGAATTCAACCTTGAGAAGGGCGTCAACGGCTTCTATGTCGGCGGCAGCACGGGCGAGGGAATGCTGATGTCGCCCGAGGAGAGGAAAGAAGTTTTTCGCATCGTCAAAAAAGCTGCGGGCGACAGGGTCGATATGATAGCGCACTGTGGCTCGGTCTCCACCGACGACGCGATAAGCATGGCAAAGGAGGCTGAGGCTCTCGGCTACACCGCCGTCTCCGCCGTCGCGCCTTACTATTATTCATTCTCATATGAAGCTATCCGCAAGTATTACGACGACATCGTGTCGAGCGTGAGCCTGCCTATGGTCATCTATAACTTCCCCGGCGGCAACGGCTTCACCTTCACCGCGGATATCGCCGCCGAGATATTCAAGGACGAGCGCTTCATCGGCATAAAACATACCTCGACCGACCTTTTCGCCCTCCAACAGTTTAAGCAACGGATCGAGCGCATCACCGTATTCAACGGCTTTGACGAGATGTGCCTCGGCGGCCTCGCAATGGGCGCGGACGGCGCTATCGGCAGCACATATAACTTCATGGCGGATAAATTCCTGCGCCTTTACGACGAATTCAAACACGGCAGCGTCGCCGAGGCTCAGAGGATCCAGAATGAAGCGAACGCCATAATCGCCGAGCTTGTGAAATACGGCGTTATGCCCTGCGAAAAGGCGATACTGACCTTTATGGGCATCGACTGCGGCCCCTGCCGCCGCCCGTTCCTGCCGATAAGCTCCGAGGGAGCAAAAGCAATGAAAGCAATAGCCGATTCACTTAAATAATCGAAGAATTATAAGGAGCAGCCTATGAAATTTCTTAGAAAGGCAGCCTGCGCGAGGAGTGGAACGGCAACGCCTTCAACAACCCCGAGGGCACCTTCCCGCAGAATTTTATAGTCGATTATGTGAGGGTCTACGCCCCCGCCGAATAAAAATAACGCACCTTGCCGTTTGCCCGGCAGGGTGCGTTGATTCTATTATGTTCAGACCCTTGCGGTCTCCTTTTTCTCTGCCTTGGGGGCGGAGAGATCCATCTTGAATCTGCCCTTGTGTCTGTAGGGGTAGATCCTTATCGCAATGATCGCTATCATTGCGCCGACGGTGTTGAGGATGATGTCGCCCATGGTGTCCATTATCGCCCAACGCTCACGGAAATACGGGTTAAACAGGGTCTCGACCTTTGCCGTGTTCTCGGCTATGGTGTAGCTCCAGTGCTGAGCGTCTCCCGCCTTATAGATGTCATTTATTGCAGCAGCGCTCTTGCAGGCTATCTGGTCAAAGGTGAATTCAAACAGCTCCCAGCCGGTCGAGGCGAGGAAGGAGAAACCGACCGCCGCGAGCAGCACAAGCGAGAGCGGAGCGGTGGCATGATCGCGCTTCTGCATGGCGGAGGCGATCTCGTAGCCGAAGAATACGCAGGCGCCGCCGCCGATAAGGTGCAGGACGGTGTCCCAGTACCGGAGATCGTAGTAGAAATTCATGAATTTGCCGCCGAACGAGGCCGCGAAGATGCCGATAATCAGGAAGGTCTGCACGACCGACGGAACATGGCGCAGGGAATTTGTCTTAGGCAGCATCATAAACACCTCCCAGACGAACATACAAAGGAAATTTGCGCCGACCTGAAGAGGATTCGTGATATCGAAACTCTCCCCCTCGCCGGGGAAGAAGCCTTTAATAAATGCGTAAATCATCATGGCGCGGAATACCCACCAGATGACCATGCGGTACCTGGGGCATTCGGCAAAAAGACTTTTAAAATAGTTTTTCATTACGGTCCCCCGTTTCTTGAATTTTTCTCATGTGCGGGTCTAAGTATATCAGTTTCGGGTGAATGTGTCAATATAATATGCTGCTTTGATAGAATTTTGTAACATTTCTGCTCATTTTTAAAGCATTTTACCCATTTTCAATCGCTGCTTCATGTGGTATTATTAACTATATCGTAAAGAAAAGGGAGGGTAATATGACACAGCGGCTTTACTACGATGATGTCTATATAAAGGATTTCACCGCGCGGGTCGTTTCCTGCGTTGAGAGCGGCGGCAGCTATGAGGTCGTGCTCGACAGGACCGCGTTCTTCCCCGAGGGCGGCGGTCAGCCTGCGGATAACGGCTTCATCGGCGGCGCAAAAGTATTCGACGTTCACGAAAAGGGCGGCGAAGTGGTTCACTGCTGCTCCGAGAAGTGCCCCGTCGGCGCAGAGCTCGAGTGCAGAATCGATTATGAGCGCAGATTTGATCATATGCAGCAGCACACGGGCGAGCACATCTTCTCCGGCTTCGTTCACTCTGTCTGCGGCTTTGAGAATGTCGGCTTTCATATGGGCGAGAGCAGCGTGACGGTCGACTTCAACGGCGTTGTTTCACCCGAGGAGCTGCGGCGCATCGAGCGGCTCGCAAACGAAGCGATATACAAAAATATATATGTCGAGACTCTTTTGCCCTCGACCGAGGAGCTTGAGAATTACTCCTATCGCAGCAAAAAGGAGCTTCAGGGTCAGGTGCGCCTTGTCAGGATTGAGGGCGTTGACCTTTGCGCCTGCTGCGGCACCCATGTCTCCCGCACGGGCGAGGTCGGCATGATAAAGGCTGTCGCCTCGGCGCATTACAAATCAGGCGTGCGCATAGCTCTGCTCATCGGCAGGCGCGCGCTTGCGGATTACGGCGAGAAAAACGACAGCGTATATGCGATATCAAATCTGCTCTGTGCCAAGACCGAGGAGGTCGCTCCGGCGGTCGAGCGGCTGCGCGAGCAGCTCAAAACGGCGCAGTATGAATACTCCGAGCTTAAAAAGCGGCTCTTTGCGCTCGAAAGCGAGAATGCGAGTGAGGGCTTCGAGCTGCGCTTCGACCCCTCCGGCTCTGCGGAGGACGCAAGGATATTCGCCGACATGCTTGCCGAAAAAGCGGCGGCTGCGGCGGTATTCTCGGGCAGCGACGGCAGCGGCTATAAATACGCCGTGGTCAGCCGCACCGAGGACGTCAGACCCCTCGGCAAGGAGCTGAATTCGGCGCTCGGTGGCAGAGGCGGCGGCAAGCCCGAGATGATCCAGGGCTCCGTCTCCGCCGCAAGAGCCGAGATAGAGGCTTTCTTTAACGGAAAAAAATAAATTTATATAAGAAATCAGGCGTTTTATATGGAAACATTGTTTTGCATTTCTACAGCTCTTGCAGCGGGTCTCTTTATGACACGCCCCGCAAAGAAACTCGGCCTGCCCGCGGTCACGGCGTACCTCGTCGCGGGCATCCTCATCGGCCCCTACTGCCTCGGCAGGCTCGGCATAGAGGGTCTGGGCTTCGTCTCCGCCGAGAGCGTTCAGGCGCTCGGGCTTTTCTCCGATGTTGCGCTGGGCTTCATAGCCTTTGCTATAGGCAATGAATTCAGGCTCTCGCAGCTCAAAAAAATTGGAGGGAAGGCCACCTTTATCGGTATTTTGCAGGCGGTCATAACAGCAGCTGTCGTTGACGCCGCGCTGCTCGTGCTGCATATATTCCTCGGCGAGAAGCTTCCCGTGCCCATGGCGCTGACCCTCGGTGCAATTGCGGCGGCGACCGCCCCTGCGGCGACCCTCATGGTCGTGAGGCAGTATAAGGCAAAGGGCAAGCTGACCGACCTGCTGCTCCCGATAGTCGCTATCGACGACGCCGTAGGCCTTGTCGTATTCTCCGTCTCGTTCGGCGTGGCAAGAGCCATGGTCAACGGCGAATTCAGCATAATCTCTATCGCCGTCGAGCCGATAATCGAGATAGTCTGCTCGCTGGCGCTCGGCGCTCTGATGGGCGTGCTCTTCACCTTCTGCGAAAAATTCTTCAACTCAAACAGCAAGCGTCTCTGCCTGTCGCTGACCTTCGTGCTCTTTACGGTCGCGATCTCAAAGCTCGAATTTGAGATAGGCGGCGTGCATATCGGCTTCTCCGCCCTGCTCGTCTGCATGATGCTCGGCACGATGTTCTGCAATATGTGTGATTTCTCCGCCGAGATCATGGACAAGACCGACAAATGGACTGTGCCGCTCTTCGCTCTCTTCTTTGTTATCAGCGGTGCGGAGCTTGAGCTTAACGTATTCTCCGACCCCGCGATAATCGGCATCGGTGCGGCTTACATACTTTCCCGCTCGGCGGGCAAATACATCGGCGCATTCTCAAGCTGCAAGATGGCGAAATGCGACGAAAAGACCACCCGCTACCTCGGCGTGACGCTGCTGCCCCAGGCGGGCGTGGCGCTCGGAATGTCGGTCACGGTCATGGAATTGGGCGACATCGGCTCGATAATCAGAAATATCATTCTTTTCTCCGTGCTGGTCTATGAGCTGCTCGGCCCCGTGCTCACCAAGATTGCGCTGACCAAGGCTGGCGACATCACCGAGAAGCCGAAGGAGAAGGAGCGCAAGCACCGCACTCCCCCGGCGAAGATAAATTAAAAATTTTCAAGAAAAATCCTGCATTTTTGCAGGATTTTTTTGCAATTTCGGAACGAATGTGTTATAATGAATCGTCATAACTATCTTTAGGGAAAGGTGATAAGAAAATGAAAAAATTTACGGCGATACTCCTGTGCGTTTGCCTGCTCATTGCGCCCTGCCTGTTCACGGCGTCGGCAAATGCGGAGGTTACCGGCAAGCTGACCGATTACCCGGTCATCATCGTGCCCGGCTACAGCTCCTCCGCTCTCTATTACGGCGACAGCATTGAGACCGGCGAGCATGTCTGGGGCATCAACATGGATCTCATCATGGAGCGCGTGCTCAAAAACATTGCGAAAATCGGCGTGGGTCTCGGCAAAATGACCGTGGGCGACGCGGAATACATCGCCAAGGTTGTCGGTGAGGAATTCATCACAATGTTTGACAAAATGCGCTGCAACCCCGACGGCTCAAGCGTTTACGAGCTCAAGCGCTACTACTCCACCGCCGAGGAGACCAACGACATCACCCTGATGAACCTCTACCCGAGCGGCAGCTACCGCCACGAGAAGGATATCTCCGCCGAGATCGCCGAATACATCGGCCACGGCAAGATATACAACTTCAACTGCGATTTCAGAATGGGCAGTGAATTCTGCGCCACTCAGCTTGACGAATACATACAGTCCGTTAAGGAATACAGCGGCAAGGATAAGGTGAATATCTTCGCAGTCAGCCACGGCGGTCAGGTCACCGCAACCTATCTCAACCTTTTCGGCTTTAAAAACGACGTTGACAACGCCGTCATGACCATTCCCGCCATCGGCGGCGCGGCCCTTGCCTACGACCTCGCCTCCTGCAACGCAGCCCTCGATGAGGAATGCCTGCTCCGCTTCATCGAGCACGGCATGAGGTGGGAGGAGGATTACGACTGGCTCGTTAAAGCGCAGCAGCTCGGCTTCCTCGACAAGGTCATCAACGCCCTTATCCCCTATGTTTTTGAGATAATGGGCTTCTGGGGCAGCATTTGGGATTTCATCCCCGCCGACAAATATGAGGAAGTGAAGTCTCAGCTCCTTGACCCCGTCGAGAGCGCGGAACTTATCGCTAAGTGCGACCGCTTCCACTATGAGATACTGCCCAAGATGGGCGAGAAATTCGCCGAGTGCAGAGCAAACGGCATGAATATCTCGATAATCGCGGGCACGGGCAACAACTCCGTCACCGGTATGCAGGTCAACTCCGACGGCATAATCCCCACCTACTGCTCCACCGGCGCCACCTGCGCCCCGATAGGCTGGAGATTCGCCGACGGCTACACCCAGGTGAATGACTGCGGCGGCAAATACAAGGTCTCGCCCGACATGACCGTGGACGCCTCCACCGCCTATATGCCCGACAACACCTGGTTTGTCGACGGTCTCTTCCACGGCATGACCTACTGGGATAATTACACCCGCGTGCTGCTGATGAAGCTGCTGCTGACCGACGATCTCACCGACGTTTACTCCGACCCCGCTTATCCGCAGTTCAGATACACCTCGAACCCGTCCTCCACCGTCTATTTTGAATTTGAGAACGGCGCCCCCGGCTATATCGACGGCAATTCGGGTATGCTGAGGGTCACCAACGTCTGCAAGGAGAGCAAGGTGCGCCTCACCGCCGTCAACTGCGACGGGCTGAACCTTAAATTCAAGGTCGACCCCGCCAAGAGCCTTGCCCCCGGCGAGAGCATTCTGATCCCCTATGAGGGCGAGATCCCCGAGGTGAGCCTGCACACGGTCAGGATAACCGTCTACTACGCAATGGGTAACGCCACACCGCTCAATTACAGGACGGAGGCCTTCACAGTGATGAACGGCGAAGCCGTCGAGAAGGTCGGCGACTACCGCAGGAGCACCGAGGTCACCCCCTTTGACACGCTCATCGGCGACAACTTTGCGGCATTCCTGCAAAAGCTCGGCCTCAAGGAATTCTTCACGATGATCTACACCGTCATGTGCTATTGGTTCCGCACCTTGACGGGCTTTATTACAAAGTAAATAAGGCAAAAACGGAGCTGCCCCGCCGAAAGGTGAGACAGCTCCGTTATTTATATCTTAAATTAATTTTGTTACGTCACGCCTCGAAGCGCATGGCCTCCACACGGTCGTAAACATAGGCGTCGACGGCGGTGAACACCTGCCTGCCGAGGGCGATATACGGCTCGTAATCGTCCTTGTCGCAGAGCATGGCAAAATTCCTGCCTATCTCCCGCTCGACATCTTTATTTTTTCTGACAGGAAGATAATAGAACGAGAACGACGAGCCTTCATAGATATTTGCAAACAGCCCCTCGGCGTTCTGCTCCAGCTCGGCATAGAGCGCATTCGTCGCCTGCGTTGCAAGCACGGGATGCGGCATATATTTATGCAGCGCAAGCTGCGCCGAGAATATCATCAGTACCCGAAGCTGAAAAAGGACGTTGTTCGGCAGCCCGGATGTCTGCTCGGGGCAAAGGCTCTCGGGCGAAATGGAGGCAAGGTCTTTGCCCAGCTCCTCCGCCTTCCTTGCGTTGCCGTTGCGCCTGAATTCATCCGTCAAAGCGGCGAGCGCGGCAAAATCGGCGCCCGGGTTATCGCTCTTTTTGGGGTGAAAGATCTTTACATCGTCGTCGTTCGTTCTCATGGTTTACCTTTCTTCCTGCTTTGCTTTCTTTCTTTTGAGCTTTGATTTGTATGTAAGCAGCGCCTTGACCGCCTGATCGGGTGCGGAGTAAGCGCCGACGCTCAGCGGCTTCTTTGAATACATTCCTCTAAATTCCGTGCCGCCCGTGACGAGTATGCCCGCCGACTTGGCCTTGTCGAGCAGAGCTGCGGTCTGCTCCTCGGAATTCTCGGGGTGCCACGCTTCAACGCCGTCAAGCCCGAGAGGGATAAGCTCGTCGAGCAGCTCGAAGCTGTCGGTCTGGCCGGGGTGAGCGAGCACGGCAATGCCGCCCGCCTCGTGAATCGCTTCTATTATCTGAGCCGGCTCGGGGTAATTCGCCTTGACAAGCACATTCTGCGGGCTGTCGGGTGAGAAAAGCTCGTAATAAAGCTCGCCGAAGATCCTGTCCGTCATGCCGCACTCGAGCAGAGCGTGCATTATGTGCTGCTCAAAGACCGCCGTCGAGCCGGTGGCGCATTTGAGCACCAGTTCCGGGGTGAGCGGGTATCTCTGAGCCGCTTTAAGAGTCATCATCTGGCTGGCCCGCTTCCTTGCGACCACATTCCTGTGGCAAAGCCCCTCAAGTCTGTCGGGGCTGTCGCTCAGGTAGCAAAGAATGTCCGCATATCTTTCTCTCTTTGAGTCGTAAGCCGATATCTCGACGCCGGGGATAACGGTCACACCCCTGCGTTCGCCGATTATTTTAGCCCTCACCGTGCCCGCCTGGCAGTCACGGTCCGTTATAGCAATAGTGTCCACGCCACGCTTCTGAGCAAGCACAATAAGGTCATCGATCCCCATGGAGCTGTCCGAAAGCTTGGTGTGGCAATGTAGATCTCCAGCCATGTTTTTACCTCTTTCAAAAAATCGCAATAATACCTCAATATATACCTATTATATCCCTTTTTACCGCTCGACGCAAGTGATTTTTAAAATATTTATAAACTGAATGTTAACACTATCTAACTTTTAGCTAAGGCACATGTCTAACGCGGCAGCGTGATTTTACGGCTGCTCCGTCGAATACCGCTGTCGGCTCTGCAACAAAAAACGGCGGGGCAAACCCGCCGTATCATTTGATTTTATCCCTCTCTGCTTCTGCGCCAGTGGAAGAGATACTGCTGGGCGATGCCCCTCACACCCTCGGCGCATTCGGGCAGACCGTTCGGGTAAAGCTCCTGCATTATCCGCCTGACCCAGACATCCACGGGGAAGGCGTCGACCTTGCCGAAGCCGTAGAGCAGCGTGCATTCTGCGACTTTTGCGCCGACGCCCTTGATCTTGATAAGCTCCTCGCGCCCGTAATCAAGCCCCTCGGCGGCGATGCGGTCAAAATCTATTTCGCCCCTCGACACCTTTTGAGCGGCGTCGATTATGTATTTCGCGCGGAAGCCCGCCCTTATGGGCGCAAGCCCCTCGACCCCCGCCGCGGCAACGGCCTCGGGAGTCGGAAAGGCATAGTCCTCACCTCCGAGCGGCTCGCCGAGCAGGCGGCACAGGCGGTCGATTATCCCCTTGATACGGGGAATGTTATTATTCTGCGATATGATGAAAGAGCAGAGCGCCTCCCACGGCTCCTGCCGCAGAATGCGTATGCCTGGGAACTCCGTCACGGCGGCGCGCATATATTCATCCGCTTTCAGCCGCTCGCAGACGGCGGAATAATCACGGTCAAGGTCAAAATATCTCCGCCAAATCTCCTCGAACTCCGCTTCGTCGGCGCCGCGAAAGGTCACGGTCTCTCCGTTTTGATATACCGTCAGCGGCCTCCCGTAAGCCACGCCGTGCCAGCCGCCGTCGGGCTGCTGCGCCCAGCGGAACGCCTGACCGCAGTCGAGAGTGAGGGCAGCGTCAAGGCACGGGCAGGTCAGCGTGACCTCCTTCGTTTCAGCTTTGTTTTCGTTTATAACGGGCATTACAAATTCTCCAAACTGTAATATTTTTATTCATTGCTGCACAAAATTTGCAGCGAAATCTTCGACTTTTTTCACGCTTTTGTAAAGAGCGGATAACCTTATGTATACTTCCAAAACGGCAATATAAGTTCTCCACACGGCAAAACTCTTGAAAAACAAGCCTTTAAGCGGTCGGTTATTCACGTTTTCCACGGGGTTTTCCACTTTTTCTAATGAAAAGCCGGCTATACTGCGAGTATAATTTTCTTGTGCTTTCGGTTTTTGTCCCGATCTGCGGGAAATACGCCGCTCCGTATCCGAAACCTCGGAATAAAAGCTCCCTCAATTGCCCAAAATAACATAGAAATGCAGCAGAAGGGAGCTAATGTATCTTGATAAAGGGTGTAAACCGTCAAGTCGTTGAAATAACACAGACTCAGTGCGAATATTTTGAAAAAGTTCTGTTTTTTATAAAGCCGGAGTACTCGGCCGTCAGCGAGGGCGACCTGAGGGAACGGGCGACAATAATCGCCCAGAGCGCGGGGATGCCTCCTGCCGTGAGACTGCGTAAAAACAAGCTGCGGGCGGCGCTGAATATGAGCGTTGCGGCGTGCATAGGGGCGGCGGTCAGCGCGGCGGCGTTCCTGCTGTCGTCATTTATCTGACAGCACCTTGGCGCAGAAGCCGCTCATAACGCATTCGCCGCACTTCGGCCTGCCGGCAACGCAGGTGTCCCTGCCGTGCAGCACGCAGCGGTGGCAGAAATCATTGCTCTTCTCGGGCGGGAGCAGCTCACGCAGGCGCATCTCGACCTTGTAGGGATCCTTGGTCGAGACAAGCCCGAGCAGGTTGGATATCCTTATCAGATGCGTGTCGGCGACGACCGCCGGCTCGCCGTAAACATCACCCATGATGAGATTCGCCGTCTTCCTGCCGACCCCGGGCAGCGAAGTGAGCGCCTCTATGGAATCGGGCACCTTCCCGCCGAAATCGTCTATGATCTTGCGGCACATTCCGATGATGTCCCTTGCCTTCGTCCTGAAAAATCCGCAGGAACGGATGAGAGCTTCGACATCCTCGGGTGCGGCTGCCGCAAAGTCCTCGGCGGTTTTGTATTTCTCAAAAAGCGCGGGGGTCACGAGATTCACACGCGCGTCGGTGCATTGAGCGGACAGGCGAGTGGCTATCAGCAGCTGCAGCGGATTCATCGCGTTCAGCGAGCATATCGCGTCGGGATACTTCTTCTCCAGCGCCTCCACCGCAAGCAGCGCTCTCTCTTTATCGGTCATTTGATCTCCCCCTTTTATACCGATTATATAATAAAACCGCGCCGATTGAAAGATATATTTTAAATTATCTGTTAAAATTCCGTTAATGGTGATAAAAACTGTTGATTTTGCAGGCCTTTTGTGTTAACATTATACAGAAGTATACGCGCTTGATGCGGATTTGAATGTATAACATGGGAGGAACTTTATGAAAAGCAAATCATTTAAGGCAGTGAGCGTGCTTGTTTGCCTGTTTCTCATTCTCTCGGTTTTTGCGGCGTGCAGCCCCAAAAATCCGGATAACGACGACTCCAACACCCTCTCGCCCAACGAGAGCTGGGCAGGCGGCGAGATTGTCTATGAGCCCGTGACCATCAGCAGCGTTGAGCTGGCGGATCTCGTCTCCGAGGCTCTCGGCGACGAAGCCAAGGACTTCAACGGCGACCTGAGCAAGCTCACCCCCGACCAGCTCCAAAAGGTCGAGGACGCAGCCAAGGACAAGGGCTACACCGTTGATAAGGACAGCAGCGGCAAACCCGTTATCAAAAAGGACAACGTTGCCGTGACCAAGGTCTCTCAGGATGAGGCAAACGACATCCTCACCCGCGCGAGCGTCAAGGATCCGAGCAAAATATCCAAGGACGAGTATGACGAAATCTCAAAGATAGCCGACGATAAGGGCCTTACCGCAGTTACTAACGGCAACGGCGGCGTTGATATCGTCAGGCCCGTAACCAGACCTGCGACCCGCCCCGCGACCGACCCGAACCAGGGCGGCAACGACACACCCGCCACGCCCAGCACCCCCGCCAAAGACGATAAGACCACCAAGAAAAACAGCGGCGGCAACGCCGGCGGCAATCAGGAGGCCGTTTTCACCACGCGCAAGCCCATCGTCTCCCCTGCCGGCACCACCCTTGTCCGCACCGGCTCGATATCCTCCGGCTTCAACAAGGTCTTCAGCGTAGGCAAGACCGAGATATTCAAGGCTGACGCCGTCACCTCAGACGACGGCGTAGTGGCAGTCGGCGTTACATACTCCGACAACGACGGCAAGGTGACCGGCAACTCCAACGCCCTGATAGTCAAATATGACAAGAACGGCAAGGAGAAGTGGAAGTCAAGGCTCGTCGGCAACGACCTCACCTCGTTTGAGGATGTCGCAGTCCTTTCCGACGGCAGCATCGTCGCAGTCGGTCAGACCCTCGCCACCAACCTTGTGCCCGACGGCGCTTACAAGATGAAGAACACCGTTGAGGGCGTTGTCTCCAAATACAGCAACAAGGGCGAAAGGCTCTGGACAAAGATGATCGGCGGCAGCGACGGCGATATACTCTACTCCGTGGCGGCCACCCCCGACGGCGGCTTCGTCATCGGCGGCAAGAGCAAGTCTCACGACCTCGATCTCTCCGGTCTCTCAAACGACAAGACCCTCGCATTCGTCTTTAAGCTCAACGGCAACGGCGACATCGTTAACAGATTCGCTATCGGCGGCACCTATCACTGCAGCTTCGACGGCCTCTCGGTCGCATCGAACGGCGACGTTTTCGGCGTATGCATCAACGCCAATGAGGACGGCGGCTTCGCCGGCATCGAGGGCGTTAAGAAGGCAAGAAAGACCTCGATAGTATTCAAATTCTCCTCCGACCTCAAGAAGGTTTGGACAAAGTCGATATATCTCACCGGCTCCGCGGAGCTCCCCTCCGTGCTTGCGACCAATGACGGCGGCTGCGTGATAGCGGGTCAATACTCCTGCTCCGGCACCTCGACCGACGGCACCTTCGCCGATATATACAACGGCGGCAACAAGGGCACGACCGACGGCGTCATCATCCGCATCGGCGGCGACTCCAAGATAACCTGGCTTCTGCCCCTCATCGGATTTGAGAACGACTTCGTCACCGGCATCGCAAAGGTTCCCGGCGGATATGCGGTCTCCGGCTACACCAACTCCACCAACAGAGATTTCGCAATTCAGAATCTCGGCGACAAGGACGCTTATGTCTATGTGATCTCCGAATACGGCCAGACCCAGACGATATCCTCCTTCGCCGGCAGCGGTGCGGACGCCGCAAGAGGCATCTGCTCAAACGGCTCGACCGTGTATGTCTGCGGTCAGACCGCTTCAAAGGACGGCTACTTCAAGGGCACCAACTCCGCCGAAAGTTCCGCCGCATTCCTTTGCGAATTCAAGCTCAACGCAAAATAAGATTCAAAGAATTCAGCCCCATGAAGTTGCTTCGTGGGGCTGTTTGCATAATAACGCAGCAACGCAAAAGACGGATTTATGCGCCCGAAGCATGTCATTTTTGAGGCAAAGACCCTGCTCGTCAGCGGAGAAGCAATGCTTTGTCGGGGTGAGGTGTTCCTCGTGAAAGGCAGCATCGCTCCCACTCCGTGTGGAGCAATTGCGACAGCGAGACTGTGATGATAGGCATCTCCGTGGAATGACCGACGGCTTGCGAGGACAATTGCAAGCTTTTCAGCACACATCGTAGGGGACGGCGTCCTCGGTACCACGCAAGAATACTTGCAATTGAGCAATAATACGCTTCACCTTCGGGTATAATTCAACAATATGCGCCGCTCCGCGTTTAACGGCACATTGCATCATCAAGGAGGTAAAAATCTTGCTGCCCTATTCGATTCTGATGTTTGTAATCTCTGCGATTTTCATCGTTTTCAGCATTCTGATATACCGCGGGCGCACCGAGCTGATACACAGCTATCACCGCGAAAACGTGACCGACCGTGTCGGCTACGGCAAGGCATTCGGCAAAGCTCTGCTCGTCGTTGCCGCCTCGCCGCTCGTCAGCGGCATTATCGGGCTGCTCGGCACGCAAGACCGCACCGCCGTCGCCGCCGTGATCGTTCTTATCGTCGGTCTTGTCATCGGCTTCACCGCCCTCGCCCGCGTCCAGAAAAAGTGGAACGGCGGGATATTCTGATTTTAAAACAAATTCGCCTGCCTCGATTGGGGCAGGCGTTGCTTTTTCACGATCATGCGGCAATATTACTTCATTTCTTCTTCTATCAGCGAAAAATAAACACAGTCTTCAATGCCGAATTCGGTCTTGTCTCTCATTCTTAATGTTGCTTCGTTTTTAAATCCGAGCCGTTGCAGGACATTTTGCGAGCGGATATTGCTTTCGGCGGCAAATGTGACGATATTATTGTAGCCTATCTCGTCAAACCCGTAGCGAAGAACGACCCTTACCGTCTCGGTGGCATATCCGTTCCCCCAAAAGCCCGAGCCGAAGCAATATGATATGAAGCCCACTCCGGCGGCGGGATTCTCGTCATACAGATATATCGTGCCGATCAGGCTGTCGTTCTCTTTCAAAAACACGCCCCAATAGCACTCGTTTTGGTCATAATATTCCTGCCACTTGCGCAAATAATCAACGACCTGCGCCTCGTCGCTGTATGTATCCCAGGACATATATCCCGAAACCTTTTTGTCGGAATAAACATTCTCAAACAACTGTTTTGAGTCGCTAATTTCTAATTTTCTCATGTAACAGCGCCGTGATTCCAGCGCTTTTGTACCCGAGTGGTTCATTTGCTGTTTTCCTTTGCTGTATTGATAGAAGAGACAAGCATCGCCCGCAACGATTTGCACTTAGATTCAAGAAAAGAATACTGCTCCGCGTCTATATAATTTGTTTTATGTAGCAGTTCCAACCAATATCCCGTTTCATTTGCTTCTTTGAGGGCGATTTGCAGTTTTGAAACAAAATCAGCTTTACCATGAGCATATTTTGCTTCACGAATATTTGCGCCTATGGAAGTTCCGCTTCTGCCGATCTGATTTGAAATAATGCTTTCGCGCTGCTCTTTTAACTTCCTGACAAGATTAATAATTTGAACGGCAAAATCCATGGAATACTCCGCCAGCTTATCATTAGCCATACCGTCACTCCTCTTATAATGAGAGTATAGCACAAAGATTTGCCCGTTGTCAATGAAGCGTTTGCCGTTGGCAAACGTGAAGCAGAAACCTGACGGTTCCCGTGAAGCACTCGCTGCGCTCGCATGAAGCGAAGAGCCCGTACCTCTCCGTGCGGCGAAGCCGCGCTTCATAGGGCGAAGCCATGCTTCATTTTTCATGCACCGTAAGGTGCGTGAGCATTGAAAAAGATGAAGACATTTTTCGCCATTTGAATGACTAAAGCCTTTGCAGAAATCTCCCCTTTTTATTCTAATGAAGCGTTTGCCGACGGCAAACGTGAAGCAGAAACCTGACGGTTTCCGTGAAGCACTCGCTGCGCTCGCGTGAAGCGAAGCGCCCGTACCTCTCCGTGCGGCGAAGCCGCGCTTCATAGGGCAAAGCCCTGCTTCATTTTTCATGCACCGTAAGGTGCGCTTCATTGAAAAAAGCACTTCCGAAGAAGTGCTTTTTTCTGGCGTCCCCGGCGGGATTCGAACCCACGGCCTTTCGCTTAGGAGATACTAAGGAAAATACAAGCAGCATCCCTTGTAATACCCAAAAATCCCCTTATGTCAGGGGATTTTTAAGGTTAAAGTGTTATCCTGTGTTACGCCGTTACCGATGATATTGTGCTGTTTTAACTCATTTGATTAGCAAGCAATTAGCGAGAACGACTGAATTAGAGTAAAGGTCATACTGCTACAAAATGCTCCCATATTACTCGCAGTATTCTTTCGTGTTATTCTATTTCATATTCAACTGAGTTGATTACCAGGCAATTATCGTCTTTCCAATGGATCTGCATATTTTCAAATTCGCCCCAATCACCAAAGTAAACTCGTTGAGGTTTATTTTCGATTTTAAAAAGAATTAAGTTAATTCCGCTTTTCTTATAAACATCAACAAGGGTATCTCCGCCAAGAGCACCTTGGTCGCTGTCAATAACTTGAGCGTAGTATTTTCCACTCGGAGATTCAACAGTTTGTACAACTGTGTTTTGACCAATGTTGCCGAAAATTAAGGCAATAAAACTGAAAAAACAAATAGGCAAAATCATTAGTGCAGACAAAACCAATGTGACAACTTTGAGTGTCAAGGGTTTTCCGTATTTAACCGTTAAGTAACAGCAACAACCTGCAGAAAGCAATACGCTTACTATTACACAAATTTGCGAACACTTAAAAACATAAAATGCAGCATTGATCAAAGACAATGTAGCGATAATCGCCAAAAGAATCCCTATCGTGTTATTTTCAAGCGTGTTTTTACAAATAAGATCAAGGACGACTATGCACACGGATAGTGCGGCAGTAGCGATCGCAAAAGCCGAAACACTGATAAGTTCAAAGCTATATCCCAAACACGCTGTTATTGTAACACCTACAGGATACAGTATTGTCAGTACAAATAACAAGAACATCAGAATTGATATTGCTTTTTTCATATAATCACCTTACTCTTTCCCCAACATCTTTGCGTATTGGTTTGAGAGTGTCTTGGATAAAGTGCAAAATACAACTGTCAACAATATGCCGATTCCATTTAGAAGTAATAATGCGTGCAGGATTTCTAAAACATTAGCAAAATCATTTCCTGCAAATAGGTCAAAAAGATTAATTTCGTAATGGAAACCCGACCATATATAAGCACTTAATGTAATGCCAAGTGTTGCAATTAAAGAATAATTGGAAAAACATTTTCTGCTTTTATAAACTCTTATAAAATACCAGTTTGCCAAAGAAAGCATAAATCCGGTTGCCGGAATAACGAGATTCAACGCCCAAAAACCATTTCCAATACCTGATGGTGTTCTTGCCTCTAGGGCAACTCCAAAGGTAATCAAAGCAAATGAAAGAAACAACAAAACCGACTGTAAAACAGAAGCCTTCCAATCATTGAGCTTACTAAATGTTTTTGGTGATTCCGAAACCGTGATAATATCGGAGGGCGATTTCATATCTTCAAGAAGTTTCTTGCAATCGTCGCAATCTCTAATATGTTCTTCAACAATCTTTTCGCTTTCCTCGCTGCAACATCCGTCAATGTACAGTGGGATCAAATCTTTAACAATATTACAATTCATATCGTTACCTCATTCTTTCTGATAGTTTTTGTTTGGCACGGTAAAATGTAACTCGTGCCCAACTTTCACTTTTTCCGAAGATCGAGCTAATGTCTTTTAGCGAGAAACCGCCAAACACAGAAAGCATAAAAACTTCTTTATACGGATCTTCTAATTCGTGCAAGCATATAAGTGCTTTTTGGGAAAGTTCTTTTTGAACAAAGGCATCTTCTATGCTTACATCGCAGCTTGCCACTTCGAGATCGTCGAGAGAATCTTTTTTCTTTTGTTCGTTATACCACGCAAAATATGTATTCTTTGCGATTTGGCACAGCCACACGGAAGCCTTTTCCTTGTTTTTAAGAGAAGCATAGTTCATATATGCACGAAAAAAGGTTTCTTGTGTCAACTCTTCGGATAGCGTAATATCACGTGTCATTTTCATAAGATATTTGAAAATGAATTCTCGGTTTTCATTGAAAAGCTTTTCAAAATCAGTCACATTTTCACCGTCCTTTCAACTATTAGATTTGGAAACTCACAAAACGTTACAAAAATTATAACATTTTTTCTTCAAAAATTCAAAAAGTCTATGGATGTAACATACGCCTGCTCAAATTAGCAGAATTTTGCTAAAAATTTGATTAGCAGACGATTAGCAAAACGGCGATTTTCTGCTAATCACAATTAGCAAGAATTTTGACAGGTTGCGATAAAAGTCCGATTTTGTTTTACTCCTTGAAAACAACAAAACTCACTCCGAAAAATAAGTGAGCAAAGAAAAGTAAAAGTACCGAGAAACCTTGATTTCTCGGCACTTTTTGGCGCGCTTGCCCGGATTCGAACCGGGGGCGTTCCGCTTAGGAGGCGGACCCTCTATCCTGCTGAGGTACAAGCGCATATACGATATAATTCAAACCTGTGACCATTTGCCTTTTTGCAAAGGCGAGCGTTAAAACACCCACTTAGGAGGCGAACGCTCTATCCTGCTGAGCTACGGAGACATATTCACTTATTTATAGCTTAATAAGTTTATCAAAAAAGCGGCGAAATGTCAAGGGGAAAAATTCCGGTCGGAAAAATTTTCATATTCGTTGAATTCGCCGATAAATAATGCTTGAAAAATTCGGCACAATAATATAAAATATATAATTGGTTAAGAATGTTTCAATAAAAACCGAAAGGAAGAAGAATTATGAGCTTACTTAACAAAAAAACCGTAGACGATATTAATGCAAAGGGCAAGAGAGTTCTCGTGCGCTGCGACTTCAACGTCCCCCTCAAGGACGGCGTTATCACCGATGAGAACAGGATCAATGCGGCTCTTCCCACCATACAGAAGCTGATAAACGACGGCGCAAAGGTCATCCTCTGCTCCCATCTCGGCAAGCCCAAGAACGGCCCCGAGGCTAAGTTCTCCCTTGCACCCGTTGCAAAGAGACTCAGCGAGAAGCTCGGCAAGGAAGTTGTTTTTGCCGCTGACGACAATGTTGTCGGCGACAATGCAAGAGCAGCCGTTGCCGCTATGAAGGACGGCGACGTAGTCCTGCTTGAGAACACCCGCTTCCGCCCCGAAGAGACCAAGAACGGCGAAGCCTTCTCCAAGGATCTCGCAAGCCTTTGCGACATTTATGTCAACGACGCATTCGGCGCCGCTCACAGAGCTCACTGCTCCACCGTCGGCGTTACCGCATTCGTCAAGGAAGCCGCTGTCGGCTACCTCATGGGCAAGGAGCTCAAGTATCTCGGCAACGCTGTTGAGAACCCCGCAAGGCCCTTCGTCACCATCCTCGGCGGCGCAAAGGTTGCGGATAAGCTCAACGTTATCGACAACCTCCTCAACAAGGCGGACACCCTCATCATTGGCGGCGGCATGGCTTACACCTTCCTTGCGGCAAAGGGCTACGGCGTAGGCAGATCGCTCCTTGACGAGAGCAAGATAGATTACTGCAAGGATATGCTCAAGAAGGCTGAGGACAAGGGCGTTAAGATCCTGCTGCCCATCGACGTGGTAGCCGCTCCCGACTTCCCGAACCCCATCGACGCCCCCATCGAGGTCAGCACCTTTGACGCCGACGCTCTCCCCGCAGACATGGAAGGCCTCGACATCGGCCCCAAGACCGCGGAGCTTTTCGCAAACGAAGTCAAGACCGCCAAGACCGTCGTATGGAACGGCCCCATGGGCGTTTTTGAGAATCCCACCCTTGCAGCCGGCACCATCGCGGTCGCCAAGGCTCTTGCCGAGACCGACGCGGTCACCATCATCGGCGGCGGCGACAGCGCAGCGGCAGTCAATTCCCTGGGCTTCGGCGACAAGATGACCCATATCTCCACCGGCGGCGGCGCATCGCTTGAATTCCTCGAGGGTAAGGCCCTCCCCGGCATCGAGGCTGTTAACGATAAATAAGTTGATACAATGAAAAATGCAGATGCATTGCCCAAGCGGAAGCCTCTGAGGCTTAACGGATATGATTATTCTTCATGCGGAGCATACTTTATAACACTATGCGTCAAGGATAAACGCAGGATTTTTTGGGAGAGCGTAGGGGCGAACTGTGTTCGCCCGGACATCGTTCCACTTTCAAGAATCGGGGAAATCGTTTCTCGGGAAATTCAAAAAATCAGCGTAATATATGACAATGTCGAAGTTGATAAATTTGTTGTCATGCCGAATCATGTCCATATGATATTGTCCATCCTTGCGGATGATCACGGGCGAACGCAGTTCGCCCCTACAGTATCGAGGGTAGTTAAGCAATTCAAGGGCTCCGTTACAAAACAAATCGGATTTTCTCCGTGGCAGCGCTCCTATCACGACCATGTGATACGGAACGTGCGGGATTACGAGGAAATTTGGCAATACATCGACGAAAACCCGTTCCGTTGGGAATCGGATTGCTATTATTAAGTGAAAGGACAGTTAAATAATGGACAAGTCACTTCGCAGACCCGTTATCGCGGGCAACTGGAAAATGAATAACACCCCCGAGCAGACCAAGGCGCTCATCGAGCAGATGAAGCCCCTTGTAGCGAACGCCGACTGCGACGTCGTTATCTGCGCCCCCTATATCGACCTCTATGCAGCCATGGAGGCAGCCGCAGGCTCCAACATCAAGATCGGTGCCGAGAACTGCCACTGGGCTGAGAAAGGCGCATTCACCGGCGAGGTTTCCGCCAATATGCTCAAGGCCGCAGGCGTGCCCTATGTCATCATCGGCCATTCCGAGCGCAGGCAGTATTTCGGCGAGACCGACGAGACCGTCCGCGACAGAGTCAGAGCTGCTCTGAACGCAGGCCTCAAGGTCATCCTCTGCGTGGGCGAAGTCCTCGAGGAGAGGCAGCTCGGCATCACCGCCGAAATAGTCAGGAAGCAGACCAAGGTCGCCCTCTCCGGCGTTTCCGAGGCTGAGCTTGCAAACATCATCATCGCCTATGAGCCTGTTTGGGCTATCGGCACCGGCCTGACCGCCACTCCGGAGCAGGCAAACGAGGTCTGCGCCGTTATCCGCGCTCTCGTCGCAGAGCTTTACAGCAAGGACGCCGCGGATCATTTCGTTATCCAGTACGGCGGCTCGATGAACGACGGCAACGCTGCCGAGCTTCTTGCTCAGTATGACGTTGACGGCGGCCTTATCGGCGGCGCTTCACTCGTTGCTGAGAAATTCTCAAAGATAGTTGAAGCTGCAAGCAAATAATCGCAATTTCAGGGCGGGGGCGGAGTTTTCCGTTCCCGCCGTTTTGGGAAAGGATATGATATTATGAGCAAAAGACCCGTTCTTCTTTGCATCATGGACGGTTTCGGCAAGAACGAAAGCACCTACGGCAACGCTATCGCCGCCGCAAAGAAGCCGAATCTTGATAAGATCGTCAGTGAGAATCCCATGACCTTTATCGGCGCATCCGGCCTTGACGTCGGTCTTCCCGACGGTCAGATGGGCAACTCCGAGGTCGGCCACACCAACATCGGCGCCGGCAGAGTGGTCTATCAGGAGCTTACCAGGATCACAAAGTCCATTCAGGACGGCGACTTTTTCACCAATGAAGCTCTCGTCGGCGCAATGGAGAACTGCAAAAAGAATTCCTCGGCTCTTCACCTGATGGGTCTTATGTCCGACGGCGGCGTTCACAGCCACAACACTCACCTCTACGGCATCATGGAGCTTGCCAAGCGCAGCGGCGTTGACAAGGTGTATATCCACTGCTTCATGGACGGCCGCGACGTGCCCCCCACCTCAGGCAAGGATTACCTCGCCGAGCTTTACGAGAAGTGCGACGAGATAGGCGTGGGCGAGATCGCAACCGTCATGGGCAGATACTACGCCATGGACAGAGACAACCGCTGGGAGAGAGTCGTCAAGGCTTACAAGGCCATGACCGAGGGCGAGGGCGTTAAATTCGACTGCGCCTGCAAGATGATGGAGGAATCCTACGCAAACGACGTGACCGATGAATTTATCGTGCCCGCAGTCTCTGAAAAAGCCGTTCCCGTCAAGGATAACGACTCGATCGTTTTCTTTAACTTCCGCCCCGACAGAGCGAGAGAGATCACCAGAGCCTTTGTCGACCCCGCATTCAGCGGCTTCGAGAGAGAGCAGCTCAAGGGTCTCTATTATATCTGCATGACTCAGTACGACGCAACCATGCCGAACGTCCATGTAGCATTCAAGCCCGAGACGCTTGAAAACACCTTCGGCGAGTATATCTCCGACAAGGGTCTCAAGCAGCTCAGGATCGCCGAGACCGAGAAATACGCTCATGTAACCTTCTTCTTCAACGGCGGCGTTGAGAAGCAGTACCCCGGCGAGGACAGGATCCTTGTCAAATCCCCCGCCGTCGCTACCTATGACCTCCAGCCCGAGATGAGCGCCTATGAAGTCACCGACAAGCTGCTTGCAGCCATCGACAGTGACAAATACGACGCCATCATCCTGAACTATGCGAACTGCGACATGGTCGGTCACACCGGCGTATTCGACGCAGCGGTCAAGGCCGTTGAAGCGGTCGACACCTGCGTAGGTAAGATAGTTGACGCCGTTGCCGCAAAGGGCGGCGTGACACTCATCACCGCCGACCACGGCAACGCTGACAAGATGTATGAGGCGGACGGCTCGCCCTTCACGGCGCACACGACCAACCCCGTGCCTTTCATCGTTGTCGGCTACCCCTGCGAGCTTCGTGAGGGCGGCAGGCTCTGCGATATCGCGCCCACCATGCTGAAGATAATGGGGCTTGAGCAGCCTAAAGAAATGACGGGCGTAAGCATCATCAAATAAAAATTCCCACGGATAAAAATTTATCACCCTGCAACACTTTATAGTGAAAGCAGGGTGATTTTTTATGCCTGGGCGCAGGAGTTTTATAAGGATAATATCATATTTGGTGGCGACGGCGGTGTGCCTTGCCGCCGCTGCAAGCGACGCCGCCAAAGCAAGGGGCGATTACGGCGAAGCTCTCGGGCGGGTGCGTATGTCGAGCCTTGTTTCGCTCTGCGAATATTCGTCGCAGCTCAGCGCGGGGCTGCGGGCGCTTGCCGTTTCGCCGGACGGCGGCACTGCCGACCCTGCGGCTTATGTCTGCTCAAAGGCGCTCGGCGCAAGGGGCGGCGCCGCAAGCTTTTCGGAGGATTCGGCGGGCAACATCCTCTATTTTCTCGACGGAGTTTATCGCTTTGCGGAGGAATTCCCGGATGAGCCGAGCGAAGAGAAGCGGGCGGCAGCGATAAGGCTCTCGGACTACGCGGGTGAGCTTTACGACCACCTGAGCGATGTTTCCGCCGCCGTGCTGAACGGCGACATCTCGCTGCTCGAGGGGAGCGACGCGGAATTCATCGAGGATAAGCTCGACTTCTCAAACGGCAGCGAGGATGAGATCTTCCCGCTGATAGCCGTTTCCGTCTCCCCTGTCGGGTCGGCGGAGGCGGCCGTTTCCCGCGAGGCGGCAAGGGCTGCGGCAAGTGAGCTTTTCGGCGTGGAGGCGGCGCTCTGGCGGGGCGGCGAGACCGAGCAGCTCGGCGGAATTGAGGTCTATCGCTTCACCTACGGCTCGATGCTGGTCGATATCAGCACCTCGGGCGAGGTCGCGGCTTTCACGGTGGCCGAGCCGTGCAAGACCGCCGAAACAGGAGCGGACAGCGCAGCCGCATCGGCGGCAAAATTCCTCAAAGAGCGTAATTTCCCCGAAATGGAGGAGATAAGCCGCTGCGAGCGTGAATTCCGTACCGAGCTTGAGTTTGCGCCCTGCGTCGGCGGAGTGCTGCATCTGGATTCCGCAGTCAAGGTCGCCGTTTGCCGCTGCTGCTCGGAGCTGATACGCTTCGATTGCTCCGAATACATCAAAAACTACCGTGAGGCAATGGCTGTCGACGCAAAGCCCTGCCTTGACCGACTGCTGCCCTCGGGATTTAGCCTTGAGCGTCAGCGGCTGTGCGTTGCGGATATCGACGGGCGGGCGCGCCTGTGTTACCTTGCGGAGTGTTCGTTCCGAAACGAAAAATTGCGGATGTATTTTGACTATTTTTCTCTGAAAGCGCTGAAAAGTGAGCCGATTTCATAAATTTTTTATTGACAAGCCGGGTTTTGCAATGTATAATGTAGCTAACAAAGGGGTGCTGACGGCAGTCGGCTGAGATCATACCCTCAAACCTGATCCCGATAATGCGGGCGTAGGAAAACAGCCTCTGTGCAATTTTTACGTCCGGTACGATATCTGTACCGGCTTTTTTATTTCCTCAGGCTGCGGCGCACCGGATCGGTTCCCCCGAACAATCCGAAAAGAGGTCAAATTCAATGTCAAACACCGGTTCAAACAAAAAAACGGTAATCCTTGCCGAGGGTGCGATAATGGTCGCCCTCTCCATCGCTCTCTTTGCCGTATCCGATCTTATCCCCTGGCCGTATGCCTACGGCGGCGGCTTCAGCATCTTTGCACAGGTGCCGATAGTCATCTACTCCTATCGCAGAGGCATCAAGAACGGCGTCGCCGCTTCCCTTGTGCTCTCGGTATTCCAGCTCCTGACCGGGCTTAAAAACTTCGCATGGGTCTCGGGCATAGGCGCTTATCTGATAGTCGCCCTCGCCGACTACATTGTAGCCTTCGGCTGCCTCGGTCTCGGCGGTATGTTCAAGGGCAAATTCAAAAATCCCACCGCGGAGCTTGCGCTCGGCAGCGTGGTCGTTTGCCTTATCCGTTTCGTCTGCCACTACATCAGCGGCGTGACCATCTGGACGGATTACTGCCCCGCGGATATGGTAGTACCCGTTTATTCGCTGCTCTACAACGGCTCGTATATGCTCATTGAGACGATAATCACCGTTATCGGCGCAGTCGCCCTGAGCAAAGTCCCCGCCGTCATCAATGTGAACGGCAAGGCATCTAAAAACTGACAATCTCCTCCTCCTCGTTTGTGAAGAAATACCCCCGGGACAGCAGCCGGGGGTATTTTGCATACAAAAAGAACCGCCTCAATGAGACGGTTCTTAATTTTTAAATCAGTCGTTGGTTCTTCTGGGTCTGCCGCCTCTTTCGCCTCTGAAGTCTCTTCTGGGCTTCCTGGGAGCGTCGGATACGGTGTTCTCGGGCACAAGCCCTTCGACCTCGATAAGAGCATCGCGGCGAGAGAAGTTCAGCCTGCCCTGGTCGTCCTTCGGCAGCACCTTAACGATAACCTCGTCGCCGACATGAACTGCGTCCTCGACCTTCTCGGTCCTCTTAACGTCAAGCTGGCTGATGTGGACCATGCCCTCCTTGCCGGGAGCAATTTCGACGAATGCGCCGAAGCTCATCAGGCGGGTAACGACGCCCTTGTAGATAGCGCCGACCTCGGGATCGTTGGCAATAGTCTCGATGATGGATATCGCTCTCTTTGCGTCGTCGATATCGGTGGAGGAAACAAAGATGTTGCCGTCCTCCTGAACGTCGATCTTGCAGTTGCACTCGGCGCAGATCTTCTGGATGACCTTGCCCTGCTTGCCGATGACGTCGCCGATCTTCTCGGGGTCGATCTTGGTGGTGAGCATCTTGGGCGCCCACTTTGACAGCTCCTTGCGGGGCTCGGCGATAACGGGAGCCATTACTTCGTCAAGGATGTAGCAGCGAGCCTTATAGGTCTTCTCGAGAGCCTCTCTGATGATAGCGGGGGTAAGGCCGTGTACCTTGAGATCCATCTGAATGGAGGTGATGCCCTTCTTGGTGCCGGCAACTTTGAAGTCCATATCGCCGAAGAAATCCTCAAGACCCTGGATATCGACCATGGTCATGAAGCGGTCGCCCTCGGTGATAAGGCCGCAGGAGATACCCGCAACGGGAGCCTTAATGGGCACGCCAGCCGCCATAAGCGAAAGGGTCGAGCCGCAGACGGAGCCCTGAGAGGTGGAGCCGTTGGAGGAAAGAACCTCGGAGACGACTCTGATGGTGTAGGGGAACTCCTCGACCGAGGGGAGAACGGGGATCAGTGAACGCTCTGCAAGAGCACCGTGACCGATCTCACGTCTGCCGGGGCCTCTGCTGGGCTTGGTCTCGCCGACGGAGTAGGAGGGGAAGTTGTAGTGATGCATATAACGCTTGGTGTCCTCTTCGTCAAGGCCGTCAAGCATCTGAGCGTCGCTCATGGGGCCGAGGGTGGTAACGGAGAGCACCTGAGTCTGACCTCTGGTGAACATACCCGAGCCGTGAACTCTGTCAAGCAGGTCGATCTCGGCGTTAAGAGGACGGATCTCGTTGATGCCTCTGCCGTCAACACGCTTGCCTTCGTCGAGCAGCCAGCGGCGCACGACGTACTTCTGAACCTTATACAGGCACTCGTCGATCTTGACCTGCATATCGGGATAAATCTCATCGAATTTCTCGTGAACCTTCTCATATACGGGCTTCAGGCGCTCGTCACGGATTCTCTTGTCATCGGTATCGAGGGCGGCGCGGATATCCTCTATCGCAAAGTCCTTGATAGCCTCGTACATATCGGGATCGGGGTCGTTTGAGGGGAAATCTACCTTCGGCTTGCCGCACTCGGCCTTTATCTGATTGATGAATTCAACAAGTCTCTGATTCTCTTTGTGGGCGAACATGATGCCGTCAAACATATCGTCGTTGGAGACTTCGTTTGCGCCCGCCTCGATCATTGCGACAAGGTCAGCGGTGGAGGCGACGGTGACATACATATCGCTCTTTGCTCTCTGCTCGAGAGTGGGGTTGATGACATACTGACCGTCAACAAGGCCAACGACAACGCCTGCGATGGGGCCGTCCCAGGGGATCTCGGAGATCGAGATAGCGATGGAAACGCCGAGCATAGCGGTGATCTCGGGCTGGCAGTCGGGGTCAACGGACATAACGGTGGCGACAACGCCCACGTCGTTCCTCATATCCTTGGGGAAAAGGGGACGGATGGGTCTGTCGATAACGCGGGAGGCGAGGGTCGCCTTCTCGCTCGCTCTGCCCTCACGGCGCTGGAACGAGCCGGGGATCTTGCCTACCGAATAAAGCTTCTCTTCATAGTCGACCGAAAGAGGGAAGAAATCGACACCCTCTCTGGGTTTCGCAGCCATGGTAGCGGTGCAGAGCACGTTGGTCTCGCCGTAGCGGACAAGGCAGGAGCCGCCCGCAAGCTGAGCCATCTTGCCGACCTCGACCACAAACGGTCTGCCGGCGATCTCAGTTTCATACTTCTTGAAAGCTTTGAAAAACATTTTTTTACCTCTCTGTAATTTATTTCTACAGGCGGCTGCGGTTTAGCAATAAATCCAAACTCCGACCCTTGCGGAGGCTCGATTCACTGCTAAGACCGTTTTATGCCGCCTGAAAGATGCGAATTCAAACATAACAGAGCAGGCGGGAAACAAAATCCTGCCTGCTCCGAACCTTGAATTATTTACGGATACCGAGTCTTGCGATGATCGCACGGTAACGCTCGATGTCAACCTTCTGCAGGTAAGCGAGGAGGTTTCTTCTGTGACCGACCATCATAAGGAGGCCTCTTCTGGAGTGGTGGTCCTTCTTGTGAACCTTCAGGTGCTCGGTGAGGTCGTTGATCCTCTTGGTGAGGACGGCTATCTGAACCTCGGGTGAGCCTGTGTCGCCCTCGTGAAGGGCGTATTCCTGCATGATTGCGGTCTTTTCTGCCTGTGTCATTTCTTTCACCTCATTAAAATATTTGCCTCGCACTCAGAAACCGGCAGGTGAATACCGCTCGGCGGTTTACTCCGGAATCCGAGAAACGGGCACGTGCAAAAGAGATTATATCATACCGCCGCCGCAATGTAAAGAGTTTTTTTAATTTTTATAAGGAATTCTGAAATAGTCGAGATATTTTTTGAATTTATCCTGTGCCGCAAGGCAGGTGTCGATAAGATATCCGCGCGCTCTCGACCATTCTCCGAGCCCCCGATAATAGAACAGTTTCAGCTCCTCGTCGATGATGAACGGCACGATATCATATTTCAGACATTCTTTAAAAAGTATCAGTCTGCCGACCCTGCCGTTGCCGTCCTGAAACGGGTGTATCCGCTCAAAATCAACATGAAACGCTATAATATCCTCCAGCGTTTTGCCGCCGTGGCTGTAGTGGTCAAGCAGAGCCTTGACCTCGCTGTGCACCTGCTCCGGTAATGTTGTTTCCCTGCCGCCGACTTCGTTGGGGTATCTCTTGTAATCGCCCACGGCAAACCACGCTTTGCGGCTGTCCGCCGTGCCTGTTTTAAGAATAAAATGCAGCTCCTTTATGAGCTTCTCGGTGAGCGGAGCGGCGGCGCAGTCAATGACCTTGTCGATGCACCTGAAATGATTTGCCGTTTCGATAACATCGTCCACATTGACCGCTTCATCGGTCACGCCCAGAGTATTTGTCTCATAAATAAATCTCGTTTGATCGTGGGTGAGCATGCTACCTTCGATATGATTTGAGTTGTAGGTCAGCTCGATCTGAACCTTATGGTATATCCCACCCTTTAGCCTTTGAGCTTTTTGCTCGGCAAGGATATCGAGCAGGGTCATCTCCGGTTTTTTATTGAGCCTTTCGGGCTTTGCCGCATTCTCGGGGATCCTCCAAATCTTGCCGATAAGAACCGCGCCGTCCACTCTGCCGTCGTTGCAGTAGTTACGCACGCTGCGCTCGGAAATCCCCCATTTTTCAGCCGTTTCGGCAGTTGACAAGAACTTCTTATCCATAATATCACCAATGATATTATATCATTCTATCGGCAAGATTTCAACGGTTTTGTGCTGAATTCAGTATATTTTTTGCCGATAACTTTTTATCACCTCGGGCGGCTGCGGCATAGTATGGTTTGTGGGGAAGCCATTCTCCAAAACAAGGCGGCTGCCGTCATCGGTGGCTTTTGCAGCCCGTGGGGAGCCGGGTGGACACAGCGCAGCCGCCATCACATATCGGCGGAGCGATCAATCCGTGTCGGCGGCGCCGACCTTATTGAGCGCCTTGAGCGGGTCGACCGTTTCGCCGTCGATAAGCACCTCGAGATGCAGGTGATCCTCGTCGCTTATCTCGACGGGGATATGCCCGAGCGAGCCTATCTTATCATATTTTTTGACCTCGCTGCCCTCGGGCAGGCAGCTCCCGCTTTTAAGCCCGCAGTAGCGAGCCGTCATGCCGTTGCCGTGGTCTATCTCAACGACCGTGCCCCAAAAGCTGTCGTCATAGACTGCGGTGACGGTGCCGTCACCGGCGGCGACCACGTCGTTGCCCGCGCTGCCGCCGAAATCAACGCCGTTATGGATCCGCCAGTCGCCCATCGTCTTTGACCGCACCATCTCGCCGTTGCTGTAATCCTTGATGATATCCGAGCCCATCGGCAGGGCGAAATCGCCCGAATAGGGCTTGTTGCGCTCTATCGCCTCGGTGCTCTGCTCGGCGGAGTGAAGCCTGTTATCCTCAACGCCGGTCTGCTCCGCGTTGACCCTCTCCTCGGTGGCGGGCACCGTCCATTTATACGTCACCCGTGTGAAGCCCGTTTCCTCGGGCTTTTTCTTTGTTATCGCCGTCTTGACGCTGACTATCGAGCCGACCGCCACGGCGGCAAGGCAGACAAACAGCGCGAAATAGATATTTGAATACTTCTTCTTTTTCAATGCAATGACCTCTTTTCGTTTTCTTCACCGATATTTTCGTCTGCACGGCGGTTATTTATTCCCCGACGGGTCGTTTTTTCAAAAAATCATGCCATTTGAAGCGAAAATTTACATTTTGCTCTTGATAGTTGCCGAGTTTTCTGCAATAATAAAGAAGTATATATTATAATGGCAGTCTGCCTGCCGAAACGGAGCGTGTATCTTTTTTGGATCAGAACAAAAATCTGGCGGAGCTTCTTTTTCCGCACATAGACAAGACCCCCGAGTATTATGAAGCCCTTTATCCGCAGCGACAGCTTCCCGAGGGTGCGAGGGTGACCCGTTTCGCCCCATCGCCCACAGGCTATCTTCATATCGGCGGCCTTTTCGGCGCTCTTGTGGACGTTCTCACCGCCAGATCGACGGGCGGCGTTGCCTACCTGAGAATTGAGGATACCGACAAAAAGCGTGAGATAGACGACGGCGTTTCCGCCATCATCAACGGCTTCGACTACTTCGGAGTTGCCTTTGACGAGGGCGTGACCGGCTTCGGCACCGAGAAGGGCGACTACGGCCCCTACACCCAGAGCCACAGAGCCGAGATATATCAGACCGTCGCAAAGAGCCTTGTGGAGAAAGGTCTCGCCTACCCCTGCTTCTGCACGGCGGACGAGCTTGCCGCCATCCGCGAGGAGCAGACAAAGGGCGACGCTCTCATCTGGGGCTACTTCGGCAAATGGGCCAAGTGCCGCGACCTCAGCCTTGAGGAGATAGAGAAAAATCTCGCCGAGGGCAAGCCGTGGGTGCTTCGCCTGCGTTCGCAGGGCAGCGAGGATAAAAAGATAGTATTCGACGACGTTATCAGAGGCAAGATAGAGATGCCCGAGAACATAATCGACGAGGTGCTGCTCAAATCCGACGGCATACCCACCTATCACTTCGCCCATGTATGCGACGACCATTTCATGAGGACGACCCATGTTATCAGGGGCGAGGAATGGATATCCTCCGTTCCTAAGCATATCGAGCTTTTCAGAGCCTGCGGCTACAAGGCTCCGAAATATGCACACACCCCGCAGGTGCTCAAGGTCGACGAGGAGACCGGCGACAAGCGGAAGCTCTCAAAGAGAAAGGACCCCGAGGCGGCCGTCGGCTACTTCATCGAGGGCGGCTTCCCCAAGGAGAGCGTGCTCGAATACCTGCTCACTCTTATAAACTCCAACTTCGAGGATTGGCGCAGAGCAAATCCGAGAGAGGATATATCAAAATTCCCGTTCAATCTGAAGAAGATGAGCGCAAGCGGCTGCCTGTTTGACCTCGTGAAGCTCAACGACGTGAGCAAAAACGTGATATCGCTCATGAGCGCCGACAAGGTCTACGCCGACGTGGCTGCATGGGCCGAGAAATACGATAAAGAATTCTATGATATCTTTACCGCCGACCCTGCCCGCTCAACAGCGATAGTCAACATCGACCGCGAGAATCCCAAGCCCCGCAAGGATATAGCCAAGTGGAGCGAGGTCAGGGACTATGTCGCCTACTTCTTCCCCGAGCTTTACAAGCCCGACTTCACCCTGCCCGAGAATATCAGCCGCTCCGACGCCGCGGCGATAGTCGAGAAATATCTCGGCGAATTCTCGCTTGCGGACGATAAAGACCAATGGTTCGCCCGCATCAAGGGTATGTGCGAGCCGCTTGGTTTCACCCCGAATGTTAAAGAATACAAGAAAAACCCCGAGAGCTACAAGGGTCATGTCGGCGACGTTTCGTCCGTCATACGCATTGCCCTCACCTCCCGCCGCAACACGCCCGACCTCTATTCGATAATGGCGCTGCTCGGCGAGGATGAGATAAAGGCAAGGCTCGGCGCAGCGCTCAAAGCTTATACAGAATAAAGAGAGGATACATTGAAAATGGACGAAATCAACACTTCCGCATCAAACTTTATATATGATTTTATTGATGAAGATCTCAAGAACGGGGTCAACACCAGAGTTCAGACCCGTTTCCCACCCGAGCCGAACGGCTACCTGCATATCGGCCACGCAAAGGCTATCTGCATAGATTTCAGCACGGCGGAGAAATACGGCGGCGAATGCAACCTGCGCCTTGATGACACCAACCCCTCCAAGGAGGACGTCGAGTATGTCGACGCCATCAAGGAGGATATCGAGTGGCTCGGCTACAAGTGGAATAAGGTCCTCTACGCCTCCAGCTACTTTGACTTCATCTATGAATGCGCCATCAAGCTCATAAAAAAGGGCAAGGCTTATGTCTGCGACCTTTCCGCCGACGAGATAAGGGAATACAGAGGCACCCTCACCGAGCCGGGCAAAAACAGCCCCTACAGAGAGCGCTCGGTCGAGGAGAATCTTGACCTCTTCGCAAGAATGACCGCCGGCGAATTCAAGGACGGCGAAAAGACCCTGAGAGCAAAGATAGATATGTCCTCCCCCAACATCAACATGAGGGACCCCGTTATCTACCGTATCGCTCACGTCCATCATCATCAGACTGGCGACAAATGGTGCGTCTACCCGATGTATGACTTCGCTCATCCCCTCTCGGACGCAAAAGAGGGCGTTACCTACTCCCTCTGCTCGCTGGAATTCGAGAATCACAGACCTCTTTACGACTGGTTCATCAAGGAAATCGGCTTCGATGAGCCGCCGAGACAGATAGAATTCGCCCGCCTCAACATCAACTACTGCGTGACCAGCAAGAGAAAGTGCCTTGAAATGGTCAAAAAAGGCATCGTTGACGGCTGGGACGACCCGAGAATGGTCACCCTCTGCGGCATGAGGCGCAGGGGCTACCCCGCGGCGGCTATCCGCGAATTCATCAACAGGATCGGCGTTTCAAAGGCTTACAGCGTTGTCGATTACGGCCTGCTCGAGGCCTGCGTCAGAGATAACCTGAACGCCAACGCCCCCAGAGCCATGGCGGTGCTCAGGCCCCTCAAGGTCATCATCGACAACTACCCCGAGGGTCAGACCGAGGCCATCGAGGTCGAGATAAACCCCGACAAGCCCGAGCTCGGCACAAGGACGGTGCATTTCTCAAGGGAGATATTCGTCGAGCGCGACGACTTCATGGTTGAGCCGCCGAAGAAATATTTCAGGCTCTTCCCCGGCAATGAAGTTCGCCTCAAGAGCGCGTATTTCGTCACCTGCACCGGCTGGGAAGCCGATGACGACGGCAACATCACCTGCCTGCACTGCACCTATGACCCCGCCACCAAGGGCGGCGACGCACCCGACGGCAGGAAGGTCAGGGGCACCCTCCACTGGGTCAGCGCCGCGGACTGCGCAGAGTGCGAAATACGCCTTTACGACCGTCTGTTCAACACCGAGAACCCCGCGGGCGAGGAGGGCATCGATTACCTCGATAATCTGAACCCGAATTCGCTCGAGATCCTCAGCGGCTGCCTTGTCGAGGGCGGTCTCAAGGACGCAAAGTGCGGCGACACCTTCCAGTTCATGCGCCAGGGCTACTTCTGCGTGGATAAGACCTCGCAGCCCGGCAAGCTCGTATTCAACCGCACCGTGGCTCTCAACTCCTCTTGGAAATAATTTTAGGAGGCGCCTAAATGAAATATCTGTATAGGATAGTGAATATAATTCTTGCGGCGCTGTTTTTCCCCGCCGTTTTCTTCCTCGACCTCATCTTTTTCAGAGCGTCCACCTCGCTGGCCAAATACGGCCTTGAGGAGAGCATCTCGCTCAAAAGAATAATTGATATCTTCACCGGCAACGACCCGCTGAGCAGCCTTGTCAAATCCGACAAGGGCTTCACCTGGCCCGAGGGGCTTGCCCCGCTCAACGCAAGGCTCCTTGCGGCGGCGGTCGCCCTCGGCGTTGCGGCTCTGGCGGCGCTCTTTATCATCATTTTCTCCATTTGCAGCGGCAAACGCATCCCCGTCCTTGCTGCGGCGGGAGTCGGTCTCGCTGCGACGATAGTGATGATAGCCTGCTTCAACTCCGCGGCGGGCGACGTGGTCGACGGCACGGTCAACATCGTCAGCGCCATAGGCGGCTCGAGCCTCATTACCGCCCTTATCGGCGGCGTTGTCAGCATTGACAAGCTGATGCTCGGCGGCTTCCACAACGGACTTTTAATAATTTTCATTCTTTTGATCGTTTGGACTGCTTCTTATATGCTCATCGAGCTCGGCGACAAGTCCGCCGACGGTAAGAAGTCCAAATCACGCTGAGGAGCGGTAACAATATGAAAGCTGTCACCTATGATAAAGTTAAACTCGGCGGTTTCTGGAAAAACCGCTTTGACATCAACAAAAATGTGACGATCCCCGCCGTCTATGAGCGATTCAGCGAGACGGGAAGATTCGCCGCATTCAACTGCGACTGGCACGAGGGCATGGAGCACAAGCCCCATTTCTTCTGGGATTCGGACGTCGCGAAATGGATAGAGGCTGTCGCCTACACGGTGCGCCAATGCCCCGACGAGGAGCTTGAGACCATCGTTGACGGCGTTGTCGACCTTATTGAGAAGCACAGGGATCCCTGCGGCTACTTCAACATCTATTTCACCGTCTGCGAGCCCGAGAACCGCTTCACCAACCGCCTGCTCCATGAGCTTTACTGCGCGGGTCACCTCATCGAAGCCGCTGTCGCATATTATGAAGCCACGGGCAAGGATAAATTCCTTCACCTGATGTGCGACTACGCCGATTATATCGAGCGAGTCTTTGTCACCGAGGATTCGGCTCAGTTCACCACCCCCGGCCACGAGGAGATAGAGCTGGCGCTTGTCAGGCTCAGCGACTGCACGGGCGACGAGCGCTATCTGCGCCTTGCGGAATTCTTCGTTGACAAACGCGGCACGAGCAAAAAGGACGAGGACAACGTCCACTACATAAGCCTCGATTATTCGCAGTGCCATATGCCCGTGCGCGAAATGAGCGACGCGGTCGGTCACAGCGTGCGCGCGGTATATCTCTACAGCGCAATGGCCGATCTTGCTCTCAGGACGGGCGACAGCGAGCTGCTCGAAGCCTGCCGCAGAGTATTTAACAGCATCGCTCAAAAGCGTATGTATATCACCGGCGGCATCGGCTCCACCGCCTACGGCGAGAGATTCACCGAGGACTATGACCTGCCAAATGACCTTGCGTATTCCGAGACCTGCGCTTCTATAGGTCTCGCCCTCTTTGCAAGGCGCATGAGCCTGGTCGACCCGAATTCCAAATACGCCGACATCGCCGAGACCGCTATTTATAACTGCGCTCTCGCGGGCGTTTCGCTCAAGGGCAACTCCTTCTTCTATGTGAATCCCCTTGAAATAAATCTCGAGCGACACAGGCTCGGCGCAGAGTATTATGAGCGCAATGATAAGCTCCTCACTCAGCGTGCCGAGGTCTTTGACTGCTCCTGCTGCCCGCCGAATATCGCCCGCTTTATAGCTTCAATAGGCGACTTCCTCTACAGCTATGACGAGGGCACCGTATATGTTCACCACTATTTTGAGAGCGAAGCGGAATTCGACGGCATTAAGATAACTCAAAAAACCGAATACCCGAACGAGGGAGATATCCTCTTCACCATAAGCGGCATGAAGGGCAAACGCCTCGCCGTCAGAGTGCCCGGCTGGTGCGACTATGTGGCGATAAACGGCAAACAATATCTCGGCGAGACCGTCAAGGGCTATATCTATATTGATATTGACTCCGACGAAATGAACCTCAAGCTCTATCTTGACATGGACTGCCGCCTTGTAACTGCGAACCCCGCCGTTCAGGCGGATCTCGGCAGGGTCGCCCTTTGCAGAGGGCCGATAGTCTATTGCGCCGAGAAGATAGACAACGGCAACGTGCCGCTCGACACGCTCCTGCTCGACTCCGATCTTGAAGCGGGTCTGCGCTACAATGCAGAGATGCAGGCGTACACCGTAAAGGCCACGGGCTTTGAGGAGGCGCCGTTCGACGAGCTTTACCGCAACTATTCGCCCGCCTCGACCACGGAGAGGGAGATAAATCTCATCCCGTATTTCGCCTACGCCAACAGGGGCGAGAGCGATATGCAGGTCTGGCTGCGTGTGAAATAAAAACCGAAAGCCGCCTCGAAAAACGGGGCGGCTGATATTATATTCAATTGAATTTCCCGAAACGGAGGGATAAATATGAAGAAGATCGCCGTGGGTCTGAGCGGAGGGGTCGACAGCTGCACTGCCGCCTATCTGCTGCGCGAGCAGGGCTACGAGGTGATGGGCATCACCCTGCGCCTGAAGCAAGGCTCGCTCGCCGACGCCGACATTGCCGACGCCCGCCGAATTGCCGAGGCTCTCGGGATAGAGCTTGAGGTGCTCGACCTGAGAGAATATTTCAAGGAGAAGATAATTGAGCCTTTCGTCGGCGAATACCTCGCCGCAAGGACTCCGAACCCCTGCATAGAGTGCAACGGGATAATAAAATTCGGCGCAATGCTCGACTATGCCGTTTCAAAGGGCTGCAACGCCCTCGCAACGGGTCACTACGCCAAGATCGAGCAAAGCGGCGGCCGCTTCCTGCTCAAAAAGGCGGACAGTGTCAAGGATCAGAGCTATTTCCTCTACCGCCTCACTCAGGCTCAGCTCTCGCGAGCCGTTTTCCCGCTTGCGGGCATGGATAAAACGCAGATAAGAGCCATTGCCGAGAGCGCGGGGCTGCCCGTTGCCAAAAAGCACGACAGCCAGGAGATATGCTTCGTGCCGAACGACGATTACTCCGCCTACCTCGCCTCGCTGGGCGTAACCTCGCCCCCCGGCGATATTGTGGACGGCAGAGGTAACGTGCTCGGCACTCACAACGGAATTATAAATTATACGGTCGGTCAGCGCAAGGGTCTCGGCGCCTACGGCAAGCCGATGTTTGTCACGGGGCTTGATTCGGAGCGCAACGCAGTCGTCATCGGTGAGAACGGCGCTCAATACAGCATCGGTCTCGTTGCCGACAGGCTGAATCTAATCGACCGCGACGCCGTAACCGAGCCGTTCAGGGCAAGCGTACGCATACGCTTCAGGGCCAAGGAGCAGCCCGCCCTCATAATCCCCGAGGGCGACGGCTTCAGGGCGATATTCGATGAGCCGCAGCGCTCGATAACCCCCGGTCAGAGCGCCGTTATCTATGACGGCGAAACCGTGGTGGGCGGCGGCAGGATCATCAGTCAAATACGCTCTCTATGAGCCTTTCGCTCTCCTCAGGCGAATAGACCCATCGGTCGATATGGCCGCTCGTGATATAGTATTCGGGCGGCTCTACGGGGTAATCCGCCGCAAAGGAGTCGACGATTATCAGCTTTATCTTCATCTTTGACGGGATAATGCTCTTGACGTATACCCCTGCGTGGCAGCCCGCCTCGACCCCCTGAGAGAATTCGGCAAGCCCCGCAAGATTCGGAGCAAGCTCCACAAAAATGCCGTATTTCTCGACCGAGCGGACTATTCCGGGCACGGTCTCGCCCACTTTGAGCTTCGAGATATTCTGCTCCCATGTGCCGAGCAGCTCCTTGTGGCTCAGGGTTATCCTGCCGTCGGAGTCGATGCTCTTGACGACGGCGTAAATGCTCTGCCCCGCAGTGAATCTCGCCGACGGGTGCGGGATCCTCGACACGGAGATGCCGTCTATCGGCATGAGGGCATTGATGCCCGCCCCGATATCGCAGAATACGCCGAAGCTCTCAATATGGGAGACGGTCGCGGGTATTACGTCGCCGGGGCGCAGGGTCGAGATATATTCGTCGGCGCATTCCTGCTGCACCTTGCGGCGGCTGAGCAGGGCGTAATTCTCGCCCTCGGGAGTTGATGCGAACCCCGTCACGGCGCAGACCACGGGCTTATTGACCCGCGAGATAAGCGCAATATCCCTCACCGAGCCGTCCTCGATGCCGAGCGCCCCCTCGCAGCGGGGAATTATCCCTTTCATGCAGCCGAGGTCGACGTGCAGATTATGCTCCGCGTCGCAGCGCAGCACCCGACACTCGACGGGAGCGCCGCTGTAGAATGCGTCATGCAGGGCGCCTGCGCTCGAGACCCTCTTTTTGTTCTCCTCTGTCGATATCAGCTGACCCTCCGGTTTGAATTTTTTCATTTCCGATCACCGTTCCAAATAATTATGTTTTGATTTTCTGCCTGATTATCTAATGAAAGTATATGGCACTTTCTCCGCTAAAATCACAGGCGGAGCATTTTTATTTTACACGGTAAAATACTACCGCCCCCGTGCGGCAAATTTTGTAGCACGGAGGCGAATTTTTTGCGTTATTTTCTCACCCGAAACGCAGATAGCCTCGGTATATGTTCAAAGAGTCTTTGAGAATGCCCAATTCCACACCTCGGGGTCGGAATAGAACCTGTCCCATGCGTTGTGACCCGCTCTGTCATACTCTGTGTATTTCGCCTCGGAGATATCCTTGACGGCGGCGTAGATATTCCTTGAGTAATCAACGGAAACGGTCTTGTCGCCGGAGTTGTGGGCGAGCCACATCGGGGTGCCCGCAAAGGCGGTCAGATCCTCGACGTCGGTGTAGCCGCACACAGGCATGGCGGCGGCATATTTGCCGGGGTGGCGCAGGAGCTGGTCAAGCACGCCCGCTCCGCCCATGGAGATGCCCGTGATATAGATACGGTCGGAGTCGACGGCATAGAGCTTGAGCATATATTCTATCAGCCGTGTCAGCGCCGCGTCGTAACCGTCGCTCGTCCATGTCTTGTCCTCGAACACCTGCGGCATGATGATATAGCAGGGCTCGCCGTGCTTCTTGACGCCCCTGAGCAGCGAGCGCTGCATCTGTGCGATATTGTTTTTGCCTCTCTCGCCGGAGCCGTGGAGATAGACCACGAGCGGGTAGGTCTTGCCCTCTTCTATGTTCTCGGGCTTGACAAGGCGGAACGGCAGCTCAACGTCGCCCTCCTTAAAGATATAGCCCGCCGTGCCGCTGTGCTGCACATACGGCCTCGGGTCGGGGTTGATGCCCTGATGGAGCACGTCGGGGCCGGGGTACATCGGGAAAGTATCGACGATAAAAATAAGAATCGCGGTAAAGAAGCCTAATATCTGAGTAAGCATAAAACGTCCTCTCTTTCTTTTTATACAAATATATTACCATACTTTGCCCGTCATTTCAACCGTTTTCGGTCATGCTTGAATAATTGACTGAAAAATAGTATAATGAGTGATGAAAGACGCCCCCGCGGCGAATCGTAATAAATTTGTAACACTTTTACCGCCTTGTTTGTAATTCACGGGCTGTATAATGCAATTGTTTCGTGGGGATCTGATTTTTTTGAGGTGAAAAAAGATATGTATACCGTCCTTGTTTGCGACGACGACGTCGCCATACTCGACTCGGTCGAGATCTATCTGAAGCTGGAGGGCTACAACGTCCTGCGAGCCGAGAACGGCAGGCAGGCGATCGAGCAGGTCACGAATAACGAGGTGCACTGCGTTATCCTCGACATAATGATGCCCGGTATGGACGGCCTCCAGGCCACGCTGACGTTGCGGAAGAAGCACAATATCCCGATAATCCTGCTCTCGGCCAAGAGCGAGGACACCGACAAGATAACGGGGCTTTCTTTCGGGGCGGACGACTATGTGACGAAGCCCTTCAACCCGCTCGAGCTGATGGCAAGGGTCAAGTCGCAGATAAGACGCTACACCTCCCTCGGCTCAATGGAGGTCAAGGAGGGCGTTATCACGACGGGCGGCCTGTCGCTCGACACCGGCGCAAAGGAGCTGACCCTCGACGGCGAGCCGATAAAGCTCACCGCCACGGAGTACGGCATAATGAGCGTGCTCATGGAGAATCTCGGCAGGGTGCTCTCAACAGGTCAGATATACGAGGCCGTGTGGAACGAGCCCGCGATTTACGCCGAGAAAACGGTGACGGTACATATCAGACGCATCAGAGAAAAAATCGAGATCAACCCGAGAGACCCTAAATACTTAAAGGTGGTGTGGGGCATTGGATACAAAATCGAAAAATATTAGCCGCAGCAGGGGGATGAAAATTGCGGCAGCGGCGCTCGCCGTGCTGATGTTTTTCCTCTCCGGCTACTCAGCGGGGCTGTTTCTCAAGGGCTATTTTCTCTTTAACGGCTACGATGAGGACTGCGATTTCACACAGACAAATTCATTCCGAACGCTGCTCAACAACTGCGAATTCACCCTCTTGGCGGATGCCGAGCTGATGAGCTGCGAAAACGAGGACGATTTCCTCAAAACAAGCCTCGGCAAAAACTACAGCCAAAATATTCAGAATGTCAACGACGCTTTTGACCTGCTCGAAAGCTCCGGTGTCAAGGTCTATGTCACCGAGGACAATCGCTACAGATACTCCTACGACCTCGGCGGCACGACCTATTACTTCAGCTATAACGGCGACGTTATCAGCCGCGACGAATTCGACCGATATGACTTCGTCGGCGACGGCATTGAATACACAGACGCCGTTGAAGCGACCGAGCCTGCGGCGGAGGACGTTGATTCAACCTCCGTCACAAAGCCCGTGCCCGCCAAATCGGGCAATCCGAAGCCGATCGACGATATCCGCGACGCCCTGGCTCTGCTGAATTCCTTCGGTGGATACACCTGCTACGGCGAGATATCCCGCGAGGATCTGATAAAAACGCTCCGCAAATCGACAATGCAGCACAGGGGCGTTTATGAGGACGGCGGCAAGATAACTTTCTACAGCACCTCGATCCCCAGCACCTCGGAGTTCAAATACACTATTTTGGTCAAGTCGACGGGCAAGGTCGTCTCCAACTGCGGCATCGACTCCGACATCGGCTTTGACAATCTGTATGAAGCGATGAGAGAGGGCGCTGCCCTTGCAGAGGGCAATAACGGCAAATTTGTCACCACCGCCGAGACGTCCGAGGCGACCCGCGGCGGCCTGCTCAGGGAATGGGCGGAGGAGCTGTTTTATCAGAAACCCACCGTTTCGGAGCATCGCAGCATAGGCGACGATGTGAGCTATGCCGTATTCACATATACCCCGACCGACGAAAACAGTTTTTTCACCCTCAAGGAGCTTGAATTCGAGAATTATAAATCTCACTTTATAACGAATCCGACGACGAACCTCATTATCTCCGTCTTTTCGTTCCTGCTCGCCTGCGCCGCGTGCGTCTATCTGCTGTGCGTTGCGGGCAAGACCGCCGACGGAGAAACAAAACTCTGCCCGACGGACAGGATCCCGTTGCTTATCAACACGGCGATCATCGGCGGAATCATAACGCTCATCATTTTTGGCTTTGCGGCGATATTTGACGCTGAGTATGAGTTCTACCCCTCGGTGGGCGAAAGCAGCGAATGGTTCCTGATGCAAAAAACTCTTTTGACCTATTCCGTAGAATATCTCGGCGTTGCGTTCGCCGCCGTATTCGGGCTGCTTACCGTTTTGACGGCGAGCATAGTCCGCAACGTGCGCTGCCGCACCTTCCTGCGCCACACGCTGATATACTGGATAGTCAAGCCCTTTGTCTGCATCGGCAAAAAAATACACAAAAGGGCAAAATACATCTTCGCCTGCGACTACATGGCAGGCAGCGGCAAGAGGTTCAAGCGCCTTGCAATTATTCTGACTCTGACGTTTTTCCTCATAAATTTTCTTGCGATTCTTCTCTGCCTCACCTCAAACAGCGCCGTTCCGCTCGTCTTCACCCTGATGATCGACCTGCCGATAATGCTTTGGGTCATCCTCTTTATCGCTTCGCTTGACAGGATAATGCACGGCGTCGCAAGCGTGCGCCTCGGCAGGCTGAATGTGAGGATAGATCAAGGCCTCATGCCATCATTCCTGCGGAATTTCGCAAGGGACATCACGAGCATGCAAGACGGCCTTGAGAAAGCGGTCGACAGCGCGGTCAAGGATCAGCGCATGAAGGCGGAGCTTATCACGAATGTTTCGCACGACCTCAAAACGCCGCTGACCTCGATAGTCAATTATGTCGACCTGCTCAAACGCTGCAACGTCGAGGACGAGGATGCCAAGAAATATATCAGCATCCTTGATGAGAAATCACAGAAGATGAAAAAGCTCATCGAGGATCTGGTCGAGGCTTCAAAAGCCTCCTCGGGCGCAGTCGAGCTGCATCCGATAAAAATCGACCTTTGCGAATTTGCGGCGCAGGCAGTCGGCGAGCACGAGGATGAACTGAAGGAGAAGAACATCGAGATTGTGCTGAATTTCCACGCCCAGCCCGTGATGATAATCGCCGACGCTCAAAAGACCTCGCGGATAGTTGAGAATCTCTTCTCCAACCTGCGTAAATACGCCCTTGAGGGCACGAGGGTCTATATCGACGTCAACGGCGGCGACAATTTCGGCACGCTGACCTTCCGCAACATCTCCAAATTCCCGCTCAACATTGCTCCGGAGGAGCTGACGCAGCGCTTCGTGAGAGGCGACGCCTCCCGCTCCGGCGAGGGCAGCGGCCTCGGGCTTTCAATAGCAAACGACCTTTGCGAGCTGCAAGGCGGCAAATTCAACATTGCCATCGACGGCGACCTCTTCAAGGTCAGCATCGCCATGCCGAAAGCGCAATAATACTGTGATATAAAGAGAGCACGCTCCGGCGTGCTCTTTTGTTTGACAGCCCACGGAGACTTTTTTGCGTGACTTGCGGTGCTAATAGAATATTTTCAGGCTCGCTATTGTTGTATGATAATCAATCCTCTGTCATGACTGCAAGCGAACAGCAAAATCCACATGCGAAGCCGATATGACTGCGAGCCGACAGCACAATTCACGCCATCTTGCGGAGAGGCATAAAAAAGCAGGCACGGGATAAGCCGTGCCTGTTTGATTATGCAGGATAAATCAGTTGAAATATCTCTTGAGGAGGCCTTCGAAAGCTCTGCCGTGGCGGGCTTCGTCGCGAGCCATCTCATGGACGGTGTCGTGGATAGCGTCAAGGCCCTGCTCCTTAGCGAGCTTGGCAAGAGCGGTCTTACCTGCGGTCGCGCCGTTCTCGGCTTCAACTCTCATCTCAAGGTTCTTCTTGGTGCTGTCGGTCACGACCTCACCGAGCAACTCGGCGAATTTCGCTGCGTGCTCCGCCTCTTCATAGGCGGCTTTTTCCCAATAGAGGCCGATCTCGGGGTAACCCTCGCGGTGAGCGACTCTCGCCATGGCAAGATACATGCCGACCTCGGAGCATTCACCGGCGAAATTAGCTCTCAGACCCTCAAGGATCTCATCGCTGACGCCCTGAGCAACGCCGACTACATGCTCAGCAGCCCATGACATACCCTCATTGCTCTGCTCAACGAACTTTGAAGCGGGGGCCTTGCAAACCGGGCACTTGTAGCCCTCGGGGAGAGCGTCGCCTTCGTAAACATAACCGCAAACTGAGCATACAAACTTTTTCATGATTTTTTCCTCCGTTTAATTAATGATTTTTTGATTTATTTTCAGCTTTTGTGGGTTTCGGTGCAGCGGACGCAGTATCCGCGGAACGTAACGACCGTCGAGAGCACTTCGCCGTCGAAGAGCTTGCCTGCCTTCTCGCAAAGGCCGCCGTCGTCAATATACGGGATATCGAATACCCTGCCGCAGCCGAGGCAAAGGAGATGATAATGCGGGTCGGTGTCTCCGTCATACCTTGCAGAGCCGCCTGAGCCGAGGCGCAGTATCAGCCCCTCATTCTCAAGCTGGGCAAGGTTGCGGTAGACCGTGGCGAGGCTGATCGCAGGCATCGCGGGCTTGAGCGAGAGATATATCTCCTCAGCGGTGGGATGATCTTTGCGCGAGCGGAGATTCTCAAATATCGCGTCCCGCTGCTTGCTGTGCTTCGTCATACCGCCGTCTCCTTTCAATAACGATAACTGTTATCATTATTATATCATTTCTTTTCCGTTTGTCAATAGGTTTTTTAAATTTTTTTCTGAAAAATTCTTTAAACTCCGTATCTGTTACAACTTTTTGTCAAAAGGCCTTGACTCTGCAATAGGTGTAGAGTTTATAATAGATAAAAACCGATCCAAGGAAGCAATAATTATGGAAAGAAATCTTACAACCGGCAGCGTATTCAAAAATGTAATCTTTTTCTCACTGCCCTATCTGCTCTCATACTTCTTACAGACCCTCTACGGCATGGCGGATCTCTTTATCATCGGTCAATTTGACGACACGGCCGCAACGACCGCCGTATCTATCGGCTCGCAGGTGATGCATATGCTCACCGTGATGATCGTCGGCCTCGCAATGGGCACAACGGTCAGCGTCGGGCAGGCCGTCGGCGGCAGCGACCGCAAAAGAGCCTCAAAATGCGTCGGCAACACCGTCACGCTCTTTTTCGGCGTATCCGTCGCCCTGACAGCCGTGCTGCTCCTACTCGTAAGGCCGATAGTCTCGGTCATGTCCACCCCCGCCGAGGCGGTCAACGGCACGATTGATTATCTCACCGTCTGCTTTATCGGCATTCCGTTCATTACGGCGTATAACATAATAAGCTCCGTATTCAGAGGTATGGGCGACTCAAAAAGCCCGATGTATTTCATCGCCGTTGCCTGCGCCGCAAATATCGCCCTCGACTATCTCTTCATGGGCGCTCTCAATTTAGGCCCCGCCGGTGCAGCCCTCGGCACGACCCTTTCCCAGGCGATAAGCGTGATAATTTCGCTCGCCGTCATTGTCAAGCGGGGTGAGATCAAGCTGAGCCGCAGCGACCTGCGCCCGCAGCGCGAGGTGATGGTGTTAAAGTCTCTGATATTACAAATAAAAACCTGCAGCGACCTGCGCCCGCAGCGCGAGGTGATGGGTCAGCTGCTCAAAATCGGCGTGCCCGTTGCGCTGCAGGACGGTTTGATCCAAGTGGGCTTCATCGTGATAACCATAATTGCGAATAACCGAGGTCTGACCGACGCGGCGGCGGTGGGCATTGTGGAGAAGGTCATCAGCTTCCTCTTCCTTGTGCCGTCCTCAATGCTCTCGACTGTCTCCGCCCTCGGCGCTCAAAATATCGGCGCAAACAAGCCCGAGCGAGCCGAGCAGACCCTGCGCTACGGAATTCTCCTCGCTTTCGGCTTCGGAGTTATCGTCTCGGTGATAATTCAGTTCGTTGCCGAGCCTGTGGTGGGGCTGTTTAACAAAGACCCCGCCGTTATCACAGCCGGCGGGCAATATCTCAGAGGATATATTCTCGACTGCGCCATGGCGGGCATCCACTTCTGCTTCAGCGGTTATTTCTGCGCCTGCGGACGCTCGGGGCTGTCGTTCCTGCACAACGTCCTCTCGCTCACGCTCGCCCGCGTACCCGGCGCATACCTGATGTCCAAATTCTTTCCCGCAACGCTCTTCCCGATGGGTCTTGCCACGGCGGTAGGCTCATTGGTGTCGGTGATAGTCTGCGTTATCGCATTCGCCGTAATGAAACACCGCAGTAAAATCAAAACGGAGGCGTAAAAATGGATATGCCGAGGCTTTTCCCTATAGGCGAGGTCGCGAAGCTCTTTAATCTGAGCGTCAGCAGCCTGCGCGATCCTGGAGACGACATATTATCACACCGTCCAGTCGCCCGACGGGGTCATAGAGTGGTATAAGGGTAGCGGCCTGCGCCCATATCTCGACCTGCTCGGCAGCGGCGAAAAAGAGGAATTCCTTGCCGATCTGCGCAGCACCGTAGCCACAAACTTCCCCGCCCGCCAAAACGGCTCGGTCATATTAAAAATGCCCCGCCTCTTCTTCACGGCGGTGAAATAACAACACCCCCGCCCTGCATCAAGCGCAAGGCGGGGGTGCGGTTTGGCTGATCAAAAGATCTTGTCGGCAAGCTCGAGGAGCTTCGCTATGGCTTCGTTGCTCATCTGCACAATGCCCGAGAGATCGGCTCCCGTGAGCTTCTCAACGACGGCGGCTATCATCGCCGGCAGGTCGCTGATCATTGCTATGATCGCAAGCATTTTAGATGTCCCCCTTTCGACGACTTCATTATAGCCCCGCCGATGGCGGCGGTCAACCGACAAATATCGGGATTTACACAGCCTCACGAATTGACAGGCAACTGAAAAATTGGTATAATTCTCCCCGGAAACAGCAAAGGAGCGAATCATGCAGTGAACGAAAGACTGAAAGAATATATCGAGGACAGCATCCTGCCGCAGTATGAGGAATTCGACGCCGGTCACCGAGTCGACCACGCATTGGCGGTCATTTCAAAGAGCATGGAGCTGGCGAAAAACTTTGACGTCAACATCGACATGGTCTACACCGTCGCCGCCTGCCACGATCTCGGGCTGCGCTTCGGCAGGGACGGTCACGAGCTTTCATCGGGTCGCCTCATGCGCGGCGACACCGCCCTGCGTGAATTCTTCACGGCGGAGCAGATAGAGACGATGGCGCAGGCGGTCGAGGATCACCGCGCCTCATCAAACCACGAGCCTCGCTCGATCTATGGGCTGATAGTCAGCGAAGCGGACAGGCAGCTTGACCCGATGACAGTGCTGCGCCGCTCGGTGCAATACGGGCTGGCGAATTACCCGGAGCTTGACGAGGCCGGGCAGATCGAGCGGGCGCACTCCCATGTGGCGGAGAAATACGGCGAGGGCGGATATCTGAAGCTGCGCCTTGCCTCGGCTCAGAACGCCGCGGCTCTCGCGGAGATACGCCGTCTGCTTGCAAACCGCGGGGAATTCGACGAAATCTGCCGCAGCTTCATGGAGAAATAAACTCAGTTTTATCATACCGCTGTCGCTCCGCGACCGCTCACCGCCGAGCGGAGGGGAAAAATCTCACCGTTTTGAAAATACGGTGTTGACAAGACGGCAAAAAAGAGTTATAATTTCAGAGCATTACGGATAACATCCGAATAGTATGGGCCTGTAGCTCAGTTGGGAGAGCGTTCGGTTCGCATCCGAGAGGTCGTGGGTTCGAATCCCTTCAGGTCCACCATGAAAAAGCACTTCTTCGGAAGTGCTTTTTTCAATGAAGCGCACCTTACGGTGCATGAAAAGTGAAGCAGGGCTTCGCCCTATGAAGCGCGGCTTCGTCGCACGGAAAGGTACGGGCGCTTCGCTTCATGCGAGCGCAGCGAGTGCTTCACGGAAACCTCAGGTTTCCGCTTCACGTTTGCCGACGGCAAACGCTTCATTGCTGGTTTTGCAATTATATACTGCTGTTGTGCGTGAAATCGCTGCGGCGTCGGGTGGATTTTATTTCACTTTCTGCGGAGCAGAAAATTTCACGACCGCAGAGCGGTTATTTCACATTTTGCATATGCAAAATATTCCGCCTATCTTTTTGCACCGAATAAGCCTATGAAGCAGCTTTTAGCACCACACAACAATTAACCGACGGCCTCCTACTCATATATTGGGTTGGGGGTCGTTGATTTTCAGCTTGGCTATGGCTTACAAAAAGGTTTTATACAAATTTTCAGCGCGGGTATGAGTAGACAAAAGCGATATTTTATGGTAGAATGATTATATATTTACCACCGAAAGGACGGGATGACATGACCGAGCTTAAATACTGGGAGAATCCCTACATCATAAAGGAGAACAAGGAGGACGGGCACAACACTGCGCCCGCCTATCCGACCGCGAAGGCGGCGCTGGAGAGCGGCGAGCCTCCGCTGCGCCTGTCACTGAACGGCGAATGGAAATTCTACTGGCAGCAGGGCGTTGACGACGTGCGCACTGATTACTACGCCGACGGCTTTGACGACTCCGCATGGGACGACATCACCGTGCCCTCCCTCTGGCAGCTCAAGGGCTACGGCAAGCCCATCTATCTCTGCGCCTATCTGCCCCACGCCCTCTCGACCGTCAAGAGCGAGATCCCCAAGATCGACCATTCGCAGAATGAAATAGGCATCTATCGCCGCAATTTTGAGCTGAGCGAGGAATTCGCGGGCAAGGAGCTTTTCATTCATTTCGGCGCGGTCAAGGCCGGCTTCTTCCTCTATATCAACGGCCACAGGGTCGGCTATTCACAAGGCTCGATGACCCCCGCGGAATTCGACATTACCGAATACGTTAAGGCCGGCAAAAATCAGATAACCGTCGAGGTATTCCGCTACACGGACGGCACCTACCTCGAGGATCAGGATATGTGGTTTCTCTCGGGCATCTATCGCGACGTGTATATCTACGGCGAGGAGAAGCTCTGCATCCGAGATATCTTTGCGAACGCCTCACTCGACGAGAGCTACACAAACGGCACGCTCGGGCTTGAAGTGACGCTCGGCAATTACGCCGCGCCCGCCGAATGCACCGTCGAAGCCTCGCTCTGCGTCGGCGGCAAGATGAAAAAGATCGGCTCGGAGAAAGTGACCGCAGCGGGCGGCAAGACCGTGCTCCGATTCTCTCACATCGAGGAGAACGTCAAGCGCTGGTCGGCCGAGGAGCCGAATCTCTACAAGCTCGTAGTTACCCTCAAATGCGGCAGAAAAACACTCAGCGCGAAGTGCATCCGCATCGGCTTCAAAAAGATAGAGATAAAAGGCAACGTGCTGCTCGTCAACGGCAAGCGCGTCGTTATCAAGGGCGTCAACAGGCATGACTTTGACCCCGACAACGGCTGGGCAGTGCCCCGCGAGAGATATTATCAGGATCTCTACATGATGAAATGCGCCAATATCAACGCCATTCGTACGAGCCACTACCCCAACGCCGAGATATTTTATGAGCTTTGTGACGAGCTGGGCTTCTATGTGATGGACGAAGCCGATGTCGAGAGCCACGGCGTGCGCCGCAAGAACTGCCCCGGCGACAACCCCGAATTCAAGGAGGCCGTTGAGGACAGGGCAAGGCGCATGGTGCTGCGTGACAGGAGCCATGCCTGCGTCTGCTTCTGGTCTCTCGGCAATGAGGCGGGCGACGGCAAAAACTTCACCTATGAGAAAGAGGCCATTCTGGCGCTCGACAAATCAAGACCCATCCACTACGAGGGCGATTTCGACTTCACCAAGAGCGACTTCATCAGCCGTATGTACCCCGTCGAGGCGATCGTCGATAAGCTCCGCCGCAAGGAGGAGATAAAGACCACGCTCTACGACAACGTCGCGAACACTCTCGCCGCGGATAACAAGCCCGTGCCCGCCGAGGTATACGCCGATCACCCCGTCATTTATTGCGAATACGCCCACGCCATGGAGAACAGCCTCGGCAACTTCAAGGAATACGTCGATGATTTCGAGCAGTTTGACCATATGTGCGGCGGCTTCATCTGGGACTATGTCGATCAGTCCATCCGTCGCGTTGAGGACGGCAAGGAAAAATGGCTCTACGGCGGCGACTTCGACGAGGGCAACACCAGCTATTATTTCTGCGCCAACGGTATCATCACGGCGGACAGAATGCCTCAGCCCTCATACTACGAGGTCAAGAATGTTTACTCGAATCTGGAAGCTGCGGACTGCGATTGCAGGAGCGGCAAGATAGTCATAAAGAATAAAAATCTCTTTGTATCGACCGCCGACGTTGCGATCCGTTGGAGCGTCACCGTTGACGGCGACACGGTCAAGAGCGGGGATATCACCGACTTCACCGTTGAGCCGCTCTCGGAGAGGGAGCTTCAGCTCCCCGTCAGCCTCGCCGACTATCCCGAGGGCGAGGTCATACTGACCGTTTCGTTCATTCAGAAGAAAGACAGACCCTGGGCAAAGGCGGGCTACGAGATCAGCTTCAATCAGCTCATGCTGCGTGAAGCCCCCGCCGCCAAGAGGCGCCCCGCGGTCGGCACGCTTAAATTCGCTCAGAACGGGCAAAATATCAGCGTGGTCGGCGACGGCTTCAGCGCCAAGATAACCGCAGGCGCGCTCTCCTCTCTCGAATACGACGGCAAGGAGCTTATCGAGGCGGGCTCTCCGCTGCGCCCCGACTTCTTCAGAGCCTTGACCGATAACGACAGGGGCTATCTGAATTTTGCCCCGGTATTCGCCGGCATCCACCCGCTCTATCAGTGGAAGCGCTCGACGAATATGACCGTCGCCTCCTCCGTCAAGGCCGCCTCGACCCCGTCGGGCGTTGAGGTCGTCGTCAAGTGGAAGGCGCCGTTTGTTGCGGGCGTTTCGACAAGATATCTCTTCTCCCCCGCGGGCGAGGTCACCGTGAAGCACACGGCGGCAGGCCTCTTTCTGCCGATGCTCAAGGTCGGCATGAGAGTGGGCATAAAGAGCACGCTCGAGAATGTCGAATGGTACGGCAGAGGCCCGCAGGAGACCTATTGCGATCGCAAAACGGGCGCCAAGATTGCCCGCCACTCCTCCACCGTCGCAAAGCTGGAGCACAGATATATGCGCCCGCAGGAGAACGGCCACAGGACGGACACCCGTTCGCTCGAGATAACCGATGCGGCAGGCTCGGGCATTGTGATAGACGCAATGGATATCCCGTTCGGCTTCAACCTCGGCTACTACACCCCCGAGAAGCTCGACAGGGCAAAGCACCTCTTTGAGCTTGAGAAGGATAACTGCATCACCCTCTGCCTTGACGCGGCGGAGAGGGGCGTCGGCGGCGATATGCCCGGCTGCGCCTACCTGCACAAGCCCTATAAGCTCAGGAGCGGCAAGATCTACTCCTTTGAATTCAGGATATCTAAGAAATAAGGTAAGGCAATGAATAAGACCAATGTGATCCGCTTGCTCGAGGCGGCAAAAATTCCGTATGAGCTGCTCGAATATCCCGTGGACGAGAGCGATCTCTCGGGCGAATCGGCGGCAAAGAAGCTCGGCAAGGACCCGGCGCAGATATTCAAGACGCTGGTCTTTGTGGGCGAAAAGAACGGCTTCGGCGTCTGCTGCATCCCCTCGTGCGAGGAGCTTGACCTAAAGAAAACAGCCAAAATCTTCGGCGAAAAAAAGATAGAGATGCTGCACGTCAAGGATCTGCTCAAGATCACGGGATATATCCGCGGCGGCTGCTCCCCGATAGGGATGAAAAAGCAGTTCCCCACCGTCATTGACGAGACCGCCGTTCTCTTTGACAAGATTTATGTCAGCGCGGGGGTCAGGGGTGAAACGGTCGGCGTTGAGCCGAACACCCTCGCCGAGTATATCGGCGCCCGCCTGCTCGACGTGACAGCGGAATAAAAAAGCGACCGTATCGCCGATTTTTTCGGGATACGGTCGTTTCGTTTTCGGTTGTCAGGCGGCGGTAGTGCCGTCCATAGCGGTGGTCCCTGCGGGGGCGGCGCTGCTCATGTTATCGGTGAGCATTTCCGACATCTCGGTGAGCCTCTTATCCGTATGGTTCGGGTCGGTCACGGTGCCGTTATTTGACTTGTTGCAGCCCGTGAGGACTGCCGCTATCAGCAGCAGTGCGGCTGCAATGGCTGTCACCGTCTTTTTCATTTATCTCATACTCCTTTTCGTTGAGTTAACCGAGCGGCCGAGCCGCTCCCGTTTGCAAATAGTTTGCGCCGGAGCATGAGGATTTATTCATTTTTTTAATTTAACGCCGTCGTGCTCTCTTCAGTGCGATATTTCACCGTGTAGTCCTTACCGAGCAGCTCGAGATCCGCTTCAAATTTGCCGTAGGCCGCAAGCCCCTCGCCTAGGGAGACGAGCCACGCCGAATCGTCAAACTGAGCGGTGGTGCCTTTAAGCTCCGCCTTTGCCTTGCCGTATGCTTCTTCATTATTATAGAAATAATATGAGCATTCGGCGGTCTTTTTTTCGTTCTCATAGTCAGCGACGACATATTTGACATAATTATTCGCATGGGCGTAAACGACTATGCGCTGGGTCTTGTAGGTGATGCCGAAGCTCGCTATTTTGTCAAGCTGGGCGTCGTTGACGGGTATCTGTGATATCTCTCCGTCGCCGTTTTTGCCCGAGCAGGCGGTGAGAGCGCCGAGCACGGCGCAGAGCAGCAGGATAACGCTGATAAATTTTTTCATATCAATTCTCCGTTACGCTTATTTTGCGTTTTCATTATATATAATACTCGCCGAAAAGTCAAACGGTTGTTTGCCGCGTTTTCAGGATAAAATGATTTCGCTTGAATTCAATCAGACCCTCGCTCTGCATTTTGCCAAGCTCCTGCGACAGACCGCTGCGCTCGACTGAGAGGTAATCCGCCATTTGCAGGCGGGTGAACGGGATATCGAATTCCGCCGAGCCGCAGCGCTGCGCCTGCGACGAGAGGTAGGAGAGCAGCTTCGCCCTGGTCGAGCGCTGCTCGAGGTGGGTTATTTTTTCGTTAAGGCGCAGATTCTTGGCCGCCAGCTCGGCAAGCAGATTTTTTATCATCCTGCCGCAGGCGGGTCTGTGGCAGCCGCTGTCGCAAAGCAGCCGCTTGACGCTCACAAACAGTGCCCTGCACTCCTCGCAGGCGATCACGCCGACATTTGACTCCGCCCCGCCCGAGCAGGCGAACGCCTCGCCGAAGCAGTCCCCGACCCCGACGGAGGCGAGAATATTCCTGTTGCCCCAAAAATCCTCACGCAGGATAAGCCCTCTGCCCGAGAGCAGCACTCCCATGCCCTCGACAGGCTCGCCCGCGCGCAGAATGAACTCATCTTTTTTAAAATTTTTGATCTTTGCGCCGAAAATTTCGAGAGTCTGCAATATCTCCCCGTCGCTGATGCCCGCAAAAAGCGGCGAAGAACGCAAAATGGATAAAAATTCTTTCATTTTTTGTCGCCTCCGTTGATTTTTCAACCGACTTCCCGCTGCAATTGTACTATAATCAAGGCACAGAGTCAAGCACGGCTCGTAAAATCCGAAGGAGGCAGTGAAATGCTCAGAAAGATAATTCACATTAATGAGGATAAATGCAACGGCTGCGGCGCGTGCGCCAACGCCTGCCACGAGGGAGCCATCGGCATGGTGGACGGCAAGGCGAAGCTGCTCAGGGACGATTTTTGCGACGGTCTCGGCGACTGCCTGCCCGCCTGCCCAACGGGGGCGATAACCTTTGTTGAACGTGAAGCGGCGGAATACAACGAAGCGGCGGTCAAGGCGAGCAAGGCCGAGAAAAGCGGCGGCACGCTGCCCTGCGGCTGCCCCGGCACGCACTCAAAGCGCATAGAGCGCCACGATCGACCCGAATGCGGCGAAGAGAGCCACGTCCACGCCCGCAGTATGCTCTCGCAGTGGCCTGTGCAGATAAAGCTCGTGCCCGTGAACGCCCCGTACTTTGACGGCGCAAGGCTGCTCGTCGCCGCCGACTGTACCGCCTACGCCTACGGCGCATTCCATGAGGACTTCATCAAAAATCACATCACGCTTGTCGGCTGCCCGAAACTCGACAGCGTTGATTACTCCGAGAAGCTGACCGAGATAATCCGCACAAACGACATTAAAAGCGTGACCGTCGTGCGTATGGAGGTGCCCTGCTGCGGCGGGCTTGAGAACGCCGTGAAGAAGGCGCTTCAGGCGAGCGGCAAATTCATCCCGTGGCAGGTCGTGACGATCTCGACCGACGGGCGAATACTTGACAGATAAACGGCAAAACTATAGTTGCCGCCCTCTTCGCCGCCGCGCGGGGAGGGCGGATGGAAATTTTTTCATCAAATCCGCAGGAAAATCAAAATTTCTCTTGACAAGCCGCCCTTGTTTTGATATAATCCTTTTTGCAGTTGCGGATGTAGCTCATCTGGTAGAGCGCCACCTTGCCAAGGTGGAGGTAGCGAGTTCGAGCCTCGTCATCCGCTCCAATTAAACCGTCTTTGTCGATCAGGCAGAGGCGGATTTTTTATTTCCGTTGCTTTTGCGGAGCTTTCGTGATAATATTATCTTATACCGCTATACGATAAGGAGTTAGCCATGCAGAGAAGATACAGAGCCGATAAAATTGTGAATTTCCGTGACCTCGGCGGTTATCCGTTTGACGGCGGCGTGACCCGATACGGGCGGGCGCTGCGCTGCGGGGTGCCGAACGGCACGGCTCAGAGCGATATCGAGCTGGTGCGCTCCCTCGGCATCCGCCGCATATTTGACCTGCGGGGCGAGAACGAAGTAATTGACCTGCCGAGCGGGCTTTATGATATCCCCGGCGTTGAATGCGTCAACATTCCCCTGCTCGAGGTCAACCCCGATACCTCCAAAAATCAGAGCGTGACGGATATGTATATCTACAGCCTGACCGAGAACGCCCCGAACTACGCTAAAGTGCTGCGGCTGATAGCCGAGACCGACGCGCCGTTTATGTTTCACTGCTTCGGCGGCAAGGACAGGACCGGGCTGCTCGCCGCGCTGCTGCTCGGCGCCGCGGGGGTCGAGCGTGAGGACATAGTGGCGGATTATCAGATATCCTTCACCTACCTGCGCCCGTTCTATGAGAAGGAGATCGCCGCAGGCTCCCCGCTCATCTGGGAGACCGACCTCACGAGGCTCGAATCCTCTCCCGACAAAATGTGCTCGACCCTCGACTTCCTCGACGGGAATTACGGCGGCATCATGGGCTATATCTCGTCACTCGGCCTCACCGCCGACGAGATCGCTAAAATCCAAAATATCCTGAAATAAAATTCGGCGCACCCGTCTCTCACCGAGGCAGATGCGCCGTTTCTTTGTATTTACTTTTTGCCGTATTCCTCGAGTGGATGAGTTTCCTCGCTCTTGCGCGCGTTTTTGCGCTTTTTGACATTAAAGACGACCGCGACTGCGGCAGTGACAGTAAGAGCGCAAATCAAGCCGATCGGTATTATCATCGTACGGGTCACGGTGACTTTACTCTCGTTTTGTGCGTAGGTTTCGAGCGGATGCCAATCCAGCTCCACAGGCACAAGGTCTTTTTCAAGTTCAGCCCTGATTCGATGAAATTCTTCGGCTGTTATTGTCTCTTCTATTATTTCGCCGTTCTCATAAAAAACATGTTCATATTTAGCCGGATCGAACCAAATGTTAACTGAGGGCGGGTCATATATGACGCTTGCGATCAGCTCATTACCGCCGTCAGTAATGCGGAAATAGCTATAGCTCGGTTCATACGGATCATTGGATTTTGTGCGGATCACTCCGTTTGTATATATTGTCCTCTCAAGAAAATCATACAGCGCACTTTTATTTTCGAATAACGTTTCGGCTTTTCCGTCTTTGATTGTATATATTGCATCGTTCACAAAGGCGAATGAGCTGTTACCGTCGCCGACATTACGGAACGGCTCATAACAGGCGAGCAGCAGCTCCTCTACCCCGTCGCCATTGATATCGTAGAGGCTGTAGTAATTCTGACCGAAACGTGCAAATTCAAAATCGTCGTTAAATATAAAGCCCGGCACCGGCTGTTTAGGTACTTTGGACAGCTTGTCGAGCCGCTCCTTGACAACATATAAATAGGGGTCATTCGGCGTGGTTTCAATATCGCACACGCCCCGGTCTGTGTAGAACTGTTCCTTTTTTTCAATTTTGGTCGTAATCAGGTCAAAAGCATTAGTCATCTCCTCGAGCTTTCGGCCGCCGAATCCCGCGGCGTATTCACCCGGCTCATATTCGTCGATCCTCTTCCATTTCGGCTCAAGCAACCCCGCACCGGTGTGACCGCCGTCAACATTGCGGTCGAGGTAATAATAGAAGTCGCCTTCGGGGTAATTTTCCGCCCACTCAAAACTCCCATCGGAGTTCCGACCAAAAAGCCCTCCGACCCGATAACTATCGCCATTCTTATAGAAAATACGCTCGAGAGTCTCGGAGGCATCCTTATTTATATCCATAATTGTGTAGCATATCGTCTCGCCGTCGGTCGATTTTGTCCTGACCACGCCATCGTTGAATATGTCACGATAGAGCACCCGCTCAAGATCCCAATGCTCCTCGTCATACATTTTGACAAGCCTGTCGTCAACATAAACGTAAATATCGGTGACGCCGATCTCGACCTTATAGTCGCTGTTGGCTGCGGCCGGAACGTCGCCGAATATAAGCTCGGGAATCAGATCGCCGTTCAGATCATACAGGAAATAATAAATATCCCGTGCCTTTTGCTTAAATTCATCCTCATTCTTTGATTTTCCCCATACTTCCTTGGCAGCCTCGCATTTGTTTTTGACGAGCGGCAAATAGGGGTCGTCACCGTCGGCGTTCAGCTCGTTCTCATAAAACGCACCCGCTCCGCCGACCGAAAAAAAGCACGTCAGGGCAATAATGACCCCGAACAAAGCGGCTGTGAATTTTTTCATATTATATCCTCCGCAAGAAGTTTTCGGCTATTTGCCGTATCTATATTACCATATAATTACAGCACGGTCAAGTTAACAAGCTTTGAACACGTTTTGCGGGCAAAAAAAGAGCCGGAGCGATCGCTCCGGCTCGGTGATTATTGATTTGCTCAGATGGCTACGGTGTAGTCAACGATACCTCTGAGATTCTTAGCGGTGAACTTAAGACCAAGCTTGATCTCTGCTTCGCCGACAAAGACATGAACTGCATAGTGCCAAGTGCCGCCGGTGATCTTGCCGGTGCTCTCGTCAACCTTGCACTTGATATAAGCATCCTTATAGGTGAGCTTTATGGTCTCCTTGCCGCTGTAAAGCTCAGCGCCAAGGGACTCGATAGCGTTGTTGATATTGCCGAGGGTGCCGATGCCTCTTGCAACGGGGCCTGCGGTATGAGCGTCAGCCTGAGGACCGTCGGTCTGCTCTTTAAGCTGGATAACGATCTCGGTAACGCCGCCCTTGGAGACAGCCTTAGCCTTGGAAACGTCGGAAGCCTTGAGCTCACCTCTGCCGGGGATATAGTCGGTCTCTACGGAGTTCTTCTCAAGAGTTCTCTGGATTATGGGAGAAGCAACCTTGAGGACGCCGCCGAGAGCGCCGTCGCCGGTGATAGCGCCGTCAAGCTTCATGGTGGAGTGACCCTTGGGGGCGGGCTTGGTGGCCTTGTGAGCCTTGTTGTAGAAAGCAACGATCTCAGCTATATCTGAGCTGTTGAGTGCGTTCGGATTTGCAGCAGCGGTGGATTCGGCTGCGGAAGCGTTCTCTGAGGGAGCTGCCTCGGAAGCGTTCTCTGAGGGAGCCTCAGCGGTGGTGCCGTCTGCGGGAACAGCTGCGGTAGTGTCGTCTGCGGGAGCCGCAGTGGTGTCGTCATCTACGTCTGCAAAGAGATCGGTCGTAGTCTCGGGGGTGGTTTCTTTGTCATCCTTGCCGCCGCAGGCTGCGAATGCGAAGAGCATTGCAAAAGCGAGAAGGAGCGCCAGAATTTTTTTCATGTGATGTCCTCCTGAAAATAGTCTTTCATTATGTTTTTGACAGATTGCACAGTTTACCCATGGTTACTGCCGCTTGCATACTATAAAAATACTACATAACCGCCTTTTTGTCAATACTGAAAGACGAAATTTAAAGAAAAAATATTTAACACTTTTGTAATGACAAGAGCCGCCAAATATGGTATAATACCTTAAAATTATAAAGGGTAGTGGGCTTTTATGCCCGATTTAAGCTCCAAAAGGTACGGAGGATAGAGAATATGGCGGTCAAGCGCTTCATTTCATGGAATGTAAACGGCATCAGAGCCTGCCTCGGCAAGGATTTCTATGAGAGCTTCGCAAAGCTCGACGCCGATATTTTTTGCTTGCAGGAGACAAAGGTGCAGCCCGGTCAGGTCGAGTTGCAGCTCGACGGCTATCATCAGTATTGGAATTACGCCGAGCGCAAGGGCTACTCCGGCACGGCGGTTTTCTCAAAGGAGGAGCCGCTGAGCGTCGCCTACGGCATCGGCATCCCGGAGCACGACACCGAGGGCAGAGTGATAACTCTTGAATTCGCCGACTATTATTTCATAACGGTCTATGTGCCGAATTCGCGCGACGGTCTGGTGCGCCTCGACTACCGCATGGAGTGGGAGGACGCTTTTCTCGCCTACATCCGCTCGCTGGATGAGAAAAAGCCCGTCATATACTGCGGCGATCTGAACGTCGCCCACAAGGAGATCGACCTTAAAAATCCCAAGACGAACCGCCGCAACCCCGGCTTCACGGATGAGGAGAGGGATAAATTCTCCGCCGTGCTCGGCAGCGGCTTCATCGACTCGTTCCGCTACTTTTACCCCGACCTCGAGAATATCTACAGCTGGTGGTCCTACCGCTTCTCGGCGAGGGCGAAGAACGTGGGGTGGAGGATCGACTATTTCGTTGTCTCCGACAAGCTGCGTGAAAATCTCAGGGACGCAAAAATACACACCGAAGTGCTCGGCTCCGACCATTGCCCTGTCGAGCTGGATATCGAATTATAAGGGGGAACAAAAATGAACTCCAAAACGCTTAAAATTATTGCAATAATCCTTGCCGTGACTACCGTTGCGGGCATAGCGGCATTCTTTATCACCCGCGGCGGCGGGGACGGCGGCATACTGCCCGATATCGTGAAGCCCGAGGAATTCTCGTTCGCCGACAGCAAATATACGACGAGCGCCTCGCTGAGCGTCAAGGGCGCAAACGGCGAGATCTATCTGCCCACGGGCATCGACGGCGTTTATTACACCGCCGCTCTGAACGGCGAGGTCGCATTCTATGAGTATGCAGGCGGCGCATTCGCCCCGAGTTCGCTTGAGAAAAAGCAGGTCAAGGCAACTCTCTCCGCAAGCTATGAGAAGATCCCCGTAACGGTAAATTGTATAAGCAAAGACGGCAAGGTATTCGGCTGCGGCGTTTTCACCTCGGATATGGACTCCTCCGTGGAGGTTTATTCCTACGCCTTTGTCAAGCTCATCAAGAAGCCCGCAGGCTACGGCGACGGCTACCTGCTGCTTGCCGACTTCGACAAGAACGACCACTACAAGCCCGCCAAGCTCTACTCCGAGATATATTCGTTTAATCTCGACAACGGCTCGACCTCGACCTATTTTTCAAACAACACCCGCCTTATCGACAAAAACGGCGCATTCAGGAGCGACTGGACTCTGCTGACCGACGACTTCATTGCAAATCTCGGCGACGCAAAGTATTTCCTCTCCTCGAGATACTACACCTCCGACGACAAGGGCAAGCGAGCCGACGTGATGGTGCTCTCGAACGCCTACAGACCCAAGGTCGTTGTCTCCGACATACTCGGTCTTTGGTTTGTCAATGACGGCAACGGTATGCATTACCTCAAAAAGACCGCAAACGGCTTCGCAAACATCGTCAACAACGGCTCGGAGACGGTGCTCGCCGAGTTTGAGGGCGATTACTTCGCCGATTATCTTCAGGACGGCAAATATCTCGTCAATAAAAAGACCCTGACCGTTACCGACCTGCTCACCGGGGCGGCGGTCACGCTCAGCGGCGTTGACCTCGACGGCGCGGACCTCGTCAGCGTTAACCCCGACGGCAGCCGCTTCGTCTTTGCCTTCAACGGCGAGGCGAACTCAAACGGCACAAAGGTGCAGAGCCTTATCTATTGCTCCGCCGAAGGCTCGGATCCCGCCGCATTCAGCGAGCCTCTGCTCTTTGAGGAGAGCTGCGGCTTCGTGTGGCTCGACTCCTCGAGCGTGATGAGCGTCAGGGCTCTTGACGGCAGCGGCGCAACCGCCGGCTCGGTAGTATATACCTTTTAAATAATAAAAAATGGTCGGAGCCTTTGCTCCGACCGGATCTTACATATTTTATATCTTATCAGGTGAGAAATCTATCACGATACTGTTGCGCTGCATCTTTATCTGAGTGTATTTCACTCCCGCGGCGTCAAACATACGCTTTGAAGCCTTTACCCCGACAGAGTTGGCGTATTTATCGGATATATATATTACTTCTTTGATTCCGCTCTGGATTATCGCCTTGGCGCATTCGTTGCAGGGGAAAAGGGCCACATAGACCTTGCAGCCCTCGAGATTTGAGCCGCCGCTGTTGAGAATGGCGTTCAGCTCGGCGTGGCAGACATAGGGATATTTGGTGTCGTATTCGTCGCCCGTGCGCTCCCATGGGAACTCATCATCGCTGCAGCCTGAGGGCAGCCCGTTGTAGCCGACGGACATTATCTTGTTGCGGTCGTTGACTATGCAGGCGCCGACCTGGGTGTTCGGATCCTTGCTGCGGTAAGAGGAAAGCATGGCTATCCCCATGAAGTATTCGTCCCATGAAATGTAGTCTTTTCTCTTAGGCATAGTGCGGCCTCCTTTGCAATTCTTTACTAATTCTAACATGAAAAAGCCTAAAAAACAACTTTAATTTTTATAAATTCAAATAACGAGGTGCAAACATGAGTTTTCTGACAAAAATCTTCGGCGACTATTCCACCAAAGAGGTCAAGCGTATCCGTCCTCTTTGCGACAGGGTGCTCGCCCTCGATGAGGAGTTTTCCAAACTGACCGACTCCGAATTGCAGGCAAAGACCCCCGAATTCAAGCAGAGACTTGCAAACGGAGAGACCCTTGACGATATTCTCCCCGAGGCGTTTGCCGCCTGCCGTGAGGCTTCGTGGCGCGTGCTCGGGCTGAAGCACTTCCCCGTGCAGATAATCGGCGGCATCATCCTGCATCAGGGCCGGATCGCCGAGATGAAAACGGGTGAAGGTAAGACCCTTGTGGCGACCCTCCCCGCCTATCTTAACGCCCTCTCGGGCGACGGCGTTCACATCGTCACGGTCAATGATTATCTTGCCCGCCGCGACAGCGAATGGATGGGCAAGGTCTATCGCTTCATGGGTCTGACCGTCGGCCTTATCATTCACGAAAAAGAAGGCGACGAGCGCAAGCAGGCATACGCCGCCGACATAACCTACGGCACGAATAACGAGATGGGCTTCGACTATCTGCGTGACAACATGGTGGTCTATAAGGAGCAGAAGGTGCAGCGCGGCCACAACTACGCCATCGTCGACGAGGTGGACTCCATCCTTATTGATGAGGCGAGGACTCCGCTCATCATCTCCGGCAGAGGCGAGAAATCGACCGACCTTTACAAAATGGCCAACCGCTTTGCCGTTTCGCTGAAAGCGGTCAAGGTCAAGGAGGCAAACTCCAAGGAGAACATTGAGGATATCGTCGGCAGCGACGTTGACTACGTTGTGGATGAAAAAGCCAAGACCGCAACCCTCACCAAGAGCGGTATCGCGAAGGCGGAGGCATTCTTCCACCTCGATAACCTCATGGATCCCGAGAATATGACCATACAGCATCACATCAATCAGGCGATAAAGGCGAACGGCGTTATGAAGCGCGACGTTGACTATGTTGTCAAGGATAACGAAGTGCTCATCGTCGATGAATTCACCGGCCGTATCATGCTCGGCAGGCGCTACAACGAGGGTCTGCATCAGGCTATCGAAGCAAAGGAGAATGTCAGCGTCGAGCACGAGAGCAAGACCCTGGCGACCATCACATTCCAGAATTATTTCCGCCTTTACAAAAAGCTCTCCGGTATGACCGGTACGGCGATGACGGAATCCGCCGAATTCAACCAGATATACGGCCTTGACGTTATCGAGATACCGACCAACAAGCCGATGATACGCAAGGATCTCAACGACGTTATCTATAAGACCGAGAAGGCGAAATTCGACGCGGTCATCGACGCTATCGAGGAGTGCCACGCAAAGGGTCAGCCCGTGCTGGTCGGCACCGTGTCCATCGAGAAATCCGAGCTGCTCAGCGCCATGCTCAAGAGGCGGGGCATCAAGCATGAGGTGCTCAACGCAAAGCACCATGAGAAAGAGGCCGAGATAGTCGCTCAGGCGGGTAAAGAGAACGCCGTCACCATCGCCACCAACATGGCGGGCCGCGGCACCGATATCAAGCTCGGCGGTAATGCCGAATATCTCGCAAAATCCGAGCTGCGCCGCATGGGCTACAGCGAGGAGACAATCGCCGAGGCTACGGGCTTCGCCGAGACGGACAACGAGGAGATCCTGCGCGCAAGAGTCGAGTACTCGACCCTTGAGAAAAAATACGATGAAGAAATCGCACCCGAGGCGGATAGGGTCCGTGCGGCGGGCGGCCTCTTCATAATCGGCACGGAGCGCCACGAATCAAGGCGTATAGATAACCAGCTCAGAGGCCGTTCCGGCAGGCAGGGCGACCCGGGCGCCAGCCGCTTCTTCCTCTCGCTTGAGGATGATCTGCTCAGGATCTTCGGCGGCGAAAGAGTCGCAAGCATGATGAACACCCTAAAGACCCCCGAGGATATGCCCCTTGAGGTCAAGATGCTCTCAAACGTGGTCGAAAGCTCTCAGAAGAAGATAGAGGGCAGGAACTTCGCCATCAGAAAGAGCGTTCTTCAGTATGACGACGTTATGAATCGTCAGAGAGAGCTTATCTACAGCCAGCGCGATCAGGTGCTCAATGAGGACGATATCAGCGAGATAATCCTGAAGATGATTGACGGCTGCGTTAATGAGGCCGTTGACGGCTTCTGCTCCGACCATGCTTCAAAGCACGACTGGAATATCGACGGCCTGCGCGATAAATTCAAGGGCTGGCTCACCGTCGAGGAGGATTTCCGCGACGGCTTCGACAAGGAGCAGGCAAGAAGGCTGCTGCTTGAGCGCGCCCACAAGAGCTATCACGACCGCGAGGAGCTTTTCGGCAAGGATGCAAACGGCGTGCCCGTCATGCGCGAGCTTGAGAAGCGAGTGCTGCTGAGCAACGTTGACCGCAACTGGATGGATCACATCGACGCCATGGATCAGCTCCGCAAGGGCATCGGCCTCAGGGCATATGCCCAGACCGACCCCGTCGTTGCCTACAGGCAGGTCGGCTCGGAGATGTTTGACTGCATGACCGAAGAGATCCGTGAAAACACTGCAAGGCAGATCCTCACCATCGTCATCAAGAGCGAGGAGGACACCAAGCGCGAGCAGGCTGCTCAAATAACCGGCACGAGCGGCGCCTCAGACGGCAGCGAAAAGGGCCGCACCGTCCGCAAAAAGGAGAAAGTCGGCCGCAACGACCCCTGCCCCTGCGGCAGCGGCAAGAAATATAAGAACTGCTGCGGCAGAGTTTAATGTTTCTGTTGCAAAAATGAAGATTATGTGATATACTGTTTAAGCTATGGCGCACAGGAGCTGCGCCGAATTAAAATTTGAAAGGAGTTTTTTCCGATGAAAAAACTTGTAGCCCTGCTTCTCGTCCTCGCAATGGCATTTGCATTTGCAGCCTGCGGCGGGAATAAGGACAACGGCGAAACCACCACCGCAGCCTCCGATGAGACCACCGCAGCCGACACCGACGTGACCGCAGCCTCTGAGGATGCAAACGCTACCGTCGCACCCGACGCAAGCGAGCCGACTTCCGACGTCACCGCAGCCACCGAGGAATCCACCGCTCCCGAGACCACCGCTAACGTTGCCGAGCTTGTCGCTCCCACCGCAACGGCTGATATCCTTAACATCTACAACAACGCCGTCAACTCCGCTTACAACGCAAGAGCCGGCTTCAAAAAGACCCGCTCGACCGACAACGAAGTGCTGGACGCAGGCGTAGCTCTCAAGGCATTCAAGAGCCTTGTCTATAAGTTCATCGGCATCGGCGCAGAGAATCAGTACTCCGAGACCGTCACCAAGGGCAAGTGGGACACCGACACCAGAAGATATTATCTTCGCAAGAGCACCCTTACCGCTTCCGACATTACCGGCGCTACCTGCACCCTCGCTAACGGCAAATACACCATAACCCTCAACATTAAGGGCGGCAACAGCGTCGGATCCTCCGATAAGAAATTCACCAACGCTCCCCTTGATAAGTGCGGCATCTGCGTAGGCAACGAAGATAAGGGTTACTACGACCACAAGACCGCCGAGGTCATCTATGACGCCATCGAGGGCACCTATGCAGGCGCCAAGGTTGAGGAAAGCTACAACAACGCCAAGGTCGTCGCAGTCATCGACGGCGCTACCGGCCACCTTGAGAAGCTCTCCGTTGACTTCGATATCAAGGTCTTCATCGACATCAGCATCGGCAAGGGCACCGCTACCGGTTCCTCACACGTCAGATACAGCGATTTCAAATATTGATCTGTAGTTGACAATCGGGTATACGGCCTTGCGTGACCCGCAGCCCGACCCCGAATTAACTTAAAACATAATCGCCTTCTCCTTGCGAGAGGGCGATTTTTTGTCTGCTTGCAGTCAAGTCGGCTACATTCAAAAGAAGCCCGTAATTATTAGCACCCGTAGGGACAAACTGCATTCGTCCGATCAAAGCATCTCCGCTTTTCCTTGACATTTTGCGAGATAAAGGATATAATACAGTAAACGAGCGTTCACTTGGAGGGCAAATTATGAACGGTACAAAGGAAAACATACTTTTGACGGCGCTTGAACTTTTTTCCCGCAGCGGCTACGAGGCGGTGTCGGTCAGCGACATTGCGGGGCGGCTCGGCATGACGAAAAGCGCACTCTATAAGCACTATAAAAACAAGCGTGACATCTTCGACAGCATCACCGCCCGAATGGAGCAGCGGGACGCCGAGCGTTCCCGCCTTTTTGAGCTGCCTGAGGAAGCCATGACCGAGGGCGGCGAGGATTACTCCGCCGCGTCGCTCCGTCAGCTTATCGAATTCAGCAAAGCACAGCTCAGATATTGGACCGAGGACGAATTTGCCTCGGCCTTTCGCAGGCTGCTCACCCTTGAGCAATACCGCGACGGCGAGATGCGGGCAATGTATCAGCAATATCTTGCGGGCGGGCCGCTCGGGTATGTTGCGGATATTCTGGGCGCTCACGGTCTGCCGAACGCCGAGCGTGAAGCGATGGAATTCTATGCGCCGATGTTTCTTTTCTACAGCCTTTATGACGGGGCGGAGGACAAATCCTCGATAATCGCCGCCGCTGACGCTCATTTCGAGAGATTTTTACAAAAATGGGAAGGTATGGACAATGGCTGAAGCGAATGATCTCACCGTAGGCCGCGTGATATCGCAGGAGCGCAAATTCAAGGAAATATCAAAGATAAACAAGCGTTCGCGCTGATTTCGCCCCATTTTGAGTGTTAAGCGCATTTACATTTGCCGCCGACGGTGATATACTTGTGTATATTTCTGATTCGGAGGGCGCTATGATAATTCGTAATATCAAAAAAGAAGATATCCGCCACTGCGTGGAGATATACAATTATTATATAATCAACAGCACGGCGACCTTTGAGGAGCAGCCGCTCACCGAGGCTCAGTTTGCCGAGCGTGTTAAGCGCATCTCGGCGGATTACCCCTATCTTGTCGCCGAGGAGGACGGCAAAGTCGTCGGCTACGCCTATCTTGACAAATACAACGAGCGGTCGGCGTATCGCTTCACGGCGGATCTCTCAATTTATCTCGATAATTCCTGTGTGTCACACGGGGTCGGCAGCCGTCTGCTCGCCGAGATCGAAAAAGCCGCAAAAGAGCGCGGGATAGTCAATATTCTCTCCCTCATCACCGAGGAAAACGCCGTCAGCGTTGCATTCCACGGCAAGCACGGCTTTGAGCCGGTCGGCAAGCTCGAAAAGGTCGGTTTCAAGATGGATAAGTGGCTCGACGTGCTCTTTTATCAGAAAAAACTGAATAAATAACGGAAACAGCGCACCTGTCTCGGACTGACAAGTGCGCTGAATTTTTAAATTTATCAACTTTTTCACAATTTATTTTAGCTCATTCAGGGCTTCGCAGAGGGCGGCAAGTTGCTCGGCGGTCATTCTCTCGGCTCTGACGGAGGGCGGGAATCCGCAGCGCTCTATCGCTTCGGCGACAACGGCTTTCGGTATGCCCGTACCCGAGCTGATGGAGTTTGAGGCGGTCTTTCTTCGCTGACTGAACGCCGCATGAACCATTGAGAAAAACAGCTTCTCATCACTGACCTCGATGCCCGGCTTCTCGCGGATATCAAGGCGTATCACGGAGCTGTCCACCTTCGGCGCAGGCATGAACGAGCCGGAGGAGACGTCAAAGAGCTTCCTCGCCTCGGCGTAATAATCCACCGCCACCGTAACCGCGCCCGACAGGCGGCTGCCGACGGGGGCGCAAAGGCGCTGCGCCGCCTCGCGCTGCACCATGACCGTCACAGCTTTGAGCGGCAGGCGGCTCTCAAGCAGGGTCATTATCACAGGCGAGGTGATATAATATGGGAGATTGGCGCAGACATAGACGGGCATCCCGCCGAATTTTTCCTCTATCAGGGCGGCGAGATCGGTTTTCAGCACATCGGCGTTGATTATTTCTATATTATCAAAATCAGCAAGAGTTTCATCGAGAATGGGCAGCAGCTTTGAGTCAAGCTCGATGCAGACCACCTTTTTTGCCCGCTTTGCAAGCTCGGCGGTGAGCACTCCGATGCCTGCGCCTATCTCAATAACTCCGCTCTCGGAGTCTATGCCGCTCTCATCCGCCATTCTGGGGCAGACGGAGGGGTTGACTATGAAATTCTGTCCGAGCGCCTTGGAGAAATGAAAGCCGTGGCGGGCAAGCAGGGCTTTTATCGTGCCGATATCGGTAAGTTCAAGCATTACAGCAACCTCGTGTCGTTAATAATAAGCTCAAAATCGCAACCGAGAAATTCGGCGGATTTCTTGCAGAGCACCATTCTGTCAAGGAAAATTTCAAAATACTCCATCACGGGGCACACGAGCGTGTCGATGATGAGAGTCAGGCAGATGAGCTTTTTCTCCGGCTCAATATCGAGTGACGAGCTGACGACGGAGTAATTCACACGGTCGTGAATATCGCTCTGCACTGTCTTTTTGTTGCGTACCCTCGAGTTACGCACATCGCTCTTGTCGGCGAGGATGAGCGCTGCGGCGAGCGGCGAAACTGCGGCGGCGGTCTTTTCATCGTGGTGACCTATCGCCGTGACTATCGCGGTGACCTCGCTTACCGGGAAATCTCTGGCTCTGAGCAGCTCAAACGCAAGGAATGCGCCGCTCTGTGCATGGTCGCAGCGGTTGACGGTGTTGCCTATATCGTGGAGCAGACCCGCTATCTTCGCAAGCTCGCAGGTGCGCTCGTCATAGCCGAGAATTTTAAGAATCCTGCTGGCGTCCTCGCCCGTTTTGGCGGCGTGGGCAAGCCCGTGCTCCGTGAAGCCGAGCGCCCCGAGCACATTGTTTGCGGCGTTTATGTAACTGATTATTTCTTCATCTTTTCGCAGTTTTTCGTAACTTGTCAAAAAAACACACATCCTTTATCCTAAAATTGTTTACACTTCCGTTGACAACTCAAATATTTTAGCATTATAATATATATGGAAATCGGAAACAGATTGATGGAGGCGTATTATGTCTATTCTTGTCACCGGCGGCGCCGGATACATCGGTTCTCACACCTGCGTGGAGCTTCTGAATGCAGGCTATGATCCTATTATACTCGATAATTTCTGCAACAGCAAGAGCGAATGTGTAAAACGTGTGAAAGAAATTACGGGCAAGGATGTCAAAGTATACAATTGCGACATCCGTGACAGGGCAGGTCTCGATAAAGTTTTTGCGGAGAACAAAATTGAGGCGGTCATCCATTTTGCGGGTCTCAAGAGCGTGCCCGAGAGCATCGCAAAGCCCATGAAATACTATGACAACAATATAGGCGGCAGCGTCACCCTCTTTGAGGCAATGGCGGACGCAGGCTGCAAAAAGATAGTTTTCAGCTCCTCGGCAACCGTTTACGGCGGCGAGAATGTCTCCCCGCTGCGTGAGGATATGCCCGAGGGCAAGCCCACCAACCCCTACGGAACCACCAAGCTCTACATTGAGCACATTCTAAAAGATATCTATGCGGCGGATAACGAATGGAGCGTCTGCCTGCTGCGCTACTTCAACCCCATCGGCGCGCACAAGAGCGGCAGGATCGGCGAGGACCCCAAAGGCATCCCCGCAAATCTCGTGCCCTATGTTGCTCAGGTCGCAGTCGGCAAGCTCGACCATGTTAATGTCAACGGCAACGACTATGACACGCCCGACGGCACCGGCGTGAGGGACTACATCCACGTTGTCGACCTGGCGCTCGGCCACATCAAGGCGGTCGAAAAGGTGCTCGGCGGCACAGGATGCTATACTTATAACCTCGGCACCGGCAAGGGCTATAGCGTGCTCGACGTCGTCAGAGCCTATGAAAAGGCCTGCGGCAAAAAGATAAAATGCGTCTTCGCACCCCGCAGACCCGGCGACATCGCCACCTGCTACTCCGACCCCTCAAAGGCTAAGAAAGAGCTCGGCTGGGAAGCGACAAGAGGGATCGACGAAATGTGCGAGGATTCATGGCGCTGGCAGGTCAACAACCCTGAGGGCTATTAATTCAATACAGCAAAAATCCTGCTGAAATTCAGCAGGATTTTTTCATTTATTCTTCGCCCCACCAATCTGACGACCAGATGCGCTCGGTGAGCCGCTGCCGTATTTTTTCGACCTTATCAAAGTCCATCTCCTCGATATAGAGCACTTCCAGCTCGTCGTGAATGTTTTTCGCCGAGGCGAGAGAATTTATCGCCTCGTGGAGCAGCTCCTTTGACGCTTTTTTGGCGAAATTCAGGCGTGCTCGGTGAGCCGAAATATTATCCGCCGAATAGAAGCGGCGCAGCGAGACCGTTTTAGTCGCTTCAATCTCAAACGGGAATAGCTTGTCGGCGGTGAAAAACCCGAGCGATAATTCTTTGATGATAATATGCCTGATACTTTTTCCGTCGCCGATAAACGGGCTTGATATCACGGAAAATCCGCTTGCCAGCGCATATGCCCGCAGCTCGCCGATGAGCTTTGACGCCGCAACGCCGAAATCATCCTCAAATACGATGCGTTTATCGCACAGTGACATTGCCGTTTCGCTCATAAAAAGACAGCCTCTCGGGGTTATTGCCTCAAGCAGGCGCACGGTCTCAAGCCCTATCCTGCCCGACGGGCGCTTGAACCAGCGGTTTGCGACCCGCGCGGCATATCTCGACAGATGAGTTTCATCAAGGCAGTCGGCACAGATCTTCTCGCCGTCGTCGTAGACGGAGAATGCGGAGTCTATAAACCGCCTGCTGCGTCGGTGACATTCGGCGTTTTTATCGGTCAGCTCGATTATTTTTTCACTTTTTTCACGCAGTTTTTCTTTATTCCAACACTCGCCGAGGTCGACTATCTCGGCGGTGACACCGGGGTAATCCGGATCTAGGGTATGCGGAGAAGTGCCGTCCGCCACGCTGACACGCAGCGACGGGAATATAACGGCGTCCAGCGACTCGGGGTCGGAGGAGCAATAGATCCTCTCGCACGAGATATCGTTTTGCTCCATATCGTCGGCGATTTTTTTCATCAACGAGGATTTGCCCGTGCCCGGCCCGCCCTTTAAGATATAAGTATATCTCCCGGGAATTTTAGGCATAAGCTCCGAAAAGCAGGAGAAAAAGCCGTTTTTTCCGCTCGAGCCTAAAAAATATGATTGCTGCGTAAGATCAGCCCCTTTCTTTCTCAGATTATTCAGAATTTCCGCGAGAGTTACTTAAAACGGGAAAAAACTAAAATATTTACTGTAAAACCGAAAATTTCTCTTGATATTATTTAATTTTTATTATATAATACCTTATAGATAATCGGTTATAATTGCTGCTGATCAAAGCAGCGGTTATTGAATGGGCTTTTATTTGGTCATGTGGCGTGTGGGTCCTGTGCGACAAGGCACTGCGAACCATGTCAGGCGGGTGAACCGAGCAGCATTAAGCGGACAGTTTTGTGCGCCACAGTCTGCCTACCGCCATATGACCAAGGAAAAGCCCTTATTTTTTGAGGAGGTGTGCTCTTGTATCAGGCTCTTTACCGCAAATGGAGGCCGAGGACCTTTGACGAGGTCTACGGTCAGCCGCACGTCACCAAGACGCTGAAAAACGAGCTTGAGAGCGGCCGTATCTCTCACGCCTATCTTTTCACGGGTTCGAGAGGAACAGGCAAGACCTCCTGCGCCAAGATACTGTCAAAGGCGGTCAACTGCCTGTCGCCCGTCAACGGCAATCCATGCAACGAATGCGAGATCTGCCGCGGGATAGACAACGGCTCCATTCTCGACGTTATCGAGATAGACGCCGCCAGCAACAACGGCGTTGACAATATCCGTGACCTGCGTGAGGAGGCAAATTTCACGCCCGTCAGCGCAAAATACAGAGTTTATATCATCGACGAGGTGCATATGCTCTCTATCGGGGCATTCAATGCCCTGCTCAAGACCCTTGAGGAGCCGCCCGCCCACGTCATTTTTATCCTCGCGACGACGGAGATACATAAGCTCCCTGCGACGATACTTTCACGCTGCCAGAGATTTGATTTCAAGCGTATTGCTCCTGAGGACATCACCGCACGCCTGTCTTATGTCGCCCAGCAGGAGGGTGCGACTCTCACCGAGCCCGCGGCAAGCCTTATTGCAAGGATAGCGGACGGCGGAATGCGTGACGCTCTCTCGCTGCTCGACCGCTGCCTCGCAATGAGCGGCAATATCGACGAGAACGCAGTCAGCTCCGCGGCAGGTATTGCCGGCACGGTTCACCTTTTCTCATTCTCAGAGTATATTGCGAATCGTGACCTGACCTCGGCTCTCAATCTTATATCGAAGCTGCACAACGAATCCTGCGATATAGACAGCCTCTGCACCGAGCTGACGCTCCACTTCAGAAACCTGATGGTGGCAAAGACGGTCGAGAACTGCGGCGAGCTGATAGTCTGCTCAAAAGAGGAGCTGCAAAGCCTCAAGGACAGAGCCGCTCGGTTAAAGCTCTCAAAAATACTCGAATGCATTGATATTCTTTGCGAGACTTCAAAAAATATTAAGAACGCCGCAAATAAAAAGATACAGCTTGAAGCGGCGGTCATCAGAATGTGCAGCGGAATTTCGTCCTCGGGCGAAGTGCCGAAGGATATATACGACAGGCTCGACGCCATAGAGAGCAGGCTCCAAAGCGGAGTTGCCGTCAAAGCCGAGCCGAGAGAGCCTGCACCGGCGCATGAAGCTCCGAAGCCTCAGGAGAAACCGACTGTGAAGGCTGCCGAAGCGGCGCCCGTATCGGAGGCTCCCCTGCCCGAAGCGCCCGCCGAGCCGGATCTGCCCGACGGCCCGTTTAACAACTGGTCTGAGGTGCTCGAAGCGCTGCAAACCTTTGACATTCCCCTTTACGGCATACTTGCAAATTCCAATGCAGAAATAAAAAACGGCAGAGTTATCATAAATTCCGATAACCCGACCCTGTTTGACTTCATCTGCACCGACACGCACTCAAAGGAGCTTGCAAGAGCGGTTTACAAGGTCATCGGCAAGCGAATGAAGATAGCCGTGGCAAATAAAGAGAAGCCAAAAACTCAGGCGGCGAGCCCGCTTGAGGAGCTTAAAAAGAAGATAAACGATTTCAATAACGGAGGATAAGACTATGAAAGCAAGAATTCCCGGAGGAAGCAATTCCGGCGGTATGATGAAGAAAATACAGGAAATGCAGGAAAATATGACGAGGATACAGCAGGAGGTCGAAGCGACCGAATTCTCCTCATCAGTCGGCGGCGGCGCAGTGGAGGTTGCCGTCAACGGCGCTCATCAGGTGACTGCCGTTAAGCTCAAGCCCGAGATAGTCGACCCCGAGGATATTGAGATGCTCGAGGATCTCATTATGTCGGCGTTCAACGAAAGCATTCGCAAGGCAAACGAAGCCATGGAGAGCGGAATGGAAAGAGCCAAGGGCGGCCTCTCCATCCCCGGCCTGTTTTAATGGGCAGCTTTACTCCGTCTCTTGAGCAGCTGATAGAGCAATTTGCAAAGCTCCCCTCCGTCGGCAGGAAGAGCGCTCAGAGGCTTGCATTCCATATTCTCGACATGAGCGATGCCGAGGCCGAGAAATTCACTCAGACCATACTTAACGCGAGAAGCTCCATCCATCGCTGCCCCGTCTGCTGTGACTTGACGGACGGCGAGCTCTGCACGATATGCGCCTCAAAGGAGCGCGACCGCTCGGTGATCTGTGTTGTGGAGGATCCGAGGGACGTTATCGCAATTGAAAAAACTCATGAATACAACGGGCTTTATCATGTGCTTCACGGCGTTATATCGCCGATGAACGACATTGACCCCGAGGATATCTGCATCAAGGAGCTGATAAGGCGGCTCGGCGACGGCACGGTCAAGGAAATAATAATGGCGACCAACCCGACCGTCGAGGGTGAAGCCACCTCGATGTATATTTCAAGGATAATAAAGCCGCTCGGCGTGAGCGTGAGCAGGCTTGCATACGGCGTGCCGGTCGGAGCCGACCTCGAATATGCCGACGAATTCACCCTGATAAGAGCGCTCGAGGGCAGAAAAGAAATGTAAAGTTTTCCACGAACCTTTACTTTTCCACATCCGCTTTTTAACGCTTTCAACACTGTAAAAAACAGGTAAGTGAATTCTCCCGACTTTTCCACGGGTCAAAAAAGGCTGATTTTTTCAAAATTTCCTTTATTATCAAGGGGCGGTCGGATTATCCACATTTTCACCCACCCCTACTAATACTACTATAATACTCTTATATATCCTTTCTATAAGCGCGCGGCGCAGAAATTTCACTTCGACGCCGTCATGCGGCAAACGAATGTGAAAATCTTTTTAAGGAGTAACCGAAATGAAAGTTATTTGTAATTCTATCGAGCTTTCCGAGGCGTGCCAGAATGTCCAGCGTGCCGCTTCGACAAAGACCGCAATACCCGCCATTGAGGGCATACTCATGGTCGCCGAGAACAATATTCTCACTTTGACCGGCTATGATCTCGAGATGGGTATCACCACCTCCATACCCGCAAGGATAGAGGAGGAGGGTCAGCTCGTCCTCAATGCCCACATGTTCAGTGAGACGCTCAGGAAGCTGCCCGGCAGCACCGTGAGCATCGACAGCGACTCAAGGCAGATTGCCTCTATCTCGAGCGGCGAATTTGAGTCCACTCTGATAGGCATTTCGGCTGAAGAATATCCCGAGCTTCCCTCGGTCTCCGGCGGATACACTGTAACTCTCAATCAGGGCATCCTTAAAGATATGGTGAGAAAAACTATATTCTCCGTCGCAATTAAAGACAGCAAGATAGTCCACACCGGCATCAAATTTGAGATTGAGAAAAATCATATTCGTCTCATTGCCGTTGACGGAGTGCGCCTTGCGATAAGAAATGAGAATATTGAATACGGCGGCGAAGAGCTTTTGTTCGTCGTGCCCGCAAAGACTCTCTCCGAGGTGGTCAAGCTCATGGATGAAGATGACGCGGATATCGTGATAAGCGTCGGCAAGCGCCATATCGTCTTTGAGATAGGCAGTTATAATATCATTTCCCGTCTGCTTGACGGTGAATTTCTCAACTACAAGGCGGCAATCCCGCCGTCAACCAAGACCGTTGTTTCCGTCGACACTAAGTCGTTCCTTGAGAGTATCGACAGAACTTCGCTTATAATCACCGATAAGATAAAAAGCCCCGTCAAGTGCGTATTCGCCGACGGCATGATAAAGATATCCAGCATGACCTCGCTCGGCTCGGCTAACGACAAACTCAGCGCCGATATAGAGGGCGAGAGCTGCACCATCGGCTTCAATAACAAATATATGATAGAGGCTCTCAGAGTCTGTGATACGGATGAGATAAAGATAAAGCTCAACGGCGCTATAGCACCGATACTGCTTGTGCCTGCAGAAGGCGACAGCTTCATCTTCCTTATCCTTCCCGTGAGGCTTAAAAATGAAGATTAAAGCAAAAATAGCTGAAAAACAGCACGTTACCAAAAAGATAGACACCGATTTCATCAGGCTTGACGCCTTTCTCAAGCTCTGCGACGCCGTTCAGACGGGCGGCCACGCAAAATTTGTGATACAGGGCGGCGAAGTCAAGGTGAACGGCGAGGTCTGCACGCTCAGGGGCAAGAAGCTCAGGAGCGGCGACAGCGCAGAATTTGAGCGGGTAATATATACGGTTGAATAATCCCGAAAGGAACGGAAAAGATGATTATCACCTCACATTCCGTTGAAAAATTCAGAAATATTGGCTCCGTTTCTTTCGTTCCGCACCCGGAAATGAACATCGTTTACGGCGAGAACGGCCAGGGCAAGACCAATATAATCGAGAGCATCTGGCTGATGACGGGCTTCTACAGCTTCCGCACGAGGAAGAATATTCACCTCGTCCAGAGCGGTGAGCAGCAGGCGAGGATAGAGACTTCATTTTATTCTCAGCAGCGCGAGCAGCAGGCGGTAATGACCGTTGACAGCCGCAAGGAGCTGGAGCTGAACGGGATAAAAGAGGAATCCCCGCGGGCGATGATGGGCAAATTCTATGCCGTGGTGTTCACTCCGAATACGCTCAGCATTGTGAGGGACGGCCCGTCGGAGCGCCGCAGGATGCTTGATGTGGCGATAAGCCTCGCGAAGCCGAATTATGCGGCGGTGACTTCGAGATATATTCAAACCCTAAAGCACAGAAACGCCCTGCTCAAGAAATACGCTCAGCGGCCGTTTGCGGATGAATATTTCATCCCGTGGAACGAGGAGATGGCGAGGCTCGGCGCGAGGATAATCAAATACAGGCTCGATTATATCGAGAAATTCTCGGCTGTTGCGGGCAATATCTATGACGGCATCAGCTCCGGCAGAGAGAAGCTCACATTCCGCTATGATTTCTCGGCGGAGAATATGACCGAGGATGAGATAAAGCAAAAACTGCTCTCGGAGCTTGAGAGGACTAAAGAATCCGACCTCAGGCGGCTTTACACCGCCGCAGGTCCGCATTCGCACGACCTGCTGCTCTATCTCGACGGCAAAGAGGCGTCGGTCTACGGCTCGCAGGGGCAGCAGCGCTCATGCGCCATTGCAATGAAGCTCGGCGAAGCCTCCATAATCGAAAAAATCACGGGCGAATGCCCCGCCGTGCTGCTCGACGACGTGATGAGCGAGCTTGACGAGGGCAGGCAGAAATATATATTGAATTATCTTAATAATTGGCAGGTATTCATCACCTGCTGCGATCCGTCGCAGCTCTTGCGCTCAGAAAAGGGCAAGACCTTTGAAGTTAAGGGCGGGCGGATAAACGAATTGGAGTAAAAAATGTATCTTCATCTCGGAATGAACAAAGTAATAGTCTTTGACGATATAATCGGGATATTTGACCTCGATAACACCACTGTATCAAAGAATACCCGCGACTACCTCGCAAAGGCCGAGAAAGCGGGGATCGTAGAGAACGTGTGCTATGATCTGCCGAAATCCTTTATAGTCTGCCGCAACAAAGAGGGCGAGAATAAGGTCTATATCGCCCAAATATCCTCCACAACGCTGCTCAAGAGGACCGGATTTGTCGACAGTTTAAGCAACAAATAAAAAATATTAAAAAAGTTTTAAAAAACTATTGACAAACGTCGAAAGATGTAATATAATAGTCGAGCATTCAAGAAACGCCGTTGCGTTTTTTAGTCGGTGTTGATGACGTTGAGGGTCCACCCGTTCCCATCCCGAACACGGTAGTTAAGCTCAACAGTGCCGAAAATACTTGGCTGGAAGCGGCCCGGGAAGATAGGTTGACGCCGACACTTCTGATTTAGCTGCCCAATAGGGCGGCTATTTCATTTTTAAATCGCTTTTCATTTTAATAACAGAAATACCGTATCTCATACGAGATACGGTATTTTGCTTTATATAATTTTATTCAAGCGCCGAGAGAACTTTGGCAATGCGGGCAAGGTCATCCTTATCATAGAAGTCTATTTCGAGCGTGCCGCTCTCCTTGCCGCTCTTGGTGACCACCTTCGCCTTCCTGCCGAGGGAATTGTTGAGCGAAAGCTCCACCTCGTCAAAGAAAGAATTGCGGGCAGCCGTTTTTTTCTTCTTCTCTTTTTTCTCGGCGGTGAGGGCTTTGACCAGCTTCTCTGTCTCACGCACGGAGAGACCTTTCTCCATGACTGTCTTTGCGGCAAATATCGCCGTTTTTTCGTCGTCTATGGCTGCAAGGGCGCGGGCATGACCTGCGGAGAGCTTGCCCTCCCTGACAGCGTCTATGACCTCCTGCGGGAGCCTTAACAGCCTAAGAGCGTTTGCAACGGCGGGTCTTGATTTGCCGACACGCTGGGCAGCCTCCTCCTGAGTCAGGTCAAAATCCTTGATGAGGCTTGCAAAACCGTAGGCCTCTTCAATAGGGTTAAGGTCTTCACGCTGTAAATTTTCTATAAGAGAAATTACCGCTGCTTCGTCGTCGGTCAATTCCTTAATTATAACGGGAACTTGAGTCAAGCCCGCAATGCGGCTCGCTCTCCAGCGCCTTTCGCCGGCAATGAGCTGATATCCGCCGCCGATGATCGGTCTGACAAGCAGCGGCTGCAACACACCGTGCTGAGCGATGGAATCCGCAAGCTCCGAGAGGGCGGCTTCGTCAAACTGTTTCCTCGCCTGCTCCTTATTCGGCTCGATATCCATTATATCGAGTTTAACGGGCTGAATTGAATTATTTTCTTCTATAGAATTATCTGCAAGCAGTGAGCCAAGACCCCTGCCGAGTCCGTTCTTTTTGGGTGCCATGTTATATCCCCTTTCCGTTGAGCTTCAAAAATTCGTCCGCGAGAGCCGAATATGCGCTGCTCCCCTTTGACGAGCGGTCGTAATACATTACGGGCTGACCGTAGCTCGGCGCCTCCGAAAGCCTGACATTCCTCGGGATAAAGGTCGAATAGACTTTCTTTGGAAAGCACTTTTTGACCTCGTCCACCACCTGCTGAGTGAGATTGAGCCTGCCGTCATACATGGTGAGCAGCACGCCTTCGATCTCAATATAGGGATTATAGAGCCTTTTGACAGTCCTGACGGTCGAGATAAGCTGCGCCAGACCCTCGAGGGCGAAAAATTCGCACTGGATGGGCACCATCAGCGAATCCGCAGCGCAAAGGCCGTTTAAGGTGATAAGCCCGAGCGAGGGCGGGCAATCGAGCAAAATAAAGTCAAATTCATCCTTGACCGGGGCAATTGCGGTCTTTAATTTTGATTCGCGCTTGTCTATATCGACAAGTTCAAGCTCCGCACCCGCAAGATCCATGCTTGAAGGCATGACGGAGACATTGTCAAACTCGGTTTTGATTATTGCTTCCCTTGCTGGGCAGCCGCCGATAAGTACATTATATGACGACTTCGCAAGCTCACGCTTATTGATGCCGAAGCCGCTGGTGGAGTTGCCCTGCGGGTCGATATCAATGAGCAGAGTCTTATATCCCTTTGCGCCGAGTGCGGCGGTCAGGTTAACGGCGGTCGTAGTCTTGCCGACGCCGCCTTTTTGGTTAACTATTGCAACTGTTTTCGCCAAAATCATCTCTCCCGCTGTGTTTTTTATGGGGTAAGATACAGTATAGCATATTGCGGCGAAAAATAAAAGCTTTTTATATAAAAAATAATGTTTCACGTGAAACAGCAAGGAGGGCAGACCGTGAAGCCTGCCCTCCCTGCCGGATGTGGGTGTGAAAGAGAAAGATATGGTATGGAAGATGTCAGATTTAAGCGGAGGAGCGCTTCGTTCTGATAACGCAGCTCCGAGTTTTGGGTATGCGGACGATATACTCTATATATTCATCCGTCTCGCTCTTAGCGGAATCCGCCTCTATCCCCGCCCGCCGCATGGTGTCGACGGCGTGATTCAGGGTATTTACAAAGATGCGGACATCCTTGAAGAGTTTAACGGTCGGTTTTTTGCTCGATTTATCGGCGGAGAGCATTTGGTCGATCAGTTTCTCGCTCTCGGCTACGTTCAATCGCTTGTCCGAAATTATGGAGAGTGCGCGGTCGAGCTGCGCTCGGGTCGGCAGGCGCAGCAGTGCTCTGGCATGGCGCTCGGTCAGACCCTCCTGAGTTATCTTGAGGCGGACATCGTCGGGTAGCTTCAATAGCCGCAGTTTATTTGAGATAGTGGGCGCCGCCTTGCCGAGCTTGCGGCAAACGTCATCGCGGCTCATATTAAAATCGACTATCAGCTTCTCAATGGCGCTCGCCTCCTCAAAGAAGCCGAGGTCGCTTCGCTGCATATTCTCGATAAGGGCAAACAGCGCAGACTTCTCGTCGCTCGCTTCCATTATTATACACGGTATCAGCGAAATGCCGACCAGCCTTGAAGCCCTAAGCCGCCGCTCGCCTGATATCAGCTCATAATTACCGCTTGCATTGACCCGCACGGCTATCGGCTGAATTATGCCGTTTTGCCTGATGCTCTGCGCCAGACCCTCAAGCTCATCGAAATCGAAGCGTGAACGAGGCTGATTCGGGTTCGGATAAATATCCTCCTGCGGGATCAGTATTATCTGACCGCCTATTTTGTATTTAGCGCTTTTCAATAATTGACCCCCCGTCGGTTTCGTTACCTTGATGATAACACTCGGCGGAGGGTTTGTCCAGCTTTTTCGTGCGCCCGAAAGCGACACTTAACTGCATATTCGATTAAAATCAAAGGGACTTTTTGGCGATTTGAGCGGACGGACGGGGGTATTTCGGCGGAATTTGCGAAATCTTTTTGATAATAATTAATGTTCTTTCGCCGCCGTCGGAGAGAGTGAAGCACTTTTGACCGACGGTTTTACCGCCGAGGGTCGATATCGCTTTCTCGGCGAGCTGCAACTCCTCCTGAGCCTTGGCGCTTTTCATAGCGACGAATGTGCCGCCGACCTTGACAAAAGGCAGGCAGTATTCGCAAAGCACATTGAGCGCGGCGACCGCGCGGGAGCAGACGATATCGTATTGTTCGCGGTAAGCGGGGTCTTTGCCCGCCTCCTCGGCTCTGGCGTGGAGCGTCTCTGCACTCAGCGAGAGTTTATCGAGCGTCGAAGCGACATAGGCGAGCTTTTTGGCGGTGCTGTCCACCATTGTCAGGCGGATATCGGGGCGGGCTATCAGCAGCGGCAGCCCCGGGAAGCCTGCGCCCGTGCCGAGATCGAGCACATTTGCGCCCTGCGGCACTTCAATGGCGGAGAGCAGTGAGAGACTGTCCGCAAAATGCTTGACTACCACCTCATTCGGCTGAGTGATGGCGGTCAGGTTCATTGTTTTATTCTGCTCGATGAGCAGCGAAGCAAGCAAATCAAATTTATCGAGCATATCTTCGCTGAGGTCAACGCCCAAAGAGGCAGCGTTGCTGCTCAGCAGCTCTTTATTTATCACCATTAATACCGTTCCTCTCAAGATAGATAAGCAGCACCGAGATATCCGCGGGCGAAACGCCGGAGATGCGGGAGGCCTGACCGACCGTCTCAGGTCTGATCTTGCCGAGTTTTTCAATTGCCTCAAGGCGCAGACCCGTTATCGCCGAATAATCGAGGTCGTGAGGCAGGCGCTTGACCTCGAGGCGGTGCAGCTCGTTTATCTGCATCTGCTGCCTTTTGATATAGCCCTCATATTTGATGTCGATCTCCACCTGCTCAAAAATCTCCCTCGGCAGGTCGGGGCGGAATTTATCGAACGGGGCGAGCGCGGCGTAATCCACCTGCGGGCGGCGCAGCAGCTCGGCCATTTTAACGCCCTTCTCAAGCGGAGATGTTTCACGTGAAACAAGCATTTCATCGAGCTGCGGAGTTTTAGGTATCGACAGCTCCTCAACTCTCTTGCGCTCGGCGGCTATCAGCTCCAGCTTGCGGCGGAAGCGGTCATAGCGCTCCTGCGGCACAAGCCCGGCGCGGTAGCCTATTTCGGTCAAGCGGCGGTCGGCGTTATCCTGGCGCAGGATGAGGCGGTATTCGGAGCGAGAGGTCATCATTCTGTAGGGGTCGGAGCAGCCCTTGGTGACGAGATCGTCGATGAGCGTGCCGATATATGAAGTGGTGCGGTCGAGAATGACAGGCTCTTTGCCGAGGAGCTTCAATGCGGCATTCATGCCCGCCACAAGCCCCTGAGCGGCGGCTTCTTCGTAGCCGCTCGAGCCGTTGAACTGCCCTGCGCCATAAAGACCGGGGAAATCCTTGAATTCAAGGGTTTGACGGAGCGAAAGCGGATCGACGCAATCGTATTCAATAGCGTATGCTGTGCGGAGAAATTCGGCGTGCTCAAGACCGGGTATACTGTGGACTATTCGGAGCTGAACATCCTCCGGCAGGGAAGAAGAAAGCCCCTGCAAATACATTTCGTCAGTTTTAGCGCCGCACGGCTCGACAAATATCTGATGTCGCTCCTTCTCGGCGAAGCGGACTATTTTATCCTCAATGCTCGGGCAATAGCGGGGGCCGACGCCGTCGATTTTGCCCGAATACAGGGGCGAGCGGTGCAGATTCTCAAGAATGACCTGCTTGGTCTCGGCGCCCGTGTAGGTTATGTAGCAGCGCTCGGTATTCCTGACCTCAATGCCGCTGTCGTAGGAGAAAACGGCGGGGTGCTCGTCGCCGAACTGCGGCTCGAGGCGGTCGATATCGACGCTGCGGCGATTCACGCGGGGCGGAGTGCCCGTTTTGAAGCGGCGGGGGGGCAGACCGAGGCGCTTGAGCGAAGCGGCAAGCTCGGTTGCGGGAAACATCCCGTCGGGGCCGCTCTCGTATGAAACGTCGCCGATATAGACCCTGCCCGCGAGAAAAGTGCCTGTGGCGAGGATGACGGCCTTGGCTCTATGGAGAGCCTCAAGGCGGGTACGCAGCACCCATTCGCTGCCGTCACGGGTGATATCGACTATTTCCGCCTGGCGGAGGTAGAGATTTGGGGTGCGTTCGAGCACGCCCTTCATATAGTCGGAGTAGGCTCGGCGATCCACCTGGGCGCGGGGGCTGTGGACGGCGGGACCTTTGCCGAGATTGAGCATACGGCTTTGCAGGGTGTTTTTATCCGCAGCGACGCCCATTTCGCCGCCGAGAGCGTCTATCTCGCGCACGAGGTGACCCTTTGATGTGCCGCCGATCGAGGGATTGCACGGCATATTGCCGACCCAGTCGAGATTGACGGTGAAAACGGCGGTCTTGCAGCCGAGGCGCGCCGAGGCAAGCCCCGCTTCGATACCTGCGTGGCCTGCGCCGATCACGGCGACGTCATAATTTTCAGCATTGTATTTCATATTTTCTCCAAAAGAAAAATCATTTGTTAATTTGGGTCGTTTGCCTGTTGAGACAGAGGGGTTATCGGTTGTTTTTAAGAATTCCCTCAGCCGCTATGCGACAGTTCCCTCAAGATGTTGGCATCAGGTCAATATTGCGATAATGTGAGGACTGCCTGCGGCACACCTCATCCGTCTCGCTATGCTCGACACCTTCTCCTCAAGGAGAAGGCGAGGTGACTGTGGGCCTTGGTTTTTACAAAAATTTCCTCAGTCCTACGGGCAGCTCCCTCGTCAAAGGGAGCCTAAGAGGTGGGCAACAGTTTAATACTGCGGCATTGTGCAAACTCCGGCGGGCGAACGCAGTTCGCCCCTACCGTTGTAAAACCGACATTGTAGTGTAGCTCTCGGGACGTCGAGGACGCCGTCCCCTACAATGTCGCCGAAAAATTGCACGTGCCCTCGCCTCCATTGTGTAAAGGGAGGTGGCGCGACAAAGTCGTGACGGAGGGGTTGTCGATTGAATCTCAGCAAAAACTCCGAATCATATTTTTTTCTCCGAATTCGGTTTAATAGGTATGGTCGCAGACCTCAAGAATTTTGCGGCGCAGGGCGAGAAAATCCTCGAGAGCCTGTGGCTTGTTGTTGGGATTTCTGAGCAGGGCGGCGGGGTGGAAAGTGCCCATGAAGAGGATGCCGCCTTTCTCGATGAATTCGCCGTGCTGCTTGGTGACCTTGAAATTCTTGTCGATGAGCTTCTGAGCCGAGATCCTGCCGAGGCAGACGATTATTTTCGGGCGCAGCAGCCTTGTTTGCTCGCGTAGCCACTGAATGCAGCCGTCCTGCTCCTCGGGGAGCGGGTCACGGTTCTTCGGGGGGCGACATTTTACGATATTCGCAATATAGATATTCTTTTTGCGGTCGAGGTCGACTGCGTCGAGGTATTTGTCGAGCAGCTTGCCTCCCCTGCCGACGAACGGCTCACCTTGCAGATCCTCATTCTCGCCGGGACCCTCGCCGACAAAAAGCACCTCGGCGTTCTCGTTGCCCACGCCGAAAACAAGATTTGTCCTTGTTTCGCACAGGTCGCATTTGCGGCAGCCCATGCAATCCGCTTTAAGCTGTTCCCAAGTCTCATACATTGCCGCTGTTACCTCGTTTTTCAAATATTTCTTTGGCTCGCGCAGCGTCGAGAGCGATTTGAGCGCTCAGAGCCTCGACGGAGCCGAATTTTTGCTCATCTCTTATAAAATCAAGCAGCGAGACCTTGATGACCTGACCGTAGAGATCGCCGGAGAAGCCGATGATGCAGGTCTCGCTGCGGAAATCTTCATTCTCAAAGGACGGGCGAAGCCCGATATTGGTAACGGAGGGGTAGCGAACACCGCCGACCGTTGTAAATGAGGCGTAAACGCCTTTGCGGGGTCTGACAAAATCCGGCTCGAAGCGCTGATTTATCGTTGGCGCGCCGAGCAGATGACCTCGGTGATAACCGCTCACGACGGGGGCGCTGTAGCTGAATTCCCTGCCGAGCATGGCGTTTGCGAGGGGAATATCGCCCTGCTCCACGGCAAGGCGGATGCGTGAGGAGCTGATAGGCTCGCCGCCGAGGTCGACATGGTCACTGATGTGCAGCTCGACACCGAATTCATCGCACAGTTCGCTCAGTTCGCGGCAGCCGCCCTCGTTGCCCCTGCCGAAGCGATAATTCCAGCCGCAGCATACGGCGGCGGCGTTCAGCCGCTTGAGCAGAATTTCCTCGAAAAATTCACAGCAGGTGAGATTCATAATTTCCTTGAACGAAATATATTTAAATTTAACGCCCATTTCGGTGAGCAATCTTTCTCTCTCGGCGCTTTGAAGTATCTCGGGCGGCGCCTGACCCGTGAGGGCGAGCATCGGGTGCGAATCGAAAAGGAGCGCAAGAGGAACAAGCCCGCACTCCTTCATCGAAAGAGCGCAGGCTATGACTGACATATGACCTTTGTGTAGCCCGTCGAAGCTGCCGAGAGCGACGGCGGTTTTATCTTTGAAAATCATATTTTTAAGGATTCTTATTTTTTCTTGAACTGCATCTTCATGCGCTGCTCCTTGGAGAGGATGCGCTTGCGGAGCCTGAGCGACTCGGGGGTGACCTCAAGCAGCTCGTCGTCCTTGATGAATTCCATGCACTGCTCAAGGCTCATCACGGTGTGCGGCACAAGGCGCAGAGCGTCGTCGGAGCCGGAGGCGCGGGTGTTGGTCAGGTGCTTCTGCTTGCAGACGTTGCAGACGACGTCCTCATTCTTGGCGCTTTCGCCGACTATCATGCCCTCATAGACTTCAACGCCCGCGGGGATGAAGAGGCGGCCTCTGTCCTGAGTGTTGAAAAGACCGTATGCGGTGCTCACGCCCGTCTCATGGACGACTATCGAGCCGCGCTCGCGGGTCTGGATATCGCCTTTATACGGCTCATAGCCGTTGAAGAGCTGATTCATAATGCCGTTGCCGTTGGTGTCGGTCAGGAATTCGGCACGGTAGCCGATGAGACCTCTTGCGGGGATCTTGAATTCAAGGTGGGTCGAGCCGCCCTGACGGGAGCCCATATTCTCAAGCTCGCCCTTGCGGGAGCCGAGCTTCTCAATGACGGCGCCCACATACTGCTCGGGCACTTCGACGATGAGCAGCTCCATAGGCTCGAGGAGCTGACCGTTCTGCTCCTTGAATATGACCTTGGGGCGGGATACCTGGAATTCATAACCCTGGCGGCGCATTGTCTCGATGAGGATGGAGAGGTGAAGCTCTCCCCTGCCAGAAACCTTGAAGGTATCGGTGCTGTCGGTCTCCTCAACTCTCATGCTCACGTTTGTCTCGACCTCTTTGAAGAGGCGGTCGCGCACATTGCGGGAGGTGACGAATTTGCCCTCTCTGCCGGCAAACGGGCTGTCGTTGACCATGAAATTCATCGAGATGGTGGGCTCGTCTATCTTTATGAAGGGCAGCGCCTCGACCTTCTCGGGGTCGCAGGCGGTCTCGCCGATGTTGATGCCCTCGATGCCTGAGACGCAGATGATGTCGCCTGCCTCGGCCTCCTCGCATTCAACTCTGTTAAGACCCTCGAACTGATAGAGGCGGGAGATGCGGACATTCTGCACCGAGCCGTCGGTCTTGCAAAGCGAGACCTGCTGGCCTCTCTTTATCCTGCCGCGCTCGACTCTGCCGACGCCGATCCTGCCGACGTAATCGTCGTAGTCGAGGCTCGAAAAGAGCACCTGAAGCGGGCCGTCGGGGTCGCCTGTGGGCGGGTCGATATTCTTGAGAATGGCGTCAAAGAGCGGCTGCATATTGCCGCTTCTGCAATTGGGGTCGAGGCTCGAGTAGCCGTCCTTCGCGCTGGCGTAGACGACGGGAAAATCGAGCTGATCCTCCTCCGCGCCGAGGTCGATGAAGAGGTCAAGCACTTCGTCGACGACCTCATAGGGGCGGGCGTTCGGGCGGTCGATCTTGTTGATAACGACAAGCACCTTTTTCTTGAGATTGAGCGCCTTTTTAAGCACGAATCTCGTCTGGGGCATACAGCCCTCAAATGCGTCGACGAGCAGCACGACGCCGTCGACCATCATTAGTATACGCTCGACCTCGCCGCCGAAATCGGCGTGACCCGGGGTGTCAACGATGTTTATCTTGGTGCCTTTGTAGTGGACTGAGGTATTCTTTGAGAGGATGGTTATGCCGCGCTCACGCTCAAGGTCGTTGGAGTCCATGACTCTCTCGGCGACCTGCTCATTCTCACGGAAGGTGCCGCTCTGCTTGAGCAATTCATCAACGAGAGTGGTCTTGCCGTGGTCAACGTGGGCGATAATGGCTACGTTTCTTAAATCTTTTTTTGCGGACAAGGGAAATTCACCTGTTTCTTTCTGTATAGGATAACCGTGCGAGGCGATCATTCGATCACGATGCCGGAATTTTTACGTTTTTCTTCAAGGGCGCTGAGCATATCCGCCTTCTCCTTGCCGGCGATCTTATAGAAGAACATCGGGATGCTGCAAAGCAGCAGGCTGACGCCGGGGACGATGGAAACGAGCGAGAACATTGCGAAATTCTGAGTCCTCGTAAGCTCGGTGGCGGCCATGATGACCTGGGAATTCAGCATATCCTCGGGCTTGAGACCGATGAACATATACATCAGCACTATGCCGCAGGTAGCGAAGGCGTTGCCCAGCTTGTTGACGAAGCCTTGGCAGGCTGAGCCGAGGGCGTTGTCGCGGAAGCCGGTTTTAAGCTCCATATAGTCGAGGCAGTCGCCTATCATCGCATAGGATATGACGTTCAGCACGCCGAGCGGGATGCAGGAGACGAGCACGAACGGGATGCAGAGATAGAGATTGCCGCTGAACCAACCGATAAGGGTGGTGAAGATGCTCGCAACGAAGCCGAGCAGGCAGGTGGTGATGACTATCTTTTTATAGTCGAATTTCTTCATCAGCAGCGGCATGAAGAGCATTGCGCCGAACATACCGACTATGGCGCAGACCTGGAATATGGTCTTGACGCTCGAGACGCTGGCGGAGATGAGAGCGGTTTTCTCCTCAATAGGCATATCGGGGGTTATCTCGGGGCCGATATAGAAGGCATAGCGGGCGACGTGGATAGCCGCAGCCTGAACCATATATCTGCCGCTGGAGAGAACGCCCATTAGGATGACAAGCATGAGGGGCTTGCACTTAAATATCCTCGTGAGCTGCGACGGCTCGCCCGGCGCGCGCTTCTTATCGGGGATAACGACTCTTTCTTTGACATGGAAATAGGAGTTGACATAGAGAATTATGCCGATAGCGACGGTGACAGCGGCGATAATGAGATAACGCTGCTTATCGTAGGCTATCGGGTCGGAGGTGTCAAGCAGCTTGGGCAGCAGGAAGCCTGCGGCGAGGAAAAGCACCTCGGGCACGGCCGAGCCTACGCCGTTTACCGTCCTGCCAAGCGAAATGACGGAGCCTCTCTCGGCTGCGTCGGGAGTCAAAACATTCGGCAGGCTCCAGAAGGGAACGTCCGCCATGGTGTATATCATGCCCCAGAACACATAGGTTATCGCCACATAGACCATCATGCCCGTCTTGCTCAGCCCGGCGGGGCTGTAATACATGAGCACGGTGAGGATGGCTATCGGAACGGCGGCAAAAAGGATATAGGGCTTCATCTTGCCCCACTTGGTGGTGTGGCGGTCGACTATCATGCCCATGAGCGGGTCGTTGATTGCGTCCCACACTCTGGCGAGGAGCATGAGAAGAAGGACAAAGAGAAGCGGCAGCTGCAAAACATTAACGTAGTAGTCGCTGACATAGCTCGACATCATGGCGTATATCATGCCCTGCCCGCCTGCGCCTACGGCAAACATCCACAGCTCTTTTTTGCTGAGGTATTTCTTGCTTTCCATGCGATAACTCCTTCCGAATCCGGTATTTGTCAGGGTACGGTAACTGCTGAAATAAACACAACAATGGAGCTGCTTACTTTGATTAAATAAACAGCTCCATCTCGCTAAAAATTATTCGCCTTTCATCTCAAGGAGCTTGACCTTGCCGTCATAGGAGGCCTGGCTGACCTTGATGGAGTCGAAGATAGCAGCCTTGATATCGTCCTCGGTAGCGCCGAGCTCTTCGCTGTACTTCCTGTCGATAAAGAGGTTGAGAGCCATGATATCGGCAAGTCCGTCAACGTCGATACCGCTCTGGATGCCCTTGGCGGCGTATTCCTTTTTGACCTTGCCGAGACCCATACGCATCATCCATGCGGGGATGCTGACTATCTTTCTGTTATCGCCCATGCCTCTGGCGGCATAGACTATCTTGAGGAATTCCTTCCAGGTCATGTTATACATGCTGATGGGCCATGCCTTTGCGCCCTTGGACTTCTCGGCCGCGCCGACGATGACCTGACCGACCTGACGGACGGTGAGCATTGCGGTGCCGCCGCCCGGATACATGGTGCAGGGCAGCTTATCCATCATCTTTATCTGCTCGATAAGTATGACCCAAACGGGCTTTCTGCCGGGCTGAGTGCCGAAGATGTAGGGCAGCTCAAGCACGGAGACGTCGAAGTTGTCATCCGCGAAGGAGAATGCGACGTTCTCCTGATCGATACGGCTTCTGATGTAAGGATGCTTCTCGGTGAGCTTCATATCGGGGCGGGTCTTCGCAAGATATGAGAAGTAGGAGCCGAGGATAACAGCCTTCTTGAGGCCGGCTTCCTTACAAAGAGGCAGGATCCTCTTGATGGGAGCAATGTTATACTTGTAGTAAGCGTCGTAGACGGGAGCGGGGAACTCGACTCTCTCATCAACGCCTGCGGCGAAGACGAAGCAATCGAAGCCCTTGATCATCTCTCTGATTTCGTCGTCGGTCTTTTCATAAATGTTGCAGAATTCGATCTCCATCTCCTTGGGGATGGGTGCTCCTTCGGGAAGGGGGGGAAGAGCAACGCTCTTGACCTCGTGGCCTCTCTCGATGAAGATTCTTGCAGCTTCGCAGCCGAGCAGGCCGGTGCCGCCGATCATGAATACTTTCATTTTTTTCCTCCTTGGCGATGAACACACCGCCGAATATAATACTCTATAATAATATAACTAAAAGGGCGATTAGTCAAGAGAAACAGCGAAAATATACCCTCAAAATCAAAAGGAAGTTTACATATCCGTGCAGATTGTAACACTTTTGTAATTGCGCTTTTTTACATAATGTGCTATACTTCTTTTATGTAACCGATAATTCGCCGAATTTCGGCCGTAAAATCAGGGAAATATATGCGGAGAACCGCTTTTTTGAAAGGAAAATATAGATGGCGGCAAAAAATATTACATTTAAGAAAAAACGCCCGATAAACCGCACCACCGCAGCCGCGATATGCATCATAGCGGCGGCAGTGCTCATCGCCGTGGCGGTGATAGCCGTGCTGCACGGGCGCTCCGACGGCAATAAAGACAGCGAAAACAAGAGCTGGCAGTTCACCGTGCCCGACGGCTTCGCCAATGTCTCGGATATCAAGAGCCTCAACGAGACTATGGCGGTGTTCACCGACGCCAAGACGGGCAAAAAGGGCCTGATGACCCTCGGCGGCGAGATAACAGAGAAAGCCGAGCACAACGACTTCACCGTTTGCAGCGATCAGTGGCGCAGCTACCGCTACATTGCGGACAGCCCCCGCTCGGAGTATCCTTTGCTTGTGGACGCCGAGAGCGGCACGGTCACCAATCGGCAGTATCACGGTGTGACCTCGCCCGAGAGAGTACCCTGCTGGAGCGACGCGGGCAAGCATCTCGCGTGGACGGACGGCAAGGGCTACGCGGGTGAGATAAAGAGAAACGAATTGCCGCTTCAGCCCGGGCTTTACCCCGTCGCGTCATCCCTTGCGGAGAGCGCAAAGTGGGGCTATGTCGGCGCGGAGCTTAAATTGGAGATACCGCTGAATTACGACGCCGCAAAGGATTTCGGCAGCGGCGTTGCGGCAGTTCGCCAAGGCGAAAAATGGGGCTATATCAACGAGAGCGGCGTTACGGTCATACCCTTTGACTTCGAGAGCGTCTCCGAGCTTGACGCAATGAGCGGCAACACGGCGTTCACATTCCGAAACGGCGTTGCGCCCGTCAAAAAGAACGGGCTTTACGGCGTTGTGAACACCACGGGCGAGACGGTCGTCGGCTTTGAATTCGCGGCGATTCTGCCCGGCGACGGCGGAGTATTCATCGCAAAATACGACGGAAAATGGGGCATCCTCACCGTAGATAAAAAATATCTTGAGCAGACCACCGAGCCCGCCACGGAGCAGACGACCGACGGCGGTGCGACCCTCGCAGCGGGCAGATATCTCGTCAAAACGGCGGGCAGCGTGCTCAATATGCGAGCCGAGGCGGCGGCAGGTTCGAGCGTCGTGGGCAAGATCCCGAACGGCACGGATGTGACCGTGGTCAGCGCCGTGCAGGGTTGGGCTTATATCGACTACAACGGGCTGAAGGGCTGGGTCAGCGCCGATTACCTCATTGAGGTGGTCGAGGCAACGACCGTGCAGACTGCGCAAATACAAACAACAACTCAAAAAAGCGTATAATTTTGCAACGGGTCAAAAAAGCAGTTGACAAATTTGATGAAATCAGTTACAATGTAATAGCGTGATATTGCATCACGCATCTGCATTTGTGAGCAACAATGTCAGAGCCATCCGATAAAAGACGGAGAACGACCTATCGTTCTCCGTCTTTTATCTCTGTAGAGTTGCGGAACTTTGACCGACGTATGACTGCGGATATTCCCAAAAACCCGCAGTCGCTCTCGCCTCCCTCGTCAGAGGGAGCCGACTTGGCTGAGTATTTGCAGTTTTGCAGTTATATTTGCCTTCTCCTTGAGGAGAAGGTGTCGAGCTTGCGAGACGGATGAGGTGTGCCGCAGGCGGAATGCAGCTTGATTGATTTTTTTGAAAAAACTCCCTCAGTCCTATGGACAGCTCCCTCAAGAGGGAGCCTAGGAAGCCGACAACAGGTTAGTATTGCAATAATGTGCGAAATTAGGCGGGCGAACACAGTTCGCCCCTAACGTTGCAAAACCTACATTGTAGTGTAGCTCGCGGGACGTCGAGGACGCCGTCCCCTACGATGTTTCCGAAAATTCGCAGTTGACCTCGCCTCCCTTTACACAAGGGAGCCTTTAACGTGCGTGATTTATAGTGATAATGTTTATCCAAACATTTAAGATACAAAACTACTATTCGTAAGAGCAAGGAGGAAAGATATGATAAGGCGGCTTATGAAAAGTGTAAGAGAATACAAGCGGCCGACGGTGCTGACGCTCATTTTTATCGTCGGCGAGGCAGTGATAGAGACGTTTATCCCGTTCATCACCGCGAATCTCGTCAACCGTATCAAGGCGGGCGCCGACATGAGCTATATTCTCGAGACGGGCGGAGTGCTGGCGCTGATGGCGTGCGCTTCCCTCGCCTGCGGCGGTCTGGCGGGATTCACCTGCGCCAAGGCCTCGGCGGGCTTCGCCAAAAACCTGCGCGGCGATATATTCCGCAGGGTGCAGACCTATACATTTGAGAATATCGACAAATTCTCGTCTTCATCACTCGTGACAAGGATGACCACCGACGTTGCGAACGCTCAAATGTCCTACATGATGGTGATAAGGACGGCTATCCGCAGCCCGCTGATGCTGATATTCTCCGTCGTGATGGCTTATGTGATGGGCGGTGCGCTTGCGACGGCCTTCGTCGTCGTCATCCCTGTGCTGGCTTTCGGGCTTTTGCTCATCAGCCGCAAGGCCATGCCCGCATTCCGCAGCGTATTCAGAAAGTACGACCGTCTGAATGAATCCGTCGAGGAGAATGTGCGCGCCATGCGAGTGGTCAAGGGCTTCTCGCGTGAGGAATACGAGAAGAAGAAATTCGGCGCCGCTTCGGAAGATATCCGCAAGGATTTCACCCACGCGGAGAGGATAGTTGCGCTCAATGCGCCGCTGATGCAGTTCTGTCTGAATTTCAACATGGTGTTCGTGCTCATCGTCGGCTCAAAGATGACGATAACGAGCGGCGGCACGCTGGTCGACATCGGCCAGATCTCGGCGATGCTGACCTACGGCGTGCAGATACTCATGTCGCTGATGATGCTCTCGACGATATACGTTATCCTTACAATGTCCTCCGAGTCCTTTAAGCGTATAGGCGAGGTGCTCGGCGAGGAGCCTGCGCTCCGCAACCCCGAGAATCCCGTATTCTCCGTAGCCGACGGCTCCGTGGACTTCGACTGCGTGAGCTTCAAATATTCAAAGAAAGCCGAGAGAGATGCGCTCGAGAATGTCGACCTGCATATCCGCTCCGGCATGACCGTCGGCATTATCGGCGGCACCGGCTCGAGCAAGACTACGCTCGTGCAGCTTATCCCGAGGCTCTACGACGTGACCGCAGGCAGCGTGCGTGTGGGCGGCGTAGACGTCAGGAACTACGACATCGAGTCGCTGCGTGAAGCGGTGGCGATGGTGCTGCAAAAGAACCTGCTCTTCTCCGGCACGATAAAGGAAAATCTGCGCTGGGGCAACGAGAACGCGACCGACGACGAAATAATCGAGGCGTGTAGGCTCGCCCAGGCGGACGATTTCGTAAGGTCGTTCCCCGACGGCTACGACACGCATATCGAGCAGGGCGGCACGAACGTCTCGGGCGGCCAGAAGCAGAGGCTCTGCATTGCCCGCGCGCTACTCAAGAAGCCGAAGATCCTTATCCTTGACGACTCGACAAGCGCCGTCGATACCAAGACGGACGCTCTGATACGGGCGGGATTCAAGGAATATATACCCGAAACGACCAAGATAATCATTGCCCAGCGCATCGCTTCCGTGCAGGAGGCCGACCTGATAGTCGTTATGGAGAACGGCAGGATAGCGGCGCTCGGCAGGCACGAGGAGCTGCTCGGCTCGAGCGAAATCTACCGTGAGGTTTATGAGCAGCAGACGAACGGAGGTGAGCGCGATGAATAAGCCGAAACCGGCAAAAGGCGTGCTCGGCAGGGTGATAAAGCTGCTGATAAGCTGCTACCCCGTGCTCGTGCCCGTGGTGACGGTCTGTATTATCCTCACCGCGGCGGCCTCGGCGATCCCCGCCGTATTCACTCAGAAAGTTATCGCAGTGATCGAAAAATGGTACAAAGTCGGCGACTGGTCGGCGGCAAGCAAAGAGATATTCCCGATGATAGCGGTGCTTGTGGCGCTCTATCTCGCGGCGATAATCCTGATGACCGTCAGAGAGCAGCTCATGGCGTATATCACCCAGGGCTTCCTTTGCAAGCTGCGCCGCAAGATGTTTGACGGGATGCAGAATCTGCCCATCAAATATTTTGACACGACCAAGCACGGCGACATTATGAGCTACTACACCAACGATATCGACACGCTCCGCCAGCTTGTTTCTCAGGCGCTCCCCGCCCTCATTTCGTCGGGCATTGTTGTAATGGTCGTGTTCTTCATCATGCTCTACTACAGCATTTGGATGACGATGCTGCTGCTTGTCGGCGTTGTCGCCATGACCCTTGTTTCAAAGAAGGTCGGCGGCGGCTCGGCGAAATACTTCGTGCGCCAGCAGGCTTCACTCGGCAAGGCGGAGGGCTTCATCCAGGAGATGATGAACGGTCAGAAGGTCATCAAGGTATTCTGCCATGAGGAGGCGGCGACCGAGGACTTCGACAGGATAAACGAAGCGCTCTATGAGGACAGCCGCAAGGCGAACGCCTACGCCAACACCCTCGGCCCGATAATCATGAATATCGGCAACGTGCTCTATGTGCTTATTGCGACGGCGGGCGGGCTTTTCCTAACCTTCGGCGCTAAGAATTTCAGCATTTCGGGCATGGCGTTCAGCATCAGCATCATCGTGCCGTTCCTCAATATGACCAAGCAATTCACCGGCAACATCAACCAGGTCTCGCAGCAGGTCAACGCCATAGTCATGGCGATGGCGGGCGCGCAGAGGATATTCTCGCTGATGGATCAGCAGCCCGAGACGGACGACGGCTATGTGACCCTCGTCAACGCCAAGGAGGAGAACGGCGAGCTGACCGAGACGAGCGAACGCACCGGCAAATGGGCGTGGAAGCATCCGCACGGTGACGGCACGCTGACCTACACCCCGCTCCGAGGCGACGTGAGGCTCTTTGACGTCGATTTTGCCTACGAAAAGGGCAAGGAGGTGCTCCACGACGTGACCGTTTACGCCGAACCGGGTCAGAAGGTGGCGTTCGTCGGCGCAACGGGCGCGGGCAAGACCACAATAACGAATCTTATCAACCGATTTTACGATATCGCCGACGGCAAGATCCGCTATGACGGCATAAATATCAACAAGATAAAGAAATCCGACCTGCGCCGCTCCCTCGGCATCGTTTTGCAGGAGACTAACCTCTTCACCGGCTCGGTGATGGAGAATATCCGCTACGGCAGGCTGGACGCAACGGACGAGGAATGCATTGAGGCAGCGAAGCTCGCGGGCGCGGACGATTTCATCACCCGACTGCCCTCGGGCTACAAAACGGAGCTGAGCAACAACGGCGCGAACCTCTCGCAGGGTCAGCGCCAGCTGATAGCGATAGCAAGGGCAGCCGTCGCCGACCCGCCCGTGATGATCCTTGACGAAGCGACCTCCTCGATAGACACGAGGACGGAGGCGATAGTCCAGAGAGGCATGGATAAGCTGATGGAGGGCAGGACGGTATTCGTCATCGCCCACCGCCTCTCGACGGTCATGAATTCGGATGTGATAATGGTGCTCGACCACGGCAGGATAATCGAGCGCGGCGACCACGAGAAGCTGATAGCCGAAAAGGGCGTTTATTATCAGCTCTATACCGGCGCATTCGAGCTTGAATAATCAAAAACCGCTGATCGGGCGACCGACCGGCGGTTTTTCGCATATATAACAGGCTTTGCCCGTTGAAAGGGGAAAACCGATCGTAGGGGACGGCGTCCTCGACGTCCCCTACAATGTCGTTGAAAGATTGCAGTTGCTCATGGCGCCCTTTACACAAGGGAGCCGGTTTAACTGCAAGCCGACTGCTATAGTGGCCTCCTTAGAAAAGGAGGTGGCACGGCGAAGCCGTGACGGAGGATTGATGTTTGTGGAATTAACTGCCTGCGGCACACCTCATCCGTCTCGCTGCGCTCGACACCTTCTCCTCAAGGAGAAGGCGAATTAATGCTGTCGGCTTGATAGTTTTTGCACGGGCGAACACAGTTCACCCTACCGTTGTAAAACCGACATTGCAGTGTAACTCTCGGGACGTCGAGGACGCCGTCCCCTACGATATGCGCCGAAAAATTGCAGTTGGTAGCGCCTCCCTTGTGTAAAGGGAGGTGGCGCGACGAAGTCGTGACGGAGGGATTGTAAAGAAAAATCAATAAAAACGGATTGAAGTTTGATCGGTCGATTTCCAAAAAAGAATAAGAAACAAACAACGGTTTATTGGTCAATCCCTCAGCTCTCTGGGCAGCTCCCTCGGGAGGGAGCCTAAGAGGATAGCAACAGTTTAATGTTGCGATATTGTGCAGATTTAGGCGGGCGAACGAAGTTCGCCCTACCGTTGTAAAACCTACATTGTAGAGCAGCTCACGGGACGTCGAGGACGCCGTTCCCTACAATGTCGTTCAAAGATTGCAGTTGCTCATGGCTTCCTTTACACAAGGGAGCCTTTTAGTGCTTGGATTTCAGAATTTACGGATACAGGGAGAAATGATTTTGGGCAAAAGGGGCTTTTTGTGCGAAAAATGCTGCCGCCGCCATGCTTGAACAATGAGGCAAAAGGTGATATAATTTCTTTTATCACCTATGAAAGCAGGCGAGAGAATGGAAAAGCAGATGCTGATGATAGTCAACCCCCGCTCGGGCAAAAAGAGATACAGCGACGATTTGCTCGAGGTCACGAATATCTTTAACCGCCACGGGTACAATATCACCGTTATGAACACCACGGGCTCGGGCGACGCAACGCGGTTTGCCCGTGAATTCGGCGGCAAATATGACACGGTGGTTTGCAGGGGCGGCGACGGCACATTCTGCGAGACACTCAACGGGCTGATGGCTCTTGAGAAAAGGCCCGAGATAGGCTTCATTCCCGCCGGCACGACCAACGACATTGCCCACACCCTCGGTCTGCCGACCAACCCCATCAAGGCGGCGCAGCTCATCGTCAGCTCCGAGGCGCTCCCCTACGATATCGGGCTTTTCGGCGAGAGGTACTTTACATATGTGGCGTCCTTCGGCGCTTTCACCGCCTGCGCCTACAAGGCGGATCAGAAATTGAAAAATAAGATCGGCAAGCTCGCCTATTATCTCGAGGCGACAAAGACGGTAAAGGATATCAGAGAGATCCCGATGCGCTTTGTCATAGACGGCAAGGTCATAGAGGATGAATTCGTTTTCGGCTCTATCTCGAATTCCTTCACCGTAGGCGGAATCATCAAGCTCAGCAACGATCAGGTCTGCCTTAACGACGGCAGATTCGAGGTGTTCATCGTCAAGAACCCCGGCACGTTAAAGAACTGGGTCGACGTGTGTACCAGCGTGCTGAAAAAGGACTTTGACAAGCGGTTCATCCACCTCTATCAAGGCTCGCATATCGAGGTCAAGACCCTCGACGGCTCCAAACTGCCGTGGACGCTCGACGGCGAATACGGCGGCGACAACGGCGATATGACGATCTCGGTCAAGAAGCAGGCGTTCAGAATGTTCCGCCCGCCGATGCTGCACGAGATGGTCGAGGCGGAGGAGCCGGAGCAAATTGAGGCAGAGTAAAAAACACGCACCCGTCGGGGCACGAAAGCTCCTGCGGGTGCGTTTTATGTATTAAGATGAAATTAAAGAATTTCGCCCATGAGGCCGGGGGTGGCGGCAGCGGCGTTGGATTCGTCGGTGTCGATGTGCATTGCGAGCGCGAATTTGGGGCTGACTCTGACGACGACGTCGTCAAAGATGAGCTTTCTGCCGTTGGAGTCGATCTTGACGGAGACGATCTGCTTATCCTCAAGGCCGTATTTCTCGGCGTCCTCTGGGGTGGCGTGGATGTGCCTCTTGGCGGCGATGACGCCGCACTCGATCTCAAGCTCGCCCTTGGGGCCGACCAGCTTGCAGGAGCCGCTGCCCTCGATATCGCCGCTCTCCCTGACGGGTGCGGTAACGCCTATCGAGCGGGCGTCGGTGAGCGAAAGCTCGACCTGAGTTGCGGGGCGGATGGGGCCGAGGATGGAGACGGCGGGGAAGCTGCTCTTGGAGCCGACGACGGCTACTCTCTCTTCGCAGGAGAACTGGCCGGGCTGGGAGAGATCCTTCTTTTTGGTCAGCTCATAGCCTTCGCCGAAGAGAATATCGAGAGCCTCGCGGCTGACATGGACGTGGCGGGCGGATGTTTCAACGAGAACTTCTTTCTTCATGGGTAAACTCCTTTGTTTTTTATGTTGCGGGCGAACACAGTTCGCCCCTACGATGATGATTTTACATTTGCAGTCGTTTCGTGGGACGTCGAGGACGCCGTCCCCTACGATTGAGTTGAAATTTTTCTGTTATTCTATCAACAAAATTTTACTTTTAGCAACTACCCGACAAACCCTCAGTCCTACGGGCAGCTCCCTCAGGAGGGAGCCTAAGAGGCGGGCAACAGTTTGACAAGTCAATCCCTCAGTCGCTCCGCGGCAGCTCCTTTACACAAGGGAGCCATAAAAATTCAATGCTTGAGGCATTGTTTGTTCGCGCGGGCAATTGCAAAAGGGGCGTGCTTGGCACGCCCCGCAGTTTGTTTTATGTTACCAATTGATGGTGTAGTCGTTTACGGTCTTGAAAGGAAGAACGACGTCATTGCCGCTGAGGGGAATATAAAGAGTCCAAAACAGCTCGTACTTTGCGCTCAGGACATGACCGGTAGCAGCGTCAACGGTGACGGTAACGGTGCTTGAAGGATAAGATGTAGAAACGGTGCCAACACGGAACAGGCTCTTAGCGATGCTGGGGATATAACCGTCGATTATACCGGGAAGGACAACATTAAACGCCTTCGGAGCATGACCTGTGCCATGATCGTGAGAGGAGGATTTGCCGTCGGCAACGGTGGTAAGACGGATCATATATTTACCGTTCGACTCCTTGAGAGCTGCATCCTTAACATCCGCTGCGGTGAGCTTGCTTGCCCATGTTTCACCTTCAACAGGGAAGTTAGCATTTTTATCTGCAGCGGAAGTCCAGGTAACATTGGTCTTTTTGTCGTCTCTGCCCATGTTATCCTTTATGAGCTTCTGACCGACAGAGTCAAGAGCTGAGGGTATACCAGTGATTTCACCCGCAACAGAGTGCTCCATATAATTGGAAGTGATGCTCTTTGAGCTCTTTTTGGCTGCGTTGATAGCGGTGTTGAAGTAAGCAACGATCTCTTCCTTAGTCTGGGGAGCCTTAGCTGCGGCAGCGGTGGTAGCGTCGTCTGCTGCTGCGGTGGTAGCGGCAGCGGGGGCTGCGGTCGTGTCGTCTGCAACGGGGGCGGAAGCGTCGGTCGCGGAGGGATCCTCTGCGGGAGCAGCGGTAGTCTCCTCACCGAAAGCGTCAAACGGATCGGTGGTGGTTTCGGGAGCGGTGGTGGTGTCGTCGCCTTTGCCGCCGCAGGCAGCGAAGGAGAGGACGAGAGCAAGTGCCATGACGATGGCGATAAGTTTCTTTGCCATGATTATTGCCTCCAAAAATTATAATTGATTTAAGCGCCCTGATCGGGCCGTTCGCTAATAAGTATAGTATAAAATAGAAGGAAATGCAAGAGTTAAATTTTATATACCGTACAAAAACTACGATAAAATGACAGAATTTTTTGTAAGCGATTTACCATATTCGTCATGTGTCACAATAATAACGGGCTTGGTTTGTGCATATTCACTTATCAGCTTGCCGATATGCTCTTTCAGTTCGGCTTCAAGCCCCTTGAACGGCTCGTCGAGGATCAGAGCGTCGCCGCCGTAGGCAAGGGCGCGGGCGATAGCCACTCTGCGGCTCATGCCGCCGCTGAGCTCATCGGGGTATTTATCCTCGCTGCCGTGAAGTCCGACCAGATCGAGCAGCCGCCGCGCCGTCGTTTCGTCCGAGACGAGGCTGACGTTGCCTAGAGCCGTGAGCGAGGGAAAGAGCCTATCTTCTTGAAACACGACAGAGAAATTCATGCTGTCCGAGCCGATTATTTCGCCGCCGTCGGGCTTCTCAAGCCCGCAGAGCAGGCGGATAAGGGTCGTTTTACCCTGACCCGACGCGCCGAAAATGCCGAAAACGCCGCTGCCCGGTATCTCGATATTCACGTTGTCGAGCACCGCCTTGCCGCCGTAGGATTTGGAGATATTTTTAAGTATTATCATTTCTTTACCTCCCCGCCCCGAACTCGGCGCAGCAGCAGCTTCTCGAGCAGCAGCACGAGCGCTTTCTCGACAAGGAAGCTCATCAGAATGACTGCCGCCGTCCAGGCAAAAAGATCGGCGTATTCGAGATTTATCTTTGCGATATACAGCTCCGAGCCGACGGAGTTGCGCGGTGTGGAGAGCACCTCGGCGGCTATGCCCGCCTTCCACGAGAAGCCTATCGAGGTCTTGCAGCCCGCCGCAAAGGACGGCAGGGCGCACGGGATATAGACATGGCGCAGCTTCTGAAATCTGCTGAGGCGGAAGACCTTCGCCGCTTCGAGCAGCAGCCTGTCGGTGTCGGCGACGGCGGCCGAGACATTCGACCACATCACGGGCACGACCATCAGGAACGCTATCACGACGGGCACTCCGCTGCGCTTGACCCAGACGAGCAGCAGGATTATGAACGAGGCGACGGGGGTGGTCTTGATGACGGTGAGCAGCGGGCTGAAGAAATCATACAGCGGCTTCGAGAACGCAGTGACCGCGCCGAGCAGAGAGCCGAACACTATGCCCGAGAAGCAGCCGAGCGAGATCCTGTCCAGCGAGCCGAGGCAGTCGAGCGCAAATTCCTTGGTCACGCAAAGCTCGCCGAGGCGGCGCAGCACCGTCAGCGGTGACGGGAAAAGAAAACTGCTGCCCACTGCGAGCGCCGCAAGCTGCCAAAGCAGGAGCCATGCTGCGATGACTCCTGCTTTTTTAATTATCCTTATCAATTTTGACTTATCCGAGGTAATAGAGCGCATCAGCGGGTATCTCCCCTCCGACGGAAGCGGGGTTTGCCTCAAAGAGGACGGTGAAATTCTCCGTCGCTGTTTTTTTCATTTCCTCGCCGGTGATGAATACGATGTTGCAGTTCGGAATGGTATCCGCCGCAAGCTGGGGCGTATCAAAGTAGCCGTTTTTCGCAAGGAACACGGCGCCGGCGTTATTCTCATTGTTGACGAAATTGACCGAGGCCTCATAGAAGCTCATGAATTCCTTGATTATTTCGGGATTCTGCTCGATATAATCGGCTCTTGCCACAAGGCAGCCCTGGGCGAGCTTTGCGGAGCTGACCTTGCCCCACTCCTCGGTGAGGTCGAGCACGCGCTTGTAGCTCTCGTTCTTTGAGAGCACCTTGGATACGAAAGGCTCGGGCAGGATGCAGATATCAACGCTGCCCTCGACTGCGAGGGTGGCAAGCTCATTGTGGGCAGTCTTATACTCGATCGTCACATCCTTGCCCGGCTCAAGGCCGTTCTTGCGGAGAATGTAGTTGACGATATATTCGGGAGTTGCGCCCTGACCCGATGAATAGACGGTCTTGCCCTTGAGGTCGGCGACGCTCTTGATCGAATCATCCTTTGAGAGCACATGGAGCACGCCGAGGGTGTTGATGGCGAGCATTTTTATCTTGCCGTCGGTCTTTTTATAGAGGTTTGCCGCCATGTTGAGTGGCAGAGCCGCTATATCGACCTCGCCCTTGATGAGCAGCGGGCCGACTTCCTGCGGGTCGGAGTAATACTCGACGTCGTAGGCATAGGAACGATCGGCCTTTATCTCGGCGAGACCGAGGCCTGTCGGGCCGTTGAGAGCGGCTATTTTGGTCTTGACTTCCCGCTCGTAATTCGTCTCGGGAGCGTCGGTAACGTCGGAATCCTCCCCGCCATCCTTGCCGCCGCAGGCGGCAAACGAAAGGAGCAGGAGCATTGCGAGCATGAGGGCTGAAAGCCTCTTTAAGATCTTCATACAGATCCTCCTTTTAATTATATTCAGTCACTCGGATTTTAATTTTCCGAAAGGCTTTTTGGAATTAGATAAGATTTTGCTGGAAGTCGTACACTACGATATGCGCCGGAAGATTGCACCCGCTCTTGCCTCCCATTTAGGGGAGGTGGATTTTGCGAAGCAAAAGACGGAAGGAGAGAAAGGATAAACAAATAAATCACGGTAAATTAACGCAAAAGCGTCTCTCCCTCAGTCGCTCTGCGACAGCTTAATGTTGCGACTTTGTGCAAATTCATGCGGGCGAACACAGTTCGCCTCTACGGTTGTAAAACCAACATTGCAGTTTAACTCTCGGGACGCCGAGGACGTCGTCCCCTACGATGAATAACGAAATTGCAGTAATTATGACGCCCAAACACGGCGGCGAAATCATTGATTTACCGACTATATTATATCCCTGCCCGCGGGGTGTGTCAATGCCTTTTTACTCTGCGGGCGCGGGGTCGAGTATGGTGTTAAGCCCCGTGGCTATCACGTCGTCGGCCGCCTTTTGCAGCAGGTAATAGCGCTTTGTGTATTTGCTCTTGACGGCGGCGGTTGTGCCGTCGTCCTCGACGGTTATTTTCATCTCTTTCGAGAGGGCGTAGTATTCGCCGCAGCCCTCAAAGGCGTAGTTGACGGCGGTCAGATCCCAGCTGTCGCGCAGATAGGGCGCTTTGCCGCCGAGGTAACGGCGGTAGCTGTCGAATACGGGGCTGCCCTCGCGTTCGCCGCCGAAGCCCGTCATCACATCCTTGCCTATCTCGAAGCCCGAGCAGACTATCGTGCCCCTGAATTTCTCAAACACGGTTTTTGCGGCGAGCGGGTCGCACTCAATATTGAATTCTTTGCCCGAGGGGAAAGCGCCGCCCATCATTACGACGGAATCGACCTTGCGGTTAAAGAGGTCGCCGTCCTCGCGCAGCACCCGAGCGAGATTTGAGAGCGGGCCGACGGCGATCACCGTCACCGAGCCGTCCTCGGATTTCGCGAGCAGCTTATGATAGAATTCAAGCTCCGTTTGAGCCGCTGTGGCGCTCGAGGGGAAGCGACAATATTTCTTGGTAACGAATTCGTTGTATTTTTTGCCGTCAGGCAGCAGCTCCGAGCCGCTGTATTGACCCACGGGCAGGTCGGGGCAGCCGAAATACTCGGCTATCGCCCTTATCGTGCCGTTGGCGTAGCGGTTTGAGGTGCAGTTTGCGGCGCCGAGCAGGGTCAGGTCGTATTTTTTGATATAGTGGAAGAGCAGGGCGAAGGCTCCCGCGTCGTCGCAGTCGGGGCCCATGTCGGTGTCGAATATCACGTTCCTGCGGCTGTCCTTGAGCGGCTCATAGGGCGGCTTGCCGCTTGCCGCCTCCGATCGGCCCGATTTTACGGCGTAGCTGATGACCCACGCGACGAGCGCTATCGGCAGCAGGATTATCGCCGCGAGCATGAATTTATCCATCGGGATATAGTCGTAGATGCCGTCGCCGAGGACGGTGAAAAGTATCACTCGGGGCAGAATCCCGCCGAGCGAGAGCAGCAGATACGGCAGGAAGCGCATCCTGACCGCGCCGAGGAAGAGGCTGACGAGATCTATCGGGAATACGGGCAGCACGCGGATAGCGAATATCGCCGAGAGCTTGCCTTTGCCGTGCAGCTCGAGAATTCGGTCGCCGTATTTTGTCTTTTCGAGCTTGTTTATTACATAAGGTCCGCCGAGGATAATGCCGAAAAGATAGGTGGCGCAGACCTCAAGGAGAATTCCGACCGCGTTTATCGCAACGGCAGTCAGCGGGGTGAATGCCATGCCCACGGCGATATATATCAGCGAGGCGGGCACGACAAAGACGAGGGATTTGAGCAGATATACCCCCCACACAGCCGCAGCGGCGGCAAGCATACTGCTTGTGCCGTCGATGAGCGCGCGCACGTCGATATGCTTCAGGTCGTCATATTTCCAAATGATAACGGCAATAATAATCACCGAGACGATTATCCTTGCGGCAAGCCCGAGAGCGTGCCTGCCTCTGAGCAGCTTTTCTTTCAAAGCGTTCCCTCCCGATAGCTGATATGTCAAACTAAATTATATAATACCCCATATTCGGTGCTAAAGCAAGGAAAATGAGGAAAAATCCGACTGCTGCTCGGACAAAAAAGCGACTTTGTGTGAGAATCCGTCACTTTGCGCGTCTTGTCCGTTTACTGCAAGGCACAAGCGCGTATAATATAAATTAAGTGCAAAACAGACAAAAAGCAATAATTAATAAATTTTTTATGGACTTTATTTCAAAACTGTGATAAACTTAATATATTATTGCTCTGATCCGCACCGCAAATTCACTTGATTTCCAAAGGGAGGAATCGCTTATGATGACCGCAAAAGAAAAGCTCCAGAGAGCCTCGGCTTCCGTCGCGTTCGACGGCATTTTTAAGTATATCAAAAAGAAGCCGCAGGAAAATCTGCTGAAGCTGATAGACATATCGCAGAAATTTATGGGAGGCGCTTTCCCCGAGAAGAATTTTGACGCATTTCGCAAGGCGGTCAAGGATGAGAGCAATGTCTGGAACCACTTCGCGATGAATATCATCAACGAGTGCGACCCTCGGGTTATCAAGAATATGCTGCTCGCTCTCGGCCTCGGCGCGGGGGTCAACGGCACAAAGGCGGTAAGAGCAAACAGAGAGAAATACAAGTGCAACATCCCGTTCATCATCCTCTTTGACCCGACGAGCGCCTGCAACCTGCACTGCAAGGGCTGCTGGTCCGCCGAATACGGCCACCGCTCCAATCTGTCGCTCGACGAGATGCGCAGCATAGTCAACCAGGGCACCGAGCTGGGGACGCATTTCTATATGCTCACGGGCGGCGAGCCGCTCATCCGCAAGGACGATATACTGACTCTGTGCCGTGAGAACCCCGACTGCGCCTTCCTCGCCTACACCAACGCGACGCTTGTTGACCGTGAATTCTGCGAGCAGATGCGCGAGGTCGGCAACCTGACCTTAGCGCTGAGCATTGAGGGCACCGAGGAGAGCAACGACTACCGCCGCGGCGAGGGCGCATACGCACGAACCATGGCGGCAATGAAGCTGCTCAGGGAATACGGCCTGCTTTTCGGCATCTCGGTCTGCTACACGAGCAAGAATATCCCCGCCGTCACGAGCGACGAATTCATCGACCTTATGATCGAGAACGGCGTGCGCTTCGGCCTTTACTTCAACTATATGCCGGTCGGCCACGACGCCGTGCCGGAGCTTATCCCCTCGCCCGAGCAGAGGGTTCATATGTATAAATGGCTGCGCCGCATGAGAAACAGCGAGACGGGCAAGCCGATGTTCGTCATGGATTTCCAAAACGACGCCGAGTATGTCGGCGGCTGTATCGCCGGCGGCAGGAACTACTTCCACATCAACTCCGAGGGCGACATGGAGCCCTGCGTTTTCATCCATTATTCGGACTCGAATATCAGGAAGAATACGCTTATCGAGGGGCTGAAAAGTCCCCTGTTCCAGGCATATTACAGAAATCAGCCGTTTAACGACAATCACCTCAGACCCTGCCCGATGCTGGAGAATCCGCAGTGTCTGCGTAAGATAATCGCCGACACGGGCGCACGCTCGACCGACCTCATCGCACCCGAGAGCGCCGAAACGCTCTGCTCCCGCTGCGACTGCTTCGCCAAGGAGTGGCAGCCCGTCGCCGACGAGCTGTGGAACAGCACCACGCACCCGCACCCCAAAACGCAGTTCTACCGCGACACGCCCGAGGGTAAAGCCGAGGCGGAAAAAGCGAATAAAGATTGAAAATATATAAAGGATATGCTATTATGATGACAGCATATCCTTTTTCTTTGCACGGAGGTTGTCGGGTAGATTCAAAAGTCAAAATCTTGCTGAATATATAACGAAACAACCGCAATTCAATCGTAGGGGATGACGTCCTCGGCATCCCGCAGTAATACTTGCAAATCAGCAATAGCGATGTTGCCGATAATTCGCACTTGCCCATGCCTCCCTTGTGTAAAGGGAGGTGGCGCGACGAAGTCGTGACGGAGGGATTGTAAAGGAAAATCAAAAATATCTGATGCAGTTTGATTGGCCGATTTTCAAAAAAGGCTAAGAAACAAGCAACAGTTTACTGAGTCAATCCCTCAGTCAGCCTGACGGCTGACAGCTCCCTTTACACAAGGGAGCCTTTAAAGTGCGTAATTTTCAGAATGTAAATGCTTAAAGCGGAGGAATCGTAATGCAGTCAAAGCACAATAAGCAGCTCGTTCCTCTTGCGCGGGCGCTGCGAAAGAATATGACAAAAGAGGAGAGGCGGTTGTGGTATGATTTCCTGCGTGACTATCCCGTCCGTTTCTCCCGGCAAAAGGTGCTCGGGCGATATATTGCGGATTTTTACAGTGCAGAGGCTAAACTGATTATAGAGCTTGACGGCTCGCAGCACTATGAGGATGAAAACATTCGGAAAGACGCTCGGCGCACGGAATTCCTTGAGGCATACGGACTGAGGATAATTCGAGTGGCGAACAATGAGATCACTGAAAATTTTGACGGCGTTTGCGACTATATTGATGCCGTTGTGAGGGAAGCGTGCGCTTCTAATCGGCGGTGAATGCGGTCGATTTTTAGTTAAATATAGGCGCAAAAGCTGCCGCTGTTTGATATAGAATTCGCACTCGCCCACGCCTCCCTTGTGTAAAGGGAGGTGGCGCAACGGAGTTGCGACGGAGGGATTGTAAAGGAAAATCAAAAAAATCGGATGGCAGATTGATCAGCCGATTTTGAAAAAGTTCTAAGAAAAAGGCAACAGTTTACTGAGTCAATCCCTCAGTCAGCCTGACGGCTGACAGCTCCCTTTACACAAGGGAGCCTTTAAAGTGCTTAACTTAAAAATATAAACCAATCAACATTTCCCTTTATCAAAAAACAAACACAGGAGGGCTGCAAATGAAGATACCGAGCTTCAGGGTCGGGTGCATTATTGACGGCGAAAGGACCGTCATCACGACGCGGGAGAACGAATACTTTAAGATCGAGATGAGTCTTGAGGGCGAGAGATTCAGAGCGAGCCTTGTGCCCAAGGCGGCGTTCGAGCTGATCCGTGTGGACGCCGTTTTTGACTACGAATACCCCGACGGGGCAAAGTTCTTCGGCAACGGCTATCAGGCGTGGACGACCTCGAGGGAATACTCCGCAAAGGAGAAAATGCGCGACGTTACCCCGGCCGCCGTCGGCCCGCTCAGGAAGGCTGCGGGCATCTCGGGCGACGTGCGCTTCGTCGAGTTCCCCAAGGAGAGAGGCTGCTTCTACAGCCACGCCTACACCTATATCAAGAGCCGCACGAGCTTTGATTTCTTCGGCTCGCTCAGCGAGCGGCAGGGCTTCACCGTCTTTTATGCCGACATGAACAGGGGCTACCTGACCGTCTCTAAGGACGTCGAGGGCGTGACCGCCGTCGAGGAATACGAGCTGTTTGATATCGTGCATTTCAGCGGCGGCTGCGACGAGGTGTTTGACAAGTATTTCGCCGCGATGGGCATTGCAAAGCCCCGTATCGACAGAATGTCGGGCTACACCTCATGGTACAATTACTTCCAAAAGATAGATGAGAATATCATCCTGCGCGACCTCAACGCCCTTGACCCCGTAAAGGAGAGCGTCACGGTGTTCCAGGTGGACGACGGCTACGAGACCTTCGTGGGCGACTGGCTCGATCACAATGAGGCAAAATTCCCCGGCGGAATGAAAAATATAGCCGAGAAGATCCACGAGAAGGGCTACAAGGCGGGGATCTGGCTCGCTCCGTTCAATTTGCAGCGTGTTTCGAGGACGTACAAGGAGCACCCCGACTGGGTCATCAAGGAGCACGGTCTGCCGCAGCTCGGAGTTTACGGCTGGGGCGGCGCATACACAATGGACCTTTACAACAACGAGGCGAGGGAGTATATCCGTCATTTCTTTGACGTGATACTCAACGACTGGGGCTACGATATGGTGAAGCTCGACTTCCTCTACAGCCAGTGCATCACGCCGAGGCGGGGCAAATCGAGGGGCACGATCATGTGCGAGGCGATGGAGTTCCTGCGCGAATGCTGCGGCGACAAACTGATACTCGGCTGCGGAGTGCCGCTTGGGGCGGCGTTCGGCTATGTTGACGCCTGCCGCATCAGCTGCGATGTCGACCTGACCTATTCGGGCAAATATTACAACCGTCTGCGGGTCAACAACGAGATTCCGTCGGCTCAGAACGCGATAAACAATTCCGTGTTCCGCCGCCAGCTCAACGGCAGAGCCTTCTGCAACGACCCCGACGTATTCTTCCTCAGATACTCAAATCTTGAGTTCTCGCGGGAGCAGAAATTGCTGCTCGGCGGCATAAATCACCTCTTCGGCAGCGTGCTTTTCGTCTCCGACAACGCCGAGGAATACAAGACCGAGGATATCGAGGCTATAAAGAAATTCTTCGCCCGACCGGACGCCGAGATCCTCTCCGTTGACGAGGAGAACGACGTTTTCCTGATAAAAGCCGTCATCGGCGGCGAGCGGAAATCCATCGCATTCAATATCAAGACCGGCAGGAGCAATATTGCCGAGGTTTTGGGTGTTAAATAAAAAATAAACTGCGCCGGCGGGTCGATGCCCGTTTGGCGCAGTTTTTGTTTGCTGTGATTATGCGAGGCGTCTGCCGTCCTTGAGCTTGACCTTGCCCACGAACGGGATCTTCAGCACGCCCTCAAAGGTGTCGCCGTCAAAGGTGGCATTGAGAACGATATCCTTGCCCGGGAGCATCGAGGTCTGAACGGTGACGGTGACGTCGGTGCCGTCCTCCTTGACCTCTTTAACGGTCACGTCGGGGATTTTGACATTCGGGATATCCAGCTTGAAGCCGTAGGAGCCGTTGTCGTCGAATATTTCCATTTTAACTTCGCCGGAGAAAAGCATTGAGCTGACGTTGCAGACCCATTTGCCGAGACCTATCATATTTTTAATCTCCTTTCGGTTGATGGATACATAATACCACACATTCGCCGCCATATCAATATGTAATTTATTTTTGCCGCCTGTCCACATCATATAGTGGTGCGTCGCGAGCGTTATATATACATTTTAAATATGTACCTTACGGCGGGCACAACGCCCCCGATCGGCGAGGGGCGAAAAGCCTTGACGCAGTTTGATTTCGGGGCTTTGCGGCGGCGAAAAAAATCTCAATTTTTTTGAAAAAAATCCTTGACATGTATATAGCGTGTGTGGTATAGTATTCAGGCATGGTGGAAAGTAGGGGTTACTATGCCCTGAAAGAATCCGTAAAATCATGCAGATATGCGTTGATGCAGGAGGTGGCCGCTCTCAGAAGCGGGAAATTTCTGCGGAGTATGTCCGATTTTCAAACCGGGCGATCGTATCCATCCGGCAGCCGGGCAAGCTATGCCCGATGCGCGGATTGCCGTTCAGGTTTTTCGTCAGTTTGCTCAAAAGGTGCGAGCGGGGCTTCTTGCGGGTCCCAAAGCGTTTTTGAGTGAAATGATGAAAAATATGGCGGCATGAAGCCTTGGCCTTTGCCGCTGCAAGGAAAGCCGCCGATCCCGGGCGGTCTTCCTGCTTGGATACATATGTGCAAATGAGCGTCAGCTTACCCGGAAATATTGTTTTCCGGTTTTTTAAACCGGACGGGTTGAAACACCCGGGTCAGTTTCCACGAATTTGCAGCCCGCCAATCATTTAAGGAGGCGTAACCATGGCAGTTAAGGGAAAAATCAGAATCAGACTCAAGGGCTACGATCACAGCGTCGTCGATAAGGCAGCGGAGAAGATCGTTGAGACCGCTAAGAGAACGGGCGCACAGGTTTCCGGCCCCGTCCCCCTTCCGACCGAGAAGGAGATCGTAACCATCCTCCGCGCTGTTCATAAGTATAAGGACAGCCGTGAGCAGTTTGAGCAGAGAACACACAAAAGGCTTATCGACATTATCAGACCCTCAGCCAAGACGGTTGAAGCTCTGACAGGTCTTGAGCTTCCCGCAGGCGTTGAGATCGAGATCAAACTTTGATTTCTGCGTGTGCAGGTCAAGTTGGCCTAAAGGTCAACCAATAACCTAAAGGAGGAAAGCAATATGCAAAAGGCTTTAATCGGCAAGAAGATCGGTATGACTCAGATCTTCGATGAAAAGGGAAATGTCATTCCCGTAACGGTAGTTGAAGCAGGTCCCTGCAACGTCGTTATGAAGAAGACCGTCGAGAACGACGGCTACGAGGCAGTTCAGCTCGGCTTCGGCGATGTTAAGGTACAGAGAGTCAACAAGCCCATGATGGGTCACTTCAAGAAGAACGACGTCGCTCCCAAAAAGACTCTTAAAGAGTTCAAGCTTGACGATATTTCAAGCGTCAACGTCGGCGACACGCTCAAGGCAGATATCTTCGCCGTCGGCGAAAAGGTAGATGTCATCGGCACCAGCAAAGGTAAGGGTACCGCCGGTGCTATCAAGAGATGGAACTTCTCCAGACTTAAAGAGTCACACGGTACCGGCCCTGTTGCAAGGCACGCCGGCTCCCTGGGCGCTTGCTCCGATCCCTCGAGAGTTTACAAGGGAAAGAAGCTCGCCGGTCACCTCGGCTGCGAGAGAGTCACCATCCAGAATCTTGACGTAGCTAAGATCGATGCAGATAACAACCTCATCGCTATCAAGGGCGCCATCCCCGGCCCCAAGGGCGGCATCGTGGTTATCCGCAACGCAAAGAAAGCATAAGGAAAGGAGTAGAATAGAATGCCTACAGTATCAGTTTTTGACATGACAGGTAAAAAGGTTTCCGACCTTGAGCTTGCAGAAAGCATTTTCGGAATCGAGCCCAGCATCCCTGCTATGCATCTCTGCGTAGTCAGCTATCTGGCAAATCAGCGTCAGGGCACACAGTCTACTCTTACCAGAGCAGAAGTCAGCGGCGGCGGTAAGAAGCCCTGGAGACAGAAGGGCACCGGCCGCGCAAGACAGGGTTCGACCAGAGCTCCGCAGTGGTATCACGGCGGTATCTCTCACGGCCCCAAGCCCCGTGATTATCACAAGGACGTCAATAAGAAGGTCAGAAGACTTGCTATCAAGTCCGCCCTCTCCGCGAAGGTTCAGGACAATGAGCTGATAGTCCTCGACAGCCTCACTCTTGAGAACATCAAGACTAAGGAAATGGTCAAGGTCGTCAACGCTCTTGAGACCGGCAAGAAGGTTCTCTTTGTCCTTCCCGAGAAGAACGACGTCATTTACCGCTCGGCACGCAACATTGCCGGCGTTAAGACCACCCTTGCAAGCACACTGAATGTTTACGATCTCCTTAACTGCGACACCGTCGTAGTCCTCAAGGATGCCGTAAGCAAGATCGAGGAGGTTTACGCATGAGCAGGATAGCACAGGATATCATCCTCCGCCCCGTCATCACCGAGAACAGCATGGACGGCATTGCCGACCGTAAATATACCTTCGAGGTCGCTAAGGACGCCAACAAGATCGAGATCGCAAAGGCGGTTGAGGAGCTCTTCGGCGTTAAGGTCTCCAAGGTCAACACCATCAATGTTGACGGCAAACTCAGAAGATACGGCCGCTTCGAGGGCTACACCGCTTCTCGCAAAAAGGCGATCGTTACTCTTACCGAGGATTCCAAGGCCATCGAGTTCTTCGACGGCATGATGTAATTAACCGGATAATTCCGGACCCTTTATTCCGGCGGTAAAGTATGGAGAATGACATTGCTCCGCAAAGCCGCTGTAAGGAGAGTGTGAAAAAATGTCTATTAAATTTTACAAGCCGACAGGCAACGGTCGCCGTAACATGTCGGTAACCGATTACTCCGAGCTTTCAAACGTCGCTCCCGAGAGAAGCCTTCTCGTTTCCCTCAAGAAGAACAGCGGCCGCAACAGCTACGGCAGGATCACCGTCCGTCATCGCGGCGGCGGTCAGAGAAGAAAGTACCGTATAATCGACTTCAAGAGAGATAAGTTCGATATTCCCGCAACGGTCGCCAGCGTTGAGTATGACCCCAACCGCTCGGCATTCATCGCCCTTCTTCAGTATGAAGACGGCGAGAAGAGATATATCCTTCAGCCCGCAGGCCTTAAGGTCGGCGATGTAGTCGTTTCCGGTAAGGACGCCGACATCAAGGCAGGCAATGCTCTTCCCCTTTCAAGCATCCCCGTCGGTACTATCGTTCACAACGTTGAGCTTTACCCCGGCAGAGGCGGCCAGCTTGCAAGAGCAGCAGGTAACTCCGCTCAGCTGATGGCTAAGGAAGGCGTTTATGCCCTCCTCAGACTTCCCTCAGGCGAGCTTCGCAACGTCCCCGCTTCCTGCATGGCTACCATCGGTCAGGTCGGTAACCTCGACCATGAAAACGTCAAAGTCGGTAAGGCCGGACGTAAACGTCACATGGGTTGGAGACCTACGGTCCGCGGTTCTGTCATGAACCCCTGCGATCACCCCCACGGCGGCGGCGAAGGCAAGTCCCCCGTCGGCAGACCCGGCCCTGTTACCCCTTGGGGCAAGCCCGCTCTCGGTTACAAGACCAGAAGAACGAAGAAATCGTCCGACAAGCTTATCGTAAAGCGTCGTAACGACAAATAAGTGAAAGGAGCAGATAATAATGGGCAGAAGCATTAAAAAAGGACCCTTCGTGCAGCCTAAACTGCTCGAGAGAGTTCAGAAGATGAATGAATCCGGCGAAAAGCAGGTCCTCAAGACCTGGAGCCGTTCCTCAACGATCTTCCCCGACTTCGTCGGCCACACGTTTGCTGTTCACGACGGACGTAAGCACGTTCCTGTTTATGTAACAGAGGATATGGTCGGCCACAAGCTCGGCGAGTTTGCGCCTACGAGGACCTTCAGAGGCCACGCAGGCTCAAAAACATCAAACAACGGTAAATAATCGGCGAAAGGAGTGTATTAACTATGTCAGATCAGGCAATGCAGAGTGTGCCCACCGCAACCGCAAAGGCCACTTACATCCGTATTGCGCCTCGCAAGGTTCAGATTGTGCTTGACTTAATCCGCAATCAGCCCGCAGATAAGGCAATGGCAATCCTCAAGTACACGCCCAAAGCCGCGTGTGAACCCTTGATGAAGCTCTTAAAATCAGCTATGGCAAACGCTGAGAACAACAATAATATGGATACCAGCCGCCTTTACGTTGCAGAGTGCAGCGTGAGCCAGGGTCCTACCCTCAAGAGGATCAGACCCAGAGCTCAGGGCAGAGCGTTCCGTATAAACAAAAAGACTTCACACATCAGCCTTGTACTCAAGGAAATGGAATAAGCGAAGGAGGAGGTTAAACAATGGGACAGAAAATTAATCCTACCGGTTTAAGAATCGGTGTTATTAAGAACTGGGAATCCCGCTGGTATGCGAATCCCAACAAGTTCGGTGATACTCTCGTTGAAGATTACAATCTCCGTGAGTACCTTCTTGAGAAGCTCGCTCCTGCCGGAGTACCCAAGGTTGAGATCGAACGCGACGCTAAGCGTGTTTACATCAACATTCACTGCGCTAAGCCCGGCATGGTCATCGGCCGCCAGGGCGCTGAGATAGAGAAGCTCAAGAAGATCTGCGAGAAGAAGCTCGGCGGCAAAGAGGTTTCCCTTAACATCGTCGAGATCAAGCAGCCCGATCTCAATGCTCAGCTTGTTGCAGAGAGCATTGCTTCTCAGCTTGAGAGACGTGTTTCCTACCGTCGTGCCCTTAAGCAGGCCATCGGCAGAACCATGAAGCTCGGCGCAAAGGGCATCAAGACTCAGGTTTCCGGCCGTCTCGGCGGCGCTGAGATCGCCCGTACAGAGGCTTATCACGAGGGCACTATCCCTCTTCAGACCATCAGAGCGGACATCGACTACGGCTTTGCCGAGGCTAAGACCACTTACGGCAGAATCGGCGTCAAGGTTTGGCTCTACAGAGGCGAGGTTCTGCGCGAGAGCAGAAACACCAATTCCCGCCCCAGAAGACGCAGAGAAGGAGGTAACCAATAATGCTTTTACCTAAGCGCGTTAAGTACCGCAGAGTACAGAGAGGCAGACTCAAGGGTAAAGCTACCAGAGGCAACAAGGTCACTTACGGTGATTACGGTCTTGTAGCTCTTGAGCCGGCATGGATTACCTCGAATCAGATCGAAGCAGCCCGTGTCGCCATGACCAGATACATCAAGCGTGGCGGTCAGGTTTGGATCAAGATCTTCCCCGACAAGCCCATCACCGAGAAGCCCGCTGAGACCCGAATGGGTTCCGGTAAAGGTTCTCCCGAGTATTGGGTAGCAGTCGTTAAGCCCGGCAGAGTCATGTTTGAGATCGCCGGCGTTGACAGAGAGCTTGCGGCAGAGGCTATGCGCCTTGCTTCCAACAAGCTGCCTATCAAGTGCAAATTTGTGACTAAAGAAGAATTGGGTGGTGAGCAGTAATGAAAGCCAGTGAAATCAGAAAACTTTCCGCCGACGAGATGAACGCAAAGCTTCTTGAGCTGAAGGATGAGCTGTTCAAGCTGCGCTTCCAGCAGGCTGTCAACCAGCTCGATAACCCGATGCGAATCAGTGCCGTTAAAAAAGATATCGCTCGTATACTTACTGTACAGAGAGATATCGAGCTTCACGGCACTAAGGCGTAAGGAAAGGGAGGTTAATATTCAATGGAAAGAAACCTCAGAAAAACTCGCGTTGGTATAGTTACCAGCGATAAGATGGATAAGACCGTAGTCGTCTCCGTTAAGGACAGGGTTAAGCATCCTCTTTATAAGAAGATCGTCAACAACACATACAAGCTCAAGGCTCACGATGAAAAGAATGAGTGCGGCATGGGCGACCGTGTGCTCGTTATGGAAACCCGTCCCCTTTCAAAGGATAAGAGATGGCGTGTAGTAGAAATCATTGAGAAGGCTAAGTAATTAGCCGTAGTGTAAGGAGGAAAACACTGTGATACAGCAACAGAGTTACCTCAAGGTTGCCGACAACACCGGTGCTAAGGAGCTTATGTGCATCCGAGTCCTCGGTGGTTCCGGCAGGAGGTATGCCAATATTGGCGACGTCGTCGTTGCTTCGGTTAAGAAAGCAACACCCGGTGGCGTAGTTAAAAAAGGCGAAGTTGTAAAAGCGGTAGTAGTACGCACCGCAAGCGGCCTTCGCCGTGACGACGGAACTTACATTCGCTTCGATGAGAATGCAGCCGTCATCATTAAGGAAGATAAGAACCCCAAAGGCACTCGTATCTTTGGACCCGTCGCGAGAGAGCTTCGTGAGAGAGATTACACCAAGATCCTTTCACTCGCTCCCGAAGTACTTTAATCGGAGGTGCGGATGATGAATAAGGTTCATGTTAAGAAGGGCGACGAAGTCGTCGTCATCAACGGCAAGTACAGAGGCAAGAGAGGCAAGGTCATGCAGGTCAGCCCCTCCGAAGGCAAGGTCATCGTCGAGGGCGTCAACATCGTCACTAAGCACGTTAAGCCCCGCAAGATGGGCGAGCCCGGCGGCCTGATCCAGGCTGAGAGCGCTCTCTATGCAGATAAGGTCCAGCTTGTTTGCCCCAAGTGTGGCAGACCCACGAGAGTTGGTCACAAGACAGATTCCAAGGGCAAGAAGGTTCGCACTTGCAAGAAGAGCGACTGCCTTGCTGAGTTTGAATAATAGAGGAGGAAACGACAAATGGCAGCAAGATTAAAAGAAATGTATGTCAAAGACGTTGCACCTGCTCTTATGAAGAAGTTTGAGTACAAGAGCGTCATGCAGATCCCCAAGCTGGAGAAGATCGTTATCAACGTCGGCTGCGGTGAAGCAAGAGAGAATTCCAAGGCTCTTGACGCAGTTGTCTCCGACCTCAAGCAGATCACCGGCCAGGCGCCCGTTATCTGCAAGGCAAAGAAGTCGGTCGCAAACTTCAAGCTCCGTGAGGGCATGGCTATCGGTGCAAAGGTCACTCTCAGAGGCGACAGAATGTATGAGTTCCTTGACAGGCTCTTCAATCTCGCTCTCCCCAGAGTCCGTGACTTCAGAGGCATCAATCCCAATTCCTTTGACGGCAGAGGAAACTACTCGATGGGCATTAAGGAACAGCTTATATTCCCCGAGATAGACTACGATAAGATCGACAAGGTCAGAGGCATGGACATCTGCTTTGTCACCACAGCAAATACTGACGAAGAAGCTCGTGAGCTGCTCACCCTTATGGGCGCTCCGTTCTCGAAATAAGGAGGGAGAACCGTGGCAAAGACATCAATGAAAATCAAGCAGGCTCGCCCCGCAAAGTATTCCACCAGAGCCTATAACAGATGTAAGATCTGCGGAAGACCCCATGCTTATCTTCGCAAGTACGGCGTTTGCCGTATCTGCTTCAGAGAGCTGGCTCACGCAGGTCAGATCCCCGGCGTTAAGAAAGCAAGCTGGTAATTGAGCAATTGCAAAGGAGGTAAACAGTATGCAAATTACTGATTCCATCGCTGATATGCTTACTCGTATCCGTAATGCGAATGCGGCAAAGCATGACACAGTGAAAGTCCCCGCATCCAACATGAAGAAAGCGATTGCTCAGATTCTTGTTGATGAGGGTTACATCAAAGGTTTCAAAGTTGAGGATGACGGCAAGCAGGGCATCATCGAGATCGCTCTCAAGTACGGCCCCAACAAGTCTCAGGTCATCACCGGTCTTCGCAGAGTTTCCAAGCCCGGTCTGAGAATTTACACGAATTGCGAGGATATGCCCAAGGTCATGAAGGGCATCGGCATTGCCATCCTCTCAACTTCAAAAGGCGTTATGACTGACAAGGACGCACGCAAAGCCAACGTAGGCGGCGAAGTTCTTGCATTTATCTGGTAAGGAGGTGCCGTAAACTATGTCACGTATAGGTAAGAAGCCTATAGAGATCCCTGCGGGTGTTGATGTTCAGCTCGACGGCACACTTATCACCGTTAAGGGCCCCAAGGGTACCCTTTCGAGAAATCTTCATCCCAATATCACCGTCGAGAAGGACGGCAGCGTTATCAACGTCACCCGCCCCAACGACGATAAGGTAAACAGATCGCTCCATGGTCTGACCAGAACGCTCATCGCCAACATGGTCGCAGGCGTTCACGAGACCTTCAAGAAGGAGCTCGAGATCAACGGTATCGGTTACCGTGCAGAGCTTAAGGGCAAGGATTTGATCCTCAAGGTCGGTTATTCACACGATGTTATCGTCTCGGCTCCCGAGGGAATAACCATCGAGGTCCCCGCACCCAATAAGATCGTGATCTCAGGCCCCGACAAGCAGCAGGTCGGACAGTTTGCCGCAAATGTTCGTGAGAAGCGTCCCCCCGAGCCGTATAAGGGCAAGGGCATCAAGTACGCCGACGAGCACATCCGCCGCAAGGAAGGCAAGGCCGGTAAGGGCGGCAAATAATCTATTAAGGAGTGAATTATTATGGTTACAAGACCGGACAGCAATAAGGCTAGACAGACTCGCCATAAGAGAGTCCGTGCCAAGATCAGCGGCACAGCCGAATGCCCCCGCCTTAATGTATTCCGTTCCCTCCAGCATATCTACGCTCAGTTAATAGACGACGTTAAGGGTGTTACCCTTGTGTCCGCATCAACTGTCGAGAAGGATTTTGAGGAATACGGCGGAAACAAGTCCGCTGCTCACAAAGTGGGCGAAATGTTAGCAAAGCGCGCCGCTGACAAGGGAATAACTGATGTTGTTTTCGACCGCGGCGGTTACATCTATCACGGCCGTGTTAAAGAGTTGGCCGAAGGCGCCCGCGAGGGTGGCCTCAAGTTCTAAGAAGGGGAGGAATACTTTTGGCTAAGATTGACGCATCGGCATATGAGCTCACTGAGCGAGTAGTAGCCATTAACCGTGTTTCCAAAACCGTAAAGGGCGGTCGTATCTTTAAGTTTGCGGCTCTCGTAGTCGTCGGCGACGGCAACGGCATCATCGGTTTCGGTCTCGGCAAATCAGGCGAAGTTCCCGACGCTATCCGCAAGGGTATCGAGGATGCAAAGAAGAATCTCATGCAGGTCTCCCTCAAGGGAACCACCATCCCGCACGAGATCATCGGTAAATTCGGCGCAGGCGTAGTTCTTCTCAAGCCCGCCGCTCCCGGTACCGGCGTTATCGCCGGCGGCCCCGTTCGTGCCGTCGTTGAGACCGTTGGTATCAAGGATATCCGTACTAAGGCTCTTCGTTCCAACAACCCCTGCAACGTCGTAAGAGCTACCATTGACGGACTTTCAAAGCTCCGCAATGTTGAAGAAGTTGCTGCTATCCGCGGCAAGTCTGCAAAAGAAATTTTAGGTTAAGGAGGGCGGATTGACATGGCAGATATTCAGGTAAAGCTCGTCAAGAGCCTTATTGGAAGCACCAAGCCCCAGATTGCTACCGCCCATGCACTTGGTCTTCACAAGATCGGTGACGCTTCGGTTCAGCCGGACTCACCTGCTACTCAGGGTAAGATCAGAAAGCTCTCTCACCTTATCGAAGTAAGCGAAGCCAAGCAAGGAGGTGCAAACTAATGAAGTTGCACGATCTCTCACCCGCAGCCGGTTCCTCCAAGGAGCGCAAGCGTATAGGCCGTGGCCCCGCATCGGGCCAGGGCAAGACCGCAGGCAAGGGTCATAAAGGTCAGAAGGCACGTGCAGGCAGAGGTATGCGTGCCGGCTTTGAAGGCGGCCAGATGCCCCTTCAGAGAAGAATCCCCAAGAGAGGATTCAACAACATCTTTGCAACAGAGATGGCAATAGCAAACGTTGCTACTCTTGATAAGTATTTCGACGACGGTGCAACCGTCACCGTTGACGCTCTTATTGAGAAAGGCATTATCAAAAAGACTTTGGACGGCGTTAAGATTTTGGGACAAGGCGAATTAACGAAGAAGCTCACCGTTCAGGCAAATGCTTTTTCAGATAGCGCTAAATCAAAGATCGAGGCTGCCGGAGGAAAGGCAGAGGTGATCTAATTGCTCCAGACGCTTGTTAATGCATGGAAAATCGCCGATCTTCGTAAGAAGATGCTTTTCACTTGCCTTATAGTGCTCATCTTCAGGATCGGCTCGGCTATCCCCGTTCCGTTCACCAATATCGGTGAGGCCGGCATCATAGCTGACCCCAACGGCGCCACCTTCATGAATTATCTGAACATGATGACCGGTGATGCGTTCAATTACGGAACCATTTTCGCAATGTCCATCACCCCCTACATCAACAGCTCGATAATCATGCAGCTGCTCGCAGTCGCTATCCCCGCTCTTGAGAGACTCCAGAAGGAAGGCGAAGAGGGACGCAAAAAGATCGCTTCGATCACCAGAGTCGTCACCATCGTCCTCGGCGTTCTTCAGAGCACCGCTTACTATTTCTATCTTCGCAGCCAGAATTATCTGACTACTGATGCCGCGGGTCATGCATTCACCGGCTTTGCAGCCGTGTTCCAGGCCCTCGTCATCATCCTCTGCTTCACCGCAGGTACCGCACTTATCATGTGGCTCGGCGAGCAGATCAACGATAAGGGCATCGGCAACGGTATCTCGATAATCCTTTTCGCAGGTATCGTCTCCAGAATACCCACCCTTATCACCAATCTCTACAGCGGCAACGCCGGTTATTGGAGATACGGTGGCCCCTACTATGCACTTACCATAGCAGTCGGCATCATCCTTATCCTCATGATCGCATTCATCGTTTGGATGGATAACGCTGAGAGAAGGATTCCCGTCCAGTATGCAAAGAGAGTCGTCGGCAGAAAGATGTACGGCGGTCAGAACACCCATATGCCCATCAAGGTCAATATGTCCGGTGTTATGCCCGTTATCTTCGCCAGCTCCATTCTTTCACTTCCCCCGACCATCCAGATGTTCCTTGGCAACAGGATCAAGGAGGGCAGCGGTTGGGCTAAGTTCTTCGGAGTATTCTCTTCCACCCACTGGGCATACGCAATCATCTATTTCGTATTCATCATCGCTTTTGCTTATTTCTATTCAAGCATTCAGTATAATCCGATCGAGATGTCCAAGAACATCCGTGACAACGGCGGTTCTATCCCCGGCATCCGTCCCGGCGAGCCGACTTCAAGGTATATCGGCAAGATCATCGGCAGGATCACCCTTCTCGGTGCCCTCCTTCTGAGCGTTGTTGCGCTCTTCCCGATAATCTTCTCCCAGATCTCTACCTTCGCGCTCAGCAAGGCAGGATACAGCGACGGCTTGAACGTATCTCTCGGCGGTACTTCGATCATAATTATGGTCGGTGTTGCTCTTGAAACTGTTAAGCAGCTTGAGAGCCAGATGATGATGCGTCACTACAAGGGCTTCCTTGATTAAGCCCGAGCGTAAAAATTTACGTCTTAACGGAGGATCAGCATGATAGTGCTCAAAACGACCAGAGAACTCAGTCTTATGAAAGAGGCGTGCGTTATTTCGGCGGGAGCATTAAAAGCGGCGGGCGCCGCAGTTGAGCCGGGGGTGTCGACCGAGGAGATAAACCGGGTCGCCCACGACTTCATAGTCCGGCACGGCGCAGTTCCCACATTTCTCGGGTACTCGGGCTACCCCGCTGCTTCATGCATTTCCATAAACGATGAGGTCATTCACGGCATACCAAGCAAGAAGCGCATCGTCAAAGCGGGCGATATAGTCAGCATTGACGTCGGCGCGACCTTCAACGGCTATGTCGGCGACAATGCCGCCACTTTTGCAGCGGGGGATATTTCCCCCGAGGCACAGCGGCTGTGCGACACCACCAGAGAGAGCCTTTACGAGGGTATCAAGGCGGCTGTCGCGGGCGGCAGGCTCGGCGATATCGGCTCAACAATCCAAAGGTATTGCGAGGCGAGAGGCTTCTCTGTGGTTCGGGAATACACGGGCCACGGAGTCGGCCATGTAATGCATGAAGACCCCAGCGTACCGAATTTCGGCACACCCGGCAGAGGTGTGCGCCTGCTCCCGGGCATGACCATTGCCATTGAGCCTATGATCAACATGGGCGGCGCAGGAATCAGGCAGTTGCCTGACGGTTGGACTGTTAAAACCAAGGACGGCTCCCTTTCCGCGCACTTCGAGCATACGGTGGCGATAACCTCAAACGGTCCCGTCATCCTCACCATCGCTTAAGGTGAGAGCCATGCTTCAAAGAGGTGCGGTGATAAGGTCGCTCGCCGGTCGGGATAAAGGCCGTCTGCTTGCAGTGATGCAGGCGGAGGGCGGGACCGTCACGGTCTGCGACGGCAGTGAGCGTCCGCTCAACAGACCAAAAAGCAAAAACATTCGCCACGTCGAGCCCGCGGGCGTTTCGCTCCCCGAGAGCGAGCTTGCGGCGGACAGAGCGCTCAAAAGAGCGCTGCGGCGGATAGATGCAGAATTAAACGGCAACACTTAGGAGGTTATTATGTCTAAGCAGGACATGATCGAGATTGAAGGTACGGTAGTTGAGTCCCTGCCCAACGCGACCTTCCAGGTCGAGCTGGAGAACGGGCACAGAATATTGGCACACATTTCCGGCAAGCTGAGAATGAATTACATCAAGATTCTGCCCGGCGATAAAGTGACAGTTGAGATGTCGCCCTACGATCTGACCAAGGGCCGGATCACGTGGCGTACCAAGTAAGATTTCAAGGAGGTATTCTAATGAAAGTCAGACCTTCTGTCAAAAAGATTTGCGAAAAATGCAAGATAATCAAGCGCAAGGGAAAAGTCATGGTCATCTGTGAGAATCCCAAGCACAAGCAGCGCCAGGGTTAATCCCGGCGAAAACCAATTTATTTTGGAGGTGCAACTGACAAATGGCGCGTATATCAGGTGTTGACCTGCCCAGAGAGAAGAGAGTTGAGATAGCTCTTACTTATATCTACGGCATCGGTCGCAAAACAGCAAGCGACATTATTGCAGCAACCGGCGTGGATCCCGACCTTAGAGTTAAGGATATGAGCGAGGACGATGTTTCCAAGCTCCGTGAATATATCGACCATCACCTTAAGGTAGAGGGCGATCTTCGCAGAGAAACCGCATTCGACATCAAGAGACTTATCGAGATCGGATGCTACCGTGGCGTTCGTCACCGCAAGGGCCTGCCCGTCAGAGGTCAGCGCTCAAAGACCAACGCTCGTACCCGCAAAGGTCCCAAGAAGACCATTGCTAACAAGAAGAAGTAATCGAGGAGGGATATTATGGCTAAAGCAGCATCAAAAAAGACTACCGGCACCCGCAGACGCCGTGAGCGCAAGAATATCGAGCGCGGAGCAGCCCATATCCAATCCACCTTTAACAACACTATCGTTACCATTACTGATACTCAGGGCAACGCAGTTTCATGGGCAAGCGCAGGCGAGATGGGCTTCAGAGGCTCCAAGAAATCAACTCCCTTTGCAGCTCAGACCGCAGCTGAGACGGCTGCCAAGATCGCTATTGATCATGGCATGAAGACCGTCGAAGTCTATGTTAAGGGCCCCGGTCAGGGTCGTGAGGCGGCTATCAGAGCATTGCAGACCGCAGGTCTGGAGGTTAACATGATAAAGGACGTTACCCCCATTCCTCACAACGGCTGCCGCCCGCCCAAGAGAAGAAGAGTGTAACCAGAATTTTTTGGAGGTGTAACACATATGGCAAGATATACCGGTGCGGTATGCAAGCTTTGCCGCCGCGAGGGCAAAAAGCTGTTCCTCAAGGGTGAGCGTTGCTATACCGGCAAATGTGCTATCGAGCGCAGAGCGTATGCTCCCGGCCAGCACGGCCAGAGCCGCAAGAAGGCTACTGAATACGGTCTTCAGCTTCGTGCAAAGCAGCAGGCTAAGCGTTACTACGGTATTCAGGAGAGCCAGTTCTACAAGTATTTCCTTATGGCTGAGCGCAAGCAGGGCGTAACGGGCGAAAACCTTCTGCGTATTTGCGAGAGCAGACTTGATAACGTCGTTTATCTTCTCGGCTGGGCAAATTCCAGAGCGGAAGCAAGACAGCTTGTTACCCACGGCCATTATAAAGTAAACGGCAAGAAGGTCAACATTCCTTCCTACCTTATCAAGGCAGGCGACGAGATCGCTATCAAGGATAAGAGCAAGGAAAGCGAAAAGATCAAGGCTACCGTCGAGGCGAACGCAGCTCGTCCCGTTCCTCAGTGGCTTGATCTCAACAGAGAGGCTCTCACTGCTAAGGTACTTGCACTGCCCACTCGTGAGCAGATCATGGTTCCCGTTGAAGAGCATCTTATCGTTGAGCTTTATTCTAAGTAATATGTGCCGTGTGATTTGCCCGCAAGGGCAGTCACCGGGCTGTTGCGTAGGATTTTTGCCCCGCTGTGACAGCGTTTTTGAATGCATTTTATTTGTGCAGGGAAGCTGCTTTCCTGCCTTGGTTAAAAGGAGGGTTTTTAAATGATTGGTATCGAAAAGCCCAGAATAGATACTGCCGAGATTTCTCCCGACGGAAAATACGGTCGCTTTGTTGTTGAGCCGCTCGAAAGAGGTTACGGAACGACTTTGGGCAACAGCCTTCGTCGAGTTCTGCTCTCTTCTCTTCCCGGTTATGCAATTACCTCCGTTAAGATAGACGGAATCCTGCATGAGTTCAGCACCATTCCCGGCGTCAAAGAGGATGTCACCGAGATAGTTCTTAACCTGAAGAACGTCATCCTTAAGATCCACGGGGACGGCCCCAAGACGATTTATATCGACGCCAACGGCGACGACGAGATTACCGCCGGCAGCATCAAAACCGATTCAGAGGTTGAGATCCTCAACCCCGAGCTTCATATCGCCACTCTCAATTCCGACGCTCACGTCAGCATGGAGCTGACCTGTGACAAGGGCAGAGGCTATGTCTCCGCTGAGAGAAATAAGCAGATTATGCAGCCCGTTATCGGTGTTATCGCAATAGACTCCATCTATACTCCCGTATTAAAGGTTAACTACACAGTCGAGAACACCCGTGTCGGCCAGATCACCGATTATGACAAGCTGACCCTTGAGGTGTGGACTAACGGAACCATCAACGCGATGGAAGCCGTTTCTCTCGGTGCCAAGATCCTCAACGAGCATCTCAACCTCTTCGGAGATCTCTCCGGCGAGGCCTATGATACTGAGGTCATGGTCGTTAAGAGCGACAGCGGCAAAGAAAAAGTCCTGGAGATGACCATTGAGGAGCTTGACCTGTCTGTGCGTTCCTTCAACTGCTTGAAGAGAGCTCAGATAAATACGGTTGAAGATTTGATCAACAGAACCGAGGAAGACATGATGAAAGTTCGTAACCTCGGCAGAAAGTCGCTCGACGAAGTCGTTGCAAAGCTGAATTCGCTTGGCTTCGATCTTCGCAGAGACGAAGAATGACCCATTAAACGGTAAAGGAGTGTGAACTAAATGCCCGGTACCAGAAAGCTCGGCAGAGCAAGCGACCATCGTAAGTCGATGCTCAGAGGCCTTGTTACCTATCTTTTGGAAAACGGCAGAATTGAGACCACCGTTACAAGGGCTCAGGAGGTTCGTGCAATGGCTGAGAAGATGATCACCATTGCTAAGGACGATTCTCTTCACTCAAAGCGCAAGGTCATGGCGTACGTCACCAAAGAGGACGTCGTCAAGAAGCTCTTTGATGAGATTGCCCCCAAATATAAGGACGTTAACGGCGGTTACTGCCGCATAATCAAAACCGGCCCCCGCAGAGGCGACGCCGCAGAGATGGCGATCATCGAGCTGGTTTGATCAGCGTAACTTAATATCTTCACGAAGCTGTCGCAGCAATGCGGCAGCTTTTTCTTTTTGCCTTTTGTTTTATATAGGTGAGGCGAATGTGACAGAAAACCGAGGTCGTGACGGAGGATTGTTTTTTTGCACAACAAAAGTAAGCCTGTCAACTGTCCATAACAACCATAAGTTACGCACAAAAAGGCTCCCTTGTGTCAAGGGAACCTAAACGGGGGAGGCGAAGGTAACTGCAAGCCGTCTGCTATAGCGCAAACCCGGCGATTTTGGCGGCAGCAAAACAACAAAACGGCGAGATTGTCCTGTGAGGATAAAATGTTGGGGTTGCGCGTGACAAAATAAAATGATATAATTAATTAGTATAAGTGGGTCAAGGCTCTAACGGGCGGCGACCGAAAGGCGGTGCGGCAAATGAGCGAAAAAATTATTTACCCTGCGGCAGGCAGCCGTGAGTTGACCGCGTTTGCGGACGGCTTCATGGCTCGGTACGATTATCCCGAGGCGGCTGTCAGGGAATTCGACAGAATTTTTGCAAGGCTTGAGTCGGAGGCGGATTTTGCCTCCGAAATGGCGGAAACCGTTGAGAATTATATGTTTCCGACCGCCGACGGCATGGATGAGGCGCTCAAAAAGCTCGCTTCGATGGCGGAGCGTTTCAGCGAGAACGAGCATACGCTCGACTTTGTATTCGTGCTCTGCTGCCTGCCTATCCTGAAGGTCAGATACGCCGAGGCGGGCATCGGCGAGGACATTTTCTATAACACCTGCGACGATCTGCGCTGCAAGCTCGGCGAGTGCATCGAGTGCGAGGGCGTGCCCGGCACCTTTGTTGCAAGCTGGTATAACGGCATACTCGCTATGGAAATTTTCGGCCTCGGCAGGTTTGAATACGAGCTTTGGGAGCACGACGAGGAGGATTACATCGCCCCGTGCGGCAAGGCTCTGCGCTACGGCGACCCCGAGATCAACTTCCATATCCCGTCATCGGGGGTGCCGATAACTGATGAAGCGAGGCTCGATTCATACAAGAGAGCCTATGAATTCTACAAGGATAAGCTCGTCGGCGGCGTGGCGTTCTTCCGCTGCAATTCGTGGCTGCTCTACCCCGATCACCGCGAGTTTTTGCCCGAGAATTCAAATATTTTGCGATTTATGGACGATTTTGACATCGTTTCTTATAAAGTATGGCCCGAATTGGGCGATCTCTGGCGCATTTTCGGTAGATACGCCGACCGCGCCCCCGAGGAGCTGCCGACCGACACGGCTCTGCGCCGCGCATATGCCGAGCGCATACGCTCCGGCGGAACTTTGGGCAAGGGCTTCGGATATATCGTATTTGATGGTGAAAAAATACTAAAATAAAAGGAAAGGACGGTGCGCTATGCGTAAGGTTATCAATATCAATTCGGGCTGGGAGTTTGTTAGAGAGGGGCTGACCGAGAATGTCGATCTGCCGCACACCTGGAACGGCATCGACGGCCAGGGCGGTGCGGACAGCTACTACAGGGGCAAGTGCGTCTACAGAAGGATGCTGCCCGAGTGCGAGGGTAGGAGCTTCGTTGAGGTGACGGGCGCAAACACGGTCTGCGAGGTCTTTGTCAACGGCAGCTTTGTCGGCAGGCATATCAACGGCTACTCGATGTTCCGCTTCGAGATAACGGAATTCCTGCGTGAGGGCAACAATCTGCTCGAGCTGACCGTGGACAACAGCGCGGACGAGCTGCTCTATCCTCAGATGGCGGATTTCACCTTCTACGGCGGACTTTACCGCGACGTCAATATCGTCACAGACGTTGCGCCGACGCATTTTGCGCTGCTTGATAAGAGCCTTTGCGGAGTTTACATCACTCCCAAGACGGACGGCCGAGTGTATGTCAAGAGCGTGCCCGAGGGCTGCACCGACGGCTGCGAGAAGCGCTTCACAGTCACCGACGCCGAGGGCAGCACCGTTGCGAGCGTCACCGTGCCCGCCGACAAGGCCGAGGCGAGGCTCGATATACCTGAGCCGATACTCTGGCAGGGAATGAAAGCGCCCTACCTCTACACCCTGACGGCGGAGATGCTCAGGGGCGGCGAGGTCATCGACTGCGTGAGCGACCGCTTCGGTCTGAGAGAGTTTTATTTTGACAGCGACAAGGGCTTCTTCCTCAACGGCGAGCATATGAAGCTCAAGGGCGTATCCCGCCACCAGGACAGAGAGAATCTCGGCAACGCTCTCACGCTCAAGGAGCACGCCGAGGATATAGAGATAATCAAGGAAGTCGGCGCAAACTCGATAAGGCTTGCCCACTATCAGCACGACGAAAAATTCTATGACCTTTGCGACGAGGAGGGCTTCCTCGTGTGGGCCGAGGTGCCGGTCATATCGAGATTCAGCAGAAAAAAGCAGCCGCAGGCAAGGCTGATGCTTGAGGAGCTGATAAAGCAGAATTACAACCACCCGAGCATCTACTGCTGGAGTGTGCAGAATGAGATATCCATTGCCGGAGCGGCCCCGTCGCTCGTGAGCGGCATAAGGGAGCTGAACGATATCGCCCATCGGCTCGACCCGACCAGACCCACGGCGAGCGCTCAGGTGGCGTTCTGCCCGATAAGCTCCAAGCTCAACGACATCACCGACATTCTCGGCTACAATCAGTATTTCGGCTGGTATGTGCAGACCGTTGACGAGATAGACAATTGGTTTGACCGCTTCCGCGAGGCGAGACCCGAGGCGAAGCTCTGCCTCTCCGAATACGGCGCCGAGGGCATCACCACCCTCCACTCCGCCGAGCCGGTGCAGGGCGACTACAGCGAGGAATATCAGGCGCTCTATCACGAGCATTATATCAAGGCCATCAACGAGCGCGACTGGCTCTGGGGCTCCTATGTGTGGAATATGTTTGACTTTGGCTCCGCTTCAAGGAACGAGGGCGGAGTTCGCGGCAGGAATAACAAAGGCCTCGTCACCATCGACCGCAAGACGAGAAAAGATTCGTTCTATGTATACAAAGCCTATTGGGCGGAGGATAAATTCGTCCATGTGGCGGGCGAACGCTTCAAGATAAGACCCGTAGGCGAGCAGAGGATAAAGGTCTATTCCAACTGCGCCGAGGTCGAGCTTGATATCGACGGCGTGAAGCAAAAGCTCGGCGGCGACAAGGTGTTTGAATTCACCGCCGACCTCGCCGAGGGCGAGCACACGATAACCGCCCGAGCCGACGGCTGCGAGCACACGATAACCGTGACCGCCTCCGAGACCCCCGAGCCGTCATATACCCTCGGTGAAGCGGGCGCGACTTTCGTTCGCAACTGGTTCGCCGCAAGCGACGAGATAGACCCCGAGCGCCTCTCGCTCAACGATAATCTCGGCGAGATATTGACAAATCCCGAGGTTGGCAAGCTCATCAAAAATCACCTCGGCAAGGAGCTTGACTCACCGCTGCTCAAGCCCGTCGGCAAGCTGCCGCTGGCCCCGATAGCGAAGCTCGCCTCCCGCACCAAGAGCGGCAGATCCTATGTTTCACTCGCAAATCAGTTTCTCCAGACAATAAAAAAGGAGGATAACAACGGTGGAAAATAAGCAATTAAGACCCGTCGGCATGAGGGACTATATCGGCTACGCAATGGGCGACTTTGGCTGCAACATGTGCTTTGCGCTGATAACGAACTACATGATGCTCTTCTATACGCAGTGCATCGGCGTTTCGCTCAAGGACTGGGCGTGGATAATCGTGGTCGGCAAGGTTTGGGACGCGATAAACGACACGATAATCGGCGGCATGGTCGACAGATTGCAGATAAGCAAAAAGAGCAAGTTCATGCCGTGGATACTAATGGGCGGCGCTTCGCTCATAGTCTGCACCACCCTGACCTTCCTCCCGATAGAGAATACAAGCAACCGCTTCAAGGTCATATACTGCCTTGCTATCTACTGCGTCTGGTCGGTCGCCTACACCCTGGCGAACGTGCCCTACGGCGCCCTGCATTCGAGCATCACCGACGAGCCGGATAAGCGCACCAATCTCTCCACCTTCCGCAGCATCGGCGCGGGTCTCGCTCAGGCTCCGCTTATGATATTGCTCCCGCTGCTCGCATATGATGAGGATCACAACCTCATCGGCGGCAGGATGCTCCCGATAGCTCTTGTGTGCTCCGTTGTCGGATTTATCGGCTTCCTCATGGTCAGATTCCTCGTCACCGAGCGCGTCAAGGTCGAGAAAAAGACCGAGAAAAAGAATTACGCCGAGACTATCAAGGGCTTCTTCACCAACGTGCCCATGATGGCGCTGACGATAGTTTCGTTTGTGCAGGTCGTCTGCTTCATGTCGATGACCTCGGTCAACAACATCATATTCCAGTCATACTTCCAAAACACGAAGATACTTGCCGTCGTCAACATTGTGGCGTATCTGCCCATGGTGCTGATAATGCCGTTCGTCGGCAAGATAACCAAAAAGATCGGCAAGAAGAAATTCATCGTCCTCTCCTCGGCGGTGAGCGCCGTTGCGGGTATTATCGTGCTGCTCCTGCCGATGAACCCCGCCGCAAAGACCTCGATACCCATTTGGATAGCGGGTCTCATGCTGCTCTTCTTCAGCAACGCGGTGTTCAGCGTGATAATCTGGGCAATGGTCGTCGACTGCATCGACTGGCAGTATATCAAGACCGGCAGCAGGGACGAGGGGTCGATGTATGCGATGTATTCGTTCTTCCGCAAGCTGGCGCAGGGCGTCGGCTCGGCTATCTCGGCGCTGGCGCTCGCAGCCTGCGGCTATGTGAAGGAGCTGGGCGCCGCCCAGACCCCCGAGACCGCTCTCAAGGTCAAGAATATGTATCTTATCGTTATGATAGTGGGCGTTGTAATAACGGTCGTCGTTACACAGCTGATGTATAATATCCCCGCCAAGGAGGATCACTCAGTGGACGAGCAGGCCGAGATGGAGGGAGGCAATCATGGCGCAATTTACGAAGACAGCGATAATTGAATCGTTTCTCCGTCTGCTTGAGACCCGCAGCATCGAGAAGATAACCGTCAAGGATATCGTTGAGGACTGCGGAGTGAACCGCAAGACCTTCTATTATTACTTCAAGGATATCTACGATCTGACCGAGAGCGTTTTTCGCTACAGCCTTGAGGAATTTGCAAGGGCGCACACCCAAACGGCAACGTCTCAGCAGATAGTGCTCGATTTCTTTGACATGATATACGATTATAAGCGGGTCATAATGCACGTTTTCAATTCGCCCGATTCGCAGATATTCGAGAATTATCTCTATGAGGTGCTCAGCAAGCTGATGTTTGCCAGCATCAGGGAGAAGCTGAAGGACAGCGGCGTCACCGAGGGCGATATCGCGCTGATGAGCGATATGCTGACGATGACCTTCCTCGGCTTTGTGCTCAAATGGTTCCGAAACGGAATGAAAGCCGACGTGCGCGGCACGGTGGACAGGATGTTCGCCGTCATGCAGGGGGTCACCGAGCTGATGGTCGGTAACGCCGAAAAACTCAACAAATAATATGTAACGCCCGCGTTCATCCGAATGCGGGCGTTTGTTTGTGGAGTAGAGGTTAAGGCGGTGTTTATTGATTTTCTTTACAAGCTCTCTGTCGCGGCGTGCAACCGTCGAGAAACGTAACAGCGGCCAGACGAAATTTTCAAACAAATTCACCGTGTTTTTATCAAAAATTCGGACAGATTCGCCCGAATGGGTAAAATTTACTCACGGCGAATTTTGTGACCGTTTATTTTTATATGTCGGCGAGTATAATAAAGGCATAAACAGAGCGGCAGCGGGCCGCTCGGGCAGCCGCCGTCAAGTCGGCGGCCACATAAGGACACAAGGAGATAATCAACCATGAAACTCGTCAAATATTCAAAATGGATATACTGTGCAGTGTGTATCCTTTTCATCGCCTTGGGCGTTTGCCTGACGGTGTACCCCTCAATATCGGTAACTGTAATGAGTTACATCTTCGGTGCAGTTGCGTTGGCGTTCGGGATAATAAAAATTGTCGGCTACTTCGCCGACGACCTCTACGGGCTGGTGTTCCAGTTCGATCTGGCGCTCGGCATTTTCTCGGCCGTGCTGGGTGTGCTCTTCATAGTCCGCCCGAAATGGCTGATGACCGCTCTGCCGCTTGCATTCGGTGTATTTGTGCTGATAAACAGCCTTTTCTCCGTGCAGAGCGCAGTCGACGCCAAGAAATTCGGCCTGAGGAGATGGTGGCTGGCGCTGCTGTTCTCGCTCATCGCCGCCGCCGCAGGTCTTGTGCTCATATTTGAGCCGGCCAGAAGCGGTATCGCATGGGTCATCATCACAGGCGTGTCGTTCATAATCTCGGGCGTTGAGAAGCTCGTCTTTGCGATATTCGCCGTGAGACCCCCCAAAAAAGGCTCGGAGCTTGCTCCGATAACCGTTGAATATACAGAAGTTAATGAGGAGGAAGAAAAATGAATACCGAGAAGCTGACTTTCTCAAAGCTGGTATGGATCTTCGCGGTCTGCTGCGTGGTCGGATTCACGGTCGAAACCCTTTGGTGCTACTTCCGCCACGGCTACATTGAGAGCAGGAAGTCGCTCGTATACGGCCCGCTCAGCGTTGCCTACGGTATGGGCGGCGTGCTGCTCACGCTGGCGCTCAACCACATGAGGAGCGCAGCCGGCTGGAAGGTGTTCCTCGCTTCGTTCATCGTCGGCACCGTCGCCGAATACATATGCTCCCTCGGCCAGGAGATCGTCTTCGGCTCCGTGGCTTGGGATTACAGCTCGCTTCCGCTCAACATCAACGGCAGAGTTTGCCTGCTCTATTCGATATTCTGGGGCGTGCTCGGGGTCGGCTGGGTCAAGCTGGTCATGCCGCTGGTAGACAGAGCGTCACAGTATATGCCTGTTACTCTCAATAATGTGCTTGTTTGGGCGTTCGTCGCCTTCTTCATATTCGACTCCGCCCTGTCCGCCGGCGCGGCGCTCAGAATGAATGAGCGCGAGAAAGGCAAGCCGGCAAGCAACAGCATCGAGGTCTATCTCGATAACCACTTCACCGACGAGAGAATGCATAAGATTTATGCGAATTCCCGCGACGTGGAGAAATAAAACAGCCCGTTCCTTTTCTCATGTGTCCATATAAAGGGGAAACAGCAGCAAGGTTTGCACCGAGCTGCTGTTTTCTCTTTTAATTTTTTTGAGGGAGCGAGTGATTTCCGTACAACGATGGTAAGCATGACAATTATCTGTAAGCACCGTAAGTTACGCCCTTTAAAGGCTCCCTTGTGTAAAGAGAGCTGCCCGGAGGGCTGAGGGAGCTTTGCTTAAATCCAAAGGATAACCACTACGTTACAGCTCCTGCGCCACGGCGACGATGACAGTCATGTCGTCGTATTTTTCGCCGCATCTGCGGCGGGCGGAGTTTAAGATTAATTCGGCGAGGTCGTTTGCGCTGCCGTTGCCGCCGAAGGCGCGCACCTCGTCCTCTATCCAGTCGCTGCCGCCGCCGAGGATCCCGTCGCTGACCATCACGAGCGTGTCGCCGCCACGCAGCTTCAGCTCATAGCGGCTGAATTCCGCCTTGCTGAGGATCCCGAGCGGGGTCGAGGGCGTTTCTATCGAGCGCACCCGCCCGTGAGAGGTGTAGAAGGACGGCGCCGCGCCCGCCTTGAGCACACGCACGCTGCCGTCGAAGAGGTCTATCTCCGCTGCGTCGAGGGTCGAGAGCGACTCATCCTCCGACTTGACGGAGAGCGCCGAATTCGTGATGCCGAGCGCCGTATTGAGGCTGATGCCCGCTCTGATCAGGCGGGAGAAAAGCTCCACGGTCATCGCCGAGTCTATCGCCGCCCTGCCGCCCGTGCCCATGCCGTCGCTGAGCAGGATATACGCCTTGGTTTCGGTGCGGAAAAATTCAAAATAATCGCCGCAGAGCTTCTGATTGCCGCAGCTCGCCCTTGCCGAGCCGAGGCGAATCTTGAATATCTCTTTTCTCAGGAAAAGCAGCTCCGTGCCAGCGGGCGTTTCGCGTAGCTTCGGCGGCATAAATTCCGCTTCAAGCTCGCGGGAGATCTCCGCCGTCAAGCGCGACAGGCTTATCCCCGCGGGGACGGAGACGACCGTGCAGCTCAGGCGCAGCGCCCCCGACACGGGGCGGATGCAGCTTGCGGACACGACGGTGAAGCCGTTATCCTCAAGCACCCTCGCCGCCGCCCGCTCCTTTCCGTACAGCTCCATCGCACCGTCCTCCAACTCATGCGCCATCTCGCCGAGCAGCTCCGACATTCGCTCAAACTGCCCGCAGGCAAGCTCGCGGCTGCGCGCGGAATCCGCCTGAAGCAGGTTCACGGCGCTTCGGCTGCCGTAGACACGGTTGAAGCTGTCCGCAAGGCGGGGCACGCTCGGGCATTTTGAGTTGAAATTCACCGAGAAATCCGCTTCGCTCACCGACTCCCCATGGGCGAGCTTATCGAGCACCGCGGCGAATTCACCGCTCTCGGGGCAGAAGCTGTCGCGCAGCTTGCAGGAGGAGCAGACCCTTTCTCTGACCCTCATGCAAACGAGCACATCGGAGGCAGGGGCGAGCGCCTCGATGCCCTTTGAGACGGAGGTAATGCACTCTGAGACAGAGCCTATCGCCTTGGAGGCCTCAAGCAGCCTGTCCCTTGCGCCGGAGAATTCGCCCGTCAGCTTGGCGGAGCGCGGCTCAAGGATGTTGCGCCTGATACGCCGTAGCCGTTTGCCCGGCACGGCGCAGAATACGACGCAGGCCGCCGCCGCTTCGGCAAAGACGGCTATCCCCTCGGTCGTGCCGTCGAGCAGCGCAGCCGCACCCGCCGTGAGCGAGAACGCGAGGGCGCACATGAGCTGACCGTATTTTGAGAATATCCCCGCCGCAAGCCCGCAAAGGCCGTAGCAGAGCGCCAAGGCGGGCCCCGTGCCCGAGACCGCGACGCACGCGCCTATCGCCGCGCCGGAGATGCAGCCGCCCGATTGGGCGAAGAGGAACGAGGCGACGACCACCACGAAGCAGCCGAAAAGTCGGGCGGGGCGGAAGCCCATCACGCTGACCTCGGAGGCGCCGAGCAGCAGGGCGCATAGGCTGACCGTCAGGCAGATGAGGCTGTAATTATCAAGCATATATATGTTTCGCCTTTTAACTATGCAGTCGTTCGTGCCGCCGAAAAATATCACCGACGAGCCGCATACGGCGGCGGCGCAAAGGCGCAGCACGAGCTGTTTTATATCCGCCTGCTCGGTGAACATCGCGGCCGCACCGCCCGCAAAGCTGAGAATTCCCGCCGCAACGGCGAGCACGCTGCGCTTCTTTCGCTTGATATCCACCCGCTCGAGCACCGCCGAGACGGCGAAGGTAGCCGTCAGCGAAGCGGCAGCCGCCACAAGCTCCGCCGAATCGAGCCGCAGGATGCTGCCGAGCATTGCGCCTGCAAAGGTGAGCAGGCGGCTTGCCCCAGAGGTAGCCGCCACGAGTCCCGCCCCGAGCGGCACTCGGAATGAAAACAGACCCGCCCCCGAGAGGATGAATCCGCAGAGGAAATAGAGAGTTCCCCGCAGCACGGCCGTCCCGTGCTCCCACAGCCTGTCCAGCGTATCGCTTTCACGCACGGCAGTTACTTTTTCCATGTTCCTGTCTCCTTTGAATTCCCTTGTTTTGTCACTTAACAAAATTTTACATACTTTTGCAGGAAAAATTGCTCGGATTTTAGCGGAAACTTTGCAAAAAAAGCCGTGTTTTTTTTGTAAAACCTATATTTATACTGTTCATTTTTACAATTATGTGCTATAATAAATCGAATATAGAGATTTTTCGGAGGGCGGCGGCGGAATTACCGCTGTCACCGACGTTTACGGAAGGGGTAGCTGCAATGGACGAGCAGAGAGAGCAGCAGGGCCTGATAATAGGCAGGAACGCAGTCACCGAAGCGCTCAGGAGCGGCAGGGCGATAGATTCGCTTTTGGTCGCAAAGGGCGAGCGCGGCGGCTCGATAGGCAGGATAATCGCACAGTGCCGTGAGAACGGCGTTGTTATAAAAGAGACGGATAAGCGCAAGCTCGACAAGCTCTGCGGCGGCGAAAATCACCAGGGAGTCGCTGCGTGGGCGGCTGTCCATGAATACTCGGACGTTGAGGATATCCTCGAGAACGCCCGCAGCAGGGGCGAGCAGCCGTTTATCATTATTTGCGACGAGATAGAGGATCCGCACAACCTCGGCGCGATAATCCGCACCGCCGACGCCTGCGGGGCGCACGGCATCATAATCCCCAAGCGCAGGGGCGTTGCGTTGACCTATGCGGTCGGCAAGGTCTCCGCAGGGGCGGTCGAATATGTGCCCGTGGCGAGAGTCGCAAACCTGCCCTCGCTCATTGACGAGCTGAAGGAAAAGGGCTTTTGGATCTACGGCGCGGATATGGACGGCACAAGGTGGGACGAGCAGGATTATTCCGGCGCGGTCGCTCTGGTCGTCGGCTCCGAGGGCAAGGGGATAAGCCGCCTTGTCCGCGAGAAGTGCGACTTTATCGTGTCGCTCCCGATGAAGGGCAAGATCAACTCGCTCAACGCCTCGGTGGCGGCGGGCATTCTGATGTATGAGATCGCTAAACATAGGTAGGTGAACGCTTTGAACGACAATAAGATAAACGGCATGAGCTCCGACAGCGAGCTTGACGCAATACTTGAGGAGGTAAGGCGAGGAACGCTCACCGCCGACTCCGCCGAGGAGGAGAGCGAGCCGTCAAAGACCTGGTCGCTCGACGATATCGACAGGCTGATAGCTCAGACCAACGGCGAGGAATATGTGCCCAAAAAGAAAGAGCCGCTGACCCCGGCAGAGGATTTCAAACGCATACTCCGCCGCAGCGAGATGGACACCGAGATGTTCACTGTGAAGCCCCTCTCTGAGATGAGCGAGCCGGAGCCTGAGAGCCGCGACATATCCTCCGTATCGGAGGAGGCCGAGGTCGAGGGTCAGGAGACATTTTTCAGCTCCGACAGCGATGATTTTGATGAATCGTTATTTGAGATAGAGACGGTCATAGTGCCCGAGGATATCCCCGAGCCGCCGCCGATAGAGAAGCCGGAGGAGCCGAAAGGCCCGCCGACGATAAAGCCGTTCTACGAGGGCGACTCCCCCGCCTCGGAATTCTTCAAAAAGAAGGACGAGCCGCAGCCGGAGAAAAAGCCCGAGCATATCGGCGAGAATGAATACAGGACGAGGTTCTTCACGAAGCTGAGGCTTGAGGATACCGCCGAGATAGAGGTCGAGCCGAACGGCCCGGTTGACAAATCCGGCATAGTGCTCGAGCGCAGCGGCAGGAGCGCCGAGGGCGGGCTTGACCCCCTGCCCAAGGTCAGAGCCGCCGAGGATGTGGTGCGTGAGGGCGACGACAAGACCAAGGTCATCAGCGGCACGATGCCCGCCGTCAAGGAGGCAAAGGCCGACGAGAGCGACGTGGTCGAGGGGCAGATAATGCTCACCGGCTTTGACGATATCCCCGCCGAGGTGCTGCCTGAGAAGACCAGCGAGAGCGACGTTGAGGAGGAGCTGTGGGAGAAGCGCCGCCAAAAGGCGAAAAACTTCCGAATAGTCAACTCCCCCGAGCTTGACGACGGCTTTGAGAGCGACATGGAAGCCCCCGCCGAGGACGTGCTCCGTGAGGAGAAGGCACGCAAAAAGCGCGAGCGCAAGCAGGCGCTTGAGGCTGAGGAGAGCAGAAGGGTCGACAAGGAATACTCCGACCCCGCCGAGCGCTCAGAGCTTCATGTCCGTTTGGGCGAGCTTAACAAAAAAGCGACGGTCGGGCTTGTGATAGCGGCGGCGCTGGAATTTATAATGATTATTTTCAATATAATCCCGCTGCTCGCCGACAGGCTCTCACTTTCGACGGAGATATTCAGCATGAATTCCCCCGTGCCGAATATAATCAACGCCGTGATGCTCATCATTGCGGCCGCAATAGACAACGAAAGATTCTTCGATAGCATTACGGGGCTTTTCAAGGGCAGAGTTACATCCCACACCCCGAGCGCGCTTGCGATAGCCGTGGCACTGATACAGAATACGCTCGCCGCGGTGGTCGGCGGTCAGGGCGCCGAGGTGACGGTATTCTCAGTAGCGGCGGTATTCGGCGTGGTTATAGAGAAGCTCGCCGACAAGCTCCGCGCGGAGCGCACCCTCGGAAACTTTGAGGTCTGCGCCTATAAATATGAGCATAATATGTACGCCGTGCATCCGATAGAGAACGAATCCGAGATCTTCGAGCTTGGCAAGGGTCTGCTCATGGGCAACGCCGAGCTGCTCTATTCCTCCAAGGTCGGCTTCACGACGGATTTCCTCAAAAATTCGGCGGCCGATTCGAGCGACAGGAAGCTCGTGCGCCTGCTGCTCCCGTGCTCCGCTGCGGCGTCTGTAATCTGTGCCGTTGCGGTCGGCATCATCAACAAGAGCGCGATGGCTGCGATCTCCGCCTTCGCCGGCACGTTCTGCGTGACCTCACCGCTGTTTGTTTCGATAATCCCCGCTCTCATAGAGAGGGTCAACGGCAGGCGGCTGAACCCCGAGGGCACGATGATAGTCAGCCTTGATTCCGCCGAAAAGACCGCCGCCGCAAACGCCGTGGTCATGGATTCCGCGGATATATTTGATCGCTCCCGCTGCACCATGCACGGCATGAAGAACTACGAAAATATCAGGATAGACGACGTGCTGCTCTATGCCGCCGCCCTCGTTATCAAATCGGGCGGACCGCTGCGCGAGAGCTTTGAGCAGGTCATCGACGGCAGGCAGGATCTGCTGCCTCCGGTCAGGGAGCTGACCTATGAGGATAAGCTCGGCATCGCCGCAAGGATCCACAATCAAAAGGTGCTCTTCGGCAACAGAAACCTGCTCGTGCATCACAATATTCAAATGCCCGACAAGGCTATAGAGGAGAAATACTCCCACGACGGCCGCAAGGTCATCTACCTCGCCGTCGCCGAGAGCATAGCGGCAATGTTTGTTGTCAGCTACGCCGTTGACAGGAATCTCGGCAAATACTTCAAGGTGCTTGAGGAGAACGGGATCCAGGTGCTCGTGCGCACAAACGATGTCAACGTCACCGAGGAGCTTATCGCCGACAGCTTCGGCCTCCCGCAGGAGACCTTCAAGGTACTCTCCGCCGTAGCGGGCAAGCTCTTTAAGCGCAGGCGCGACGCGGTCTGCGACAAGCTGCCCGCCTCGATAGTCCATGACGGCACGGCGTATTCGATGCTGCGCTCCGTTGCGGCGTCCTGCGGAATGGAGTCGTCAAAGAAGCTCGGCACGGTCGCCCAGATAGTCCTGAGCGCCCTCGGCTTCGTGCTCAGCACGGCGCTCTATTGCACCGGCCTCGGCTCGCTTATGAGCGGCCTTACCGCCCTCGGCTTCCTGGTCGTCGGGCTCGCGGTCTGCTCCGGCGTTGCGCTGATAAATAAAATATAAACAGCATCTGCGCCCGGTCATATGATCGGGTGCTTTTGCATAAATACCCAAAAACGCCAAAATCTTGCGGAATGAAAAATCAAAATCTTGCGGAATGGGGCAAAACAGAGCCGTAGGATTCGGATATTGCAGAGAAAATTAAAAAAATCGCAAAAAGCTCTTGACTTTGCGGCGCATATGTATTAAAATAACTTGCACAATAAAGCAGAGCAGGTAAGCTCTCACCTTCCGAGTTCACTCGCGTCGGTCAATAGCTTTTAATGCGGCGGGCGTGTGCCCGTGTGCAGGCGTTGATTTTCATGCGAGGCTCGGGTTCTTCCCTGCCTCGCTTTTTTATCGAATTTCCGGGAGGTGCTTTAACATCGGCAGCAAAGAACAGCAAATCAATGAGGAGATCCGTGATAAGGAGATAAGAGTTATTTCCGACGACGGCGAGCAGCTTGGCATCATGTCCGCCTCTCAGGCGCTCAAGATAGCGGAGAGCAAGAATCTTGACCTTGTCAAGATCGCCCCCACCGCCAAACCGCCCGTCTGCAAGATCATGGACTACGGCAAGTACCGATTTGAGAAAGCCAAAAAAGAGAAAGAAGCCAGAAAAAATCAGAAGATCGTCGAGATCAAGGAGATCAGGCTCTCTCTCAATATCGACACGCATGACTTTGAAACAAAGATCAACCACGCCCGCAAGTTTATTGCCGCCGGCAATAAGGTCAAGGTCTCGATCCGCTTCAGAGGCAGAGAGATGGCTCACCCCGAGCTCGGTCTCACCACGATGAAGCGCTGCGCCGAGGCTTTGGAGGACTGCGCGACCGTCGAGAAGCCTGCAAAGCTCGAAGGCAGACAGATGCTGATGTTTATGGCTCCCAAGAGCGCAAAGTAATTTATTCGGTGTAAAAATTTAAGGAGGATATATCACTATGCCTAAGATCAAAACTCACAGCGGCGCAAAGAAGCGCTTCAAGATTTCAAAGAACGGCAAGCCCATGCGCGCCCATGCTTACAAATCCCACATCCTTAATAAGAAGAGCACAAAGCGCAAGAGAAATCTTCGCAAGGTCTCTGTCGCTGACGAAACCAACTGCAGACAGATCAAACGCCTTGTTCCTTATAAATAATTCGGAACTTTGTAAATCTACTTTTTAATATAACGGAGGATATAAACCATGGCTCGTATTAAAGGCGCTATAATGACTCGCAAGAGAAGAAATAAAGTTCTCAAGCTCGCAAAGGGCTACTACGGCTCAAAGAGCAACCTCTTCAAGACCGCCAAGCAGGCAGTTATGAAGAGCGGCAACTATGCATACATCGGCAGAAAGCAGAAGAAGCGTGACTTCCGCCGTCTTTGGATCACCCGTATCTCCGCTGCCTGCAAGATGAACGGCATGAACTACTCGACCTTCATCAACGGCCTCAAGAAGGCGGACATAAACCTCAACAGAAAGATGCTCTCCGAGATCGCTATCGCTGATCCCGCAGCTTTCACCGCTCTCACCGAAAAGGCAAAGGCGGCTCTCAACTAAAAACGTCTTTAAGGGATGCGGCATAAGTGTAACTATGTTGCATCCCTTTTTTAGCCTCTTCATTCAGTTGCTTAATGCTTATATACTCGCCGTTCGGCGGGTATTGCCTGCGTTTACGCGGGGTGGGGAGATAATCGAGGAATTTTGCGGCGTTCACCGCATTTTTACGCGGCAAAAGGCTATATAAAGGTATCAAATAAAATAAGGTAGAAATCAAATGGAAAAGATAACTGCCCGCACCAACGAAAAAATCAAATACGCCTCTCACCTTGCCGAAAGCGCTTCGTTCCGCCGTGAAAGAGGGGAATTCCTGCTCGAGGGGGCGAGGCTCTGCTCCGACGCGGCGCAGACGGGCGTTGAAATATCGGCGGCGTTCTTCACGGCAAAGGCGCTGTGGAAATATCCCGAATATATCGAGAGCATAAAGCCGGTGAGCGGCATATGCTATGAAATAAGCGCCGAGGTCTCGCAAAAGCTCTCGGGCACGGAGAATCCGCAGGGAGTTTTTTGCATCTGCCGTATGCAGAGGGCGGCGAGCGGCTTCGGCCTGACGCCCGGCGGCAAATATCTGGCGCTTGAGAACATACAGGATCCGTCAAATCTCGGTGCGATATGCAGGAGCGCCGAGGCGATAGGCATTGACGGGCTGCTGGTCAGCGGCGGCTGCGATATTTATAATCCCAAGGCGCTGCGGGCTTCGATGGGTTCGCTGCTGCGTATGTATGTGGCAGAGACCGCCGATTTGCCCGCCATGCTCGCCGAGGCGAACGAAGCGGGGATGCTGACCCTCGCCTCCGTGCCGAGCCGCGACGCCGAGGATATCAGAGACGTCGATAAAAGCGGCGGAGTCGTCTGCTGCGTGGGTAACGAGGGGTCGGGTCTGAGCGACGGCGCGATAGCCGCCTGCCGCAAGAGGATAACCATACCGATGGGCGGCAGAGCCGAATCGCTCAACGCCGCCGCCGCATCCGCCATTCTGGCATGGGAGCTGAAAAGATGAGCGATAAAAAGTATTGGATATGGCTCTCCCAAGCCCTCGGAGCGGGCGCAAGGGTCGATGAGATACTCAGCGCCTTTCCCGAGCCGGAGAAGCTGTATTTTGCGGATGACGCCGAGCGCATGACGGCGGGAGTTTTCACCCGCAGGCAGCTTGAGCGGCTTAATAAGACAAAGCTCTCCGACGCGGAGACGGCGATAAGGGTCTGCGCCAAAAACGGCTGGGAGATATGCGTCCCCACCGACGGGGATTACCCCGAGGAGCTTAAAAGGCTCGCGGATATGCCGCTTGTTTTGTATGTAGACGGGGATATTTCGAGGATAAAGGACAAAATATCCATCGGGATAGTCGGCACGAGGCAGCCGTCATATGACAGCACCTGTATTGCGCGCACCGTGGCGGGCGACCTTGCCTCGGCGGGGGCTGCCGTCATCAGCGGAGGCGCTCTCGGCATTGACAGCGCCGCCCACGAGGGAGCTGTCGCGGCGGGCGGAGTCACGGTCTGCGTCATGGGCTGCGGGCTAGGGTGCGATTACCTGCGCGATAATGAGCCGCTGCGCCGCCGTATAAGGGAGACGGGCGCTCTGATAAGCGAGTTTACCCCGCTTTCGTCGGCTTCACGCACCACCTTCCCGATAAGGAACAGGATAATCTCGGGCATCAGCCACGGCGTGCTCGTGGTCGAGGCGGGCGAAAAAAGCGGCTCGCTTATAACCGCCAAGAGGGCGAGCGAGCAGGGGCGCGAGGTCTTTGCCATCCCCGGCAGCGTGCTTGCCAGCGCATACATGGGCGTCAACCGTCTGATAATGGACGGCGCAAGGGCGGTCACAAGCGCTGCGGATATCCTTGCTCCGTATGCGGCGATGTACCCCGACAGGGTCGATATCGCCCGTATCCGCGTGACAAAGCCCGACACTCAGCCGCCGAAGCAGGCAAAACCCGTAAAAATTAAAAAAGAACCCCCGTCGGCACTTGACCGTGAGACGCTTACGGTCTATAATCTTTTCGGGGAGGAGCCGCTGCACCCCGACGATATGGCGGCTCAGAGCGGGCTAGGCCCGTCCAAAGTGCTCTCGGCGCTCATGCGGCTCGAACTGCTCGGGCTGATCGAGCAGACCGACGGCAGAAATTATATTCTTAAATAAGCTGACAGGAGAAAAATTAATGTCTAAGCTCGTTATAGTTGAGTCGCCCGCCAAGGCGAACACTATCAAGAAATATCTCGGCAAGGACTACGACGTCGTTGCCTCCAAGGGTCATATCAGGGATCTGCCCGCAGCGAAACTCAGCGTTGACGTCAAAAACGGCTTCGCTCCGAAATATGCCCTCATCAAAGGGAAAGAAAAGCTCGTCAAGGAGCTTCAGGATAAAGTCGCCGCCAGCGACGCAGTCTATCTCGCAGCCGACCCCGACCGCGAGGGGGAAGCGATATCGTGGCATCTGGCGACGGTGCTCGGCCTTGACCTCAAGAGCAAGAACCGAGTCACCTTCAACGAAATAACCAAGACCGGCATCGCAAACGGCATGGCGCACCCGAAGCAGGTCAACCTCGACCTTGTCAACGCTCAGCAGGCAAGGCGTATCCTCGACCGCCTCGTGGGCTACCGCCTCAGCCCGTTTGTGTCGCAGAAGATAAGGCGCGGCCTCTCCGCAGGCAGAGTGCAGAGCGTTGCGGTCAGGCTGATAGTCGATAGAGAGGACGAGATAAATGCCTTTGTCCCCGACGAATATTGGGAGATAGAAGCGAAGCTCGCCAACGCTCAGCGCAGGACCTTCACCGCCTCGCTCTACGCCGATGAGAAGGGCAAGGTCAAAATAGCGAACGCCGAGCAGGCTCAGGGCTACCTCGACCGCCTTGAGGGCGCCGAATACGAAGTGGCGTCGGTCAAAAAGGGCACGAGGAAAAAGAATCCCTCGCCGCCGTTCATCACCTCCACCCTCCAGCAGGAGGCTTCAAGGAAGCTCGGCTTCCAGGCGGAGCGCACGATGAGAGCGGCGCAGGAGCTGTACGAGGGCGTCAGCGTCAAGGATCACGGCACCCTCGGTCTGATAACCTACATGAGAACCGATTCGCTCAGGATATCCGAGGAAGCGAGAGCGGCGGGCAATCAGTATATTGCACAGGCCTACGGCAAAGAATATCTGCCGGAGAAGCCCGTATATTATAAATCGAGAGCGAACGCTCAGGACGGCCACGAGGCGATAAGGCCGTCGGTGCCCTCCATCACTCCGGAGCAGGTCAAGGGCAGCCTCACCTCCGACCAGTATAAGCTCTACAGCCTCATCTGGAAGAGATTTATCGCAAGCCTTATGGCGAGCTGCGTTCAGAATACCGTCAAGGCGGAGATAAAAGCGTCAAAACCCGACAGCGACGAATTCTGCATATTCACGGCGGCGGGCTACTCGATAAAATTCGACGGCTTCACCCGCCTTTACGACCTCCCCGAGGAGGAGACGGATAAGGGCGCTCTGCCCGAGATAAAGGCGCAGGAGAAGCTCAAGCTACGCGAGCTGAATTCGGCTCAGCATTTCACTCAGCCGCCCGCCCGCTACACCGAAGCCTCGCTCATCAAGGAGCTTGAGGAGAACGGCGTCGGCCGCCCGAGCACCTATGCGGCGATCCTCTCGACGATAATCAAGAGGGGCTACGTCCAGCGCAAGCAGAAGCAGCTTGTGCCCACGGAGCTGGGCTGCGCCACCACGGGGCTGCTCAAGGAGAAATTCCCCAAGATAGTCAACACCAAGTTCACCGCCCAGATGGAGACGAATCTCGATAAGGTCGGCTGCGGCGAAGCCGATTATGTCAAGATGCTCGACGAATTCTACGGCGATTTTGAAAAGACCCTCGACAAGGCGAAGGCGGAGATGAAGAACGTCAAGATCCAGCTCGAGGAGGATACGACCGATATCCCGTGCGAGAAGTGCGGCAGGATGATGGTTATCAAGACCGGCAGATACGGCAGATTCCTTGCCTGCCCGGGCTACCCCGAGTGCAAGAATGCAAAGCCGCTCATCCTCAACACCGGCGCGAAGTGCCCCGAGTGCGGCTCGGATATCATTGAGAGAAAGTCCAAGAAAGGCCACGTCTTCTACGGCTGCTCAAGCTGGCCTAAGTGCAACTTCATGAGCTGGGATCCCCCGGCGGGCGAGAACTGCCCGAAGTGCGGCAAGGCGCTCTTCAAGAAGAAGGGCGGTAAGCTGGTGTGCATGACGGCGGGCTGCGGCTACGAGAAATCGGCGGGGAAGAAAAAGAGCAATGAATAAGGTCAAGATCATCGGCGGGGGCTTTGCCGGCGTTGAGGCGGCGTGGCAGCTTGCCGAGAGAGGCATAGAGACCGAGCTTTACGAGATGAAGCCGCTCAGATATTCGCCCGCTCACTCGAGCGAGGGTCTGGCGGAGCTTGTTTGCTCGAATTCCTTCAAGGCGACTCGCCTCGGCTGCGCCGCGGGTATGCTCAAGGCGGAGATGGAGCTGCTCGGCTCGCTCTGCGTTGAATGCGCCAAGGCTACCGCCGTGCCGGCGGGAGGCGCTCTCGCCGTGGACAGAGATAAATTCTCCGCCCTTGTGACGGAAAAGATACTTTCGAGAAAAGAAATAACGCTCGTGCGTGAGGAAGTGACCGAGATACCCGACGGGGTGGTCATCATAGCCGCCGGTCCGCTCGCTTCACCCGCTCTCTCGGAGCGGATAAGGGAGCTTTGCGGCGGGAGTCTCAGCTTCTTCGACGCCGCCGCGCCCATTGTGACGGCTGAGAGCATCGACCTGGAGCACGCCTTCATGCAGTCGAGATACGACAGGGGCGAGCCGGACGATTATATCAACTGCCCGATGAACAAAGAGGAGTACGAGGCGTTCTATGAGGCGCTTATCAACGCCGAGTGCGCCCCGACCCACGAATTCGACAAGCGCAAGGGCGTTTATGAGGGCTGTATGCCCATCGAGGTCATGGCTTCGAGGGGTCACGACACCATCCGCTTCGGCCCGATGAAGCCGGCGGGGCTTGTCGACCCCAAGACGGGTCATCGCCCGTGGGCCAATCTGCAGCTCCGCAAGGAGAATGTGGCGGGCACGATGTATAACCTCGTCGGATTCCAGACAAATCTGAAATTCGGCGAGCAAAAGAGGGTATTTTCGATGATACCCGCTCTGAGAAATGCGGAGTTCGTGCGCTACGGCGTGATGCACCGCAACACCTTCATTGATTCGCCGAGGCTGCTCGGGGCGAATTTCGGCTTCAAGGCTCGAGAGGGGCTTTTCTTCGCCGGGCAGATAACGGGAGTCGAGGGCTATATGGAGTCCGCCTCCTCCGGCATACTCGCAGGCATCAATGCGGCGAGGCTCATCGAGGGCAGGGAAGAATTCATACCGCCGTGCGACACCATGACGGGGGCGCTCGCCCGCTATATCAGCGACGGCAGCGTCAAGGATTTCCAGCCGATGGGCGCGAGCTTCGGCCTGCTGCCCGGGCTTGAGACAAAGATCAGAGATAAGCGGCAGCGCTATGAGGCGCTCGCCGACAGAGGACTGAACAGTCTGAAAAATCAAATTGCAAAGGACTAAACGGAGGTTTTATTATGATCCTTGAGAAATTGATTTCCATGATCTGCGAAGAATTCGGATTCAGCGAGGACGAGGTCGACGGATCTGCGCCGCTCTATGAATTTATCAACGACGACGCCGAGCTTGAGGAGCTTGTCCTCTCGCTCGAGAGCGAGTTTGAAACGGAATTTGCCGAGGAGATCGACACCGGCATCTCCGTCTCGGAGCTTGCGGATATGATCGAAGAATCGATCGGATAAGGAAGAATACTATGGACGAAAAATTTGAGGCACTGCAAAATAATCTGGGCTATCACTTCAAGGATATCTCACTGCTCAGGACTGCGCTGACCCACTCGTCGTACGCGAATGAGAAGGGTGCGGGCACGGTCTGCAACGAGCGGCTGGAGTTCCTCGGCGATTCGGTGCTCGGCTTCATCTCGGCGGGGTATTTCTACAGGAATTACGACTTCCCCGAGGGCGAGCTGACCAAGCACAGAGCCGCCAAGGTCTGTGAAAATGCCCTGTGCGTTTTTGCAAGGGAGCTTGATATCGGCTCGGCGCTGCTGCTCGGCAAGGGCGAGCTTCGCATGGGCGGCAGAGAGAAGCCCTCCATCCTTGCGGACGCCTTTGAAGCGGTGCTCGCCGCAGTCTACCTTGACGGCGGGCTGGAGGAAGCGAGCAAGCTGGCTCTGCGCTTTGTGGCAAGGAATGACAGCATACAGGAGACGAAGGATTATAAGACCATCCTTCAGGAGATAATTCAGCGCAACCCCGAGGAGCATATCGAATATGTGCTCACCGGCTCGAGCGGCCCCGACCACGCCAAGAGCTTCAATGTTGAAGTTCACCTTAACAGCAATGTCATCGGCAGGGGCGTCGGCAGGAGCAAGAAGCTCGCCGAGCAGCACGCGGCCAAGGAAGCGCTGGAGCTTATGGGTATAAAATGAAGCATATCAACGTTGCACTCTTTGTAGTTCACAAGGGCTGCCCGCACACCTGCTCATTCTGTAATCAGCGGAGCATATCGGGCAGCACTGTCGAGATAACGGCGGCGCAGGTGCACGAGGCGGCGGCCACGGCGATAAAGTCGCTCAGCGAGAGCGAGGCGGCGGGCGGCGAGATAGCGTTTTTCGGCGGCAGCTTCACTATGGTGGAGCGCGGCTATATGATTTCGCTCCTTGAGGCGGCATACGAATATGTCTCAAAGGGCATTTTCAAGGGCATTCGCCTCTCCACAAGGCCGGACGGCATTGACCCCGAGATCTGCGAAATTCTCAAACGCTACGGCGTTACGGCGGTAGAGCTGGGCGCTCAGAGCCTCAGCGATCGCGTGCTCACGATGAACGAGCGGGGTCACACCGCTGCCGACGTTGAGGCGGCGCACGCAATGCTCAGGGGCTACGGCTTCGAGACGGGGCTGCAAATGATGACGGGGCTTTACGGCTCCGAGGATGCGGACAGCATCGAGACCGCCCGTCGGATAGTTGAAATGCACCCCGACACGGTCAGGATATATCCCACCGTCGTGCTCAGAGGCACCCGCCTTTGCGAGCTTGCCGAGAGCGGCGAATTCAAGCCCAAGGGGCTGCCCGAGACGGTCGAGCTGTGTTCAAAGCTCATCCCAATGTTTGAGAATGCGGGCATAAAGGTCATCAGAGTGGGGCTGCATTCCGGCGGCGGGGTCGAGGAGGGCTTCGTTGCGGGGGCTTATCACCCTGCACTCAGGGAGCTTTGCGAGGGACGCATTTATCTCAATGCTGCGCTCGAAAGGCTCGGCGGGCTGCCCTCGGGGCGATACCTGCTCAGCGTTGCGCCGGGCGAAAATTCCAAGATGACGGGGCAGCGCAAATGCAACATTATCGCTCTGCGTGAGCGGGGCTGGGACTGCACGGTGAAATGCCGTGAAGGACTTAAAAAATACGAAGTAGACGCTGCGGCTCTGCCGGGGCAGGCTGCGGATAAAGGTCAGGTAATCAGATGATATTAAAAGCGCTTGAAATGCAGGGATTCAAATCCTTTCCCGATAAGACCGTGCTGGAGTTCGGCAGAGGTATCACCGCCGTCGTCGGCCCCAACGGCTCGGGCAAGAGCAATATTTCGGACGCCGTGCGATGGGTGCTGGGCGAGCAATCGACCAAGACCCTCAGAGGCGCCAAGATGGAGGACGTCATTTTCGGCGGCACGAGCCAGCGTAAGGCGCTGGGCTATGCCGAGGTGACCTTGCGGCTCGACAACACCGACCGCAGCCTCAACGGCTGCGACAAGGATGAGGTCGCCGTCACCCGCCGCTACTACCGCTCGGGAGAGAGCGAGTATCTCATCAACGGCGAGGCGTGCAGGCTGCGCGATATTCACGAGCTGTTTATGGATACGGGTCTCGGCCGTGACGGCTACTCGATGGTCGGTCAGGGCAGGATAGCCGATCTTGTCTCCGCCCGTTCCACTCAGCGCAGGGATATGCTCGAGGAGGCGGCGGGCATCTCGCACTTCCGCTATCGCCGTGCCGACGCAACAAGGCGGCTCGAGCAGGCGGAGGAGAATTTGGTAAGGCTCAGAGATATTCTCTCGGAGCTTGAGGGCAGAATCGGCCCGCTCAAAATTCAGAGCGAGAAAGCGATAAAATTCCTTGCTCTTGCCGACGAGAAGAAAACTCTCGAGATCGGCCTGTGGTTACATACGATAGATAAATCAAAGAACGGCCTGCGCGAGCAGGAGCACAAGCTCTCGGTTGCGACGGCGCAGTATGACGAGACGGAAACGAAGCTCGTTAAGCTCATCGAGGAGATAGAGGCCTCCATCAAGGAGGGGCAGGATATCACCCTTGAGATCGAGCGGCTGAGGTCTGCGATATCCGACAGCGAGGAGCAGGCGGCGGTCATCGACGGCAGGATAGCCGTTGAGCGCAACACCATCGAGCACAACCGCCAGACCGTCGAGCGCATCACCGCCGACATGGGCGACAGCGAGAAATTCGCGGCGGAGACCGACCGCAGGATAGAGCAGGCTCAGAACGAGGCGGCTCAAAAAGAAGCGCAGGCAGCCGAGAAACGCGAAGCCCTTGCGGCGGAGCTGCAAAAGCTCGGCGAGCTGCTCAGCCGCAACAGCGAGAACAGCGAGCAGGCAAAGGCTCTCGGCGACAAGGCCGCGGCCTCGGCAATGCAGCTTGCGGATATCAGGGTCGAGCGCTCGACAGCAGTTTCGGCGGCGAGAGAGCTTGCAGCCCGAATAGACGCGATAAACGAGGCAATGTCCTCCCGCAGCGACGCCCTCGAAACTCTCTCTGCGGAGAAAGCTTCCGCTGAGAACGCCCTGAGAAAGCTCAGGAACGAGGCGGCGGAGCACGAAAACGCCCTTGACGGCTACAGGATGATAATTGATTCCCGTGCGGGCAAGGTCGAGAAGCTCCGTAAGGAGCTGGAGGCGGCGAACCTCGACATATATCAGAAAAACGCAAGGATCAAAATGCTCGACGACCTCGAAAAGAACCTTGACGGCTACGCCGGCAGCGTTCAGAAGGTCATCAGAGAGTCCAAGAGGGGCGCTCTCAGGGGCATTCACGGCACTCTTTCACAGCTTATAACCGCAACGCCCGAGTACGCCGTGGCGATCGAAACGGCTCTCGGCGCGGCGATACAGAATATCGTCACCGACGACGAAAACGCCGCAAAAAGGGCGATAAATTACTTAAAAGAGAATCGGGCTGGCAGGGCGACCTTCCTGCCGCTTACCTCCGTCAAGGCGAGGCCGTTCACCGAGAACGGGCTTGCAAATTGCGAGGGCTTCGTCGATATGGCGGATAAGCTGCTCGATTTTGACCCGAAATATGCCGGCATCATCGGCTCCCTGCTCGGCAGGACGGCGGTGGTCGACAACATCGACAACGGCATAGCGATGGCAAAGAAATATTCCTATCGCTTCAAGATAGTTACCCTCGACGGTCAGGTGCTCAATGCGGGCGGCTCCATGACGGGCGGCTCCAGAGGCTCGGGCACGGGCTTCCTGAGCAGAATGACCGAGATCGAGGCGCTGCGCGAGACCGTGGCGGCTCTCGAAAAGCAGCTCGGCGACAGGCAGAGCGCCTACAAAACGCTCTCCGAGGAGGTCGCAAACGTCCAAGCGGAGCTTGAAGCCTCCGAAGCGGAGCTTATCAAGACCCAGGAGGCTATCATCAGAGCCGAGAGCGAGCTGAAGCTCGTCAGCGACAGATACGCCGCCGCAAGCGGTCAGATAGAGGAGCTTGAGAGCGAGAAATCCGCCGCCGCAGAGCGCATAAAAGAGGCGCACGCCGCGGAGCAGAGGGCTGATGAACGAATAGCTCAGCTTACCGCCGAGGGCGAGGAGCTTTCCGCGAAGATAAGCGAGCTTGACGAGCGCAGAGAAGAGATCGACAGGCTGCGTGAGGAATCCGCAGCGGTTCAGAATTCGCTGAACCTCGAGATAGTGGCTCTCCACAAGGATATCGAGGCGTGCAAGGAGACGATCCAAAGCTGCCTTGAGCAAAAAGAGACGTACAGCCGCCGCGCGGGCACTCTCTCCGACGAGATAGAGGCCATTCGTCTTAGCAATGAGCAGACCGAGGCGGGCATTCGCGAGCTTGAGCAGGAGGCGGCAGCTCTCAGGGAGAATGCCGTCAAGACCCGCGAGAAGATAGAGGAGCTTATCGGCAAGCGCTCCGGCGTCGAGGCTCAGAGCACGGCGCTGCGTTCAAAGGAGAGGGAGATGACCTCCGAGCGCGAGAAGCTCAGCGGCGAGGTCGCAAGGCTCGAGGAGCGCAAGGAATCGCTCCAAAGGGAGCTGGAGACAGCCCGCAACAAGCTCTATGACGAATATCAGCTCTCCCTGCGCGAGGCCGAGGAGGTCGGCGTGGTGCCCGAGGATATCCCGAAGGCGCAGCGCACTTTGCAGGAGATAAAGGGCAAGATAAGAGCCCTCGGCAGCGTCAATGTCGGCGCGGTCGAGGAATACAAAGAGGTATCCGAGCGATACGAATACATGAGCGGCCAGATAAGCGACATCGAGGAATCCAAGGCCGAGCTTGTCAAGCTCATCGACGAGCTGACGGGCAAGATGGCCGAGAGATTCAGGGAGCAGTTCAGGCGCATCAACAATAATTTCACCGAGACCTTCAAGGATCTTTTTGACGGCGGCAAGGCGGAGCTTGTGCTCGACGACCCGCAGGACGTGCTCGAATGCAATATCAACATCAGGGTGCAGCCCCCGGGCAAGAACGTGCAGAATATCGACCTGCTCTCCGGCGGCGAAAAGGGACTCTCGGCGATCGCGCTGCTCTTCGCTATCCTCAAGGTCACTCCCGCGCCGTTCTGCATCTTTGACGAGGTCGAGGCTGCGCTGGATGACGTCAACGTCACACGCTACGCCCAATATGTCAGGGGCATGACGGGCAGCACTCAGTTCATCCTCATCACCCACCGCCGAGGCACCATGGACGAGGCCGATATGCTCTACGGCGTCACCATGCAGGAGGAGGGCGTTTCAAAGCTGCTTGAGCTTAAAACTGCCGAAATGGCAAAAAAACTCGGGCTTGAATAACGGAATCCTTTGTGCTATAATAAACTTGGTTTAATATTAAATAAACTGTTTCAGGAGGAAGAAGAAAATGGCTAACCACGGAATCATCAATTACCCCGACGCTCAGCTTGTTACTAAGCAGCTTGACGCACTTATTAAGAAGCCTATCTATTCGATCAAGCCTGAAGCTCTTGAGAATTACTGCTCCGAGTATTTTGAGAAGAAGTGCCCGACCTCGAAGAAGATGATCGAGGAAGCAAAGCAGGTCATTCCCGGCGGCGTTCAGCACAACCTCGCTTTCAACTATCCGTTCCCCCTCGTCTTTACCAAGGCTGAGGGCGCATATCTCTATGATATCGACGGCAACAGATACTTTGACTTCCTGCAGGCGGGCGGCCCCACCGTTTTGGGCAGCAATCCCCCCGCAGTGCGTGAGAAGGTCATCGAGCTGCTCAACACCTGCGGCCCGTCCACCGGCCTTTTCCATGAGTATGAGTACAAACTCGGCAAGAAGATAGTCGACCTTATCCCCAATGTTGATATGTTCCGTATGCTCGGTTCGGGCACCGAGGCCTGCATGACCGCTATCCGTGTCGCTCGCCTTGCCACCGGCAAAAAGAAGATACTCAAGATGGGCGGCGCTTATCACGGCTGGAGCGATCAGCTCGGCTACGGCATCCGCATCCCCGGCACCAAGTGGACTCAGGCTCACGGCGTTCCCCGCTTCTGCTTCAAGGATACCGAGGAATTCTTCCCCGGCGACCTGAACGACCTTGAGAGAAAGCTCCGCGCAAACAGACTCAAGGGCGGCACCGCTGCCGTTATGCTCGAGCCCGTCGGCCCCGAGAGCGGCACCAGACCCGTTGACAAGAACTTCTGCAAGGGCGTTGAGACCCTTTGCCGCAAGTACGGCGCACTGCTTATATTCGATGAAGTCGTTACCGCATTCAGAGTCAGCATGAACGGCGCTCAGGGCTACTTCGGCGTTTCGCCCGACCTGACCGTATTCGGCAAGGTCGTCGCGGGCGGCTACCCCGGCGCAGGCGGACTCGGCGGTAAGAGAGAATACATGAAGTATCTCGGCGCAGGCCTTGACGGCTCGCAGAAGATACATAAGGCATTCTGCGGCGGCACCATGTCCGCTAACCCGCTCAGCTGCGTTGCCGGCTACACCATGCTCGAGGAGATGGAGAAGGCCGACGCCTGCTACAAGGCCGGTCTCATGGGCGACAGGATCACCGCAGGTCTCCAGGAGCTTATCAAGAAGCACGATCTTCCCTTCGTTGCATTTAACCAGGGCTCTATCTGCCATCTTGAGACCGTCGGCACCATGCACTTCTCCATCAATTGGAGCAAGCCTTGGACCATCCCCGGCGTGCTCAACGCTACCAACGCCCGCAAGAAGGAAATGGAGCACATGGGCGCTGCCTACATGGCAGAGGGCCTCGTAACGCTTGCAGGCAGCCGCCTCTACACCAGCGCTGCTTACACTCCTGAGATGATCGACGAAGCTCTCGCAGCCTTCGACAGAGTATTCTCAAATGTTACCTGCCTTGGCTGATAAGCCGAAAGGAAAACTATCATGGATGTTTTGACTGCTAAAAAGCTCGTTATCGAGGCGGGTGAGAAGCTGGTCGAGTCCGGCCTTATCGCAAGGACTTGGGGCAACGTGAGCTGCCGTGTGGATGACAAGACCTTTGTCATCACTCCGAGCGGCAAGCCCTATATCGGTCTTACCCCCGACGATATCGTTGAAGTTGCAATAGATTCCCTCGAATGGAGCGGCGGCGTCAAGCCGTCCTCCGAGAAGGGCATCCACGCAGAGGTCTATAAGGAATACCCCGAGGCGGGCTTCGTTATTCACACCCACCAGAAGGTCGCCTCCGTTATCAGTGCGCTCCGCAGCGGCATTGAGACCGTCACCGGCGAGGCAAAGAAGCTCATCGGCGACAGGATCCTCATCGGCTCATACGGCCTGCCCGGCACAAAGAAGCTGCGCAAGGGCGTCACGAAGGCGCTCAGGCTCAGCCCCTCAAAGGCTGTTATCATGGCTCACCACGGCGCTCTTTGCTTTGGCAGAGACAGCGCAGAGGCGTTCGCCGTGGCAGAGACGCTTGAAAAGCTCAGCACGGAGTACCTTCTGAACTCCGCAAAGGAGAAGCTCGGCATAAAAGCGGACAATTTAAATGACTTCTGTACGAAAATTGCAGATAGGATTACAAAATCCAAAAAAACTGTTGAAATTGATGAATCTTTGTTGTATAATAGTAGCTGCAACAGAGACGACGGAAAGATCACCCTCACCAATAAGGGCGACGGTTCCGTTGCGTCAATGGATCTCAAGACCGGCGAGGCTGACAAGGCACTTGCGCCGTCGGCGGACGCTCACCGCAGCGTTTACCTTGCCTACCCGTCATTCAATTATATAATCCACAACACTTCAAGCGAGGTCGCCGCAGTTTCAAGGCTCGGCAAGAATATGAAGCCCCTGCTTGATGACTTTGCTCAGATCTGCGGCCCCAAGGTCAAGATCGCAAGTATCGACAAATGCGCCAAGGCGCTCAAAGGCAAGAATGCCGTCCTCGTCAAGGATCTCGGCGCTCTTTGCTGCGGCGCTGTCGAGGGCGACGCTCAGGCGGTCGATATGATAATGAGCAAGAGCTGCCTTACCCTGCTGGGCACCAAGATATTCGGCAAGGCAAAGGCGATCAACCCTGTCGAGGCTCTGCTGATGAGAGTTGTTTATCTCACCAAGTACTCCAAACAGGCGTCTAAATAATTTGATCACTACCATCTTTTGTCCCCCCCGTTTTATACGAGAAAAATCCGAGGCTCCCCGCCTCGGCTTTTTCTTTTAAATTTTCCTTTCTGAATAGCGTGGGCACAGTATGACGTCTCACGGTGATTTGTTTTGAGCTAACAATATGAAAAAAGAACCGCAAAAGCGATTCCGAATAGATGAGTGAAATTTTCTGTTTCACAGAAAGTGAAATAAAATCCAATAGTCGCCGCAGCGATGTCACACGCAATAGCAACATAAACGATAAAGCTTGCCGAGATGATTAAACAAAAGAATGCGGAAATCGCCGCTGGAAAAGAACGACTTAAATCGGGACGAACGGTAAGGCAATTATTCAGACAACCGCCGCGGTTTTCCGCGGCGGTTGCTCGCTGTCTGTCGTGGTGGGAGGCTGTATGGATTAATTTTAATCCTGCGGGGTCACTGCGACGACGGTCTGACCGAATTCGTCGGTCTCCGGCTCGGTCTTTTCAACAAAGACATTCAGATAGACCTCGGTGCCGACGTCGTAGGCCTTATCAGCAAACGGCGCCATTTGGACGACCTCGTTATTGCGGTAGCTGCCCTCGTAGATCTCCTTTTTGATGCATTTGAAACCCAGCTCCGTCAGGCGTTTCTCCGCCTCGGCGTAGTCGTAGCCGACCACGCTCGGGAGCACGACCTGCTGCTTGCCCTTGCTGACATAGATGACGATCTCGGTGCCGGGCTGCACGAGGGTATCCGACTTGACGCTCTGCCCGACGATATAGCCCTCGGGCACCTTGTCGTCATAGACATCCTCTGAGACGAGCTTGAAATTCTGCGTGAATACGGGATTCACAAGCACGTCAACGGCGCTCTTATTGATGAAATCGGGCACGGCTATCGGCTCCTGATTTGATTGAGTGACCGTAACATTGCCGCTGTTCTGGTTAAAATTGAATTTGAAAGTATCTTTAAATACTGTGAACGCAAGGATTATAAATATCGCGAGACCGACTACGATGCAAAGAGCTGCGGAGACTATTATCGTCGGCACTCCGTCGCCGTTCTTTTTGGGGGAGGGCTTATTCTCGGGCGCGGGTCTCTTCTCCGGCTGCCTTGCGGGCTCGGGTCGGGGCTGCTTCTGCGCCTGCTCGGCTCGCTGATACTGCCCGCTCGCCGCCGTTGCCACGGGCGAAGCCGACAGCTCGGCTCTGAGCTGCTCGACCGTCCTTGTTCTGTCCTCAGGCAGAATTTGTAAGGCGTTGATGAGGCCGTTTATGACATAGGCGGGCAGCGCCTCGGCAAATTTGCCGGGCACCATGAGCCTGTCGTTCGTCATGCGCTCCTTTGCGGAGATAGGGTCGCTGCCGATAAGGGTGCGATAAAGCACAGCCGCAAAGGCATAGATATCCGTCCAAGTGCCTTGCCTGCCGTCAAGCCCGTATTGCTCGATGGCGGCGTATCCGTCGAAAAGCTGGCTGTTCAGCTCGCTGCGGGCGGTCCTCGCCGCACCGATGCAAAAGCCCGTTATCTTTATCTTGCCGTCGCCGCCGATTATCAGCGTCGAGGGCGAGATGCCGCGGTGGATTATGCCCGCCGAGTGCAGCGTGCCGAGAGTTGAGAGCAGCGGCATGAGCAGCTGCCTTGCCTTCTCCCAGGGCACATAGCCGAGCTTGTTTCTGAGCAGGAAATCACGCAGGGATATCCCCTCGAAATGGTCGTATATCGCATAAGAGGTGTTGTAATCCTCAACGACTGCGTTGACGCTTATCAGCGCCGAGAGACCCTTGAGCCTTGCGAGCTTAGTCCAAAGCTCCTCAAAGCTGCGGCGCAGCTCTGCGAAGGTGGCTTCGCTGCCGGGCATCACCTGTAAATTCAGGTTGGAGGTAGTCCTCGTCGTGAACGAATCGGGGATAAATTCGCGGAGCTTCACCGCCTTTTTCTCCTTGAGATCCCAGCCGATATAGGTGGCGCCCTCGCCGTTATACTCGAGCATTTTGCCCACAAGATAACGGTTGGCGACGAGAGTCCTCACCGGCAGATAAGGCGATATCTGAGCGGAATCGACATGGTAGCCGCAGTAGGGGCAGATCTTCTCATCACCTATCTCCCGCATACAGCTCATACACAGATTGTCGGAACTGATCATTTACAGCTCTCCTTTTTGAATAGAATAAACCATTAAAAATAATAGCAAAAAAAGCCGGGTTTGTCAATCTTGGTGACAGCATTGTAACCTTTTCGGGCGAACACTTCGGGCAAATCGGATAAAATATATATTTTCGCAGGGATTTTCTCTTGAAAAAGCGGCGCACTGTTGTTATAATTATTTTGATTATAGGAAGGAGGCTTACTCGATATGGCTAAATCAGAAAACAGCATACCGCTCTACCTTTTCCACGAGGGCACGAACGCAAAGGCATATGAATACCTCGGCGCTCACCCCGTTGACGGCGGAGTTTGCTTCAGAGTATGGGCTCCGAACGTGCAGTGGGCAGGCGTTGCGGGCGACTTCAACGGCTGGCAGCCCGACAAAGCCCCGATGACTAAAATAAGCTCCGGGGTGTGGGAATGCTTCGTTGACGGCGTTAACCGCTACGACGCCTATAAATATTACTTCCGCACGGCGGACGGCAGGGAATTCTACAAGAGCGATCCCTTTGCTTTCCACTGTGAGACAAGACCCGGCACGGCATCCAAATACTACGGCGAGCTTGACTTTGACTGGAGCGATAAGGGCTGGCTGCGTAAGCGCAAAAAGGCCGATATCTATTCCTCGCCGATGAATATATACGAGGTCCACGCAGGCTCATGGCAGCTCTATGACGACGGCAACCCGCTCTCTTACCGTGACTTGGCGGACAGGCTTATTCCGTATGTCAAGGATATGGGCTACACCCACATCGAGCTGCTCCCCGTCATGGAGTATCCCTTTGACGGTTCGTGGGGCTATCAGGTCACGGGCTATTTCGCCCCGACCTCCCGCTACGGCACACCCGAGGACTTCGCATACTTCGTGAACGCCGCCCACAACGCCGGCATAGGCGTTATCCTCGACTGGGTGCCCGCTCACTTCCCAAAGGACACCTACGGTCTGTATGAATTCGACGGCGGCGCCTGCTACGAATACGCCGACCCGCGCAAGGGCGAGCATCTGCAATGGGGCACAAGGGTCTTTGACTACGGCAAGCCCGAGGTGCAGAGCTTCCTCGTCTCGAGCGCAATGTTTTGGATAAGCGAATACCATATCGACGGGCTGAGGGTGGACGCCGTTGCCTCCATGCTCTATCTCGATTACGGCAGGGACGACGGCAACTGGATACCGAACTGCCACGGCGGCAGGGAGAATCTCGAGGCAGTTGCATTCCTCAAGAAGCTCAACGAATCCGTCTTTCGCGAGCACGGCGACGTGCTGATGATAGCGGAGGAGAGCACCGCGTGGCCGATGGTCTCCCGCCCGACCTATCTCGGCGGCCTCGGTTTCAACTTCAAGTGGAATATGGGCTGGATGAACGACTGCCTGCGCTACTTCTCCCTCGACGGGCTGGCAAGGAAATTCAACCACGACTGCCTGACCTTCTCTTTCTTCTACGCCTTCTCCGAGAATTTCGTCCTGCCTATCTCGCACGACGAGGTAGTCCACGGCAAATGCTCGCTGATAAATAAAATGCCCGGCACCTATGAGGAGAAATTCGCCGGTGTGCGCTCTTTCCTCGGCTATATGATGTCTCACCCGGGCAAGAAGCTGCTCTTCATGGGCTGCGAATTCGGTCAGTTCATCGAGTGGAATTACAAGCAGCAGCTCGACTGGCTCCTGCTCGACTATGAGGCGCACAGGCAGCTCAAGAGCTATGTGAGCGCCCTCAACAAATTCTACCTCGCCAACTCCCCGCTCTGGGAGATAGACTACAGCTGGGAGGGCTTCAGCTGGATAGTCAGCGACGACAGCTCCAACTCCGTCGTAGCCTATATCAGGCGCGACAAGAAGGAGAACGAGCTTATCGCCCTTTGCAATTTTACGAGCGTGACAAGGCAGAAATACCGCATAGGCGTGCCGAAGCCCGGCACCTACAGAGTGGTGTTCAGCTCGGCTCTGCCGGAATTCGGCGGCAAGGGCGAGAGCACCGCCGGCTCGGTCAGGGCGAAGAAAAAACCGATGCACGGATACGAATACAGTATTGAACTCGATATCGAGGGATTGAGCTGTATGTATATAAAGAATACTTCCCGCAAAAAAGATAAATAAGGAGGAATTTGTATGGCAATCAAACCCGAATGCATAGCGATGCTTCTTGCGGGCGGCCAGGGCAGCCGCCTGGGTATCCTTACCAAAAAAATAGCTAAACCCGCCGTTCCCTACGGCGGCAAATACCGCATAATCGACTTTCCTCTTTCCAACTGCGTCAACTCCGGCATCTACACCGTCGGCGTGCTCACACAGTATCAGCCGCTTGAGCTGAACGACTACATCGGCAACGGCCAGCCTTGGGATCTCGACCGCGCAAACGGCGGAGTCCACATCCTCTCCCCCTATCAGCAGATAAAGGGCACCGAGTGGTATAAGGGCACGGCGAACGCCATCTATCAGAATATCAACTTCATCGAGAGATATGACCCCGAATATGTGCTCGTGCTCTCTGGCGACCACATCTACAAGATGGATTACTCCAAGATGATAGATTATCACAAGAAGCAGGACGCCGCCTGCACCATTGCAATGCTCGAGGTGCCGTGGGAGGAGGCGAGCCGCTTCGGCCTGATGATAGTCAACGACGACGGCTCCATCAAGGAATTTGAGGAGAAGCCGAAGAACCCGAGGAGCAACAAGGCCTCCATGGGCGTTTATGTATTCAGCTGGAAGAAGCTGAAGAAATATCTTGTCGAGGACGAGGCAAACCCGAATTCAAGCAACGACTTCGGCCACGACCTTATCCCCGCGATGCACAATAACGGCGAGAGGCTCTTTGCCTATCAGTTCGACGGCTATTGGAAGGACGTCGGCACTATAGACAGCCTCTGGGACGCAAACCTCGACCTGCTCAATCCGAAGGTCGACCTCGACCTTGACGACGACAGCTGGAAGATATACTCCCGCTCGCCCGCCGCAGCGCCGCATTATATCGGCTCAGAGGCGAAGGTCGAGAATTCGATGATAACCGAGGGCTGCGAGATAGACGGCGAAATTGATTATTCCGTGCTCTTTGCGAACGTCACCGTCGAGGAGGGCGCAGAGGTCACTTATTCGATCGTAATGCCCGGCACGGTGGTCAAAAAGGGTGCGAAGGTTCGCTACTCGATAGTGGCGGAGAACGCCGTGATAGACGAGGGCGCTCGGGTCGGCGAGAAGCCGGAGAATATGGCCGATATCAAGGATTGGGGCGTTACCGTCATAGGCAGCGGCGTCCATATCGGCAAGGGTGCAAAGGTCGAGCCTAAAGTGATGGCCGACAGCGACGTAGGAGGTGCGGAATAATGGCGACAAATAACGTACTCGGCATAATTTTTTCCAACGCTTACGATGAAGTGCTCCCCGAGCTTACAGCTCTGAGGACTATGGGCTCAGTCCCGTTTGCGGGTCGCTATCGCCTGATAGATTTCCCGCTCTCAAACATGGTCGACGCAGGCATCACCAAGGTCGGCGTCATTACCAAGAGCAATTACCGCTCGCTGATGGATCATCTCGGCACGGGCAAGCCGTGGGATCTCTCCCGCAAGAGGGAGGGCATGACCCTGCTGCCCCCGTTCAACACCCCTGAATCCGGTATGTTCAGAGGCAAGCTCGACGCCCTTTACGGCAGCATTGATTATATCAGCCGCTCCGATAAGGAATTCGTCCTGCTCACCGACTGCAACGTCGTCTGCTCGATAGATTATGAGGATATGCTCGCCGAGCACATCGCCAACAATGCGGATATCACCGTCGCCTACGCCAAGGGCCTGCCCCCGAGAGTCAAGAATTCCACCGAATTCTTAATCGATAAGAACGGCAAGGTCACGGGTGAGACCCTGGTCGATTGCTACAGCAGCAGCGTGAATTATTCGCTGAAGATAATGCTGATAAGGCGCACCCTGCTCGAGCGCTTCCTCCATGAATCAAGGACAAGCGGCAGGGATGATTTCGAGTCCATCCTGCCCCGCAATATAAGCCTGCTCAACGTCCATGCCTATGAGCAGAAGGGCTTCGTCAGGGTACTCGAATCCCTGAGAAGCTACTATGACATCAGCCTCGAGCTGCTCAAATCCGAGAACAGAAAGGCGCTCTTCACCCCCGACAGGCCCGTATTCACCAAGGTCAGGGATCAGATACCCGCCATCTACGGTATCGGCGCCGACGTCTCAAATTCACTCATCGCCGACGGCTGCCGCATTGACGGCACGGTGGAGAACAGCATTCTCTTCCGCGGCGTTACCGTCGCCAAGGGCGCTGTGGTGAGGAACTCCATCGTTATGCAAAGCTCATATATCGGCGAGGGCGCCAAGGTCGAGAGCGTTATCACGGATAAATCCGTGGTCGTCAAATCCGGCAGGACTCTCTGCGGCGCGCCCACCTTCCCCGTTTATATCGGCAAAGGCATAGTTATCTGAGAAAGTGTGATTTCCTATGGCTCTGAAAGACAAAAAACAATTGCAGAATATTCTGACCGGCGTTGTGGTTGCTCTGGCGCTGATCCTGCTGCTCGTCGTCATCCTCGTTAAGACGGGGGTATTCAACAGCAGCGAAAAAACAACCGCCGAGGAGACGGTCATCGACACCGCCGTGGTCATTGCGAGCGAAACGCAGGAGAACGGCGAGGTGACATATTACACCGTTTTCTCCCGCTACGCGAGACCCAAGATCTCGTCAAATCACGTTTACCCGACCAAAAAGACTACCGCTCACTCCTCGACCGTCGCTTATGTTGAAGTGACCGAGGTCGAGTATGAGACGGACGCCGAGGGCAACCGCGTGCTCGACGAGAACGGCCAGCCCGTCACCAAGGTGGTGAGGTACACCGTCCCCGCGGACAGCACCGTCCTTGAGGAGACGACCACCAAATATGTGCAGCGCACCGAGTATCGGGTCGTGACCGACCCCGTGCTCCACAGGCCGAAGAAGGGTAGGGACGGCAACGTCATAACCGAGGTCGTGACCCTTGACCCGCCCCGCACCGAGAAGCCCGATATCTGGAGCGAAAGCGTTGAGCCGGGCACGGTGACCGAGGACGGCAGACCCGATATCGACCTTAACGGCGGCCTTGTGCGCGACGACGCGCTCGCTCAGTCCATCGTCTCGGCGATAAACTCCGACCGTGAGGCTGCGGGATTGGCTCCTCTCAGCGACTCCACCAAGCTCAAGGGCATGGCTAGAGCGAGGAGCAAGGCAGTTGCCCGCCCCGATTTGTTCGGCAGCTACAGCGTCTCCGGCATGGTCTATGAATTCAAGACCTCTTACGGCGGCAAGGCTCTCTACGGCGACGTGGCGGCCTCCGCCAGCGGCAGCGCAATGAGCGAGAGCGTCAGCTCCGTCGGCGTCGGCGTTGTCAAATATATGGATACATATTATACTACGGTTATTTTTGAATAATGAACGCAACGAAAGGAAGACACGAAATGAAAGTTCTTTATGTTTCAAGTGAGGCGCTGCCCTTTGCCGCAAGCGGCGGGTTAGCGGATGTTGCCGGCTCGTTGCCCGGCGCTCTGACAAGGCGCAGGACCCCGTGCAGAGTCATCATGCCTCTCTACGGCTGCGTGACAGCCGACCAGAGAGCCTCCATGCGCTTTATCACCAGCATCATGGTGCCCGTATCATGGCGCAGGCAGTATTGCGGCATATTCGAGACCAAATACAACGGTGTCACCTATTATCTGCTCGACAATGAGTATTATTTCAAGCGTGACACACTCTACGGCCACTATGACGACGGTGAGAGATTCGCTTTCTTCTCAAGAGCCGTGCTCGAAGCGCTGCCCTACCTCGACTTCAAGCCCGACATCATCCACTGCAACGATTGGCAGTCGGCTCTCGTGCCGGTCTATTACTCCACCATGTACGCCAACCGTGAGGGATACGCAGGCATAAAGACTATTTTCACAATTCACAATATCCAGTATCAGGGCATCTACGGCAAGGATATCCTCGGCGATGTTTTCGGCCTCGGCGAGGAGCACGCCTCCCTCGTTGAATTCGGCGACTGCATCAATCTGATGAAGGGCGGCATCGAATGCGCCGACAGAGTGACCACCGTCAGCAACACCTACGCCGGCGAGATACTCGATCCCTGGTTCAGCCACGGGCTTCACCCCATCCTGCTCGAGCGCAGCTACAAGCTCAGCGGCATACTCAACGGCATTGACACCAAGAGCTACGACCCCGAAACGGATAAGGATATCTTCTATAATTTCTCCGCAAAATCGCCCGAGAATAAGGCCAAGGACAAAGCCGCCTTACAGGAGCTTTTCGGCCTGCCCGTCAATGCGGATACCCCGCTCATCGGCATCGTCTCCCGCCTCGTCGCCCACAAGGGCTTCGACCTGATAAAGAGGGTCATGTGGGATCTCGTCGCCTCGACCGATATGCAGCTCGTTGTGCTCGGCTCAGGCGATTGGGAGTATGAATCCTTCTTCAAGGAGCTTGCGGCGGCGTTCCCCGGTAAGGTCGGCGTGCGCCTCGGCTTCATACCCGACATGGCGAGGAAGATCTACGCCGGCAGCGATATGTTCCTCATGCCGTCCAAGAGCGAACCATGCGGCCTGTCACAGATGGTGGCGCTGCGCTACGGCTCGATCCCCATCGTCAGGGAGACCGGCGGCCTCAAGGATACCATCACCGACAGCGGCGACGGCCAGGGCAACGGCTTCACCTTTAAGAGCTACGACGCATACGATATGCTCGACGCGATCCACCGCGCCCTCGCGGCTTATTATGACAAGAAGCACTGGAGCACTCTCGTCACCAGAGCCCTCAAATGCGACAACAGCTGGGGACGCTCCGCAAGAGAATACATCAAGCTCTATCAGTCGCTTTGATATAACAAAAAAGAGGGACTGTATCCACGGTACAGTCCCTTTTATTATTTTACATATTCATACGGTATCGGCGGCGTATACTCCGCCATGTGCTTAAAGATTAGCTGCTCCGCAGCCTTGACCAGCGTTTCGAGCGGCTTCGGCGGGGGAGTTTCCTCCGCGGGGCGCTTCGCCTTGGTCGGCTTGATGCATTCGTCGAGGGTCTGCGAGATAAGCTCCAAAAACAGCGGGTTGCAATAAAGCTCGCCGTCCGAATAGGCTCTGCCTGCCCAATTTTTGGGCAGCCTGCCCGCCTCCGCCTCAAGAAGTATGATGCGGTAGGCTTCAAGGATTATCAGCCTGTCAAAGTCGAATCCGTAATCCCTCGTGCCGCCGGAGAGGTGGTCGCGGAGCATCAGCGCAGCCTTGAGCATAGTGCCGCTGCCGGCTTTTTCGTCATCGACGCTTTTCTCCATGAGCAGCGAGAGCCTGCTGCTGCCCGTGCGGTCGGCGCTCCTGCCGAGCAGATAATCGCAGGTGACGCCGTAATAATCGGCCGCCTTTATCAGGAAGCTGTGGCCGCACTCCCTTATCCCTTTTTCATAGTGCGACAGCAGCGCCTGAGATATACCGAGGCCCGCCGCGGCGTCCTTTTGGCTCAGGCCCCGCTCCTTGCGAAGCTCACTGAGTATCACGGGGAAGCTCTTTTCCATATTATCAACTCCTGTCGATTGACTATTCGTTATAAATACAACCTAAATTATACAGAATTTAATACAATTTGTATATTCGCAGAATATCTAAAATTTCACCCGTTTTTTTGGAGGAAAAATGAAAAGCTACACCGTCTACCTGATAAGACACGGCATGACCGACGAGGGCGGCGAGGGCAGATACATCGGCCACACCGACGTCCCCCTGAGCGAGGAGGGCAGGCAGCAGCTCATTCGGCTTAAAGATGAGCTGGTCTATCCCCCCGTCAGCGCCGTATTCACAAGCCCGCTCTCAAGATGCACAGAGACCGCGGCAATCCTCTACCCCGAGAATAAGGCGATCGCCATCGACGGGCTGATAGAGTATGACTTCGGCGAATTTGAGAATAAGACCGCCGAGGAGCTGAAAAAAAGCCCCGTATTCCCCAAATGGCTCGCGGGCGAGGCCGACCCGCCCTTCGGCGAGAGCAACGCCGCCTTTGCAAAGCGTGTCTGCGGCTCGTTTGAAAAGATACTCGAGGGTCTGATGAAGACCGGCACGACCGACGCCGCCATCATCACCCACGGCGGAGTTATCATGGCTCTGCTCGCCGCCTACGGCATCCCCGAGCTGCCCATGCACGAGTGGCGCACCGATAACGGCTGCGGCTTCACCCTCAAGGTCAACGTCGGTCTCTGGATGAGGGGCAAAAAGATAGAGGTTTTCAGCGAATTCCCCTATGAGCGGGACGATGATTGGGACGAGTAATAACACTACGGAGGTCAATATGAAAACTTTCACTGTCGAAAAGGACGGCTTCCGCCTCGGCGGCGAGCCCTTCAGAGTTATATCGGGCGCTATCCACTATTTCAGAGTGCCCCGCGAATACTGGCGCGACCGCCTCATCAAGCTCAAGGCCTGCGGCTTCAACACCGTCGAGACCTATGTCGCATGGAATATGCACGAGCCGAGGGAGGGCGAATTCGACTACTCGGATATGCTGGATATCGAGGATTTCCTCGCGACGGCTGCGGAGCTTGGGCTTTATGCCATCGTGCGCCCCGGCCCCTACATCTGCTCCGAGTGGGAGTTCGGCGGGCTGCCCTGGTGGCTGCTCAAAAATGACGGCATCCGCCTGCGCTGCATGGAGCCCGACTATATCGCCGCCGTCGACCGCTTTTTTGACTCGCTCATCCCCCGCATCGCCGCTCATCAGATAACCGAGGGCGGCAACGTGATACTCGTGCAGGTCGAGAATGAATACGGCAGCTACGGCGACGACAGCGAATATATCCGTTACCTCGCCGACGGGCTCCGCAGACGAGGGATAAACGTGCCCCTCTTCACCTCCGACGGCACGAATAAACAGATGCTCACCGGCGGCACCGTGCCCGAGATATTCAAGACCGCAAACTTCGGCTCGAGAGCCGAGGAGCAGTTCGCCGCCCTGCGTGAATATCAGCCCGACGGCCCGCTGATGTGCACCGAATTCTGGAACGGCTGGTTTGACCACTGGACGGAGGAGCACCACCACCGCTCCGGCGACGACGCGGCGGCGAGCCTCGACGATATCCTCGCTCACGGCGGGAATGTGTCGGCATATATGTTCCACGGCGGTACGAATTTCGGCTTCATGAACGGCGCAAACTGCTTTGACAAATATGAGCCTACCGTCTCGAGCTATGACGACGACGCCCCCGTCAACGAATGCGGCGACCTGACCGATAAATACTTCCGCTTCCGTGAAGTGATATCCAAATACGCCCCGATACCCGATGTCGAGCTGCCCGCAGCCGTTAAGAAAAAGAAATACGGCAAGTTTGAATTCACCGCCTGCCGCCGCCTCTTTGACTGCCTTGACAAGCTCTCCGCCCCCGTTGAGACGGTCTGCCCCCTGCCGATGGAGAAGCTCGGGCAGGGCTACGGCTTCATCCTCTACCGCACCGAGGTAAGAGGACCGAGGGAGACTCAGAATGTCCGCATTCAGGAGCCCCGCGACAGAGCCTATATCTATAAGAACGACGAGCTGCTCGGCGTTCAGTACCGCAACGACAAGGAGCCTGCCGTTTCGACCGATATCCCCGCCGAGGGCGCGACACTCTCTGTGCTGGTCGAGAATATGGGCAGGGTCAATTACGGTGCATATCTCAAAGATCCCAAGGGTGTGACCGAGGGCATCGGCTTCGGCTGGAACTTCATCTATCATTGGCAGACCTATCCGCTGCCGCTGGACGATCTCTCCGCCGTCGATTTCATCGAGCAGAAGCCCGTCTTTGACTCGACCCCGCTGCTGCTCAGAGCCGAGATTGACATTGACGAATGCTGCGACACCTTTGTTAAGCTCCCCGGCTTTAAAAAAGGCATGATATTCATTAACGGCCGTGCGCTCTCGAGATATTGGGAGGTCGGCCCGCAGCGCTCCGCCTATCTGCCCGCCCCGTTCCTCAAAAAGGGCAAAAACGAGTTTATAGTGCTTGAGCTTGAGGGCTTTGACGAGGCGAGCGTTATCCTTGACGGCGAGCCCGACCTCGGCTGAGGCTGAAAATACAACAAAAATCGGCAGGCAAAAAAGCCTGCCGATTTTTTATTCAAAAACTCCTCATTCCGTTTGCGGGGCGACGTACGCCGAGGCAAGCGGAGCAGAAAAAAAGCAAAATACAACATACGGGGCACATTCTTCGGGAGTGATCTAACAGATCGAGCCAAGATCCGTTATGAGAGACCGAAATGTGCCCCGATGCGTCCTGAGCCGGTTTGTCTCAGTGTTGCGAGTGTGCCCGAGAGTTTGGCTTCTCTCGGGCACGCTGCGCACAGACCGTACATTTTGTTTTGCAAAATGTGACGTTATAAAACCCGGGGCAGGCGGTGAAGCGGGAAAGAGTGAGACCGCTCCGCCCACCCTGAGGCATTGGTGAATTTATTGCCGTCCCGTAATGCTTTATTTTATCCTCTCATTATATACAACACATGAGGACGGCAAAATGAGGACAAAATTCTGAAAAAAATTTTAAAAAATTCCAAAAAAATTTTTTCGCACCCAAATATTAGAGCGCCGACGGGTAAAATGTGCAATAGTTTAGCGGATAAGGTCGGACAAAACGGCTCGATTTTTTGCGTTTTTATATAGAATTCGCCGCTCGAAAAAACGCCACTCCGACACGATAAAGCGAAGCCCCGCACGGCCTTTGACCGCACAGGGCTTTAATTAATTACAGTAAAATATTATAAGTGCACTCAGTCCTCGTCGATAAAGCTCTTGATGACCTTCAGGCGCGAGAATTCCTCTCTGTCCTTCTCATCGAGGGCGGAGGTTATCGTCTTGACCTGCTCCTCAAAGCGGGGGATGATGATATTCTTCAGCGCGTTTGCCCGCTTCTGAGCCTTTTTGATGCCCGTTGCGAGGCGATAGACGCTGTTCTCGGTCTGGGCAAGCTCCGCCGTGAGCTGCTTTACCTCATTGAAGCGGCGGTATGCCTCGTCGAGCTTCGCCGTAGTCCTGCGGAAGCCGAAATAGTTATCCGTCGGCACGGGGTCGAGCGAAACGGTCGGTATCTCAACGCCCATAACGCTGCGTGAGGATATCGTGAGGCCGTTCTCCACGGGCACAAAGGCGGCGAATTCGTCCACGATACCCATGCTCATATTGGCCTCCTCGAGCGCCTGATAAGCGACGCGGTAGCTCTCGGCTATCCTGCTGCGGATATCGGCGGCGCTGTCGATAAGCCCCATCGTCTCACGTATGAGGATATTTCTCTTGCGGTCAAGCAGGTCGTAGCCGACCTTTGCAAGCTCAAGGGATTTTTTAATTTTCATCAAATTGCCCTTAGTGGGCGACACCCTGGCAGCCATGCTCAGACTCCTTAGTCTTTCTTTTTATAGTACTTCTCGATGAGGTCGCTGCTGACCCTGTCAAGCTCGCTCTCGGGCAGTATCCTCAACATCTCCCAGCCGAGGTCGAGAGTTTCGTCTATCGAGCGATTCTCGTTCATACCCTGGCGCAGGAAGCGGTTCTCGAATTCCCTGCCGAATTTAAGATAGAGCTTGTCGGTCTCGGACAGCTCATCCTCGCCGATGACGGACGCGAGTGAAACGGCGTCCTGCACCTTGGCGTAGGCGGCGAAAAGCTGGTTTGCGAGGGCGGGGTGATCCTCCCTCGTGAAGCCCTCGCCGATGCCGTCCTTCATCAGCCTCGAAAGGCTGGGCAGCACACTGACTGGCGGATAGATGCCCTCGCCGTCAAGCGCACGGTCGAGGACTATCTGCCCCTCGGTGATATAGCCCGTAAGGTCGGGCACGGGGTGGGTAATATCGTCGTTGGGCATGGTGAGGATAGGTATCTGAGTGACCGAGCCCTCGCAGCCCTTTATCATGCCCGCCCGCTCATAGAGCGAGGCAAGGGTGGAGTAAAGGTAGCCCGGGTAGCCCTTCCTGCCCGGGATCTCGCCCTTGGAGGAGCTGAATTCACGCAGCGCCTCGCAGTAGGACGACATATCCGTCATAACGACGAGGATATGCATATTCTTCTCAAACGCCAGATATTCCGCAGCCGTTAGGGCGCAGAGGGGCGTTATCGTCCTCTCGATTATCGGGTCATCCGAGAGATTGAGAAACATCACGACCCTTGAGAGCACGCCCGACTCCTCAAATGAGCGGCGGAAGAAATCGGCGACATCGTTCTTGACGCCCATTGCGGCGAAAACGACCGCGAAATTCTTCTCGGAGGCGCCCGTTATCTTTGCCTGGCGGACTATCTGCACCGCAAGCTCATTATGCTTCATGCCGTAGCCCGAGAATATCGGCAGCTTCTGACCCCTGATGAGGGTCGAGAGGGCGTCTATCGACGATATGCCGGTGCATATGTAGTTCCTCGGGTATATCCTCGAGACGGGGTTTATCGCCGAGCCGTTGATGTCGGCGGTCTTCTCGGGGTAAATCTCGCCGAAGCCGTCGATGGGTCTGCCCGTGCCGTCGAACACCCTGCCGAGCATCTCGCCCGAGAGCGCCAGCTCCATCGGCCTGCCTGTGGGCACGGTGGCGGTGTTGGTCAGCGAAAGCCCCTTGGTGCCCTCAAAGACCTGCGCCACTACACGCTCGCCGTCGATCTTGATTATCCTGCCCCTGCGGCGTTCGCCGTTTGTGACGTTGAATTCAACGACCTCCTCGTAGCCTGCGTTCTTAACGCCGTCGAGCACCACGAGCGAGCCGGATATTTCGTTAAGTCCGATATATTCTTTAATCATAAATCAAAACCCTTTTTATTTTGCCGAAAGTGAGGCGATGACCGAATCGATCTCGGCAATATATTCGTCAAACATATCAAGCCTGTCGTTGGGAATGTCATACTTCATCTTGATCAGCTTCTCGAGCAGCCCAGATTTGGATATGCCGCCGACGGGCTTGCCCTCGGCTATGAGCGCCTTGCCCTTCTCATAGAGGTGAAGTATCGTTTTCATCATCAGGAACTGCTTCTCGAGCGGCACATAGGTGTCGTCCTGATGATAGGCGTTCTGCTGGAGGAAGCCGACCCTGACCACGCGGGCAACGTCGATAACGAGCCTCTGATCGTCGGGCAGCACGTCTGCGCCGATGAGCTTGACTATCTCCATTAGCTTGCTCTCCTCGTGGAGGAGTGAAAGCAGCTGCTGCCTGTATTCCATAAACGACATATCGACATTGTCGTTGTAGTAGTCGGCAAGGTCGGTGTCGTATTCGCTGTAGCTGTCAGTCCAGTTGATGGCGGGGTAATGCCTTGCGTAGGCGAGCGACTTGTCGAGCGCCCAGAACACACGGGTGAAGCGCTTTGTATTCTGAGTGACGGGTTCGGAGAAATCCGAGCCTTGCGGTGAGACCGCGCCTATGACCGTGACGGAGCCTTCGCTGCCGCCCAAGGTCTGCACCCTGCCCGCTCTCTCATAAAAAGCGGCGAGACGCGAGGGCAGATAGGCGGGGAAGCCCTCCTCGGCGGGCATTTCCTCAAGCCTGCCGGATATCTCTCTGAGCGCCTCAGCCCAGCGGGAGGTGGAGTCCGCCATCATTGCGACGGCGTAGCCCATATCTCTGTAATACTCCGCAAGGGTGATGCCCGTGTATATCGAAGCCTCTCTTGCCGCGACGGGCATATTGGAGGTGTTGGCTATGAGCACCGTCCTGTCGGTCAGCTTCCTGCCCGTTCTCGGGTCAATAAGCTCGCCGAATTCGTCGAGCACCTGAGTCATTTCATTGCCGCGCTCGCCGCAGCCGACATAGATAATTATATCCGCGTCGCACCACTTCGCGAGCTGGTGCTGAGTCATGGTCTTGCCCGTGCCGAAGCCGCCGGGGATAGCCGCCGTGCCGCCCTTGGCGACGGGGAGCAGGGTGTCAATGACCCTCTGACCCGTTATCAGCGGCACCGTGCAGGGCAGGCGCTTTGATATCGGGCGGGGAGTTCTTATCGGCCACTTGCTGCAAAGAGTGAGCGTGTGGACTTTACCGCTCTCATCGGTAAGCTCGATTATCTTTGAATTCACCGTGTAATGACCGCTCTCGGCGGCGTAGGTGACCTTGCCGCTCACACCGGGCGGCACCATTACTTTATGGGTTATCGACGGCGTTTCGGGGCAGGTGGCGTAGACCTCGCCCTCGCCGAGCGTGTCGCCGACCTTGGCGGTGACGGTGACATCCCAGAGCGTATCCGGGTCGATGCCGTCAGCCGTGCAGCCCCTTGCGATGAATGAGCCGCTCTGCTCCGATATCTTACGCAGCGGGCGCTGAATGCCGTCGTATATATTTTTGATTATACCGGGTCCGAGTGTGACGGACATTGCGCTGCCCGTGCCAACCACCGGCTCGCCCGGCTTCAAACCCGTCGTGACCTCATAGACCTGGATGGTGGTCAGGTCGTCGTCTATCGAGATGACCTCGCCGACCAGCCTCTCATTGCCGACATAGACCATCTCCTGCATGGAGAAATCCTTTGAGGCAACGGTGACGACAGGGCCGTTTATACCGAAAATCGTGTTGGACATAATCCGCTCCTTTCCCCCTTACAGCCCCATGCTGATATACAGACCCGAGTTCTCCTCGAACCACTTGGTCTGCTGCTTCAGGCGGCTGTCGAGAGTATCGTCCACGAGCAGTGACTGCCCGTCGCTGCGCCCTTTAATCCCGCCGATGGCGATCGAAGCATCCTCTTTGACCTCTGCCGACGGGAATTCGGCGAGCAGAGCCGCTTGATACTTCATATCCTCCGGGCGCATGAGCAGCGTGAAGCTGCCGTCAAACTCGGCGGCTATACGCTTTGCGCTGCCGAGCAGGAACGCTTCATAATCCCCGCTCTCGGTGAATTTCTTCAGCCTCTCGGCAACGCCCGAGAGCACCTGCCGCTCGATCTCGCCCCTGCGGGCAAAGACCTGCTTGCGGTACTCGGCGGAGGTGTCGGAGATACGGCGACCCGCTTCGAGCTTCACACGGGCGGATCTGACCCGATAATATTCATCGGCCGATTTCTTGGCGGCAAGCTCCAACTGCCTCCTCTCCCCGGCAAGGATATCCAGGGTCTCGGCGTCGAGCTTCGCCTTCTTTTCATCGGCAACGTCGGTTATTGACTTTATAAATCCGTTTATCTTGCTTTGCTGGATCATTATCTCACCGCCTTAGATCTTAATTCCTATAGCTTCGTGGACATAGTGCATGACGTCGTCGGAGCATTTATCGTCCTTCGAGCCGGGCACGGTCACTACGAGCGGGCGGCTCCTGCCGAGCTTCAGCTCGTCAAGAGTCTGCCTGCAAGCCGAGGCAAGGCTCTCGGTGATAAGGATTATCCCGACCGTCTCATCCTCGATGCATTTCTTAATTTCGGCTTCAGCCTGCTCCGCCGTCTCGGCAAGCACGCCCTCAACTCCCGCGAGGCGCATACCCGTCAGGGCGTCGTGGCTGTCGCTTATCAGCATAAATCTCATGGCTTATTGGAGGGTCGGGAGGATCATCAGGAACGCGATGATGAAGCCGTAGATCGCGACCGCTTCGCCGAGGGCGACGAAGATCATTGCCTTACCGAAGGACTTGGGATCCTCTGCGACCGCGCCGATAGCCGCCGGTGCGCCGGAGGCAAGGGCGATACCTGCGCCGATAGCTGCAAGGCCGATAGCAAGCGCCGCGCCGATGAAGCTCAGACCCTGGGCGATGCCGCCGTCGGAATCGCCGCTGTCGTCCGCTTTGGCAGCTTCCATATCGGTAACCACCGCGTCGGAAGGAGATGCAGCGACCTCGTTGTTATCCGCAAAGGCGACCGCCATGCAGGAGAAGCAGATGATGAGCGAAAGGGCGAGCACGAGCACATGCCTGCCGAAAGCCTTTTTGCCGCTGTGGGTCTTATCCATGCAGCGTATTGCGGCAACGACTGCGAGCACAAGGGCGAGAAGGGGGAGAATAACGCAAAGAGCAATAGTTAAAGCTGACATTTCAAAAATCTCCTTTATGTTTGATTATTTATCATCGCCGATTTTAACGGGATTGAAAGGAATTCCGTCGCCGTCGTAGAATCGGCTGAATATTTCGTAGAAGTTAAGTCTCAATACCTGAATGCCGACCAGCAGACCCTCAAGGGCAATGACAAAGATGTTGCCGAAGGTCATTATGATGACCGAGCCGACTCCGCTGCCGACTATGCCGGCGAGCGAGGAGAAGGTCATCATCATGCAGGCGTGGATAAGCACGAACGCGCCGACACGCAGGAAGCTCAGGGTATTGGACATATAGCTCAGTATGACTTCAAACAGCTCGAAGAAATTCTCGATAATGAAGTCCGAGACGCTCTCGTGCTCCGGCTTCCTGCCGTTCACAAGGCTGCCGAGCGGCTCTTTGAAGAAGATGAGCACTATCGGTATCAGTATGCCGCAGATCGCAAGCAGCTTTGTATTCAGCCCGAGCTTCATAAACATATTGACCAGCAGCAGTATCAGCGAGGAATAGAGCGCGATGCCGCTCAGGCCGTTGTGGCTGAAGAGCGCCGAGCCGATATCCCTTTTTTTGATGCTTGAGGCGACGTTGAAGAGCATGGATATGATTATGACCGCAACGCCTATCACTATCGAGCCGATGATGAAATTCAGCGCCGAGGACATGATATCTATCGGCTTGCTTGCGAAGCCGATAGCGTGATAAAGCGGGTCGAGCAGCTCCTCATTGCCGAATACGCTGCCGAATATCGTGCCGAAGATCATGCCGCTGATGCCGCAGGGGATAAGGATCTTGCCCAGCCCCATTCCCTTTAGCTTATACATCAGGAAGCCCACTATCGCAAGCACAAATCCCTGGCCGAGATCGGCGAACATGATGCCGTAGAGCAGCGTATAAACGACCGCCACAAGCGGGGTCGGGTCGATCTCATTGTAGGACGGCACGCCGTATATCTCGGTGAAGAATTTGAACGCTCTTGTGAGCGGCGAATTCTTCATCTTGGTGGGCGGGGTCAGCTTCTTGACATCCTTGGGATGCGCCGCCTCGACCTCGACCTCCTCTATCTCCGAGAGCTGAGCCACAAGCTCCTTGCAGCGGCTCCTCGGCACCCAGCCGGCGAAGAAAAAGCTGCTGTGATACTTTGCGGCGTATTTCCTGATATCAAACAGGTCGCTCAGGGTCTTTATCTTTGAATAATAAAGCTCGAAATTCTCGATGTTATCCTCAAAGTAGATATCGTCGCTGTCGTCTATCTTCTTCTTGCTCTCCTCCATGCGGGCAAGCTCCTTACGCAGCTCCTCAAGGGTCTGCGCCGGGGTGCCGTTGAAGGTGGGCAGCCTCAGCCGCTCAAAGAAGAGAGAGGCATAGACTCTGTCCGCCTCGGCGGCCTTGGCAACGGGGGTGACATACATTCCCCAATAGCCAACGTCGTCGCTCGAGTCGGGGTAGAATATCGAGCCGATATCCTTATTGTATCGCTTCAGCTTCTCGAAGCCGTCAAAGGGCAGCCTGCCGAAACGGACTCTTATGTAATCGCAGTTAAAGGCGTCGTCAAGGTCGATATCAAGATGCTCAAAGTGCGAGAGCATCTCAATTGAACGCTTGGTCTCCTCGATCTTGGCATCCACAAGCCCGTCGTGATCCTTTATCGTCTTTATCGTCTCATAAAGCTCGTCGATTTTTCTGTTCGCCTCGTCGAGGTCGACGGAGTCGCAGTCCTTTGTGTATTTCGGGGTCTTGCCGAAGTGAGAGAATATCTCACGGATCTTCATAAGCGAAAACGAGTAAGGATTCTCCTCGCTGAGGTAGGAATAGCCCTCAGAATCGCCGATGAAGCCCGAGGCGTTCTCGGGCTGGAAGCAGCCGCTCTGGGCACACACCCGTATGACCCTGTCGAGGCTCTCGTAGGGGCCGAGTATGGTCAGAAGCCTGATCCTTTCAACAGCCATTTGTTCACGCTCCTTATAGTAATGATGCTTTTATGTGTCACAAAAGTATGAGGTCAGCCATTATCTCGTCCTGGGGCAGCTTATAGGTGATGCCCTCGGCGATCTTTATCAGATTGTCGCACTCATCCTGAAACAGCCTCAGATATGAGGCGAGCACGATTATCGGGTCGGTCGAGAAATGCATATGGCGGATATCCTTGACCGCCGCCGCTTTCTCCTTAAAAAGCTCAAGGTCGTGCGTGCCGAACCGCTCTATCCTCGGCGCATAGCCCGAGGCGCTGAATTCCGTCAGCGCCTGATCGGCGGTCTTGGCGGTGATTATCCGCTCCCATGTCGCCGAATTCATCACGCAGTGGTAGCCCACAAGGGCGGTTCGCAGGCTCATCTCACTCATGCCGTAGTATTTTTTGGCCCTGTATACGGTCAGGAAATCCGTCAGCTCGATGCGGGTCTTGATGCTCTCCTCGAGCACCTTCGCCGTCTCCGCGCCGTAGGAACGCTCTATCTCCGCGAACGCCAGCTTGTATTTTATCTTGCTGAGCACCGTTTCAATAAGCGAGATGTCGAATTTCTCGCCCGCATTCTTCGGCAGGGCGGGCACGAGCTTCGCGTACTTTGTTTTTGACAGATACCTGCCCAGCTCCGCGGGGTCTTTGATCTTAAAGAGCTTCGTAAGGTCGAGCTTTGTGCCCGTTCTGAGCTCCGGCACACGCTTCAATATCATCTTCTCGGGCGTGCCGAGCGACAGGTTGATTATGTAATCGAGCACATAATCGTTCTCAAGGCCAAGCGCGATATAGCGATAGATATGGTCGCCCGCGTCGCTCTCGGAGCTGCACAGCTTCCTCGCCGTGCCGTAAAAAGCGCTCCTTACCGCGCCCTCAAAGACCGCTCTCGATATATCCCTGCGCCCCGCTGCGCCGTCAAAATAGGCGGCAAAATTGCTGTTGCCGCTCAAATACGACGCCGCCTCGCCGAGGCTCGACAGCCCCGTGAGCGCTTCATAATCCTTAACGGTCAGACGGCTTCCGTATTTCGCTCTGACTCTCGTCATGACCGCATTTGACGCTTTGTTATTGATCTCAGCCGCCTCCCTTCGATTTCTCGGAGGATATCAGTCAGTCCTCCAACACACGGCTATATATCTGCCCTATCCACTGCTCGGTCTTCTCCGCCGCCGTGCGGTCGAACTCCGCAATGTTTTTCTTAGCTGCGGCCTGCGCCGCCGTTATCAGGCGCTCGGCCTTCTCATTCTCTCTTTTTTCGAGCGCGTCGAGGCGATCCTGCGCCAGCTTGATATGCTTTGCGTTTATCTCATCCTTGGCATTCTTGAGCGCCTTCCTCTCCTCGTCACGCTTCTTGAGCGAGTCGGAGACGATGGCCCTCTGCTTTGCGTCAAAGTCTATCAGATTCTTGATGACCTTGCCGAGATCGTCGGATTCAGCGCCGACGGCATTGTTTTTTGCCATGAAAACACCTTCCTTCTTATCCCGATATTATATTACTTTAATATTTCAAAATCAAGTGAAAAACGGTAACAAAACGGTTACGAATGTAACAGAAAGAAGCCGGAAAAGCAAAAGAGCGCACAAAAGTGCGCTCCCCTGTGCAGGATCGGTTATGCTCAGAAGTTCTCTCTGTTCTTCTTATTCTGCTGCTGATTCTGCTTCTTGTTCTGCTGCTGATTCTGCTGGTTCTGCTGGTTCTGCTGCTGATTCTGCTGCTGATTATTCTTTTCCATGTTTTGTATCCTTTCTCCCACCGCTCGGGCGGAATTGCTTTGGGCTGCTGCCCGATGATAGTATGCCACGTTTTGCCCGTCTTACTTATTGACAAAAATTTTTTCTGATGATAAAATATCTTTAACAAATGATATCTCCGTGGGACGGATATATTAATGTATAAAAATTAACAATGAAAAGGGACGGAATAATGATAGTCAGAAATTCTTTCGGCGTTACCGCCGACGGCAGGCAGGTCGATATATTCACTCTCAGGAATTCGAGCGAAACGTCGGTGGATATCATCACCTACGGCGCCACGATAAACAGCATCCTTGTGCCCGACAGGGACGGCAAATTCGCAGATGTGCTCGTCGGCTTCGACACGCTCGAGGGGCACGAGAAATACTCCGATTATGAGGGCATGACCGTCGGCAGATATGCTAACCGCCTCGCAAACGGCAGCTTCACAATAGACGGCGTTAAATATGAGGTCGAGAAAAATGAAAACGGCGTCACCTGCCTCCACGGCGGCGCCGAGCTTTCGCACGCCGTGTGGAAGCCTCTCATCGCCGACGACAACTGCCTCGAAATGAGCTATCACAGCCCCGACGGCGCTATGGGCTTCCCCGGCAACGTCGATTTCAAGGTGACCTTCACCCTCTTTGAGGATAACTCGCTGAAGATAGATTATTACGCCGTCAGCGATAAAAAGACGGTCATAAATATGACAAATCACGCTTATTTCAACCTTGCGGGCGAGGGCGATATCCTCGGCCACGAGCTGATGATAAACGCCGACGCCTTCACCCCGACCGACGAGCGCAGCATCCCGACCGGCGAGATACGCCCCGTCGAGGGCACGGCCTTTGATTTCAGGCAGCCGAAGCTCATCGGCAGGGATATAGCTCAGGACGACCCGCAGCTCATCAAGGACAGGGGCTATGACCACAACTTCTGCCTGAGCGAGGGAGACGGCCCCGCGGCGGCGGCATACGACCCGTCGAGCGGCAGGCAGCTTGAGGTGTTCACCGACCTTTGCGGCATTCAGCTCTACACGGGCAACTTCCTTGACGGCACAAAGCCCGGCAAGCAGGGCAAGCCGCTGATAAAGCATGCCGGCTTCTGCCTCGAGACTCAGTTCTACCCCAACACTCCGAATATGCCCGAATTTCCGCAGTGCACCGTCGACGCGGGCGAGAGCTTCAGGAGCACCACGGTGTTCAAATTCTCGGTCAGAAAGTGAGTTTGTAACAAATTATTTTTTCCTCATTCACAGAATTGTTAAAAAATAGTGTATAATTTAAGATGTAACCTCGATTCCGAGACCTCGGAGTCAAAAATGCGAGGAGGGTCACTATGGCAGCGGAAAAAATTCTCGTCGTTGACGATGACAACAACATTTGCGAATTACTTCGCCTTTATCTTGAAAAAGAGGGCTACGAGGTAACGATAGCTCATAACGGAGCGGACGCGGTCAAGCTCTTCCAGGAGATATCGCCCAACCTCATGCTGCTCGATATCATGCTTCCCGTGCTCGACGGCTGGCAGGTCTGCCGCGAGGTCAGGAAGTTCTCCGACAAGCCGATAATCATGCTCACCGCCAAGGGCGAGACCTTTGATAAGGTGCTCGGCTTTGAGCTGGGCGCGGACGACTATGTTGTCAAGCCCTTTGATGCCAAGGAAGTTATGGCGAGGGTCAAGGCAGTCCTGCGCCGCAGCGGCGCGGGCGCGGACACGGCGGTCAAGGAGGTCCACTATGACAAGCTCACCATCAACCTGACGAATTACGAGCTGATAGTTGATGGCAAGCGTATAGACACCCCGCCCAAAGAGCTGGAGCTCATCTATCACCTTGCGAGCAACCCTAACAGGGTCTTTACCCGCGATCAGCTCCTTGACGAGGTCTGGGGTTTCGATTACTACGGCGATTCGAGGACGGTCGACGTCCATGTCAAGCGCCTTAGAGCGAAGCTCGAGGGAGTCTCCGACAAATGGGAGCTCAAGACCGTTTGGAGCGTCGGCTACAAGTTTGCGACCAAGGACTGAGTCGGTTAGTAGGTGTTACCGTGTCAAGTAAAAAGAGAAGATATTCCGGTCTTTTCCGCAAATATTTTGTAATAACGATTTCAATAATTCTTGCAAGCTTCGTCTTTATCGGCGGAGCTCTGCTTCTTTTAGTGTCAAAGCTCTGGATGGATGAGAAGCTCGAGCTTCTCTCTGAGAACACCGTCAATGTTGCCGACAACGCAAGGGACGTGCTCCAATCCGACTACCTCGGTCAGAGCGGCAGAGCCTCGGTCATACTTATTTGCAACACCCTGCTCCAGACCTCCAACGCCGTCAACGCCGATATCTTTATCACCGGTCTCGACGGCCACGTTGCCTATTGCAAGGACGTGCTGCAATCCGACATGGCGCTCTACACAGGCAACTGCATCGTGCATAATAAGTATCAGATTCCCGATGATATATTAAAGAGCGTGCTCAGCGGTCAGAAGTATTCGACGGCGGGCGACATGAACGGTATGCTCGGCGATATCCACTTCATCGTCGGCGTCCCCCTGCAGGTGGACGGTCAGACCGTCGGCGCGGTGTTCTCCACTCAGCCGATAGTCAACGGACTCACCCCCTATATCGCCGCCATATTCAAGATGTTCTTTATCGCTTCGCTCTTTGCGTTCACTATAGCCTTTATCTGCGTCTACTTCGTCTCCTACCGCCTGACAAAACCCCTGCGCGAGATGTCCGCCGCAACAACTCAGTATGCGAACGGCGACTTCTCAAAGAGGATAACCGTCAAGCGCTCCAAGCTCTTCGGCGAGAGCGAGATAGACGAGCTGGCGGACGCCTTCAACACAATGGCTCAGGCGCTGGCGACGCTCGAAATGTCACGCCGCAGCTTCGTTGCGAACGTGTCGCATGAGTTAAAGACCCCGATGACCACGATAGGCGGCTTCATCGACGGCATCCTTGACGGCACGATCTCCCCCGACAAGCAGAGCCACTATCTGCAAATAGTCTCCGACGAAGTCAAGCGCCTCTCAAGGCTCGTGACGGGTATGCTCAATATGAGCAAGCTGGAGGCGGGCGAGCTTGACTTAAAGCCCGTCAAATTCGATATCTCCGAGATGATATTCCAGACCCTGCTCGGGTTCGAGCAGCTCATTGACAACAAGCATATCGAGATAAGAGGGCTCGACACCCTGCAGAGCAACGAGGTCGTCGCCGACCGCGACATGATAAATCAGGTCGTGTATAACCTTATCGACAATGCGGTCAAATTCACTCAGGACGGCGGCTATATCGAGGTCTCGTCAAAATCCGACGCCGAGAAGGTCATAGTCAAGATCCGCAACAGCGGCCGCGGCATCCCGAGTGAGGAGATAGACAAGATATTCGAGCGCTTCTACAAGGTCGACAAATCCCGCAGCTACGACGTCAAGGGCGCGGGCATGGGACTTTACCTCGTCAAGACGATGGTCGAGCTGCACGGCGGCCAGATAACGGCAAGAAGCGTGCCCGGCGAATTCGCCGAATTTATATTCACTTTGCCCCTCAATTAACAAAATAAACCAACTTTTTTGAAATTTAATTAACCGGTCGTTCAAACTGAATTAACAACCGAGAGTTAAACTTAATATCGTAATCAGGCGATCGCCGGCAAATGTGCCTGCCGGACGGACGGTCGCTCAACAGGAGGCAATATTATGAGTGACGATTATTCAAAAGACTTCGAGCAAAATGAAGAAAATGAGAAAAGCGAACTGAACGAGCAGCAGGCTCAGGCAAACGAAGCATCGACTCCCGCCGAGGACGACGCCCCCCAGGTGGAGGCGGAGAGAGTCGAGCCGCAGCAACAGCAGCACGGCGGCTATAACGCCGGTCAGCCGAATTACGGCTACAATCAGCAGCAGTATCAGTACGGCTATCAGCAGCAGCAACAGCAGCCGCCCTATCAACAGTATCAGCAGCCTTATCAGCAGTATCAGCCGCCGAAGGCTCCTCTCCAGACCCCCAAGGGCAAAAAGGGCATCAAGGTGTTCATCGCCTGCGTGGCTCTCGTGGTCGTATTCGCCATGGTGGCGGGCGTTGCGTCGGTGGTCAAGATCGCAAAGCGCGGCCACGGCTATGACAGCGATTCGGACTCCAAAACCAAGATTTCGGCCGAAAAAGACAACAGCGACGCGGACGCAAAGCTCAACATCAACGCTTCCCCCGTCAGCCCGACCGAGACAAATATCGAAGGTGCTCTGACCCCGACTCAGATCTATGCAAAGCTCAAGGCGAGCAACGTCGGCATAGTCGTTTATTCGAGCAAGTCGAATTCGGCAGCGGGCGAGGGCTCGGGCATCATCATGGGCGAGGACAGCAGCGGCACCTACACCTATATCATCACCTGCGCCCACGTTATCAGTGACTCAGGCGTTAAAGTCAAGGTGCAGACCCATGACGGTGAGACCTACGACGCGGATATCGTCGGCTTTGACAAGAGGACGGATATCGGCGTGCTCAGGATAAAGGTCACGGGCCTCAAGGCTGCCGAATTCGGCGACTCCGACGCATTGCTCGTCGGCGACCCCGTATACGCCATAGGCAACCCCGGCGGCGTTGAATTCTTCGGCTCCTTCACCGAGGGCAGCGTCTCCGCCATCCACAGACCTGTCAGCAGCGAGATAGGCTACACGATGAAGTGCATTCAGCACTCCGCAGCCATCAACCCCGGCAACTCCGGCGGTATGCTCGTCAACCAATACGGTCAGGTCATCGGCATCAATTCCCAGAAGATAGCCAGCACCGAATATGAGGGCATGGGCTTTGCTATCCCCATCACCTCGGCAAAGGAGATCATCGAGGATCTTATCGCCTACAGCTATGTGCCCAACAGGCCCATGCTCGGCATCACCTACTACCCCGTCAGCGCAAGCGCGCAGTATAATATGATAGCTCAGATTAAAGGGCTGCCCGCAGGCACGCTAATCATCAATGAGATATCCTCCTCAAGCTCCCTCGCCAATACGCAGGCGCAGCAGTACGACATGATAATCGCCGTCGACGGCAAGGAGCTGACGAAGTCGGATATCCTGCTTGAGAAGATAGACAACGGCAAGGTCGGCGATAAATTGACCCTCACTCTCTGCAGAGTGCGCAGCGACTACTCGACCGAAACCTTTGACGTCGAGGCTACCCTCGTCGAGGACAAGACCGGCTCGGCCGCCGAAACCACCACGACCCCGACGCAGTATGTGAATCCGTTCGAGTATTTCGGCTATTGACGCAAAAAACATCGGCATCGCTTGCCAATCACAATTAAAAAATCAATTTTTATCCCGTAGAGCAGTGATATAATCCCCATAGAGTAGACACCTGAAAAAACAAAAGGATCAAGTCTACACTATGGGGGTTATTTATGTCAAGGGGAAGGAACAAGAAGTACAGCAAAGAACTGAAGCTTAATGGCTAACGGAATATATGCAGGGCACTGTGCGTGACAGCACCTTAAAAAGTTATATATATATACCCATATTACCGACAATATGCAGCGCTCCGCTGCCGACAAAATCGAACGGGGGTTCGGCAGAAATGAGGGCACTTTGGGCGGGGACGGACAGACACCCGACAGAGCACCCGAAACGCCCATAAGAGCGAAATTTGAGCCGAAACAGCCGAAGATACGCCGTCCCGGAACGGGGTGCATATTTAGAATCAGCGAAAAGAAATGGGAAGGGAGTTATTCTCCGAAATTGCCAAACGGCAAACGCAAAAAGTTTAATATCTACGCCGACACAAGAGAAGAATGTGAAGAAAGGCTTGCCGAGATGATTAAACAAAAGAATGCGGAAATTGCGGCTGAGAAAGAACGGCTTAAATCGGGACGAACGGCGTAAGGCGGATACAACACCGCCACGGAAAAATCCGTGGCGGTTGCTCGTTTGACTTTTCAAATTCTGCGCCGCTGTAAACAAAGAAAAGGAAATTTCCAGTCCACATTTGATGATGTGGTCGTAAAAATGCGATTTTTTCAAAAGTGGCGGTAAAACACTTAAATCAGCATAAAAAATGGCCGAAAGTGGAGAATAAACTCTGCTTTCGGTCAAAATTTTGGTCCGAGTGACAGGGATCGAACCTGCGGCCTGATGGTCCCAAACCACCCGCGCTCCCAGCTGCGCCACACCCGGATTTATTAAGTTTTTTGTGATTTCGGTATCTGTGGGATACTATGCGGTCGTTGCCGATGTAATCAGGACGGCAAGTTTACCTATCTATTTTAAGATATTTGCCCGACAAAGTCAACACCGATTTTTGATATTTTGAGATATTGGGCGTGGGGTATGGAAATCCGCGTGAGCAGGCGCTATAATTAGCTCGGATAATTTCAGCGCGGGAGCGTGAAAAAATGGACACAAGGGAATTTTGGATAGACAACATGCTGAGGATAGCCGAGCCTGTGCTTCGCTCGCCGGTGGGCGGTACGCAGGGGCGTGATATCCCGCTAAGGTGTCCGCCCGTCCTGCCTGACGAGGCGGCGGAGCTTAAACGGCTGATAAACGGCGGTTAAATATGAAGAATGCCCTCGGCGGCTCTACCGTCGAAGGCATTTTTTACTGCTTATGTCTCGGCTTGCGGCTGAGTTCCCGTATCTGCGGGTCGGGTCTCGGTCGTTTCTGTTGTTTCGGTCGGTGCGGGGGCTTCGGTCGGCGCGGCGGAGGTCGTTTCCGTTATCGGGAAATCGAAGCCCTGCATGAAGCCGCCCTGCTCCAGCGAGCAGATATCGCCGCCTATCACTCTGCCCTCATAGATCAGCAGATTTGCCTGCACCACGCCGCTGCGGTTCTCATACCCCGGGTAATTCAGCACGTTGTATGTCCACCGCTTGGCTCTCACACCCTTATAAAGCCCGAGGTCAAGCCCCTGAGCCCTGTTCATCTCGGCGTATTCCGTGTAGCCCTTGTCGAATTCCTGCGGGATGATGACTTCGCTGACCTCTGCGGGGTCCTCGGCGATCCTCCAGCCGAATTGCGAAAGAAATGCGAGCCGCTGAGCTGAGTCCTCCGCCTTGTAGCTTATCGCCCCGTCCTGCGCCGTTTCCGCGCCTCTGCCCCTGCCGCCGAAGAATACCAGGACGCCGGCCGCCGCAACTATAACGGCAGCTATGATTATCATCTTTGCCTTTGAGGTCTTTACAGAGTATACAAACATTAAAATCACCGCCTGCTACGATAATATGAAGCGGAGGTGTCTTTTATTACAATTCACACAGTATGCAGGCGATGCCGTTCGGAGTGATGTCGATCATCCCGTATCTGCCCTGCCGAGCCGAGCCGGGATTCATGATATATAGCCCGTCCTCGTAGCGTGTAACAGGCTCGTGGGTGTGACCATATAATAAAATACGGGCGTTGACCTTGAGCGCCCGCTCAACAAGGGCGCCGTCCGAGGATTTCACGCCGTAGCGGTGGCCGTGAGTGCAGAGGATCCGCACCCCGCCGATATCCTCAAGCGCCTCGGCGGGCAGGTCGGAATAAAGGTCGCAGTTGCCGCTGACGGCTATCAGGCGTTTGCCCTCGAGCAGGCTGCCGAGCGCCGCCATATCACGCTCGCCGTCGCCCAGGTGGATGACCGCCTGCGCCTCCGGGTGCATCATAAGCGCCTCGGCGATGCAGCGTGCGCCGCCGTGCGAATCCGAAAATACGATTATCCTCATTGCTTCAGTCTCCGTTCTACCGTTAAATGCGATAACATATAGTATTATAGTACCTGCCGCCGAGGATTTCAATACCGATCCTGCCGTGCGGCGCGAAAGGCGGTGATCTCATGGGCAAGGGCGAGCTTTCTGCCGAGGAGCTGCTGAGGCTGGCGAATTCCGCCTCGAGCAAGGATCCGAATGCGCTGCTCGGCGCAGTGGGAAAAAGGCTCCCGCAGGAGAAGAAAAACGAGCTTTTCCGAATTCTCGGAGATAAAAAAGCTCTCGAAGAGCTGCTCAGGAGCGAGCAGGCGCAGAAGCTGATGAAGCAATTTAAGAAGTAAGCGGGGAAAAAAGCATGGACGGCATCAACGATATCCTGTCAAGCCTGAGCGATGAAGATATTGAGAATCTGAAGAGCGCCGCCGCGGAGCTTTTCGGCTCGCAGCCGCAGGAGAGCGAAGCGCCGCCGCCTTCGGGAGCACCCGATATATCAAAGCTGCTCAACAACGCTCAGATGATGGCGAAGCTCACCTCGATAATGGGCGCGATGAACAGACCCGACAGCCGCACTCGTCTGATAGAGGCGCTCAAGCCCCTGCTGAGCGAGAAGAGAAGAAGGAGGGCTGATGAGGCGATGCAGATAATCAAATTGCTCGATATCCTGCCGACTCTTACGCAGTTCATGGGCGGCGACGGCAAATGAATACAGGCTTCTCCGACCCCGATATCGGCCTTGTCCTGCCGCTCATGCTGCTGCTGATGAATGAGAAATGCGATCATTCGCTGATTTTGGCGCTGGTATATATTATTGCGGTGTGAGGGACTTGAAAAAAGTGCGGAAGTGGTGTAAAATAATAATATCGTGAAAAAGGAGTGATAATTTATGAAATATACATACAGAACCAAAGGTACCTGCTCCCGCTCGATAACCTTTGATATCGAGGACGGAGTGGTGAGGAATGTACAATTTGAGGGCGGCTGCAACGGCAACCTCAAGGGCATCGGTGCCATCGTCGACGGCATGAAGGTCGAGGATGTTATCGACAAGCTCAGCGGCATCCGCTGCGGCTTCAAGAGCACATCCTGCCCCGATCAGCTCGCGCAGGCCCTCATGGAGGCTACTCATAATGGACAATAAGGATAAAAATATCCGATTGACGTTTTACGTCGTGTGCGGTCTGCTGCTCGGAGCGCCATACATATGGAAGATAATCAAGCTCATCCCCGAGCTGCTCAAGACATTGCCCAACGCCGCCGAGATACTCGCCTCCACGGGCTACACGGTGCTCATCATAGCCTCGCTCGTCGTGGCGTTCAAGCTCTGCGAGCCGCTCTGGCTCAGGATAGTCGGCATATATTCGACCGTCGGGCTGATAGTGTGCCTGCTCTCGATGCTCACTCAGGCCCTCGGCGCAAACGATGTTTTCGCCGTGCTGTTTGAGATAGTCTGCGCCCCGTTCTACGGCGTCGATTCGCCGCTTGCGGTTGCAGTGATAATGCTCGTGCTCACAGTCACATCCTATGCAATGGTCAACCGTGTGCCCGAGAAAAAGCCCGCAGCTCCCGCCCCGCAGAAGCACGAAGAGGATAAGCAGTGACAGGACATAACCGAATATAAAAACCAAACTCCGACAGATAGTGTTAACTATCCGTCGGAGTTCTTTTGTACCCCATTCAGTTTAACCCAGCGTGATCTTGCCGCTTTTTTTGCCGTCGAGGGCGGTCTGCAGCAGTCTGCCTTTACTGACGGCGGCGAAGTATCCGCTTCGTTCGTACTCGCTGCGGTAATTCTCTTCGATTATCTCAAGGGTCTCCCTCAGTTGCAGCATGGCGGCGAATTCGTGCTTGCAGTTGCCTACGCAATAGCAGTCGCAGGTCAGATTTCGGATCTCGCCGTCGCTGAAGGTGAATTCCAGCTCATAGGGCTTGCTGCCCTCCACGAGCGCACGCCCGTTTTTGCCGTCGAGGCAGATATAGACCACGCGGTTATCCATGTAATATTCGTCCCCGGCTTTCGCTGCGGCGGAGCTTATGTCGAAGCCGCTCATCTCGTCGAGCAGGATCACCTTGTCGGAGCTGCTGCAAAAATACTCCATATCGGGAGCCTCTGGAATTTTGAACCACGAGATAATTTTATCATACGGGATAACGCCGCGGTCGAACGCCGCCAGATGCGACCCCGCGAGATAAAGCTCGCCGCTCACTTCGGTGTCGGCTTTTGAAATGACCCGCTTGTAATCAGAGAGCTTGATCTTGAAGTCATATGATACCTCGACCACTCGGCCGCGCAGCCCCTCGAGCTTGCCCTCGACAAAAACAATGTCGCCGCAGTGAAGATCAAAGGCGTCGTTGTAATATGAGCAGGCGAAATTCCGCGCGGGGAAGAACACACGCACCACAGATCTTCTCGGCGGTCGAGCGGGATTTTTTATCTCGCCAACGGTCTCTTTCGGCTCGGGTTCAGCCGAAGCATGAAATCCCATCTTGAATGCCATATGCAACCCTCCTGTTTTATTGCTACGGTTACATTATACAGCATCAGGTGTACCAAAAAACGGACTTATCTCGCCGCTGCTCATATCTATTGCCTGTTTTATTCGTATTGTGCGAGCGCCTTTTCGGCGAGCTTTATGAAATTCTCCCTGGCAATTTCGGGTGAAATGATAGTCATGTCGGAGCCGAAATTCATTACCCAGGTGAAGAAAAGCGGGCTTGCCTGCACCTTGACGTGCACCTCAAAATGTGTGTCGGTCACGTTGACAAAGGGCGTGTCGAAGCCGAAGCGGTCGATGATGACCCCGGCAAGCTCGTTTTTACAGCGCAGTGTCACGGTCTCCTCGTCGCCGCCGTACATACCGAAGGTCTTTTTGGAGTAGATCGCCATGTCGAAATTTTTGAAGTGCTCCGCACCGTCGCGTTCCTCGTCGATCAGCCCGATATCGGTCATTTTGTCCACGCGGTAGTGCTTCACAAGGCCGCTCTCGGAGTCGTAGCCGATCATGTAGTAGTTCTCGTCGTCCCAAGTGAGCGCCCAGGGGCTGACGATATATTTTTTGCCGTCGTGGCGCATCACCTTTTGCTTCCGCTCATTCCAATTGAAGTAGCGGAATGACACCTTGGCGTTGCTGTTTATCGCCTCGTGTATGTAGTCGACGGTGTAATAGATGCTCTCGTTCATCGTCTTGATGCGGTTGGTCACGAATACCTGCCGATGGAGCCGACGAGCCTCGTAGCAACTCGTGAAGCCCTCGATCTTCTTTATCAGCTCGTTGCTCTTTTTGTGAGTGATGAATTTTGAGGACTGCACTGCGTCGACCAGCAGCTTCAGCTCGGGCAGCTCGAATTCACGGCTCGCCACATGGTAGCGCATGGTCTTGCCCTTTCGCTTGTCAATGTCGATGCCGAATATCTGCAAGGTCTCGATATCGTCGTAGAGCGTCTTGCGCTCGGCCTCTATGCCGTATTCGGCGAGGGCGGCAGTTATCTCCTCAAGGGTCAGCCCGTGCTCGTCGTCGGTGCGTTCAAGCATTATCCTCATCAGGTACAGCAGCCTGATTTTTTGATTTACGCCTCTTGCCATCAAATCTCCTCCGTCCGTAATGTCGTCAACTATATTATAACGCATTCAAAGTACCAAAAAACGGACTTTGCTATCGAAATTTATTATAACGCATTTTAAAACGCTTTGCAAGGGAAATCGCTGCGGGCAAAAGCGTCTGCAAAAATAAATGATCAGGCTATAAGCGCGGGCTGTAAAATGCAATTAAAATGTTGAAATGTAAAAGAAAATCATATATAATAAGAGTATTACTGTGTTGCTGCCGTATCGCAGCGCTGAGGATAAAGATTAAAAGGGTGATCATATGAAAAAACTGATATCATTTGCAATGGCGATTGCTGTTGTATTTGTCGGGCTTGTATGCGTAAAGCCCCGCTCGTTTGCGGCGGAATCCGGGCTGCTGACATATACCGTTACCGACGGCAAGGCGTGCATCACAGGCACAACAGGGACTATCACAGGTGACTTTACCGTTCCGGCGGAGATAGACGGCTACCCCGTTGTGGAGATAGGCAACTACGCATTTTATACCAAAGTGAATATGAATAAGCACCGAATTGGGAATTTCACGATCTCGGAGGGAATTATCAAAGTCGGTGACTATATAGTGCCGAACCAACTGGAGGCATTAAAGAATATACATATTCCCTCCACGTTGACGCAAATAAGCGAATTCAGCTTTAACAGAAGCGACAATGTTGAGTCATTTACCGTGAATAAAAATAATCCGCTTTTTTATGCCGACAGCAGCGGCGTTCTTTTTAAACGCGGCGAGATCGAGGGGCAGGATATTCTTTTTTCTTACCCCTGCGCACGCCCAAGCAACTACTATATAGTGCCGGACTATGTCTATAAAATCGGTGACTACGCTGCTCGCTATGCTAGGGTCAAACATATCTTCTTATCAAAAAACACAAAAATAATCGGAAAAGGAGCTTTCGAGTATTCAAAAATTGAGGAGATTGATTTCGGTGGAACGGAGCAAATAGGCGTTAGCTCTTTTAGCAGTTGCAATGGATTGACGCAGATCTCTTTGCCGGACAGCGTTGAATCGCTCAACAATTCGTCTTTTTCATACTGCTCAAATCTAAAAATCGTAACAATAGGCAGCGGGATCAAAACTATCGTCGGCTCTTTCCATAACTGTAAATCTCTTGAAATATTTAAAATCGACGAAAAAGCCGTTTGCCGCATAAACGGAGGCGCTTTTAGCGGCGACAAAAATCTTGTTTCTGTTATATGGGGAGCCGGAGTTTATTTTGCTGACGGAAGCAATGCACAATTTAGCGGGTGCACTTCGTTAAAATCAATTGACATATCAGAGAATCAAAACACATCGGAACTTCGGGGTGCATTTAAGGATTGCTCTTCGCTTGAGCAATTGACCGCCCCGAGGAATCTCAGATATATCAAGGAAGAATCTTTTTATAACTGCACTTCTCTAAAATCAGTATCATTGCCGAAAAGCCTTATTGAAATCGGCAAGAATTCGTTTTACAACACCCCCCTTGAAACGGTCTATTTTGAGGGCAGCGAGCTGGATTGGAAATATCTGACCGTCGGCGAGGGCAACGAAGCTCTGCAAAACGCTACGGTATACTTTGATTGCAAGATATATCCCGACCTCAGCGACGAGCCTGCGGATTTCTCCGCCGTTGACGAGGCGATCGAGCGGGCAAACGCCATCGACAAGTCGCTCTACTCAGACGAGAGCGTTGCAGCCCTCGAAAAAGCAGTGAATTCAGTTGACAAGACCCTCACGGCGGACAAGCAATCGACCGTTGACGACTATGTTTCGGCGATAAACGCCGCCATCCGCGGCCTCAAATACCGTCAGGCGGACTATTACTCGGTCGAGGCTGCCCTCGACGCCGCCTCCAAGGTGCGCCGCGAATACTGCACCGAGGAGAGCCTTGCCGCCCTTGACTCTGCGGTGAATGCCGTCGAATACGGCCTTGATATCCGCCGCCAGAGCGAGGTCAGCGAATACGCCCGCACGATAAACGCAGCCCTCGCCGCGATAAAATACTTCGACGCGAATTATTCCGCCGTTGACGCGGCAGTTGCCGCCGCAGCGAAGGTCGAACGCTCCATGTGGTCGGATACTAGCCTCGCCCGCCTCGACGCAGCGGTCAATTCCGTTGAATACGGGCTTGATATCACTCAGCAGTCGACCGTCGATCTCTTTGCGGATTCGATAAACAGGGCGATCGCCGAGCTTGCCTACGGTGATGTCACCCTGCGTCACGACGGCCACGGGGTCATCGTCAGCGCCACGACCAAATCCCTCAAAAAGCAGACGACCCTTTCGGTCGAAATGAAAGACCCCGCTTCGCATGAAGGCTCGAATTTCGCCGTCGGCGGCAACATCCGCTCGCTGAATTTCTACGATATCACGCTCTTTGACGGCGGGGAAGAAACTCAGCCCAAGGATACCGTGACGGTCAAGATCAGACTGCGCGACGGCGTAAATCCCCTAAAATGCAGGGTTTATCATGTGACGGATGACCCTGTTGACCCGCTTGTACGCTACGCAAACACGCTCGACGGGAATTATATCGTCTTTGAGACCGACCATTTCAGCGAATTCGCCGTTATCGAGGTTGAGCCCACGCTGAGCTACATAGCTGTTTCGAGCGAGCCGCTCAAGACGAATTACGCTCTCGGCGATAAATTCGACCCGACGGGTCTCAGAATAACCGCCGCTCTCAGCGACGGCAGCAGCGCCGAGGTGACGGACTACTATCTGAGCGCGGTGGATACCTCGACGCTCGGCAAAAAGTCGGTGCGCGTTTACTACACCAAGGACGAGGTCACGAAGATGACGGCGTTTGACATCACGGTGAGCCTGCCAGAGGGCACGGTAACGGTGACGAATGCCGCAATTCTCGGCGCTGATACGCTCGCCTACGGCAATTCCACGCGCCTGACTCTCGGCACAAATGACGGTGCGAACAGCTACAGCGTGAAGTGGAGCTCCTCCGACCCGTCTGTCGCATCGGTCGACGCAAACGGCAACGTGACTGCCAAAGGCAGGGGCAGCGTGACGATAAAAGCGGAGATAACCAACCTTGACGGCACGACCGTCACCGCCGAGAAGAAGCTGACCTGCACCATGACCTTCTGGCAGCGCGTGGTCGCCTTCTTCAAAAGCCTCTTCGGTAAAACGAAGAATATATACTTCGCCTGACCACAGGAAAACACTTCACAATAATCCCGCAGCATAATACACCACCCGCCTGAACCTTTCGGCTCAAGCGGGTGGTTTTGTGTGCTTTATCAAGATGATACTATGCCGATATCGCATGGCGTGGACGGTTTCTCTGCAATTGATTTTGCGTTACGCAGGCACTTCGTCGTCGAAGGTGCCGTTTTTCTTCATGCGGTGTTTTACTATGAAATAGGCGGCGAACTGCACGGCGAAGGTCAGCGCCCACGACACGGGGTAAGACCAGAAGAGGTTGACGAGCGTGCGGTCAAGGGGCAATATGAGATAGACCCAAAGGATCCTCGAGCCGCAGGCTCCGAGCAGCGAGATGAGCATTGGCGCAAGGGATTTGCCCATGCCTCTTAGCTGACCCGCGGCGACATCCATCAGCGAGCAGAAGAAGTAGAACGGCATTATCAGCCTGAGCCTCTCCGCCCCTATGGCGATGACCTCGGGGTCATCCGAGAACAGCCCCACTATGAAGTCGCCGAACGCCATGCCGAGCAGACCCATGCCGACGCCGATGGCAAGCGTTATCAGCAGGCAGTGGCGATAGACCCTGCCGAGATTCGAATACTTCCTCGCGCCCATATTCTGCGAGGCGAAGGTCATTGTCGTCTGCGATATCGCATTGGTGCAGGTGTAGATATAAGCGTCGTAATTCGAGCCGGCGGCGACGCCCGCCATCGCGCTCGAGCCGAAGGAGTTGACCGTGGACTGTATAACGACATTCGACACCGAGAAGAGCGAGCTTTGTATGCCCGCGGGCAGACCTATCCTGAGGATATCGCGCAGCTCCGCCGAGTGGATCCTAAGCGACCTGAACGACAGACGGCAGGCGTTATTCATGCGCTTGAGGTGGATGATTATCAGCAGAGCCGAGAGATACTGCGAGATTATCGTCGGTATCGCAACGCCGCTGACCCCGAATTTCAGCACGATGACAAAGAAAAGATTCAGCACCACATTCACAAGCCCCGAGAATGTCAGGATATACAGCGGGCGCTTGGTGTCGCCCGTGGAGCGGACTATCGCGGCGCCGAAGTTATAAGCCATAAGCCCCGGCGAGCCGAGGAAATAGATCTTGAGGTAGAGCGTCGCAAGGTCGATAACGTCGTCGGGGGCGTTCATTATCTTGAGCATTTCGCCCGAGGTGAAGAAGCCGAGCACGCCGATAAAAAAGCCGCAAAAAATGCTCAAAAGCATCGAAGTATGCACGCATTCGCGCACGCCCTTGTCGTTATTCTCGCCGATGTGCCTTGCGACCACAACGCCCGAGCCCATCGAAATGCCGATAAACAGGTTGACAAAGAGATTTATCAGCGAGCCTGTCGAGCCGACGGCGGCGAGAGCCTCCTTGCCGACGAATCTGCCGACCACCACCACGTCGGCGGTGTTATATGCGAGCTGAAGCAGCCCCGTGAGCATCAGCGGGACGGAAAATATCAGTATTTTCTTAAAAAACGGCCCGCAGGTCATATCCAAAGCGTAGTTTTTTCTCATTTCAGTTCTCCGTGTCTCTTTCTCTTATTACAGAAATATATTATCACATTATTTAGCGCCGTGCAATCGGTGAATTGCCGAAAAAATCCCGGCTTGCCCTGCGGATTTTGGAGAAGTTAGCGCCGCACGCAAATATTTCGTCTGCGGTGATTGACAATTTCGCCGTGCGGGCGTATAATAACAAGCGTTATATAACATTTGTTATTTTGAATGATGAGGTGATACTTTTGCCGCCCAAATCGAAAATTTCAAAGGAAGATATCGTTAGCGCCGGCGTCGATCTTGTGCGCCGCAGCGGCGAAAAGGGGCTGAACGCCCGCAACCTTGCCGCCGCCCTCGGCTGCTCGACGCAGCCGATATTCACAAACTTCCCGTCAATGGAGGAGCTGCGGAAATCGGTGATATGCAAGGCTTCCGAGCTTTATTACGCCTGTCTTGAGCGGGAGTGCGAGGCGGCAAATTATCCGCCGTATAAGGCGATGGGCATGGGCTATATAAGGTTCGCCGCCGAGGAGCGGGAGCTGTTTCGCCTGCTGTTCATGCGCGACCGCTCGGGCGAGGAGAAATCCGACGGAGAGACCGAGGATGTCAAAAAATCCGTCGAGCTTATCATGAAAGGCACGGGTCTGGGCATGAACGACGCCTTTATGCTCCATCTGGAGCTGTGGATATTCGTCCACGGCATCGCCTCGATGATAGCCACCTCTTACCTTAATTGGGAGAGCGAATTGGTGAGCCGCATGGTCTCCGACGCCTATGAGGGCATCAAGGCACGCTTTATTTCTAAAGACGGCAAGGAGGATAAAAATGTCCGTTGAAATCAAAAATCTGACTAAAAAATACAAGGATATCACCGCTGTTGACGACCTTTCGCTGAGCATCGGCGGCGGCGAGCTTTTCGCCCTGCTCGGCGTGAACGGAGCGGGCAAGACCACCACTATCAAGATGCTTTCGTGCCTTTGCCGCCCGACCTCGGGCGACGCGCTGCTATGCGGGGTCAGCATATCCGAGCAGCCGCAAAAGGTCAAGGCACTGATCGGCACTTCGCCGCAGGAGACTGCAGTCGCGCCGAATCTTAGCGTGCGTGAGAATCTTGAGCTTATCGCGGGGGCGTACGGCCTCTCGGGCGACGAAAAAAAGCAGCGTGTAAAGGAGCTGCTTGACGAATTTGACCTAAATTCAATTGCAGCCAAACGGGCAAAGAAGCTCTCCGGTGGCTGGCAGCGCAGGCTGAGCATAGCTATGGCGCTTGTCTCCGAGCCGAAGGTGCTCTTCCTCGACGAGCCGACCCTCGGGCTTGACGTTATTGCCCGCAGCGAATTATGGGACGTTATCCGCAGCCTCAAGGGCAGGGCGACCGTCATACTGACGACCCACTACCTTGAGGAAGCCCGCGAGCTGAGCGACCGTATCGGCGTTATGAAGGACGGGCGGCTGCTCTTTGTGGGCACGGCTGACGAAATACTGAAAGAAACAGGCGAATCAGACTTTGAGAAAGCCTTTGTGAAGCTCGTAAAGGAGGGTAAATAATGCGGATGCTCACTTTTGCAAACAGAACTTTTAAAGAAATTATCCGTGACCCGCTGACCGTGGCATTCGGCCTCGGATTCCCGCTCGTTGTGCTGCTCCTGCTCACGGCGATACAGGCGAATGTGCCCGTCGCTCTCTTTGAGCTTGACAAGCTGACCCCCGGCATATGTGTATTCGGCCTTTCGTTCGTGTCGCTCTTCTCGGCAATGCTCATATCAAAGGACAGGGAGACTTCGCTCCAGCGCAGGCTCTTCACGACCCCGCTGACTGCGGCGGATTTCCTGCTCGGCTATTCGCTGCCGATGCTGCCGATAAGCGTTTTGCAGAGCGTTATCTGCTATATCGCCGCCTTAATTTTAGGACTTAAACCGACTGTCGGCATCCTTTGGGCTTTGCTGTTCCTGCTGCCTGCGGCGCTGCTGTATATCGCAATAGGTCTGCTCTGCGGCAGTCTGCTGACCGACAAGCAGGTGGGCGGCATCTGCGGCGCGCTGCTGACCAACCTGACCGCATGGCTCTCGGGCGTGTGGTTTGACGTGAGCCTGATGGGCAAGGTATTCAAAAAAATCGCCGACGCCCTGCCGTTCATCCACGCCGTGGAGCTTGAGCGGGCCGCGCTTGCGGGCGATATCTCCGCCGCTGTGCATGAGCTGCCGATAGTGCTCGGCTACGCCGTGATCCTGAGTGCCGTCGGCATAGCGGTATTCACAAAGAAGATGAAGGAGAATTGAGGCTTGAACTCTCATCGCCTCCATTCTGCAAGGCGGCACGGCGCAGCCATGCCGGAGGATTGATTTTCACGCAACAATAGCAAGCCTGCCAGTTGTCCATAACCGTAAGTCACGCACTTTAAAGGCTCCCTCGTCAGAGGGAGGCGAGGGCAAGTGCAATCTTTCAGCGACATTGCCAGGGGACACGCCCTCGGCGTCCCATAAATCATGCCGAATTCCGCCTGCGGCATACCTTATCCGTCTCAATCCGCAAGGAGCAGCAAATTTGCCTTCGGAATAGCATTCGATTTTTCACGGCTGCCGCCGCTCAAAAAGCATTTAAAAGCAAGAAAAAGGTGCGGGAAGCACCTTTTTCTGCATGGGGTTGAATTGAGGAGGGGTATTGCTTGCCCACCTACGATGGGCTGCGGCAGCGAGTTGCGGCTCCCGCTGACCACGGTTATATGTTAACCTGCATTTGTTAATTGCGTATGAATATAATTTTAACAGTCGTGAGATATTTTGTTAATAATGAGCCGACTGTTCAATACCGGATTTCTCTTCTACTAATAAAAATGACTGCTGTCGAGTATCGCACAGCAGTCATTTTTTATTTACTTGCCCTTTTTACCACTGATACTGCTGGGGAAAAGCGTAAATTTCATAATATGACACTTTCGAGGCTGAAATTTCGCTCATCAGCGATGACGTTTCAAAGCTCTTTTTTGCCCCTGCCGCCAGAGTTCCGTCCATTATTGTAAATTCCTGACCGATAAAATTCTTGTTTGAATCAAAGAGATTTGCGACCACATAAACCATCTCAGCGTCGGAATTTGTGTTGTTCTCAACCCTGCCGAGAACAGAAGCTCCGCCATAGCTTTTGTCTTTTACCTGAACCTCAGAGACTGGATATCTTATGCAATCAACATTTGCTTTTTCAACTTCCGCATGAGCTACCGCCTTTAAGCCTTTTGCGGATGTGCCTTCGTAAGTTGTTTCTTCATAGTAATATGCCGTCTCACCGGGCTTCACGACCTGAGGATAGGCGCTTACAAGACTTAACGTATCCTCCAGATTACCCTCGCTGTTCTCAATATCGATCGTGCACGGCGAAATATAAAGATTTTCGCTGCCAGTGTTTTTTATCGGAACAACAACCTTTATCCACTTTGTGCCTATGCTGTTTGTCCATACCTCGGCGCTGCTGTTTCCGACTTCATACTGCGCTTTAGCATTGCTGTTCGACTTTACCGAGGTTACAACATTTCCGTTCTCATCTACCGATGTAACAATTTCATTGCCGGTTTCAGTTGCCTTTTTATTATCGTCCTTTGCAAAAACTACGATAAGCCCGATTACCGCTAAAACAACTGCAATTATTGATATCACCAAATTCTTTTTGCGAATTGCCGATATAACTCCCAAAACCAAAGCCAAAATACAGAGGATTATAGATAAATCCTTAAAGATCGTTAATCCTACCAATGCTCCCACAATTGCCAATACTAAACTTGCAATACCCATTTTGGACTCTCCTTTTTGATTTGTTTTACAAACAATGGCTATCAAACATCAAAAATGAATAAATGTCTTGCCATATCAATATTATAGTCATAATTATGACTATTGTCAAGCGCAATTATAAATTTTATGCTTGATATATAAGAAATCGCAGGGAGGTGCTTTTTTTGATAAGCTATGAGCCTTTTTGGAACACATTAAAATCAAAGAACGTCACCACCTATGCGCTGATAGTCAAGCACGGGATAAGCAGCGCGACTATCGACCGCATTAAAAAAGGCAAGGGAATCAGTACGATGAAGATCGACGACTTCTGCCGCATACTCGACTGCGCCGTGGAGGATATCATCCTCTATGTGCCCGACGAAAGCTGACCGCCGCTCCGTTTCGGGGCGGTTTTCCTTTTGCGGGCGCTCGGGTTGTGGGGGAATAATAACGGCGGCGTCCCCGCTTTATTTATTTAAACATAATTTAAAAATTTTTACTTAAAAGTATTTATTTATCCGATAATTGCTGATATAATAACAATTACCAATAACCTGACGAGAGGGAGATACTGTATGGAAAAATATCTTATCAACCCCAATCAGCGGCTTTCAAAAATCAATAAGGATATCTACGGCAACTTCTCGGAGCATCTCGGCAGATGCGTTTACGAGGGGCTTTTTGTCGGCAAGGATTCGCCCGTGCCGAATGTCAACGGTATGCGCTGCGACGTTGTGAACGCCCTTAGGGAGATGGGGCTTCCCGTGCTTCGCTGGCCGGGCGGCTGCTTTGCGGATGAATATCACTGGCGCGACGGCATCGGCGACCCCGCCGAGCGCAAAAAAATGATAAACACCCACTGGGGCGGAGTTGTGGAGGACAACAGCTTCGGCACCCATGAATTCTTTGAGCTGTGCAGTCAGATAGGCTGTGACGCTTACATAGCGGGCAACCTCGGCAGCGGCACGGTGCAGGAGATGAGCGAGTGGGTCGAATACATGACCTTCGGCGGCAGCTCCCCGATGAGCGAGCTTCGCCGCAAAAACGGCCGTGAAGAGCCGTGGAGGCTCAAATACTTCGGCGTGGGCAACGAGAATTGGGGCTGCGGCGGCAATATGCGCCCCGAATTCTACGCCGACACCTACAGGCGCTATGCCACCTATGTCCGCAATTACGACTCGAAGAACAATTGGATATACAAAGTCGCCTGCGGCCCGAACGGCGAGGACTACAACTGGACCGAGACGATGATGAAGAACGCCAAAAACCACATGAACGGTCTGTCGCTGCATTATTACACCGTCACCCACAACTGGGGTCACAAGGGCAGCGCCACCGAATTCTCCCGCGACGAATATTACACCACGCTCACGAAGGCGTATCACATTGACGAGATAATCACCCGCCACATTGAGATAATGAACCGCTATGATCACGACAGGCGGGTCGACCTGATAGTTGACGAATGGGGCACATGGCACGACGTGGAGCCGGGCACTAATCCCGGGTTCCTCTATCAGCAGAACACCATGCGTGACGCAATGGTCGCAGCGCTGACGCTGAATATCTTCAACAAGCATTCCGACCGCATCCGCATGGCGAATATCGCCCAGGCCGTCAACGTGCTGCAATCGGTCGCGCTGACCGACGGCGAGGATATGCTGCTGACCCCGACATATTATGTATTCAAGATGTTCAAGGAGCATCAGGAAAATACCCTGCTCGGTTCGTTCATCACGAGCGGCAAAAACGGCACCGACGATTATTCACTGCCGCAGCTCATCGAGAGCGCCTCGGTGGATGGGGACGGCGTTATCTGCTCGACGGTAGCCAACACCTCCGCTGACGAAGCGGCCGAGATCAAGTGCCAGATAGCCGATTTCTCCGTCAGCTCTGTTTCTGCGGAGATCCTGACGGGCAAGATGGACGAATACAACACCTTTGACAACAAGACCGCAGTCGTTTCAAGGGAATTCACCGCCTTTGAGCCGACCGCCGACGGCTTCACCGCCGAGCTGCCCCCGTGCAGTGTGGTCAGATTCATCATAAAATGAGTGAAGAGAGAGTATGTCTGCGCTGCCTGCTGCGTGAGAGCGGCGGCGCGGACACCCTTGAGGATATAAGAAAACGCATTGAGAAAATCCACGCTTATGACAAAGCGGATGATGAGGAGTATATAAGGCGGCTCGGCATTTGCAAGGAATGCGAGGCGCTTGTAAGCGGCACCTGCATGAAATGCGGCTGTTACCCGGAGTTCAAGGCGGCATTCATCCGGCAGCGCTGCCCGCAAAAAAAGTGGTAATATACAAAAGAGAAAAGAGAGGGTAAAACGATGTACAACATTCTTATCTGCGACGACGAGCCCGATATCCGTTCGGCGCTCAAAATTTATCTTTCCGGCGAGGGCTACGGCATCTTTGAGGCGGAGAACGGCTCACAGGCGCTCGACATCATCGCCAAGGAGGAGATAAGTCTGCTGCTAATGGACGTTATGATGCCCGTCATGGACGGCATCACGGCGCTGTCGACGCTGCGAAAGACTTCAAACATCCCCGTGATACTGCTCACGGCAAAGAGCCAGGATTTCGACAAGGTCAGCGGACTCAACGCCGGCGCGGACGACTACATAACCAAGCCTTTTGTGCCCGTGGAGGTCATAGCCCGCGTGCGTTCGCAGCTCCGCCGCTATAAACGCCTCGGCGGCGCCACCGAGCCGGAGGAGAGGGATTCGAAGCTCTGCAACGGCGGCATTGAATACGACGACAAGTCAAAAACCGTCACCGTGGACGGCGAGCCCGTCAGCCTGACCCCGACCGAGATGCAGCTGCTCAAATTCTTCCTTGAGAATCTGGACTGCGTATTCTCCCCGCAGGAGATATACCGCAAGGTCTGGAACGACACGCCGTTCGGCTCGGAGAACACCGTCACCGTCCATATCCGCCACCTGAGAGAGAAGATAGAGATAAACCCCGCAAGACCCGACTATCTCAAGGTCTCATGGGGCCACGGCTACAAAATGGAGAAGAAATAAGCGGGAGGCGGCATCGGAATGGCAAAAAACAAGTTTTATTCGGATTATGACCGCTCCACGGTGATAACGATACTCATCTGCATGACCGTCATCGCCGTCGGCTGCGTGCTGGGCATAGCCTACCTTTTACAATACGGTTTCTACAACAGCGGCGATAACGGCAGCACCGCCAAGAGCATCGCCGTGCAGCAATACACCCTCGACGATATCGAGCAGGCAAGGGATTATTACTCCTGCCTTATCGAGACAAACGACGAATACCGCATAAACTACTATAAAACGAAATTCTCACCCTCGCAGACCAACTTCGTTTTTTCAATAACCGATATCGGCGGCAAGACGCTGTTCTCAAACTACGCCTCCGACCCCGCCGTGCCGGAGGGCGGATATAAAGACGAGGATCTCGGCTACTCCGGCAGCTCGGATTTCTTCCTCTCGGGCGGCGAGAGCGGCATTGCGACGTTGCGGCTGAAATACTCCATAGTGGTCAACAGCGAGTTGCAGGCAAGGGATAAATATCAGCAGGCGTTCCAATGGATAGAGCTTGCCGACTCGCTCAAATACTTCCTTTTCCTCGCCCTTGCCGTTGTAGTGGCCGCAATAATCGTTTTGCTGGTCTATATCACGATAAACGCCGGCACCTGCAACAGTGAGACAGGCGAGGTGATACCCGGCTTCGTCGACCGAATGCCGATCGAGCTTTGCACCGCATTCATGCTCGTCACGCTCGTCACGGCGTGGATAGTCATAGGGCTGACCTCCGCGGCGGATACGGGCATGGTCGTCAACAACGTCATTATCATTATCGTCTGCGTCGTCATAATGCTGGTGCTCATGGCGTTCCTGTCAACGCTGTCGGTCAGGGTCAAGCTCGGCAAATTATATAAGAGCATGATAGCCTACCGCATCTATCAGCATATCAAGCGCCGCACCCCCAGAGACAAGCGCAAGGCAAAGGCTCAGGGCAGCTCGGGCGTATTCAGGAAGCTGATATTCGGCATCGTCCTGTATATCCTCTCTGAGGCGGTCATCCTCAGCTTCACAGCGTATTTCGGCCTGATAGACAACACCTTCACCCCCGACTCGGTGTTCAAGGCATTCCTTGTGCTTTGGGCGCTCACAAGGCTCATAATCATCCCGATATTCTCGATGATAGCCATCAACCTGCATTACGTCAAGGAGGAGGGGCAGAAGCTCGCCGAGGGCGTGCTCGGCGACGATATAGCGAGCAAGCTCTCGATATCGAGCATCCGCGCCCACGGCAGAAACCTTGACCTTATCAGAAAAGAGATCAACAAGGCGATGGAGCAGGAGCTAAAGACCGAGAAGCTCAAGGCCGAGCTGCTGACCAACGTCTCGCACGATATCAAAACTCCGCTGACCTCGATATCCAGCTTTGCGGAGCTGCTCGAGCGTGAGGATCTGACCGAGGCGCAGCGCCGCGAATACGCGGGCGTGCTCAAGCGCCACACTCAGAAGCTCTCAGACCTTGTCAACGAGCTGATAGAGGCGTCGCAGATAACCGCCGGCACATGGAAGATAAATCTTGAGAAAGCCAGCCTCAACATCGCCCTGACTCAGGCGGTCGAGGAATTCATGTATAACTTCGAGCAATGCGGGCTGCTGCCCCGTATGTCGCTGCCGCAGAAGGATCTGTTTGTCATGTGCGACGGCGAGAGCATGTGGCGGCTGCTCTCAAACATATTCTCCAATGTCTGTAAATACGCAATGCATGAGACCGACGTCAATATCGCTCTCTATGAGGAGTCGGGCAAGGCGGTCGTCAAGGTCACAAACCTGACAGAGACTATGGAGGATATCGACGGCGATACGCTGATGGGCCGCTTCTACCGTGCGGACGAATCGGGCCACACCGAGGGTCACGGGCTGGGGCTGTCGATAGCCAAGAGCCTTGCCGAGATGCAGGGCGGCAGCTTCAACGTATCGTGCAGCGGCGGAGTTTTCACCGCAGTGCTCGAATTCGATATCACTAAATAAATCAAAGGAACATGAGAAATGCTTAAAAAGATCACAGCGGTCATAGCGGTGCTTCTTGCCGTGGCTTCGCTCGCTTCATGCGGATTGAAGCGGCGCGTGAGTACCCATGCCTCCGCAACGACCGCCGCCGAAACCTCGACCGCGGCTGAGGAGACTGCCACGGAGGAGACCGCTACTCTCCCCGAGACTACCACGGCAGCACCGACAACGGCCAAAAGTGTGCCGACTGCTGCAAGGCGCATCACAAAGACCACCAAGGCGACTAAGCCCGCCGAGGTCGAGCGCACCGAGGTCAAAAACGAGCGGGAAGTAAAATACGGCGTTGTAGTGAATAAAAATATAACGCTCATCTATAAGGTGCTCGCCGACGGCAGCGAAAAGAAGACGGGCGAGAGAACGGACTTGGTCGAATGCAACCGCTTCGGCTACGGAGCTACCTACGCCGAGCTGCTGCCCGCCGCAAAGGCTAACCGCGAGAAATACCGCAGCTATATAAACGAAATTCTCCGCATCACCAACGGCTACCGCGCCGAGGGCGGCGTTGCGCCGCTCGAGCTTGACGAGGAGCTGACCATAATGTCCTGTGCCAGAGCCGAGGAGATGGCGTGGTCGGGCGACCATGACCATTACCGCCCGGGCGGTAAATACTTCTCCTCGATATTCAGGGACGCGGGCTACACCGCCGGTCAGGTCGGCGAAAATCTCGGATGGGGCTTCGAGACCCCCGAGGCCGTCTGCCTTGCGTGGAAGAATTCCGAAACTCACTATGAGAATTTGATGAACCCGATTTACACCAAAGTCGGCTTCGGCGTTGCGGTCGACCCCGACCCCAGAGGCAAGCTCTGTTGGACTCAGCACTTCTACGGATTATCGGAGGGCGAATAATGGATATCAGAGTGGGCGACGTCATCACGATGAAAAAGAAGCATCCCTGCGGCTGCGACCGCTTCACCGTGCTGCGTATCGGCGCGGATTTCCGCATCAAGTGCCTTGAGTGCGGCCGCGAGGTCATGCTCGAGCGCGTCAAGGTCGAGAAAAATATCAGGAAGCTCTCGCGAGAGGGCGCGGAATAATTCGGAGGCTCTATGCTTGATAAACTTAAAAAGGTCGAGGAACGCTTCGAGGATATCAACGAGAAGCTGTGCCGCAGCGACGTCGTCGCCGACCTTGAACAATATAAGAAGCTCATGCAGGAGCTGAAAACGCTGACCCCGATAGTCGAGGAATACCGCTGCTGCAAGGCCGCCGAGAGCGACGCCGCAGAGGCAAAGGCTCTGCTCGACGCGGGCGGGCTTGAGCATGAATTCAAAGAGATGGTGCTTGAGGAGCTTGACAGCGCCAGGGAGAGGGCAGCCGAGAGCAGTGAAAGGCTCAAGGTGTTGCTGCTCCCGCGCGACCCTAACGACGACAAGAACGTCATCGTCGAGATAAGGGGCGGCGCAGGCGGCGAGGAGGCCTCGCTCTTTGCGGGCGTGCTCTACAGGATGTATTCCATGTATGCCGAGGCAAAGGGCTGGAAGTGCGAGGTGCTGAATTCCAACCCGACCGAACTCGGCGGCTTCAAGGAGATCAGCTTTATGATCGAGGGCGAGGGCGCGTATTCCCGCCTGAAATTCGAGAGCGGCGTTCACCGCGTGCAGCGTGTGCCCGAGACTGAGAGCCAGGGCAGGATCCATACCTCGACCGTGACCGTCGCAGTCCTCCCCGAGGCGGAGGATGTGGACGTTGAGATAAACCCCGCCGACCTTCAGATCGACACATACCGCTCGGGCGGCGCAGGCGGTCAGCACGTCAACAAGACCGAGAGCGCCATCAGGATAACCCACCTGCCCACGGGCACGGTGGTCGAGTGCCAGGATGAGCGCAGCCAATACAAAAACAAAGACAGGGCGATGAAGATCCTGCGTTCAAGAATTCTTGAGGCCGAGCGTGAGAAGCAGCACGACGCCATTGCGGGCGAGCGGCGGGCTCAGGTCGGCACGGGCGACCGCAGCGAACGCATACGCACCTATAATTACCCGCAGGGCAGGGTCAGCGACCACCGCATCAACCTGACCCTCTATAAGATAGAAGCGATTCTCAACGGCGACCTTGACGAGCTGATCGATGCTCTTATCACCGCCGACACCGCAGAGAAGCTCAAAAGTGAGGAATGACCCTAAGCAAATGAAAACTCTCAGACTGAAATCAACCGAAAAAGAAGATATCAAAAAGGCTGCGGAGATACTAAAGAACGGCGGTCTGGCAGCGATACCGACCGAGACGGTCTACGGCCTTGCGGCAAACGCCCTCGACCCCGTCGCCGTCGGCAAGATATTCGCCGCCAAGGGCAGACCGCAGGATAATCCGCTGATAGTCCACGTCGCTTCGCTCGACGCCATACCTCCGCTGGTCAAAAAGGTCGACCCGAGGATGCTGAAGCTCGCCGAGAGATTTTGGCCGGGGCCGCTGACGATAATTTCCGAGCGGTCGGAGATAGTGCCCGATGCCGTTACGGCGGGTCTGTCGACCGTGGCGATCCGTATGCCCTCACACCCCTGTGCAAGGGCAATAATCGAGCAGAGCGGGCTGCCTCTTGCCGCCCCGAGCGCCAACGCCTCGGGCAAGCCAAGCCCCACCTGCGCCGAGCATGTGCTCGCCGACCTTGACGGCAGGATAGACGCCGTAGTCGACGGCGGCCACTGCTCCGTGGGCGTTGAATCGACCGTTATCACTCTCGCCACCGAGCCTCCAACCCTGCTCAGACCGGGCGGAGTGACCGTCGAGCAGCTTCGCGAGGTGCTCGGCGAGGTCAATATCGCGGCAGCGGTGTTTGAGAAGCTCAAGGACGGCGAAAGACCGCAGTCCCCGGGCATGAAATACAAGCATTACGCCCCCGCCGCGGAGGTCACGATAATCAAGGGCAGCTTTAAACAGTACAAAAAATTCCTGCTCGCTCAAAAAGACACGGTCTGCGCCGTATGCTTTGAGGGCGAGGGCAAGAATTTTGATAAATTTATCGAATACGGCAGGGCGGACAGCCCCGACACCCAGGCGCACAATATTTTTGACGCCCTGCGGCAGGTCGACGCCATCGGCTGCGCCAGAGCCTTTGTCCGCTGCCCCGTTGCAAGCGGAGTGGGTCTGGCGGTCTACAACCGCCTGCTGCGTTCGGCGGCGTTCAGGGTCATCGACCTTGATTTCACCGTCCCTGTCATCGGCCTGACCGGTCAGACGGGCGCGGGCAAGACCACCGCCGCAGATATTTTCAGAGAAAAAGGATACTATATTATAGACACCGACGTTCTCGCGCGCAAAGCGGTCGAGAGCAGAGCGGTCAAGGATTCCCTGTGCGCCCGCTTCGGCAGCGACATAATAGTTGACGGCGAGCTTGACCGCAGGGAGCTTGCACGCAGGGCTTTTGCCTCCCCCGAGGCGACCGCCGCGCTGAACGCGATAACTCACCCGGAGATAACCCGCCTCGCCGTTATCGAGATACACAAGGCTCAGGATTCTGGGGCAAAGGCCGCCGTTATCGACGCCGCCCTGCTCTTTGAGAGCGATCTTGCCTGCCTTTGCGGCAAGACGGTGTGCATCACCGCCGACGACTCCGTTAGGATGCGCCGCATCATTGAGCGTGACGGCCTGAGCGAGACGGACGCCCTGATGCGTATCGCCGCCCAGCCGCCGCAGGAGTTCTATGCAAAGCAGAGCGACATTATAATTGATAACGGGGACGGCACCGATCTCCGCAAAGCGATCGACTGTTTATTTTGAAAGGCTAACATTATGACTGCAAAAGGCAAGCTGAAGACCATACTGATATTCGCCGTCATCGCGGCGCTGCTTTTCGCGGCGTTCGCGGGCAGCTACAGGACGGTCATGAAGCTCTCCTATCCCCATAAATACGAGGAATTCGTCGAGAAATACAGCGCCGAATTCGGGCTTGACAGCGCCCTGCTCTATGCCGTTATCAGGACGGAAAGCTCATTCGACCCCTCCGCCGTCTCCTCGGCGGACGCCGTGGGCTTGACCCAGATAACGCCCGAGACCTTTGAATGGCTCCGTATGAAGCTGGGCGAGACTCAGGGCGAGCTTAGCCTGCTCGATCCCGAAACCTCGATCAAATACGGAGCGTTCTTCCTGAGCTATCTGCTCGACGAATTCGGTGAAACGCCCGTCGCCCTCGCCGCCTACCACGCGGGCAGGGGCAGGGTCAATTCGTGGCTCAAGGATCCCGAGATATCCCCCGACGGCAAAACTCTCACCAAGATACCGATAAGCGAAACGGCGCATTACGTTAAAAAAGTAACCAAGGCGCTCAATATATATTCAAATCTCTATAAATAAGAAAGGAAGTACCATCATGTGTGAAAAAACTCCCGCCGACGCTCTGAAGGACGAGCTTTTCTATTCGCCCGAGCACGCCGCATTCACCTGCGAGGACGGCGAAATCGAGACCGCCGACAGCTTCTGCGGCGATTACATTGATTTCCTTAACCGCTGCAAGACCGAACGTGAAGTGGCGGCTTATGTCAAGGCCCTTGCCGAGGAGAACGGCTTCATCCCGTTTGACCCCGACGGCAGCTACGAGCCCGGCGACAAGGTTTATTACGACAACAGGGGCAAGGCCCTCATCCTGTGCGTATTCGGCAAACAGAGCCTTAAGAGCGGCGCAAAGATAGTCGCCTCCCATATCGACTCCCCGAGGCTCGACCTCAAGCCCAATCCGCTTTATGAGGATACCGACCTCGCTCTCTTCAAGACCCATTACTACGGCGGCATCAAGAAGTATCAGTGGACCGCCATCCCCCTGTCGCTTCACGGCGTCATCTGCCGCAAGGACGGCACCAAGGTTACCGTCCGCCTCGGCGAGGATGAGGGCGACCCGCAGTTTGTAGTCACCGACCTGCTCCCCCATCTTGACAGGCAGCAGGCAAAGCGCTCCGCAGAGGACGTTGTCAAGGGTGAGGATCTCAATATTCTCATCGGCAGCCGCCCCTTCGGCAAGGATAAGGGCAGCGAGCTTGTGAAGCTCAATATAATGAAGCTCCTCAACGAGAAATACGGCATAGTCGAGAGCGACTTCCTCTCCGCCGAGCTTGAGATGGTGCCCGCATTCAAGGCTGTTGACATCGGCTTCGACCGCAGTCTCATCGGCGCCTACGGCCACGACGACAGAGTCTGCGCCTACCCCTCGATCAGAGCGGCATTCGCGGCGGTTGCTCCCGAGCGCACCACCGTCACCGTCATCACCGATAAGGAAGAGATAGGCTCCGAGGGCAACACCGGCCTTTGCTCCGCCTATCTTGAAGATTTCATCGCCGATATCGCAAGGACTCAGGGTCTGTGCGGCAGAGACGTGCTCAGAGCTTCCGAATGCCTCTCCGCCGACGTCAACGCTGGCTTCGACCCCACCTATCCCTCGGTTCACGATAAGCTCAACGCCGCCTACCTCAACAAGGGCATCGTCGTCACCAAATACACCGGCGCAAGGGGCAAGAGCTCGACAAACGACGCAAACGCGGAGTTCGTCGCAAAGATCCGCACTCTCTTCGACGGCGAGAAGGTTGTGTGGCAGACCGGCGAGCTCGGCAAGGTCGACGAGGGCGGCGGAGGAACCGTCGCAAAATATATCGCAAATCTTGGCGTTGAAGTGGTCGATGTGGGCGTGCCCGTCCTCTCAATGCACGCTCCGTTTGAGGTCGTTGCAAAGCTCGACGTCTATATGGCGTTCAAGGGCTTCAAGGCATTCCTCGAGAAATAATATCATGCCGTTGCGGAATTCGGCAGAAGTTGGGACAGAAAAGCGAGAAAGTGTTCAAAGTTTACAGTTTGTTAATATATAGTTCATGGTATGTTAACATCTCATGCTTCTATCTGTAATATCATACATTTAGATGATTTAATGTTGAGTGTTAGACATTTTCATTCCTTTGACATCTTCTTTTTTCATTTTTATTTTCTCTTTCCCCAACGCACTGCCGAATGCTGCACACATTCGGCAGTGTCTCTTTTTATAAGAAAGCAGGTGTATTATGACCGACAAACTCATGGCTTATCTAAGCGAGGGCGAGGCGTTCCTCGTCATTTCGCCGGAGAACAGGCTCTACTTGACAGGCTTTGAATCCACCGACGGCTATCTGCTCGTCACCGCGGAGGAGAGCGTATTTCTCACCGACAGCCGCTATATCGAGGCTGCTCGAGCGAAGGTGACCGGCTGCACGGAGATAGCTCTGCTCAAAAACGCGGCGGAGGATCTGAACGGCTATATCAAATCCCTTAATATAAATAAGGTATATATCGAAGCTTCAAGGCTCAGCGTGGGTCAATTCAACTCCCTCAGCGCCTCGCTCGATTGCGAATGCCTCGCCGAGAAGGCGGACGAAGCGATAAAGGAGCTGCGCCGCACCAAGACCGAATCGGAGCTTAAAAATATCTGCGCCGCCCAGCGAATAGCCGAGCAGGCGTTCGAGCATATCCGCACCTTTATAAAGCCCGGAGTCACCGACCGCGAGATAGGGCTGGAGCTTGACTACTTCATGCTGCGCGCGGGCGCACAGGCGCTCTCATTCGAGACCATAGCGGTCAGCGGCAGGAATTCCTCAATGCCTCACGGCGTGCCGACCGACAAGAAGGTCGAGCGCGGCGACTTTGTGACGATGGATTACGGCGCAGTCGTCAACGGCTACCACAGCGACATGACCCGCACCGTCGCCGTCGGCGAGGTCAGCGGCAAGCAGGCGGAGGTCTATGACACCGTTCTCAAGGCTCAGCTCACTTCGCTCGACCTGCTCGCGCCCGGCGTTGCCTGCAAGGATGCGGACGCGGCGGCAAGGGACGTCATAAACGCTGCGGGCTACGGCGAATTTTTCGGCCACGGCACCGGCCACGGCGTCGGCGTCGAGATCCACGAATTCCCCGTGCTCAACCCAAGGAGCGCCGAGATACTCGCCCCGGGCGACGTTGTAACGGTCGAGCCCGGTATTTATCTGCCCGGCGAATTCGGAGTACGCATCGAGGATATGGCTTTTATCACCGAAAACGGCTCGGAAAACCTCACCAAATGCCCCAAAACGCTTATAATTCTGTAAGCGACAGGCATAATTCAAAAAAAGACTTGAAAAATCACGGTGAATAGTATAAAATAACTGTGAAAACATATAAACACTGTAAGGAGAATAAGTTTTATGGTATCAGCAGGCGATTTCAGAAACGGCGTGACCTTTGAAATGGACGGTCAGGTCTATCAGATCATCGAGTTCCAGCACGTTAAGCCCGGCAAAGGCGCCGCTTTCGTCAGGACTAAGATAAGGAACGTCATCGGCGGCGCAGTCGTCGAGCGTACCTTCAGCCCCACCGACAAATTCCCCACCGCTTACATTGAGCGCAAGGAAATGGAGTATTCATATGAGGACGGCGGTCTCTATTACTTCATGGACCCCGAGACCTACGATATGGTGCCCATCGGTAAGGATACTCTCCCCGAGAACTTCAAGTTCGTTAAGGAGAATGAAACCTGCCGCATCCTGTCCTACAAGGGCAGCGTATTCGGCGTTGAGCCCCCGACCACCGTTACCCTTCAGGTAACCAAGACCGACCCCGGCTTCGCAGGCAACACGGCTACCAACGCCACCAAGCCCGCAACTCTTGAGACCGGCGCTGAGGTCAAGGTTCCTCTCTTCATCGACGAGGGCGAAATGATAGTAGTCGACACCCGCACCGGCGAGTATCTCAGCCGTGCATAACACATAACAAGTGTAATAATTTTTATGGAGGACAAAAACATGACAGTGACTGAAAAAGTCGCCTATCTCAAGGGTCTTGCCGAGGGTCTTAACCTCGACGAGAGCAAGCCCGAGACCAAGGTGATAAAGGCTATGATGGATGTTCTCGACGACCTTGCCCTCTCGGTAAGCGACCTTGAGGACGGCGTTGATCTTATCTCCGAGCAGCTTGACGCTGTTGACGAGGATCTTGACGAGCTTGAGGGCTATGTCTATGAGGATCTCGACGACTGCTGCGACTGCGACGATTGCTGCGATGACGACGACGAGGAGTATTACGACGTCGAATGCCCGAACTGCGGCGAGATCATCACCGTTGACAGAGACATCCTTGAGGAGGGCAGCATCAACTGCCCCAAGTGCGATGAGCTTCTTGAGTTCGAGATCGAGTGCGACGACGACTGCGATTGCGGTTGCTGCGGCGACGACGAGGACTGAGTCATCAATTGAATCCACAACTCCCCCGATCAAAACGACCGGGGGAGTTTTTTGTTTGAATTAGATTTGGCAGAAAAAAGTCGTACCTTTGTTACGGTGCGACCGAGGATCGTCGGGTAGGTAGTAAAGATAAATTTTTGCTGCACATATAGCAGATTTGCTTTTGATTCAATTGTAGGGGATGACGTCCTCGGCATCCCCTACATCGTCGCTGAAAATTTGCACTTGCCCACGCCTCCCTTTACACAAGGGAGCCTTTAAAGTGCGTGACTTATTGTGGTTATGGCCAATTGGCGGTTGCCATAGTCTCTCTGCAAACACGGATAAGCAAAAGCGCCCTCGGCATTGAGCCGAGGGCGTGATTTATTGCACTATTCTATTCTCAGAAAGTTTTGACAAGCTCTTTGAGGTAAGCCTTGAAGCCTTCGCCGATCTCGGGATGATTGAGGGCGACCTCGCAGTTAGCCTTCATAATGCCGAGCTTATTGCCCATATCATATCTCTTGCCGTCGAAGTCATAAGCAAGCAGCTCGCCTCTGGCGCCGAGCTCGCTCATAACGTCGGTCAGGTAAAGTTCCTGACCCTCGGGAGTCTCGGCAAGACCCTTTTCGAGCATACCGAATACCTCGGGGGGCAGCACGACTCTGCCGAGGATAGCGTAGAGGGACATGACCTGGTCGGGGGTGGGCTTCTCGATTATCTTGTGGCAGTTCATCGCTCTGGTCTCGCCCTCGATGGGTGAAACGCCGAGGGTGCAATAGAGCTTGATGAGATCCTCGGGAACTTCCTTGACGCCGACAACGCCCTTGCCGTACTTCTCATAGCAGCGGCAAAGCTGAGCGGTGACGGGGTCCTCGGAGATGATGACGTCGTCGCCGTAGAGGACTACGAACGGCTCGTCGCCGACAAAGGACTTACCGCAGAGGATGGCGTGGCCGAGACCCTTAGTCTCCTTCTGACGGATGAAATATATGTTGGCGAGACCGGCGCAGGCCTTGACATCCTCATATATCTTCGCCTTTGCGGGATTCTTGCTGAGCTGATACTCAAGCTCGAAGGAGTGATCGAAGTGATCCTCGATAACGCCCTTGCCCCTGTTGGTGATGATAAGGATATCCTCGATGCCCGCGGCAACGGCTTCCTCAACGATATACTGGATAGCCGGCTTGTCGACGATATTCAGCATTTCCTTGGGGACTGCCTTTGAAGCGGGGAGAACTCTGGTGCCCAGACCCGCAGCGGGAATAATTGCTTTCTTGACTTTCATGGATATTACCTCCTGAGTTAGTATAAATAGTTATATAATTGGTATTTTTTAAAAGCGGTCAACAATAATATCGGCGATATAGGTCAGCAGGCTGATAATGCAGTTGTAGCCGAAGAAGCCTGCCGCAAAGAGCATCGGGGACGCGCCGCCGCGTCGGGCGAGCATGAGCCTCTTGAGATTCTCATCGTCGATCTCGTCGGCTATCATCGCCAGATCCTTCTGCATCTTCCTGTAGTAGAAAAGGTCGGCGGTCAGGGCGCAGATAAGGCGCAGCGCAAGCGACACGCCGCCGATTATCGGCATTGTCTTTGCGGTCGCCTGCACGAATTCGTCGGCAAGCTCGTTCGCCTGCTCGTCGGTCACGCTGCTGTTGCCCATTGCCGTGTAGAATTTATTCGCCGCGTCGATATAGTCGTTCGCGGGGCCTGAGAGAGCAAGCGAGGTCGCCGCGAATATCAGCAGGAATATCGCCCCGACCTTATAGAGCTTGCGGTAAAAGAACCAATACGGCGCAAAGAAGAACGCCGCCCAGTTGAACGAGAGCTTCTTGCCCGAGGCAAATCTCTTGAATTTGCGGAGATATCTCGGAGCGGAGGTCTGCACATAGTAGGCGATCTCGCCCGCTTTCCTGCCGCCGATATCCTCGTTTTCGTCTATGCCCGCACCGAAAAGGTAGGGATTCTGCGGATAAGCTCCGTCGGCGAGGAACGGTGCGCCGCAATATTTGCAGTGCAGAGCGTCGCCGTCGTTCGGCCTGCCGCACATCGGGCAGTTCTTCGGCTCGGAGGGGTCACGCTGCCCGCCCTCAAAGAGGGCGCCGCAGTTGCCGCAATGCAGAGCCTCCGGCGGATTCTCACTGCCGCAGACATGGCATATCTTGACGTTTGCGGGGGCTCCCGCTCCCTCGGCGGGCGATTCGCTTTGCTCCGCCTCGGGCTTAGCCTCGGGGGCAGCCCACACATAGCCGCTCGAGTGTTTATCTTCATTTACGCAGTGCCCCGTTTTCATCCAGCATTCACGGTGCTGCGGGGTGGCGCATTCGGGGCAAACGACGATATCGTCGTCGTCAGTCATTATCCTGCCGCAAACGGGGCAAGGCAAACCGTTATATTTCATCTGCGATTTTTAATCTCCTTTTAAAATAATACTTTAATCAAAATCGGTTTTATCCGAACGGGAGCTCGTATACTGCATCTTTCTGTTCAGATCCTCTGAAAGTGATAACTACAGAAGTTTCTTTCCACTCGACAGTAAATTGTCCTCTTCCTCCGTCATCAGAAACATCGACAAAGAAGTTTGAAGGCCCATATACTTTATAATGAGCCTTGCCAAAAGGCCAATCAGGTTCTCCGACCTCATATATAACCACATTTTGGCTTCCGTCCTCCGACATCTGCCGGTAAACCTCTTTTTCCGTTTTACTGGTGTTAAAGCGGAAAAGCCCAAAAATTAATATAACCGTCAGCAAAACAGTTTCAATTATTAGGAGTGCCGTTAATACCTTCTTTTTCATTTTTCCCCCTTATCAGCTTTAACGCTTGTTTCACAATTTATCGCTTCCCGCGCTGTCAAGTTCATGAGAAGTGCTTTTCTTCTTTTAACCATCTTCGTATTATAACTTTTCCGGGACTGCTACTATATTACACCTTATATATTACCTAATTGTTCTTTAAATTTCAATTATTATTTAAAAAATAATTTAAGTTCTTTACATTTCACCATTTTTTATATATAATGTAAGGTGAAAAATTACGCATCGGGAGAATTTTTATGTTCGGACATTGATAATCGCCTTTTCTCACCGTAATAAAATGAAAAATTTATATCAGGAGAATAAATATGATCCAATTTGAAGAATTAAGACTTTCACTCCTCGACTACGAAGAGAAGCTCAAGCAGCTCAGAGAGGCTCTCGGGCTTGACGCGATGAATGAGGAGATAGCGAAGCTCGAGGCTCAGACCGCCGAGGACGGCTTCTGGAATGACCTTGCGAATTCGCAGAAGGTGCAGCAGCGCATAAGCCAGCTCAAAAACAAGGTCGCTGCCTACACCGCGCTTGAGAATGAATATAACGACGCGCTCGTGCTTATCGAGCTCTCCAACGAAGAGGAGGATCTCGATATGCTCGACGAATGCAAGCACAGCGTCGACGCCTTTGTATCGAAGCTCGAGGCCATGACCCTGAGCACCCTGCTCTCCGGCGAATACGACTCAAAGAACGCCATACTCACCTTCCACGCCGGCGCTGGCGGCACCGAGGCTCAGGATTGGAACCAGATGCTCGTGCGTATGTATCAGCATTGGGGCGAGAAGCACGGCTTCAAGGTCAGCATGATAGACTTCCTCGACGGCGATGAAGCGGGACTCAAATCCGCCGTGCTGCTTGTCGAGGGTGAGAACGCCTACGGCTACCTCAAGGGCGAGATGGGCGTTCACAGGCTCGTGCGTATCTCTCCGTTCGATTCCTCGGGCAGGAGGCACACCTCCTTTGCTTCGCTTGAAGTTATGCCAGAGATCGACGACACCGTTGAGGTCGAGATAAACCCCGACGACCTCAAGATAGACTATTACCGCTCCAGCGGCGCGGGCGGCCAGAAGGTCAACAAGACCTCCTCCGCCGTGCGTATAACCCACATCCCCACGGGCATTGTCTGCGCCTGCCAGGTCGAGCGCAGCCAGCATCAAAACAGGGAAGTCGCCATGAAGATGCTCAAATCCAAGCTCATTGAAATAAAGGAGAGAGAGCACCTCGACAAGATAGACGACATCAAGGGCGAGCAGCGTGAGATTGCATGGGGCAGCCAGATCCGCTCCTATGTATTCATGCCCTACACCCTCGCCAAGGATCACCGCACCGGCTTTGAATCCGGCAACATCAACGCCGTTATGGACGGCGACATCGACGGCTTTATAAACGCTTATCTCAAGATGGAGTCGCTCAAGAACTGACGGCTCACTGTTGGTATTATGAAGATAATCGATATTTCGAGAAAATTCTTTTCCTGCGACGTTTACCCCGGCGACCCGAAGCCGAAGGCCGAGAGGCTCGCCTGCATCGGTGAGGGCGGCGACTGCAATATCACCGCCGTCCATGCCTCGGCGCACACGGGCACCCATGCCGACGCTCCGCTCCACTTCCTCAGCGGCGGCGCCGCGATAGACAGCGTGGAGCTTGACGCCTTCATCGGGCCTTGCACGGTGCTTCAGGTGCCGGGCGGGGTCATCACGGGCGAATATGTTGACAAGCATTTTCCTAAGAAGTGCAAGCGGCTGCTGATAAAGGGCGGCGGCAGGGCCTTCTTTATGGATTCCTCCGCCGAGGAGCTGTCGGGCAGGGGTCTGATGCTCATCGGCACGGATTCACTCTCCGTCGGCTGCGCGGGCAATGAGACCGCCCCTCACAAGGCGTTCATGCAGGGCGGCACGGCTATCCTCGAGGGGCTTGACCTCTCTGAAGTGCAGCCGGGCGAATATTTTCTCTTTGCCCCTCCCGTGCTCTATGACGGGCTGGAGGCCGCGCCCGTGCGGGCGGTACTTATCTCGGACTACATCTTCTGGTCCGGCAACCATTGACAATCGGGGTGTAAAATGAAACGCTTTTTCGATTTCACGATGAGCCTGCTGCTCATCATCCTGCTTTCCCCGCTTTTCCTTATAATCAGCGTCATAATCCTATTTGACGCAGGCTCGCCCGTCATATTTAAGCAGTATCGCGTGGGCAAGGATAACAAGCTGTTTTATGTCTATAAATTCCGCACCATGCACTGCAACACCCGCAACGTGGCGACCGACGAGCTGACCGAATCGGTCAACTGCATCACAAAAAGCGGCAGATTTCTCAGGAAGACCAGCCTTGACGAGCTGCCCCAGCTCTTCAATATCCTCAGCGGCTCGATGAGCTTTGTGGGCCCGCGCCCGCTCATCCCCGAGGAGAAGGAGATAAGGGCGCTGCGCCGCGAATACGGCGTTTACTCCGTGCGCCCGGGCATGACGGGGCTGGCTCAGGTCAACGGCAGGGACAAGCTCTCGATAGAAGAAAAAGCCCTGTTTGACAAAGAATACGTTGACAAACAGAGCCTTTGGCTTGATATTAAAATAATGTTTAAGACCGTTAAGGTCGTTCTTTGCCGAGAGGGCATCTCGGAGGGCGGCGAGAAAGGAAACACCCGCAGGCCTTAACTTACCGCTCCCAGATACTCTTCAAGGCATTTGCCGCTCGCCTTTATTGCCTTGGCGTTCTCAACGCCGACATAGCGCCAGTGCCACGGCTCATAGATTATCTTGGTCACGTCCTGCTTCTCCTCGGTGTAGCGCAGGATGAAGCCGTAATCGGCGGCGTGCTCGTTGAGCCATCTGAATTCTGCGGTCTTATCGAAGCTCTGCTCGAGGCTGCAAATATCCATTGCAAGACCCGCGTTATGCTCGCTTGTGCCGGGCGGCAGGATTATCGTAGCGGCCATCTTGGTCGCCTCCGCCTTGCTGTAGCCCTGGTCAAGATATTTATTTATCTTGCGCTCGAAGTTATTCCTCTGGCGGGTGAATGAGCGGTAGCCCGAGATCGGGGTCAGCTCGATGCCGTCCTTCTCGGCGGCAAGATACATCTCGTTGTAGTGCGGAGCCACTCTGTAGTCGAGCTTTGCGCCGTCTGGGTCGGAGTTGACCGCGGGGGCGAGCTTCACTTCATAGTTGTCGGGCAGGATATAATCCCTGTTGACCAGCAGCAAGGTCCAATCCGAAATATTGAGGTTGGCGTAGGCGGGGTGGAAGCCCGCATAGGCGTATTCATAGTCGTCAACGGCGTTTGCCGCGGCGGCTGCGGTGGTGCCTGCGGCGGTTGAAGCGGCGGAGGATGCCGAAGTTCCCTCGGAGGGGGCGGTGTCACCCGCAAGAATGCCCTTGGTAGCGGCGTTATTATATGCGTCGTTGACCGTGCCCTCGGTTATCACGGGGTCCTTCTTTTCGACAGCGCTCGTTATGCCGTAGCCGATGAGCACCACGGCGAGAATGCCAAGCAGGACGCATCCCAAAGTTTTTTTCATTATCTCGATCTCCTTTAAAAGATTATAAATTTATGTTGCACCTTATATTGTAACTCGGATACAAGCGATTGTCAAATTTAAAATCGCATTGTAAATAAATTTTAACAATTTCCGAAAGGAGTGTGTTTGCGTTGAAAGCAAACGAAAGTGTCAAAAACTACACGTCGGAACGCAGAATGTACGCTAATTATGTCGCAAGAAACATAAAGAACATCTGCAAGACCGTCGGTCCGCGCTGTGCAGGCACGGAGAAAGAGCTTGAGGCACAGAAGCTGATGGCCGAGGAGCTTAAAACCACTTGCGACGATGTCAATATCGAGTCGTTCTCACTTCACCCGAGAGCGTTCATGGGCTGGATCCAGCTGACCGTATTCTGCGTCACCGCAGCGGCAGTTATGCTGTTCCTCTCCCACTTCTTCCCCGCAGCCGCATACCCCCTGCTCGGCATAGGCGTAGCCCTTGTCGTTATCGCCCTTTTCTTTGTTATCTCCGAGTTTCTTTTCTATAAAGAGACCCTTGACCCGTTCACCAAAAAGAGCACCTCGCACAACGTGGTAGCCGTCAGGAAGCCCTCGGGCGAGACCAAGCGCCGCATCATCGTTTCCGGCCATGCGGACTCCGCAATGGAGTGGCGCTTCACCTATTGGGGCGGCCCGAAGCTCGTCGTGCCCTCGATAGGCATAGGCATGATCGGCGTGCTCTTCACAGCAGTTGCGGATATCGTAGCTCTCATCATCGTTATCGGCGGCACTTCACCCGCCGACAGCAAGGCGATCTGGGTGCTCTCAATAATCTCCGTTTGCTTTATCCCCGTATTCCTTTTCTGCCTGCTCTTCTATGACCCCAAGAGGATAGTTGAGGGCGCAAACGACAACCTCACCGGCTGCTACACCGCAATGGCAGTGCCCAGATTCCTCCAGGATCACGACATTCGCTTCGAAAACACCGAGGTTTGGGTCGTCTGCACCGGCGCCGAGGAGGCAGGTCTCAGAGGCGCAAAAGCATTCTGCAAGGCTCACGCGGAGCAGTTCAAGAATGAGAAGGACGTCGAGACCGTATTCGTCGGCTTCGACACCGTCAGAGACTACGACTTCATGGCTATATATAATAAGGATATGACCGGTCTTGTCAAGAACGACGACGAGGCTTCGCAGCTCCTCTATGAGGGCGCAAAAATCGCCGGCTACGACATCCCGTTCAAGACCGTTTCGCTCGGCTCGACCGACGCCGCCGCTCTCTCACAGGCAGGCATAAAGGCGACCAGCTTCGCGGCAATGGATCCCGCGCCCGCCCGTTACTATCACACAAGGCTCGACACCCACGACAATCTTGACCTCAAGACCATCGAAGCGGGCGTTGACATCTGCCTTGAGACCGTATTCCTCTTTGACGAAAAGGGTCTCAACGTCTGATATTTTGGGCATTATCCACAAATCCGCATTGCAAAATTTTGCCGTTTCAACAAAATTTTGATTTAACGATAATTTTGCTGTTTTCTCGGCGAAAATTGTGCTATAATAACTTTTATAAATGCACAAATGCACGGCTCTTTGCCGATTGCGAAAGGAGAAAATCTCAATATGAACAAAAAGATCCTCGCCGTCGTGAGCGTAATCCTCGCATTCGCTTTCCTCTTTGCTTTTGCGGGCTGCAGCTCCACCTCCGAAGAAGAGACTACGACGACCGTTAAGGCAAAGACCCCCCTGCCGACCGACATCACCACCTCTCTTGACGAGGAGAGCAAGGTCGTGACCGACACTACATATTCACCTGAGAATCTTCAGAAGAATACCGCCACCATCTTTGAATACTTTAACCTCCACGTCAACGAGCTGAAGGATATCAAGGCCACCGTCAAGATGAGCCAGAAAAAGAAGATAACCAAGGCTACTGACGCCGAGGGTAACAGTGTCAAGATGAGCGACAACGAGTATGTCAACGCCGCTATCAATTCGCTTGACAGCTATATGCTCCACAACGACGGCGCAGAGGCTGCCTACGGCGACGATCTCAAGGGCTTCCTCCCCGTTAAGGGCATGGATTATGTCAGCGCCCTCACCCTCGACGATGTCGACAAGGCTACTTGCGTTGACAACGGCCTCCAGAGGACCATCACCCTCAACCTCAAGAGCCCCACTCTGCCCGCAGTTATCGAGAAGGCATATGACATGGGCAACGTCGACGAGGTAATGGATGAATTCAGAAAGGCTGAGAAATATCTCACCGTCAAGGATCCCACCCTCACCTATAAGGATTGCCAGATAATCATCACCGCTCTTGTCGAGACCGACGAGGTCATCGAGATAGAGTATGTCAAGAATATCGACGTGGCTACCGAGGTCACCGGTCAGGGCTCGCTTGAGAGCGTCGGCACCGTGCCCGTAACCTTCCGCTATCAGAACACTGTCAAGTATTCGATAGACAGGACCGACCCCGCAGAGATAACCACTCTCGCCGAGAAATAATTTAAAACCGCTGAGGCTGTTGTCAAACGACAACAGCCTCATTTCTTTTTAGTATACTATTTCATATCTGCCGCTTTCAAGCTCCGCAAACGAGAGCTGCGACTGCTTAAATCTGCAACCGTTCGGCAGGCGGATCTCGCCGTGAACTCCGTCGGCGCATTCGACCGTCAGCGCAATGTCGCTGCCGTCGCGCTCCCAACGCACGGCCACCCTGCCGCTAACGGTGTCATAGTGACCCTCGGCGAAATCGAGGCGGGCGATGAAATTCGGCGTCACCCTCACCTCGCGGCAGTCGTTGCCCGCGGGGTTTACTCTTATGCCCGCGATATACTCGATGAACCACGCCGAAATATCGCCGAAAAAGTGATGATTGAGCGAATTCGGGCGCTGACCCTCCCTCAGGAAATCCTCGGGCAAGGCGGTGAGCCCCCTTGTGACGAAGTTGCCGTAGGAGGGGTAATCCGGCCTCGTTATCAGCTCATAGGCAAGCTCGGCCTTGCCGTGGTCGGCAAGCACGCGGAACAGGCACCTTGCGCCGAGGATGCCGCAGTCCATATGGTCGTCGGAGTCGGAGATTATTTTCAGCAGCACCTTGAACGCCTGAGCCTTCTCGCCCGGGTCAAATACGTTGTAATATATCGCCATCGCCTGCGAGGTCTGGCAGCAGCCTATCGCCGTGCAGGTGCTCAGGTCGACAAGATGCTCCCTGACGGCGGAGCGGATCTCACGGCGCAGCTTCACGCAGAATTTCTCTTGCAGCGGCTGACCGAGCACGGAGAAGATATACGCCGCCTTGTCAAGGATATCCATGCATACCACGCTGTCGGTGAATTCAAGCGGGGATTTGAACTTTGTCACGGGGCACCAGTCGCCAAGCCCCAGCTCCACCGTGCCCCTCGCGGTTCTGTTCCTTGAGATATACTCGGCGTAGCGCATTATAGTCGGGGAGTTCTCCTCGAGTATCTCCCTGTCGCCGCGAAGCAGGTATGTCATATACGGCAGCACTGTCGCGACCTGATCCCATGCGGGGCCGTTGCCCCATTCATAGCCCCATCCGCCCGTGGGGATGATGCCGGGCAGCTCGCCCGTCTCTTTCTGAGTTTTTCTTATATTCCTGAGCCACTCTTTATAGCTCTTCTCGGGCGCGAAATTCAGCGAAAGCTGCTCGCAGGAGACGGCGGCGTCACCCGTCCAGCCGTTCTTCTCCCTGTGCGGGCAATCCGTCGGGAAATAGTAGAAATTCGAGAGATCGGAGTTGCGGGTCATGACCTGCAGCTTGTTGACAGTATCATCGGAGCAGCGGAAATCGCCCCTGTCGCCTATGGCGGAGGCGCAGATGTCAAAGGTCAGCAGCTCCTCGGTCGCCTGCTCGTCGGTGAGGCCGAGCACAAGGCAGTATCTTGCGCCATGATAGGTGAACTGCGGCTCAAAGACTTCCTCGCCCTCACCCTTGAGGATATAGACGTCCCTCTGCACGAAGCCGTCGGGGTAAAAGCCGAGGTTGCCGTAGTCAAGCTCGCCGTCGGGGTTGATGTATTCGGCGAATTGCAGGTCTATCTGCTGACCGCGCTCGCCCTTGATACGCAGAGTCTCTATGCCCGCCGTGTTGACGCCGAAATCATAGAGCCAGCCCTCTTTTTCCTTGCTGCAAAACGGCTTTGAATCCTTTACGACGTCGCCTCTCGTCTCATAATGGGCAAGGGTGCAGCGGCGAACGGATACGGGCTTCAAAGTCTCCCTCGGCAGTATCGGCTCGGCCTCGCAAATGCGGGCTTCACCCCTCGGAGTTTCGGCTCTGAGGGCGCTTTTCCATGCGCTGTCGTCAAAGCCCGGCTCAGCCCAGCCGTCGGATTCGTTCCTCGCGTCATAGAAGCAGCCGCAGCGCAGGTCGTCAAACACTATCGGCGAAGCGGCGGTCTTGACGCTGTCATCCGCTTCTATCGTCTCGCCGTCAAGCTCCAGCGCAAAGGCAAGCCTCGGCGCGCCTCTGAACGCGGCTATATCAAAATCCCAGATCTGACCGCCGGGCGAATTCTGCATACCGTTGCCGAGCTGGAAGCCGAGCACGTTTTCACCCTCGGCAAGGTACTCGGAGAGGTCGTATTCATCATAATAAATTATATCGTCGGGGTTTGAGATGTATGGGGCAAGCAAGCCCTTGGTTATTTTTGTGCCGTTGATGAAAATATCATAGAAGCCTAGGCCGCAGACCGTCACACGGCAGTCCGTCGGCAGGCATTCGACATAAAAGCTCTTTCTGAAATACGGCGCGGGCACAAAATCCGTGTAGGATGAGTAATCGTAACCGGCGCAGACAAATTTTTTTGAAAGCATTTTTATTCCTCCTTCCCTACGGTTTAAGTTTACAACAGCGCCAAAATTATGTCAATCTGTTTTATTGAAAGTGCGGCAAAAATATGGTACAATTGCATTATCACACTACAGCGAGGCGACAATATGACCGGTATCATTATAATAGATAAGCCCAGTGGCATGACCTCCTTCGGCGCGGTGGCAAGGGTGCGGCGCATATGCTCCACCAAGAAATGCGGCCACACGGGCACCCTCGACCCGATGGCGACGGGCGTGCTGACCGTCATGCTCGGCGGGGCGACCCGCTTTTGCGAGCTGCTTGAGAGCCACGACAAGAGCTATATCGCTTCGTTCCGCCTCGGCACGGTGACCGATACGCTCGATATCACGGGCAAGGTGCTTGAGACCCGTGCGGTGGATTGCTCTGAACAGCAGGTCAGGGACGCCGCCGAGGGCTTCGTTGGCGAGATAAGCCAGCTCCCGCCGATGTACTCCGCAATATCGGTCAACGGTCAGCGGCTCTATGACCTTGCAAGGCAGGGCATCGAGGTCGAGCGCACGCCGAGGCAGGTCAACATATTCTCAATAGATTTCCTATCGACGAACGCCGAAGCGGGGGAATATGAGATAGCCGTTGCCTGCTCCTCGGGCACATATATACGCACTCTTATAGCCGATATCGGCGAAAAGCTCGGCTGCGGAGCGGTGATGACCGCCCTGCGCCGCACGAGCGCCAACGGCTTTGATATAAAGGATGCTGTGACGATAGAGCAGCTTGAGGCCGCCGCAAACGAAGAAAGGCTCGGCGAAATACTGCTCCCCGTTGACAAGGCTCTCGGCGGCTACGGCTCGGTCACCGTCACCGAGGCTCAGGCGAAACGCTTCTTAAACGGCGGCGAGCTTTTCCTTGAAAGGCTCAAGATCAAGGGTGAGGGCATATTTCGGGTCTATTCGCCCAAGGGGGATTTCCTCGGCCTCGGCGAAACCGAGGATGAGTATTTGAAAGTTCGCCGTGTTTTTCACGACTGAATGTTGAAAAAGCCGCGCACATATGTTAAAATAAATTAATAATATTAATTCCGAGGTGTTTTTTATGAAAACCGTCAGAGCGATCCTCTTCTATTTCTGGCAATTTACATATGCGATACTCCAGAATATCGCGGGTCTTGTGATGCTCGCCATATATAAGTCAAGGGGCGCAAAGAGCGAGATATTCCACAACGCCGTGATAACCTATATCGACAAGAAGAATTTCGGCGGCGTGTCGCTGGGTATGTTTATCTTCATCAATAAAAATACCACGGGCGACAGGCTCCACGACATGAAAATTCACGAATACGGCCACACCGTGCAGTCCCTCATCCTCGGCCCCGTATGGCTGCTCGTGATCGCTCTGCCCTCCTTCATCTGGTGCGGTCTGCCCGCTCTGGTTAAAATGAGGAAAGAGAAGAATGTTTCGTATTATTGGCTCTATTGCGAGGGCTGGGCAAATCTCTGCGGCCTTTACGCGACCAAGGATCGCTTCCTGACCGATGAATGCCGCAACAGGGGCCGCTACGGCAAGCCCATCAACCCCAACAGAAGCGCAAGAAAAGATATCAAAGGCAGAAAGAGGAATAAATAATGCAGCAAAAGTATCTCAAGACGAGCGAGACTCTCAGCTTCGCCTGCGCCGGCTTCGGCAGGAGCATGATATACACCCTGATGTCCACCTTCCTGCTCATATTTTACACCGATGCCGCCAAGCTCGACCCCGTCCATGCGGGCACGGTAATCCTCGCCGCAAGGATATTTGACGCAGCAAACGACCCGATAATGGGCATAATCGTCGATAAGACCAAAAGCAAATTCGGCAAGCTGAGGCCCTACCTGCTCTTCTCGCCGCCGCTCATTCTTATCGCCACCGCCGCCCTCTTTTATGTGCCGAATTGCGGCTACGGCGGCAGGCTCGCCTACGCGACCGTCTCCTATCTGATGTGGGGCATATGCTTCACGATACAGGATGTCCCGTTTTGGGGCATGAGCGCCGTCGTCTCTCCGCTTGAGAGCGAGCGCACCAAATTTATATCGACCGCCAGGATATTCTGCACCGTCGGCGGCATACTGCCCACCGTGCTCGTGCCCGTGCTCCGCTCTGGGATGGGCAACACCAAGGGATTCTTTATCTCGGGGCTGATATTCGCCGTGCTCGGCTCCTGCCTCTCGCTGCTTGCATTCTTCGGCACCAAGGAGCGCGTCGAGCAGCCCAAAGAGAAGGTCACCGCGGGCGAGATCGTCTCCGCCTTTGTCAAGAATAAACCGCTCCTGCTGCTCATACTTGCAAGCGTGCTTGGCTCGACTATGCTCATGGCTCAGACCTCGGGCAGCTATATAGCGACCTATCTCATCAAGGATTCGGGTGCGGTGCCCAAAGATATCGTCCAGACCGCCATGACCGTGGCTATCGGCGTCGGTATGCTCGCGGCGATGCTGCTTATGCCCGTGCTCAGGAAGCATTTCTCGCTCAAGGCGATATATATCGGCTCCGCCGTTTTCGGCGCCGCCGTTCACGGCATTCTCTACCTTGTCGGCTACGGCAACTTCTATCTCCTGCTGGCGCTGCTCGTCGTCATCGGGCTGCCGCTCGGGATATTCAACGTCATCACCTACGCCATGGTCGCCGACAGCGTGGACTACCTCGAATTCAAGACCGGCAGGCGCTCCGAGGGCGTATGTTTCGCCTCTCAGACCTTCATCAGCAAGCTGACCGCCGGCATCTCGACCTATATCACCGGCTTCGTGCTCAAATATGTCGGCTTCGTCCAGCCCGTTAACGACGTGCCCGTGCTTGATCAGCCCGAGAAAGTGTTCAACGGTATGTTCGTGATGATAACGATAATCCCGATGATCGGCCTCGCTCTCGCAGCCGTGCCGATGATATTCAACGACTACACGGGCAAAAAGAAGCAGGAGATCCAAAAAGCTCTTGAGGAGCGCAGGGAGAAAGAACATGGATAACGAATTCAACGCCTTTGACGCGGGAGTATCCCTCGGCGGGCTGAGAAACAAAACACAGATACGCATTTTGATAGCCTTCCTTGTCAAATCGGTCAAGGATCCGCTCTCGGAGAGCATGGCTATCGAAGCCGTGCAGGCTCACGGGCTTGCGAATTATTTTGAAGCAACGCAGGCGCTCGATGAGCTGATAGACAACGGCAGCCTCGTTTCATCCGAGTCGCTGCTGTATATCACGCCCAAGGGCGCGGCCTCGCTCGACGAGCTTGAGAGCGACGTGCCCCCCACGGTTAGGGAGACCGCCCTCTCCGACGCTCTGAATTTACAGCTTGCCGAGAAGAATAAAGGCAGCAGCAAGGTGGATATCGTCGAGCGTGAGGACGGCTACGATGTGACCTTCATCATCCTGAATAAAGGCACACCGCTGATGAAATTGACCGTTTACGCCGCCGACTTCGACCAGGCGGACGAATTGAAGAGAAATTTCTTAAAGAACCCCGAGAGGGTGTATTCCACCGTCGTTGCGACGCTGTATGTGTGAGGTGATATTATGCTTGAGGCGCTTAAGCAGCAGGTTTATGAAGCGAATATGAAGCTCGTCGAATATGGGCTTGTTATCTTTACCTGGGGCAATGTCTCCGGCATCGACCGCGAGAGCGGAATATTTGCCATCAAGCCATCGGGGGTAGATTATTCACGCCTGAGAGCCGAGGACATGGTGCTGCTCGACCTTGACGGCAATGTTGTCGAGGGCAGTCTTAACCCCTCCTCCGATACGCCGACACATCTTGAGCTATACCGCCGCTTCCCCGCTATAGGCGGCGTCGCGCACACGCACTCGACCTTTGCGGTCGCCTTTGCACAGGCGGCAAGGGGTATTCAGCCCTACGGCACGACCCACGCCGACTTTGCCTACGGCGCGATCCCCTGCACAAGGGATATGACCGAGGCGGAGATCGAGGGTGAATACGAGCTTAACACGGGCAAGGTCATTGCCGAATGCTTCGAGAGCCGCTCGATCGACCCCGAAGCCGTGCCCGCCGTGCTCGTGCGCTCCCACGGGCCGTTCACCTGGGGCAAAAGCGCTGCCGAGGCAGCCAAAAATTCCGCCGTCCTCGAGGCCGTCGCCAAGGACGCCTACCTCAGCGAGCGCATGAACGCTCCGACGGCAAATATTTTTCTTCAGAAGAAGCACTATTTCAGAAAGCACGGCGCAAACGCCTACTACGGCCAAAAATGACGTGCGTTCAATAATAAACTGATGAAAGGTGATACTTATGGCAAAATGTCCGCACTGCGGCATAAAGCTGCATATCTGGAATGTCAAGGCGGAGTGCCCCAAATGCGGGGTCAATATCGCCAACTACGACTGGGAACGCCGACTTGAGGAGGATTCCGTTGTCGCCGAGGCGGCATTTGCAAAGCTCCACGAATCCATGCGCCGCTTCAAATTCTCATTTGTCGGCACAAAGCTGCGTATCGCTCGCATCCCCGTGAGCGTGCTGCCGCTTTTCTCGTTCCTGCTCCCGCTTGGCACGCTTGCTGTGTCTATTCCCTACTTTGAGCAGAATTTCACGCTCAACGCGATAACAATAGTCAAAAATATTATGAATCTCGACCTCGGCGGGCTTATCAGCGCCCCCGGCTCGGCAGTTATAGGCGCGCCGTCGCTGCGGCTGCTGCTGGCGTTGCTCTTTGTGGCGCTCAGTGCGCTCTCGCTGCCCGTCAGCCTTGTATTCCTGCTGCTGAATTTCAAAAAATTCGACAGCAAGGGGCTTTTCGTCACCAATCTGCTCGCAAGCCTGATGATGGCGGCAAGCGCCGTGTGTTTCCACAGCTTCAACACCCTTATGGCGCAGACCACCCTTGCCGACGCGGTCAGCGGCGGCGTGAGTTGGGGCGTTTTCGTCAGCTCGGCGCTGTTCCTGCTCTCGGCGATAGTCAACCTCATAGTCGCCCTGCGCCCCGTCACTCTCCCGCCCGAGGAGAAGAAAGACGACGAAGCCGATAACACCTGCGATAATGCAGAGAATGCCGAAGCATCCCCCGCCGAAGAAGTTACGGCGTAACAAAGCAGCTCCGATAATATCATCAAATTTAAATACCGAATTAATATCCCGATAAATTACCGTAAATCAAAACGGCACTAAACAAAATTATCTATAAATAAAAGCAGCGTAAAAATTAAACACCGCAAAACAATCACCCCCGAGCAGTTTCTCAACTGCCCGGGGGTTTGGTTTACTTCATCAGCTTGTTCAGTGCGTAGGGGATGACCATATTCGAGCCGAAAAGCTTTTTGAAGAACGCTGCGAGCTTCTGGAAGAAGCCTGCTTTTGAGGTCAACTGCTGCGAAGCGGTTATCTCATTGCCGTTTGCGTCCTTAACTGCGTTGCCGGTCTTGTCAACGACTTTTGCGGTTATCGTCGCCGAGCCCTTGGAGACGGATTTCACGCCGCAGGTCATGCCGTCGGCGGAGGGGATAAGCTCAAATCCGCTGCCGTCCATGTTCCAAACTATCCTTGCGCCCTCGGGCAGGTCTGTCACGTTCGCATGAAGATTCAGCGTGAAGCCGTAGCTGACCGTTGTGGTCGAGGGGGTTCTGATCGAGAGTTTCGGATAAACCGTCGGCGCAAGGCTCTTGCCGCACTTGTCGCAAAGGCCGTCGTTATTCATGTCGGTGTGACCGGTGGCGGGAACGGTCGTCCTCGCTTTGATTACCGTGCCGCAGGTCGAGCAATGGCTGCCCTCGGTCAAGCCTGCCGTTGTGCAGGTCGCCGCAACTGAGTTGTCAATGACAACATTGTGCGGTTTCTTGGCTATCTCTGTCTCATACTTTGTTGCGTAGCAATTCCTGCAATGTACGGATTTGCTGCCCGCTTCGGAGCAGGTAGCTTCTTTGTCAACGGTGAAATCATCCTGCCAGATGTGACCCTTTGCGGCCACGGTTCGCTTCTCGGTCGCCGAGCAAGCGGAGCAATTCCTTATCTCCAAGCCGTCGGCGGTGCAGGTGGCCTCATTCAGGGTGCGCCAATTGCCGAAGCTGTGGCCTTTAGCGGGTATCACCGTGCTGTTTGTTGTTGCAGTGCACTTGGTGCAGTGAATTGATTTTGAGCCGTTCTCGGTGCAGGTGGCAGCTTTATCGACCGTGTACTCCGAAGCCCATGAATGGCCGGTACCGGAAACATTCTTATTCTCAACGAATCCGCAGGACGCACATACCCTGTATTCATAGCCGTCCGAGGTGCAAGAGGACGCCGCGCCCTGTTTCCACTCGCCGAAGCTGTGACCCTTTGCGGGCAGGGTCTCTGTTTCAACAACTGCTCTGCAAACAGTGCAGTATTTCACTCTTTTGCCCGCTGCGGTGCAGGTCGCAGCCGTCTCAACCGTCCATTCGCCCGCCTTGTGCCCAGGGGCGGGGACGGATTCTACATATGAATCGCCGCACTTGGAGCACTTAAATGTTCGGCTGCCGTCATTCAGGCAGGTAGGCTCGGTATCGGCTACAACTACATAGTTATGCTTGCATGCGGACTTTGACCAGTGAGCGTAGAGCTTCACATCGCCGAGGGCTACATCATTGCTCGATGTAACTTTTGCGCCGCCGACCTTGCTTGTATACCAGCCGTCAAAATCGTAACCCTCTCTGACCGGCACATAGGAGCTGAGCGTACTGCTGCTGAATGAACCCGAATAAGTGAATTCATTGAAAATGCCTGATGTTTCCGGAACATAGTCCGTCGCCGCATCTCCGTCCTCTAGCTGTAGCTGACTGAGCCACACAGTCCCGACAGTGTCGAAATACAAAAGCATACTTTCTGAAAAATCTGCACTTTTGGGAACATTAATGCTATACCTCTTCCATTCCGTTGAAAGAGAAATTGGGTCAAGATCAGAAGCATATCCCCAACGCCAATATAATTTTGTGACTGCTTTTTCTGCCTTGGCATAGAACGACAGTATCATGCTTTTACTGTCCCCTGTGCCTTTAACTTTTGTTGAACTGTTCGTGTCGGTTCTAAGGCACATATCTTTAGGCCATGCTGAACCAACTGCCAGCCCTTCCGCTTTTATGACTTTGCAGCCTTGGAACAAATTGTTATCGGCAGTTACCCTATACAAACTCGAGTCGCGGGAGAATAGGTACTTATTAATACTTTCATTTAAGCTATCCCCTGCCAAAGAAATATAGTTTTTCTCACTATAATTGTTATATAATGTCACATTGTAATCTTTATCTTTATTCCAATGAGCATAAACTCTAAGATTGTTTTTTCCCGCACTCGTTGTGCTTGTAATCTGCGTTCCTCCATACTTTCGAGTAAACCATCCCGCAAATGAGTAACCGTCTAAAGTCGGAGTCGGAAGACTTCCGTACTTTTGTCCATATTTTCTTTGTATTGTTGAAACTTTTTTGCCGCTATCAGGCTTAAAAAAGAACACATCTCCTGCAACTTGAAATTGGTTTATCCAAACCGTACATGCCTTATCTATATATGGATGTAAGTTAGAATTATATTCTGGCTTTTTGTATAATACAACAGAATAATGTTCCCAATCCGTCGAGAGCTGTACCGAGTCATAATCCGATTCTTCGCCCCAGCGCCAGTACATTTTGGCTCCGGGAACATCTGATTTGGCAAAAAACGACACAATAAATATTCCGTCTTCTCCTGCGTTGCCATATTGATTGGAATTCTGAAGCTGAGTGCCAATTATCAAGTCTTTTTGATCTGCACCCGCCTCGAGAGCCTTGATTTTCAAGCTGTTATAGCCATCTATCTTTTCGGAAGGATCAACGCTTAATTCATACTTAGATGAGTTTCTAGTACGATAATGTTCTTTGTCTAAAGTTGCAAAATCAGAATTGTATGCGTAGTTATACTGGCTGTCATTCAAAAACATTTCAATTTCAGAGGTGATTGCTGCCGTGGACAGTCTAGTCCAATTAAGCTGTATGGTTTTTCCCGTGCACGACTCATATATATACCCTTTTGTTATTTTAACACTGTCGGGGATAAAAAAGGCTTCATTTGCATGAACACCATGTGCACGAACCTGAGATATTGTTGAATACTGCCCAATTGCTACTTCAATATGTGAGTGCTGTCCGCAACCGCCATGCTTGCCACCCATATATGTGCCCTGCTGGTAAAACACTTCGCCCTGCTTGTAGTATTTTTGATTTGATGATGTAAATAAAACAACATCTGAAATATCATTATCGTGGGCAAAGACAATAGAAACATAGTCCGTTTTTCCATTAGCTAACCTAACCTTGTCTTTGCTTTGAAAAATAATGGTATTTGAATCCTTGGTCTCTTTATAAACAACCTTGCCCGTAAATGGTGCTTTCAAATCTTTTGTTCCATTACAAAAATCAAAGGCATAGCTCCCATGCCCACCAGTTTCGGCACTTTGATCTTTGTCAAGTTTCTTGTTTGAGCGTGACATGTATAGCTCATTTCCAATCGGGAATGTAACATATTCATAGTCAGCAGCACTTGCTCTGATTTCTCCTAACAGACCTGACACACCGTTGTTGCCGAGAGCAACCGAACCGAGCACCATTATCATGCAAATCATCAGCGATAATGCGCGTGTGAATAGTTTTTTGTTCTTCATTTTTCTGACTCCTCAAAATTTGATTTTATCTTTGCAGAGATACTCTGCCGAATACAAAACCGTGGGCAGGCTTCTCCCCGCCGTCGCCTCAGAGACGGCGGGGTCTGCCTGGGTTGCGGGCTGCTTCCCGCTATATATAAAAACTCCTCAAAGAAACTGGAACTCTTATATTATCCTCTGTTTTTTATCGGGGGCAGGCGGCCTGCGGCGCTGCGGAAAGGGGGCGAAGCGGTCACTGTTGATTTCAGCCGCAAGGTCGCAGGCGCTGCCTTTAATTCAGCCGTCGGCACGGGGGTCGAGCCGACGGAGAATTGACGGTCATCGTATTCCGATGCTGTCGAATATACGCTTGAGGAAGCGAATGATTTTGGCGATGATATTTTTGATATTCGCCCTGATAAGCGCAAATCTTGTCTTGAGACTCGCAAGGGCAAGGTCGGAATTCAGCTTTGCCTCATCCTCTGGAATGTCTCTGCCGATTATGACGGGTGCGCAGCTGTCGCTGTGACCATCCCCCCATTCGTTTTTGATGTTATTCCACTGATCCTTATTTCCTCTGAAATAGATCAAAGCCAGGCTGTCATATCTGTCGAAATGCGGCGAATACATCAGGGAAGCAGGAAGGCTGATAACATTGAGAGCGGTATTGGTGATGCTGTAATCCGATATCGCGGTAACGCCGTCGGGCACTCTGTAGCGGTCGCGCGGACTGCCGTTCGGGTAGCAGAGCAGCTCGGTCATTTCTTTGTTATAGAGCACGCCGTATTCATCGCTCGCATAATTCTTGTTTGCGGGGTCAACATTTACGGCTGTGAGCCAGTTGCCGTGGAAGGCGTCCGCGCACTCATCCACCGACGCAGGCACATTGACGACCTCGACCTTGCCGTCAATAGCCCAAGGATATACGGTGTATACGCCGTCGGGTATTGTGTATTCGGTGATCGTTGTGCCGTCGGGAAGCATAATGAGAGTCCTCATGTCTTTGGTAAAGAGCGCGCCGCTCCCGTCGCTCGCATAATTCTTGTTCTCGGGCGATACGGTTATTTTTTCGAGTGAATACCGACCGCCAAAAGCATCATCTTCTATTTTTTCAACGCTTGCAGGGATATAAACGCTCTTGAGTTCCGAATCGGCAAACGCTTCGAAGCCGATATAGGTAACTGTCTCGGGAATATTTATCTCCTTAAGAGAAGAATTCTCGAACAAGCCGTGGCTGATAACGGTCAGATTCTGCGGCAAATCAACTCTTTCCAATGCAGTGCTGTAGAATGCAACAGTGCCGATTTCCGTTACACTGCTCGGAATGGTCAGGTCGGTGAGTTTACAGCAGTTGAAGAAAGCTCGGTCGCCTATTTCCTTAAGTCCATCACTGAGAACGACCTTTCTAAGGCTGACGCACTCATCAAAGGTTCTTCTTGCTATCACTTTTATACTGTTCGGCACAACGACGTCGGTCAATTCCCGTGCGTTAGCAAAAGCCGCCTCGGCTATAGCGGTCGTGCCCTCTTTTATCGCATATTCCCCGCTCAAATTCTCTGACGCGCGGATAAGGGCGTTGTCAATATAAAACACATTGCCGTCAAAATTGAAGGCGTTGTAAATACCGCTGTCCTCAAACGCACCATATCCTATATAAGTGACGCTGTCAGGAATGCTCACATCCATAAGACCGGTACAGTGGGAAAATGCAGAGTCGCCTATTGAGATCAGCCCATCGGGCAGCCGCACCGCAGACAAGCCGTCGCAGCGCAGAAACGCGCCTTCACATAAACCTGTAACCCCGGCGGGGAATGTGACCGAAGTCAGCCCATAGCATTCGTTAAACGCGGCGGACGCGACCAATGTTGTTCCCTGCTTTATCTCATATGCTCCGTCAATGGATTTCTCCGCGCTGATCAAGGTGCTGTCAACATATAGCACTCCGTTCTCCCAATTGAGCTTGTCGTTATAGAGCGCCGTGCCGTCAAGAACCTCGAATCCGATATCCGAAATGCCGCGCGGCAAGTTAATGCTTTTAAGGTTGGTGCAGTTGTAGAAAGCTCTGTAACTTATCTCTTTGATGCTTTCGGGGATTTTGACTTTTTCGAGGTTTATACAATCGAGAAAAGCATAGAAGTCAATGGAAGTCACGCCTTCGGGTATAGTAATTTCCTCAAGGCTTTTACACCCCGCAAAGGCATTATTGCCTATGGATTTTACACCGTCGGGGATGTCTATTTTTTTGAGACTTTCGCATCCGTCGAAACAGTTGCTGCCTATCTCCGTCACGCCTGCGGGAATGTTTATCTCGGCGAGCTTTGAGCAATAGATAAAAGCCGCATCGTCTATCTGCGTTATACTGTCAGGCAAGTTCAGCTTCGTTATGCCTTCACAGCTTCCGAATGCGCCAAACCGTCCGCCGAGTAATTCGGCGCTCGCGATCCTCTTGACGGGCACGCCGCCGATAGCGTCAGGCACTGTTATCTCGCCGGTTGCGCTCTCGTCGCATTTGATAAGCACCGCTCCGTCGCCCTCTATCTGAAAAGTCAGGAAGCCATCCTTTTCATAGGCCGCGGAGGCTATGCCGCCGAACATTGCAACGCTGCCGAAGATCATTGCCGCGCACATCAGCACAGCCAAAAATTTCTTTACTGTTTTCATTTTGTTGCCTCCTCATATTAATTCGGGCTGCCTCGGCAGCTCCGATTTTTCAGCCACAATTATACGCTTTGAATTCTTAACATTAAACTACGCAGCGCATTAAAAAACGCTTATGAAATTATTAAGACTGATTAAGAATTGGGTTGAGCGAAGCCTTTCAGTCTACAAAATGTGCAAGTGCCTTCAAAAGCATCAATATATTTGAAGAGAACGCGCCGTATGCTCTAAGTAAGCCACCGGCAAGTATTCTATCCTTAAGCGAATCGCCGCCGAAGTAGACCGTTCTGTCATTCTCGTCCCCCCACGGATCCATTGTCCCGGAAGCGACTCCGGGGATCTGATTATACTCCTCTCTCGTGCCCGCATAATAGATGCTTGCATTTTGCGTGATCGGCATAAAATCTTTAATTGATTTGGGGAGAAATATCTGTGTCAGGCAATCGTTTTCTATGCTGTCCTCTATATATTCGACACCCTCGGGCACGCTGTAGCTGACCATGACCGAGCCGCGCGGATATGCGACGAGCACGGTCTTATCCTTGCTGTAAAGCACACCCTGCCTGTCGGCGGTATAATAAGGATTCGCCTTGTTGACCTTGATGCGCTCAAGGCCCACAAGAGCATTAAACGCAGTAGCCCAACCGACAGAGATATATCTCAGACTTGCGGGCAGAGTGAGTTGATAGAGATAGTCACAGTCGCGGAACGAAACCATCGCGATAAGTCTTGTGCCCTCTTTGACCGAATATTTGCCGCTGATTCCCTCGGCAGCGATAAGCACTCCGTCACGGTAGAGAGCGCCGTCCTCCCAATTGAACGCATTATTGTAAAACGCCGTGTTGTCGAAGGCGCTTCCATTGATTGAAACGACGCTGCTCGGGATGTTGAACTCCTCAAGGCTTGTGCAATTCAAAAATGCCTCTTCACCGATCTCCTCTAATCCCTCGGGCAATGTGATCTTCCTGAGAGCGGAGCAGTTTTCAAATGCGCGCCAACCTATATACTCGACCCCTGCAGGGATGCTGATTTCTTCCAGCTTTGTGAAGCCGGAAAAAGCGCAATAATTTATTTCGGTTATGCTGTCGGGGAGTGTGATCTTTGTTACATTCGGGCAGCCGTCCGGTACAAATTCATAAGCACCTGCTGTATGTATCTCCGTTACGGGCACGCCGTCAACATTCGCGGGCACGGTTATCTCGCCCTTGGCGTTCTTGTCGATGCGGATGACAGACGCCTCGCTCTCGTCATACACCTCAAACGTGAACGGATATACCGTCTTTTTGCGGATGTTCTCTCTCCAGCCGCCTCTCTCGCCGTCATAATACCCCTCGGAGTAGTAGCCGGCGCCGGCACCGACGCACATTGCGCAAAAGATCATTGCCATGCACATCAGCACAGCCAAAAATTTCTTTGCTGTTTTCATTTTGTTGCCTCCTCATATTTTTTTCGGGCTGCCTCGGCAGCTCCGATTTTTCAGCCACAATTATACGCTTTGGAATCGATAGGGTGGATCGAGAATTCAGTTTACACGGAGAAATAGACTCCACAGCTTAACCACGGGCAAATAGATGATCGTTACAACGGATATAGTTGCTTTCAGGAGCGCTGCCAATATTGCGCTGCGGCCGCCGTCGCCCTTGTTGATGACCGTGACGGTGCGCTCGCCCTCCGCTATCTGACAAAGCAGCTTCTCGCTGCCCTCGATATCGGCAAATTCCTCTTTGGTGCCGTCGAACGCTAAAAATGCAACATTGTCGCCTATGTCATAAAAATACTCCACCGACTTCGGAAGCGAGAAAATTGTGGCATATCCGCCCTGCAAGACGGTCTCTATGCGTTTCACCCCATTCGGCACGTTATAGCCGATAGAAGCGAAGCCATACGGGAACGCTACAAGCACCATCCTATCCTTGCTGTAAAGTACACCGTATTTGTCTGTTGTGTAATACGGATTTGACGGATCGACCGTGAATCTCATGAGCGATTCCGTTCCGCCGAAAGCGTTGTATGACAAATATCGCAGCCCTGCCGGTATAGATATCTCCCTCAGGTTGCCGCAATTACCGAAAGCGTCCGCCGCAACGAGCCTTAAATCATCTCCTATGGAGAATTTTTCGACGGATTCGTCGTTGACCGCAAGCAATGCACCGTCACGCACAAGCATATTGCCATCCCAATTCGCTTTATCGTTATAGAATGCTGTTCCGCTAAACGCTTCTGCGCCGACGGTGACAACTCCGCTCGGGATATTTATCTCTTTAAGGCTTTCGCAGCCCGAGAATGCCCTCGAGCAGATATACTTCACGCTTTGAGGCAGCTGCACTTTTTTAAGCATTTTACAATCGTGAAATGCATAGTTGCCGATGCATGTTACGCCCTTAGGGATGTTTACCTCTTCAAGGGCGACAAAACTATTAAATGCGGCTACACCTATCATTGTTACACTGTCCGGCAAAACCACCTTCGTAACAGCCATATGACGTCCGAAATACATGTTGATCGGAACGGTTATTTCGGTCACGGGAAGCCCCTCAACGGTTGCGGGCACCACTATCTCGCCCTCCGCCTTGAAATCAATAAAAATGAGCCTTGCGTGATCCCCCATCAACACAAAATGCAGCGGGCCGATTGCCGTTTTATTGCTGTAATCACATTCTTCATACCCGGGGAACGGGTCGGCGCCTTCGGAATAAAGATCACCTACTATCGCATCAGCACCGACGCACATTACGCCAAAGATCATTGTCATGCACATCAGCACAGCCAAAAGTTTCTTTGATGTTTTCATTTTGTTGCCTCCTCATATTTTTTTCGGGCCGCCTCGGCAGCTCCGTTTACAGCCAAAATTATACGCCTTAAATTCTTAACATTAAACTATGCAGCACATTAAAAATCGCTTATGAAATTATTAAGACGAATTAAGAAACCGGCTCACGCCTGCCGCACAGTAAATAACGACCTCCGACGATTGCCGTGCAACTGTCGAAGGCCGTATACATTTAATATTCTTTATCAGTCGCTGTCTTTCACACCGGCGACTCCTCAGCGGTAAATTCGCTCGCCTCGACAGGCTCCTCAACCTCGAGATCCTTCATGTCAATGTTGTTGAGCGCGAATTTGACACACTGGTTTATCAGTGAGCTTCGGCTGAATCGACCGTCCAGCGCGATTATATGATCGATCTGCTGCAGATACTCGCTCTCGACCCTCACGGTCACAGCCTCCTTGGGGTACGGTTTAGGTATAAATGACGACATAATACTCCTCCTTTTAAGATTTTATCATCTCAATAACTAAAGACACAGCAATATGCGGAAAGGTTCAAAAAATTTTATAAAAGTTCAAAAAAATTTTTTCTTTTTGCCAAAGTGAAATATTCAATTACATTATATATTTTTCATGCTCACAAATATAGTGGCAGTTTTGATGACAATTTGTAATCGCAGAAATTCTGAACGCGGTTGTTTATTCAAGCAATTGTGGCTGCAAATGAATTTTTTGAGTATCTTCGGCTGTTAACTTAAGCAAATCGTCGAAAACGGGCTGAAAAGCAGTATATTTGCTTGTTTTTGCGCATTTTTATGCCAATTCAACGCTATTTAAGGATAAAAAGGGTGGTCGTATGAAAAAACTGATATCATTTGCAATGGCGTTTATTATCGTATTTGTTGGGTTTGCGTGTGTAATGCCCCGCTCGTTTGCGGCGGAATCCGGGCTGCTGACATATACCGTTATCGACGGCAAGGCGTGCATCACAGGCACAACAGGGACTATCACAGGCGACTTTACCGTGCCCGCGGAGATAGACGGCTACCCCGTTGTGGATATAGGGGAAGGTGCGTTTGCCAAACAGACAGGCCTTACAAGCGTTACGATATCCGAGGGTATTGAAACAGTAGGGAGCGATTGTTTTTCAGATTGCTATAATCGTGTAAAACTAACTGTTCCTTCAACTGTTTCGAGTTTGCCGAATACCTATCCGCGAGCTTTTGAAGAGTTTTCGGTATCACAGGATAACCCGTTTTTTTATACTGATAGCGGTGTTTTAATTAAAGGTGGAGATATTCCGGGGCAAGACATCCTGTATTACTACCACAATGCTCGCCCCGGCAACTATACTGTGCGGAATCGGTTCACAGTTTAACAAAAATTTTAATAAAATTTATAGAAACAGCGCCGAGCACTTAAGCTCGGCGCTGCAAAACAAGCCGTGTTAATTCACTTAAATTGTAACAGTATAATCAACTATACCTTTCAGATTTTTAGCGGTGAAATTGAGCCAGAGCTTTACCTCAGCCTCGCCGACATAAACGTGGACAGCGTAATGCCATGTGCCGCCGATAATTTTGCCTGTGCTGTTATCTATTTGACATTTGATATAAGCATCCTTATATGTGAGCTTTATGGTCTCCTTGCCGCTGTAAAGAGTAGCATCCAGAGACTCTATAGCTTTATCAACATTGCCCAAAGTGCCAATTCCTCTTGCGACCGATCCACCATTATTACTATCGGCATCCGGACCATCAACCTGGTCTTTTAATTGAATAACAATTTCAGTTATTTCTCCTTTATAAATCGTTTTAGCTCTGACGATGTCAGAAACTTTCAGCTCACCTTTCCCCGGGATATAGTCAGTTTCTACAGAATTCCTCTCAAGAGTGTTTCGAATCATAGGAGAAACAACGTTAATGATACCGCTGATAGCACCGTCGCCAGTGATAGGGCTGACAAGCTTCAATGTGGAGTGACCTTTTGGGGCAGGATGAGTCGTTTTATGGGCTACATTATAAAATTGAACAATTTCATCTGCGTTTTCACAGAAGTTGTCACCGAAGAAAGTTACTTTAAACCCAAAATCGCAGTTCACGTTTCCTACTTTTACCGTGCAGATATAGGGATATGTTTCTGTGTCTATTGTTGTCCCTGCAAAAAAGCGTTTAATTAGATAGCTTGCAACAGAAAAGAACCTTTTGAATGATGATATGTCATTTGGGGTGTATTCGCAAGAGATTGCACCCATGTCGCCCGGATTCAGTTCGGAAATGCTATCTTTATCTGCGCCAAGAGTAAAAACATTTTTAACACCTGCTTGTGAAGCAGAATTAATATAATATAATGTTTCATTACCAGCATTTTTAATGTTGATTTTGAAAACTACTTTTTCGTTCCATGAGTAAGAATATTTTTCAGGCACAATCGTTACGTTAAAGCAGTCTTTTGAAGGTCTGCAGCTCGGATTGGTTACCTTGCCTTTAGTTGTGGTTATATCAGGCATTGTGGTTATCCGATATTCTGGATTTGTTGTTTTTATAACATCAAGACTTCCTGTAGTAAACGCTCTTGTTGTTTCGGTTTCGCAACTTTCGTCTTTCGGAACGTCTGTCGCTATCGAGTGCATAGCAAAAATATACGAAACAATAAGTAACGCAAGTATTATGCTGATTATTCGCTTAGTGCTTTTCATTTTGCTACCTCCACATACCATATGTTTATATTATAACATATATTTCAACAATTTCAACAATAATATTTCATTAATTCACTATTTGATTCCAATCTTGACATTCTGCAAAAACGGTGTATAATTGAAATGTTCAAAATTGAAGTATTTGGGAAGGGGAGAGGAAAAATGATGACTGCGGCGCAGGTATACGCCTACACCAAGAGGTTTGAGGAGGCATACACGGCGGCGATGCGGCCGCTGTGCGACGAGCTGGGTGCGGCTCAGAGCGCTGTCGACGTGCTGATGTTCCTTGCGAACAATCCTGAGTTGAACACGGCGGGCGACATATGCAAATACCGCCGTTTGAAGCCCGGCATAGTCTCTTGCAGGGTCGACGAGCTGGTGAACGACGGCTATCTCGAGCGCTCCGCCGTGCCCGGCGACAGGCGCAAATGCCGCCTAAGCTGCACCGAAAAGGCCGCTCCGATCATTGCAAAGGGTCGGGAATTTCAGGAGAACTTTATGCGGGAACTGACCCGCGGGCTGACGGAGGCTCAGCTAAGCGATCTGCGGATATGCCTTGACGCATTCGCCCGCAACATGGACAGGATAACTAACGGAGATGATAAAAATGAAGCAAGATAAGACTTTTTTGGGCACGGAGCCGATAGGCAGGCTGCTGCTGAAGCTGGCGGTGCCGACGGTGGTGGCGCAGCTCGTGAATATGCTCTACAACATTGTTGACCGCATCTACATCGGCCATATGCCCGGCGACGGCAGCCTTGCGCTCACGGGCGTCGGCGTCTGCCTGCCGCTGATAATGATAATTTCGGCGTTCGCGGCGCTGATAAGCTCCGGCGGCGCGCCGAGAGCCTCAATAGCGATGGGCAAGGGCGATCACGCCACTGCCGAAAAGATACTCGGCGGCTGCTTTTCGCTGCAAATAATAATTTCGATAATCCTGACCGCCGTGATGCTGCTGTGGAGCGGCGATCTGCTCGCAGCATTCGGCGCAAGCGGCAACACGATAGGCTACGCGACGGACTACATGAGTATCTATGCCGCGGGCACGCTGTTTGTGCAGCTCACGCTCGGCATGAACGCCTTTATCACGGCGCAGGGCTTCGCAAATATCAGCATGTGGACGGTCATAATCGGCGCGATTGCCAATATCACACTTGATCCGATATTTATTTTCGGGTTTAAAATGGGCGTACGAGGAGCGGCGCTCGCAACGGTCATCTCACAGGGCATCTCCTGCGTGTGGGTCATATGCTTCCTCACGGGCAAAAAGACTATCCTCCGCCTCAAAAAAGAGAATCTCATCGCCGCGCCGAAGCTGATACTTCCCTGCGTTGCGTTGGGGCTGTCAACATTCATAATGCAGGCGAGCGAGAGCGTTATCTCGGTCTGCTTCAATTCGTCGCTGCTCAAATACGGCGGGGATATCGCGGTCGGCGCAATGACTATCCTCACGAGCATAATGCAGTTCGCCATGCTGCCGCTCCAGGGCATCGCTCAGGGGGCGCAGCCGATAACGAGCTACAATTACGGCGCGGGCAACGCCGACAGGGTGAGCAAGACCTTCCGCCTGCTGCTGACGGTCTGCCTGTCGTATTCATTCCTGCTGTGGGGCTGCATAATGCTCTTCCCCGCCGTCTTTGCCAAGATATTCACGTCCGACGCCGAGCTTGTAGCCTTCACGGCGAAGGCGCTGCGTATCTACTGCGCCGTGCTCTTTATCTTCGGAATTCAGATCGCCTGCCAGATGACGTTTGTATCCATCGGCAACGCCGTTTGCTCGATTTCGGTCGCGGTGCTGCGTAAATTCGTGCTCCTGCTGCCGCTGATCTATATCCTGCCGCACGTTATCGCCGATCAGACCATGGCGGTCTATACGGCGGAGCCGTGCGCCGACATCATCGCCGTCTCCTGCACGGGGATACTCTTTGCGAGCCGATTCCGCAAGGCGCTTAAAAAATTGCGGGAGAAAAATGCTTAAAATCCGTCGACTGCCTTGACCTTACGGCGCCGAAGTGCTAAACTATATCAATCACTTTATATTAATATAGGGAAGCGATCGAATGGAACAGACGCTCACCCGTGAAGCGGTTTTGCGGCGGGACAAAAGGATAATTTTTATCTGCTGGCTGGCGTACGCCATGGCCTATGTCGGTAGGCTGAATTTCAGCGCCTCGATAGTTGCGATAATCTCGGATCTCGGGGTCACGAAGGCTCAGGCGGGGCTTGTCAGCTCCTGCTTCTTCTTCGCCTACGGCGCGGGTCAGCTCGTCAACGGCGTTCTCTCAAAGCATTATAACTCAAAGCTGATGATAGCGCTCTCGCTCGGCATATCGTCGATGCTCAACCTGGCGATGGCGTTCTGCTCCGACATTGCGATAATGAAATATATCTGGCTTGCGAACGGCATGGTGCAGTCCGTGCTGTGGAGCACGCTCATCAAGACCATATCCGAACTTGTCTCGGAGGAAATGATGCCGAGGGCTATCCTCGTTATGAGCACCACGAGCGTTGCGGGGACGTTCTTTGCCTACGGCTTCTCGGCGCTGTTTGTGAAACTCGGCAATTGGCGCGGGATGTTTGCGTTCGCGACCGTTGTATTGCTCGTCACTGCGGGGATTTGGCTTGCTCTCTTCGGCCCGTCGCATAAGCCGACGCAGGTCGAGACTGCCGAGAGCGGTCGCCGTGGCAAGCTCGGCGCCGTGATGGCGATGACGATAGCGATAACCTGCCTTTGCGGCATAGTCAACGGCTTCGTCAAGGACGGTGTGAACACTTGGGTCACCTCCGTGCTGTATGAGGAATTCGGCGTTTCGCAGTCCTTCTCGATAATGCTCACCCTGCTGCTGCCGCTTGTTGCGACCTTCGGCGCGATGCTCGTTAAGAAGATACACTCCGTCATCATCTCGCATTCGATGATGAATATGCTGTTTTTCATTACGTCCGCACTGCTCTGCGGCGGTATTTTGCTCTCGCTGAAGCTGCACAGCATCGTGATGATAATGGTCTGCTTCATCGGCGTATCCTGCACTATGGCGATGATCAACAACGTCATCACCAGCGTATTCCCGCTCGATATCCACCGACTGATGAACGCGGGCTTTGCGGCGGGGCTGCTGAATACATTCTGCTATGTCGGCAGCACGACCGCCTCATACTCGCTCGGCGCGCTGTCGCAATCTCGCGGCTGGAGCCCGGTATTCCTGCTCATGCTCGGCGTTTGCGCCGTTGCCGCGGTCATTTGCGCCGTCAGCCTTGCGGTGAATAAAAAGCACGGGTAAACTGAATATAATATAACGAAACAGGCTCGGCAGTTAAATCTGCCAAGCCTGCTTTCTTTTTTGCTGTTATTTCGCTTTTCTGAGCTTCTTTTGCTGCTGTCTCTGCTCTCTGTCGAGGGCACGGGCAGCCATGGTCGCTTCTTTTTCTTTTCTTTCTCTTTCGTGGCGGGCGTTGCGCTCGTTGACGACATCGCCATAGTTGCTGATTATCTCGTCAAGGTCGTTGTAGCCCTCATAAAGCTCGATGGTACGCACGGCGGAGAGATAAGGCGCGGCGACGTTGCCGTAGATATTGCGCTGCTTGCTCGCCTCTTTCATTGCCTTGCGGCGCAGCTTCGCCTGCTCCCTTGTGTCGTCGGGCTCTGCGACCGAGAGCTTGCCGTCGAATGCGGTCACATCCTCTTCGAGCTTTGCAAGTGAATCTGCTGTGGCGAATGCGCTGATGCACTGAACAGAGACCAGCATCATGCACAGCGCCATGAAAATGCTCAACGATTTTTTGAAGTTTTTAATTTTCGTTCTCTTTAGTTTAATGTTTTATATTGATTAAAGGGTGCCGAGCTAACGTGGCGCGCCTCCTCTCTCCGAATTTCTAAAGATAGATTAATAATCATTCGTTATTAATTTCTTTTTATAAAAACGACCGCTGTGCAGGGGTCGTTTTGAATGCGGTTGGTTGCTGTGTCTATAGACGCCGATATAATTCATAAAGAGCAATTAACAATGAGACGTTAATGATCGCCCTTGTAAAAACGGCCTTTTATTCAAATGTCGTTTTCAGCTCGTCGTTAAAGAGCCACTGCAGCCCCGAAAGGCAGTCCGTATAAAGGTCGCAGTTCCTCACAAACCTGCTGCGTATCTCCTCGCCGAAGCACTCGGCGGCTTTATCGACCAGCATATCAAAGGTACAGCCGTCATCGGTGGGGTAGAGAACGATGCGGTCGGGGTCGAGCACGGATATTATCGCCCGAAGCTGATATGAGTAAAACTCAAGATTTTGACGGTCGGCCATAGGGGTGAATATTTTGCCGATATCGCCCGCCTTGCCCCTTGCGCCCCTGAGAATATCGCCGTTGACCGATACGCCGAGCCCGTATTTCTTGGTGCCGTATGTATATGCGGCGACTGTCTCGCAGTCAAAATCGGGCAAATACATCTTGGCGCCCGTGACGGCGGCACGCATATTGTTTTCAATTAAAACCGGCTTACCCGTCATCTCGGCGAAGCGATCCTTAAGATCAATGCCCTCAAGGCTCGGGAAGCGCCACGAGCGGACTATCATATTATCAAGCACATGACCCGGCACTCCGAAAGCATAAAAGCCGATGAGCGGGTCGGCGGTCAAGGATTTTTTGACCGCAAAATCGAGAGTTTCGAGAGCGTTATCGTCGTTTATCTCGCATTTGTATTCAAACAAGCGCTTGAAGCAAAAATCAAACACATCAAAATGAAGCGTGTCCGAGAAAAAATAGATGATGGCGCAATGCATAAAATCGGGATTGATGGCATAGGAGACCGCCTTGCGCCCGCGGTCGGAGTCGCAAATGCCGCATGAAGTAAATATTCTCAGGGTGATGCCGCTGTTTATCGCACGGGTGACGGTGGGCAGGCTTAAGCCTGTTTCTTCGGCGAGTTGCGGAATCGTGGCAGACTCGCGGCGGCGCAAATACCCGCTGACCGCGAGGAAATTTGAACGGCGCACCGAGGAAATATCCGACTTCTCCTGCATTAGGCTGTTACCCCTCTCACATTTAATAACACTTCGTTACTAATTATACGCATTATCGTGCGGCTTGTCAATAGCTAAGAGTTATTTGTTTCGACGGTTTTTGCGGAATATTCGCAGAGTTTATCTTTCGCCGCCCTTCGGCGTATTGAAATCCTGCGGGGCAGGGTGTATAATATAACACATAGTCGAATTCAGGAGGAAAAGTGAATGGATAACTGCATACTGACGAATATGTGTATGATCTGCGACGGGGACTATGTGATAGTCCAGCGCAGGAACGCCCCGGGCTGGCCCGGCATCTGCTTCCCCGGAGGCCATGTGGAGCCTTGCGAGAGCTTCGTTGACTCTGTCGTGCGCGAGGTCAAGGAGGAGACGGGGCTCGATATAGCCGACGTGCGCCTTTGCGGAGTTTGCCACTGGGTGCCGCCCGATAACGACCACCGCTACATAATTTTTCTCTATAAAACAAACACCTTCTCGGGCGAGCTGCGCTCCTCCGACGAGGGCGAAATATTCAGAGTCAAGCTCAGCGAGCTTGACCCCGCTGAATTCAGCGACGGCTTCGCCGAGATGCTCGAGGTGTTCACCGACGAGCACCTGAGCGAGGTTTATCACTGGCTCGACGGCGAGGAATGGAGGACTCAAAACAAATAAAATGCTTCAATCTCTACGGCCTGATCTTTATCATCGTCATGCCGAATATCATTTTCGCCGCCAAATGCAAGGACGGCTTTGAAAACAAATACCAAAACAAGCTCGTCGAAACGCTTGAGCAAATAGGGCTCTTCACCTGCTTCGGCACGATGATAATCAACATTCCGCACACGGTATTCGGCAGCGGAGGAATAAGAAAAATGAACGAGCAAAAATTCAGCGGCAAGGGCGGCGTAGACGCCAAAGACCGACGGGACTATCTCGGCGGGGTGTGAAAATTCATAAAAAGAGGTCTTATTTATGTGGCTTACAGCGGCTGTGTTCTCGGCGGTCTTTGCCGCTCTGACGGCTATCCTCGCTAAGTGCGGCATCCGCAAGACGGATTCCGACGTGGCGACGGCCATCCGCACGGCGGTAGTGCTCGTATTCTCATGGATAATGGTGTTCATCTCCGGCTCGGCAGGCTCGATATCGCAGATCAGCGCAAAATCGCTGATATTCCTGACCCTCTCGGGCATTGCGACGGGCGCGTCATGGATATGCTATTTCAAGGCGCTTTCGCTCGGCGACGTCAACAAGGTCGTGCCGATAGATAAGTCGAGCACCGTGCTCACCGTGCTGCTCGCGATAATCTGCTTCGGCGAAACGGAGCACCTTGCGGTGAAGCTCATCGGCACGGCTCTGCTCGGGGTCGGCACGCTGCTCATGGTGGAGAAAAAACAGACCGAAAATTCCGCAAGCGGCAAGGGCTACCTGCTCTATGCCGTCGGCTCGGCGGTATTCGCTGCCGCGACCTCTATCCTCGCCAAGGTCGGCATCTCGGGCGTTGAGTCAAACCTTGCGACCGCTATCCGCACGGCGGTGGTGCTGGTCATGGCGTGGCTGATAGTCATCATCAAGGGCAAGCTCCCGCAGCTCAAAACGCTTGATAAAAAAGAGCTGGGCTTCATCGCCCTCTCTGGCCTTGCGACGGGCGGCTCGTGGCTCTGCTACTACTACGCTATTCAGAACGGCGTCGTGAGCGTTGTGGTGCCGATAGATAAAATGAGCCTGCTGCCCACGGTCATATTCTCCTACTTCGTCTTTAAGGAGAAGCTGAGCAAAAAGGCCGCCATCGGCCTTGCCCTCATGCTCGCCGGTACCGTCGTCATGGCGATATTTGCATAAAAATTCAGACTTTCGATCACTGCAATACGGCTCGGCGGTCATTCGGACCGTCGGTCGTATTTTTTATAAAGGAAGCGGTCGAAAATTCTTGACAAAATAATTAGCGCGTGCTAACATATTATCGAAATTAGTCTGTACTAACATTTTTATCGGAGGATATATGACGCTTGACAAATTAAAAATCGGCCAATCTGCGGTAATTACGGCTGTCGGCGGTGAGGGCGCTCTGCGCTGTCGCCTGCTTGACATGGGGCTTATCCCGAGGACAAGGGTCACGCTGCAAAAGGCGGCGCCCATGGGCGACCCTATCGAGATACGCATAAGGGGCTACGAGCTGACATTGCGCCTTGAGGACGCAAAAAATATAACTGTCGGCGAGCCCGAAAGCGAGAGGGGGGCGGAGGCATGATATTCGCTCTTGCGGGCAATCAAAACTGCGGCAAAACCACTCTTTTCAACGCCCTGACCGGCTCGAATCAGCATGTGGGCAACTTCCCCGGCGTGACGGTGGATCAGCGCTTCGGCGACGTGAGAGGGCAGAAGAACTGCAAGGTGGTCGACCTGCCCGGCATCTACTCCCTGCGCCCCTACACGCAGGAGGAGATAGTCACCCGCGACTTTATTATCAATCAGAAGCCCGACGGCATAATCAACATAGTTGACGCAACGAACATAGAGCGCAACCTCTATCTCACCTTGCAGCTGCTCGAGCTGCGGGTGCCCATGGTGCTGGCGCTCAACATGATGGACGAGGTGCGAGCCAACGGCGGCACCGTCGATATCGCCAAGATGAGCGAGCTGCTCGGCATCCCCGTGGTGCCGATAAGCGCCTCAAAGGGCGAGGGCGTGTCGGAGCTGATAGATCAGGCCGTTGCCGTCGCAAAGAATAAACAACTGCCGAGAGTGTGGGACTTCTGCACCTCGGAATCCGCAGTGCACCGCTGCATCCACGCAGTTGTGCACCTGATAGACGACCACGCCAAGCGCGCGGGTCTGCCGTCCCGCTTCTGCGCGACGAAGCTAATCGAGGGCGACCCCGGCATGGCGGACGAGCTGGAGCTTGTCGAGAACGAGCGCGAGCTGCTCGAGCACTGCATAGTCGAGATGGAGACCGAATGCGGGCTTGACCGCAACGCCGCCCTCGCCGATATGCGCTATGACTTCATCGAGGGGGTCGTCGCCGCCTCGGTGGTAAAGGCTCACGAGAGCAAGGAGCACAAGCGCAGCATGGCAATAGACAAGATATTGACCGGCAAATACACGGCGTTTCCCGTGTTTTTCGGCGTGATGTTCCTTGTATTTTGGCTCACCTTCGGAGTTATCGGCTCGACTCTCTCCGACCTGCTGGCAAGCGGCATTGACGCATTCACAAATCTCGCCGACCGCGCGCTGACCGCCTACGGCATCAACCCGGTCGTCCACAGCCTGCTGATAGATGGCGTTTTTGCGGGCGTCGGCAGCGTGCTGACCTTCCTGCCGCTCATCGTGGTGCTTTTCTTCTTCCTCTCGATACTCGAGGATACCGGCTACATGGCGAGAGTCGCTTTCGTCATGGACAGGGTATTGCGTAAGATCGGTCTCTCGGGGCGTTCGTTCGTGCCGATGCTGATAGGCTTCGGCTGCTCGGTGCCCGCCATAATGGCGACGCGCACCGTCTCCTCCGACCGCGACCGTAAAATGACGATACTCCTGACGCCCTACATGAGCTGCTCGGCAAAGATACCCATCTACGCCGTGTTTGCGGCGGCCTTCTTCCCGAAGCACAAGGCGCTCGTGATGATCGCCCTGTATGTATTCGGCATCCTGCTCTCGATAATCATGGCGCTGATACTCAAGAACACCGCCTTCAAGGGCAACCCCGTGCCGTTTGTCATGGAGCTGCCGAACTACCGCCTCCCCTCGCCGAAGAGCGTGGCTCTGCTGCTCTGGGATAAGGCGAAGGACTTCCTGCAGCGTGCATTCGGCATAATCTTTGTCGCAACGATAGTTATTTGGTTCCTTCAGAATTTCGACACCCGCCTGAATGTGGTCGAGAACAGCGCGGACAGCCTGCTCGCCATGATAGGCAGGGTCGTTGCCCCGATATTCGAGCCTCTTGGATTCGGCGACTGGAGAGCGGCTACCTCGCTCATCTCCGGCTTCACGGCGAAGGAGGCTGTTATCTCCACCATGGCGGTGCTGCTTGAAACAAATCTTGCAAATCTCGGCGGCACACTCTCGGCGATGTTCACCCCGCTCTCGGCGGTCAGCTTCCTTGTATTCACCCTGCTCTATACCCCGTGCGTTGCGGCGATCGCTTCTATCCGCCGTGAGCTCGGCTCAAAGATACAGACCGCCGGCGTTGTGATACTCCAGTGCGGCGTGGCGTGGATATGCGCCTTCTTGGTGTTCAGGATAGGGAGCATGATAATATGACCGTCGGCGATTATATAATTCTTGCCGTTATCGCCGCCTCCGTTTTCTTTGCGGTGCGTTCGCTCGTGCGTCAAAGGAAAAGGGGCGGGTGCGGGTGCGGCTGCTCCGGATGCAGCGGCTGCACGATGAACGGTAACTGCTCAAAAGACGATTGCAAAAGGAAATAAAGAAAGCAAAAAGCTCCGTCAATGACGGAGCTTTAACTTTAGCTTATTTTCTGTTTCTGAGCCGCTTATCGCTCTTAACTGCGAGGCGGGTGCCGACGCTCTGGAACACCTGAACGAGGATGATCAGGAAGATGACGGCGAAGATCATTATCAGATATTTATATCTGTAGTAGCCGTAGTTGATGGCTATCTTGCCGAGTCCGCCGCCACCGATTATACCACTCATTGCGGAGTAACCGAGCACGGTGGTTATCGCTATCGTCGCATTCGAGATGAGCGAGGGGACGCTCTCGGGTATCATGACCTTGACGATTATCTGGAACGGCGAAGCGCCCATGCTCTGCGCCGCCTCGATTATGTTGGGGTTGATCTCTCTGAGGCTGCCCTCAACGAGCCTTGCGATGAACGGGAACGCCGCAATGACGAGCGGCACCACCGACGCGGGAGTGCCGACGACCGTGCCGACTATCAGCCTTGTGAGCGGGAACACCATTATCATCAATATGAGGAACGGCACCGAGCGCAGCAGGTTGATTATCACATTCAGCGCATGGAGCAGGCCCTTGGGGACTCTGATTATCTTGTTGTTTTCGCCTGCGACGAGCAGCACTCCGAGGGGCAGACCGATGATGGTCGCAAAGAAGGTCGAAAGCACGGTGACATAGACGGTCTCCCATATTGCGAGCGGGAACTGCTCACGCAAGACTTTGAGCGCCTCCTGCACCGGCTCCGAAGCCAAATACTCACTTATCATCGCTTGTCACCTCCTCAACATAGATATCGGGAATTCTGGTAAGGTAAGCGATCGCCCTCTCAAGCTCCGCTCTGCCGCCGGGGATGCCGAGCAGCATATTGCCGTAGGCTTTTTCGCCTATCGAGCGGGTCGACGCCGAGAGGATGCTCGCCGCTATGTTTTCGTCGATAGCCATCTGAGCTATCAGCGGGGTCTTGGTGGCGTTTGAGCCGTTGAATACTATACGCACGACGGTCTCGTTGTCGGCGACTACGGCGTCCTGGTCATAGCCGTCGGGGTAGACAAGAGCCTTTGCTGCCTTGGATTTCGGGGCGGAGAACACATCGCTGACCGCTCCCTCCTCGGCGACTGTGCCGTTATCGAGGATAGCGACTTTGGTGCATATCTGCTCAACGACGCTCATCTGGTGGGTGATGACTATCACGGTGATGCCGAGCCTGTCGTGGATATCGCGGATAAGCGAGAGAATGGACTGCGTTGTCTGCGGGTCAAGCGCGCTCGTTGCCTCGTCGCAGAGCAATATCTTCGGGTGGGTTGCCAGCGCGCGGGCAATAGCCACTCGCTGCTGCTGGCCGCCCGAGAGCTGCGCCGGGTAGCTCTTGAGCTTGTCGCCGAGACCGACGATCTCGAGCAGCTCGGTCGCTCTCTTGACTGCCTCGGACTTTTTGACCCCCGCAAGCTCCAGCGGGAAGCAGACGTTTCTGAGACAGTTCCTCTGCATGAGCAGGTTGAAGCCCTGGAATATCATCGTGATATTCCTGCGCTGCTCCCTGAGCTGATACTCGGTGAGCGTGCTCATGTCGCGCCCGTCGATTATGACCTTGCCCTCGGTCGGGCGCTCGAGCATATTGATGCAGCGCACAAGAGTGCTCTTGCCTGCGCCGCTCATGCCGATGATGCCGTATATCTCGCCGTCCTCTATCTTGAGCGAGACATCGTGCAGGGCGTCGAAATTGCCATCGGCGGTGGGGAACGTCTTAGTTAAGTGCTGAATTTCAATCATTATCCATAACTCCCGCAAGGGAATAATGCCGCCCGATAACAGCCGGCATTATTCCCGTAGATTTTATAAGGTATCTTATTTGTTAAGAGCGTCAAGTGTGGTCTGCTTGCCGCCGTAGAGACCCATCGGCTCAACGTGAACGGTCAGCACGGAGACGATGTGAGTGCCGTTCTGAGCATTGAAGTCGTCAAGGTACGGAATGTGCTGGAAGTAGTTGGCGTCGACCTCGCCGCTGTCAACCACGTTGTTGGGCTGGACATAGTCGGTGAATTCGAGGATCTTAAGAGTGATGCCTTTTTCGGCAAGGATCTCCTTGGCAACTGCAAGGATCTCAGCGTGCGGTGTGGGGGAAGCGGCAACGCTTATCTCCTGACCCTTGAGTGCGTCGTAGTCAACGGTGGCGTCGAAGCCGTCGCCGGGATTCTCAACCACGCTGATGACTGCGCCTTCATACTTGCTGTTGATAAAGTCGGCGACCTTCTTGCTCTCGAGAGCGGCCTTGAGCGCCTTTATCTTGGGTGTATTCTCGTTGCCTTCCTTAACAGCAAGGATGTTGCCGTAGGAGGAAGCGGAGTCTTCGATAAGGAGAGAATCCTTAACGGGGTTGAGGTTTGCGGGTATAGCATAGTTTGAATTGATGACTGCGTAGTCAACATCCTTCAGGACGTTGGGGAGCTGAGCTGCCTCGACCTCGTTGAACTTAATGTTCTTGGGGTTCTCGGCGATATCGTTGACGGTGGCGGTGATGCCTGCGCCGTCCTTGAGCTTGATGTAGCCCTTTGCCTGGAGCAGGAGCAGCGCTCTGGCTTCGTTGGTGGCGTCATTGGGGACTGCGATGGTGAGCGATTCGCTCTGCTTATTTGAGCAGCCTGCGAATATTGCAAGTGCGAGGACAGCGACGAGTAATACGGAAACTATCTTTTTCATTTTAATTCGACCTTTCAAAATTAATATTTATTCAGTTTAACGATCATACCACAAGACAGCGGCACATTCGCCCGAATCTGAAATTAGCTCTTACAAGCTCTTCAAGGCAGCTTATCATGGTGAAAACCTCCGCAAGAATAAAAATAACCGGGAGCCTCCGACGAGGTTCCCGGTTAAAAGCAAATCAATTGGCGCTCGAGCTTATCGAGCTGCTTTTAATGAAGAACGTGCCGGATTTTTGGCAATAGTCATCATGCACATGCGAAACTCGCCGCACATGCCCATAATGCACATAGTCGCAATTGCCTTTCTCACGGTGACATTCTCCTTTCATGCGAAATACCTACCAAATAAGTTGGTGTTATAGTAGCACACGAGCTCGCATTTGTCAACCCGTTTTATGTATTTTCATACATTTATGCAATAAATCGGCCGATCGACCACGCAAATAAGGGCAATTCCACTAAAACGCTTTATACATTATATATAGAACGGCGAAGAGGTTTTACTACACGAAAGTATACCACACCCCGCCCCGATAGTCAATGCCCCGCAGCAGTAGGTTGATATTTAGACAGAATAAATAACTTTGAAAGCCGCATTGAGCAAAAAAACGGGGCTGTCGGATAGGTGACAGCCCCGTGGGTAATTGCCAAATGGGATTATTTATTGGGATTGAACCAATGGTGGAAGTGCTTATGGAGCCAGGGGAAGAGGACGTTGGTGCCGATATTGCCGAAGATGATGAATCCGAACACCATTATATTTGATTTCAGATGAAAAAGCAAGGTGAAAAACGACTTTCACACAAAAATGATGTGCCCCCTGTCAAGTAGACAGTGAAAAAACAAAAACATTTTATCAGGAATTCCATCGGCGTCATGCATTTGAGTCTCTGCCGGTAACGCTTATTGTTGTAAAAATAGAGATAACGCTCGATTGCCGAAATCAGATCGTCATGCGAAGTAAACTTTCTGAGATAGTACATTTCAGATTTGAGAATTGTTGCAGTATTGTGCGCTCTAAGCGGGCGAACACAGTTCGCCCCTACCATGATAATTCCACATTTGCAATTGGTTTGCGTGACGTCGAGGATGCCGTCCACTACGATATGCGCCGAAAAATTACACTTGCTCTTGCCATCCTTTACACAAGGGAGCCTTTAAAGTGCGAGATTTCGGCGTTTGAGGGGACGAAACTGCGCCGACGATTGAAAAAATCAATCCCCGTTTGTTATTGACTTTACAGCGGGTTTTAGGTATAGTTTAGATATAACAATTTGAGGATGACCCGATGAAAAATATTTATCCGTCTTACTATAAAAAATTCCGCTGCGTTGCGGACAAATGCCCCGACACCTGCTGCGCCGGGTGGGAGGTGGTCGTCGACCCGCCGAGCGAGCGCCGCTACCGTGCGGAGAGCGCGTCGATAGGCGATAAGCTCAGAGATGTGCTGACCGTCGACGAGGACGGCGACACTGTCTTTCGCTCCGAGGGCGGCAGATGCCCGTTTCTGCTCGGCAGCGGGCTTTGCGAGCTGTATTGCGAGCTGGGCGAGCGGGCGCTATGCCGCACCTGCGAGCGGTTCCCGAGGTTTGAATGCATTCTCGGTTCAAGGCGTGAGGCGGGGCTTTCGCTCTCGTGCCCCGAGGCGGCGAGACTCATATTCGAGACGGAGGAGCCGACCGAATTCGTGACCGAGGAGACAGACGAGCCCGCCGAGCCGAATTCGATAGACCCGACGGTATATTTTATCCTCTCAAAAGCGCAAAAAACGGCGATAGATATCCTCTCGGACAGGAAAATTTCCGTAGCTCAAAGGGTGAAAAAATTCCTGCTGCTGTGCGCCGACACGCAGGCCGAGATAAGCGGCGACAGCCCCGAACGGGCGGAGGAGCCGAAGAATAAATCGCGCTCCGCAAGGGAGAGCGCCTTGAAATATTTCGCCGATCTGCGTTCGCTCGAACGCCTTGACCCCGAGTGGGAGCGCTCGCTCTCGGCAGGCAAAGCGGGTACATTCAAAATCGCGCCCGAGGCGGAATGCGAATACGAAAAACTGTTGATATATCTCGTTTTTCGCTACTTTATGACTGCGGCGTTCGACGGTAAAATTCTGATAAAAGCCAAGCTCTTTGCCGCCGAATTTATAGCCGCCGTCCGCATACAGACAGGGCTTGACTGTGCGGCCAAAAGCGAGCGCACCGCCGTGCTGCAAAAATTCTCAAAGGAAGTTGAGCATTCGGAAATAAACCTTGACAGGCTCTGCGCCCTTGCCTCACGCAGCAGGCGCTACAGCCTGACCAATCTGATAAATATTCTTGAATTACAGGAGAAAGCAAAATGAAATACTGCGATCTTGTCAACACCAAGCAGGGCAGCGCCTCGGTCAACAGATTCTCAAACGGCAATTCGCTGCCGCTCGTGCAGCTCCCGTTCGGAATGACTGCGTTCGCGCCGCAGACGAACCCCGACAAGCGGTGGTATTATCACCCCGCGAGCCGCAGCCTTGAGGGGGTGCGGCTGACCCATCAGCCCTCGCCGTGGATAGCGGATTACGGCGCGTTTGTGTTCATGCCGCAGTGCAGCCCGATAGGCGCGGCCTCTGGCGACCGCTGGACGGGCTACAGACCCGAGGAGGCCGTGCTCACCCCGTATTCGATGAAGCTGCGTTTCCTGCGCTCGGAGTGCGACTTTGAGCTTGCGCCGACCGAGCGAGGGGCAGCGATACGACTGAATTACGGCGAATCGGACAGCAATTATTTCTCCGTTCTGCCCGTCGAGGGCTGCTGCGAATACCGCTATGACGAGGCGAGCCGCACTCTCTTTGCGACCACCGATATGCACATGAGCGGCGAAGCGGTCAACTTCAAAAACTACCTTGTCGTCCGCTTCCCCGAGGGAGTCGTTGACAGCGCGCTTGTCAGCGACGGCCAGGATGAAGAGGATTTCACGCCCGGGTTTGAGATATCCGGCGATTACACCGCCATCCACCTGCATCTCGCCAAAAACAGCTTTGAAATTAAGCTGGCGGCTTCATACATAGGCTTTGAGCAGGCGCAGCTCAATCTCGAGCGTGAGATAGCGGATAAGGATTTTGAAGCCGTCAGAGCCGAGGCGGAGGCTGTCTGGGAGAGCTATCTTTCGCGCCTTACGATCGAAGCGGAGGACGAAAAACAGCTCCGCACTTTCACGTCGTGCCTCTACAGGGCATTCCTCTACCCGCACAAGTGCCACGAATACGCCGCCGACGGCAGAGCGATCCACTATTGCCCGCATGACGGCGAGATTCACGACGGTGTGCGCTACACCGATAACGGTTTTTGGGATACCTACAGGACGGTCTACCCGTTCTTCTCTCTTGCTGCTAAGGATGAGCTGAAGGAGATGCTGACCGCATTTATAAATGAATACACCGAGAGCGGCTGGCTGCCCCGCTGGCTTTCGATAGGCGAATGCGGCTGTATGCCGAGCACCCTTGTGGACGCGGTCATCTGCGACGCCGCCGTCAAGGGCTTCATTGACAGACCCACACTTGAGATTGCGTTTGAGGGCATGATAAAGCACTCCGTTACCGACGCACCGAACCGTAATTTCGGCAGGACGGGCGCGGGCGACTATTGCAAGCTCGGCTGGGTACCCTATGATAAATACGGCGAGAGCGTGAATCTCACCCAGGACGCCGCCTACGGCGATTGGTGCATCGCAAGGGTCGCCGAAATTCTCGGCAAGGGCGATATCGCCGCCGAATACGACAGGCGGGCAAAGAATTACAGGAATATTTTCGACCCCGAAACCGGCTTCATGCGCGCAAAGGACAGCAAGGGCGAATTCAGGCCCGATTTCTCGCCCGTGAGCTGGGGCAGGGACTACACCGAGGGCAGCGCATGGCAGAATTCCTTTGCAGTGCCGCATGACATCGAGGGTCTCGCCGAGCTTTACGGCGGCAGAGAACAGCTTATGAGGAAGATAGACGAGCTTTTTGCCGAGAAGCCCCATTACGAGGTGGGCGGCTACGGCGGAGAGATACATGAGATGACCGAGATGGCGGCGGCAGACTTCGGTCAGTGTGCGATTTCAAATCAGCCGAGCTTCCATATTCCTTATATTTATTCCGCTCTCGGCGAGGTCGACAGGACGGCCTATTGGGTCGAGAAGCTCTGCAAGGAGGCATTCTCCTATGCCGACGACGGCTTCCCCGGCGACGAGGACAACGGCACCATGGCGCTTTGGTATGTTTTCAGCGTGCTGGGCTTCTATCCTTTCTGCCCCGGCAAGCCCGAATTCGTCAAGGGCAGGAAGCAGGTGAAGCGAGCCTTCCTCTGCGGCAGGGAGATAGACGCCGACAGCTTTGACGGCAATATAATTCCCTACTCCGCCCTTGTTTGACAACGGCGGCATAAGATGGTAGAATAAAGAAAACAAAATTTTTGGAAAGGAAAATGAAATGGATAGATATCTTATAATCAACGCCGACGATTTCGGTATGTGCCGCGGCGCAAACCTTGCCGTCATGGAGCTGCTCAAGAATGACAAGAGCGCCCTGACCTCATCGACGATAATGGCTCCCTGCGCTTGGGCGCCCGAGGCGTGCAGATTCGCCGCCGAGAATCCCGAGCTTGCGATAGGCGTTCACCTGACCCTCACGAGCGAGTGGTCAAAGTACCGCTGGGCGCCCGTCAATGCGGAGCATACCGCCTCGCTGCGCGACGAGGAGGGCTATATGTGGCACGAGAGCGATCAGGTCGAGGAGCACGTTGACCTTGACGAGGTCGAGGGCGAGATAAGGGCTCAGATCGAGCGCTGCAAGAGGCTCGGCCTCACCAATCCCTCTCACCTTGACAATCACATGGGCTCGCTCTACGGCATCGAGACCGGCAGATTCGAGCTGCTTGAGCTGACTCTCAGCCTTGCTGGCGAATACGGCCTGCCGTTCCGCTTCCCCGGCTCCTTCACCGAGGCGCAGTTCAACAACACCATGCTCGACATCAACATCGACAAGAGCATGATAGAGATGGTGTTCGGCAAGGTGGTGGCCTTTGCAAAGCAGCAGGGCGTCGCCATCCCCGATTACCTCATGCCCAATGAGTGGAACGAGCCGCAGACTCAGAGCTACGAGCAATTCAGAGAGTATCTCTATGACCTGTATGCGAGCATCCCCGAGGGCGTTACCGAGACCTATCTGCACCCCGCCAAGGAGAGCGACGACCTCAAGGGCACGAGCAGCGTGTGGGAGCGCAGAGTGTGGGAATACAGGGTCATGAGCGACCCCGCCACCAAGCAGCATATCGAGGCTCACGGCATCAAGCTCATCAACTACCGTGACCTTGCGGCGATGAGAAAAGCATGATCAAAAATTATATCTGGGATTTTGACGGGATGCTGTTTGACAGCTACCCGCATATCACCTCGGCGTTCCTCAAGGCTCTTGCCGACTTCGGCATAGAGGCGGATTACGACGAGGCAAAGGCGCAGCTCGAGATATCCTATGCCACAGCCTACGCATATTACGGGGCGGGCGAGGAGATAAGGGAGCGCCACAGGCAGTATGAGCACGATTACGGTCTCAGACCCATAGCCGTCCCGTTTGAGCACACAGCCTCGACCTTGGCGGCGATAGTCGCCTCGGGCGGCAGGAATTACCTCTATACCCACCGCGGGCATGAGAGCACATATCATTATCTTAATGAATATGATATAGAGCGGTATTTCTCGGGCGGGGTGGATTCCTCAATGAATTTCCCCTCGAAGCCCGCACCCGACGCGGTGGAGTGGATATGCGGCACATATGGGCTTGACAAGGGCGAGACGATGATGATAGGCGACCGTGAGATAGACGTGCTCTCCGGCAAGAACGCCGGTGTATACGGCTGCCTTTTCACAAGGAAAGAAAACGTCGCAACGGCGGCGGATTTCATAATCGGCGATATCGCCGAGGTCACGGAGGTTAAACCATGAGAGCAGTTATAACGGTAATAGGCAAGGATATGGTCGGCATCCTCGCAAAGGTTTCCGGCGAATGCGCCGAGCACGGCATAAACGTGCTCGAGGTCACGCAGTCGATACTTCAGGATATGTTTGCGATGATAATGATGGTCGATATCTCAAAGTCGGATATCGACTTCACCGAATTTTCCGACAAGCTCGGCAAGATGGGCAGCGACATGGGGCTGTCCATTCACGCCATGCATGAGGATATATTCAACGCAATGCACACTATCTGAGCGGGGTGAATTCTATGCTTAATGCAAGAGATATTCTTGAGACGATCACAATGATACAGGATGAGCATCTTGATGTGCGTACCATTACTATGGGCATATCACTGCTCGACTGCTGCCACAGCGATATCGACACGATGTGCGGCAGAGTTTATGACAAGATAACCCGCAAGGCAAAGGATCTCGTCAAGACGGGCGAGCAGATCGAGAAGGAGCTGGGCATCCCGATAATCAACAAGCGCATCTCCGTCACCCCGGCGGCTATGATACTTGCCGCCTGCGACGACAGGGACGCCGTAAAGCTCGCAAAGACGCTGGAGAGAGCCGCCCGCGAATGCGGCGTCAACTTCCTCGGCGGCTTCTCGGCGTTGGTGCAAAAGGGCTTTGCCCCCGGCGACAGGGAGCTTATCGAGGCTATCCCCGAGGCGCTGAGCGTGACGGAGCATATCTGCTCCTCAGTCAACATCGGCTCGACCAAGGCGGGCATCAATATGGACGCCGTCGCAATGATGGGCGAGGTGGTGCGCCGCAGCGCGGAACTGACCGCCGACAGGGACTGCATCGGCCCCGCAAAGCTGGTGGTGTTTTGCAACGCCCCGGAGGATAACCCGTTCATGGCGGGTGCATTCCACGGCGCGGGCGAGCCGGACTGCGTTATAAACGTCGGCGTATCCGGCCCCGGAGTTGTCAGAGCGGCTCTCGCCAAGGCAGGCGATTGCGATCTGACCGCCGTTGCCGACCTGATAAAGAGGACTGCTTTCAAGATCACCCGCATGGGTCAGCTCGTTGCGAGCGAGGCTTCGCGCAGGCTCGGCGTGCCGTTCGGCATAGTCGACCTCTCGCTTGCCCCGACCCCGGCGATAGGAGATTCCGTCGCTCATATACTTGAGGAAATGGGGCTTGAATGCTGCGGCTGCCACGGCACCACCGCCGCTCTCGCCCTGCTCAACGACGCCGTCAAGAAGGGCGGCGTGATGGCCTCCTCCCACGTCGGCGGGCTTTCGGGCGCATTCATCCCCGTCACCGAGGACGCGGGCATGATAGACGCTGCCCGCTGCGGCGCCTTGAGCGTCACGAAGCTCGAGGCTATGACGGCGGTTTGCTCCGTCGGCCTCGACATGATAAATATTCCCGGAGACACGCCCGCCGAGGTCATCTCCGCCATAATTGCGGATGAAGCCGCCATAGGCATGGTCAATTCAAAGACCACGGCGGTCAGAGTCATCCCCGCGATAGGCAAAAAAGTCGGCGAGGAGCTGAGCTTCGGCGGCCTGCTCGGCAGCGGCCCTGTCATGCCTCTCTCGACCTATTCGCCCGCCAAGTTTATCGCAAGGGGCGGCAGGATACCCGCGCCCATGCAGAGCCTGAAGAATTGACAGGAGAAAGGAACCCCATGAATATTCTTGAATATCCGAGGTTTATCAGACCGCTTATTTCGGTATTTCTTTGCATAGCGTCAATTTTTCTTTCGCTGGCGGGGAGGCCCGCTATCCCTCACGGCAGGGAGCTTGACATGAGCAAATTCGAGCTTACATGGTCGGATGAATTCGACGGCGACAAGCTCGACCTCACGAAGTGGGACGGTCACTATTATTCCGACGGTGATACTATCATAAGGCGCGGCAGCTATTGGAATAATTCCCTCGCTACCGTCAGCGACGGCAGCCTGCATATAGCGACAAAATATTACCCCGACGGGCTGAACGGCAACGGCAAGCCCGGCTGGTACACGAGCGGGATCGACACGAGCCGCAGCTATGAGCAGCAGTACGGCTACTTTGAGTGCCGCTGCATCCTGCCCAAGGGTACGGGCCTGTGGTCGGCGTTTTGGATGTTCTGCAGCGGCGTTGGCAAGCTCGACCATGACGGCGAGCTGGGTGCTGAGATAGACATCTATGAATCCCCGTACTATCACCTTGAAGGCGTTGACGGGAACTCGGTCGCCTCGAATATCCACATCAACGGCTACGGCGAGGAGCACAGGACAAAGAGCGTCTGCCACTCACGAGTCACCGCCAACAATCCTTATGAGGAATTCAACACCTACGGCCTTGAGTGGAACGAAAATGGGTACATATTCTATATCAACGGCGTTGAGGCGGGCAGGACGAGGTTCGGCGTGTCCAAGGTGCCCGAGTGGATGATCCTTTCGGTTGAGGTGGACGGCGCGAACGGCGAGCCTGCCGACGGATGGTCGGGTGCGGCGGTCGACGCGGAGAATCCCCCGACAGATTTTGTCGTCGACTACGTCAGAGCATATCAGTATAAATAAAAATTACGGAGGAGAGCTGCGGTTCTCCTCCGATTTTTCGGTTTTGCGAAATTTTTTGCAAGTTAGTATTGACTAACGGCACTTTAGTGTGATAAAATACCTAAGCTGCTTTCAGCGGCGTCCTCATGAGGGAGTAGTTTGCGCCATGCGCGGCAAGTCAACATACTGATGCACTGCATCTGGCTTGCCTAAACCGATGTTTCGGATGATAACGAGACTCATGATACGGTTCCATTGCCGTATCTGTGTCTTTTTTTGCGGGTACGGATAGTATCCGTTTTTTTGTTATATAATTGAAACATGAAAGGATTTTTCAAATGAGTATTTCAGAGCTGCTTTTGATTGCGGTCGGCCTCTCCATGGATGCTTTCGCCGTCTCTATCTGCAAGGGTCTTGCCACCAAAAAGGTAGGCGTCAAGCATATGCTCATCGTCGGCCTCTGGTTCGGCGGATTTCAGGCGCTCATGCCGCTTATCGGTTATTTCCTCGGCTCGACCTTTGAGGAATACATAACCCGCTTCGACCACTGGGTCGCCTTCGTGCTGCTCGCCATTATAGGCGGCAACATGATAAGGGAGGCACTCTCCGGGGAGGAGGAGAAGGCGAACGACTCGCTCGGGGTGCGTGAAATGCTCACCCTCGCCGTTGCGACGAGCATCGACGCCCTCGCCGTGGGCGTTACATTTGCGCTGCTCCCGGGCGTGAATATCGCCGCCGCCGTGTCATTTATCGGTGTGATCACCTTCGTCATCTCCGCCGCCGGCATCAAGGTCGGCAATGCTTTCGGCGCAAAATGCAAGTCAAAGGCGGAGCTTGCGGGCGGTGTGATACTCATCCTCATCGGTCTCAAAATACTCCTCGAGCACCTCGGCGTTATAAACTTCTGATAATAGCTTTTTTGGTCGCACGCTTCGGCGTGCGGCTTTTTTATGCCTGGTTTTTGTTAATTTTTTTAAAATCGCTTTACAAATTGCGCCTTTTGTTAGATAATATAAATATATATAATTATTTTAAAACAGAGAGGTACTGCCATGAGACCGCAGCCGCCCGAAGAGAAACGGCGCAAAAATTCGCTCAAAGAGAATATCGAGCTTATCAAAGGCTTTTTTCCGTATCTCAAGGAGCATATCCCCACGCTCACGATGGTGCTGCTGTGCACGGCGTTCTCCGCGGCGTGCGAGATAGTCCTGCCGCTCATAGTGCGTGAGATAACCAACACCGCCACGAGCAGCCTTGCGGCACTGACGCTGCAAAAGATAGTCAAGGTCTGCCTTTTCTACATAGTTTTGCGGGGAATAGGCTGCTTGACGGAGTATGTCAAATCCTATCACGGCCATGTGATGGGCGTTAAGATCGAGAATAAGATGCGGGCGGATATGTTTGACCACCTGCAAACGCTCTCGTTCAATTTCTTTGACAACACCAAGGTCGGCCAGCTTATGAGCCGCATGACCTCCGACCTGTTTGACGTTGCGGAGTGGGCGCATCATTTCCCGGAGATGATATTCACCACCGTTGTCAAATTCTTTGCGAGCTTCTATATTTTCACCACGATGGATTACCGCCTTGCCCTTTGCGTATTCATCCTCATGCCGTTCATGGTGATACTCACCAAGAAGTCGAGGGGCAGGATGCGCGACGCCTTCCGCCGCAGCCGCCACCAGGTCGGCGAGATAAACGCAAGGCTGGAGGACAGCCTGCTCGGCGTGCGGGTAGTGCGTTCCTTTACCAATGAGGAGACCGAGCGTGAGAAATTCCTCGAGGGCTGCGCCGAGTATGTATCGGTCAAGAATATGGCGCATAAGTATATGTCGTCCTTCCACTCGATGGTCACGCTCATCGACGGCATCATGTATATCGTCGTGGTCGGCGTCGGCGCATACTTCATGCACCTCGGCGAGATAACTCCCGGCGACTTCGCCGCAAGCCTGCTGCTCGTCTCGACCCTGCTCGGCTCGATAAGGACAATAGTTGATTTCAGCGAGCAGTTCAGCCGAGGCATTACGGGCATCGAGCGCTTCCGTGAGATAATGGATGTGCAGCCCGACATCACCGACAGCGAGAACGCGGTCGAGATAGGCAAAGCGAAGGGCGATATCGAGTTCAGAGACGTCACCTTCAGCTATGTCAAGGGCGAGAAAAAGATACTCAGCGGGCTTGACCTGCATCTGAAGGCGGGCGAGAATCTGGCGCTTGTCGGCCCCTCCGGCGGCGGCAAGACCACGCTTTGCAACCTCATACCGAGATTTTATGAGCCGGACAGCGGCGAGATACTGCTTGACGGCATGAATATCAAGGATATCACTCTCCATTCGCTGCGGAAGAATATCGGCGTTGTGGCGCAGGATGTCTACCTCTTCTCGGGCACGATAAGGGATAACCTCATCTACGGCAAGCCCGACGCTACCGAGGACGAGATGATAACCGCTTGCAGGCAGGCGGGGGCGCACGACTTCATCAGCGCACTGCCGAACGGCTACGATACATATATCGGCGAGCGCGGCCTGAAGCTCTCCGGCGGTCAGAAGCAGAGGATATCAATAGCAAGGGTGTTTCTCAAGAATCCGCCCGTGCTGCTGCTTGACGAAGCGACCTCGGCGCTCGATAATGAGAGCGAGAGGCTCGTGCAGCAGTCGCTCGAGCGCCTTGCCGAGGGCAGGACTACCCTCACCATCGCCCACAGGCTCACTACGGTGCGCAACGCCGACGAGATAGTCGTGCTCACCGAGGACGGCGTGGCCGAGAAGGGCACGCACGACGAGCTGATGAAAAAAGGCGGAGTTTACAGCAAAATGTACGGTATGTACTCAACTATATAATCTCAGAAAGGAAAATAAAATATGCTTAAAAACATTTCACCTATCATTTCCCCCGAGTTGCTCAAGATCCTCATGGAGATGGGTCACGGCGACGAGATAGTTATCGGCGACGGCAATTTCCCCGCCGCTTCGATAGCTCAGCGCCTTGTGCGCCTTGACGGCCACGGCGTTGACGAGATCCTCGACGCTATCCTCAAGCTCATGCCGCTCGATACCTATGTTGAGGCCCCCGTTGCCCTGATGGATAACGGCGACCCCGACAACTGCCCGCCGATATGGTCGGCATACAAAGCCACCGTCACCGCCAACGAGGGCGACAAGGAGTTTGAGCTGGTCGAGAGATTCGCTTTTTATGAGCGCGCAAAGAAGGCATATGCCGTCGTAGCCACGGGCGAGACCGCGATATATGCCAACATTATTCTTAAAAAGGGCGTTGTTATTCAATGAGTGAAAAGAGAGTTCTTGCGATAGATTTCGGCGCGTCGAGCGGCCGAGCCATAGTCGGCTCGTTTGACGGCGAAAAGATAACGCTGAATGAAGTCCACCGCTTCTCCAACGACCCCGTCAGGGTCGGCGGCACGGTCTATTGGGATGTGCTGCGCCTCTTCCACGAGATAAAGCAGGGCATCGTCAAGGCGAAGCAGCTCGGCTCCTTCGACAGCATAGGGATCGACACATGGGGCGTTGATTTCGGCCTCATCGACGAATTCGGCTGCCTGCTCGAGAACCCCGTGCATTACCGCGACGAGCGCACCAAGGGGCTTATCGAGGAATGCGCCGCGATCGTGCCGAATGATGAATTCTACCGCACCACGGGCATTCAGTTCATGGAGCTTAACACCGTTTATCAGCTCTATGCGCTCAAAAAATACCGCCCGCATATCCTTGAAAGGGCGGATAGGCTGCTCTTTATGCCCGACCTTTTCGGCTATATGCTCACGGGCAATATGACCACCGAATATTCGATAGCCACGACCTCGCAGATGGTGGATATCGCCACCAAGACGTGGGCGACGGGTCTGCTCGACAGGCTCGGGATCCCGTCACGCCTGCTGTGTGACATCAAGCCCTCCGGCTCGGTGCTCGGCACGCTGCGCGAGGATATCTGCGACGAGTGCGGAGTGCCCGCCGCCAAGGTCATCAGCGTCTGCGGCCACGATACTCAGAGCGCGATAACCGCTGTCCCTTGCGAGAGCGGCGATTTCGCCTTCCTCTCGAGCGGCACATGGTCGCTCTTCGGCACGGAGCTTGAAGCCCCGATAGTCAACGAGAAGTCGCTCGCCATGAACGTCACCAACGAGGGCGGCTACGGCGGCAGCGTCGGCTTCCTCAAGAATATAATCGGGCTGTGGCTCATTCAGGAGAGCCGCCGCCATTGGAACAGAAACGACAGCGATTATTCCTACGCCGACCTTGAGAAGCTCGCCCTCGCCGCAGAGCCTTTCAAGTGCTTCATCGACCCCGACGCCCCCGAATTCGTCCCGCACGGCGATATCCCGGGCAGGGTAAGGGAATTCTGCCGCAGGACGGGTCAGCCCGTCCCCGAGAGCGTGGGCGAGATAATGCGTTGCATCTATGAGAGCCTTGCAATGAAGTATCGCCTGACCCTTGAGAAGCTCGAGGACTGCACGGGCAAGACCTACCCCGCCATACATGTTATCGGCGGCGGCGTCAAGGATACGCTGCTCTGCTCGATGACCGCCTCCTCCTGTGACCGCAAGGTCGTCGCAGGCCCCATCGAGGCGACCGTGCTTGGCAATATCGCCGTGCAGCTCATCGCCGGCGGCGCGATCGACAGCATCGCCGAGGCAAGGCGCATAGTCCGCAACAGCGAAAACACCGCCGAATATCTCCCCCATGACCCCGCCTCATGGTCGACCGCCTATGAGAGATTCTTAAAGGTTGTGAAGTGAGAAAAAGCCGAAAAGAGAATGGTTTGCCGAGGAGTGTGCAGATATGAGACCGTACAGCAAATCAAATATTCCTTTGGCAAAAACACTTCGCAAAAACGGGACTTGTTATTGAACTTGACGGTTCGCAGCACTATAATAGAAACGAAGCAATTAATGACAGGATTCGCACGGAGCGGCTTGAAAACTTGAACCTGATTGTTTTGCGTATTCCCAATAATGAAATAGACGATAATTTTGCGGAAATATGCGATCACATCGACAGCGTTGTAAATCAGATCATTGCCGAATAGTTTCTCGGCTCCCTCTGACGAGGGAGCTGCCCGAAGGGTTGAGGGAGAGACCGCTTTGCGGTTTTCGGCAAAGATTTGGTTGTTTATCTTTTCTCTCCCTCCGTCTTTGCTTACGCAAAGCCGCCTCCCTCGTCAGAGGGAGGCGTGAGGAACGCTATTAAGTAAAAAAATAAACTAACCCTACAATACACAGAAAGGAAGAAAAAATCATGGCAAAAAGCAGACTTATCGGCGATTACCCTGTGATAGGCATTCGCCCCATCATTGATGCGAGGAGAGGCCCTCTGGGTGTTCGTCAGTCGCTCGAGGAGCAGACCATGGGCATGGCTCTTGCGGCCAAGAAGCTCTTTGAGGAGAATATCAGATACTCAAACGGCGAGCCAGTCAAGGTCGTTATTTCCGACACCACCATCGGCAGAGTTGCCGAGGCGGCCGCCTGCGCCGCTCAGTTCAAAAAAGAGGGCGTGGATATCACTCTTTCCGTCACTCCCTGCTGGTGCTACGGCTCCGAGACGATGGATATGGATAAGAACACCATCAAGGGCGTTTGGGGCTTCAACGCTACCGAGAGACCCGGCGCCGTTTATCTTGCAAGCGTGCTCGCAGCCCACGCTCAGAAGGGTCTGCCTGCATTCGGCATCTACGGCAAGGACGTGCTTGACGCCGACGACATGAATATGCCCGCCGACGTTAAGGAGAAGCTGCTCCGCTTCGCCAGAGCCGCTGTCGCCGCCGCCACGATGAGAGGCAAATCCTATCTCCAGATAGGCTCCATCTGTATGGGCATCGCAGGCTCCACCATCAACCCTGAGTTCATCGAGGAATACCTCGGCATGAGAGTTGAGTCCGTCGACGAGGTCGAGATCATCCGCAGGATGACCGAGGGCATCTATGACGAGGAGGAATTCCAAAAGGCGCTCAAGTGGACTAAGGAGAAGTGCAAAGAGGGCTTCGACAAGAACCCCGAATTCGTCAGAAAGAGCGACGAGCAGAAGGAAAAGGATTGGGAATTCACCGTCAAGATGATGTGCATCATCAAGGATCTCATGAACGGCAACAGCAAGCTGCCCGAGGGTCGTGAGGAGGAGATGGTCGGCCACAACGCCATCGTCGCGGGCTTCCAGGGTCAGCGTCAGTGGACGGATTTCTATCCCAACGCCGACTTTGCCGAGGCTATGCTCAACACTTCGTTTGACTGGAACGGCGCAAGAGAGCCTTATGTCCTCGCCACCGAGAACGATACCCTCAACGGCATCGGTATGCTCTTTATGAAGCTGCTCACCAACAGGCCTCAGATGTTCGCCGACGTGCGCACCTATTGGAGCGCGGACTCCGTCAAGAGAGTCACCGGCTATGATATCGAGGGCGTTGCAAAGGATGCGGGCGGATTTATCCACCTGATCAATTCCGGCGCTTGCTGCCTCGACGCTTGCGGCGAGGTCAAGGACGCAGACGGCAACGGCGTTATCAAGCCCTGGTATGACGTGACCGACGGCGACATCGAGAAGATGCTTGCCGCCACCACCTGGAACGCAGCGGATAACGGCTACTTCAGAGGCGGCGGATTCTCCTCCCGCTTCCTGACCAGAGCTCAGATGCCCGCTACGATGATCCGTCTCAATATCGTCAAGGGCCTCGGCCCCGTTCTTCAGATAGCAGAGGGCTGGACTGTCAACCTGCCCGACGAGGTCTCCGACATTCTCTGGAAGAGAACCGACTACACCTGGCCCTGCACCTGGTTCGCTCCCAGATGCGACGGCAGCTCCCTTGCATTCAAGTCGGCATACGACATGATGAATAACTGGGGCGCAAACCACGGCGCTATCTCCTACGGCCACATCGGCGCGGATATCATCACCATGGCTTCCATGCTGAGAATACCCGTCGCAATGCACAACGTGCCCGAGGAGAAGATATTCCGTCCCGCTTGCTGGGGCGCATTCGGCACCAAGGATCTCGAGGGCGCTGATTTCAGAGCCTGCGAGAACTACGGCCCGCTTTACAAATAATCAATAAACAACAAAACGGAGCTATGGCGAAAGTCATAGCTCCGTATTTTTATCGGTTGTTTATCAGATGAAGAAGATGAACGCAAGCATTGCAAACATGCCGAACATCACCATGATGAGCAGGAAGAAGGAGAGGATGCTGACCGCTATCATTGCGCCCGCGGTTATCTTGATGGGCATGGTGTTCTCGGCGTCGGAGATATTCTGCCAGCAAAGGCGGATATCCGTGCCGTCCACGTGAAACTGGTCAAGACCTATCTTTTCGGCATTTTCGGTCTGCTTAAAGCCGCATTTCTTGAGACCCTCGATGAAGAGATCGGTCATTTCCTGATTCTTGAGAGTCAGGCGGCCGGTCATTCTAAGCTCCTTGGCGGGCTCTTCGCGGCGCAGGTGGCCGGGCTTGAAGCCGGTGCACCACCAATAGTCGCCGTAGTCTCTTGTGAGCTGGCGCACATAGTTGCCGTTGCCCGTTTCGTCGTGATAGAGGGTCATCTCCATCTTTATCCATTCGTCCTCATTCGGGCAGCCGTAGAAGGTGAAGAGGCCGGGTGCCTTGTCGGAGGAATCCTTGCGATATATGCCCATTTCACTGCCGAAGAAGAGCAGGCCGTACTGGCCCTTCCACATCTGAATCATCCAATCTTTGTTGTCATAGGTGAAATAAACTCTGACATAGTCGTATTCGAGCAGCACATATGGGGCGACGATGTCATAGAACTTGGCGAAGCCGAAGTTATGCTGCCAGCAGTTCTTATCGTTGGTGTAGTAGTAGTCGTCGGTGTAGCTGTATTTATAGCTGAGCACCTGCTTTTTCTCAAGCAGATTCTTGACGGGATTGCTGCGGGTGACGACGTTCACGATGAAGCCGTCGCTCAGCTCCTTGCCGTTGACGGTGGTCTTAGCGACTATCTCAACTCTGCCGGTCTTTTTTGTGGAGACAAGGCCGTTTTGGTCGACTGAGGCGATGTTGCCGTCCATGGTGTACCACTCGATCTTAGGCTGCGCGTCAACGCCGGTGACGGTCGCGGTGAGCTGGAGCTTCTTGCCGACAAATACCGAGAGGCTCTCAGAGGTGACCTCGAGCTTCGGCTCGGCGGCGGGGGGCTTAGGCTGATCGGGGGTTTCCGGGTTCTCGGGGTCGACAGATTCGCCGTCGCCGCTCTCGGCAAGCAGAGCGATATCATCATCAATAAAAGCGGCGGTGCAGGGGAGAATGCAGGAGAAAGCTAAAATTGCCGCAAAAAGCAGGGCAAGCGCCCTTGAAAGGGGGTTCTTCATTTGTTATCCTCCTCAAGAATTTTTTACCATTTTAACAGATATCGGCAGAAAAATCAAGATGCAAAAAGGGCGGTATGCCAAACGGCGCACCGTCCTTTATAGTATTGACCAAAATTTACTATTTACCCACGCAGAAGCGGGAGAAGACCTCGTCGACCACGGCGTCGGTGGCTTTTTCGCCCGTCAGCTCCAGCAGTGAGCCGACGGCGCACTCTGCGCAGACATTCACGGCGTCGAGGGTCACGCCGCTCTCAAGGGCGGCGACGGCCTGGCTCAAGTCGTCAATAGCTCTCACGCAGCAGCTTCGCTGCCTTTCGCTCGTCAGGCAGGCGGCGTTCGGGTCAAAGGCGTCGGTCGAGAGCACCCGCGCGACCGCCTTTTCAAGCTCCTCCGCTCCGCTGCCCTGAGAGGCGCTGAGCACCACCGTCTCGGGGAATTCACTGCGGATGAGGTCGATATCCGCCTGCGGGGGTAGGTCGGCCTTGTTGAGCACCGCCACCCTGCGCTTGTCACGGCAGCAGGCGATTATCTCGGCGTCCTCCTCGGTGAGGGGGGAGCTGCCGTCGAATACGGCGAGCACCAGCTCCGCCCGCTCAAGGCGGCGCTTGGCGAGGTCAACGCCGATATTCTCGATTTTATTCTCAGTGTCGTGTATTCCCGCGGTGTCGGCGACCCTGAGCAGGATGTCGCCGAGGACTATCCGCTCCTCGACCACGTCGCGGGTAGTGCCCGCAACGTCGGTTACTATCGAGCGCTCGAAGCCAGAGAGCATATTCATCAGTGTTGATTTGCCGACGTTCGGCTTGCCGACGATAACGGCGTCAACTCCGTCCGTTACCGCCCTGCCGCAGTCGTAGCGGCGCACTATCGCTTCAAGAGCGGCCTTGACATCCTTAAAAACGGGGAGCATTTCTCCGCCGCCTATCTCCTCGATATCGTCGTCGGGGTAATCGACCCATGCGGCGAGTGAGGCGCAAACGGCGGTGAGCTTGTCGGCGCAGGAGCGTATCTCGCCGCTCAGCCTGCCCTCAAGGGTGTTCAGAGCGGCGCTCGCCGCCTGCTTGCCCGAGGCGCTGATGAGCGCCATGACGCTCTCACTGCCCGCAAGGTCTATTTTGCCGTTAAGAAAAGCTCTTTTTGTGAATTCGCCCGCCTCGGCGGGAACTGCGCCTGCGTTCAGCACGGCTCGCAGCACTCGTTTCGTGATATAAATGCCGCCGTGGCACGAAATTTCGACCACATCCTCGCCCGTGTAGCTTCTCGGCGCTCTGAAAACGAGGCATACGGCCTCGTCGAGCCGCTCTTCGCCGTCGTGGACCGTGCCGAATCGGGCGTGATAGCCCTTGCATTCGGTCAGCGGCGAGCCGCCGATGGGCGTAAAAACAGCGGCAGCCGTCTCAATGGCTCGGCTGCCCGATATTCTGACTATTCCTATGCCGCCGGGCGCATTCGGAGTCGCAACGGCGGCGATGGTTGAATTCTCCATGGTTTTAACCTTTCATTCGCAGATGAGCGGGGCTTTTTGCCCGCAAAGGCGCTTCGCAATGCGCTGAAATGCGAGCGTTGAGGGCGAAAATTCGCCGGGAGCATCGCCCGTAACGGAGCAGAAGCCGAGGCTTATATCCCTCGGGACTATGCCGAGAAGCTGAACTCCCGTCTCGTCGATGCATTGGTCTATGTTAAGCAGCCTGCGCTTGCAGACGGGCTTGACCTCAAACATATTTATGATAAGGCGCACGTCGGCTATGCCGAGCCTGTCCAGCTCGCAGAAGGCGCGGTTGCAGCTCCTGACGCAGACACTGTCGGGCGTTGTGACCACCACGGCGCGCCTTGCGCCGCTTGCGGCGAGGGTGAAGCCCCTGTCGATGCCCGCGGGGGAGTCGAGGAAGATGAAATCGTAGTTATTATCAAAGCCCGCGACCATTTGACGAAAGCCCTCGTCGGTGAAGCCGTCGCCGTAAGCGCGGGGAGCGGCGAGCAGGTCAACGCTGCCCTTGATGAGCGCCTGCTCGGCGGAGCACCTGCCCTCGAGCAGATCGCCCCAGTCAAACACCACGCTCTCGGAGACGCCGAGCAGCAGGTCGAGCGAGCGCAGGCCGATATCGCAGTCTATCGCAAGCACTCTTTTGCCGCAGGAGGCGAGAGCCTTTGAAACGCCGACGGTGAAGGTCGATTTGCCCGAGCCGCCTTTGCCGGAGGCAACGAGGATGATTTCAGCCACAGTGAGCGCTCCTTTCAAATAAAATCAGGGGAGAAGTGAGTTTTCGGGCTGAGCCGCTTCTGTTGAGCCGCTCTGGCCGAAATAATAATCGACTACCGCAGCGACGACGGGAGCGACGAATACGCCCGAGGTCATGCCCTCGCCGACCACCGCGACCGCTATCTCGGGGTTCTCATAAGGGGCAAAGGCGATGAGGAAGCCGTTGTTTATCTTGACGGAGTCGCCGCCTATCTGACGGTATTCCTGAGAAGTACCTGTCTTTGCAGCGACCTTTACGGGGAGATTTTTGAAGTATTCCTTACAGTAGCCGACCGTGCCGACCTTGAGCATACCGCTTTTTACAATATCAAGAGTTTTCTGAGAAATACCCGTCTCGCAGACTACCTCAGGCTCGGTCTCGAGCACGGTCTGCGAATAATCGTGGCTCTTGATGCTCTTAACGAAGTGAGTTTTGTATCTCGTGCCGCCGTTCGCTATCGTGGCGCAGTAATTCGCAAGCTGGATGGGTGAGAAAAGGTTGCCCGCCTGACCTATTGCGGACTGGACGGTGTAGCCGGGCAGCCACTTTTGATTGAGCGATGCCCTGTATTCGGGGCTGTCGAGCACTCCCGTCGCTTCGCCCAGCTCGCAGCCGGTCTTTGAGCCGAGGCCGAACAGAGTCCTGTATTCGTTCATCTTCTCAATGCCGAGCATCCTGCCGACCTCATAGAAGAAGGTGTTGCAGGATTCGTTGATTGCGTTGACGACGTTGACAAAGCGGGTTATATGATGCTGCTCGCACTTGAAGTGCTGGCCGAGGTATTCATATGAGCCGGAGCAGTAGACGGTGGTCGTTTCGTCGATTATACCCTCCTCGAGGGCGGCGACTGCGACCGAGGGCTTCATCGTGGAGCCTGTGGCGTAGGTCGAGAGCAGCGCTCTGTTCCAAAGCGGGGCGCCGGAGGCCTTGTTGAGAGCCTCCGCGTTATCGGCGTAGGTCGAGATATCGTAGGTCGGGTAAGTGGCCGAGGCGAGGATAGAGGAATCCTTGCAGCTGAGCACTACAACTGCGCCCGCGTCGGGCACGACATTGCCCTTTTTGCCCGAATAATCCTGCAAAGCCTTTTGCAGCGCATCCTGAGCGACCTTTTGAAGCCCCGAGTTGATGGTGAGCACCACGGTGTTGCCGTGCTGCGGCTCGATGGTCACCTCGGTGTGCTTATTGCCGTCGTTGTCAGTGTAGACGGTCTTTTCGCCGTCAGTACCCTTGAGATATTCCTCCAGGGCGGCCTCGATGCCGCTCTTGCCTATCATATCGGTCATTTTATAGCCATCGGCCTTTTTCTCCCGGTATTCCTCGGCGTCGATAGCGCCGACCCTGCCGAGGATATGCGGGGCTATAGTGCCGTCGGTATACTGCCGCACGGGGATGACCTCAACGTCAACGCCCTTATAGAAGCCGCTGTTTTCCTTGATAAGTGACACCACGTCGTCGGGCACGTCCGCGGCGAAGGTGTAAGGCGTGCTGATGCTGAAATATATGCGCTTCATCTCGTAGCAGACGGAGGCTATCTTGCGGGCATCCTGCTCGGAGTAAGCCGAGAGCTTGTACCTGCTGACAAGGGCGTCAAAGCAGTTTTGTGCCGAGGCGTATTCGTTGAGGTTCAGCATATCGGCGCTCTTCATCTCCTTGATAAGGGCGTCGCTGTCCTCCTTAAAAGCGATATTGCCGTCCGCGTCAAAAACGAGCGGCAGGTTATCTATCCATTCAAGCCCCTTGCTCTCAAAGAGCTTGATGAGGCTGAGGATTATCTCGTTGCGAGTCTCCTGCTCGGAGGCGGGAGGAAAATATGCGTAGTCAAACACTATCGAATAGCCCTGACTGTTGTAGACGAGGGGCTTGCCGTCGCAGTCGACTATCTCGCCCCTTGCGGCGGAGATGGGAGCCGTCTTGGCGGAGACTGCGGAGCTGGCGGCGTCGTATTCGTCGCCCTTGACGATCTGAAGATTGATAAGGTCAACGGCAAACACCATAAAGAAAAAAAGGATAACGCAGACAGCCGCTATCTGCCTGCCGCGAGTCATTTTTGCGTGCATATCTGCACCTCCTTTGATTATTGCTCAATTGAGTATTTTTTCTCCACGGCTCGCACGATGATAAAGATTATCGGCACTAATATCGCCGTGTAGAGGATGCCGGGGAGATAGTAGCGCACGAGCACGTGAGCCGCCCCGTCGATCGAAGCGAATACATAGTGAAACAGCCAATAGCCGAGGCTGTAGATGATGATGAATCCCACCGAGAGGAGGGACGCCGTGACCACGTTGTTGCGCATAACGGTGTTGATGAGCGTGCCGCAGATAAAGCCGACAGCCAGCAGGTAGAGGGCGTTGAAATTGTTGCCGGAGGCCGTGATATCCCACAGCATACCCGCAAAAAGCCCGAAAAGCATCCCGACTATGTCGCGCTCAAACATTGCCGTACAAACAACGGCGGGTATCAGCAGCAGCGCGCGCACGCCGAATATCTGCGGAAAAAAGCCGTCGGTATTTTGCATAACTGACAGCGTTAATATTATCAGGGCGAGTATAACCCTGCGGATTATCAACTTTTTGCGTTGAGCTTCAATAGTCATATAAAAAAGCGGGGACGGCGGCGCATCACTGCGCCTGACCGTCAAATGAAGTGATGATAAAGACGTCGGTGAGCTTTGAGATATCAATGCCCGGCTCGATAACGGCGCTGGCGGAGATATCCACCGTGCCGTCCACGACGTCAACTATAGTGCCGATTATAAGATCCCTCGGGAAAATGCCGCCAACGCCCGAGGTGCAGACGATGCCGCCCGCCGTGACGGAGGTGGAGGCGGGGAGACCCGGCATATGGCAGCGCCCCTGCTCGGCAAGCTCGACGGTCGAGGTCACGAAGCCGAGATCCCTCGTCCTGACCTCATAGGCGCTGACATTGACATTCGGATTCAGAATGGTATTAACGGTGCACTGCGTGGGAGTGACCGAGGCGACCACGCCGACAAGGTATTCGCCGTAGATAACAGGGTCGTTGACCCTGATATCGTTTATCGAGCCTTTGTTGAGGGTCACCGTGCCGAATCTGCCTGCAGCGTCCCTGCCGATAACGGCTGCCTCGGCGAACACATAGTCGCTGTGCTCCTCTTTAAGCCCGAGGAATTCCTGATAGAATTCATTCTTATACTTTGCCTGCTCGTAGTCGACGAGCTGCTCTCTGAGCGAATCCACCTGCTCCTCAAGGTCGGTTATCTCCTTGGAGAGGGTGGAGCTTGAGCGGAACGATATCGGCAGCTTCGACACCTCGGACGCCACATAGGACGCAAGGCGTGAAACGGGGCCGAATACTACGCTCGTAACGCTCGTGAGCGGTGATGAGCCGCTTCTTGAGGCGACGGCAAATATCGACCCCACAAGCAATGCGGCGACGACACCTGCGAATATTTTAAATGCCGTGCTCTTCAAAAAGCGAATCATCAATATAGCTCCTTAATCCGATTAGATACTTAGATGTACTTCTTATTGCTGATCACGTTGAGGTTGTCGTTATCAAGGCAGATGCCCGTGCCGTCAACAACGCAATCGAGGGGATTCTCCGCCACGAGGACGGGGATCTTGGTCTCCGCGGAGATGAGCCTGTCGAGGCCTCTGAGCAGAGCGCCGCCGCCCGTGAGCATGATGCCGTGGTCGATGATATCGGCGGCAAGCTCGGGGGGAGTCTTTTCAAGCGTGGACTTAACGGCGTCAACTATCTGGGATACGGGGTCGGCCATTGCCTCCCTTATCTCCTCGGAGGTGACATCAACATTCTTCGGCAGGCCGTCCATGAGGTTTCTGCCCTTGATATTCATCGTGCCCTCGCCGTCATAAGGGAAGGCGGAGCCGATCTTTATCTTGATATCCTCAGCGGTTCTCTCACCGATAAGGAGGTTATATTTCTTCTTGATGTAGGAGATGATGGACTCATCAAAATTGTCGCCCGCAACACGGCAGGAATTCGCCGTGACAACGCCGCCAAGCGATATAACAGCCACCTCGGAGGTGCCGCCGCCGATATCGACGACCATGCTGCCGGTCGCTTCGCTGACGGGGAGACCCGCGCCGATAGCCGCCGCCATGGGCTCCTCGATAAGGCTGATGTAGTTGGCGCCTGCGCTCTTTGCGGCATCGTGGACAGCCTTGCGCTCAACCTCGGTGACGCCCGAGGGGATGCAGATGAGCACTCTGATCCTTGAGAAGGGTCTGCGCTTGGTGGTGCGCTTGATGAAGGATTCTATCATCTCTGCGGTTATTTCGAAATCCGCTATAACGCCGTCCTTGAGGGGGCGCACCGCGATGATCGAGCCGGGAGTTCTGCCTATCATTTCCTTTGCCTCGGTGCCGACGGCGACCACTCTGGGCGGGTTGCTCTTCTGATCGACCGCAACGACCGACGGCTCTCTGATGACGATGCCCTTGCCTCTTGCGAATACGAGGGTGTTCGCCGTGCCTAAATCTATGCCGATATCCTGTGTAAATAACATATCTTTTCTCCTCCGGAATAATTATCTGTATTCGATAGTGTCAAGTATGGCGATCACATCGTCGAGGCGTGCGCCCATGTCGCTGTCTGAGGTTATCATGCAGGTGTAGACCGTGCCGCCATGCTCATAGAAGATATAGCCGATGTAAGTGGCGGTGCCTGAGCTGTTGTTGGGTACATATACCGAGATAAGCGTGGCCTCGCCGCCGTTGACGGTGATCTGCTTATTGGTGTATACGCAGTCGCTGAACTTTGACTTGACAGCGTCGATGAGCTTTGAGGTATCCTGCATTACCGCGGAGAGCTTCTTGCCGCTTGAGCTCATGAGCTTTATCTGATCCTCGGAGTTATCCTTCTTGAGGATGAGGTCGCTGTAGCTCATGCTGTCGCTCCAGCCGCTCGGGATAGCTATCGAGTAGTTGGGGCATTCAATGCGGTTGCCGATGACGACCGCATGGTCGAGCGCGATGGCGTCGGTCTGGTATTCGCCGTTATCGCCCTTGACGTTTTTGCCGTTTTTGTCGGTGACGAGCACCACGAGGTTGCCCGCGTCGTCACGGGCAGCTCCGCCGCCCTCCTGAGTGACTGCGGCGTAGCCCTTGCCGGCCGCATCTGTGACGAGCACACCGTCCTTGAGCTTGGGCTTGCAGGCGGTGAAGCAGGTGAGGATCACGATAACGCTGATGATGAGAGCAAAATACTTTTTCATTTCTCCGATCCTTTCTTTGAGCCGTCTCAGCCGTTCAGGGCTTTGAAAGCGTTTTTGTTATTATTGTAAAGCATCTTATAGACTGCATAGTTGCGGTCGTAGATGTCTTTATTTGCAGTGTTGGGGGTGAAGGTCTTTTTGGCGGGGATAAGCCTCTTCGCCTCGGAAACGTCGCCTATAACGCCGAGGCCGACCGCCATTATGACCGCCGCGCCGACTGCGCCGACATTCTGCGGGCTGTCGACCGTCTCAACAGTCCTGCCCGTGATATCGGCAAGGATCTGGCAGGTGACGTCCGAGAGGGCGCCGCCGCCGACGAAGCGAACGGTCTGAGAGGTCTTTATCTTCTTATCCTGTGTTTCGAGGAACCAGCGAAGATGCATACAAACGCCCTCGATAACGGAGCGGATGAGCTCGGTTTTGCCTGTTTCGAGGCTGACGTTGAAGAACATTCCTCTTGCGTTCGGATCCTCAAACGGGCAGCGATTGCCGTGAAGCCACGGGGTGAAGATAACTCCGCCGCTGCCTGCCGGGGTCTCGTCGATTATCTTTGAGAGGTAATCGTAAAGGCTGGTGTAGACCGACTCTTTGGATTCCGCGACGTGAGTCTTTTGCAGGAAGATGCCGATCTCGTCGAGGGCAAGGTGATCCTTGACCCATTCGAGGCATTTGCCCGCCGTTTCCAGCTCGGCAAAATAATTGAATTTATCCTTTTGAGCGCCGGTGATGGCGGCTATCATTGCGGAAGCGTCAACGACGCTCTTGTCAACGACGGTCGAGACCCAGCCTGAGGTGCCGGAGTAGATGTGAGTTTCGCCGAGGCCTACGCTGCCTGCGCCCACGCCTATGAGCGAGGCGTCGCCGCCGCCGCCGAATACGGGGGTGCCTTCTTTAAGACCCAGCTCCTTAGCCGCCTTTGCGGTCAGACCGCCGACGTTCGCCGTGCAGTCCACTATCTCGGCAAGGTGAGCGGGATCAACGTCGAGCAGCTTGCAGATCTTCGGGCTCCAGCATTCGTGACCCTTGCGGATATCATAGAGCAGGGTGCCGAAGGCGGAATCCCTCGTCATGACGAATTTGCCCGTCATGCGGCTGATTATGTATTCCTTGACATCGAGCCATTTATAGACTCTCTTGAAATTCTCGGGTTCATTGTCCCTGAGCCAGCGATATTTCCAGACGGGGTCCTTGACGCTGGCGGAGACTGCGCCGGTGATTATGAGCGAGGGGATTAGCTTTGTAATGTTGGCGCCGGCTATCTGGATCCCGTTCGCCATGCCCTCCTTGAGCTGCTTCCTCGCCCTCTGATCCATGTAGCTGAACGCTCTGTGGACGGGCTTGCCCTCTTTATCGACAAGCACGAGGCCCTGCATCTGTGAGCAGAACGAAATGCCGTCGACCATGTCGGGGGTTATGTCCTTGCAGTTCTCAAATACGGTCGCGGTCGTGGAACAAATGGCGCTCCACCATTCGTCGGGATCCTGCTCTGCGCCGCCGTCGGGCAGAATATAGAGATTGTAGCCCTCCATTGCCGCACTTTTGAGGGTTATCGTATCGTCGATCTCAAAAAGACAGGTTTTGACTCCGGTAGTGCCGATATCGTAAGATATAACGTGTTTTGCGCTCATATAATCCTCCTTGAACCACCATTGAATATTATATAATATAATACGCCGGGTTGCATTAATAAAATATGACCGAAAAGTTACGAATTTGGTTTATGCTTCGGGCAATTTGCAGACGTCGACCCATTTCTCCGCCCCGGAGCATTCAAAAAGCTCGTCGCAGCTCAGCTCGACCGCGCTGCTCGAGCTGCCCGCTGCGGGGAAAACGGTGTCGAACCGCTGAAGCGAGACATCGAGATAGACCTTAACGCCGTCCTTCAGTGCAAAGGGGCAAACACCGCCGACGGGGTGCCCGACAAGCTCCAGCTCATCCCCGGAGGAGAGCATTTTTGCCTTGAAGCCGAAGGTATCCTTGAATTTGCGGTTATCCACCTTGGCGTCGCCCGCGGCGACCACGAGCATTGCGCCGTCACCGTCCTTAAACGAGAGGGTCTTGGCTATCCTCGCAGGGATAACGCCGACCACCGCCGCCGCCAGCTCGACCGTAGCGGAGGACTCGGTGAACTCCTGAATTCTGCCGTCAACGCCGAAGCGGGCGAGGTATTCTCTGACTGCCTGAACGGACATTTTATCATTCCTTTCCATATCGGGTATCGCCTCGGAAAGGTCATAATACCCCACTATCCTATTATGAAAACATTATAGATAATTTTGAACGGAAATACAAGAGTTTGAGAAAATTTTCTTTGCCGTATTCGGCGCATGGACGAAAAAAATGCCGCATCCCTTTCGGAATGCGGCATAAAAAGCATATTTTACTGTGCGTAGCCCGCGACGGTCATCATGTAAGTACCGATCTGCGCGCCGAATTCGGGTGCGCCGTCCATGATGAGCTTGCTGTCCTTGGTGTAGTCAAGCATATCCGCGGTGCCCATGAGGATGCCGAGAGCACTGTCGAGCGAGTCGAATCTCATGGTGAAGAAGGGAAGAGCGCGCTTATAAACGCCTCTGCCTGCCTTTGACTTGCCCGCCTTGATACGGATATAAGCCGAAATCTCGGGGTAGCCGTCAACTGCCCATGCATAGACTCTGTCGGGGCTCTTGAGCGCCCAATTGTGGATATCCTCGTGACCCTGCTTGTTGAGCGTGCTGATGCCGCTCGAGAGCAGATAGAAGTAGCACTTAACGAGCAGCTTCTTGGTCTCCTCATCCTGCGGCGGCTCCTTGGCGGTGAGAAGCGAGGACATCTTGAGCAGCGTCATCATGAATGCTGCAAAGACGGCGGGCTTCTTTGCCACGCCCTTCATCGAGGGCAGGGTAGCGGGGCCGATATTTCCTTTGAAGAATGCGTTCATAGCCTCTACGCTCTTGAAGCAAAGCTCTATATGAGCATTGTCGGCGACCTTGTCGGGGTGGCAGAGCCACTCGCCGCTGTTGACGACGAAATGGGTCGCGTACTTGCCTGCGGGAGCGTCGGGATCCTTGGCGCTGACCTGGATGACGGCGTGAGCGTGCTCAAACTTCTTGGCGAGCTTGGGGTCATCCATAGCGATGGTCTTGATGAGGGGCAGAACCGCACAAAGGAAAACTTTATTAGTTAATATATCTTCTCTTGAAGCCATATATATCAATCCTTTCTGCAATTTGTCGAAAGGCGCATCACGCCTCGTCGTCCCAGTCGTCGTCAAGCTCGAAGTCCTTGCCCATGACTTCACGGACGGACTCGACTATGCCGTTCTGGTCAATGCCGAGCATGGACATGATATCCTCGTGCAGACCGATGGGGGCGAACTTGTCGGGGATGCCGAGCTGCTTGAAGGCGCAGCCCTTGCCGGCCTCAACGATGACCTCGGCGACTGCGCTGCCGAGACCGCCGATGACGTTGTGATCCTCAACGGTGATTATGCGGCGGGTATCCATGACCGCCTTGATGATGGCTTCCTTGTCGATGGGCTTGATGGTGTGCATATTGAGCACTCTGATCTTCAGGCCGTCCGCGCTCTCAAGGAACTTGGCAGCCTGGACAGCCTGGAACACGCAGGAGCCGCAAGCGATGATGGTAAGGTCGGAGCCCTCATGAACGGTGACTGCCTTGCCGACCTCGAAGCCGTAATCGGAATCCTCATAGAGAACTCTGTCGAAGCCTCTGTTTATACGGATGTAGTAGGGGCCGAAATTATCATATGCAGCATGGACTGCGTTGTAGGTCTCGATGCCGTCTGCGGGGCAGATAACGGTGAGGTTCGGGATGGAGCGGCAAACTGCGAGGTCGCAGATAGCGTGGTGGGTCGAGCCCGCCTGGCCGAACGAAGTGCCCGCATGGGTAGCGATTATCTTAGCGTTGACATTCTGATAGCAGATGTCGGTGTGGAGCTGGTCGGCGCTTCTGAGAGAAGCGAATACCGAGAAGGTGGAAAGGAAGGGCACAAGGCCTGCCTTTGCCATGCCGGCTGCCATGCCGAACATATTCTGCTCAGCGATGCCGACGTTGAAGAATCTGTCGGGGAATTTCTCGCCGAACAGACCGATCTTGGTTGATTTGCCGAGGTCGGCGGTAAGAGCGACTACCTCGGGATGCTTTTCGCCAAGCTCACAAAGAGCCTTGCCGTAAATTTCAGCGGTCGCAAACTGAGTGGACTCAGCGGCGGTATAGGTCATTCCTCCTGCCATGATCAGACGCCCTCCTTTTCTGCACGAGCTACACGCTTAGCGTAATGTTTATCAAGGCTTTCCTTAGCCTTTGCATATTTTTCATCATCAATAGCACCGTAATGCCAGAGATAGTTATCCTCCATGAAGTCAATGCCTTCGCCCTTGATGGTGTTGGCGATGATCATGACGGGAGCGCCCTTATTCTCAAGAGCGAAGTCGATAGCTTCGGAGAGCTCGTTGAAGTTGTGGCCGTCCACTTCCTTAACGATGAAGCCGAATGCGCGCCATTTGTCGGCGAAGGGCTCGAGGGACATAACGTCCTCGGTCCTGCCGTCGATCATGCACTTGTTGCGGTCGACAAAGGAGATGACATTATCTACCTTGAAGTGAGCTGCGGACATGGCTGCCTCCCAGTTGGAGCCTTCGTCGCACTCGCCGTCGCCGAGGATGCAGTAGGTCTTATAGTCCTTGCCGAGCACTCTTGCCGCAAGGGCGGTGCCGACTGCGATGGGCAGGCCGTGGCCGAGTGAGCCGGTGGAGGCGTCAACGCCGATGACCTTGTTGGAGTCAAGATGGATACCCATCTTGGAGTTGGTCAGGTTGAAGGTCTTGAGCTGTTCTTTGTCATTGAAGCCGAGCTCGCAGAGAACGCTTGCGTAAGCAACGCCTGCGTGACCCTTACTGAGGATAAGACGGTCTCTGTCCTCCCAGTTGGGGTTTGCAACGTCGATCTTCATGTACTTGTAGTAAAGAATGGTGAGCATATCCATAACGCTCATGCCGCCGCCGATGTGGGCGCTTCCCGCCCAGAAGGTGGTGTCGAGGCAGAGGTTACGAAGCTCATAGGCCTTTTTCTCAAGAGCCAGCCATTCCTGCTTTGATAATGCCATATGATGTTCCTCCTTGCTTATATTTCATTAAGCGGTCGAGCCGCCGTATTCCGTGGTTAATTAACCGAGCTCGGGGTGATTTTTGCGAAGAACGTGGAAGGCTTCCTCCGCAACGTCTATGGTCTGCTTGATATCCTCGTCGGTGAGGGATGCGTTCATGAAGTGGTTGTGATGGTTGGTCATGAATACGCCTCTCTTGACTATCTCGGCTATCCACTCCTGATGGAGCATGAGGGAGTCGTCGTCCTTGAGCATGAGGTAGAAAAGGGCGGGCTCGCCGGATACGGAGAGATGGAAACCGTTATTCTCGGCGGCAGCCTTGAGGCCGTTAGTCAGCTTGAGGCCGTTCTCACGGAACATCTTGGGAGTGTCGAGCTTCTTCATCTTCTCGATACAGGCGAGACCTGCCGCGAAGGGGATCGCGCTCATCCAATAGCTGCCGGTGTAGGAAAGGCCGCTGATAGCGCTCTTGAGCCACTCTTTACCGCAGAGTGCGGAGACGTTCCAGCCGTTTGCAAGAGCCTTGCAGAAGCAGATAAGGTCGGCCTCGAAGCCGTAGAAGTGGTCGGAGCCTGCGATATCAAGACGGAAGCCCGCTCTGACGTCGTCGATGATAAGGACGATGCCCTTCTCGGTGCAGAGCTTGCGGACCTTCTGCCAATAGCCCTCTGCGGGGAGGACGTTGTCTATGAAATTGCCGTGAAGGTAGGGAGTGGAGATGAACGCTGCGATCTCGCCCTCGTTCTCCTCAACTACTCTCTTGAGACCTTCAAAATCGTTCCAGTCAACATAGAGGTTGTTGGCGACATCCTCGGGAAGAACGCCGGGGTAGTCGACCTTCTGGCACCAGGGAGCGACGCCGTGATAGAAGCCGTTGACGAAGATTATCTTCTTCCTGTGGGTGGCTGCTCTGGCGGTCATGATAGCTGCGGTGGTGGTGTCGCCGCCGTTCTTTGCGAAGAAAGCCCAGTCAGCCGAAGCGACGGTGTCGACAAGGCACTCCGCAAACTCGATGATCTTGGTCGAGGGCGCGGTGACGCAGTTCTCTATCTTAGCCTGTGCAAGAGCTGCGGCGTCAACGTCGGGGTCATTGTAGCCGAGCACGTTGGGGCCGTAAGCGCACATATAGTCGATGAATTTGTTGCCGTCGACATCCCAGAAGTAGGAGCCCTTAGCCTTCTGGCTGAAGAGGGGATATGCCGATACGGGGATGCAGCAGCCCTCAGCGGGGCCCTGATGGCCGTAAAGACCGGAGGGGATTACCTTAGCGGCTCTCTGAAAGAGCTCGGTGCTTTTATCATATTTATTTATTTTGAAACTCATTTCGCAAACCTCCTTATGCTAAATAGACAGCTACTCTGTCAAGGATCCTGTTAAGGTTGTCGAGCATTGAGATCATGCCCTTCATGACGATATCGCCGGTGCCGATGCAGGCGACCGCATTGACCTTGCCGTCAAAGAGGTCTCTCGCAAGCTCGATGGACTCAAACTCCATGATGGCTCTGGGATTCTCGCAGCGTTTTTTGATGCCGAGAAGTCTGTGGTTCTTGACTCTGATGGTGGTTGCGGGGCCGTCCTTGATGGAGAAGGAGATCTCGCCGTCGACCATGTGATCTGCGGAGAACTTGCCGATCTCGTCGTTGTTGCCTATCTGAGCGATGGCGACGGTTATGGTGTCGAGCATAAGAGTGGTGCTGATCCTGAAGAAATCGGGATCCTCAAGATCCGCCGGCTCGGGTCTCATGTACTTATTGAGCAGGTCGGTAAGGGCGGTGAAATCCTTGAGCAGGAAGCCTATGTGAAGGAAGCCCTTTGAGGGGATGGGGGTAACGGTGCCGTCGATGAGGCCGTTGAATTTTTCGCAGGAAGCGAACGGGAGCTTAACGTCGCACTTGGTGCAGCCCTGCTCCATTCTGCATCTGCCGTTTGCGAAGGTGATGGTCGCGCTCGGGCCGCCCTTGACCTCGAAGCCTATCGAAATGGGCTTTTTGTTGGTCAGCAGGCTGCTCGCTTCGGGAGCAAGCTCGCAAAGATTCTCGAGGGTGCCGAGAACGGCGTAAAGATTGATGTACGCCAGGGTTTTCTGATCAATCATTTTGATTTCCTCCTTGTAGTTATGCGAAAGTGTACTCCCGCATTATATATTCACTTCATTTTAACAGAAACATCTGTCAATGTCAACAAATAATCGTGCCCGAATCCAAAAAAATACAGTAAAAAGGCTGAGCGTTCGGTTTTAATAAAATCAATATATCCTTACGAAGCCCTCTATCAGGCGGGCGGCGGTCGCGGCGGCGTTCGGCAGGAATTCCTCATAAGCCATGTGCGAGCTGCCGTCGGCGCAGTCGGAGACGGCGCGAACTATCGCAAACGGCACGGAATTGATATAGCAGACCTGCGCTATCGCGGCGCCCTCCATTTCGCACACCCTTGCGCCGAAGCGGTCGACTATGCGTTTCTTTGCCTCGGCCGAGGCGATGAACTGGTCGCCCGAGGCGATAACTCCCGCGGCGGTGTGAACTCCGTCAAGAGCCTCCGCGGCCTTGAGCAGAGCCGCCGTTACCCTGCCGTCGCAGGGTATGTTTACAATATTGATGCCCGATATCAGACCCACGGGGTCGCCGAGGGGCGAGGTATCCATATCGTGCTGCACAAGGCTCTCGGCAATGACCACGTCGCAGATATGCAGCTCGGGGTCAAGGCTGCCGCCGACGCCTGTGTTTATGATACATTCGGGCGAATATTTGAGTATCATCGTCTGGGCGCACATTGCAGCGGCGACCTTGCCTATGCCGCATACGGCGACGACAATTTTTCTGCCGAACAGAGTGCCGCTGACGAATTCCATGCCACTGACGGTATCGGAGACCTTATTCTCCATAAGCGATTTGACCGTCTCGACCTCAATGTGCATTGCGCCGATAATTCCTATCATAATAAAAAACCTCCGTGTGAATTCTCGGAACATTCTAACATAAATATCCGAAAATATCAACACGGAGGGGGAAGGATCATTTCACTACCACATAGTATTCGGGCAGCTCATAATTAATATAGCGAACAAGCACTATGACAGGCGAAGCGACGGTGAGACCGACGCCTGCGGCAAAAGCGCCGACCGTAATGGGGATCACGCCGGCATTGAAAATAATCATCAAAAAAGGTCCTGCAATGGGAAAGGCAAGGAATAATGGAGTCGACACAAAAATCCCGAGAATACCTTCAAGAGCTATCGAAAACTCCTCGACACCGTACATGAAGCCTATCATGGCGTCATCAATGCGCATCCGCTCGTATTCCGCTCGCGTGATATATTTTATTCTCGGCTCGGGGTTCTCGGTCACGTCCTCTATTTCATCCTCGTCAAGCCCCGCTTCTCTGAGAGCGGATTTTACCTCGTCCGACGCAAGGAAATTTTTGATTTCCTCGGAGCTTATCTCGGGGGCTTCGGGCTGCTCGTCGGGGATTGCTTCTTCCTGCTCGGCAGGCTCGGCGGGCTGCTCAACCGGCGCTTCCTCGACAGGCAAGGTTTCCTCCGCTTTTTCCTCTGCGGGGGCGGGTGTTTCGACCTCTGTTTTCTCCTCTTTTTCTTCGACAGGCTCGACCTGTTGAGCGACGTTTTGCTCCGCAGGCGTGACTTCCTCATTCTCCGCAAAGGCGGGTATGCTTGTTGCCGCAATGGTTGCCGCAGCGAGCAGAATTGCGATAAATTTCTTCATTATAAAGTCTCCTTTGCCTTATTTCTCAAGCTCATACGGCGGCTCGAGCTTAAAGCTGTTGTAAAGAACGAGTGCGACGACGGGCGACGCGATGAGGGCGCCGAGACCGCCGATCAGTGCGATGGGCGACGCCAGGATAACGCCGCACATGAGCGGGCCGGCAAACGGAATGAAGAATATTATCGGCGTTGCGGGGATCAGCAGGATATATTTTGCGCCGGTAAGGAAAACGTCGGCCGCGCCGGAGAAAGCAGTTTTGGCGTAGTCGCGGCGCATCTGCTCATATTCCTCCTGCGAAATATAGATTATTTCGGATTCGGGATTCTCGGTCACGTCCTCGATCTCGTCCTCGTCAAGCCCCGCGTCCCTTAGAGCGGATTTTACCTCGTCCGACGCAAGGAAATTTTTGATCTCCTCGGAGTTTATCTCAGGCGTTTCGGGCTGCTCGTCAGGGGTTGCTTTCTGCTCGGCGGGCTGTTCAACGGGCGCTTCCTCGACAGGCAAGGTTTCCTCCGCTTTTTCCTCTGCGGGGGCGGGCGTTTCGACCTCTGTTTTTTCCTCTTTTTCTTCGACAGGCTCGACCTGTTGAGCGACGTTTTGCTCTGCGGGCGTGACTTCCTCATTCTCCGCAAAGGCGGGTATGCTTGTTGCCGCAAGGGTGGCTGCCGCAAGCAGGATCGCGATAAGTTTTTTCATGGTGAATTCCTCTTTTCTTCTTTTTGTTTTTGCTTACAAACTCCTCAAAAAATCGGTTGCCGTTGTCTTCCTTTTCCCTCCGTTTCGTGCCGTTATCGGCTTCGTTGCCCCGATTATAGCCTGCCTGCCGCCTCGGGTCAAGGGGTTTAATCACTTCTTAATCGACCTTTCGCAAGTCTTAGGTTTGTCTTAGGTTTTTCTTAATCATTTCATAATTTCGTAAATATTTCGGTCAAATTCGCTGAAAAAGCTGTTGCTAATTTCATCAGTATGTGGTATTATGAATAAGTCTATATAAACAAAGTAACAGAGGTATGATATGGAGTATATTATTGCGGCCATGCTCGCCATGGCTATCGTGCTGCTGATAGTGTTGCTTATAAAGCAGGGCAAGGCGGGCAGCGGCAAGGCCGAGGAAAAGATAGATAACCTTGCCTCGACTCTCGGTGCGGAGTTCGAGCGCAGCAGGCGCGAGAGCAGCGAAGCTCAGCGCGATATGCGTGCCGAGACGGCGAAATCGCTCGGCGAGATGAGCGAGAAGCTCGAAAAGCTGAGGCTTGAGAATACGGGCTGGCAGGGCAGGATAGAGAAGTCGCTTGCCGAGTCGCTCAGCGCAATGCAGCTCAACAATATCGAGCAGAATGAGAAGCAGAGCAGGGCGCTGACCGAGGCGGTCGACAAGATGCGCGAGAGCAATGAGAAAAAGCTCGAGCAGATGCGCGTCACCGTCGACGAGAAGCTGACCTCGACCCTCTCGCAGAGGCTCGACAGCTCGTTCAAGACCGTGTCCGACAGGCTTGAGAGCGTCTATAAATCGCTCGGCGAGATGAAGGAGCTCTCAAACGGCGTGACTGCGAACGTCACGACCCTCAACCGAGTGCTCACCAACGTCAAGGCGAGGGGCACTTGGGCGGAGATACAGCTCGGCTCGATCCTCGACCAGACCATACCGGGTATGTATGAGACGAATTTCACCTGTGTGCCGAATTCAAAAGAGAAGGTCGAATTCGCCGTGAGGATACCCTCGAGCGACGGCGAGCAGACGACCTATCTGCCGATAGATTCAAAATTCCCGATGGAGGATTATGTGCGCCTTTGCACCGCCGCCGATTCGGCGGACGCCGAGGCTCTCGCGGCCGCAAGGAAGGCTCTTGAGAGCAGGGTAGTCAACGAAGCGCGCACGATATCCAAATACATAAACGTCCCGCTGACCACACCGTTCGCGATAATGTATCTCGCCACCGAGGGGCTTTACGCCGAGATAGCGTCGTCCCGCTCGGGTGTGCCGGAGAAGCTGCGCAGCGAGTTCAATGTGATGATAGCGGGCCCGTCCACGATAACGGCGCTGCTCAATTCGCTCTCGCTCGGCTTCAGAGCTGTTGCGATAAACGAGAAGGCAAACGAAGTCCGCCTGCTGCTCGCCGCCGCCAGAGTGCAGTATGACAAATTCGGCGTGGTGCTGCGTAAGGCAAGGCAAAAGATAGATGAGGCGGGCAAGTCGCTCGACGAGGCGGATAAGCGCAACGAGATAATCCGCAAGAAGCTCGGCAAGGCCGGGGAACTGGACGGCTCAAGCGCGGCGGATATATTAGGCTTGGAAGAAGATAATTCAGATACATGAAGGAGGAACTTCAATGAAAAACCCAAAGGAAATTCTCGCTCAAATGACTCTTGAGGATAAGGCAGCTCTCTGCGACGGAGCGGATTTCTGGCATCTCAAGGGAATGGAAAAGTACGGCATTCCGTCAATAATGGTTTGCGACGGCCCTCACGGACTGCGTAAAAAGGACTACAACAAGACCGGCTCGAGCCTCTCATGCAGCGTGCCGTCGATATGCTTCCCCACCGCAGTCACCACCGCCTGCTCATGGGACCCCGACCTGCTTCACGATATGGGAGTTGCTCTGGGCAAAAAGTGCCTTAAAGAGGAGGTCGGCGTGCTTCTCGGCCCCGGCGTCAACATGAAGAGATCTCCGCTCTGCGGCAGGAACTTCGAGTATTTCTCAGAGGACCCCGTCCTCGCGGGCGAGCTTGCCGCGGGCTTTATCGAGGGCGTGCAGTCAATGGGCGTGGGCACCTCTATCAAGCATTTCTGCGCCAACAGCCAGGAGACCCGCAGGATGACCTGCGACTCCGTGGTGGATGAGAGAGCGCTCAGGGAGATATACCTCACCGCGTTCGAGATAGCTATCAAGAAGGCTAAGCCCTGGACGGTAATGAATTCATACAACAAGATAAACGGCGCTCACGGCTCCGAGAATAAGCACACTCAGATAGAGATCCTCCGTGACGAGTGGGGCTTCGACGGCGTGGTGGTCAGCGACTGGGGCGCAGTCAACAACAGAGTGCTCGGCCTCAAGAACGGCAACGATCTCGAGATGCCCTCCTCCGCAGGCTCGGGCGCAAAGAAGATAGTCGAGGCCGTCAAGAGCGGCGAGCTTGATGAAGCCGTGGTCAACGAGAGAGCGCTCAACGTGCTGAATCTTATAAAGAAAGCTGCCGACGGCGCAAAGCCCGGCTACGAATACAACGACGCCGACGATCAGCCACTTGCAAGGAAGATCGCGGGTCAGTCCATGGTGCTGCTCAAGAACGACGGCATCCTGCCGCTCAAGAAAGAGGGCAAGATTGCGGTCATCGGCGACTTTGCGAAGTTCCCGAGGCATCAGGGCGCAGGCTCCTCTCAGATAAACCCCACCAAGATGGATAACGCTTATGACGAGCTGAAAGAGCTCGGCTATGACGTTGAGTTTGTTCAGGGCTACGAGCGTTCGGCAAAGAAAGCCGCAAAGAACGCCGCCCATATCGACGCTGCCGCCGCCCTCGCCGCTAAATGCGACGCCGCGATAGTTTTTATCGGCCTTACCGACGATTACGAATCCGAGGGCTTCGACAGAACTCATATGACCCTTCCCGAGGCTCACAACAAGCTCGTTGAGGAGATAGTCAGGGTCAACAAGAACGTCATCGTCGTGCTTGCGGGCGGCTCGCCCGTTGAGCTGCCGTGGAACGACAGCGTGAGAGCCGTTCTAAACTCCTATCTCGGCGGTCAGGCGGGCGCAGGCGCGGTCGCCGACATAATCTCCGGCAAGGTCAACCCAAGCGGCAAGCTGGCGGAGACTTACCCCGTCTATTACAGCGACACTCCCGCTGTCAACAACTTCCCCGGCAACCCCGCTACGGTCGAGTACAGAGAGAGCGTCTACATAGGCTACAGATATTACGAAAAGGCAAATAAGGCGGTTCGTTACCCGTTTGGCTTCGGTCTCTCCTACACCACCTTTGAGTATTCCGACATAAAGCTCGACAAATCCGAGATGGCCGATACCGACACTCTCAAGGTCTCGTTCAAGGTCAAGAATACCGGCAGCGTTGCCGGTGCGGAGATCGCTCAGGTCTATGTTTCGGATAAGGTCAGCACCGTCTACAGACCTGTCAAGGAGCTTAAAGGCTTCAAGAAGGTTTGGCTCGAGCCGGGTGAGGAGAAGGAAGTCACCGTCGAGCTTTGCAGGCGTGCGTTTGCATTCTATAATGTTAAAATAAATGACTGGTGTGTTGAGAGCGGCGAATTCGATATCCTCGTCGGCTCATCGAGCGCCGATATCAGGCTCAGCGCCTGCGTCAAGGTCAACGCCCCCGAGGTCGAGATGCCCGATTATTCAAAGACCGCTCCCGACTACTACACCGGCGACGTGCAGAATGTGCCCGCGGCGCAGTTTGAAGCCGTGCTCGGCAGGCCTCTGCCCCCGACCGTCAAGAGGAAGGATATCCCCATTGACGTGACCGACAACTTCGAGAATGCCGCCCACACCAAGAACGGCGCAAAGCTCTATAACACCCTCAAGAAGCTCGTCCCCGAGGGATTTGCTCAGGCGATTGCGCTCCAGACCCCGTTCCGCGACTTCATCAGCATGAGCGGCGGCGTATTCAGCGAGGATATGGCGGCGGGTCTGATTAAGATCCTCAACGGCGAGAAGGGCGGCGTGAGAGCCATCCTCAAGTGCGTTCCCAAGGCGATAAAGGGAATAGGTCCCCTTTTGAAAAATATTTAAAAACGGAGGAAAGAAAGGAAAATGAATTTCAAGAAGTTTTCTCTCAAGGCGATAAGCGTTATACTGGCGCTTGCCATGCTTGTTGCCTGCGTCCCGATGCTCGCCAGTGCAGACGAAGCGTCCATCCGCCTCGGAGTATTCTCCGACGTCCACTACTACGCCGATTCGCTCAAGGGCGACAGAGGCGAGGCATGGCAGCAGTTCCTTTTTGAGAGACAGAAGGAATATGACGTCAACAATTCGCTGCTCGACAACGCTCTTGACGGCGTGCTCCACAATGCGGTCAAGAACGGGCAGGATTACCTGCTTATCCCCGGCGACCTGACCAAGGACGGCGAGCTTGAGGCGCACAAGGCGCTTGCCGCAAGGCTCGAGAGGTTCCAGGCGGAAACGGGCATACCCGTATTCGTCACCAACGGCAATCACGATGTCAACAACTCCAACGCCTGCACCTTTGAGAACGGTGTTAAGGAGCCTGCCGACAAGACTTCGCCCGAGCAGTTCAGAGAGATCTATAAGAATCTCGGCTTTGACAAGGCGGACAGCTTCTTCACCCCGAAGCCCGGCAACAAGGGCGGCATGCTCTCCTACGCCGCAAATCTCGGCGACGCCTACAGGCTCATAGTCATTGACAGCTGTATCTACAGCAAGGACAACGGCTCGAGCGGCGACGAGCACCTGACCGACGGCAGAATAGGCGATGACCTGCTTGCATGGATAGTCGATGAGGCTGCCAAGGCCAAGGCGGACGGCAGAGAGATAATCGCCATGCAGCACCATAACCTCATTCCTCACATGGACATAGAGGACGCCACCTTCTTTGCTTTTGTCGTTGACGACTGGCAGAGAATAGCCGACACCTACGCCGACGCAGGCATTCATCATGTGTTTACCGGTCATCTCCACTCCACCGACGTGGTTGACCACATCTCCGACAACGGGGAGGTCGTTTACGATATCCTCACTCCGACGCTCACCGGCTACCCCAACACCTTCAGGACGGTCGATTTCTCCACCGACGGCAAAAATACCACGATGAAGATGGCGACCCACGACATCGACGAATATCAGCCCGTCATCTCCGACTACGGCGAGGTGTATGAGAAGCCCTTCAAGTTCACCTATTCGTTCGAGAGAACCTTCGGCGAGGGCGGCGTTGAGAGCCTCATAATGAATATGATAGGCCCGATGATAAAGAATCTCTTTGCCGATATACAGGCCGAGGGCGGACTTATCAAGTATCTTGCATCCAAGAATATCGACATTGAGAAGATAATCGTTGACGCTCTGGGCACCAACGGTCTTGCGATAGGCAAGGCGGATATCCTCACCGTCAGCGGCAACGTGATGTCGTTCATCAACGATCTCGGCGCTCAGGTCGACGAGGTCTATATCAACCAGCCCGACCTTACCCTTAAGAAGGCTCAGGCTCTTATCGAGCAGCTGCTTAACTTCGAGGTCAGCAAATACCCCAACACCTACAACGCCCAGCTCCTCGGCGACAATTACAAATACGAGGGCGGCTGCACTCTCGGCCAGTTTGCGACCACCGTGCTGCTCACCTATTATGCGGGCGACGAGGATATCAGCGGGCTGCCCTTCGTCAAGGATACCCTTGAGGGCTTTGACAGCGGCGTTACCGCAGAGAAATTCTTTAACCTGCTCCGCAAAGTCGTTGTGAACGATCTTGTCGAGGATGAGCTGCTTGCAAACCTCGACTTTAACCCCGGCGCACTTTTCCCGAAGAACACCCTCTTCTATGTGTTCGGCAGGCTGCTTCAGAGCATCACCGAGACTCTGCTCGGCGGCGACAACAGCTTTGCAAACCTTATCGACAGCATTCTCTCCCTCCCCGTCGTTCCCGACGGCTACGGCTCGATAGACGAGATAATCGACACCCTTGTGGTCGACGAATATCTGACCTTCAGCCAGTTTGAGTCATGGGGCGGCACCATCGCATGGATGGTCGGCTCGCTTGTCAGCGACGATAAGCCCGAAGAGAAGAGCGACAACGACGTAGTGTTCACCTACACCGGCCCCGTCAAGGTCGAGGCGACCAAGGAGGACTTCAGGCTGCCCTCAAATGTCGTGATGAATCTCGGAGAGGACTCCGCGACCGAGGTCACCGTGACATGGCTCACCAAATACAGCCTCACCGACTCCGATATCGAGCTGCTGCCCTACAGCAGTTCTCCCAGATTCACGGGCAGGCCCACAACCGACAGCCGAGTGAACGCTTCAAGCGAAGCGGTCACCAGGAGCTACCCCGGCGCAGACCTCGGCATCTTCGGTCTGCTTCCGTATGAGACCGATTACGTCCTGCACACCGTCAAACTCAGCGGCCTTGAGCCGGGCACGAAGTATAGCTACCGTGTCGGCGACGCCGAAAAGGGCTGGTGGAGCGAAGCGGGCGTTATTGAAACTGCAAGCGGCGGCAACGATCCCTTTACCTTCTTCTACCTGAGCGATCCTCAGGCTCAGAGGGCAAGCCATTACGAGACCTACAACGAGGTCGTAAAGGCTGCAAGGGATATGTATCCCGACGGTAAATTTGTGGTCTCCGCCGGCGATCAGGTAGATCTCGGCACCAACTCCAAGCATTGGAATTACTTCTTCAATTCAACTGATGAATTCATGAATATGCCGTTCATGCCCACCGCCGGCAACCATGAGAAGAGCGGCTCGGTTCTGAAGAGCAACTTTACCCTGCCCAACGTGCCCGAGCAGGATGAGGACAGCGGCACCTATTATTCATATGATTATAACGGCGTTCACTTCACCGTGCTCAACACAAACGATATCGTTGACAACAAGCTCAGCGACGCTCAGCTGGCATGGCTCACCTCCGATATCAAGAGCAGCGACGCAAAGTGGAAGATCGTCGTCCTCCATAAGGCGCTCTACTCCAACGGCTCTCACTATGACGATAAGGAAGTCGTCGGCATGAGAAGCCAGCTCAGCGCCCTGCTGCCGTATCTCGGCGTTGACCTTGTGCTTCAGGGCCACGACCATGTTTATCTGAGAACAGACGCAATGAAGGCGAACGCGGTGGTTCCCGTCAAGAGCAGCACAGTTGACTACAACGGCTTTATTTACAGGATGAAGCACGACCCCTGCGGCACTATCTACACCATCTGCGGCACCTCGGGCGTCAAGGTCTATGCCACCAAGGATGTTACGGCTACCGACAAGCTCTTCCCGAGAGCGGAGGCGATAGTCAACAGCAGCCATCCGATGTTCTCCTCGATAACCGTTGACGGCGACAGGCTCTATTACAATGCCTACAAGGTGGTCGACGGCAAAGCGGTGAGGGCAGACTACTTCGCCATAGAGAAGCTCGACGATAAGGCGCCGACCGACTCGGTCTCCGACAAGTCGAACGCTATCGACAACTTCATCACCTCCATACTCTCCAAGCTGAATATCAAGATAACCTGGAAGTTCACCAACGTGTTCTTCGGCGTTATCAACAGGGTAATGCAGCTTGTCTGGAGCGTAGTAAGATAACCCTATAAAACAAATCTCCGTGCCGTCCGAAAGGGCGGCACGGTTTTTATACAAATACGCTGTTTTGTATATTGCATATAATTTCATAATATGATAAAATTGCCCTTGCTGTGCATAATAATATTAATCAACAAGCAGGAGGGTAAATATGAAATTCAGGAACAGGATAGCGGCGCTTTTCATGGCGCTTGTGCTCTGCTTCGGGGCGGTCACTCCCGCATTCGCGGCAAATGAGAGATGCGTTGAGGTTCAGAGCATCAGCGACTACAGAGATTCTCTGATAGAGAACGGCTACCCCGCAATGTCCACCGAGCAGTTCATGAAGATAATCAACGCCTTCAACTTCGTGACAAGGCTGCTCACCGGTCAGATACTCATCCCGCAGAAGAATTTCCAGTTCACGCTTGACGAGATGTTCGCCGGCAGCGTTGATTATGTCTTTGAGGAGACGGGCTTCGACCTTGACCTCATTCTCGGCTCGCTGCCCGAGACAAATCAGTATTCACAGCTTATAGTCAAGGCGTTTGACATCGACACCGAGGAGATGCGTAAGCAGTCCGTTGAGCGCAGCGCCGAGCTTGCGAACGAGGGCAAAAAGGCGCAGTCCTATATCGTCAGGTGGTTCGGCGTTTGGCTGAGCGTCATTGACAAGTGCCAGGTGCAGGGCATACCCGTAGAGGGCGAGGATAACCTCTATGAGGTCGTCGTCAAGGTCACTTATAAGGACGGCGGCTCCGACACGCTCTATTCGGCGATATTCTTTAACCCCGAGACAGGCGCGCTCTACGGCAGATACGGCACGGGAATGCTCGGCCTCGGCTATGACTTCTCCGTCAAGGAGCTTGTCGCATATTCACCCGTCAATATTTGGATGCGTAACTTCGGCTTCTGCCTGTTCTATGATATTTTCAGCTATTCCACCCCGTTCTTCAACTATCACACCCGCCGCTATAAGTTCGATTATGACGGCCTTGAGTGGATGATACAGATCTGGAAGGGCAATTATCTCATCTCCAACGGCGGAGAGGTCGGCTTGTATAACCGCAAGCCCGGCAGCGTCGGCAGCTATTATAACTGCGCCAATGACGAGCAGATGATGGAGATGACGATGGATATCTACCACGGCGACGAGCTGCTGCTTCACAGAGGCCCGCAGGTTCACTGGTGGCTCAACGGCTTCAAGATGAGCGATACCATTTATATCCCCGCAAGCCTCAGAATGGAATTCTCCATAGTTATGAAGGATGAGGCGATGGTCAGGGCGTTCTGCAACGCGATAAAGAATCATTACCGCCGTGACGCGACCTACACCGTCGACGGGCTGACCGTCAGCGTTGTCTGGTAACAAGAGCATAAAATTAAGCCGAACCGTGAGAACGGTTCGGCTTTTTGCTTATCCAGTTATCTTTCGAGGCTGAGAATTCCGCTGTAATCCGACGGCTTCATCTCGCATACATAATAGCCGCTTTCGTTTTGGGCTATCGTCGCACGGTCAAAGAAGTAGCTGAATACGCCGTCCTTATACCAGAAATTGCTCTCGTCAAAGGTGTCGGCTATGAGCTGCAGCTGCTCCTCGGTGAGCGTATTGCCCGCATAGAATCCGGTCGCTGATTTCTTTTGCACTATCTCAATTAGCTGCTGCCTTGCGGCGTCCTTTTCGTCGCCCGCAAAGGAGAGCAGGTTCAGTATCTCGCCCGTTTTCATGTCGACGCAGACTCCGACGGCGGTGTGAGACGGGACGAGAGTGTCCGGACCGAAATATGAGAAATAAATGTTGCACAGGAAGCTCACGATGCTTTCGTCCATGTATTTCAGCTCATATGTCAGCTTGGTCGACCACGGCTGCTCGGAGCTTTGGGAGTCCATAAATTCCGCGGCATTTTTGATGTTGTTTTTCGCTTCGTCCGATTTATGGACAAACATCAGCTTGAGCGCCGAATTTATCTTATCGGTCGGGTAGCCCGCGCCGCCGCTGAGCTGGGGTATTTCGCCTGTCACGAGGCAGACAGTCCTGCCGCTTTCGTCCTTGAATTCACGCTTATCCTGAGTTGTTTCAACGCTCGGCAGCCCGGGTATCGCCTCGGTCGTCTTGGTGATATCGTCGCCGAATTTTATTGATTTGCCCGAGCAGGAGCAGAGCGAGAGCAGAGCTGCCGCGGCGAGCAAAACAGAAATTAACTTTTTCATCACATCATCTCCGTGCTTATTGTATCAGTTAACGGCTCAATGTTCAATAGAATAAATATTAATTTTTTAATACCGTTGCATTTTTTCGCGGAATCAGTTATCATTACAATATAAATGAAACAAAGGAGCGGCGGCATGAAGCATATTAAAAAAGCGTCATGGATCAGATCTCCGAGGAATTTCCTCGGCAGCGTTACCACTTTCTCAAGAGAAATTTCGTTTGATAAAGATATCAAAAAGGCTTATCTCGAGGCTTCGGCGCTCGGAGTTTATGCGGCGTATATCAACGGCAAAAAGGTCGGCGACGCATACCTTGCACCGGGCTGGACGGAGTACGCCGAGAGGATACAGGTCGAGACCTGCGACGTGACGGCGATGCTTACGGGGAGAGACACGGTCGAGATCGAGCTTGCCCCCGGCTGGAAATGCGGTATGTCGCCCGCTTGGGCGGGCAATATCAAGGCGAAGCCCGTTTCGCCCTCACTGGGTGCCTGCGAGGCGGCGGCGATATTTGCTTTGACTGTAGAATTTACCGACGGCAGCGAGCAGGTATTCACGAGCGGCAGCTCATGGCTCGCCGAGAGAAGCAAATATCTCGAATCGGGCATCTATGACGGCTATGTCTACGACGCGAATTTCACCGACCCCGAGCCGCTCCCGGCTCAGGAGATATTTCACACCAAGGATACTCTTGTCGACCGCATCGGCGAGAGGATAACGGCGCACGAGCGCCTGTCTGTTAAAGAAATCATCATCACCCCCAAGGGTGAGACCGTGCTTGACTTCGGTCAGAATATGACAGGCTTTATCGAATTCAGGATAAAGGGCAAAAAGGGCGAGAGAGCCCTGATAGAGCACGGCGAGGTGCTCGATAAGGACGGCAATTTTTACCGCGACAACCTGCGCTCCGCCAAGGCGAGGGCGGAATTTGTCTGCGACGGTGAGGAGCGCCTTATGACCCCCGAGCACACCTTCTTCGGCTTCCGCTATGCGAGGCTCACGGGCTGGAGCGACGAGATAAAGCCCGAGAATTTCACCGCCGTGGTCGTTCACTCCGAGCTTAGGCGCACGGGATATTTTGAGTGCTCCGACGAGCGGGTAAACAAGCTCTTCGGCAATATTATCTGGGGTCAGAAGGGCAATTTCCTCGATGTGCCGACCGACTGTCCGCAGCGTGACGAGCGTCTCGGCTGGACGGGCGACGCTCAGGTATTTGTTAAGACGGCTTCATACAATTTTGACGTTGAGCGCTTTTTTGAGAAGTGGCTCGCGGATCTCCGCACGGCGCAGAGGCCCTGGGGAGGCGTGCCTCATGTAATACCCGACGTGTTTGACCCCGATATGTTCAGCTCAGCGGCGTGGGCGGACGCCGTCACCGTTTGCCCGTGGCAGATGCACCTGACCTACGGCGGCAGTGAGATAATAGAGAAATCTCTTGACTCCATGAAGAGATGGATCGGCTATATTGATATGTTTATCCGTGACGGCATCTGGAGAGGCGGCAGGCACTTCGGCGACTGGCTCAACCTTGAGCATGACAGCAACGGACCCTGTGATGTCGGCGTTGACAAGGATCTTATCGCCACGGCATTTTATATCTATTCAAGTGAATTACTTATCAAATCCATCGAGCTTTGCGGCGGAGACGCCGAGGAATACAAGGCAAACAGGCAGCGCTCGATCGAGGCGTTTCGCAGGGAATATATGGTCGGCGGCAAAATCCGCCCCGAGTATGAGACCCAGACCGCCTGCGTGCTGGCGTCGCACTTCGGCATCAGCCCCGACGTTGCCGAGACGGCGGCGCAGCTCAACGCCCTTGTCACCGCCTGCGGCCACCTCAAGACGGGCTTCGTCGGCACGCCGTACCTGCTCCATGTGCTCAGCGACAACGGCTACGCAGAGACCGCCTACAGCCTTGTGCTCCGTGAGGAATACCCCTCGTGGCTCTTCTCGGTCAAGATGGGCGCAACAACCATTTGGGAGCATTGGGACAGCCTGCGGGCGGACGGCTCAATGTGGAGCATAGGCATGAATTCCTTTAACCACTACGCCTACGGCAGCGTTGCCGACTGGCTTTACGGCGACGCGGCTGGCATCAAGACCGACGAGAGCGCCCCCGGCTTTAAGCACATAATCTTCGCTCCGCTGACCGACGGCAGGCTGAGCTATGTCAAGGCCTCCATCGAGAGCCGCTACGGCGTTATCGGCTCAGAATGGCATACGGAGAACGGCGTGACCGAGTATACCTTTACCGTGCCCGAGGGCTGCACCGCAAGCGTTATCCTCGGCGGCAAAACTGCCGAGATAGGCCCCGGAGTCCACAAATTCAACTGAGAGGATAATAATGAGATCCGATAAAAACAAGACGATAGATCTGACCGTTGAGCAGGGCGGCGAATACCTCGACCGCTGCCTGAGATCGGGCAAGAGCGGCGAGAACTGCATCATCCTCGGCGACTGCTTTGAGGCGCTGAAGGCTCTGCCCGAGAAGTCGGTCGATCTGCTGATAGCCGACCCGCCGTATAACCTCGACAAGGATTTCGGCGGCAGCAAGTTCAGGCACATGAATGACAGCGACTATCTCGAATACACCGATAAATGGGTCAGAGCCGTGCTCCCGCTGCTCAAGGATACCGCCACGGTCTATGTCTGCTGCGACTGGCAGTCGAGCGGGGCGGTCAGCGCCGTGCTCGGCAGATACTTCAAGATACGCAACCGCATCACCTGGCAGCGTGAAAAAGGCAGGGGAGCGAGCAAAAATTGGAAGAACGGCTGCGAAGATATATGGTTCGCCACCGTCTCGGACAAATACACCTTCAACGTGGACGCGGTCAAGCTGCGCCGCCGCGTTGTCGCCCCTTATAAGCGTGACGGCGCGCCGAGGGATTGGGAGGAGACGGCGGACGGCAAGTTCCGCAACACCTGCCCGTCCAACTTCTGGGACGATATCTCCGTGCCCTATTGGTCTATGGCGGAGAATACGGCGCACCCCACTCAGAAGCCCGAGAAGCTGCTCGCGAAGCTCATACTCGCCGGTTCGAACGAGGGCGATATGGTGCTCGACCCGTTTGCCGGCTCAGGCTCGACCTGCGTGACGGCAAAGAAGCTCGGCAGGCGGTTCATAGGCGTTGAGCTGAATCCGCAGTATTGCGTGTGGGCGCAGCTCAGGCTTGAGCGTGCCGAGAGCGACAGCTCCGTTCAGGGCTACAGCGACGGCGTATTTTGGGAGAGGAACACCGTGCCGCCGCAGCGCAGGCACAGAAAAAAAGAGCCTTCGCAAAGGAAGGCTCAGACCGATTGAATTATTTGAAATCGGGGTAAAATTCGTCGATATATTTTTCGATATCCGCCCGGTTCCCTTTGAGGGGGCCGGGTGTTTCCATTTTAAGAGAAACGGTGGCGGTCGCCGTGAGCAGCGCCTCGGGCACAGAGTGTGAGAGCCTCTCGTTGATATAGGCGGCGAAGGTCGTGTCGCCCCTGCCCGTCCTGCCGCTGAGATTGCGCGCCCTTATCGGGCAGGTGTGGAATTCATTGCCGTCATAGGCGAGCACCTCTGTGTTGTGGGTTATGAGTATCTCCTTTGCGCCCCATGAGTAGAGATGCTTTGCGGCCTCCTTGCGGTCGGTGCAGCCGGTCATTATCTCCGCCTCGGCGGCGTCGGTCTTGAGAAAGTCGATATAGGGCAGGCATTCTTTTTTATCCGCCCAGTCGGCGAAGAACATCGAGCCATCGTCGTTGACGTGACGCAGCATAGCCTGCACATCCACCGCCACGGGCGCTTTCTTTGCGAGGGTGCGGATCATTTCGCCGTTGAAATCGCCGAAAACAAGCCCCGCAAGGTGATATATCGAGGCGTCAAGGTCGGGCAGCTCCTCGGCGCAGAACGGATCGCCCTTTGAGAGGCAGGAGCAGGTGCGGCGCTCCTTGTCGGCGGTGTGATAGATATTCACCATGTCGGTCGAGCGCTCGCTCGGCAGGCAGTAGATATCCTCCTTCGGGATGGTGAATTGTTCGAGCCTGTCCATATCCTTGTCGGCTATCTTTGTGACCGCAGCCACTCTGTGACCGAGGGCGTATGCCGACGCGGAGGAATATATGACCGCCCCGCCGACTATCTTGACGGTGTTGCCGAGATGGTCGGTGTTGGTGTCGAGAGTTGCGTGACCGATTATAGCAGAGCTGTATTTTGCCATACCTTTTACTCCTTAAATTTTGTAGGTTTTCAATTCCTCGGCGACGGATATGCCGGGGAATTCTTTGTATTCTTCTTCGGGTGAATAATCCGGGCTGAGATGGGTTGAGATTATGCAAACGCCCGTCTCGGTGTTGAGCTTTTTCGCAATACTCACCGTCATATGCGGGCCGTTGAAGCCGTCGGGCTTTGAGCAGTCCGCGAGGGCGCAGTCCGCGCCGACGAGGGCGGCGAGGATATTGTCGTTATACATCGTGTCGCCCGTGTAGACGAGCGTTTTGCTGCCCTCTATCCTAACCGCGAGGCAGGGGACGGTGTGGAGCATATCGTAAAAGCGCAGCGTGAGCGAGCCGAGCCTGATAACGCTCGAGGAGTCCACGTTCACCACCTTGAGATTCGGGTGGCCAAAGAGGAGCTTATACCATTCGCTGTCCTCATAGGCGGTGTATACGGTCAGCGTGCGGTCAAGATCCTCCAGCAGGTAGCGCAGGGGGAGCAGGTCGCTCGTGTGATCGTAGTGAAGATGCGAGATGAATATGCCGTCGAGCCTTGATATATCCGTCATCTGCTGCAAGCGGGCGAGAGTGCCGCTGCCCATGTCGAGGGCGAGATTTACCCCGCCGTCGCTGACGAGATATCCGCTCGCCGCGCCCGTGCCCGCCTTCGGGTAGGGGCCGTATTTGCCTAAAACGGTCAGTTCCATGATTCTCTCCTTACTTGCCTATCGCCGCGGCGTATTCGTCGATGAGTTCGTCCTTGACGACGCCCTTGAGCAGGTTGAAATAGAGAATTTCGTTTGCCTTCATGTGATCTCTCGTCATAAAGTCGCCCGCCACGATATTCAGCTTCTCTATGAGCACGGGGTCGGCGGCTATCTCCTCCATTATCGACGGGAAATAAAGGCGGCTCAGCTCGTCGAGCTTCTTCGGTGTGGAGAGACCGACATCCGTGCCGAAATTCGGCGTCTGCTGCGTCTGGAGCCAGAAGAAGCCCTCGGTCTCAAGCTCTCTGAGGTAGTTTACACATTCTTTGGCAAATACTTCGGGCTTCGAGCCGAATATTTTGGGGTCCCACGGCTCGAGGAGCTGGCAGTCGCAGGAGTATTCATACTCCTTCTTTGAGCTGAGGATTATGTATTTTTTGCCCTCGCGCCTGATATCGCCGAGGGTGACGTTTTTGATATCGTCAAAGTCGGTCAGGGCGTATTTCTCGGGCTTCAGGTATTTTGCGATGAGGGCGTCTATCTCCTTGGGGTCGGAGCTGTATTCAAAACGGAAGGGGCCTATGCCCTGGCCGGGGTAGGTGCGGATATCGAGGATCATGAAGTCGTCGTATTTGTCGACTATGCTGCCCAGCTCTCGGAAGGCTTCGTCGGCGGTTATGCCCTTGGCGAGGCCGTGGGCGATATAGAGCTTGCCGTTTCTGCCTGCCTTGATCCTGATGCCGAATTTACGCACTCCGTAGCAATACTGCTCGGGCAGGGTGCCGTTTTGGCAGCGGGCGAGGGCGACCATGCCCCTCGTGCCCGCGTTGTGCGAGCCGGGTATGGCGATTTTGGTGAGCTTTGCGTCGTCTTTGATATAGGACATCCAGTTCTCGTAAAACATTGTCACACCACCTGAAAAATATAGAATTTGAGGTAATCGGTCTCGGGCACGCTGAGCAGCACGGGATGATCCCTGCACTGCTGACGAGCCTCTATCTGCTTTAACTGCACGCCCGCGTCGGCTGCGGCGCTGAGCAGCATTTTGGTGAATAATTAGCTCGGCATGAAGTGCGAGCAGGAGCAGGTCGCGAGGTATCCGCCGCGGGGCAGCAGCTTCATCGCCCTGTAGTTTATCTCCTTGTAGCCCCTCTCGGCGGAGCCGACGGTGCGGCGGCTCTTGGTGAAGGCGGGCGGGTCGAGGATAATGAGATCATAGGGCTTTTTCCCGTTCTTCTCAAGCTCGGGCAGCAGGTCGAATACGTCGGCGGCGAGGAAATCCATGCGCCCGTCAAGGCCGTTGCGCTCGGCGTTGCGGCGAGCCATCTCGACCGCGGTCTCGGAGACGTCTACGGCGGTGACGTGCTCAGCCCCGCCCATTGCGGCGTTCAGCGCGAACGAGCCTGTGTGAGTGAAGCAGTCGAGCACACGCTTGCCCTTTGAGATGCTTGCTACGGCGAGACGGTTGTATTTCTGATCGAGGAAAAATCCCGTCTTTTGCCCGTTCTCAACGTCAACAAGATATTTTATGCCGTTCTCGGTTATCTCGGTGACGGGCGAATCTGGGTGCGGCAGCTTCTCATACCAGCCTTTGTATTCCTCAAGCCCCTCTCTTGAGCGCAGGGCAATGTCGTTGCGCTCGTATATGCCGTTTATCGTGTCGCCTCCCTCGGCGAGTATCTTTATCAGCAGCGGATAGAGGGTATCCTTGAGCTTATCCATGCCGTAGGAGGCTATCTGCACCGACAGCAGGTCGGAGAATCTGTCCACCGTCAGCCCGGGCAGGCCGTCCGCCTCGCCGAATACAAGGCGGCAGCAGGAGAAGTCGCCGCCCATGACGGTGCGACGGTAGTCTATTGCGTATCTGAGCCTGCGCTCCCAAAATGCGGGGGTGAAGCTCTCGTTGGCGTTGGAGGACAGGATCCTAACGCGAATTTTGCTCTCAAGGCTGAGCAGACCCGTGCCGAGGTATGAGCCCTTGCGCGAGAGCACATCTACAAGGCAGCCGTTGGCCGTGTCGCCGAAGGAATCGGTTATCTCGACGTCATAGACCCACGGGTGGCCCTTTTTGATAGCCGTCTCCGCCTTGGGCGTGACGGTCACTATAGGGAAGCTGCGTTTTGTTTTCATGCGATATCCCTTTCATAGGTAAACATTTCAATAATTAAATATAGCACAAAAGGCTCCGTTATGTCAACCGAAACGGCGGGCGAATGCCCTTATGAGTAAAAGTTGCCGTTCGGGGGACATTTTAACTGTATATTTTTTAAAAAAATTGCGTAAAAAAAGTAGCAATTCAAAAGTTAGTATGTTATAATACCGTATAATGTGATAATGCGGTCAATTGCGACCCGTAGAGTCACGCTGAGTTATATCCCATAAAAAATCATTCAGGAGGAATGGCTTAATGCTCAAGAAAATAAGCAACATACCCTTCAACGGCACTCCCGAGCAGGAGGCTGCGCTCAAGGCTGTTATCGCCGAGTGCAAGGGTGACAAAAGTCTGCTGATGCACGTTATGCAGAAGGCACAGGAGATCTACGATTATCTGCCCATCGAGGTGCAGACCATGATCGCGGAGGGAATGGACGTTCCCCTTCAGAAGGTCTACGGCGTCTCCACATTCTATGCTCAGTTCGCACTCTCGCCCAAGGGTAAATACAACGTCTCCGTCTGCCTCGGCACGGCTTGCTACGTTAAGGGCTCCCAGGAGCTGCTCGACGAGATATGCAAGGTTCTCGGCGTTGAGCCCGGTGAATGCACCTCCGATCTCAAATTCTCGATCGAGGCCTGCCGCTGCATAGGCGCCTGCGGCCTTGCTCCCGTTTTCACCGTCAACGACGATGTTTACGGCAGAGTCACCCCCGAAGAGGTCAAGGATATACTCGCTAAATACGAATAATTCTGCTTGTTAACAAATTCTGCTGTTGATGAGGAGTCAATGCTTATGACTATCAATGATATTAGAGAGCTGCTCGGCGCCGAAGTGCTCTGCGGGAGCGAAAGGCTGGATATGGAGGTCCATTCCGCCTGCGGAAGCGACATGATGAGCGATGTGCTCGCATACGTTAAGAATCAGGCGGTGCTCCTTACCGGGCTTGTCAACGCTCAGGTCATCCGCACTGCCGAGATGATGGATATGATCTGCATAGTCTTTGTCAGGTCAAAACGCCCGTCTCAGGATATGCTGGAGCTGGCGCGCGAGAGCGGCATAGCCGTGCTCACCACCCCGCTGCGTATGTATGAGGCGTGCGGCAAGCTCTATATGAGCGGGCTTAAAGGAAACGGTGAAACAAATGACTGAGCCTTTGGTATTCCGCTACGACGTTGACGGCGGCAATTTCACCTCGGCGGGTCAGGCTTCGGTGCAGGTGAAGAAAAACCTGCGCCAGCTCGGCATCGACCCGGAGACCATCCGCAGAGTCTCGATAGCCATGTATGAGGGAGAGATCAATATGGTCATCCACGCGGGCGGCGGCGAGGCGGAGGTCATAGTCAGCGACAGCAGTATTACAATAATCCTTAAAGATACCGGACCCGGCATTGCGAATATCGAGCAGGCGATGCAGGAGGGCTTCTCAACGGCGCCCGACAATATCCGCTCGCTCGGCTTCGGCGCAGGCATGGGTCTGCCTAATATGAAACGCTACACCGACCGTATGGAGATAGATTCCGCCGTCGGCGTAGGCACTACGATAACCATGGCGGTCGATTATTGACCGAGGGGGATTGTATTTTAATGAATACATATATCCATTCCGTATCGCTCGACCCTAATAAATGCACCGGCTGCACGACCTGCATGAAGCATTGCCCCACCGAGGCCATCCGAGTACGCGGTGGCTGCGCCGAGATCGACTCCGAGCGCTGCATCGACTGCGGCGAATGCATCAGGAAATGTACCCACGGCGCAAAAAAGAGCAGCTTCAATTCGCTTGAGGAGATGAACCGCTTCAAGTATAAAATTGCGCTGCCCGCACCGTCGCTGTTCGCTCAGTTTGACAATCTCGACGATATCGACATAGTCCTGCAGGGGCTGCTGGATATCGGCTTCGACGATGTGTTTGAGGTCTCGCGGGCTGCGGAGACCGTCTCGGCATACACGAGAGTTTATCTCGAGGCGGACGGCATCAAGAAGCCCGTCATCAGCACGGCGTGCCCCGTCATAACGAGGCTTATCGTTCTGCGCTTCCCCTTCCTCAAGGATAACCTCATCCCACTGCTGCCTCCGATGGAGGTCGCAGCTTCGATGGCGGTCGAGGAGGCAAAGAAAAAGCACCCCGAGCTTACGAGGGAGGATATCGGCGTTTGCTTCATCTCTCCCTGCCCCGCCAAGGTCAGCTACATCAAAAACGGCTTCGGCAGCTACAGGAGCGAGGTCGATCTCGCGGTCTCTATGAGCGAGGTCTATCTGAAGCTGATAAACGTGATGAAGCATGACGGCGAGCCGACCGTGACCTCTCAGGCAGGCAAAATCGGCCTGAGCTGGGCTATCTGCGGCGGCGAGGGTTCGGCACTGCTGAACGATAAGATAATCGCGGCGGACGGCATCAACAACGTAATATCGGTGCTCGATCAGATAGAGGACGGCAATATCCCGCCTGTCGATTTCGTCGAGCTGAACGCCTGCCCCGGCGGCTGCGTCGGCGGCGTGCTTACGATAGAGAATCCCTATGTTGCCAAAAACAGGCTGCACACGCTCAGAAGGTATATGCCCGTATCGCTCAACGGTATGGAGCAGGGCGAGAGCTATATCCCCGAGAAACGGTTCTTCACCGACTTCCCGGATTATCATCCGCTCAACCGTCTGAGCGACAATATAGGCGAGTCAATGAGGCTCATGGCACGCATTCAGGCGCTGCGCCGTGAGCTGCCGGGCATCGACTGCGGCTCCTGCGGCGCCCCGAGCTGCCGCGCCTTTGCCGAGGATATCGTCATGGGCAACGCGGATCAGAACGATTGCATAATCGCCTATAAGGAACTGATCAAAAAATACATAGAGAATTATGCCGGAGGTGATAAGAGTGACGGTAAATGAGCTTGCTGCTGTCAAAGGGTTCAACGCTGTTTCGTTGCCCGAGGGCGACAGAGAGATAAGCGGAGTTTATATCGGCGATTTGCTGAGCTGGGTCATGGGCAGAGCCAAGGCGGGTGACGCATGGATAACCATCATGTCCAATATCAACATAGTTGCCGTCGCTTCGCTCGCCGATGTGGCCTGCATCATCCTCGCCGAGGGAGTTACGCTTGACAGGTCGGTCGCGCAGACCGCCGGTCTCAAGGGTGTCAACGTCATCTCGACCGAGCTTACCGCTTTCGAGGCTGCAATGCTGCTCGGCAAAGAGTTGAAATGAAGAAGTTTTACTACGACCTGCATATGCACTCCTGCCTTTCACCCTGCGGCGACGACGACATGACCCCCAACAATATTGCGGGCATGGGCGTGGTCGCAAGGCTCGATATCATGGCGCTCACCGACCACAATTCCTGCCGCAACTGCCCCGCTTTCTATAAAACGGCGCAGAAGAACGGGATAATCCCCGTGGCGGGCATGGAGCTGACGACTGCCGAGGATATCCACCTCGTCTGCCTGTTTGAGGAGCTTGAGCAGGCTATGGAATTCAGCTCTGCGGTCGATTCTCACCGCATCCTCATAAAGAACCGCACCGATATCTTCGGCGAGCAGCTCATTATGAATGAATATGATGAGCTTATAGGCTCCGAGGAGGATCTGCTGCCGAATGCGACCGACATCAGCGTTGATTCGGCGCCCGGCATGGTCGAGAGCTTCGGCGGGATATGCTACCCCGCTCATATCGACCGTGAGGCAAATGGTATAGTCGCCACTCTTGGCACATTCCCGGAGCAGCCGTTTTTCCCCTGTGCCGAGCTGCACGACGGCGACAGAACGGAGGAATTCCGCAGCGCTTACCCGATCCTTCGGGGCAAGCCGATCGTCGTTTCCTCCGACGCCCACTATCTGTGGGATATCAGCGGCAGGCTGAATTACTTTGAGCTTGACTGCGGGGCGGACGACGCCGAGATAAGGCACGCATTATTTGAAAGGCTTAGAAACTCATGAAAGAATTATCACTGAATATCCTTGATATCGCTCAGAATTCCGTCAAGGCGGGCGCAAAGGACATTGACATACGCCTGACCGAGACGGCAGATACGCTGACGATAGAGATAACCGACGACGGCTGCGGCATGGACGCCGAGGCGGTCAGGGGAGTTATCGACCCGTTCTTCACGACAAGGACGACGAGAAACGTCGGCTTGGGAGTTCCGCTGCTGAAGCTCGCCGCAGAGCAGACGGGCGGGGGGATAGAGATATCCTCCGTCAGCGAGAGGGACGACCCGCGGCGGCACGGGACAAGGGTAACGGCAAATTTCAATAAAAATAACATTGACTTTACACCGCTCGGCGATATCGTATCCACGGTCACGGCGCTCATTCGGGGCGCGCCGGGGATAGAGTGGCGCTTCATCCATGAGACGCCCGCCGGCAAGGTCGAATTGGACACACGGGAGCTTCGCCAAGTGCTCGGCGATGTGCCGCTCGACAACTTCGAGGTCATAAAATGGGTTGAGGATTATCTCAAAGAGGGGTACGCTTCACTCATATAAATATGTTACTAATTTAAGAGAGGATAGATATTATGAAATCATTGGCTGAGCTTGCTGCTATCAGAGAAAAGATGAAAGACAAGGTCATCCTGCGTGAAGGCACCGGCGAGATCAGAGTAGTCGTCGGCATGGCGACATGCGGCATCGCCGCCGGAGCAAGACCCGTTCTCAACACCTTCGTCGAGAAGGTCAGCGAGGCCGGTCTCGGCGAGAAGGTCACCGTTTCTCAGACGGGCTGCATCGGCGTTTGCCAGTATGAGCCGGTAGTTGAGATCTTCGAGGCGGGCAAGGATAAGGTCACTTATGTTAAGATGACCCCCGAAAAGGCTGCTGAGGTCGTTGAGAAGCACCTCAAGGGCGGTCAGATCGTTGACGAATACACCATCAGCAACGCTATCTCATAATGGAGGTTAAATAATATGATTCGTTCCCATGTTTTGATTTGCGGCGGCACGGGCTGTACCTCATCGGGCAGCAAGGTGCTCATGTCCACCTTTGAAGAGGAGCTTAAGAAGCAGGGCCTCGAGGACGAGATAAAGATAGTCCAGACCGGCTGCTTCGGCCTTTGCGCGCTCGGCCCCGTTGTCATCGTCTACCCCGAGGGCACCTTCTACAGCCACGTCAAGAAAGAGGACGTTGCCGAGATAGTCGAGGAGCACCTGCTTAAAGGCCGCCTTGTGGACAGGCTCGTCTACAAGGATGTTGCCGAGGAGGTCAAGGACGCTGCCGTGAGGCACGTTTCACTCAACGACACCAACTTCTATAAGACTCAGAAGAGAGTTGCGCTGCGTAACTGCGGCCTCATAAACCCCGAGAATATCGACGAATATATCGCAATGGACGGCTATGCCGCTTTGGGCAAGGTGCTGACCGAGATGACCCCCGAGCAGGTCATCCAGGAGGTCAAGGATTCCGGCCTCAGAGGCAGAGGCGGCGGCGGATTCCCGACCGGCCTCAAGTGGAGCTTCACCGCGGCGAACGCAGCGGATCAGAAGTATGTCGTCTGTAACGCCGACGAGGGCGACCCCGGCGCATTCATGGATCGTTCCGTGCTTGAGGGCGACCCGCACTGCATCGTCGAGGCAATGACCATCTGCGGCTACGCCACCGGCGCTACCGAGGGCTATGTCTATGTCCGCGCGGAGTACCCCATCGCAGTCAAGCGCTTGCAGATAGCTATTGACGAGGCAAGGGAATACGGTCTGCTCGGCAAAAATATATTTGACTCCGGCTTTGATTTCGACCTCCACATCCGTTTGGGCGCAGGCGCGTTCGTCTGCGGCGAGGAGACCGCTCTTATGACCTCCATCGAGGGCAATAGAGGCGAGCCCCGTCCCCGCCCGCCTTATCCGGCGGTCAAGGGTCTGTTCGGCAAGCCGACCACCGAGAATAACGTCGAGACCTTCGCAAATATCCCACAGATCATCCTCAAAGGCGCCAAGTGGTTCGCTTCCATGGGCACCGAGAGATCAAAGGGCACCAAGGTCTTCGCGCTCGGCGGCAAGATAGTCAACACCGGCCTTGTTGAGATCCCGATGGGCACCACCCTCAGAGAGATCATCGAGGATATCGGCGGCGGCGTGCCTCACGGCAAGAAGTTCAAGGCTGCTCAGACCGGCGGACCCTCCGGCGGCTGTATCCCCGCAAGCCTTATAGACACTGAGATAGATTACGATAACCTCACCGCCATCGGCTGCATGATGGGTTCGGGCGGCCTCATCGTCATGGACGAGGACAACTGCATGGTCGATATCGCGAAGTTCTTCCTGAACTTCACCGTCGACGAATCCTGCGGTAAGTGCGCCCCCTGCCGTATCGGCACCAAGCGCATGATGGAGCTGCTTGAGAAGATCACCGACGGCAAGGGTACCCTCGAGGATATCGACAGACTTGAGGAGCTGGCTTACTACATCAAGGAGAATTCTCTCTGCGGCCTCGGCCAGACTGCTCCCAACCCCGTTCTTGCGACTCTCAAATTCTTCCGTGACGAGTATGTCGCTCACGTTGTGGATAAGAGATGCCCCGCAGGCGTGTGCAAGAAGCTGCTTAACTTCTCCATTGACCCCGAGAAGTGTAAGGGCTGCACCCTCTGCGCCAGGAAGTGCCCCGTCGGCGCTATCAGCGGCACGGTCAAGAATCCTCACACGATCGACACGACCAAGTGCATCAAGTGCGGCGCCTGCATGGATAACTGTAAGTTCGGCGCTATCAGCAAAGGCTAATAGAGGAGGCATAAGCTAATGGAAATGGTAAACATAAAGATAAATAATATGCCCCTGAGCGTACCCAAGGGCATTTCGATCCTTGAAGCGGCGAGATATGCGGGCATCGAGATCCCCACCCTCTGCTACCTCAAGGATATGAACGAGATCGGCGCCTGCCGTATCTGCATGGTCGAGGTCAAGGGAGCCCGTTCGCTCGTCTCGGCTTGCGTGTTCCCCGTCAACGAGGGCATGGAAGTGCTCACCAACACCGAGAAGGTCAGAAAGAGCCGCAGGCACACCCTTGAGCTGGTTCTCTCCACCCACAGGAAGGAATGCCTCTCCTGCGTACGCAGCGGCAACTGCGAGCTTCAGAAGCTCTGCCGCGACTACGGCGTGACCGATGAGAACGCCTTCGCAGGCGAATACCCCGCATTCCAGTATGACGACTCCGCTCCCCACATGATAAGGGATAACAGCAAGTGCGTCCTCTGCCGCCGCTGCATCGCCGCCTGCGACAATCAGGCTATCAGCGTTATCGGCGCAAACGCCAGAGGATTCGACACTCACATCGGCTCCCCGTTTGAGCTGCCTCTTTATGAGTATTCCTGCGTCTCCTGCGGTCAGTGCATAGTCAACTGCCCCGTAGGCGCTCTCTATGAGAAGGACGACACCGCCAAGGTCTTTGAGGCCATTGCGGATCCCGATAAGTATGTCATAGTCAACACCGCTCCCTCTATCAGAGTCACTCTGGGCGAGGCGTTCGGCAACGAGATAGGCACCAACGTGACCGGCAAGATGGTCGCAGCCCTTCGCAGGCTCGGCTTCAACAAGGTCTTTGACACCGATTTCTCCGCCGACCTCACCATCATGGAGGAGGCAAACGAGCTGCTTGAGAGGATAAGCGACGGCGGTGTGCTGCCCCTTATCACCTCCTGCTCACCCGGCTGGGTCAAGTATTGCGAGCATTACTTCCCCGAGCAGATAGATCATCTTTCGAGCTGCAAATCTCCGCAGCAGATGTTCGGCGCGGTCGCCAAGACCTGGTACGCCAAGAAGATGAACCTCGACCCGAAGGATATCGTGGTCGTCAGCATCATGCCCTGCACCGCCAAGAAGTTTGAGTGCGGCAGAGACGATCAGTCCGCAAGCGGCTACCCCGACGTCGATTACGCTCTCACCACCAGAGAGCTTGCAAGGATGATCGAGACCGCAGGCCTCAACTTCAACCTCCTGCCCGACGAGGAATTCGATAATCCTCTCGGCGAGGGCACCGGCGCGGGCGTCATCTTCGGCGCGACCGGCGGCGTCATGGAGGCCGCTCTCAGGACGGCAGTCGAGACCCTCACCGGCGAAGAGCTTGAGAGCCTTGACTTCACCGAGGTCAGAGGCACCGAGGGCATCAAGGAAGCCACCTACACCGTCAACGGCATGGAGATCAAGGTATGCGCCGCAAGCGGCCTTGCAAATGCCAAGAAGGTCATGGAGGATATCAAGAACGGCGTAAGCCCCTATCACTTTGTTGAGATAATGGCTTGCCCCGGCGGCTGCGTAAACGGCGGCGGTCAGCCCGTCCAGCCCGCAAGCGTTCGCAACTTTGTCGACCTCAAGGGTATCAGAGGCAAGGCGCTCTATGAAGCGGACAGAAACCTCCCGCTCAGAAAGTCGCATGAGAGCGAGGCTGTCAAGACCGTCTACAGAGAGTTCTTTGAGAAGCCGGGCAGCCATGTTGCCCACGAAGTGCTTCACACCCACTATGTCAAGAGGGGCAAGTACTCCAAGTAATCAATAAAACTGCCGCTGTCGGGCGTTTGCTCGGCGGCGGCTTTGCATATTTATACGGCAAAATGCCCGATAATGATGAAATATACGCCCCTGCTTTGTGAAAACATCTCAAAATCGGTCAAATTCCCGCCGAAGCGGCGAAAAAGGGTTGACAGATCGGCTACGGCGAGTTATAATATGAAAAAATTGATAGAGGTTGCGGAAGCGATCAGTAGCTCTCGTCATACGCCGGTAAGCGGACGAAAGCGAAAGGCAATTCCGCCGAAACTGCAATTCGATTGCCGTCGGTTTGCTGTTGGGGCCGCATTTAAGAGATGCGGTACTGTCACGCAGATATGCGTGGAGGGCTATCAACGGTATTTTTATTATTTTCGGAATAAAAAGCCTGTGATACCCTTTCGGGGTCGCAGGCTTATTTTATTACATTTTTTAAGGAGATGCTTAAAATGAAAAACACCAGAAGAGTAATCGCAGTGCTGCTTGCAGCCGTTATGTGCGTGCTTTGCTTCGCTGCTTGCGGCAAGGACGCGACCGACACTAACACCATTGATATCAAAAATGCAAAGACCATCGCCGACCTCAAGGGCGCTAAGATAGCGGCTCAGACCGGCACCTTCCACGCCGACGCCCGCCTCCAGATAGAGGATGTCCAGGGCAGCAACTACCCCGCGTTCGACGATCTGCTCGTCGCTCTCCAGAGCGGCGCGATCGACGGCTATATCTCGGAGGAGCCGACCGCTCTCTTCGCTACCACGACCGACTCCAACCTCACCTTCCTGCCCTTTAAGAATAATGACACCGGCTTCACCACCTCCGAGGGCGACACCAGCATCGCAGTCGGCCTCAAAAAGGGCTCCGAGCTTCGTGAGAAGATAAACGAGGTCATCGCGGGCATCACTGAGGAGCAGAAGAGCCGGCTCATGGAGCAGATGGCTACCCTCGCCTCAGGCGGCACCGTTGAGACCCTTGCGCTTACCAGCGAGGCTCCCGCAACCACCAACGGCGTGCTCAAGGTCGCTATGGAGTGCAACTACAAGCCCTATAACTGGACCGACGTCGGCACCCCGACCATCGGCGCAGTGCCCATCAGCAGCGAGGGCAAGGATGGCCAGTATGCCAACGGCTATGACGTGCAGATAGCTCAGTATATCGCCAACAAGCTCGGCATGAAGCTCGAGATATACGCTATGGAGTGGGATTCGCTCATCCCCGCCGTTCAGTCCGGCACGGTTGACGCCATTGCCGCAGGTATGAGCCCGACCGCCGAGAGAGCCAAGGAGATCGACTTCACCACGCCTTACTACGAGTCAAATCTTGTTGTTATCATCAAGAAATAAAAAATAATTTTCAGAGGGAATCAGTATGAGTTTTTTGAATGACGTTTGGAATATCCTCGTCAAGTATCATATGCTGCTGCTTCAGGGCATCGGCAACACGATGCTTATCGCCCTGACGGGCACTGTGGCGGGCCTTGCGGTCGGCCTTTTGACCGGCATCATCCGCACCGCACCCGTTTCAAAGAATCCGGTGCTCAAGGCGCTGCATAAAGTCATAAACGCCGTCATCGCCGTCTATGTCGAGGTGTTCAGAGGCACCCCCATGATGGTGCAGGCAATGGTCATTTATTGGGGCTATGCTTTTGCCATGCAAGGCCAGACTCTCCCGCTGATCCCCTCGGGTATTATGATAGTTTCCGTCAACACCGGCGCTTACATGGCCGAGATCGTCAGAGGCGGCATCATCTCGATAGACAAGGGTCAGTTCGAGGGCGCCTCCTCGATCGGCATGAAGCATTCGCAGACCATGTTCAAGGTCGTTATCCCGCAGGTAATGCGTAATATCCTGCCCTCAGTCAGCAATGAATTCGTTATCAACATCAAGGATACCTCTGTGCTGAATGTTATCGGTGTTACGGAGCTTTACTCCATCGCCGGCGTCATCAAGCGCACGAATTTCCAAACATTCCAGACTTATTTTGTGGTCTGCGTGCTGTATTTCATCCTCACTTTCACGATAACGAGGCTGCTGCGCTTCGCCGAGAAGAAGCTCGACGGTAAGGATAACTACACCATCTTCGGCTCTCAGACGGATGTTGACGCCGAGATACATATCAAAAAGGAGGCAGAGTAATGGCGGACAGAGTGATAGAGCTTGCCCATCTGCAAAAGCAGTTCGGCGATCATCTCGTGCTGCGTGATATCAACCTGAGCGTCAGCAAGGGCGAAGTGCTCAGCATAATCGGCGCCTCCGGCTCCGGCAAGAGCACGATGCTGCGCTGCATCAACCTGCTCGAGACTCCCACCTCCGGCAATATATTCTTCAACGGCAAGAATATTACCGACAGGGATTTCAACCTCTCGCAATACCGCGCCAAGGTCGGCATGGTGTTCCAGAGCTTCAACCTTTTCAACAATATGTCGGCGCTGAAAAACTGCATCGTCGGCCAGGTCTCCGTCCTCAAGCGCAGCCACGCCGAGGCGGAGGAGACGGCGATGAAATATCTCCGCAAGGTCGGCATGGAGCCGTTCATCAATGCGAAGCCCGCTCAACTCTCGGGCGGTCAGAAGCAGAGAGTGGCGATTGCCCGCGCCCTTGCAATGGAGCCTGAAGTGCTGCTCTTTGACGAGCCGACGAGCGCCCTCGACCCCCAGATGGTCGGCGAAGTGCTCGGCGTAATGCGCAACCTCGCCGAGGAGGGCTTGACGATGATGGTCGTCACCCACGAAATGGCGTTCGCAAGGGACGTGTCCACTAACGTGGTCTTTATGGCGGACGGCGTTATCTGCGAGGAGGGCAGACCCGCCGATATCTTCGGCAACCCGCAGAATGAAAAAACCAAGGATTTCCTCTCAAGATTCCTTGCAAAATAAAAAACGGGAGCAGGTCAGCCTGCTCCTTTTGCTTTATACGCATAAAAGCAAATGTAAAATTTTTTAGTTAGCGGCAAGCAACTTGATTTTTTTATACCGCGGTGGTAGAATAATATCATCATAAGTAATCGGAAAGGAGAGGTCTCATGCATTTACAGGAATCCGGTGAAATGTACCTCGAAACCATCTATATTTTATCCAAAAAAATCGGCTCGGTGCGCTCGCTCGACGTCGCCGAATATATGAATTTCTCAAAGCCCAGCGTCAGCCGTGCGGTCGGTCTGCTCAAGAGCGGCGACTACATACTCGTCGACGGCAGCGGCTACATCACTCTCACCGACAGCGGCAGAGAAATAGCCGAAAAAATGTACGAGCGCCATACGCTTCTCTCCGAGCTGCTCGAAAAGCTCGGGGTCGATAAGGAGACCGCCGTTGAGGATGCCTGCAAGATAGAGCATGACATCAGCGACGAATCCTTTGAAGCGATAAAAAGACATGTCTACGGCAAAAATATGCCGAAATAAAAATAACGGAGGCAGAGTTATGAGCGAAGTGCTTGAAAATATCAAAACCCGCAGAAGCGTGCGTAAATTCAGACCCGACCCCGTGCCGAAGGATATCCTCGATAAGATAATCGAGGCGGGGCTGTATGCCCCGAGCGGCATGAACAGGCAGTCGCAGATAATAGTTGCAATTACGAATAAAGAGGTGCGCGACAGGCTCTCGAGCCTCAACGCAAAGATAATGGGCAGGGACGGCGACCCGTTTTACGGCGCTCCCGTCGTGCTCGTCGTGCTTGCGGATAAGGCATTCCCCACACATGTCTATGACGGCAGCCTTACGATGCAGAATCTGATGCTCGCCGCCCATGAGCTGGGCGTTTCAAGCTGCTGGATCCACCGCGCCAAGGAGGAATTCGACTCCGAGGAGGGTAAGGAACTGCTCAGAGCGGCAGGCGTTGAGGGCGACTACGAGGGCATAGGCCACTGCATCCTCGGCTATGCCGACGGCGAATACCCCGCCGCGCCCGAGCGCAAAGAGGGCAGAGTATTTTATATTGACTAATCAATGCCGTATGTGCCGCTGACGGGGTCATAAATAATTAGGCATCCGAGGCGGTTCGGCGGTAAAAAATACGAAAAGTCCCACGGCTGAAAGGGAACGGTACATTGAGCTGCGACACAACGGGAAAGGAGAACGGTAATGGAACAATATAATGTGACCGGCATGAGCTGCGCCGCGTGCAGCGCAAGGGTCGAGAAAGCGGTCTCAAAGGTGGACGGCGTGACCTCGTGCTCGGTAAATCTCCTGATGAATTCCATGGGAGTGGAGGGCACGGCTTCGCCCGAGAGCATAATTGCCGCCGTTGAAGCGGCAGGCTACGGTGCGAGCCTCAAAAACGCCCCGTCTGTGGCAAAAGCGGCTCAAAAAGAAGAGATCAAGGATAAGGAAACGCCGAAGATGAAAAAGCGTTTGGCGGCCTCGGTCGTGTTCCTTGCCGTGCTCATGTATTTCTCGATGGGTCACATGGTCAGCTTGCCGCTGCCCTCATATTTTGTCGGCGATCACGCCGCAGTGGGTCTGGTCGAATTGCTGCTGACGGTTGCGGTCATGGTGATAAATCAGCGATTCTTCATCAGCGGCTTCAAGGGGCTTATCAACAGAGCGCCGAATATGGATACCCTCGTGGCGCTCGGCTCGACGGCGGCGTTCGCCTACAGCGTCTATGCCCTTTTCGGGGCGATAAAGGCTCAGACGGCGGGCGATATGCAGACCGCCATGAGCTATATGCACGAGTATTATTTTGAATCCGCCGCAATGATCCTGACCCTGATAACGGTCGGCAAGATGCTTGAATCCCGCTCAAAGGGCAAGACGACCGACGCGCTTAAAGGGCTTATGGAGCTTGCGCCCAAGACGGCGAATATTATCAAGGACGGCAAGGAGCAGTCCGTGCCGGTCGAGAGGGTGCAGAAGGGCGATATCTTCGTCGTCCGCCCCGGCGAGAGCATACCCGTTGACGGCACGGTCATTGAGGGCACGAGCGCCGTCGATGAATCCGCACTGACAGGCGAGAGCCTGCCCGTCGATAAGCAGGAGGGCAGCTTCGTCTCGGCGGGCACGGTCAACCGCTCGGGCTTCATCAGGTGCGAGGCTTCGAGGGTCGGCGAGGATACCACTCTTTCACAGATAATCAAAATGGTCGCCGATGCGGCCGCCACAAAGGCGCCAATCGCTAAGATAGCGGATAAGGTCTCGGCGGTGTTTGTGCCGTCGGTCATTACGATAGCCGCAATTACGATAATCGGCTGGCTCATTGCGGGCAGGGATTTCGGCTTTGCCCTTGCAAGGGGCATCAGCGTGCTCGTGATAAGCTGCCCGTGCGCCCTGGGGCTTGCAACGCCCGTTGCGATAACCGTCGGCAGCGGAGTCGGCGCAAGGAACGGCATACTCTTCAAGACCGCCGTTTCGCTTGAGGAGGCGGGCAAGGCAAAGACCGTCGTGCTCGACAAGACGGGCACCGTCACGAGCGGCAAGCCCGTGGTGACGGATATCCTGCCTGCCGAGGGCACAAGCGGCAAGAAGCTGCTCGAATACGCCTATTCGCTTGAGACAAAGAGCGAGCATCCGCTGGCGGGCGCCGTCAATCTGAAAGCGGAGGAGAGCGGCTCGACGGCTCGTGAGGTCACGGATTTCGAGGCTCTGCCGGGCAACGGCCTTGTTGCAAGGCTCGACGGCAAGGAGCTTGTGGGCGGCAATCTCGGCTTCATCTCGGAGCGCGCGCAGGTAAGCGCGCAGCAGCGTGAGGCCGCCGAAAGCCTTGCGGAGCAGGGCAAAACCCCGCTGTTCTTTGCCTATGACGGCAAGCTGCTCGGCACGGTCGCCGTGGCGGATACAATTAAAGAGGACGGAGCCGCGGCCATAGCCGAGCTTCATAAAATGGGGCTTGAGGTCATCATGCTCACCGGCGATAATCAGCGCACCGCCGACGCAGTCGGCAAGGCTGCGGGCGTTGACAGAGTTATTGCGGGCGTGATGCCCGACGGCAAAGAAAAGGTCGTCAGGGAGCTGAGCGAGCAGGGCAAGACCATCATGGTCGGCGACGGCATCAACGACGCGCCCGCCCTGACAAGAGCCGACACAGGCATAGCCATCGGCGCAGGCACGGATATCGCCATCGACGCGGCGGATATCGTGCTGGTCAAGAGCAGGCTCGGCGACGTGCCCGCGGCGATAAAGCTCAGCCGCGCAACTCTTAGAAATATCAAAGAAAATCTTTTCTGGGCGTTCATATACAACGTGATAGGCGTCCCCGTCGCGGCGGGCGTGTTTATCAATCTCTTCGGCTGGCAGCTCAACCCGATGTTTGCCGCCGCGGCGATGAGCCTGTCGAGCTTCTGCGTTGTGACTAATGCGCTCAGACTTAACTTCTTCAAAACGGGTGCAAAGCCCGAAAAGAAAACTAAGGAGGAAAAGAAGACTATGGAAAAAACGCTTAAAATCGAGGGAATGATGTGCGGTCATTGCGAGGCGACGGTCAAGAAGGCACTCGAGGAGCTGCCGCAGGTCGCTTCAGCCGAGGTCAGCCACGAGAGCGGCACGGCGAAGGTAACGCTGAACGCCGATATCTCCGATGATGCGCTCAAAGCCGTCGTTGAAGCCAAGGGCTATAAGGTAAAATAAATTAAGCCGCTTCGGTTTGACCGAGGCGGCAATTTTTAATGTGTTTCAGTGGGTCAGCCTATGCCAATTGCCCACGATGAAGCAGGCGAGCACGATGCAGCATACGCAAAGCATGGCGGTGTAATAAACACTGTCGAGCTTCTCGGAGCCTTTGGCGAGCTTGGATGAGATGTCATAGAGGGCGAAGCCGAGCGCGGCTCCGACGGTGTTGCAGATGACGTCGGTTATGTCCGCGACCCCGACTGCGAGCAGGTATTGCAGCGCCTCGGCGCAAACGCTTATCGCAAATGCGGCGATCAGGAGCAGCGGACGGCGGCGCTTGCCCTTGCTTCGCATGGCGAGCATGAAGCCGAGCGGGGCGAAAAGCATCGTGTTGATAATAACATCCTTTTTAATTGCGTAGATGTATTCCGAGCCGCCGAACGGGATGAAATTAAATGCACGCACCCTGCCGCCGATATCAAAAAGCTCGCCCGGCGAGACCAGCTTAAAAAACAGCGCTTGCAGCAGCAAGACGGTATAGACCACGCAGGTGACTGCGAAGATCGCGTTTTGCACACGGTGCCTGTCAGCCGTTTTCAAATTGATCAACTCCTCGTTGTTGATGTGATTTTCAGTAAAAACAATATATCATATATGCTTGTAAATATCAACAGCAATTGCAAATTTAAATATAGATTTGATACAATATCGTTAAAGAAAGTAAAGTCGCCTTGAGGGTGAAACCGACGAGCTTGCGAGACGGATGAGGTGTGCCGCAGGCGGAGTGCTTTTTTCTGCAATACTCCCTCAGTCCTACGGACAGCTCCCTCAGGAGGGAGCCTAAGAGGCGAGCAATAATTCAATAAATTATCCAATCATAATAAGTCAACCCCTCAATCAGCCTGACAGCGACAGCTCCATTTTACACAATGTCGCTTTAAGACGTGCGATTCTGACATTTAGGTTATTGCCGACTTCATACAGGCTTCCCTACAGACAAAATCGGCGCGGTCATTATCGACCGCGCCGGTTAATTGTTTCACGACCGCTTTGATTTAATCGGCGGTCACTTCGGCTTTGTTTTCTTCAAGCTCGCCGAGGATCTCGAGATATTTCTCCTCGGTGATCTTGTATTTTTTCAGGTAGAGGAAGCAGGCGAAGAGCGCCGTGCCGAGCGGGATAAGCGTCATTGCGAGCAGCAGCCCCGTCGTTTCGCCGCGGGTGACGCCCGCAAGCGCCTCGGTTATCAGCCGCAGCTTTTCGTCGGCGGTGACAAGCCCCTGAGAGGCCTGATTCTCAAGCTCCGAGATGCGGTTGGTGTAGGTCGTAACGCCCGTGAGCAGATAGAAGAGCGAGATGAGCATGAGCGCCACGGCGTTGCCGAGCTTCGTCAGGAACGGACGCACCGAGGAGATGATGCCCTCCTCCCTGATGCCGAATTTATATTCGTTGTATTCCACCGTGTTGGAAATGGAAATATTCATTATCAGATAAATGCAGTACGAGCCGAAATTCGCGACCGCAAAGCCCGATACGATAAGCCCGTATTTGAGCATTGAGGCGTGCGGCGCAAACAGACCCGCCGCGAGCACAAAGAGGTAGCCCGCTGTGACGGCCGCCGCCGAGACCTTTATCAGCGAATTTCTTGAATGCTTCTTTGCAATGGCGGGGTAGAAGAGCATGAGGAACACCGTGGTCGACATGCCGATAACGGTGAAGAGCGTTGCGAGCGTGCCGTTGTAGCCGAATTCAAGATATATGTAGGTCGAGCCGAGGCCGTTTGATATCAGCGCGCTGCCGACCTGCTGGCAGACAAAGACGAGCGCCACCCATTTGAGTTGGTCGTTGCGGAATATGGTCTTGAATATCTTACCGAGAGAGACGTTCTCCTTCTTTTTACCGCTATCCTCGCGGTTCTCGCGCACGAAGATGAAGGCCGAGAGCATCGTCACGGGCGCAAGGCAGGCGACGACGGCGAGGGTGCGGTAGGCGGTGACGGCGTTGCCGCCGATAACATGGTCGCCCGCCGTGAGCATCGGCACGAGCACGGTCACAAAGGCGGCGCCCATGCCGGAGAAAAACATCGTGCGTGAGGTGAAGCGGTTGCGGCTCTCGGGGTTGCTGCTCAGCGCAGGTATCATGCCCCAGTAGGATATGTCGTTCATCGTGAAGCAGATGCTGAACATGAAGTAGATGAAGCCGAAGAAGCCGACGAAGCGCCAGCCCGTCAGATTGTTGACGAATGCGGCGAACACCACCATAGAGGTCGTGATAACGCCCGCGATCATCCACGGCTTGAATTTGCCTATCTTGGTGTGGGTGTGGTCGATTATCGTGCCCATTATCGGGTCGTTGAAGGCGTCAAAGACCCTTGCCGCCACGATGATCGCGCTGACCGCCGAGAACTGCTCCACGGTCAGATTTTTGGTGAAGAGAATGAAATTCAGCACCGAGAGCGAGAAAAATTGGCTGCACATATCCCTGCCCACGGTCGCTATAGGGAAAGCGATAAGATTTCTGCGCTCCTGCTTGGATACGGAAACGGTGTTTTTCATTCGTTTTCCTCCTTACGAATGGTCGCTTAATGAAAAAAATTACTGTTATATTCATAATAACATTTTACATATCCGATTGCAAGTGCTATAATGTTGTCGATGGAGGGAAAATTATGCCGCAGGATAAAAAAGAGATGAGCCGCGGCCGCAAGCTGCTGAGGCTCTTTCTCTCAACTTTATATATCAGCTCGTTTACGTTCGGCGGCGGATTTGTCATTGTGACGTTTATGAAGAAAAAATTCGTCGATGAGCTGCACTGGATAGACGAGCAGGAGATGCTCGACATGACCGCCATAGCGCAGTCCTCCCCGGGGGCTATCGCGGTAAATGCCGCTATCCTCGTCGGCTGGCGCGTGGCGGGCTTCATCGGCATGCTCGTCGCCGTGCTCGGTACGGTCATCCCGCCGATGGTGATACTCTCGGTTATCTCGCTCTTTTACTCCGCGTTCGCAAGCAACGAATATGTCGCCCTCGTCCTCAAGGGGATGCAGGCAGGAGTTGCTGCCGTGATACTCGACGTGGTCTTTTCGCTCGGGAAAAAGGTCGTTACGGAGCGCTCGGCGGTGCATATCATCGTGATGATAGCCGCTTTCGCCGCCACATTCTTCTTCGGCGTGAATGTGATAATCATCATCCTCGCCTGCGCCGCGGTCGGCATTATTATAGAATGTATCAAGTTCGTCAGGAGGAAGCGCAATGATATATCTTGAGCTTTTTCTCAGCTTTCTCCAGGTCGGTCTCTTCAGCGTGGGCGGCGGATACGCGGCCATGCCGATAATCCAAAGCAGCGTTGTCGAGAAATACGGCTGGCTCACCATGAGCGAATTCACCGATCTTATCACGATCGCCGAGATGACCCCCGGCCCCATCGCCATCAATTCCGCGACCTTTGTCGGGGTCAGGATAGCGGGCGTTGCGGGCGCCGTTGTGGCTACCCTCGGGTGCATACTGCCCTCGTGCGTCATTGTTTCGCTGCTTGCTCTCGTCTATATGAAGTACAGGAGCGTTTCCGTTGTGCAGAATGTGCTCGGCAGCCTGCGCCCCGCTGTGGTGGCTCTCATAGCTTCGGCCGGGCTGACGATACTGATAAACGTCGTTTTTGCCTCGGGAGTGATAAGCGTTTCAAATATCCAATGGCTTGGGCTTATTCTCTTTGCGGCGGCGTTCTTTGCGCTGCGTAAATTCAAGCTGAATCCGATACTCGTAATGGTCGTTTGCGGCGCAGTCAGCCTCGCGGTCGGGCTTGTGAAAAACTTTTTAATGTAAAATTAAAGCGGCGGTTCGCTCTGAACCGCCGTTTTATCTTTCGCTCAGCGCTTCAAACGCCGCTTCGTATGCCTGCGAGGTCGGCTCGGCCGCAAGCAGCTCCCGCCAAAGCCACGGCTCGCTCCCGACGATAGCGGCAAGCGACGGCTGCTCCTCGAGGGTCTGCCGCGCGAAGGCGAGCATACCCGGCAGCCCGTATGCGCCGTGCCGCAGCTGGATATATCGGGCAAGCAGCTCCGTTTCGCCGCCGAAGCATTCGCAGTTCGCCGTGCTCAGCCCGAGAACGGCTACGGTCCTGCCGTTTGCCTCTCCGCTCGGGTCAAGGCCGTGTTCCCTCTGAAAATTTTTAACTCCGCGCCGTGTGCCGAGGTCGTAAAGCCCGCTTATCTCGCCGTCATAAAGCCCGAGCCGCCCGAGCTGCCGCTGCACCGCCGCCACACGCTCGCCGCTGCACCCGAGGCACATTGCGAGCGCCCGGCCGCCCGTGAGCGACACGATGAGCGCCAAAAGTGCAAGCTCCACCGCCAAAACCGCCGTCACACGCCAGAGCGTGCGTGTTTTTTCGTCCGTTTTTATCGCCCCCCGATTATATTTTAAAAGCGCATCCCGCATTTATGCCGGGTTAAAAAATTACCTCTTGACAAATCCAAAGAAAAGGGCTAAAATATCTATAGAACAAATGTTCGACAGACAAATTCGGAGATGACAAGAGTGGAAAGAGCGGTTTTGCACTGCGATTTGGATAATTTTTTTCGAGCGTCGAGGGCATATCCTACCCGCCTTGCGAGTGTTGACGGCATACGCGCAAAATACGGCAAGCGCTCCGTAACGAGGGCTTCACTGATGAATTGCGGGGCTGCGGCATCGAGAGGAATAGGATTTTCCGGCGAATAAAGCACAATATATTGGGATATAAAAAATATTTGTCACTATTAACAAAAATATTTTAACCAAACGGCAAAAAAGTTGTTGACAAAATTCAAAAATTAGCTTATTATTATTCGTAAGAGGATTTTGAGAGGTTCAGCAATGCCGGAAAACGCTCTGAGAGATATGGATGAAAATGAGCTTGCGGCGCTCGCTGCGGCTGGCAACGACGAGGCCATGGCAATGCTCATTGCTACCGTCATGCCCATTGCCAAGGCAAAGGCGGCCGGTTTCGCTCAGGTGCGTATCTCCGATGAGGATCTGGTGCAGGAGGGTATGCTCGGCTTCCTCGAGGCGGTCAAGAAGTTTGACCCGTCCAAGGGCGTGCCGTTCAAGGCCTACGCCTCGGTCTGTATCAAGAACCGCATGATAAATGCGTTCAACAGGAATAACAGCGCGGCGAATTCCCCGCTGACCGGCGCAGTGCCCATTGACGATGAGCAGCTTACCGACCACGCCTCAAATCCCGAAAATATTATCGACGAAGCGGCCGCCCCCGCGAAGCTGTGGCGGATAGTGGACAGCGCCCTTTCGGTCTATGAGCGCCGAGTGCTCGACCTCATGCTGGAGGAGAAGAGCTATGCCCAGATCGCCGAGATCCTCGGCACGAGCGCAAAGTCAGTCGATAATGCCGTGCAGCGTATACGTAAAAAGATACGCTCAAAGCTGTAAAATGGCTCTCAGAGCTTAATATGCCCCCGTAGCTTAAAGCAGAGCGTTGTTCATCAAAGGTGGCGGTGCGATTCCGCCCAAGGGCGAAAAATTTTTTCAAGCGAGGTTAACTATCATGTACGAAGACAAAACTCTCATCTGCAAGGAATGCGGAAACGAATTCGTTTTCACGGCCGGTGAACAGGAGTTCTACGCCGAGAAAGGTTTCGTAAACGAGCCCCAGCGCTGCAAGGCTTGCCGCGACGCACGCAAGAACGCTACCCGCGGAGAGCGTGAGTGGTTTGAGGCTACCTGTGATTCCTGCGGTGGAGTTGCTAAAGTTCCCTTTAAGCCGCGTGAGGACAGACCTGTTTATTGCAGCGAGTGCTTCGCAAAGAAACAGCAGGAAGAAGCATAAGCTTACCTATATTTATGCTTAAAAGAGAGCCTTCCCGAAAGGGAAGGCTCGTTCCTTTTTTAAATGTTTATTGCGGGATGCCGAGGACGTCATCCCCTACGATTGGACTTAGATTATTTTCTTATATTATCAACAATAATTCACTTTTAACATTACCCGACAATCCTCAGTCGCCACGCGACAGCTTATTTCAAAAGGAGCCCATAACTGCAAGCTATCAGACAAGTCCAAGCCCCCGCCGAAAAGGCGGGGGCGTTTGCGTTCATGCGGTCAACAATTCAACTCTTCAAGCAATGCGGGGAAGATGCCGAGGGAGCGGCGCAGGATGCCGTGCATTTGCGCTATCGCCACGCCGTAATTCGTTATCGGAGTGCCGTCTGTTTCGGCTCGTTCGAGGCGTGAGAGCATCTCGCGCCCGTTCAGCATACAGCCGCCGCAATGAATCACAAGGGCATATTTTGAAAGCTCGTCGGGGAATTCGCCGCCCGAGGTGAATTCAAAATTCAACGCCTTGCCCGTGTATTTGCCGAGCCATGCGGGCAGCTTGACCGTGCCGATATCGCCGCATTGGCGGTGGTGGGTGCAGCCCTCGGAGATTAGCACGGTGTCGCCGTCGTTCAGCCTGTCGAGCGCCGCCGCCCCATGCACGAGGCTGCGCAGCTCGCCTTTATAGCGGGCAAAAAGTATCGAAAACGAGGTCAGCGGGATATCCTCCGGCACTATGCGGCTGACCTCGCCGAACGCCTGCGAATCGGTGACTACCATTCTCGGCGCTTTTCCGACCGTTGCGAACACGGCGGGGAGCTGCGGCACTTGGGTCACGACGCAGAATGCGGCGTTATCGAGGATATCTCTTATCATCTGCTGCTGCGGCAGGATCATGCGCCCCTTTGGCGCCGAGCCGTCGATGGGCGTGACGAGAATTATCAGGTCGCCCTCGCTTATCAGGTCGCCGATGAGCTGCTTCGGCTGCTCCGCACGGGCGGCGAGCCTGCCTATCATCTCTTTCAGCTCATAGATATTAGTGCCGTCTGCGGCGCTGACATAGATCCCACCCTCGGGCGCTTTCGGCAGCTCGGGCAGCAGGTCGCACTTGTTGAATGCGATGATATACGGTATGTTTCTTGCCTTGAAAAGCTCGCAAAGCTCCTTTTCGGTGGGCTGCAATTCTCTCGATGAATCCGTGACGAGCACTGCGATATCCGTCTTGCCGAGCACCTGCCTTGCCCGCTTAACCCTCATCTCGCCAAGGGCGCCCTCATCGTCAATGCCCGGCGTGTCGATTATCACAACGGGGCCGAGCGGCAGCAGCTCCATTGCCTTCTGCACGGGGTCGGTCGTCGTGCCCTTTATATCGGAGACGAGCGAGAGCTTCTGACCCGTGACGGCGTTGACAACGCTCGATTTGCCCGCGTTGCGAAGCCCGAAAAAGCCGATGTGAATCCTCTCGGCGGATACTCTGTCGTTAAGTCCCATATTTTCACCTCGTCAAAATCTGAAATCTCTGCGGTCGGAGGCCTTGATGGCCTCTATGTTCTGAGCCGCGATCTGCCTGACCTTATCCTTGGGTATCTTTTTGAGCTCGCGCTCTATCAGCTCGAAGCCGACTTTCTTTGTCTCCTCTGAGGCGTAGTCCACAAGGTACTCCGTCAGGGTCATAAGGGCGTTCGGGTGGCAGCAGTTGAGGATCTGGCCGTTTTTGCACAGGCTCATAAAGCGGTCGCCCGTGCGCCCCTCTCTGTAGCAGGCGGTGCAGAATGACGGGATATGATCCTTCTCCATGAGCCATCTGACCACCTCGTCGAGCGTGCGCTGGTCGGAGACGTCGAATTGCTCGGAATCGTGCGGGCGCTCCTCCTCGGTGTAGCCGCCGACGGAGGTGCGTGAGGCACCGCTTATCTGTGAAATGCCGTATTCAAGCGCCCTGCCCCTGACCTGCTCGCTCTCACGGGTGGAGATTATCATGCCTGTGTAGGGCACGGCGATGCGGATGCAGGCGATTATCTTGGCAAAAAGGTCGTCCGATATGCCGTTGTCGAATACGTCGGGGTCGATATCGTCGGCGTGCTTGACCCTCGGCACGCTTATCGTGTGCGGCCCCACGCCGTGGACGGCTTCAAGATGCTCGGCGTGCATGAGCAGCCCCGCAAACTCATATTGATAACCCTCGAGCCCGAAGAGAACGCCGAGACCGACGTCGTCTATGCCGCCCTCCATGGCTCTGTCCATTGCCTCGGTGTGGTAGTCATAGTCGTGCTTCGGCCCTGTCGGGTGCAGCTCGAGGTAGCTTTTTTTGTTGTAAGTCTCCTGAAAGAGAATGTATGTGCCGATGCCCGCCTCTTTTAGCTTGCGGTAGTTCTCGACCGTGGTGGCGGCAATGTTGACATTCACCCTGCGGATATCGCCGTTTTTGTGGTGGACGGAGTATATCGTCCTGATGCAGTCGAGAATATATTCTATCGGGTTATTGACGGGATCCTCGCCTGCCTCGATGGCAAGGCGCTTGTGACCCATATCCTGTAGGGCTATTACCTCGGCTCTGACCTGCTCCTGGGTGAGCTTTATCCTTGCAATATGCTTGTTTTTCATGTGATACGGGCAATAAACGCAGCCGTTCACGCAGTAGTTGGAGAGATACAGCGGCGCAAACATGACTATCCTGTTGCCGTAGAATGCCAGCTTTATCTCGTTTGCGAGCTTATACATCTCCTCGACCTTCTCGGGTATCTCGCAGGCGAGCAGCACCGCCGCCTCGCGGTGGCTTAGACCTGCGCAGGTGACGCCGCTGCCGTTTTTGACGGGGCGGGCTTTCTCAAGCAGGGAGTCGATAAGCTCGACATTGTTTTTATTCGCCTGTGCGTAGGCGATGGTCTCTCTAATCTCGGCGTCGTTTATGAATTCCTCCGCCTTCATTGATTTGGGGTTGTAGATTGACATATGATTTTCCTTTCTTGCGGTCAGATGGCTCTTTCCGTCAGATAAGATTTTTATTTGATTATATCGCCTCGGTCGGTCACGATCTCGCAGCCGACGGAGCTTATGCGCTCGGCAAGGCAGCTTTTGCATTGCGCCGATTCGTCGCCCGTGCATATTTTGTTGTCATACAGCGCATATTTCCGCCGCACGCTGACGGGGGAGAGATTCGGCATGACTACGTTCGCGCCGGCGGATATCCCTTTCTCGCGCCCGAGCGGGTCTATTGTGCCGAGCGCCGTTGTGGCGGGCAGCAGAATATTCGGCTTTATCAGCCGTATCAGCGAGAGCAGATAGACCGTCAGCTCCGCCGTGCCCGAGGGCAGATCGCCGAAGGGCGTGTCCTTTTGCGGGATAAACGGCCCGATGCCGCACATATCGGGCGAGAATTCCTCAATGAATTTGAGATCCCTTGCGAGCGTTGCGGCGGTTTGGAACGGCGAGCCGACCATGAAGCCGCAGCCGACCTGATAGCCGATATCCCGAAGGTCGCGCAGGCAGCGCATTCGATTATCAAATGACATTTCTGGCGGGTGTAGGCGCTCGTAATGCGCTTTGTCCGCCGTTTCGTGCCGCAGCAGATAGCGATCTGCGCCCGAGTCGAACATTCTTTGATATTCCTCACGGGGGAATTCGCCGAGAGACAGCGTAACGGCGCAGTCGGGGAATTCACGCTTTATCCGTGCGACGATGCGGCAGACCTTGTCAGCGGGGAATATCCCCTCGCCGCCCTGGAGCACAAAGGTGCGAAAGCCGAGCGAATGCCCCTCGCGGCAGCAGGCGTATATCTCCTCCTCGGTAAGGATATAGCGCTCGCAGCGGCTGTTTGAGCGGCGGATGCCGCAGTATAGGCAGTCGTTGTGGCAATAATTGCCGACCTCGATAAGCCCGCGGATATAGACCCTGTCGCCGTAGACGCCGTGGCGTGCTTCGAGCGCAAGGGCGGCAGCTTCCTCGGCGAGGCGGGGGCTGCGCTCGACTATCAGACGCTCGTATTCCCCGAGCGTGAGCGAATGTGTGCGGCTAAGTCTTAGGAGCAGCTCATTCATCGCTGCTCACGTTGGAGTAGGCGGTCTTGACGCTCACTCCGGGCAGGTTGCCGAGCTTGCCGGCGAGAGAGGATATCGTATCCTGCGGCGCGTCAAGGGCTATCGAGACGATGTTTATTTTCTTCGCCTTGTAGGGCAGACCCATTCTGCCGATGATGAATTCGCCGTATTGATGCAGCAGCTCATTGAGCTTCTCGACAGAATCGGTGTTCTCCACTATTGCGGACATGACAGCTACTCTTGTTTGCATTAAATTACCTCCTAATAATAAAAGCTGTACCTTTGCACAGAAAGGTACAGCTTTTGCGTATCAAACGAATTACCGCACCTTTCAGTCAGGGCAAAAGCCCTTTGTGTCAGGCAGCATATTTATGAAATTGATTATCAGCCTTTTTCGGCAAGATGCCTGCCCATGAGCACGCCCATGACGGAGGCCATCATCAGGCCTCTTGTCCAGCCGCTGGAGTCGCCGAGGCAGTGGAGACCCGCAACGCTTGTGTTGAAGTCCTTATCCATCTTGACCCTGTTGCTGTAGAATTTCAGCTCGGGGGAATAGAGCAGAGTCTCTCTCGAAGCGAAGCCGGGCACGACATGGTCGACCGCCTGGATGAAGTTGATGATATTCATCATCGCTCTGTAGGGCATGGCGGCGGTGATATCGCCAGCGACGGCGTCAACGAGCGTCGGGCGCACGTTGCTCTGAGAAAGCTCTTTCTGCCAGGTGCGCTTGCCGTCGAGGATATCGCCGAAGCGCTGCACGAGAATGTGACCCGCGCCGAGCATGTTCGTCAGCTCGCCTACCTTCTGAGCGTAGGAAATGGGCTGATTGAACGGCTCGTTGAAGTTGTGCGAGCATAGGATAGCGAGGTTGGTGTTGTCGGATTTGAGATCCTTATATGAATGACCGTTGACGACGGCGAGGTCGTTGTCGTAATTCTCCTGGCTGACGAATCCGCCGGGATTCTGGCAGAAGGTACGAACCTTATTCTTGAACGGGAGGGGATAGCCGATGAGCTTTGATTCGTAAAGCACCTCGTTTATCGTCTCCATTATCTCATTGCGTACCTCGACCCTGACGCCGATATCGACCGTGCCGGGCTGGTGGGCGATATTGTGCTCGGCGCACTTTGCTTCGAGCCAGTCGGCGCCTCTCCTGCCGGCGGCGATAACGGTATTGTCGGCGTACACCTCGTAATCGACCTTGCCGTTGGTGATGCATACGCCCTTGCAGGTGCTGCCCTCCATGATAACGTCAAGGCACTCGAAGCCGAACATCATCTCAACGCCGTTTTTGAGCAGATACTGCTCGATGGCGTAGTAAAGATCCCTTGCCTTCTCGGTGCCGAGGTGGCGGATGGGGCAGTCGACGAGCTTCAAACCGGTCTGAATGGCTCTCTTCCTTATCTCCTTGACCGCCTCGGGGTCGCTGACGCCCTCAATCTTTTCGTCTGCGCCGAATTCAAGATAGATCTTGTCGGTGTAGTCGATAGCCTCCTGAGCGACATTCTCACCAATGAGCGACGGCAGATCGCCGCCGACCTCGTAGCTGAGCGAAAGCTTGCCGTCCGAGAAAGCGCCTGCGCCGGAGAATCCGGTGGTTATATGGCAATAGGGCTTGCAGCTGACGCAGTGGCCTACCTTGGCCTTGGGGCACTGACGATCCTCGACCGCCTTGCCTTTCTCGACGATAAGTATCTTCTGCTTGCTGCCCTTACGGAGCATTTCAAGGGCGGTGAAGATACCGGCGGGGCCTGCGCCGATGATGACTGTGTTGTAATTCAATTTTACTCTCTCCTTATACTGCTTGATGCCTGTCGGGGAGCGCGTTGAGCATTTCGCAAAGGTCTATGTAGAAGCTGTGCGTTTTTTCTTCATCAGCAAACAGACCTATTGCCGTGCCGTGGTCGCCCTCCTGGACGGGCATGACGTTCCAAACGCCTGTATTTATGTTGTTGCTGTCGTAGTCGGTGTGAGGCTCGTCCAGCGGGAATTTGGCGCTCTCGGTGTTGACAAGGGCGTCGTTTGCGAGCCATTCTTTGTCATAGACAGTGCCGTTGATGGGATCGGTGAACTGAAGAAAGCCCATGACGAAGGCAAGCGGGGCTATGACGGGGTTGGTCTTTATTGAGGGGATCTGAGTGCCGATGAGGGGAACTTCCTTGGTGGTGGAGAATGCGTATGAGAAGTAATAGATATCGTCGTTTATGTCGAGCTTTTTGTTGACCTTCATTGAACCCTCGGGCGTGAGGTCATATTGGCAGGAATCCTGCCTGTTGGCGAGTACGCGGCGCAGAGCCTTGAAATACGGGTCTGCGCTGCCGACACCGGGTATCTCGGTGAGGCCGAACTGCTCAAGGTGGAAGTCGACAAGACCGCCATTAAATATGGATCTGCCCATTATACCGGCATAGGCGTAGCTGACGAACTGCACAAGGTCGGCAAGGCCGAGATAGACGATCGGATAATATATGGAGGAGCTGTTGTGCGGGGTGCAGATGGTGGTGACGCTCTTGACCCAGTCACCCTTGCCCCCTGTGAAGAGACCGGAGATATCCTCGGGATCGGTCGCCGCCATTTCTTCGGGTGAGCCTTCGGTGAGCAGCTGGACGAGCATTCTTATAGTGGTGCCGCCGAAGCTGTGACCGATGAGGTGGATCTGCTGCAGCTTGCCGTTCTCGTCAAGCTCGCCCCAATTCGGGATGAGCGGCTGATAATAGGTCCTGCCGAAGCGTTCGTGGTTGAATTTCGCGGAGTGAGCAACGCCGTAATCGACCGTCACGCCCATGAGCTGAGCGTAAAGCTCGCAGGCTCTGTCCCATGCGCTGTTGAGCGGGCCGACAGAGGCGGAGTAGCAGTCATAGCCCTTGTTTTGGAGGTAATGCATCAGGTCGCCCGTGGTGGCGCCCCAATAGGGCATGATGCCGTTGATGTCCTCGGCGCCGCCCCAGCCGTTAAGGCCGTGGACAAAGATGAAGGGCTGCTCGTTTTTCGGCTCCCATTTGGTGTCGGCGGCGCTTGCCGAAATGAGGCAGGCGGAGCTGATAAGGCAGACTGCGAGGATGATGCTGATGATTCGGCGTAATTTCATTAGAAGCACTCCTTTATACAAATAATATATAAAAGACGGTCGGCTGCGCTGAACAACAGCGGCGGCTGCCGATGTCGATTCTTATATAAAGACGGTAACAATACAATTAAATCATATCACGTCGTAAAGTTCAACACTTTGCGGCGTAATTGTGCAGACAAATTTACGCGATTATCTGAAAATATAGAGACCCGCCGAGGCTCGGCGGGTCAAATGCAGTTACTTCGCTATCCTCTTGATGACGCTTACGCAGTCGTCATAATCCATGATCTTGGGGACGGGATAGAGCGGGTTGCCCTCTCTGAGCGCTCTCTTTGCGATGGTGGGGATATCCTTCTCAAGTATCTCAAGATGCTCGGGGATATTCATCTTGCGGTTGAATTCCTTGATCTTCTCAATGAAAAGAGCCGCTTTCTGAGCGTCGTTCATGCCGTTTGTCTCAAGGCCGGCGATGTCGGCGAGCTTCGCAAGGGGAGCCGCAGCGGTCGAGCCGTAATACTCGAGGACATAGGGGAGTATGACTGCGTTTGCGAGACCGTGAGGAGTGCCGTACATTCCGCCGAGGTTGTGGGCTATCGCGTGGACGTAGCCGACATAAGCTCTGGTGAAGGCGATACCCGCAAGGTAGGAGGCGACGAGCATATTCTCTCTCGCCTTGAGATCCTTGCCGTTCTCGTAAGCCGTAAGGATGTTGTCAAATATAAGTCTGGTTGCTTTCTCGGCTGCCTCTGCGGTGCCCTTGGTGTTGCTGTGGCCGATATAAGCCTCAACCGCGTGGGTCAGGGCGTCCATGCCGGTGGTGGAGGTGATGTGCGGGGGCAGGCCGATGGTAAGCTCGGGGTCGAGCACTGCGTATTTCGGGCGCAGGACGGGATCCTGAAGAGCGTATTTCTCGTGAGTTCTGGGGTCGGAGACGACTGCGGCAATGGTGGTCTCCGAGCCTGTGCCTGCGGTGGTGGGCACGGCGTAAAGGGTGGGCAGCTTCTTGAGGATCTTGAGGGTGCCTCTCATCTGCTGCACGGTCTTATTGGGCCTTGCGATCCTTGCGGCCGCAGCTTTAGCGCAGTCCATGGGTGAGCCGCCGCCGAAAGCGATGACTGCCGAGCAGTTATTGTCGATATAGAGCTTTCTGGCCTCTTCGATGTTGTCGATGGTGGGGTTGGGCTGGGTGCCGTCATAGACGGTATATTTGACGCCCGCCTTGTCGAGGCCCTCAAAGAGCCCGTCAAGCAAGTGGAGACCCATCAGACCCTTGTCGGTGACGACAAGCACGCTGTTGTGGCCGTTTGCCTTGACTACCTGCGGGAGCTTCTTGACGCTGCCCTCGCCCTTGACAAGCTCGGGCTCCTTCCAATTAAGGAAGTTGACGGCGACTCTGAAAACGCCCTGGTAGGCTCTGCAATACATTTTAAGAAACATTGAAGCAGCCATTTGATTACTCCTAACATAAAAATTTTTGATTACCGATACAGTATAACACAGTTTTGCGGGTTTGGCAATAGATTTACCCGCATTATTCACATGAAAAGAAGCGAAAATCTCGGTATCGACGCCAGAGAAATGCTGTCACAGCCAGCAACGATAATATGGTCGGCAAGTCTTATGCCAACACCGCCGAGCAGCTTTGCGAAGTCGGAGGTCATGTCGAGGTCGTTCTTTGACGGCGCAGCCACGCCGTCCGGGTGATTGTGGGCGAATATCACGGTGTCCGCATTGTTGCGAAAAGCCGTTTCGAGCACGGCGCGGCGGTCAACGAGCACGTCGGCCGAGGTGCCTTCGCCGAGCTTGCAGCAGTTTATCAGATTGCCCGCTGCGTCAAGGCAGATGAGATAGAATACCTCGCTCTTGCAGCCGTAGAATTTGGCGACGGCGTATTTCATCACGTCCTCAGGCTCGGCAAGCGAGAGCTTTTTGCCCGCCGAATCCTCGATATAACGGCGGCAGAGGGCGGGAATGCTCGAGAGCAGCAATGCGGAGCTGTCGCCGATGCCGTCGACCTCCATGAGCCGCTCATAGGGCGCGTCCAGCACCCGTGAAAGCGAGCCGAAGGTGTCGATAAGGCGGTGAGCAAGCTCGTTGGTATCCTTGCGGGGCACGGAATAGAAGAGCAGCAGCTCGAGCACCGAATGCTCGGGCATATTCTCTATCCCCGTTTTGCGGAAGGTCTCCCTGATGCGCTCCCTGTGGCGCTCGTGAGGATTTTTGCTTTTCTCCGCCATTTTTTCGCCCTCCCTTTTCCGATGCGGAATAATTATACAGCATTACAAAGAAATTGTAAATAGCCTGCGGCTAATTCTTGACTTATACACCCCGAATGTGGTAATATTAATCATCAAAAATATAGGAGTGATTTCATTGGACTTTAAAGAGAGCGGATTTATGTATGCCGTGGCGCTCGGAGTCGTGGCATTCGTTATCGCTCAGTCGATCTTCTTCATCGTCAAGGCGTGGAAGAGGGGCAAGCAGCTCGGTCTCTCCGGCGAAAAGATGAAGAATACGATCGTGTCGAGCATCCTCTTCACCATCGCCCCGGCGCTGTCGATCCTCGTCACAGTCATCGTGCTCGCAAATGCGCTGGGCATAGTGCTGCCGTGGATTAGGCTTTCGGTCGTCGGCAACCTCGCTTACGAGACGATAGCGGCTCAGAGCGCTCTTGAGGCAATGGGCGGCTCGATCAACAGCGAAGTGACCGACCCGCAGCAGTTTGTCACCATCACTTGGGCAATGACCCTCGGTATAGTCGCGGGCCTCATCATGCTCCCGTTCGTCTGCAAAAAGCTGCAAAGCAGGATAGGCAAGGCGATGAATAAGAGCGAGAGCAGCGGCAAGGTGGGCGACATAATCTCCGCAGCCGCCTTCATCGGCATTATGTCCGCTTTTATAGCCAGAGCGATCGACGGCACCAATAAGGACGGCCAGGGCAACGCCGGCGTTATGTCGGTCAGCGTGCTTGTCATTTCAATGGCGTCTATGCTCATCCTCAGCAAGATCTGCACCAAATTCAAGCTCGACAAGCTCGAGCAGTTCGCAATGCCGCTGAGTATGTTCATCGGCATGGGCTCGGCAATGCTTATCTCGGCGGTCGTGCCCGCAGATATCGCTAACTTTGTGTGGAGGTGACAGGCATGAAAAAACAATCTAATTATTATGATATGATACACAGATGCGGCGTTATCTGGGATATCGGGGCGCTGCTCGTGCTCCTTTGCGTGCCTGCCGCATTCTGCCTTTACCTCGATGTCGGCCCCAACCTCAAGGCTCTCGGCTCGGCTATGCTCAAGCTCATCCCGCTCTATTGGCCGGTCGCGCTCATTGAGATATTCACCTATGTGCCCATGCTCGGCGCAGGCGCAACATACCTCAGCTTTGTCACGGGCAATATCCCCAACCTCAAGCTCCCCTGCGGCCTTAACGCAATGGAGAGCGCTGGCGTCCGCCCCAACAGCGACGAGGGTGAAGTTATCTCCACCATCGCGGTAGGCGTTTCCTCGATAACCACCACGGTCATCATCGCCGTCGGCGTTATCGCATTCTCGCCCGTGCTCCCGCTCATCACCGCGGACGGCTCGATATTCAAGCCCGCGTTTGAGCAGGTGCTTCCCGCACTCTTCGGCGCACTCGGCGCAAGCTACTTCGTCAAGCATTGGAGGCTCGCATTCGCCCCCATCATCACAGGCGTCGTCGTGCTTGTATTCGTACCCACCCTGCCCGCAGGCACTCTCATGTTCGTCACGATAGTCGCTTCCGTCCTCGGCGCGGTCATAATCTATCGCAAGGATTTTGCTCCGATGCTCAAAAAGAAGGCAAAATAATCCACACTAACAAGAGATTTTTGCAATAAAATATTTCAAGTTGTGCAAAATCACAATTGATATTATGCCGCTTTTGGTTTATTATAATATAAGCGGTTTTTCGGCGGAGAGCTCGGTGTTTGTCGGATATCCGCCGATCGGAACGATTTTTATAAGTAAGGAGAAGTAATATGATCAACTATTCCAGAGAAGTTCAGGAAATGTGTTGCGTAGCCAAGGGCCCCAATCACGGCCCCGCTCCCATCCCCGAGGAGGGCAAATGGGTCAAGGCTTATGAGATCAAGGATATTTCCGGTTTCACTCACGGTGTGGGCTGGTGCGCGCCTCAGCAGGGTGCCTGCAAGCTCTCGCTCAATATCAAAGAGGGCATCATCGAAGAAGCTCTCGTTGAGACCATCGGCTGCTCGGGCATGACTCACTCCGCCGCTATGGCCGCTGAGATCCTCCCCGGCAAGACCATTCTTGAGGCTCTCAACACCGACCTCGTCTGCGACGCCATCAACACCGCTATGCGTGAGCTCTTCCTCCAGATAGTCTACGGCCGCTCCCAGTCCGCTTTCTCGGATGACGGTCTGTCCGTCGGCGCGGGTCTTGAGGATCTCGGCAAGGGCCTGCGTTCACAGGTCGGCACCATGTACGGCACCAAGGTCAAGGGCGTGCGTTACCTTGAGATGGCTGAGGGCTACGTCACCAGACTTGCTCTCGACTCCGACGATCAGGTTATCGGCTACGAGTTCGTTTCCCTCGGCAAGATGACCGACTTCATCAAGAAGGGCGACACCCCCAACGACGCATACAACAAGGCTATCGGCACCTACGGCAGATTTAATGACGCCGCTAAGTATATCGACCCCAGAAAAGAATAATCAGTAAGAGGAGGTAAATTAAAATGGCATTATTTGAAAGCTACGAAAGACGAGTAGATAAGATCAACTCTGTCCTCGCCGAGTACGGCATCTCTTCCATCGAAGAATGCAAAGAAATCACTCTTGCTAAGGGCGTCGATTGCGACAAGATAGTGAGAGAGACCCAGCCCATCTGCTTTGAGAACGCTGTCTGGGCTTACACCGTCGGCTGCGCCATCGCTATCAAGAGCGGCTGCACCAAGGCTGCCGACGCTGCTGCCGCTATCGGCATCGGCCTCCAGTCCTTCTGTATCCCCGGCTCCGTCGCCGATAACAGAAAGGTCGGCCTCGGCCACGGCAACCTCGGCAAAATGCTCCTCTCTGAGGAGACCGAGTGCTTCTGCTTCCTCGCGGGTCACGAATCCTTCGCCGCCGCAGAGGGCGCAATCAAGATCGCTCTTAACGCAAACAAGGTCAGAAATAAGCCCCTCAGAGTTATCCTCAACGGCCTTGGTAAGGACGCTGCAATGATAATCTCCAGGATCAACGGCTTCACCTACTGCAAGACCGAGTTTGACCCCTATACCGAGACCGTCACCGTCACCGAGCAGAAGGCATATTCAAACGGCCCGAGAGCGGACGTCAAGTGCTACGGCGCTGACAACGTCCCCGAAGGCGTTGCCATCATGAAGCTCGAGAACGTCGGCGTTTCGATCACCGGCAACTCCACCAACCCCACCAGATTCCAGCATCCCGTCGCAGGCACTTATAAGAAGTGGTGCGTCGAGAACGGCGTTAAATACTTCTCCGTCGCTTCCGGCGGCGGCACCGGCAGAACTCTGCATCCCGACAACATGGCAGCCGGCCCGTCCTCATACGGCATGACCGACACCATGGGCAGAATGCACTCCGACGCTCAGTTCGCCGGCTCCTCTTCAGTCCCCGCACACGTTGAGATGATGGGTCTTATCGGCATGGGCAACAACCCCATGGTCGGCGCCACCGTCGCTTGTGCAGTCGCAGTTGAAGAGGCTATGAAAAACGCGTAATTTCAAGGCTTTTCGGGTTTTGTAAAAGACTCTGATCTGCCCGCCGAAACCGATAAAAATCGTAAAATTAACTGTTTTGTCCACCGTTTGCCCACCGAAAAGCAAGCGGTGGGCAAAAATAAAGGAGCAGGATTGAATTCCTGCTCTTTTTTTATCTCTTCTTTTTGATGCGTGCCCAATATTCCGCTGCGGCGCGCTCGTTTTTGTTATCGCCGAATTCATAATAGCGGCGGTTCTTGATGGCGTCGGGCAGATACTGCTGATCGACCCAATGGTTCTCGTATTCGTGGGCGTATTTGTAGAATTGACCCTTGTTCGGGTTATCCTCGCCGTCATAGTGCATATTCTGAAGCTGCCTCGGCACGGGACCCGTCCTTCCCGCCTTCACATCGGCGGTGGCGGCGTTTATCGCGCTGTAGGCGCTGTTGGATTTTGGGCTGGTCGCAACGAGTATCACCGCGTCGGCAAGGGGGATCCTCGCCTCAGGCAGGCCGAGCATCATTGCGGCGTCAACGGCGGCCTTGACTATCGGGATTATCTGAGGGTAGGCAAGCCCCACATCCTCGCTGGCGCAGACCATCAGCCTGCGGCACGCCGAGGGCAGGTCGCCCGCCTCAAGCAGCCGTGCGAGATAATGCACCGCCGCGTCCGGGTCGGAGCCTCTCATAGACTTCTGATAGGCGGAGATGATGTCGTAGTGCTCGTCGCCGTCCCTGTCGTAGCGCATGGCGCTCTTCTGGGTCAGTTCCTTGGCGTTCTCAAGCGTTATCAGGCGCTTGCCGTCCTCGGTGTTCGCCGAGAGCACGCATAATTCAACGCTGTTCAGCGCCTTGCGGACGTCGCCCGCGCTGGCGGTGGCGATATGGGAGCAAACGCCGTCCTCTATCGAGAATTCCTCGTGCCTCTCCTCGGCAAGGCGGGCAAAGGCTCGCTTCACCGCCTTCTCCGTCTCGGCGGGGGTCACACTCTTGAATTCGAAGACCGTCGAGCGGCTGAGAATCGCGCTGTAAACATAGAAATACGGGTTCTCCGTGGTCGAGGCGATGAGCGTTATCGCCCCGCTCTCGATATGCTCAAGCAGCGTCTGCTGCTGCTTTTTGTTGAAATATTGTATCTCGTCGAGAAAGAGCAGAATGCCGTTGCGGGCAACGAGGGTGTCGAGCTGGGCGACTACCTCCTTGATATCGCCCGTGCCCGCCGTCGTGCCGTTCAGGCGCACGAGGTGGCGGTCGGTCTGCTTTGCGATTATGCTCGCCAAAGTGGTCTTGCCGACCCCGGGAGGGCCGTAAAAGACCATGTTCGGCAGCTCGCCGGATTCGATTATATTGCGTAGGGGCTTGCCCGGGGCAAGCAGATGGGTCTGCCCCACCATTTCGTCGAGAGTCTTTGGGCGGAGCCTGTCGGCAAGCGGCGAAGACATATCATCAGTCCTTTCTCGGGAAAAGTGAGATTATAAATATCGTTGAGATTATCATTGCAAAGCCGATTATATCGGTCAGGGTGAAGCCCGTGCCGAGCCATACGGCGGATATGACCGTGGCGGAGACGGGCTCGATGCTCGAGATAACGCTCGCCCTCGTTGCGCCGATGCGGCGGATGCCCTCAAGATAGAAGCTGTACGCCAGCACCGTGCCGAGGATTATTATGCCGCCGAGAGCGCCGAAAAGCTCGAGGCTCGCCCGCGGATTTATCTCCCACGGACGGAATACGGGCAGCAGCACAAGCCCGCCGAGCAGCATTCCCCAGCCGAGCACGGTAGGCGTGTCATATTCCCTGACCAGAGGTACGGGTATCAGCGAATAGCAAACGAGGAACACCCCCGCCGCAAGCCCCCACAGCAGAGCGGGGAGCGAGAGGGCGAGCCCGCCGACGTCGCCACCCGTTGCAATGAGGAATGTGCCGCCGATCGCAAGCAGGATGGATATTGCCTCCGCCGCGGTCGGCTTTTTTCTGCATTTTACGCAGGTGTAAACGAGTATCATGGCGGGGGAAAGATATTGCAGCACCGTCGCAACGCCTGCGTTTGACAGCTCTATTGCCTTAAAATATGCGAATTGGCACATCACAAGCCCGAAGAGCGTGAATGCAAGCATACGCACGGCTCTGCGCCCGTTTCGCCAAAGGTCAAATATTTTATTTTTGTTTTTTACCGCCGCCCCGCCGAGCAGGATAGCGCCCGTCGAAATCATTCTTATCGGGACGAGCCACCGCGGCGTCACGCCGCAATTGGTGAAAAGATACTGACCGCAGGAGCCCGAGAAGCCCCAGAATATACCGCCCAGCAGGGTCAGAGTGATGCCGAGGACGGCGTTTTTAGATGATTCTTTCAATCCTGACGACCTCCGAATTGTCGCTACTCGAAATCATAGCACAAAAAGCGACGAAACGCAAGAATATTCATAATATTGAGCCGTGGTACAGTCAATAATTATTTGTCGGGCGCTTAATGATGAAAAAACGAGAAAAAATGAGAAATTCAAAGTAAAATTCAGAAAAAAGGCGATAAGTCGGCATAATAAATCTTATTTGACCTTTTCTGACCTTTGACCTTGCGAAGGCACCTTGCTATAATAAAATAAAGGTCAAAGAAAGTCAAAGTCAAAATAAAGCAAAGAAGTGGTATTATGAGCTTGAGCAACAGAATAGCGGGGCTGCTGATGGATATGCTCGAGAGCAGCGGCACCACCGAAATCCAGAGGAATGAGCTTGCCCAAACCCTCGGCTGCGTGCCGAGCCAGATTAATTACGTCATCGCCTCCCGCTTCACGCCCGAGCAGGGCTATATTGTCGAGAGCAGGCGGGGCGGCGGCGGATATATTAAGATAACCCGCGTCAGGCTCGACGCCCCCGTTGCGATAATGCACACGGTCAATTGCGTGGGCGACGCGGCGGATATGCAGACCTGTCGGGCGCATATCCTAAACCTGCATCACGGCGGAGTGTTGGACGCGCCGAGCGCCCGCCTTATGCTTGCGGCTCTCGGCGACAATGCCCTCAAAGCCGTGCCCGCACAGCTCCGCGACGGGGTCAGAGCCTCGATATTCAAGCAGATGCTTTTAACTGCAAACGGAAAGGATGATAGATAATGTTGTGTCAGAACTGCGGTAAAAATGAAGCCACTACACATATTAAACAGATAGTTAACGGCGATATGGCGGAGAGCCATCTCTGCGCTGAATGCGCCAAAAATTTAGGTTACTCCGATATGCTCTCGGGCTTCGGACTTGATCTGTCGGAGTTCCTCGGCGGCTTCCTCGGCGACATGATGCCCGCCCTCACGAGGGGCAATTCGGAGCGCTGCCCCAAGTGCGGCACTTCGTTCAGCGATATAGTCCGCAGCGGCAGGGTCGGCTGCGCAGAGTGCTACAGGACGTTTTACGACGAGCTGCTGCCCTCTATCCAGCGCATTCACGGCAGGATAAAGCACAGCGGCAAGGCAAGCTCGGGCGCGATAGAGCAGCCCAAAGAGGAAACCAAAGAAGAGAAGATAGCAAAGCTCAAGGCCCAGATGGACGAGGCCGTCGCCGTTCAGGAATTCGAGCAGGCGGCGAAGCTCCGCGACGAGATAAAGAGCCTTGAATCAGAGGGAGGGGAAACGAAATGAGCAAATGGTATATTGATAAAGGCGAGCAGGGCGATATAGTCCTGAGCACCAGGATCAGGCTTGCGAGAAACCTCGATGAATTCCCGTTCCCGTCGAAGCTCGACGCCGAGGGCAGGGAGAAAGTGAATTCCGCCGTCAAATCGGCTCTGCTCTGTGACGGCAGCGACCTCAGCTATATTGATATGAAGAGCCTGAGCGAAATTCAGGCGGTCTCGCTCGCCGAGAAGCACCTTATCAGCCCCGAATTCGCTGCCCGCAGGGACGGCACGGCTCTGCTGCTCTCCTCCGACGAGAGCGTGAGCATTATGCTCTGCGAGGAGGATCACATCAGAATTCAGGTAATAAAGGCAGGTCTTGCGCTTGAGCAGGCGTATGCCGAGGCGGATAAGATAGATACTATCCTTGACGGCAAGCTGAAATACGCCTTTGACGAGCGCATAGGCTACCTCACCCAGTGCCCGACCAATCTCGGCACGGCGATGAGAGCCTCCGTCATGCTCCACCTGCCCGCCCTGACCCGCTGCGGTCAGATAGCAAGGCTCGCGGGCACGGTGTCGAAGCTCGGCCTGACGATAATGGGCGCTTACGGCGAAGGCTCGGCCTCGACGGGCGATATTTATCAGATAAGCAATCAGATAACCCTCGGCATCACCGAGGAGACGGCGATAGCCAACCTGCGCTCAATAGTTCTGCAGCTCGTCGCTCAGGAGAGGTCTGCGGCGCAGGAGATAGTCAAGAATCCCGCCGAGGAGGATAAGATATTCCGTGCGCTCGGAGTGCTTCAGAATGCAAGACTGCTCAGCAGCGACGAATTCATGGAGCTTATCTCCGAGGTGAGGCTCGGCGCGGCGAGAGGGGTAGTGGATATCCCGCTCGAGAAGATAAACGAGCTGATAGTCAATATGCAGCCCGCTACGATAAGCGCAGCCGCCGACGGAGCTATAGGCCCCGCGGCGAGGGACGCCGCCAGAGCAAAGGCGGTCAGAGAGGCGCTTGCGTAATAAAAGATAAGCGAAGTATATTCAGGGGGAAATTGTATGTATAGATTTACGGGCTTTACTCAGAAAGCCAACGAGGCGCTCAACAACGCCATCACCGCGGCGGAGGATCTCGGCCACACCTATGTCGGCAGCGAGCATCTGCTGCTCGGTCTGCTCTCCGAGAACGGGGGCATGGCCTACACCGCTCTCTCGGCGAGGAAAGTCACCTACGCCGAGGTCGAGTCGATAATCAAAAGCAGCGTGGGCATCGGCTCGCCTACGGTGCTTTCGCCCAATGATTTCACGCCCAGAGCCAAGAATATCATCGACACGGCGATATTGCAGGGCAGAGGAATGGGTCACGCCTATATCGGCACGGAGCATATACTCATGGGCATAATCCGTGAGGGCACGAGCGCCGCCACCGAGGTGCTCAGCCGTCTCGGCGTCCAGCCGCAGGATCTGCTCTCCGACCTCACCGCCGCCCTGGGCAGCAACGTCCAAAGCTCGGGCGAATCAAAGAAGGAGAGCAAGGAGCGCTCCGATACGCCCACGCTCTCACAGTTTGGCAGGGATCTGACCGCCCTTGCAAATCAGGGCAGGATAGACCCCGTCATCGGCAGGCAGCAGGAGATAGAGAGGGTCATTCAGATCCTCAGCAGGAGGACGAAGAATAACCCCTGTCTCATCGGCGAGCCCGGTGTCGGCAAGACGGCCATAGCCGAGGGGCTGGCGCTCAAGATAGCCACGGGCGAGGTGCCCGAGCTGCTGCGGAATAAGCGGATAGTTTCGCTCGACCTCACAGGCATGGTCGCCGGCACCAAATACAGGGGCGATTTTGAGGAGCGCATCCGCAACGCTATCGAAGAAGTCAAGAAGTCGGGCGATGTGATACTCTTCATAGATGAAGTTCACACGCTCATCGGCGCAGGCTCGGCGGAGGGTGCGGTCGATGCCGCAAATATCCTGAAGCCCTCGCTCGCAAGGGGCGAGATCCAGGTCATCGGCGCCACAACGCTCGACGAATACCGCCGTCATATCGAGAAGGACGCCGCCCTTGAGCGCAGATTCCAGCCCGTTACCGTCGGCGAGCCGACCGAGCAGGAGGCAATTGACATTTTGAAGGGTCTGCGCGACAAATACGAGGCGCACCACAAGGTCAGGATAACCGACGGTGCGATAATCGCGGCGGTCAAGATGTCGTCGAGATATATCGGCGACCGATATCTGCCCGACAAAGCGATAGACCTTGTCGATGAAGCAGCTTCGAGGGTCAGGCTCAAGGCATTTGCCACCCCGCCCGACCTAAAGGAGCTTGAAGAAAAAATCAAATCCCTGAATGAGGAGATGGCGAGCGCCGTCAATTCGCAGGATTTTGAGCAGGCAGCGTCTATTCGCGACGAAAAGAATAAACTCTCGAACGAGCTTGAGAGCGAACGCAGGCTCTGGAAGGAGCGCAGCACTCACGCCGCGGGCGAGGTTGGTGAGCAGGAGATAGCCGCCATTGTGTCGCAGTGGACGGGCATCCCCGTCGTGCAGCTCACTCAGGAGGAGAGCCAAAGACTTCTGAATATGGAGGAGGAGCTTCATCGCCGCATAGTCGGCCAGGATGAGGCGGTCAGCGCCGTCGCCAAGGCTATCCGCAGGGGCAGAGCGGGGCTTAAAGACCCCAAGCGTCCCACAGGTTCGTTCATCTTCCTCGGCCCCACCGGGGTGGGCAAGACCGAGCTTTGCAAGACCCTCGCCGCCTCTATGTTCGGCGATGAGAATGCGATGATAAGGCTCGATATGTCCGAATATATGGAGAAGCACACCGTTTCAAGGCTCGTCGGCTCGCCTCCGGGCTATGTCGGCTACGAGGAGGGCGGCCAGCTCACCGAAAAGGTGCGCCGCAGACCATACTCCGTCGTGCTCTTTGATGAGATAGAGAAGGCTCATCCCGATGTGTTCAATATGCTGCTCCAGATCCTTGAGGACGGCATTTTGACCGATTCTCAGGGCAGGCGCGTCGATTTCAGAAACTGCATCATCATAATGACTTCAAACGTCGGTGCAAAGCTGATAGCCAAGAGCGGCGCGGGCACTTTGGGCTTCGCCCCCTCGAGCGGCGAAACGGCGGATGACAAAAAGATCCGCGAAGCCGTCATGGGCGAGCTCAAGAACGTGTTCAGACCCGAATTCCTCAACAGGGTCGACGATATAATCGTGTTCCGTCAGCTCACACAGACCGATATCGACGAGATCGCGCGCAGGATGCTTGCGGGTCTCTCAAAGCGTATCGCCGAGCTTGACCTCAAGGTGGAGTTTGCCGAGAGCGCCGTCAGCGAGATAGGCAAGGAGGGCTTCGACCCCGTATACGGGGCAAGGCCGCTCAGGCGCGCCATCCAGCAGCGTATCGAGGATAAGCTTTCCGAGCAGATGCTTGAGGGCAGATTCAGCCCCGATAAAAAATATGTCTGCAAATACTCGGGCGGCGACTTTGTCTTTGAGACAAAAGAATGATGAGCAATTAAAGGGGCGGAGCCGCAAATACGGCTTCGCCCCGATCCGTCGCAAAATGCACGTCGAAAAATATTACCTCAGCTCGGCGATCGTAGAAACAATCTTTTTTCAAAAAATTACGATTTTTTTAAAAAATCACTTGACGAAACGCTTTTTTTGTGCTATATTAATCGAGCGTTCCGTGCTGGTGTAGCTCAGTTGGTAGAGCAGCTGATTTGTAATCAGCAGGTCGGGGGTTCGAGTCCGTCCACCAGCTCCACCCACGAGATAACGCAACTGAATATTCGGAAGAGTTCCCGAGCGGCCAAAGGGAGCAGACTGTAAATCTGCCGTCATCGACTTCGGTGGTTCGAATCCACCCTCTTCCACCAGAAAAGCTCTTGTTCTTTTGAACAGGGGCTTTTCAGTTATATTTGTTTTTTTGCATATGCGACAGGCGAAAGCAAACCCTGCGCCCGCAGTGGGCACAGGGTTATTTTATGACGATATTACATTTATTTTTATATTGAAAATGCGGGGAACGTGGAGAAATGATGTTTGGTTTTTAGATTATTCCGTGTCGGGGTCACTGATGGGGATCCACATCTCATAATACCTATTTTTCCTGCGTTCGGCTCGGTCTGTTGCCAGATGATAGACTTCAATTACAAATTCTTCTTTGATTTTGTACTCAGAATCGGGCAGCCAGGAATTAAAAACCAGCTCGTGCAGGCGGGGCAGCTCCGTTCCGGCATAGCCGCCCCTTTCGGTGGTGAAAACCGCATATTGTCCGCCGGGGACAGTTATCTTTTCCAGACGGCTATAGTCGATATCTTTTTGGGCTCTTGCAATAGAGTATTTTCCGTTGTCGAAAACTCCATACCAAATCCCGTCATATCCGGCGCTGATCCTTTCGGGGTAATGCTCAAATTCAACGGACCACATGATGTTCTCCTGCTTGAATCTGTCAGCCGAGCGGCAATTAAACTGCTTTGACAAACCGAAAATTTCAAAGCTGTCAACGGTTACGATTTTGAAATCCATTTCTTTTGCTCCTTTAATGTTCAATTCAAAGGAAACGGGCGGGAATATTTTAACAGAACCGATTTTGTTTCTTGCGTTTGTCGGAGTAGTGCCGTGCTGATTAATGAAAGCCTTAGTGAAAGCGTCGGAGCTGTTCCAGCCGTACTTCATTGCGATATCAATAATTTTCGCGTTGCTGTTTTGCAGGTCATTTACGGCAAGCGACAGCCTGCGCCGCCTAATATATTCATTGACGGACATACCGACCATATAGCTGAACAGGCGCGAGAAATTATTGCCGCTCTGCATGGCGATCCTTGCAAGCTCATCAATGTTGATATCATCGGTAACGTGCTCTTCAATGTAAGCCGACACATCGTTCAGTTCTCTTAAAACATCCATACCGTTCACCTCGATAACGATTGTAACACAGCAGTTGAAATATTGCCCGAACTTTTTCGTTCTTATTTTTCGTAAAGCGCTGATATTGAAAGAAGTATAACCGATTGCGTGAAGCCGCACTTCATAGCAGTCGGTTATTTTTATGCTGAGAGTTTAATTGAGTCTGACGGAGGATAACACCTTATAGGCCACGGAGCTGCTCGATGACGATATCGCATTTATTCTCTATATCGAAGGCGCTGAAGTAGGCTTCTTCGAGAGGGATCCATTTGCGGCGGAAGGCTTCGAGTTTTTCGCTGCCGTTGCGGCGCAGGATGCGCTCGAGGCGCGTTTCAAGCGGGGCGGTGACAAAGACTTTTATATCGTAAATGTCCGGGATCTGCGGATGCAGCGCATATGCGCCCTCAACTATGGTGACTCCCTCGGGGGTCGCTCTTTTTTTGCCCGAAATGCCCATTATCGAGCAGTCGAATACCGAGTATTCAAAGGGCTTGCCGCTCAGAATACCGTCGGCAACTTCGGCGCTGAAGCGCTCGTAGTGCACATTGCCGCCCGGCTGCGAGAGCCGCTCCGCCGTGCGAAACTCCGGGGGCAGGAAGAAGTCGTCCATATGTATGACCTCGGCGTTCAGCCGCTCGGCGAGAGCCGCGGCAAGGGTGGTTTTGCCCGCCGCAGCCCGCCCGTCAAGGGCTATCACGGCGCTGCCCTTTGAGGCGAGCAGCGCCCGTGTTTTTTCGATTATCCTCTCCATATCATGCACCTCGGTCAAGGCGGCTATTATAGAGCGCGGCATAGAAGCCGTTTTGCTCCATCAGCTCGGCGTGAGTGCCCTGCTCGATGATGCTGCCGTCCTTCATCACAAGGATGAGGTCGGAATTCTTTATCGTCGAGAGGCGGTGGGCGACGACGAAACTCGTCCTGCCCTGCATCATGCGGGAGAATGCCTGCTGGATCTTTATCTCGGTGCGGGTGTCTATCGAGGAGGTCGCCTCGTCGAGAATGAGCATCGGCGGCAGGCAGAGCATGACCCGCGCAATGCAGAGCAGCTGCTTCTGACCCTGCGACAGACCCGAATTTTCATCCGAAATCACCGTGTCGTAGCCCTGAGGCATACGCTTGATGAAGCTGTGGGCGTGCGAAGCCTTGGCGGCGGCGATTATCTCCTCGTCGGTCGCGGCGGGCTTGCCCATTGCGATATTCTCGCGCACCGTGCCGTCCTTGAGCCATGTGTCCTGCAGCACCATGCCGTAGCTGCGGCGCAGGCTGGAGCGGGTGATATCGTTGATGTCAATGCCGTCAACGGCTATCACGCCGCCGTCGACATCATAGAAGCGCATGAGCAGGTTTATCAGCGTAGTTTTTCCGCAGCCCGTCGGGCCGACTATGGCTATCCTGCTGCCTGCTTTTACGTTGAGGTTGAGGTTCTTGATAAGCTCCCTGTCCTTGACATAGGAGAAGGCGACGTTTTGCATCGCCACGTTGCCCTTGGCATCGGTGAGGGTCACGGCGTCCGCCTTGTCGGGGGATTGCGGCGGCTGCTCGACCAATTCAAAGAGCCTCTCGGCGCAGGCAAGAGCATTTTGCAGCTCCGCCACAACGCCCGAGATCTCGTTGAAGGGCTTGGTATATTGATTGGCGTAGCTCAGGAAGCAGGTGAGCCCGCCGACGGAGATAGCGCCTTTGACGGCGAAGAGAGCGCCCGTAAGACCCACGGCGGCGTAAACAACGCTGTTGACGAAGCGGGTCGATGGGTTGGTTATCGAGGAGAAGAATATCGCCTTGAGCGAGCGCTTGGCGTAGCGGTCGTTTATCTCGTCGAATTCCTCGAGGGTCTTTGCCTCCCTCGTGAACGCCTTGACGACCTTTTGAGAGCCTATTTTTTCTTCAATGAATGCGGTTTGCTCGCCTCTGGTCTCGGACTGCGCCCTGAACATCGAATAGGTGCGGCGGGCGATAAATCTTGCGACAAAGAGCGAGAGCGGCGTGAGCAGCACGACGACAAGAGTTATCTTCACGTTTATCGAGAGCATGAAGCCTATCGTGCCGAGGATGGTTATAACGCCCGTGAAAAGCTGGGTGAAGCCCATGAGCAGGCCGTCGGCGAATTGGTCGGCGTCGGCGATGATGCGGCTGACCGTTTCGCCCGCGGGGTGGCTGTCGATATAGCTCAGGGGCAGTATCTGTATGCGCCTCATTGCGGCGTTGCGGATATCGCGCACCACGCAGAATGTTATCTTGTTGTTGAGCGCGTTCATTATCCACTGCGCCAGCGCCGTAACGGCGGCAAGAATTCCTATGCCGATGAGCAGGGGCTTCAGCGCGGCGAAATCAACATTTCTTTCGTCGATGATATTGTCTATCGCCCTGCCCGCAAGCACGGGGATATAGAGCGTCGCGGCAACGCTCACGGCGGCGAGGATTATAGAGAACGCGAGGTGCGGTTTATATCTGCCGACATAGTGAAGCACCTTTTTGAGAGTACCTTTTTTGGCCTTTATCCTGCTCATGCGCTCGCCTCCTCCGGGTCAAACTGCGAGAGATGTATCTCGCGATAGACGTCGCTTGACTTCATCAGCTCGTCGTGTGTGCCGACCTGCGCCCTGCCGTCCTCAAGCACGATTATCTTATCGGCGTTCATTATGGACGAGGTGCGCTGAGAGACGATGAATACCGTTTTGTCGCCCTGAGAGGCGGCGATGGCCTTACGCATAGCGGCGTCGGTGGCGTAGTCGAGGGCGCTTGAGCTGTCGTCAAGAATAAGGATATCCGCGTCCTTGATGACTGCCCTTGCGACGGCAAGGCGCTGCCTCTGGCCGCCGGAGAAATTGCGCCCGCCCTGCTCAACGGGGGCGTCCAGCCCGCCGTCCTTGGCGAGGATGAAATCCTTTGCCTGAGCGGTCTCGAGAGCGGCAAGCATCTCCCGCTCGGTGGCGTCGGGCTTGCCCCAGCGCAGGTTCTCCCTGACCGTGCCCTTAAAGAGCACGGAGCGCTGCGGCACGACTGCCACGCGGCTTCTAAGCTCCTCGAGCGGGAGCGAAGCGGAGTCGCAGCCGCCGACGGTTATTTTGCCCTCTGTCGGGCGGTAGAAGCCGGGGATGAGATTCACCAGAGTGGTCTTGCCCGAGCCTGTCGAGCCGATTATGCCAATCGTTTCGCCCTTTTTGGCTTTGAAGCTGACGTCCTCGAGCGAGCTTTCGCCCGAGCCGTCGTAGGTGAACGAAACATTGTCGAATTCAACGGCGATATCGGAGCTGTCGTCGACGCTGCCGCTGCCGCCGTCCTCCTCTGCGGGCATTTCAAGCACGGTGCTTATCCTGCCCGCGCAGGCGAGGGATTTGGTGATGCTGATTATCAGATTTGCGAGCTTTATCAGCTCAACAAGTATCTGCGACATATAGTTATAGAGCGCCACGACCGCGCCCTGGGTTATGATGCCCGCGTCGACGCGGACTGCGCCGATATAGATAAGGAACGCTATGCCGAGGTTGATTATAATGCAGGTCAGGGGATTCAGCAGGGCGGATATCCTGCCCGTGTGCTCCTGAATGGCGGTGAGGGTGTCGTTGCGCTGCTCGAATTCCTTTGTCTCCTCATCCTCCTTACAGAATGCACGCAGCACTCTTGCACCGATGAGATTCTCTCTCGCCGTGCCGAGCACCTTGTCGAGGGCGGCACGGACTTTTTTATAGAGCGGGATGCAGAGCAGCAGTATGCCGAATACTACGACGGAGAGGGCGGGTATGACCACAACGAAGGTCAGCGCCGACTTTGCATCCACGGTGAAAGCCATTATCATCGCGCCTATCACGACAAAGGGAGAACGCAGCAGCAGGCGCAGCGTCAGATTCAAGCCGTTCTGTACGCTATCCATGTCGCTGGTGAGGCGGGTTATCAGGGTCGAGGAGCCTATGCCGTCAAGCTGCGAGTATGAGAAGGAGCCTATGCGCTCAAATACGGCGTGGCGCAGCTTCCTGACAAAGGAGGTTGAAGCCTTGGCGGCAAAATATTGGGCGGTTATCGAGAAGATGAGCCCGACCGCGCCGAGCAGCACGAGCACGCCGCACATACGCATGATATAGCCGTTGTCCGACCGACCGATGCCCTTGTCGATGATTGCTTTTATTATCAGCGGCACAAAAAGCTCCAATATGGCCTCAAGCATTTTGAACAGCGGAGCGAGCACGCATTCGGTACGGTCCCCCTTGAGGTATACCGTGAGTTTTTTCATTTTTATATCATCCTCTGTTTATTTGACTTTAATGACGGGTGAGGCGATTATGCCGACGGGGCGCAGGGTGTATTCATAGCTCCAGCGGCAGCCCTCGGAGCGCCATGCGTCAGGGCCGTGCCATGAGTGGCGGTTGTCGGTCAGGTGGACTGCGCCGAAAGCGTTGAAGCGGTGGCCGTAGAGCGTGATATCCACCTTGTGAGTGCCGCTGCCGATATCCTCGGCGAGCAGAGTGTAGGGCGGGTAAATTATCCTGCCATTGTCAGCGCCGTCGACCGACACGCCGATGAGGGCGCCGTAATAATTCGTTGCGGTGACGCTGAGAGCGCCATTTGCCTCGACCTCAAGGTGATAGGTTACGTTGCCGCCGTAGAACGGCAGACCCTGGGTTTCGAGCTTATCGAATGCGAGCTTGTCGGGCAGGGCGGTGATGATCTTGCTCCTGCCTGTCACACGCACGCCGAAATTGCCGAGAAGATAGCACCACTCGGTGTTGGTGCGCCTGCCGAACGGATAGACTATCTCAAGGATATTCTCACCCGCCTTTATGTCGGGCAGCGCAACGGTCTTGATATCCCTGTCGGTGTACCAACCCGTTATATTATTTGCGACTTTTTCACCGTTAAAGGTGATAGCGGCGGATTCGGCGTCCTCAAGCGCCAGCTCGGCGCCGCCGAAGTCGATCTCACTGCGAATCGTGAAACGCAGGCGCAGAGTGTGCTCGGGGGCGGCCTCGTGGATGACCCACGGCTGAGCCACGGAATTGCCCCTCTCGGGGAAGCCGAGGGAGCGGCGGCAGATATTGTCAAGGCGAAGAATTTCCTCCTCCGGCTCAAACGGAGCGCCGTCGAGCGAGAATTCCGCCGTGTCGAGCAGCAGAGCGTTGCGCTCGGAGAGGGTGTAGGGCACAAATGCGGGCAGGCGTATCTCTTTTTCGGGAAGCGAAGCCGGCTTTGCGGCGCTCTTGCCCTGCCGTCTGCCATTGTCAAGGCGGAGCAGCAGGCTGTCGTAGTCGTAAAGCACGCGGGATATCACGGTGCAGCCGTTTCTGTATTCGCAGTCAAGCTCCGAGATGTCGCCCGTTGCCGTGTTGTAAAGCATGGGCGAGAATTCGCCTTTTATGGTTATACGCAGGTAGTTTTTCTCAACGACCGATTTGTTGTATGGCTCGCGGCAGCGGCTTATGAAGAGCCAGCGGCTCTCGCCGTCGAGCCTGAGCTGATATATGAAGCCCTCGGAGAGGTCGCCGTTCGCAAAGCGCAGGGTGAGGTCGCGCTGCGGCTCGAGAGCGGTCAGCAGCTTCTCGCGGTCAAAGGGGATCACCCTGCTGCGCCCGTAGAGAGCCTTGCCGCGTTCGCTCGGAACGCCGTCGGACACGGTGGGAGCGGCGCCCATGAATATAAGGCTGCCGCCCTCGTCGGCAAATCTCTCAAGGCGGTCAAGGGTTGTGCCTCTGAGGGATTCGCAGTCGGGCACGATCACGGCATCATAGCTCTCCATGCCCACCTTGAGCGGCACTCCGCCCTTCTCGCATTGAGAGGGGAGCAGGGATTCGCAGATAAAATCGAAATCTATGCTGCCGTTCAGCAGCCATTCGGTGAGCTGCCTGAATTTCTCGTCAAGGCACTTACGCATCAGCGAGCTTTTATCGTTCGGGCCCCAATGGAGCCAGAAGCTCTCGACCGGGTGGATAACTCCGACCCGCACGACGGGCTTGCCCCTCGTCATCGCCGTATTCACGCGGGCGAAATGATCCTCAATGCGGGGGAATTCCTTATACCACGGGGACTGATAGTGTATCGAGGCAGGGTAATCCCTCTTGGCCTCGCCGCCCATGGCGTACCATGAGAGGTGCGGCACGCGCACGGTGACGCCCATGCATGCCTGCCAGTCGCCGTGGAGCTTATAATTTCTGAAGTCGCAGTCCCAGCCGGTAACGCCGTAAAGCTCGGAGAGCATACCCTCCCTGCCGTATTGGCGCACGGCGGATTGGCACTGCTTGGCGGTGGTGAATTCAAAAGCGTCGCAGAGCATATCAATGCCGGGGATGTCGAAGCCCCTGTATGACCTCATGCAGTCGCCCAGAGCGGCGGTCTGGCTGGTGAGGGTAGGCTCCTCCATCATGTGACCCGTCAGGGCTATGCCGTGTTTTCGGCACCATGCGCCGCAGGTGTCGGCAAACGCCTCGGCGAAGCGCTCCGAAATATGGTCGTGATAATAGTATCTCGCCGTCGATATCCTGCCCTCGGGCAGATCCCAGAAAAGCTCGGGGAGCTTATCGACTATGCTGAAGCCGTAGGCAGCCTCAAAGGTCTGCGGCAGGTCGTCCGTCCACGGGAGGATAACATCGTCCCTGTCCGCCGCATTGCGGAGGGTCTGCTTGCGGGTGAATTGCGGCTCGTCGGTGAAGATAGACGGCACGGTGCCGCCGAATTCGTCGCCGACCGTCTCGGCGTAGCGCTCGTGAGTGACCTCGATGAAGCGCTCTATCGCCTTTTTATCAAGAGTGTTGACATAGGTCTGATTGTTATACCACGGCGAGGGGGCGTGGATCTTGAGATAGGCGTACCATTTGACACCCTCGGCATCATCATTTTCGCCGATGCGTTTGTAATCGGCGAGGTAGCCGTCGCTGTCAAGCCGCACGTCGTAGCAGGCGATGAGATAGCCCTTGCCGTTCCTGCCGCCCTCAGCGCGTGAGTCGATAACGTCCGCCTTCTCAGCCTCGTCAAGGCTGCAAGGCTCCGCCGTCATAAGCAGGCAGCGCGCCCTGTATTGCTCATCTTTGGTCACAAGCCCGCCCGCGGCGCCCGAGGGCCACCTGTCCTCATCATAGAGATAGGCGAGCATATCTTCTTTTTTAGCCTTGTCAACGCAGTGCCTGACAAGGCCCATGAATTCGTCGGAGAGATAGGCGTTGCTCAGACCCGTGCGGACATGCATATGGAAGCCGCCGAGACCCATCTCCTTGAATATGTCTATCTGTCTGCTCAGTTCGTCGGCCTCAAGGTGACTGTTCCACGCCCAGAACGGGGTGCCTCTGTATTCGCTCGTGGGGCGTTTAAAAAGCTCGTCGGAGAGCGACGGAGCGGAATTCTTCTTGTAAAACATCAGTTTTCCTCCTTGACAGGGTGTTTATAGAGAACCTTATCCTCGCTGGGGGTGTTCCAATTTATGTAGTTGTTGCGTTTGGCATAGTACCACGCCATTTCAAACATTTTTGCGCTCTCGTCAACGGGCACAAAGAGCTGCCCGTCCTTAAAATACGCTTCGCCGCTCATCTCCACCGTGCCGAGGTCGGTCTTGGCGAAGCGGCTGCCCTCGGTGAAGGTCGCGTAATGCTCATATGCTTCGCAGGTGAGGAAATCGACGCCTTTCTCCACCTTGCCGCCGATGCTTTGAATGAGCACACCGAACGGGGCGTACCAAACGCCGCCGATATTCTCGGGGTAGACTCCTCTTGCGGAGAATTCGAGCATCCTGCCCTTGAACGCCATTTTGGTGCGCTCATATATCGGCGCAAGGGCGTGGGGAGTTATCGTGTCGGTGCTCTTGTCTATCGTAAAGATATCGACTATACGCCCGTCCGCCATATAGCCCGTCGCCGTGAGCTTATCGCCGTCTATCTCGACGAGCGTGTAGAAGCCCATGCGTTCCTCCTGCGGGTAGAAGCAGGAGTGCCATGTCTTTTGGCAGTTGGAGCAGTATATGTTGCCGCCGCCGTTGCCCACGATATAGTGCACCGTGCCCTCGGACGGGCGGTCAAAAAGCTCGTCGCCCTTTGTCGGGAAGGTCCTTGCAAAGGAATGCTCGTGCCCCTCGAAGAGGATATCGAGCCTGCCCTGCTCGATCGGCCGCCTGAGCCACGGGTATCCGTCATCATTCTGACCCTCGGGCATGACGGGGTATATCGGGAAGTGATATGCGCCGAGCTTCCATGTTTTATCGCTGCTTTGCAGGTCGTCATACGCCCAGCCCTCGACCTTTTCGGGGGCGTTTATGCCCATGACAAGGAAGTGGGCGTTGCCGTAGTCAAAGGAATAATTCTCCGTCTCATAGCCCTCGGGACCGTTGTCGGGGTAGGAGAGCGAGAACTGAAAGTCAAAGAAATCGGCGTGCTCAAGATAGAATTTGCCGACAGGCTCGGGGAAATACGAGATGAAGCCGCGGTTATCGTGGTTGCCCGTCGTCATCATATAGGGCACGCTCTCGATTATCCCCTTTAAGCCCTCAAACATACCGTTCCATTGCAGGTCGTTCTGACCGTTGTCGCAGTTGTCGCCCGCCGTGAAGATGAAGCGGCATTCGGGGTGCTTTGCGAGGGCGTTTTTTAGCATCTCGCCCACCATGGAGTAATCAGGCAGGTGGCAGGGGCTGCCCTTTTGATGGTCGGCGATAACGATAAAGCTGAATTTATCGAGCTTCTCCGGCTCCGTCTCAAAGGTGAATTCGCCGCTGCGGTGCTCATCGTCGCCGACGGTGTAGCAGTATTTGCAGCCCGGCTCAAGCCCCGAAAGGCGCACCCAATGGTAATTGCTGCGGTCGATATCCGTCTCGGCGAAGCGTGTGACCGCCTCCTGCCGCAGCAGGTCGGCGCTGCCCTCACGCCTGTAGAGAATGTAGCTGTCGCCCGAATTCTCGTCCGTGCGCCAGCTTATCGCCGCCGAGGTCTTTGCGTCGCCCCAAAAGGAGAGCATGATATGATCCGGCAGCGGGGAGGAGCCGCGCTCCGGTTTATTGAATTTACCGTCTTTGTCTGACATCGGTGCACCGCCATTTCTAATGATTATAGATAAAAATATTTTAAACATATATTGACGGTTTGTCAACGAAAATGCAACATTTTTTCAAACCTATTGATTTTCGACACGGTGTGTAATATAATGTTAAATGGATAAATACATGAGAAACCCGCAGTTTGCGGAAACGATAACATAATTCGGGGGAATCACAATGAAGACAAAGAAAAGGATACTCAGCATCATCCTCGCCGCCGTGCTTATCCTGACGGCAACCCTGCCCGCAGCGGCAGCGTCGGACCCGCTGACCTATCAAAAAGGCAGCCGCCTTGAATCGGACGGCACCGTAAGCTCATTTTATAAGGTCGTCTCCTGCGTCAAGACCGCCTCGGGCGAGATAACCGTGCCCGATACATATCAGGGGCTTGAGGTCAGGGAGATAGGCGACGGAGCCTTTGCCGACTGCGGCGGCATCACCGCGGTCAATATCCCGTCAAGCGTTGACAGGATCGGTGCAAACGCATTTGAGAATTGCCTTGGCCTTGAAAAGGTCTCATATCAGGGCAGCGCGTTTGAAAGCTCGTCGAGAGTCATCGGCGTGGCGGCTTTCAGAAACTGCATAGCGCTCAAGACCGTGCTGCTCCCCGGCGGCCTCACCGAGATAAAGGACGAGGCGTTTAAGAAGTGTGCCGCTCTCACAGGCGTTTCGCTGCCCGATACTCTCAAAAAGATAGGCAAGGGCGCGTTCTCGCTCTGCTCGGGCTTCACTTCGGTCACGATCCCCGCAAGTGTTACAGATATCGCCGAGACGGCGTTTATGAATTGCTCGGGCATTGAGAAATTCTCCGTCGCAAGCGGCAACACCGCATATAAAGCTGTCGGCGGCGTGCTCTACACCGCGGACGGCAAGACCCTTGTGCAGTATCCCAACGGCAGCGGCGAAACGACCTATGCCGTGCCCTCGGGTACGACGATCGTAGGCAATTTTGCTTTCGGCGCAAACACCAAGCTGACCGCTGTTTCTCTGCCCTCGTCGCTCACGACGATCGGGCCTTACGGCTTCTATATGTGCTCAAAGCTCGGCAGCGTTAACCTGCCCTCGGGGCTTAAAACTATCGGCTCGCTGGCATTCGCCGACTGCCCCATGCTCACAGAGATCACCTTGCCCGCAGGCCTCACCTCATATGAGGGCGCATTTGACAACTCGGGCCTCGTCAACGTCGTCATTTCCGACGGCGTCAGCGTGATTGACGCAAAGGCGTTCCAGAATTGCTCCTCCCTCACGGGCGTCAGCATTCCCTCGACCGTCACCGAGATAAGATTCGGCGCATTCAGCGGCTGCTCGGCGCTCCATGCCCTTGAGATACCCGAGAGCGTCAAGACGCTCGGCAACGGCGTATTCGGCGGCTGCACTCAGCTCGTGCTGACTGTTACCGAGGGCTCGGCGGCGCACACATACGCAAAGAATAACAAAATAGATTATATTGTTAAGGGCGGCGGCTCGGTCAAGGAGCTTACCTCCGTGACGATAAGAACTCTGCCGCAAAAGACGAGCTATATCAAGGGTGAGAAAATTTCAGACTACGGCCTGACCCTGACCGCCCACTACAGCGACGGCACCACGGGCATCATCACCGGCGGCTTCACCATCAGCCCCTCCACGGCAACGACCGTCGGCACTCAGAAAGTGACCGTCAGCTACTCGGGCAAGACCGCTTCGTTTGATATAACCGTCACCGAGAGCGCGGATAAGCCCGTCAAGAGCATCGCCATAGCGACCCTGCCCGCAAAGACGAGCTATCACTACAAGGAGACGCTCAACACAGCCGGCCTGACCCTCACCGTCTTTGACGAAAACGGCAGCAGGACGGTCAGCTCGGGCTATAAAATCACATCACCCACATATTTTGACTCAACGGGCAGCAAGACGATAACCGTCGAATACGAGGGCTGCACCGCTTCGTTCAACGTCAGCGTTTCGTATTCATTCTTCCAATTCATAATCATGTATATCTGCCTTGGTTTCCTTTGGGGATATTAATCTTTAATATAAAAGGAGCTGCGGTCGCGGCTCCTTTTTCTTAAATTTCAAATACGGAGGTGCTCACCGTGCCGAAAGAGAAGCAAACGCTTTTCACGAGCGTGGCTGCCAAATATTTCTCCCTTGTCAACCGCATGGGTGTTTCGTTCAAAAGAGGTCTGGTCGGCAAGCGGGGCTATACCTGCAAGCAGTTCCCGGAGCTTGTGGCTTCGTTCGGCTGCGAGGGCGACAAGGACGCCCCGATAGCTTATATCGACGGCTGCTACCGCCTGAGGGACAGGGGCGACCGCTTCGTCACCTTCGGTGTGACGGATATCACCTCCAAGATAAAATGGTATAACAAAGAGGGCTGGCTGCCCTGCTTCGTAAGCGAGTTTTCAAAGGACGGCAACGATTATAAGGTCGAGAATTTCGCCGATAAGGTCAGCGTTGACGGCAAGGATTTCGAGATAGCCTATTCACGCCTGACGGTCAGAAACAACTCGGCGTCGGCGCTCGATTTTCCCAAGGTCTCGCCGCTGCTCGTGCCGCTGAACAGTCACGCCGAAAGCGTGTGCCCGGGCGAAACGGTCACCGCCGATTACGCCGTGGGGGCCGACCGCTTCGGCGGCAAATACCCCTACCCGTCAAGGGAGAGGATAGCCGCGCTCGGCTCCTTTGACGAGCATTACGAGAGCATGAAAAGCTATTGGGTCAAGCGCCTTGAGCCGCTGTGCGAGATAGCGAAGCTGCCAGACGAGCGGCTGATAAACGCCTACAAGGCGGGCTACATCTACACCATGATAGTCAAGGACGGCGACGAGCTGCACGTCGGCGAGAACGGCTACGATAGAGTGTTTGACCACGATGTTATCGGAATTCTTGTCACATTAATGACTATGGGCGATTTCTCGAGGATAAGAGAATACGCCGAATTCATAATGAAAAACCCGCAGTACCCCGACGCTCGGTGGAAATACAGCTGGGTGTTCGCCGTCTGGCTCTTTAAGACGGGCGATAAGAGCTTCGCGCGTGAGAAATTCGCCATGATAAAGGAGAATGCCCGCCGCATCGGCAAGGATATCGACCCCGCAAGCGGTATCATGAAGAAAACCAACGCAATTGACTCGCTCGGCAGCTGGACTATCGACAATTGGTCGGCTCTGATGGGTCTTTGCTGTTACGAATACATATGCAACTCTCTCGGCGAAAACGAGGAGGCAAATTGGGCGGCGGAGACATATTCAAAGCTGCTCGAAAGCGCAAATTCCTTTGTCGGCAGGACGATAAAGGAGAAAAAACTCGATTATCTGCCCATCGCTATGGACGAGAGCAACGAGGAGGGCAAGCGCAGCGACCCGCATGACGCAAACTGGGCCTCCATGCTGCTTTTCGGCCGCTGGGGCTGGGACGGCTATCTCTTCTGCGCCGATCAGAGCGGCATAATGGCTCAGCTTATCGACAAGACCTATGAGCACGGTTTTGAGCGCAGAAAGGATATCACCGACACGATATATAACTTCGGCGGATATCCGCACGGCTACTATTGCTCCGCCTATAACGCGGGCTACGGAAGCACGGCGCTCAGGGGCGACAAATACCGTGACTGCGCGATAAAAGCATATCAATTTATGATCGAGCACGCAATGAGCGGCCCGTTCTCCTGGTGGGAGGGGGTCGATTACCCGAGCGAAAGATCGCCTTGGGATATCCCGCACGCAGCGGGCGGCGGAGGCTCCTGCCAGCACATATGGGGTCAGTCCACCGCCACAAAGGCGCTGCTCGACAGCCTCATCTGCCAGCGCGTGAGCGGCGAAGTGCTCCTCGGCAGGGGTGTGCCGAGGGAGTGGCTCGCCGACGGGAATGAAATAGAGGTGCGCCGCTACCCGATAAACGGAGGCGGGCGCATGGGCTTCTCAATGAAAGTAACGGGAAGTGTAATAGATATCGTCTTGACGGGCGACAGACCCTGCGGGGAGGTGCTCGTCGAGCTGCCCTGCGAGGGCTTCGAGGTCAGGAAGGAAGAAAAATTCAATGACGGGAACGCTTGTTAACTGTGCCGCCGTGGCAACGGGCGGAGTCATAGGGCTGCTGTTTAAAAAAGGAATAAAAGAGGATCATGCCGAGAGCATCAACCGTGTGCTCGGTCTCGCGGTATTCGTCATAGGCATAAACGGCATAGTGGCGAATATGTTCGCAGAGGAGGACGGCAAGCTCGTGAGCAGCGGCGAGCTGCTGCTCGTGGTGTTCCTTGTGATCGGTACGCTTATCGGCGAAATGCTGCGGCTTGAGGATAGGTTCAGAAATCTTTGCGACGGGGTCGAGAAAAAATTCAAAAAAGGCGGCTTCGCTGCGGGCTTTGTCAACGGCACCCTGCTCTTTTGCATCGGTGCAATGGCGATAATCGGCTCGATAAACGACGGCATGACGGGCGACAGCTCCGTGCTCTTTGTCAAGAGCACAATAGACTTTGTCTCCGCAATAATTTTCGGCGCGACGCTCGGCTTCGGCGTGATATTTTCGTTCATACCGCTGCTCATCTATCAGGGCGGCATCACGCTGCTTGCGGGCTCGCTCAGCGGGCTGCTGCAAGGCGAGGTGCTCGGGCAGATATGCTATATCGGCTACGCAATAATCATGGCGATAGGGCTGAACTGCATATTGCGCGATAAATTCAAGACTCTCAATATGCTGCCTGCCGTATTCATGCCGATAGCCTATCATTATCTGATGATACTTTTTAATTACATTAAAGGATTATTCTGAGAGGGAACGAGATGAAAAAGGCGATAAAGATAATAATAACCGTGCTGCTCATTCTCGCGGTGCTCGGCGCCGCCGCGGTTTTCGGGGCGAACGCCTATGTCAAAGCGAGCGCAAAGGAATATATCCTTGACCCGTCAAATGCGGGCGAGGGCTATGACTGCATACTCGTGCTCGGCTGCGGAGTCTATGACGATAACCCGAGCCATATGCTCGAGGACAGGCTCCTGCGGGGTGTGGAGCTTTATAAAAACGGTGCGAGCGGCAAGCTGCTCATGAGCGGCGACCACGGCAGGAAGGGCTACGACGAGGTGAACGTGATGAAGAGCTTCGCCGTCGAGCGGGGAGTGCCCTCCGAGGATGTATTCATGGATCATGCGGGCTTCTCGACCTATGAGAGCATGTACCGCGCAAGAGATATCTTCAAGGCGAAGAAGATCCTCATCGTCACACAGGAATACCACCTCTACCGTGCCGTCTATGACGCCCGCGCGCTCGGGCTTGATGCTTACGGCGTTGTTTCGATGCCGCGCACCTATGCGGGGCAGACCTACCGCGATATCCGTGAGATCCTTGCCCGTGACAAGGACTTTGTATGGTCGATATTTAAGCCAAAGCCGACCTATCTCGGCGAAGCGATACCCGTCCAGGGCAACGGCGATATAACGAATGATAAATGAAAAAAGCATCCGCATGGCTCAAAGTCATACGGATGCTTGATTTTTTATTGAACTCAGTCCAGATCCTTGAGGGTCGGCAGGTTCCATTTGAATACCGTCGCAGAGAGGCGGATAACGATTATCGACCCTGCGCCTGCGAGGATCGCAAGCCCCTGCGGGCAGGTGTTGTGCTCGACGAGGAGCTGATATATCAGCGCGCCGATGCCCGCCGCGAGCGCATAGACCTTTTTGCGGAGAATGGTGGGCACGCCGCCCGCCATCATGTCACGCATCACTCCGCCGCCGACGCCCGTCATCATGCCGACGAAGATCGAGAGGAACGAATTCTCGCCGAAGCCGCAGGCGGCCGCGCTGTTGATGCCCGCCACGGTGAATACGGCGAGACCTATCGCGTCAAAGACGTTGATTATCTGAGAATAGACGTTGAAGTGCAGCTTTATCCGCTTGCCGAAGAAATAAGCTATAATGAATACCGCAAGCGAGGTGGCTATGGCTGTCACGGTGTAGACCGGATGCCTGAACGCCGCGGGCGGGAGATAGCCGAGCAGGATATCCCTGACCATTCCGCCGCCGACTGCCGTCACCGTGCCGAGCACCACCGCGCCGAAGATATCGAGTTTTTTCTCAATAGCCGTGATAACTCCCGTTATCGCAAATGCGACGGTGCCTATTATCTCAAATATAAAAAACACTTTGTCTATGCTCATATGTACCTCTTGAGATCAAACTTTTTTCTTTTTTCTCAGCTCTGCAAAGAAATCGGTCAGCAGCGCGGAGCATTCCTCCGCCATGAAGCCCGACACAAGCTCGGGCTTGTGGTTATAGGGCAATTCAAAAAGGTTTGTCACCGACCCGCAGGAGCCCGCCTTGGGGTCGGAGGCGCCGTAGACCACTCGGCGCAGCCTTGAATTGATTATCGCCCCGGCGCACATCGGGCAGGGCTCGAGCGTCACAAACAGCTCGCATTCCCACAGCCTCCAGCCGCCGAGCTTTTTGCAGGCGAGGTCGATAGCCTCTATCTCGGCGTGGGCGAGGACGTTTTTGCTCGTTTCGCGCCTGTTGCGGCCGACGGAGACGACTTCTCCGTTCCTTGATATCACAGCCCCCACCGGGACTTCAAGCTCGGCTGCCGCAAGCCGAGCTTGCCCGATAGCGAGGAGCATCAGCTCTCTGTCATTCATTTTGTGGGGAAGATGAGCTTATCTGCGTGCCAGATATTCTCGGCGTATTCGTTTATCGCTCTGTCGGCGGCAAAGCGGCCCGCGCCCGAGATATTCATCAGCGACATCTTATCCCACCTTGCGGTGTCGTGCCATATCTCCTCGGCGCGCTTCTGCATCCTGCGGTAATCCGCAAAGTCCGCAAGCACCATATAGGGGTCGTGATAGACTATCGTGCCGCCTATCTCGCCGAAGGTCTTGCCGCCGATGCCCTTGTTGATGAATTCGATTATCTCGTGTATCTCGGCGTTGTTGTTGTAGTAATTCTGCGGAACATAGCCGCTGCGCTTGAGGTCGTTGACCTCGTGGGTCGTCATGCCGAAGATGAGGATATTATCCTTGCCCACGGCGTCGTGTATCTCGACGTTTGCGCCGTCCATCGTGCCGAGGGCTATTGCGCCGTTGAGCATGAGCTTCATGTTGCCCGTGCCGCTTGCCTCGGTGCCCGCAAGGGATATCTGCTCGCTGATATCGGCGGCGGGCATGAGAGCCTCCGCCATGGTGACGTTATAATCCTCCATGTAAACGACCTTCATCAGATCCTTTACGTCGGGGTCATTGTCAATGAGCTTTGAAAGGGCACAGATGAATTCGATTATCTTTTTTGCCATAAAATAGCCGGAGGCAGCCTTTGCGCCGAAGATATAGGTGTGCGGGGTGTAATTGCCGTTAGGATTCGCCTTTATCTCAAGATATTTTGCAAGGATGTTGAAGGCGTTGAGGTGCTGGCGCTTATACTCGTGCAGCCTCTTTACCTGAACGTCAAATATCGAGGTCGGGTCGAGCGTTATGCCCGTCCTGCTCTTGGCGAGGGCGGCGAAATCCTCCTTATTGGCTGTCTTTATCTTACGCAGGTCTGAGAGGACGGCTGCGTCGTCCTTGTATTTTCTGAGCTTGAGCAGCTCGTCGCCGTCGTAAACGAAGCCGTCGCCGATAAGCGAGGTGATATATGACGACAGGCGGGGGTTCGCCTGGCAGAGCCAGCGGCGGTGAGCAATGCCGTTGGTGACGTTGGTGAATTTATCCGGCTCAAGGGTGTAGAAATCCTTGAATACGCTGTTCTTGAGTATCTCGCTGTGGAGGGCAGATACGCCGTTGACCTTGTGGCAGACCGCCACGCAGAGGTTGGCCATCCTGACGACGCCGTTTGAGATTATCGCCATGCGCTCGACCTTGGCGGAGTCGCCGGTCAGCTCCCAGATCTTGCTTCTGAAGCGCTTGTCTATCTCTTTGACTATCTGATATATTCTCGGCAGCAGGCGGCTGAAGAGCTCCTCGCTCCAGCATTCGAGAGCCTCTGCCATGACGGTGTGGTTGGTGTAGGCGCAGACCTGCTCGACCACCGAGTAGGCGTCGTCCCAGCCGTAGCCGCATTCGTCGAGCAAAATTCTCATCAGCTCGGGTATCGCAAGGGTGGGGTGAGTGTCGTTGATGTGGATAGCGTTCTTCTCGGCGAAATTCTCAAGGGTGGTGTAATCCCTGAGGTGCCTTGCGACGATATCCTGTATCGAGGCGGAGACGAGGAAATACTGCTGGCGCAGCCTGAGGCTCTTGCCCTCGGGGTGATTGTCGGCGGGGTAGAGCACCTTGCTGATGACCTCCGCCATAGCCTTCTCCTCCATGGCTCTCATGTAATCGCCCTGGTTGAACATTGCCATGTCGATGCCGTCGACCTTCGCCGACCACAGGCGCAGCACTGCAACGCCTCTGCCGTCCTTGCCGGGCACCATCATATCATAGGGGACTGCCTTGACGGTCTTGCAGCCGACAAGCTCGACCTGGTGGAAGTCGTTATCCCAGCTGTCCTCGACCTTGCCCTCGAACTTGACCTCAACGGTCTTATCCTCTCTGGGCACGAGCCATACTTCGCCGCCGGGGAGCCAGAAATCGGGCATCTCCGTCTGCCAGCCGTCAATTATCTTCTGCTTGAAAATGCCGTATTCATAGAGTATCGAGTAGCCCATGCCTCTGTAGCCCTGATTTGCCAGGGCGTCAAGGTAGCAGGCGGCAAGCCTGCCCAGACCGCCGTTGCCGAGACCCGCATCCGGCTCGCAGTCATAGAGCTTGTCGAGCTTCACGCCGAAGCCGTCAAGGACCTTTCTTGCGGTCTCGGTCATGTTGAGATTGTAGAGAGTGTTTTTGAGGCTTCTGCCCATGAGGAACTCCATGCAGAGGTAATAAACCTTCTTCTGCCCTGCTTCCTTCGACTCCGCGTTGAAATCCCTGCGGATGTCCCTGACCATATCTCTCGAGATTATCGAGAGCACACGGTAGAACTGGTCGTTGGTCGCGTCCTCCGGCTCAACGCCGAAAAGATGCGAGAGCTTGGCTCGGATAAGCTCCTCGAGCGCCTTCTTTGTGATGTTTTTATTCATACTATCCTCCGTAAAGAAACTGTAAGCCAAATTACTTACCTTATAAGTTTACACCAAAAAAGTCAATATTACAACAGAATTTTTACATTTGGTTAATTAAAAATACTTGTATGAAGCCGCCTTTTGAGTTAAAATAAGTAAAAGTAGCAGTTTAATTCCGGAAAGGTGATATAAATTGAACGAGCAATACTATTTTTCCCCCGAAAGATACCTGCGCGACGAGCGTGACAGGAAGCAGATAAAGGTCATAGGAAGAGTGGCGGGTCTGTGTGTTATCGCATATGTCGTTTTGCAGAATCTGCTGACCCTGCCGCTGGTGTTTGAGCCGCTGAGCAGCATATACAATTCCAGCCCCGTTTTTCAGGACGCGGTCACTATACTGCTCTCGGTATTCGGGCTGATGCTGCCCTTCGCGATAGGCGGTTTTTATCTGCGCCGCAGGACTAATGTGAATGTCTTTGCCTTCGACAGACCCGTGAGCGTCAAGCTGATGGTCTTTGCCGTATTCTTCGGCTTTTTTGTCTGCCTCGCGGGCAACTATGCTTCGAGCATCTTTGTTTCGGCCATGGACGGCATCGGCTTTAAGCTCTCCTCGCCCGACTACGAGGTGACGGACGATGTCTTCGGCAGGATAGTCTACTTCATCATGGTTGCCGTCGTGCCTCCTCTGACCGAGGAGCTGGCGATAAGGGGCGTTATAATGCAGCCGCTCCGCCGCTACGGCGACCGCTTTGCGATAGTTGCGTCCGCCGTGCTCTTTGCGGTGCTCCACGGCAATCTCATTCAGGCACCGTTCGCGTTCATAGCGGGTCTCGGCATCGGCTATGCCGTCTGCATCACGGGCAGCCTCTGGACGGGCGTGCTCATCCACTTCTGCAATAATGCCTATTCCGTGCTGATTGAATTCATGGCGAGGGATATCACCGACACGGCGCTGCTCGGCAAGGCATATAACATAGTGCTGATAGCGCTCTACGCCGTGAGCATAATAGGCTCGGTCATATTTGTGATGGTCAAGGCGCCGAGGAAGCTCACGCCGCCCGCGACCACCCTCTCAAGGAGGCAGAGATACGGCGCGTTCGTGCTGAATATACCGATGCTTATCGCTATCGGCATTATGATATATATTACCTCGCGTTATGTGAGATTTGTGGGTTGATCGAATGAGTATTAAGAAAAACGACCGTGTGAAGCTCCGTATAGACAGCTGCTCGGCGAACGGCAGCGGAGTCGGCAGATATGATGGCATGGCGATATTTGTGCCCGCCACTGCGCCCGGCGACGAAATAACGGCGCATATCCTAAAGGAAAAAAAGACCTACGCTTTCGCCAAGGTGGAGAGCGTGGATAAGCCGTCGCCTGACAGGATCGAGCCGGAGTGCCCCGTGTATCTGCGATGCGGAGGCTGTGCGTTCTCGCACATGGATTACGCCGCCGAGGCAAAGATAAAGGCGGAGCATGTTGCGGAGTGCTTCCGCCGTATAGGCGGCGTCGAGCCGGAATTCGAGCCGATAATCGCCGCCGAGAGCGACAAACGCTACCGCAACAAGGCGCAGTACCCTGTTGCTATGCAGGACGGCGAATTGAAGATAGGCTTTTTCTCGCCGCACAGCCACAGAGTGGTGCATTGCCCGGACTGCCTGCTTCAGCCGAAGGAATTTGCGGATATCCTCGGCGTATTCACCGATTATATAAAGCAGTTCAACGTGCCCGTCTACGACGAGACGACCCATAAGGGACTGCTGCGGCATATCTATCTCCGCAAGGGCGAAAAGAGCGGCGAGATAATGGCGTGCGCCGTGATAAACGGCAGGAGCCTGCCCGCCGAGGACAAGCTCGTCCAAATGCTGACAAGCCGAAATCAAAACATAAAAAGCATAATCATAAACAGCAACACTAAGGATACAAACGTCATTCTCGGCGGCGAATGCCGCACCCTTTGGGGCAGCGACTGCATCACGGATATCCTCTGCTCGCTGAGATTCAGGATATCCCCGCTGTCGTTTTATCAGGTCAATCGCACCCAGGCGGAGCGGCTGTATAACAAGGCGGCGGAGTACGCCTCGCTGACGGGGAACGAAACGGTGCTCGACCTCTATTGCGGGGCGGGCACGATAGGGCTTTCCATGGCGTCAAAGGCAAAGAAGCTGATAGGCGTCGAGATAGTGCCAGAGGCGATAGAGGACGCCAAAGCGAACGCCCGCTTGAACGGCATAGAGAATGCGGAATTCATCTGCGGCGACGCTGCCGCGGCGGCTCAGATAATAAAGTCAAAGGGCGTGAGACCCGATGTGATAGTGCTCGACCCGCCGAGAAAGGGCTGCTCGCCCGATATGCTCGAGACCGCCGCAGCAATGCAGCCCGAGCGCATAGTCTATGTCTCCTGCGACCCCGCTACCCTCGCCCGTGACTGCGGCGCCTTCGCCTCCCTCGGCTATTCCGCCGTGAAAGCTACCCCCGTCGATATGTTCCCCCGCACAGGCCATGTTGAGACGGTGGTATTGATGACGAGAACTGGCACCCGAAACGGCTGAAATGTACCGAAATAAAGGAATTCCGAGGTTTGCCCCCGAAAACCGGTGGCGGCTCGGGATCCCTTTCAGACTTTTTTATCATCTAACCTGCACACCGAAAAAGCCGAAATGCGAGGCTATAGGTTAGATAGTATGTTTACAGGGTGGCAGATTAATATCTGCCGAAATATATTTTTGACCTTCGCTATAAAGCGTAAATGCGTGTATTGCGTGCTCGATGTCCTTTATTTCTACTTCTTTCGATATATATGAAAGGACAGGAACATAGGAACAAGACTGCCTATGTCCTTTGGTACTTATGGGGCTTTCGCCGTTCCCGTGAGATGTTCCCGTTTGCGTGCCCTGAAAATATGCTTTTCTTCGAAACCTGTACCGTAAAACGGCGGTTACACTATTTTTCATCGGGAACACTCCTTGGGAACGAAGATATATTGTGGACCGTAGAGCGGAATGCATTGAAAATATCATTGAATGCTCTCAAACTTGCCGTTTAAAAATTCAGCACACGGAAACTTTTTAGAATCAGGCCCTATGGCTTACCGTTTGAATAAAAATAATCATCGAAAAAATATGCGGTTTTTAATGCTGATTAAAAACATTTTCGGCTACTGTTTCTCTTGCAGAATTCAGATAGTCAACGGTGTTGTTTCAGGCGCTTTTCCTCATCCTCACCCGGGACGGTTATATCACAGACTATCCTAATCGCGACGGACACACTATATTCGATCAAAAGCACTGCAAAAAACAAAAACCCGGACTGTCTGCGTTTTTACAGACAATTCGGGTTTGCAAACTTGAACACTATATATAAACAGACCGGATATCGCTATCCGATCTATTTGTTTCTTCTGTATTGCCGAACACACTGTGTTCGTTTTTTCTGATTCTTTATTTCAAAAGAATCCAGTAATGAGTCTGATACTCCCCACACTCGAAATGTTTGACATGGAAAGACAGATAAATACCATTAGTTTATCATTTAGTATAGGCAAGAAATAAAGTCTGGGCAATAATTTAATATTATTGTTGTTGATAAATCCGTTACGGAATTTCATCCAGGCAATATCTGCTTTTTCCTAACCATTGACACGGATTTAAATCATCAGATAATGAGTAAAAATAAGCCCATTGATACTTACTCGGTGGTCGACAATTTGTATCTCAATTTTAACATTTGTATGCTCCAATCATTAATTAATTGTTTAAACGAACTATATACCGTCCGATATTTAATCCTCAAAATTAAACTCATCCTTGAATTTTTCTCTGAATATGTTGAATACAGCTTGAAGCGTTTCTTCATCTTCCACGCTGGTATACGCCTCTTCGTCCTCGCTGTCGGTTTCATCAACCTTAAGAATCACAACCTCACCGGCATCATCCGACTCGTCTTTTGGCAGAAGGATGATGTATTCTTCGCGATTGTATTCTATCAGATCGAGAATTTCAAATAGGATCTCCTCGCCGTTTTCGTCATTGAGGATGATGGTGTTATCGAGATCATCAAAATCATCGTCATCACAAGGATCTACTGAATCCTTGTCGAAAGGCGAGTCGGCAGATGTGTCTTCGGATTCAGATGGACCATACAGCTCTTCAAAAGCCTCGTTGAGTTTTGCAAAGAGTTCATCATCATTCATTTTCATGTTGTAAAGTCTCCTTTTTCATAAAATATCACAAGTTTATTTCCTTGATTTTTTCAGCGTCTACCCACATAATAGCTCTGACTCCCACCTCGTCTGAACCATAGTCAAGGCTGTCAAGCACCAGCTTTGAATTTGCAAATCCCTGAACCACAAGGTTTTCATCCTCATATTCTCCTGGATCCCTCAGCCAATAAAAGCAGTACATTAAGTCCACAAAAGAAGAGCCGTCATCAGCTGAGTCGGTAAATAAACACCTTCCGATTTTCAAATGTTCCGGAATGTTTTCGATATCCTCAAACCCAGGCACATACAGTTTATCGCGTGTTACTATATATGACTCGCCGGTTGATTTTGTCTTTACCTCGGTGGTTAGTATTGCAATCCGCTCATTCTCATCGAAACAATCATATAAGTATTTATTGTTCAGGTCATGTCTGATTTCAGAGTTTTCCCAAGTAACTGATTTGGTACTGCCTTCCACAGGCCAACACCCTGTGTGTTCAAAAAAGAAGTATGACAGCAGTTTAAGCCTATTCCCATCCTTTCCGATTACATGCCAGAGCATCGGCAGACGGATTTTCAGATCCGAAGAATCAACAGGAGGCACAAAAGAGCCGAACGTAAGACAATCGCCGATATTCAATCGCATTGCTTTTTTGCCGGGGGTATCAAAAACCGTTCCCCACATTGAATTGCCGTTTGTAATCAGCATGTCATAAAACCTCCAATTTAATAGTTAGTTAGGTTCATTTCAATTTTTATAATACTACAAAGAGTCAATTATTTCCACTATGTGTTCTTTTTTGACAAGCATAGTTTTGCAGATGGCAAATCTGGTTAAAAACTCAATCTATGCATGTCATTATTCTCGAGGATTCTTCCAAAGCATACTCCCTTGCCGCAACCTCAGCGGCTGGTTCTCGTAAGCTGCAAAGCCGTACTTCAATGCGCTTTTGTAGTTTTTCTGAGAATCCATTAACTCCCTTAATTCCGCGAAGTAAGAGCTGTTCATTGCCGGATTGTCCCAATCAAGCGTGTTGACTAATCATGGCAGAAGTTACGGGAACAGTTGGAAATCCAAGAACACCCGATTCAAAATCCACGAGTTTCTGAATGACGGTTATCCTTTCCTGTATGGATAACCGATTCCAGTTTTTCTCCTGCAGATAGCCCCATAGTTCGGCGTTTTTCTCATACAAATTATCCGCCTTGCCAGTTCCAACTACAACTTCTGTTTCGGGAAACAGTTGATTCCACAGTTCTTCCGTAGCCTTGTATGTAGGCGACTCAAAACTGTAAACAAAGATTGAGAGCAAGCATGGAACAGCACAGAGAACCGCTATACCGAGAACTGAACATCTCTTGAATGCGAATTGGTATCTTCGATGCCGTTTGCGTGAGTATTTATGATTCTGCTCGTACTTTCTCAGCATCCGGAACAGAGCGATTTCTCCTCCCGCAACGGTCAATGTAATCAACAGTGCAATCACAAAGTGATGCTGGGCAAAGACGAGCATAAGCACAAATTCAACGGGAACAAGATTGAACAGCAGCTCCGTTATTGTGCCGTTGCAGGTGCCCCTTCTAAAAGGAGAGCAGCAGAGCCATACTACCGTAATCATAACTATCAGTATTCTCGATGACCATGTTTCCATATAGAGACCGATTTCCGGCACACAGAATGCGAACGGCTCTATGAAAATATAGAAAATCATTGCAAGAGGTATGATGATAGATGCTTTGTAAATTATTCGTTTCATGCAACCCCTCCCGTCTTTTCTTACTCAATAGTATATAAGTTTTTGAACAGTAACGCTATAAACCGTCAGGTTACAGAGCTTTCTGTTATAAAAAAGCATAGGTTCAAGAATCCGCACTTTTTTGATTATTCTTATTCTGATGCCTGATGATTAATCGTTTTATAAAGTAAGTCATTGCGCAAATCAACAATGTTAACCAAGAATTTCGTCCACAATTCCGTACTTCAGCGCTTCATCCGACCCCATCCAAAAATCACGATCACAATCACGGGATATTGTTTGAATATCCTGGCCGGTATTTTCTGACAGAATCCCGTGAAGTTTGTTCTTGACTTTAGTTATGTGTTCGGCCGCAAGTTGAATATCCGATGCCTGTCCCTGGGCACCGCCCAGAGGCTGATGTATCATGATTTCGCTTAAAGGGGTAGCCAGTCTTTTGGATTTAGTGCCGCAGGATAGAATGAAAGCCCCCATGCTTGCAGCCATACCTGTACAAATTGTAGACACGTCACATCTGCAGCGATTTATCGCATCCACAATCGCAAATCCGGCAGAAACAGACCCACCCGGACTGTTGATATATACCTTTATGTCTCCTGTTCCGTTGTTGTCAAGATACTCAAGTTGAGCAATTACCTCCATAGCAACTTCATCAGTGATTTCAGAAAACAAGTAGATTTTTCTGTTCTTGGTGAAATCATAGGATAAGAGATCGAGCCCTTCTTTCCCTGATTTTGATACGCTAATAACCGATGGAATCATTTAGTTATCCTCCTCATCTTCAAGTGCTCCAAACAATTCGTCAAATTTAGCTTCGAGTTTTTTTTGGATATCTGAATCCAATATACTGTTATCGGATTTATTCGTTTGTTTTTTTCTCGTAATTCTTTTGCGCATGGTTTCTGTTTTCGGGGGATTTTTTTGCATGGAATGGAACGGTTTGTTAGCTTTGCCATCCGAAATGTCATTCATCAGATCAACGAAAGAATAGAAGCACACCGGTGGATGTGTAATATTCGGCAGTTCGGCCTCGCCATCCTTGCTAAAAGCCTCATATTTCTCAATGGATGGAAGCGATGTACAATAACGTATGCCGGACGCCAAATTCAGATAGATTGCTTCTTTGAAATACCATTCCTTTTTCAATGTCATAAGCTCTGGTACAGAAATCAGCGGTTCTTCGTGCCCTGACATTGTTATTTCCGTTGTTCCACAGCGCTTGCTTATCATTTCCAGCAATTCAATTTCAGTAGAACCCAGGAAAATGGTTGTCGCACAGTTCGTCATCATATTCTTATAATTCGGATAACGCTTTTCCAAGAGATCAATCGCCTGGCAGCACAAGTAGTAGCGGATGTTCCTACTCCGGTGTGTCGCAAGCGCGGCTGGCATATTGGGTATCGGAAAAGAGCAAAACTCATCTAACACGAAATTGACTCGGGTGTTTAATTTTTCTGATTTAGAATGGAAAGCTCTATCAACCAATATGTTCTGTGCCTGAGATATTAGAATGCCTACAATAGGATCACACACCGTACTGGAATCATCCGTGATGACATAAAAAGCTGTTTTTTCTTCTGTCAACTCTTCCAATTCGAAAGTGCTGTGACCAAGCATACGTGCAAGATGGTCGTTTTGAATAAACTTTTGGATAAAACTTGAACATGTACTTAAAGTTGACATTAGTGTCTTTTCCGGTTCAGACAGCACCGTTCGCAGATTCTGCATCGCTGCGTTTGCAAGAGCTGATTCCTGATTCACATACTCATTCAGATATCCAGCTGTACGATTTGTGTAATAATCAGCCAAGCTGATGAAATTTACAGCGTCCGGATTCGGATATGAGGAATACATAAACGGGAGAATACCGTTGTTCGCAGCCATAGCTGTGTTCGGCCAAAAAACATCCACCTTGCTGTTGTCCAATTGTTCCTGAGCCAAAGCCGCTACGAGGTTACTGGATACTGTAGTTGCTTTATCGATTTCACCGGCTTTATACAGTTTTGTTGGATAAGACAGAGGGTTATATCCTTCACCGTTATAGTCACGAAAATTTAAAACACGGATTCTATAACCCATACGCTTTAAGTAATTTGCTGTGCGTTTATACAGTTCCCCTTTCGGATCGGTGATGAACATGTTTTCACCGGCTTTAGCCAAAGTGCATATTAAAGGCATAAACACACATAAACTCTTTTTGAACCCGCTCGCTCCGTAAATGATACAATGCGAATCGGAGGTGTCAACCGCCGCATTTTTTCCATCAGAAATAATCGGCAGTCCTCCTTTGTCAATCCTTTTGTTATCCAAAAGGTTAACCGATGAAAGTTTTTTCATAACATCTTCATTCGATGTCCAGTTAATTCTGGCTTCCGGATGAATATATCCTCTGTAAACAGCTTCATTACTCTTCATAGTGTGATCTCCTCTTTGTTGATGTGCAGAATCTTTTTCATATCTTGTTCTGAAATAAAGCCGAAACAAAATCCATCCGGATTCTTTAGATAATCAGCCATCATTTCCGCTCTCACCTTTGTTTGAGACCCAAAAAACGATTTTAGATCATTTTCGATAGCAATGACGGACTCTTTTGTCCTCATGGCTTTTTGAGGAACAAATCGGCGGAACAAGTTCTGAGTTAAAGATGACAAGCAAATTCTGTGATTCTCATCTATTGACTCAAAAAATGCTTTGTACAAATCCGGATTGGAAAAAGAGATTTGATCCAACTCTTTAACTCTAAAAAACCTTTGCAAAACATTTAAGTCATCCTCGGAAAGTTCATATCCGGGTGATACAAATATGTATTTCCAGTACCCTGACATATCGCTTAAAAATGACATTGTAACATCTGCAAACAGTTCTTCTGTTAAATGTCCTTTCCATTCGGCAATATCTATTAGTATGTACCCTCTGTATTCATCTTTAAACCTGGTGTTGCTACGTGCAGCTTCCTGTAGGCGTTTCAAGTCGCAAAACTTCTCATGCTCATAAGGAGGACAATAACGAAGAATAAATTTAAAATAAGGTTTTTCTCCGTTAAAGCTTTCCGGTGACAATTGTATTGCTTCGGTGCAGATTGTCATGGCTTGGATATCAAGCTCCAAATTATCATTGCAGTTCAGATAGAAATTTTGCGGGAAAAACTTATTGTTTTTAAATACCGTTGCCATATGAGTCCTCCTTGGCCTTTTTACTGGTTTTGTTCTGTGATTTAATTATAAACAATATCTCCTTCTGGTTCGATACACCGTAGGTTTACATCTTTGCGACTTGAAAAACAGGATCAGATATCACTTTTGAATAGCCCTCTATCAGCAAGCGAATCCGACTTTTTTGATTCTTTATATCCAAATTCTGCAGTACATAGAAGCAGATATCCCCTTCATCTGTAATCTCAATGCCAACCGTCGGAGAAGAATCATTTGACTTTTTATACATATATCGAACGTTGAAATCTTTCACGGGAACGGAACCAACAAAACTCCAGATCTTTAATGTTTGATCAGTTCCCACACATAAATCAAAAGTGTGACCGTCAGGAAGCTCACAAAAGTATAAGTTCCGTTTTTTAAATTTAATTGTCCGATAATCTATTTCTAAGCTCTTCAATATTTGATTAACAATATAAACATGTGTGTCGTTTGACGTTTTAATCACCCCAAATTAAATAATTCGCACCAAGTAAACGCTGTTGAGAACAGTATTGTATACGAGCGCATATCCATCTGAGAAAATCCGCTGAAGTTCATCGGCCTCAAAGATGTTTTTCTTATATTCCATTTCGCGGGTTTGTCCTACAGAGATCCCGTGTCCGTGGTGTCCATGGAAAGGATGAAAAATCGATCTGCCTCTGTATGTGTTTAAATTCGTTGTATTACTTGTTTTTTCGTATTGATAAGTTGGGAGCAAATTGACGAGCGATTCGGTTTCTGCGCCAGAAGAGAACACAAATAAATAATGCATTTGTTGCAGAAATTCCAGCTGAGTAATTGACCGTGTATCAGTGTTCCGAATGCTCCGCGGAATAGAATCGCAAAAGACAAGGCATTGTTCTATAGTGCTGAATATATTCAACAACTCTGTTCCTGCCTGCAAACCATTTCCAAGATGAATTATCAGAAAATAGTTTTTCGACCATTCTTCCACATACTGACAAATTTCCAAGTAGGCATTGTGAGGGTTTGCAAAGAGGATAGTTCCGCTACCGCAAGGCAGATTCGATTGTGCTGAATCTCGCATCCATTCAGGGTTAAGTGACGAAGATATGTAATCCTTGTCCCTTACCGTTCCTAAGAAAAGAAACGGTTTTTCGCTTCTGGCTGTTAAAGCCCTGGCGATTCCGGCGCCTCTACCCGGTTTGCCTAATATGCAAATCGTTCCGTTGCGCGATATACTTGCTCTTGCGAATAACTGAAATGGCGTGGCGCATCCCAAATCAACCGCCGGATGCTTTTCTGCATTGCGACGATTGGATGAAGTAACCGGCATGCTGATAACCGATATTTCTGAAGGTCGAAAAATTGAGTTCATAACGTCTGTAGCTCCTCTCGAAATCCGTGAAAATAAAATGGTTGGTTACTAAGTCGCGGAAAGGAACAAATTGCATCTCCTTTTCGCTTGAGTAATGAAAAATCGCTGTCTGCAACAACGGGACGGCTTTTTACATGGGTTTCCACTTTTTGCATGGCTCCGCTGAATGTATAGCTGCAAAGCGCCTCGCCATACCGGTCTGAGAGTAGCTTTCTTGAGAGCTGGTCTTGAGCGTTTAGAAGGATTAGATTCCCAAAGAGGGAAAGCAGTGCACTTCGTTCCTGCTCCTTCATGCGAAGCGATAAAAGATCCAGATTCTGTATGGCCATAAAAAGCCGCACGCCGCAAGCTCTTCCGAGAGAAAGTGCATCAGCAGTTCCCACCTGACCAATCACGCTGCCTTCGTCAAGAAAAAAATAATTGAGGCAACGGTTTTCCGGATCTGTAGCATGCTTAAGTAATAAATGAAGCATTGTTTGAAAGATTTTTCTGGCACCTTCGCTCTCGTTGGCATAATCCATACAAAGAAACACAAGGTGACCACCGGACTTTACCGTCTCAATACAGGAAAACGTTCCGTTAGGAGTGTTAAAGCTTCCCCAGAATGCAGAATTAAGCAAAACGAGCAGTTCACTTATGATTCCATATCCTTGACCAAGTTCATCACCGAGGTAATTCGGAATATGACCGAAGAATAGTGGTTTTTGTTTTGCTAAATCATACCAGTTGAGCTCAGCATCCTTTCGAATAGACACGCGTCTGAGGAAATCCGTAAGATGCCAATTGCCATAAAACTCTCCTGTGCTTCGTCTCATATTGTCCATGCACAACTCTGTGCTTACAAAGATATCGTCAGCACTTTCGGCAAAAAACGGTTGCATTTCGCTTCTTTGATCTCTCAAAAGCAATCTCGAAATGTCTCTTGCAACAACCTCTGCATTTTTCCCAACTTCGAGTTCGCGAAAAATATTCCAACATGACTTAGGATCATCTGCTTCGGAAGGAGAAATACGAATTGCACCCGGGAAGGAGCCAAACTGTTTCCACAACTCTCCTTTTACATCAAGAAGAAAAGCGTTTGCCTTGCGGGAAGCGACATGAGGTAAAACCTGCTTAATAATCTGGCTGAGAAGAACTGATTTCCCACCACCCGGAGGAGCCTCCAGCAAGGTGGCCAATTCAAGAATATTGTCATCAAGGACCAAACCGTCCGCAAGCCGGATAACAGGCTCTTTTAACCGTCCCTCGATTTGAGGGGGTGAAGGAAGAATCGATAAGCCTTCTATTGTTTGTTTAACCATTGTTAATGACCTCCATTACCGGAACCGTGACCACCCGAACTATGTCCGCCGGTTCCCGACCCACCGGAGCTGTGCCCACTACTGAAACTTGAGCCGGTAGAGCCGTGTCCGGATGAGGATGCTTGACCTCCTGAGGAATGTCCGGGAGAGCTGCTCTGACCGTTTGAAGAATGACCTTCGCCGGATGAACTGTGTGGAGACGGAGAGGGTCTGCCTTTGTTGCCGCCCTCGCGGCCGTGACTCATCGGTCCGGTATCACCTCTTTCTCTTCCTCCGTTATCAAGTCCGCCTTTCTTGCCGGATTGCGTATTCATGTTTTTTGCGGCGTTTTTTGACACTTCGTTGCAACGTTCTATTGTGGCTTTATCCGCTTTAATACTTTCAATAAAGGAATTTCTGTCCATCTGCTTTCCTCCTTTGGAATCTGTTTTTGGTTGTGAATTAGGATGATTGTTTTTAGTTGGATATTTATGACCGTGCCAGCCGCTTTTTTGGGATTGCGGATCATAATAAAAATGTTCGTGTGTTCCGTCGGAACGCATTATATAGGCATTGTGGTTTTTGCTGCCAAAAGAAGTGTTGACAGACTTCACCATTGGTCCGGTTTCTGCGTTTTCAAGATCTGATTTGTAACCGCTCGATCTTGCAAAGTCACTTGGAACATGATCTTTACTCATAAATCGCATTCACCTCATCAAATCGTCTATAACATACTCGGCTTCTGATGCGGATCTTGCTCTCACGGTAAAAAAGCTTCGACCATATCGGTCTTTTTTGGTTTGTATTGGGCAATTACCGTAGACATAAACCTTGTATCCCGAACCAAAAGTTTTTGAGATACGGACACGTGTTCCGTTTGAAGTGTAAAACTCATATGCAGTATTGCCTGGTATCTTGTTCCCTCCAGTTCTGATGTCCCTAATTTCAAACACCATCAGAAGGAAACCAAGCAACCCAATACCGCCATATGCCAATATACTCAATGTTTCCATGAGAATCCCCCTATCTGAAAAGTGACTTCAGCGTCAATCCAAATCCGCCAATGATAATGAGCAGTAACAGACCTATGCTAAGCAAGGAGCTTAAAAGATCACATAGGAATCCTGCAAAAGTCGGAGCGAAGAGAATAGCAGGAACGGAGAGTCCTACGCTTAACCGCCTCGAAAAAGGGATCTGTCTATACCGTATTAAACATGTGACCCCGGGAACGAGGACGATAAGATAAAGAATTAAGAGTATGGCGCGATACATTTCGGACACCCCTTTCTGAATGAAAGACTGCTTTTTCCAACTCCTTCTAATGAGCACATGTTTCAAGAATAGAAACGGATCTTTCCGAAGACGCATCAAGCAGTACTACCTTGCGGTTTCCGGATGCCGCCGAGCCGTCATAACCGGCGTTATACACATGCCACGGGTCTTTTTCCGAGCCAAGACCGATGGCGATGATTCTGTCCGCACTTACTCCGAGTTCAACGAGCGCATTTTTTACGGTTTCCGCTCTCTGTCTTGAAAGCGACAAAGTAAAATCCGAATCCTTGTCTCCGGCTGTTGTTCCGGCGAGAACGATGGATACCGATGGATGCTTAACCAGATATTCGGCAACCGGCTGAAGGGTCTCGTTCGCCTCATCGGGATCGAGGAAGACGGCTTTGTCGGCAACAAATCCGATTTTCTCTTCGGTAAGGAAAACAGGCTCTTCAAAGATGTTATCTTCCTCAAATACGACTTCTTCAAATGAGATAGGCGTGTCTGAAGGAAGGTTAACAGGCGTCACTGAAGGATACTGCTTTGTTTCATCAACGGGATTTGCAATAATGTCATTGTAGATAAAGGTTCCACCTCCGGTTTCGACAATGCCGCCGTAAATTTTTTCAAGTTTGATCCGTTGTGCGTTTGTGAGTTCTTGCTGAGGTGCGGCAACATCGCCAAGCTGCTGTGAATATACTGTAATGCCTGTGAAGTCGGGAATTTCCGATTTCTCATTAAGAAGATTGACAACGGTCTCAGGTTCGGCGGAAATGAGATTGTTGCTGAAATTCATCACTCCGGCAGTAGAGAGACCTGTCCCGATCAGGACTATGCTCTTTGTGTCATATCCGTTCAGGGAAGAAAGGGTTCTCACAGCAAGACGAAGAGACTCGAGATAATCGATCTCCGGATCATCCGCAACGATACTCTGCATACTCAAGACGATATTTGTCGCTTTGGAGCGTGCATCCATGTCGAGTTTCTCCTTTGATGCAGATTTGTATTTGTCATCAAGGTCATAACTTGCCGCATGAACGATTTCGGGATTCCCGTCCGCATTGACCACGGCAATAAAGCCGTAATTTCTGACAGTGCTGTATACAGTGTCTTGAACAAGCGGACTGTTAAAGTTCAAACCTTTGGAGTTTGCCGTACTGGCAATAATGTAGCAAACAGCGGCTTTCTCCGCAGGTGCTTTTACACCGTTGCCGGGGCATCCGGAAAGATTGAAAACAAGTGCAAAAACGCAAGCAAGAACGAAAATCATAGAGATTGTCTTCTTCATAATGTTGCCTCCTTAAGCAGCAGTGTTGTTTGAAATGTATGTACGGCCGTCGGATTCGGAATGCCAGCCCGTTTCGCCGTGTTCAAGTGTATCAAGGGCGGCAAGCTCCTTCTCCAGTCGTTCGAGAATAGCAATGCAGGTTTCCTCGGAAAGGACATTCGTCGACGTGGGATCGCCGATGTGCTCTTTCAGTCTTTGACGGACATAGTCCGCATAACTGAGAACAAGTGCCTTTTGGTATTTCTGCATCTCGAGATATTTGCCCTCATCGTCCTCTTTGAGGTGCTCAGCGAAATCAATATCTGCTTCATATTCTCCAATATAAGCGTCGATTCTGCGGATCTCATCCGTCTTTTCCGTAAGCATCTCTTCGGCAGCACGTTTCTTCACCTTGAGGGGATTATAGGTAAGGTAAGAGATGAAGAAACTGCCGCAGGATGTTAGCACGGGCAGACAGATGCCGAATACCGTTAGAGCAATAGCTGCGGGGTCAGCCTCAGTTGAAGCTGTCTGTTCGGCAACCGTGCCGAAGTAACTGGTCGACGCGGATGCGGCGTCAGGGGACATTAGATCGATAGTGCTGATTCTAAGGAAAACGTTCAGGATACACGCCAGCGCGCAGACGGCGATGGCAATCCATACGATGAACTTGTCCTTGCTGATACCTTGCTTGAGTCTGCGCAGTTGAATGCCGAGATAGAGCGGAACCGCATCAAAAGCAAACAGGAAACCTGCAACTTCTACGCCAAGCATGATCGGGCTATCATATGAGATCAGCTTGAACAGATTGATGAAGACGGTAGCGTCTACTACGGCGCAGAAGAGCATGATAAGATACGGGACGAATGACTTGTCCAGCGGAGTATCCGCCTTATATTTCTTGGATGTATGGGCGTTGAGTCCGTTGTAGATGAACTCGCCGTTGGGGTCGCGGCTGAAAATGCTTTTTGCCTTTGTCATAATTAAACCTCCTCCGCTTTTTCAAGCGCTTTGCATATTTTGTCGTATTCCATCTGCATCGTATCGCGTTCCTTGACGCGCTCGTCCCTGATACGGCGGATATCGTCGCGGTCCGCAGTACGGCGAACTATGAAACGACGGATGGTATCGTTGTGGTCGATGTGCTGTTTGGAAAGGTAGGGCAGAGCTTCCCTGGCGGCGCCGAAAATGATCTCATCGAGCATATCTCCATTGGCATCATCCACGGAACCCGCGAAAAGTTTTTCAAGATGATCATCGATTTTGGGAAGCATTTCCGCCTCGTCAAGCTTGTGGTAGAGCGTGTATTCGGTTGTGCGGTAAGACTCAAAGCCAACCGGCGTCGACCTTAATGTGAAGTCGTATACAGTCGATCTGCTGTCATCCACCGAATTGTACAATGACTGCTGTTTCTTCTTGTTGAACATTACGCTGCCTCCTCCTCGGTTTCTTCATTGTTTGAAAGTTCCATGCTGAACATTTCGGCTTTCTGCATAAGGAGCTTGTGAGGCTCCATATAAACGGCTTCTGAACGAGATGCAACTTCAACACACGGAACAACCGGCATCTTTGCTTTGTCGGTGTGTTTGCGCAGAGCGGCATTCCAGTAGATATCGAGTCTCTGATAGATATGGTCTCTGACGCGGTTGCAGATCATTCTGGTCGAATTGTTATCCTCAATGATCTTGTTGCGAAGCCGGGAAAACTCATCGATTTCAGAAGTGAGTTTGCTTTGAAGAGAGCTTACGCGGCCTTTGAGCGGAGCAAGCCTCTTTGCTTTCTCGTTAGAACGTCTGGCGGACACCTGAGCATCTGTCAGTTTGCTTTCGCCCTTCTTGCGCGAATTGTCTGCCGACTTTTCCTTTGTCTCGGCTCCGTCAAGCGCGGATTTAGCCTCATCAAGGAGTGATTTGGTATGCGCAATCGAGTCCATCAATTCGCCGAGACGGGCGTAATTCTCCTCTTCCTCGACCTGCAAACGGCCCCACATACGACTGGCAAATTCGTCATAAGAACGGACTTCCTTGTCAAGATGGGGAGACATCCACCCTGAAACACCGTCACGGGGAAGGTTGCGTTTGCCGTCCGCATAGCCGGAAATCTTGAGTCCGATTTTTTCAAAGAAGCCGATGCGTTTAACCTTTCCTTTTTTGAGACTAGAAAGCCGTGTTGTTTTCTGCTGATTGTTTTTCATAATGTTACCTCCTTTAAGCTGCGAGTTCGCGGTCTTCATATATGACCTTGTCTGCATTTTTGACTTTGTTGTTATGCTTATCTTGTTCTTTCTGCTCGGCATTCTCACGAAGCACATAGTCGATCATTCCGGGCAGACGGTCGAAGATCTTCCCGATTTTCGGATTGCGGTACATCTTACGGTCTTCGTAGAGTTCCTTAATGGTAAGGCTGAAGCCGCGTCCGCCCATGCATCTGCCATTGTCACGGAAGTATGCAAAAACCGAGCCGGAAAAGTCCTCTGTCGTGAACAGGTAAAGACGTTCTTTTGACTTGCTGGGTTGATAGTAGAACTTGTGCGCACCTGTAACAGTGACGCATACGATTCTGTCTTTCTGGTTTACTGATGAGTTGTTGATCTTTTTCATTGGTGAATTCCTCCTTGAATTTTGTAAACTCATTATCTCATATGCGAGAAGATTTGTCTGTCAACTTAAGGATTACATTTGCCGCCATCATTTAAAGAATTGTCTCATCTCTCGTCTTTTTCCAAAACTGGTTCCATCGGAATGTTTCCGCAATCAATGCAGGCGATATGAACCTCTTTTGTTGCTCGAATGCTCAATCCGCATTTAGGGCAGACATATTTTCTTGTTGAAGATTTTTTCTTGGTTTTTGAACCTTCTTTTTCGCCGTTGCCTTTTTTGCTACCATCAGCAGAAGTTTTGTATTCGGGGTTACGGTATAATTGAAGCTTATCCAGCCAGCCTAAATCACGAACCAGATCCGCCATGCTTTGAGACGGTCGTGTCAAACTGTACCCAACGCCGGCAGAATAGCCGATAATCAATCCTCGCTTTTCGGCTTCTTCCTTAAAACGTTTATTGTGGTATGTGTTGCCGCGACTAACATCTTTAATACCTTGAACATGACAATAGTAATGAACCATTTCGTGCATTAATGTGGCAATGACTTCAGACACAGGTCGGCGAAGTGACTCGGCGCCGAGATTGATTTCCTTGAGCTTTAATCCATGACGGTTATCCCAAGCATCATACGGAGTAAAATGACCGTGCGCACGAGGTGTTGATTGGATTGTAATCGCTGGTCTTGAAAGTGCACTTTCAAAATATCTTTCATTAAGCACATCAAAAGCTTCTTCCAGGAAAACAACTTCTTCGGATATTTTCATGGCTGAGACCTCCTCGAAAATCTATGATTTTATTATACTGATTTGAGAGAAGGTTCACAGAAACCGCAAGTTTACAAAACAAAAAAGACGAACATATGCAAACGCATACATTCGTCTTAAATGTAATAATATTTATTAAAGGGACGGGCTGGTCTCTGTCCTCTAACTCTCGTTCGTGAGAGCGTCGATAACTTACGACCAGCTCGTCGAGAGTGCAGCCGTAAAGCTCTGCCAGGAACACAATATGCAAGAGCGACGGCGTTTTCTTACCGTTTTCCCACACACTGATGGAAACCCTGGATGCCGATATATCGCACCACTCAAACAGCTCGGATAAATCCTCCTGTGTGAAATTGTGCTGACGGCGAAGCTTCTTAAGCTGTCTCCCGGTTGCGACAGGGTCGATCCCCATAAGCCATGAATTTGCATAGTTGATGTGTCTCATTGTTCTTCCTCCTAAGTTTTTTGTGTGGCATATAGCCTATAAAATCACAAAACTTCGGCAAGAAGGACAACCCTATCGAACCAAACTCATTATAGCAGAAAAAGCGCAAAAGTCAATAAAAACGCTACAAATAATGGGGAATGTAAACCTCAAGTTAACATTATAATGGTATAATTATTGAATAATGTCCATCATTTCTATATATCATCCCTCCAAAAGACCGTGTTGTCACAAACGAAAATAAAAAACTACGGTGTCACAAAGCAATGCATTCTTATGATTGAATTGCTCTGAAACGACAAATATTAAACCGTCCTATTTTGACAATCTTACAATAGTTAGAATTCCGTCCTCTGTGAAAAGTAGCGTCTTTAATCGGTCAAGTTGGTCGTATCTAACAATATTTCCATTTGAATTTCCGTGCGCAGATTTGTTTCGTATAGGAACAATATTTTTTAGCATTTTACCGTGTTCTTCCCAATTATCTCTCTTTGAGCTTGGTATATTTATCCAGTCTGTTTCTCTGTTGTAATTTCCAGGTTTAATTGGCCACAAAAAACTTCCCAACTGGATTTGCCCCTGAATTTCCGCCTTTTTCTTTTTTTTCATTGTTTTTAAATCTCCAAAGGAATAGTTTGTATCGCCTTTTTTATAGCAAGATTCTAAAGGGAAAAAAGTACTGTATTTTTCTGTATGGTAGGCTCTCAAAACCTTTTCAAGTGTTTTACAGTACATAATACAGACTGGACTGAAATCGAGCTCGGCTTCCTCTGTTTTTGCTAGACTAAATATATAATCAAGTTTCGCCGCAAAAAATAGTTCAGCCATGAATGAAGGATTTATCTCTTCTGATAAGAGCAAGTATTTGTCCCTTGTTATTTTGAGCATGTCCCAAGCACAAAACTCCTCTGGTGTATCATTATTTGACACAAGTGCAGAGAGATATTCTGACACCATTTGGCTTGTGGTTGACTCTAATTTTGCCTCAGCCTCAGCTACAACCACGGAATTATCACTTTCGAGGTTTTTCAAAAGGGGAACATCTCTATCACCAAAGTATGTATTGAGACGTGGTAAATCTGCCAAAGAAGAGAGAAGTTGATCTTCAGTTACCCCAGCCAAAATTTGGTTGAAGGTGTTAGCCATATTCTGTATGTTAACTATATTTTGAGTCCCAATAGAATTAACAGTCCCTGTGTTTGTTCCAACAAGAGTATCCGTATGAATTACAGTCGTGGGGCCATTAGTTCCAAATTCTTTTAATGCATCGCGAACTTTTCCGATGTCTTCTGCAGAAAACTTCCTTGTCCTCAAATCTGTTACCAAGTCATCAATTGATTGATTCTTGTTCTCTATCTCCTCACGTTCTTTTGTCGACAATTCAGGAACATATACAGTTGCAAAATGTTCGAGATATAAATCACTTGTAAAGAAATACTCTCTTGCGGTTTTCCTGTCATCATCTTTTGATCGATCAGACTGATGCTGAATATCTATTTCGTCATATGTGATAAAGTCTCTAGCCACGAGAACAGACAGAGCATCTGCAAAATCATCAAGAATATCTGGACGGTAATGTTCAATGTAATCCTTCAGTTTTTGGTAAGATACTCTTCTTTCGCCGGATGACTGCATTCTTGCAAGAGTCCTTCCAACAAACTTGATTGGAGTATTATCAATGATGTCTTGGAAAATCTGATCTTTAATCGCCGTTTCTTTTTCCTTGTTGGATTTTTCATTCGGCAAATACTTACCCGGTTGATAAATAGCAATGAAGATATCCGAAGGATAGATTACATTTCTTTTGACCTTTCTACTGCTCATAATATCTAGGGTTCTGTTACCCAACAGGCACGAGTAAAACGCATGACCTTTAGTGAACTGCCACAGGTACTCTAATGCTTCTGGGGTATACTGCATAGCACCATCATTAAGTGCACTTTTCTGCGTTATGAGAAGTTCGAAATCCTCCTGATCCATGTTCCCTATTTTTTCTTTTTCAAACCCTCTTGAGAAGATATCAGACCACGAGTTTTCTTGCTGATTATTTATTTTATCAACTGAGACTTCTTCAAGAAGATAGTTAGAACCAGCCATTATAAATCTGATATTTTGGCAAGTAAGATCTCGCAAGAAAAGCATATGTTTCGAATCAATATTCTTGGAAGAGATAACACGCTCAAATTGGTCTATCAAAATATACAAATCTAGATTTGATAAGGAAAGAGCTTCATCAAGAGTCACAAAATACTGTCGAACTGCATCTGTGTTTGTACACATACCATTTTCATCAAATATTTTGTTAACATTATGAGCCCATTCCTCTGCAGCCATTGCAAGAATGTCCTGTGTTTCTTCAGTTCCGTTGCGCTTAACAAACACCCTAAAAAGGGTAGCTCCACTAACAACATTGACAATTGACTCTAAAACATTTCTTTCCGTACAGTCTGTATCGAATTTTAGTTCCGCCGCATGATGTTTCCCGAGGTGAAGACTTTCATCGGCATATGCCTCAGGAAGGCAAACCTTGCGGATATTATAGAGAATACTTGATTTACCGGTTCCGTTAGTGCCGAATAAAAGCACGTTTTGTCCCTTAAGAAGTTTTCCCATAATGCGGTTCAATTCTTTCTTACGCCCAATAAAATTGGATTCCTGCTTTATCGGTTCCTCAGAATAACCGGCCCTACCATCTTTTTGGTATACAGAGTTGGTGTTAGCGTGAGCAAGAAGTTTACCACCTGTATTAGAATCGACTGCTACATAGTTTTTGAACACTTCTTGCCCTTCTTCATCAGAGACGGAGTATTCAACAGTTATACTACAGCCTATTTCAGTACCATCCGTGACATCAATACCAGGGACATACTCACCGGCATAAACCTGATTCGGACGTAGACCTTCAGGAATAATGGAATCAATTCGAACCTGCTCTATAGATTTTTCAACACCATCTATTGCAAAAGTTAGAGCAATATTTGAAATCAACTCATATCCATTATTCTTAACTTGATAATAGATAACACCATCATAAAGTCTATCAACATTAAGTATGCTGACTTCAAACACGCCGCGTTCAAAAATCTGTTGGACGAAACGATCAACATAATCGATACACTTAGATACAAAGCGGTTCTGAGGATACTTGATATGTAGAGCTAGAATTTTTGATTTGATGTCATTAACCTCTGTCATAGCTGCATTTGGATCTACATTTTCTTTGTCGAGGTTGTAAAGGTCTCGAAGCATGATAATAGCTTGTGCATAGCAGTCGCAATTGTCATACGGGGAAAATCTTCGATATAGTATCATGTGGCAATCAAAAATGCGTTTAAATTTCTTGATCAAAGTAACAAAATCGAATTCTTGAAGAATATATAAGAAATTGCGAACAAAGCGCTCCTTGAATCCTTTAATATCCTTCAGTTTGTCTATGTTGTCAAGCATTTCAAACAGAATTGTTGCCTTTTTTTCTATGTCATAAGTCGCTTCAATTTCGACAAAGCCCCAATCAAATATCAAGTTAATGGTATCGTTATAAGCTACCCCCTCTTCAATAAGGAAAAGTATTTTGCTTGCCAACAAACACTTACCCTTAGCGTCGTATAGGTTTTCGGCATAGAAATCTGATACAAGCTGGTGTAATCCCATCCCAGATGAATCAGAGCTTTTCATATAAGTCATTCTCGGCAAAGTATCATCGCGATGAATTACACTGCTAAAATCACCCGACATATCAAGTTGTGTCTTGTTTTCAATTGCATCTGCCAACTTATCGTATAGCAGTTCGTGTGTATTCTCACGAGCACCTGCTTGTGCAAGGAACTCCGCCGCCTTATCAAAATCATTGTGTTTAATGCAAATGACACTTTTGAATAGATTTGCAGTGTAATTACCTATTGCAGAAACCAAGTGAGTGCTATTCAGCATTACTTCAGCAATTGCTTCATCATTAAGCACCATTTGAAGTATCATTGAAGAAACATCGTTGCTATGTTGGATAGCAGTCAACGTAGGAAGAACTATGTTGTGTAAATCGTCCTCCTCGATATCTTCAACTTTTGCTCTGAATTGTTTAAGGTCTTTATTTGAGAGAACAAAAATAATCCCTTCAACTACACGTATTTTTTCTTCATCCGTTACGGCGTCTTCGATCTTTTTAATAAGGACTACTAACGACGGCTGAAGAATTTCTGTTAGCTTACTTACAGATGCTAGATACTCAGATAAAATAATGTCCCCACTACTTATATGGTTATAATAATATCTGACATCTTTTAATCTTGATACCCATTCGGACACAATGGTTTCGTTTTTAAGTAGCATATCAGCTGAAGAAGCGTAAACATACATTTGAAGCAATCTGCGACGAATCGGGCGATAATCAATTACATTGAAATAATCCTCAATAGCATCGATATTTGGGACTATTTCTTCGGAATAGGTCAAACACCTATCAAGAACTCTATCCCAGTAGTTTGTAATTCCACAGTATATGAATCTTTCTCTTATATAATCATCTTTTACCGTCTCAGAAAAAATATCAACACCTGTTTCATAGTTCAAATAGGCATCAAGTATGCCAAAATGCTCTAAGTCCTTATGCATTTTTTCTCTAAAGTCTGCTGGAATCGGGGTTGAAATGTTAGCAATTTTTCTGAGGCCATAATAGGTTTTACATCTTCTTAGATAATCATCATTTGTGTTCGGGTGTAATCTGTCAAAGAATACAATGTACTTCTCAGCAAGGAAAAGTCTAATCTTAAAGAAGTTTTCTCTTTCCTCATCATCCTCGCTTAGATAGTTCTTGCTAATGTAGTTACGTATTGCATAATCAGCTTGGTTAACCGTTCTCATGTTTCCAAATGTGTCAATCCAGTTTCTTAATAATGCATAGTTAGGCAAGCGATGCGAAAAATCAGGAGTAATCCATTTTGAAACAATATCATTAGATGGTGCCTCAGGATAAGATGATAATACAGCCATTGATGCTTCGACAAAATAATCATCTGATATATATTGGTTTCGCTTGTCAATTAAATCATCTATCCATACTAATGCAGAACGGTCATTTTTCGCTTTACTAAAAGAGCCAATTTGGTTTCTTAGTTCTCTAATGTCAACAAGCGCTTCATGAAAACTTTCATCGTCTGAACAGTACACAAAAGCGGAACAGAATCTTATAAAGGTTGCAACATCCTGATTTACGAGCATTTTATATGCTGTATCTTCCTTGAAAACCATTCTATAGAGAACTCCGAACGTTGCTGTTTGTTTGGCCATCTCGGTGGCTACCATAAAATCAATCAGCTCAGGTTTCTTCATGCTTCTAAACATATTATACCATTCATCAACAACCACCGTATTAGCATCTTGGAAAGATTTGCATCTCCTAATATGATTCAAAAATGCATTTTTATAGCCGTCTACTGGCCTACCCATATTTGATTTCCAAATCGACAAGCTGCACCAAAGCATGTTCCTAGGCAAACTGTTGTCTACATGATATTCCAAAGCTTTTGTGCTGTTGCTTAAAGCATATGACGTATCCTTAAATTTGAAGAACCAAACACAATTCGCCACAAAGTTAAGAGTAACCTTCTTTGATTTGTACGCATATTCTGAAAGAAGTTTCCACGCTCTTTCTCTGTTAAATTCAGAGATAATAAGAGTAATAATCTTTTCAGGCTCAACCTTCTCCGAGGACGCACTATCCCTATATTTAAAATATAGCTTCTCATCTGCATTAGTTCTAATAACATTTGCGGCCTTAGCAAGAATAGTAAAGAAGCCCTCCGGTTTCTCCTGTGTCAAAACATATTCAAAGGTTTTCTGTAAATCTCCAACCCTATATTTATATCCCAGTTCGGTTTCCTGTATTTCATCTTCACAAATCTCAATAAACGCAGCCTCATTAGAGATTCCTTCAGAAAGACAATAAAATAAACTGAGCAAAGGGATATTTTTGGCGCACAAAGCCAAGCCCATTATAGCAATCCAATACTTATGGGCCATTATTTGCTCACATTTATAGTGGTCAAACAAATGATAAACTCTCAGTGCAGTTTCTTCATCGAGAGATATGAGTGTTCTAGACACAAAACCATCATAGAGAATTGTAATTAACTGCGTAAGACAATCATGTATTTCCTCACCTTCGTCAAGCATAGAAGAGATGATAGACATTTCGACATCAAGCGATTTCTTAGGCTCTTGCCTCTGTTGATAGCAATAACTTAATTTACGCAAAAACCAGGACTTGTCACGGATTTCGAGGGAAGAATCGTGTTCGTATAGCATTATAACCTGATCATAATTTTTGCTATCTATCAGATTGTCAATGAAACCTTCCAGATTGTCGTCATCGCCACATCCGGTTTTCTTAATTACGGATACCAGTTCATCAACAAATAAACTTTCAGTTGGGAAAAGTTCTATCGCCTCATATAAGATGTTTTCTCTGTTTTCATCAGAACACGACTTTAACTTTTCCTTATACTCGTCAAGTAATGTTTTGTTGATGTTCTCCCATTGGTCGCAAGGCTGTGCAAAACCTTCAAGAATCAGCTGTCTTAGAACTATAATGCTCTTCTTTTCATTTCGTCCCGCACTATCGATAAGAATCGGATAAATTTCATTCAAATAAGCAGCATGTTCACCCAACAGAATACGCAGCGAGGAAAGGGGCACGAACTCGGTTTGCATAGTAATACAATTGAAAAGCATTGCAGTATAAAGCAGAACGTTGTTCTCCTTTTTTGTGTGCTCTAAAAATGCAATAACAAGTTCCGCTGATCGTCTTCTCTCTAGCGTCATCAAACCAGGAAGAGTACCATTCGTTCCGCATAATAGAATCTTTGCATATTCCGCATACAGCTGAACGACTTCGATCTGGGAATACATTGAATTGTATTTTTCTGTTACTTCCAATACAAATTCAAATTTTCTCTCAGCAAACAGTGTGCCAACAATCATTATTATACTCGACGGGTTAAGACAAGTTTCAGCGAAGCTATCCCAAAGTCCCCACATTTTCTCTGATTCATTTCGAGCGTAGTACAGCATAAGCAATCTGAAGCAGAACGCCTTGTCACTTTGAATTCGCGCAATCAGACCGAGATTGAGGACTACACCAACAAGATAACTTTCTTTGCCACATAATGTCTGTAAGCGTTGAGCTAATGTGCTATAGTTAACAGTTTTATGTGTGTAGTCTAGAACATATTGCTTGATGTTAGCGACTTCTTCTTTTCCAAACGAAAACGAAGAAAGAAACTCATCCGTCACATTTGCAGTGAGATGTTTAAAATCAATGGCCTCTTTTTCCCAATCTGTCAAAGTAGGCACATCTTCTAACAGTGCACCGTTAACGATAAGATATGCTCTAATTATGCACTCCCACATATCCCTGTTTGAATGTTTAATTGCTTCTCTTAGAATTGCTTGTTCTATAATTGCATCATATTTTTCTGCGGCAAACATATCACAAACCACTTTTTCAAACTGCATCTGCAAAATCTGCTCGGGGTTCTCCCGTTCGAAATCAACATTTGCATATTTTTCTTTAAAAGATGGAATAATGCGAACAAATATTTGGAATCGGTTGTTAGCTGCAGGTTGTGCAACAATAGTGAAAATATTAGTGAATGAGCGCAAAAATGCAGTAAGGTCTGCGTAATTATACTCCTTGAAATCAATCCCGTTGCTCTTTAATGCCTGACCAATGTCAACATTAGGAATTAAATCGCGATCCAAAAAGAATTCTGCCACAATCAGCTCAACTCGTTCACATACACTCTGTGGAACGGGAAGAGTTTTTCTTAATGTCACATACTGCTCCTGGGAAGTTCCTTCTCCATTATCTCTTATAACTCCACCAAACTTCGCCACAAGCAGTTCTATAAGTCTCTCAAACGAGGAAATGGTTTCTGGTATAACAATCTTATTATTTCTCAAAAAGATAAGGATATTACTTGCAGATACCTCGTTGGTCTTATATGTCTTTTTTAGACGGTCGAGGATAATATCCTCAAATTGTTTTTTCTCCTTGCTCGGTGTTTTTTTCTCAAAAGTTGGTTTCTTAATAACCGGTGCTTTTGTTGTCTTCGCGGGCATTACTACTCCGCAACCTTCTTTTAAGAAAATTATGTATGCACCTTTAGCATCTTGTGAAAACGAAAAATAGTCACTTGCACCTTTAAAAAGTTCGATAGAAACACGGCCTAAGCCAGCTTCTGATATTGCTTTGCCCGCTTTCAGTCCAATTGAAGAAAGGTAAACTTTTCCACCTTTGTTGTGATCTTTAAAAAACTTTACAAAAATCTCTGCAAGTTTTTTCTGCTGTTCATTATTGAGCTGAACACTGTTCTGTTTTGATGTTGGAACAAAGTCAGCATTAGGTGAGGTGGAAAAATTCGGATCCTCAGGGTACCCAACAAGACTAATTGCATCTACATTTTTTTCATTATAGCCGAGAATAAAATATTCAGGCGCAGCCAAAAAAGTTGCTTTATTAGCTTTTTCAAACCCTTTTTCTCGCATTGCAGTTCCAGCTTTCTGTCCAACTGCAGGAAGGATAAAACAGTTTGAGGTTTTTAGTTCTTCCGAAAAAACTACAGAAATAACATCAAATAATTCCTTCTGCTTTTCCGGAGAGAATATTATCTTCTCATTTGTAAAATTGCCTTCAGCCATTTCTCTTTCCTCCTAATCAAGGTCGTTAAGCCATCCAAGACTCAATTTCTCTTTTTATATCATCATTCACAAAGTCATTATATGTTCTACTCTCATCCGTTTCAAAGTCAGAACAAACCTGTTCCAACATAGAACTACGGTTCGAGTTAACACACTTAAACTCCTGGGTAGTATTTCTTGCTTTTATCGTAATCTCGTATAAACCAAAAACTATTTCCTCGACTTTTTTTCGTGGTGCCTCACTTATTGGATGGACAATATCCTTAAATGTATTAGAATTCGTCTTTCGGCTTGGCATCGCAAGAAACATACCATCTTTTTTTAATATTTTAATGTCATGTATGGCAATCATGTTATCTAAAGTGATTGAACACACCCCAATCATTTTATTTCCTGAATTTTCAAGCTTTCTAATTTTAACTGCTGTAATAATCATTGTGTAAAAACTCCTTTTTAAAATATTGCTCAATGGCTTCGCTTTAAAACTCGCATATGTCACTTATTGTGAAAATCTTTCGCCAGCACAAATCTAATAAGAATTAGTAATCATAGTATTTTCATTTATTCTTCGAAATCCTGTAGTGATTACCTTTATCGAGACGCAGAATCATGTGAGAAAACTATTTCCATGACATCACCTACATCAACCGAAAGCGCTTTACAGACCTTAACAATAACCTCCATGCTTACATATTCATCTTTGGCAAGCTTAGTAATAGAAGAAGAGCTTAACCCTGTAGCTTCCTGCAAATCTTTCTTTTTCATGTCTCGGTCAATTAACAACTTAAACAGCTTTTTGTAAGAAACTTCCATAAATGAATCCTCCTTTTTTGAAAATATCAAGTTGTAAAAGAACACAACAACTGTTTTTTGACATTATATCATACAACTCGTGAGTTTACAACAATATTCTGTTAAACACGAAGGAAAACTTTGAAAAAACCGAAGTGACTCGTTTTGCATCTCGTACACGAATACCTATCTCGCAAACGATTACCCCATCTTTCACACGATTACTCTTTATAAGCTTTTCAATCTCGCTTGTAAAAACAAAAAAGCCCGACTGAACGGAGTAATCCATCAAGTCGAGCAGGAATAATAATCGTGTGCAATAAGCCGCAAAACGCTTTATTCCAAGGCATCTAAAACCAAACGGGGTGCAGTTTGTATCCAAATTAGAGTTATTTGCCACGATCCTACTTTGGTTTTAATATCAGGGTAGGATCTGTTTTTATTTACAAAAAATGGTCGGCCATTTTGGCAATTCTCTATTCTATTTGTTTAACAAATCCATAACTCTTTTTGATATAGCCCTTGGATTCATAAAAAAGGTGAGCGCCCTCCCTCGGCAAGCCGCTGTTCAGTGACACTAAGCCTATATTGTTGCTTCTGCAATAGTTTTCGACTAAATTCAGCAGCTTGGTGCCGATACCGTTTTTTCTGTATTCCATGGAAACGGCAAGAGCGGTGATCTTTGCGGCCTTGGTTTTCAGTTCAAATGCGATAAATGAAACCATGCCGACAAATCCGACTGTTTTTTCTCCGTCACAGGCGACAAAGATTTTGTAATCATTGCGAGAAAGCATTTCATTTATCCTGCCCTCAAGCTCATCAGGCAAAACACTGTATCCCAGATCATATTCAATAATATCTCTGACATACCCTATATCGCTTGGCTTATATTCTCGATATTCTATCGCACGAGGCATCATAATAACCAACTCCATACATTTTGATTATATTAAAATATCATATAAAACGACCCGCTCCTTTGCTGTGATTTACATGGCGAAGGGGCGGGTTTAGTATATCGGATCAATATTCCGAGCCGTCGTATTTGCCGCCGACGGTGGGGTAATATTCGACGCGGGAGGTTTGGCCGTCTGTGAAGCAGATGCGGGTGCTGTCGCCGGCGAAGAAGGTGTTCTCCGCACCGTAGCAGTCACAGATGAGGCGGTAATTATCGTAGTGGCGGCTCTCGGCGATATATCTGCACTGAGGGATCAGGATAGCCTTTGCCTTGACTGAATTATAGATATCCTCGACCCTGTTTATGCAGTGGTGCGCCGCCTGGAGATAGGTGCATTCAAGCCCCACGCCGCCGAAGCGCTCGCGAAATATCTCGCCGACGGTGTCAATGGCGTCCGCAAGGAAGAGTATCGACTGACCCTCGAACTCTATTTTAAGTATCGTCGAGGTCTCGTTCACGCCGTCGTAATACATACCCTCGGCAAGGTGTCTCGGCAGGATATCCTCGTGGGTGACAAGCACTTCAACGGCCGCGTTGCCGAGTGTGAAGCGCTGACCCGTGTGGAGCTTCAGGAACTTGACATTCGGATATGCTTTGCTTATCCTGCTCCTTATGCGGGCGGTGCAGGGGTCGCTGTGCGGCTGAAGCCTCGCCGACGGCAGGTTGAACATCACCCGCTTCAGCTCCAGCTCGTCCGAACGGAAGCGAATGAGCTTTGAGAAAAAGTCCATGTGGTCGTTGTGGTCATGGGTGCAGTACCATGCGGCTATCGTTATCCTGCCGCCCCTCGGCGTGCCTGTCAGGGCGCGGATGCGCTCCATGAATTCATTGACCGCCTCCTCGGTGCTCTGCTCGTATTCGCCGCCGTCAACGATGATAAGCTCGTTGTTCCGCAGCCGTAATACATACATCATGCCGCAGTCGCAGGTCGTGCCGTGGATCATATCAGAATAGTAGAGGCTGAACTGCATCAGCGCCGTGTCGCCGAGCGTGTTTTCGCCGCCGCCCGAGAATTCGACGACGGTGCAGGTGCGCCCCTCCGAGATTATCCTTGTCGTGCGCTCGGCATAGATATAATAAGTATAGACGAGCCTGCCGCCTCTTTCATATTGGCGGTAAAGCCCGGCGGAATTCCCGCGGTCATAGACGGCGGTGAAGCCCTCCGACTCGAGCTTTCGGCAGTAGGCGAGGAACTCATCCTCAGAAGTGTCCCGCACTATCTGCATATATGCGTCCTCGGGCGTAGCGGAGTCGGTGTCGTCCGCAAGCGCGCCGCCGCAATTGAATATTTCATCTATGGGTGAGCCGCCCTCATAGGCGGGCAGACCCGCAAAGCCGAATTTCGATCCCATATCTTTCCCCTTATCCTGCGCTTATTTTACGCCGACAACGGCGTTGAAGCCGAGCTTGAATTTGAAGCCTTTTTCGGGTTTCTCGATGCTTTCGCTTGATGCGGCGACGTAGCGCCTGCCGAACTGCACCTTCAGCTCGGCGGCAAGCCCCGTATTCTCGGTGAGCTGGGGCGTTGCCGCAGCGCCAGCAAGATTTGAAGCTATCTCTTCATAGCCGTCGGCGGCTATATCGGCGCCGCCCGCAACTCCGTAGTAGAGCGCGGATGCGCCGCTGCCCTTGAAGTCGCCGATGAGCCATGAAACGCCGGCGTCGCTGAGAGCCGAAAGCGGGTATTCCGGGCTGACGTCGGTGCGTAATTTACACACGACGAACGGCACGCGTCTGCCGCCTCTTGCTCCGAGGGATTTGACGAGCGCGTCGGTCTCAAAGGTGGTGTGGAAGTGCGAATAGAGGCCGAAGGCGACGTTCTTACCCTCGTATTTGGCGGGGTCGGGCAGGGTATCCGCTCCGTGGGCGGCCTGCATGATCACTATCTGCTCCGAGCCGCTGTTTCTTATCGCCCTAAACGCCCTGTAATAGAATTTGTGCAGCGTATCAAGCGATTTTTCCCAATCGGCGACTCTGAGCAGCGGGCGGTTGAGCAGGTCGTAGCCCGCCACCGCAGGCTCGTCCTTGTAGTGGGCGGCGAGGCGTGACCAAAGGCGCACGGCGGCGTTCCTTGCCTCGAAGCCCTCCTTGCCCTGCTCAAAGAAGCGGCATGAATCCGCTTTGCCGCAGGAAATATCGTTGTTTTGGAAGCCGGGGGCGGAGTGAAGGTCGAATATCACATAAAGCCCCGCTTTGCGGCATTTGGCGACGATATGGTCGAGCCTGTCAAGCTCCGGGTCGCCCTTGCAGCCGTCTTTTTTGAAGAGAAGCTCGCTCCTGAGCGGGATTCTGACGCAGTTCGCGCCGAGCTTCGATATATATTTCACATCTTTGTCGGAGACAAGCCCCTCGCCGTAGCGCTCAAAGAGCTGCCTTGCGCCGTAGCTGCCGAAGCGGTCGCCGAGAAGCGAAAAAATCTCGCTCGAGCCTGCGTTCAGCACCTCGCCGTCCCGAAGCAGCTCGGGCAGCGCGTCCGCAAGGTTTATCCCTCGCAGGAACACCTGCTTGCCCGCCGCGGTAACAAAGCCGTCGCCCTGAGCAGTGAGCCTGTCACGCTCCTCGAACGGCCTTGAGAATGTCTTAACAATGCTGTAGACGGTCGGTATCACCGCCGCCGCTGCGCCTGCCGCGCAGCCCGCCGCCATGATCTTTGCGCTGTCGGTCATTCTTGAACGCCTCCCTTATCCGAATGAGCCGCCGAGTTGTGACTGCGGCGCTCTTTGATAAATTTATATAATTCCATTAAGATATAAAGTGCGATTATCCCCGCCGCCGCGCCGAGGCTGTCGACAAGCACGTCAAAGGCTCGGCAGGCTCTGCCCTCCACAAAGAGCTGGTGCATCTCGTCGCTGACCGCGTATGCGGCGGTCAAGATGAAGGTGAGATAGGGCCTCGTCCTGCCGCAGGTGCGGTAGAGGGCGTTGAATATCAGCACTGCAAGCCCCGTGAATTCGAGGAAATGGGCGCATTTGCGTATGATGAATATGCCCCATTTCAGCCCGAAAAGATTTTTCATCTCGTCGCTGAGCATTGCGGAGTCATCCGCATTCTGTGAGGAGAGATAAAATATCACGCCCATGCAAATTGCAACCAGCGCCCATGAAACGGCGATGAGCGCATTCCTTTTTTTCATCAGTCATACCTCTTTGCGTAAATAAAGCATACGGTGCTCTCCGAGCCGTTCATATATATCCCGTCGACGTCCTTTGAGGTGACGAAGCGGCTTGAGCGCTCGTATAGGGGGTAGCACACGGCGTTGCCGAGCAGATATTTTTCCGCCGTCAGGCAGCCGCTGAGCAGCTCGCCGTCCGTGTCAACGCCCATGAGCCTTTTGATTATATCGGAGTATTCGTTGCCGGAGAAAGCGAAGATGCCGCCGTCCGAGAACGAAGCGAGGAAATCCACCGCGCTCTCATACGGCGAGTCGATGCCCGTGAGGGCTACCTGATAGTTGCCGGCGGCGATCGCGGCGCTTATTTCGTCCGCCGTCGCCGTCACGACCGTCACGCCGAGGCCGATGCCCATTGTCTGCTGCCATATCTGGAGCTGTCGTCGCACCTGCTCCTCGACCCATGCGGGGCAAAGGACGGTGAAGGTCAGTTTATCCGTGCCGAGCTGAGAAAGGGCGCTTTTCCAATGTGTCGCAGCGGCGGCAGCGTCATACTGAATTGAGGGGGTCTGACTGCCGACAGATTCACGGTAGTTGACTCCGCCCGCCGAGCAGCTTCTCGGCACCAATCCGCTCTGGGGGGCTATATTGCTGCCCTTTGAGCTGAAAAGATTGCGGTCTATCGAGCTGCAAAGAGCGAGCCGCAGCTCCTTGTTGCCCATGAGGGCGTTCGCACAGTTGAATATGAAGCCGAATGATGAATTCACGCTCTCGCTGACCGTCACGGTGTTCTCGGGCTGGGGTGCGTCGGGCGACAGGAACGCCGCGCCGAGAGAGCCCGCCGTGAGCTTCTTTGATATCGACTCTGCGCTCGGGTCAAACGAAAAGATGACCGACGAGGGCTTTGCCTTGGACGCGCCCGAGTAGAATTTGTTGGCTTTTATCGTCATGGAAGTCTCTGGGTCCCATGCGCTGACATAAAACGGGCCGTTGCACAGCATATACTTGTTGCCGAGGCCGTAGCGCCCGCCCATTGCGTTGAAGAAATCCTCGTTGCAGGGCATGAATTCACACTCCGTCAGTCTCTCGAGGAAGTCGGGGCATGGGGCCGCAAGACGGAAAACAAGTGTGTAATCGCCCTGAGCCGTCACGCCGAGGCTCTCCGCACCGAGCTTGCCCGAGTATATCTCCTGGGCGTTCTCAATGGCGAAAAGGCGGTGTGCGTGGCTCGAATTCGTCTCGGGCATAACGGTCCTGCGGCAGGCGAAAACAAAGTCGTTCGCCGTTATTTTTTCGGCGGAGAATCTCTTATAGAACTCCTCGCCGTACTCGGTCTTTAGGATTATCGGGCAGTACCATTCCGTGCCCTCCTTGAGCTTGAAGGTGTAGGTCAGCCCGTCGGCGGAGATATCCCAGCTCTCCGCAATGCCGGGGATGACCTCGCCGCTTGAATTCAGGCGCACGAGCCCCTCAAAAATATTGTTGATGACCGCCTGCGCTCCCACCTCGGCGGCGTACTGCGGGTCGAGGGTCGAGGGCGAGGCGCTCAGGGGGTATGATATGGATTTGCCCGCGCCCCTCTCGGAGCAGGAGGCAAGTGTTAAGAGCATCGCGACTATTATCAATACAGAAAGAAAACGCTTCATTTGTTTTCCTCCATCCATTTTGCAAGCTGGTCGGCAAGGGCGTTGCCCGCGGGCTTCTGCTTCGCCTGCTGCTGCATATATTTCGCCACATCCCGTTTGCCCGCGCCTGAGCTTTCCTTGCGCTTCTCGAAGTCCGAGAGCTTCTCACGGTAGCCGCAGACGCAGAAGAATGCTTTTTTATCGCCTTCGCCGCGCATTTCGAGCTTCTTGTGGCACTCGGGGCAGCGGGCGTTGGTTATCACGGATATGCTCTTGCGGTAGCCGCAGTCTCTATCCTGGCAGACGAGCATTTTGCCTTTCTTGCCGTTCACCTCGAGCAGGTATTTGCCGCATTGCGGGCACGGCTCGCGGGTCATGTTGTCGTGCTTATACTCCGCCGTGCTGCTCTTGACCGCCTGCACGAGCGAGGAGGCGTAGCCGCGCATTTCTTCGATGAATTTCCTGTCGTTCGCCTTGCCCTCGGCTATCAGCGAGAGCTGCTGCTCCCACTTCGCCGTCAGCTCGGCGGATTTGAGGTCGGGCGGCACTATGCCGATGAGCTGCCTGCCCTTGGAGGTGGGGAATATCTCCCTGCCTCGGCGCTCTATATAGAATGAATTGAACAGCTTCTCGATGATATCCGCTCTGGTCGCGGGCGTGCCGAGGCCGCCTGCCGTCTTGAGGGCGTCGCGCAGTCTGCCGTCCTCGACCTGCGAGACGGGGTTCTCCATAGCGGTCAGGAGCGTTGCTTCGGTGTATCTTGCGGGCGGCGAGGTCTTGCCGGCGCAGACCCTGACCTCTTTGACCGCTGCGGCAGCTCCCTGAGAGAGAGCGGGCAGCCGCTGGGCGGCGAGATCGGGCTCGGAGTCGTCATCGTCGTCGGCAAGCGTTGAATCATAAACCGCCTTCCAGCCCGCAGACTTGACCGACTGCCCCTTGGTGTAGAAATTATACCTGCCGACGGTTATCTTCACCTGCACCTCATCATATTCGAACGGAGCGCTGAGCACGGCGATGAAGCGGCGCACCACAAGGTCGTAGATATGCCTCTCCTCACGGCTGAGCTTGTTGAGGTCAACATATTGCTCGGTCGGGATTATGGCATGGTGGTCGGTGACCTTTGCGTCGTTGACGATATACTTCGTCTGTAGCGGCTTTGAGTGCAGCACGGCGCTTGCGGCGTCCTTATATGGGCCTATTGCTATCGCGCGCAGCCTCTCCGGGAGGGTGGCGGCGACATCCTTTGTGATATATCTTGAATCCGTCCTCGGATAGGTCAGCAGCTTGTGAGTCTCATAAAGACTCTGCATGAGCGAGAGGGTCTGCTTCGCGGAGTAGCCGTATTTTTTGTTCGCATCCCTTTGCAGCTCGGTTAGGTCGTAGGCGGCGGGCGGAGCCTTGAAGCGATAAACCTTTTTGACCTCGGAGAGCACACCGCGCTTGCCCCTGACGGAGTCGGCGACCTCCTTGGCGGCAGCGGCGTCGGCGAACCTCGCCTGACCCTTGCCGTCTTTATAAAGAGCGGTGTATTCGCCGAAATCCGCCTTGACGGTGAAGTAATCCTTCGGTCTGAAGCGCAGGATATCCTCCTCGCGGCGCACTATCATGGCAAGGGTCGGGGTCTGCACTCTGCCGGCGGAGAGCTGGGCGTTGTGCTTGCAGGTCAGGGCGCGGGTGACGTTCAGCCCGACGAGCCAATCTGCCTCGGCTCTGCACTGAGCGCTGCGGTATAAATTATCGTATTGCGACGAGGGCTTGAGTGAGGCGAAGCCCTCCTTGATGGCTTTATCCGTCTGTGAGGATATCCAGAGCCGCCGCATCGGCTTGCGGCAGTTTGCCTTTTGGATTATCCACCTTGCGACAAGCTCGCCCTCGCGCCCCGCGTCGGTGGCGATGACTATATCGCTCACCTCGGCGCTCGAGAGCAGGGAGCTGACGGCCTTGAACTGCTTTGAGGTTTGGCCGATAACGACGAGCTTCATCCTGCCGGGCAGCATGGGAAGATCCTCCATGCGCCAGTTTTTGTATTTATCGTCGTATGCCTCGGGGTCGGCGAGGGTCACGAGATGACCCAGCGCCCAGGTAACTATATATTTTTCGCCGACGATGCAGCCGTTGCCGCTGCGCTTGCAGCCGAGCACACGGGCTATATCCTTCGCAACCGACGGCTTCTCGGTCAACACCAAAGTTTTAGCCAAGAGTGTCACTCCGTTCAATAGTTTATAGATATTTATATAATAGCAAAGTATATTTATTTTTATTTTCTTATATTGAACTATATTAAAATTTAACTTTATGACACATATTGTATTTTTGAGAAATTCGTGGTATGATTACAATATTAAGTGACCACTGATAAAATCAAGAATGGGGAGGGGTCGGATGTTTGCACGTATCAACAGCATGGGGCTTTTCGGCATTGACAGCTACATGGTCGGGGTCGAGGTGGATTTCGGTCAGGGGCTGCCGAGGGTCGATCTGGTCGGCTTGCCCGACGCCGCAGTCAATGAGGCGAAGAACAGAGTGCGCTCCGCGGTCAAAAACAGCGGCTTTTCGTTCCCGCAGAGCAGGCTGACGGTCAACCTCTCGCCCGCCGATATACGTAAAGAGGGACCGGTATATGACCTGCCCATTCTGATAGCCGTGCTGTGCGCCAGCGGTCAGCTCCGCTGCGAGCTGCGTGACTGCGCCTTCATCGGCGAACTGTCGCTCGACGGGCTTGTGCGCCACGTCAACGGAGCCCTGCCGATGGTGATAAGGGCGCAAAAAGAGGGGATAAAGAGCGTATTTGTGCCGAGGGATAACGCCCTCGAAAGCTCCGTTGTGGAGGGGATAGACGTATATGCCGTCGACTCCGTTGAGCAGGTGATAAAGCACCTGAACGGCGAGGAGCGCCTTGCGCCGATACGCTTTGACCCGCAGCGTGACGAGCAGCCGCAGCTGCCGCTGCCCGATTTCCGCGACGTCATGGGGCAGCAGGAGGCAAGATATGCCCTCGAGATAGCCGCCGCAGGCGGTCACAACATAATAATGGTCGGTCCGCCCGGCTCGGGCAAAAGTATGCTTGCAAAGCGCCTGCCCTCGATACTGCCCGACATGACCTTTGAGGAGAGCCTGCAGACCACGGAGCTTTATTCCGTGGCGGGCGCACTGCCCAAGGGCGTTTCGCTTATAAGACGGAGGCCCTTCCGCTCGCCGCACCACACTGTCTCGCCCGCAGGTCTCTCGGGCGGCGGCGCGATACCGAGACCGGGTGAAATATCGCTTGCCCACAACGGCGTGCTCTTTCTCGACGAATTGCCTGAATTCTCACGGGTCGCAATGGAGGTGCTGCGCCAGCCGATAGAGGACGGAAAGATCACCATTTCCCGCGCGAACGCCTCGCTGACCTACCCGTGCTCGGCGATGGTGGTTTGCGCCATGAATCCATGCCCCTGCGGCTTCCACGGGCACCCAAAGCGCGAATGCACCTGCCCCGAGGGCGCCGCGAAGCGCTATCTTGCAAGGATATCGGGCCCGCTGCTCGACAGGATAGACATTCATATCGAGGTGCCGCCCGTTGATTTTGACAAGCTGTCGAGCCGTGTGCCGTCGGAGTGCTCGGCGGATATCAAAAAGCGCGTTAACGCCGCCCGCCGAATTCAGCAGGAGCGGTTAAAGGGCACGGGCGTTTCATGCAACGCCAAGATGGACGCCGCCCTCACAAAGCGCTTCTGCCGCCCGACCCCCGAGGCTCTCGCGCTGCTTGAGGAGGTCTTTGAGAAGCTCGATTTCTCTGCCAGAGCCTATGACAAGGTGCTCAGGGTCTCACGCACGATAGCCGACCTTGAGGGGTGCGAAAGCATTGAGGCGTCGCATATCGCCCAGGCGGTGCAGTACCGCAGCCTTGACCGCAAGCTGTGGCGCAAATAAACATTGAGTGAATAAAATGTAAATATTTTCAATTTTATTTGAAATCGGTCAAAAATAGTGTTAGAATAAATCCCACATGAGTTAACAAAGGAGGAAAACGGCTTGGATAACGAACGCACCAATGAATTTGAGCGTGAGCCGGAGGATACCGTGACCGCCGCCGAGCAGGAAACCGGCGCCGACGAGACAGTCGGGCAGCCCGAGACTGCCGAGGGCGAAGAAAAAACGGAAGCCGCACCCGAAACCGAGGCCGCAGAGGAATCTGAGAAAATATCCGAGGAAGAAACCGAAGAAACGGCAGAAGAGACTGACGAAGTTGAGCTTTGCCTCGCCTGCGGAGAGAGAAGAAGGGCAGAGGGCAGCGACTACTGCGCCGAGTGCGAGGAGCGTATGAGCTCGACCAAGATACCGCTGCTCGGCTGGGTGGCAGGCTTTGCCGCAGTTATAGCCGGCATCTTTGCAATGGGTCTTGCCTTCCTTATCAGCGCGCCTGCGCTCCAGGTCTATAAAGGTGACATGGAGGCCGCAAAGGGCAGCTGGTACCCCGCATATTCCGCCTACAGCCAGATCGACGACCTTGTTTCAAGCGTTAATGAAATTCTCAAGAGCGACAGCCCGTTTGTCCGCTCGGGCTACGGCGTTAAGCTCAAGATATTCAAGAGCATAGCTCATTCATATTCGCCGCTTGAGGCCGCCTACAGCGCCGAGAGCATATTCTCCACCTACAATGAGCACGCTCAGAAGAACGCCATGGTCAAGGAATGCACCAAGTTCCTCACCGATTATCAGAATACCTATGAAGCCGTTGCCGACGCAGTCGAGAAGATGCAGTCGGGCGAAGCCACCGTTGAGGAGACCCTCGCCGCCTTTGACGAGGCAGCGACCGCTGACGGCGTGAATGCGGTATTCCTCAATTATCTGAAATATAACGTGGCTGCCTATAAGGATATGCCCGACGCCGACAGGATCAAATTCCTTGAGGCTGCCGAGGCGGCTGACAGCGCCGAGAAGAGCGACTATTCGTGGCTCTATTCCCTCGATTACGCCCGCCTGCTTATGAATGTCGGTCAGAGCGACAAGGCGCTGACCTATCTCGATAAGCAGCTCAAATATGATAAATCTTCGTTTAATGCAAACTCAATGAAGATGCGCCTCTATCTTGCCGAGGGCAAGACCGACGAGGCCGCCAGAGTTATGCAGGAGTATAAAGCCGCCTGTAAGGGAACGGACACCGCATATCAGCTCGAGATAAGCTATCTCCGCAGTGTCGGCGAGCTTGACAAGGCAAGAGAGCTTTGCACCGAGGCGCTTAAGGAATACGGCACCTCGCCCGAGATCTATCGCCAGTCCGCCCTTATCTATCTGATGAACGGCGACTATGACAACGCCTATGAGGACGCCTACGAGGCTGATTACGCTGCCTATCAGATATATCAGTATACCGGCGACAACAGCGCCTATACTCAGGAGCTGTCCAACACTATCTACCTTTGCTCTTGGCTCTGCAAGGAGAAGGGCAAGAAGGATACCGACAACGCCGCTTATATCGACGAGATACTTTCTTCGTTCTCAGAGTCCGAAATTTCGGACAGTGTTTTGCAGATAATCAAGGGTGATAAAACTCTTGAAGAAGTCCTTACGAAAGGGGAGTGCGATCTTATATGATGACAAAGCTCTATATTATCGGCAAGATCCTCACGTTCCCCGGCGCATATATCAAGGGCTTTTGGGAGCAGCTCACCTGCCGCATTCTCGGCCTGCCCGTCGAGGTGCCCGGCTATCTGAGGATAGACGAGGCTTGCGGCCATGTGGAGCACGCATTCGCAAAGAAGGGCTTCGCCTCTTATCTTATGGCGACAGGCCCGGGCTTTATGAATTTCATCACTGGTGTGCCGCTCTTTATCGCGGGCTTCCTTAACCTGCGCTACATGGGCATCACTCCCTACGATTCCGTGCCGCTCTTTATCCTCTATGTGCTTATGCTCTATGTGGGCGTTTCGCTGCTCTGCAACGTTTTCCCGCTCACGGAGGATATCCTGAACTTCTGGTATATCGCCTATGAAGAGAAGAATATGAATATCGTCGGCAGGATAATCTTCGCCATACCCGCAATTATCACAAGGGCGGGCGCATTCCTCGAGAAATACTCGATAACCGTTATTCTCTGGATAGCCTGGCTCGTCGTGATGTTTATCATCTGAGCCGCCGAATAGATATCGCACCCGCTTTGCAGCCGAGCCAAGCTGCGGAGCGGGTTTTTGTTGACTTTGAAGCCGTATTATATTTCGTTCCTCTACGGAGGCAAGCCTTTCGGCAAATATGCGCACGAGGTCAGAGCAGCTCTGGTTCTATCGCAAAAAATAACTGAATATGATTTACGGCGGCTCACGTGTTCGGCGGAGCTGCCGTTTTTGATTGCAATAATGCCGCAATTCGCCGTAATTCAAGTGATTTTGCCGCAATTCGCTTGACAAGCGGAAAGTACCATTGTATAATTGTATACAATTATACAGATTGGAGGGATTCGGATGCTTGAGATATCAAAAAAGACAAATCTGCTTGAGCAAAAGATCTATAAATACGAGTTGCAGGATGTGGAGGAGCCGAATCTCTACAGGGATATTTATGATTACGACAGCGTGCCCAAGGTGGCGTTCAACCATCGCAGGGTGCCGATGAATATGCCCGAGGAGATAAGGATAACCGACACGTCGTTCAGGGACGGGCAGCAGTCGGTCGAGCCTTACACCGTGGACCAGATAGTGGCGCTCTATAAGCTGCTCTCTAAGCTCGGCGGCCCCTACGGCATAATCAGCCAGACCGAGTTCTTTATCTACAGCAAAAAGGACCGCGAGGCGGTGGAGAAATGCCAGGCGCTCGGGCTGAAATTCCCCGAGATAACCACATGGATAAGGGCGAGCAAGGAGGATTTCAAGCTCGTCAAGGATCTCGGCATCCGTGAGACGGGCATTCTCGTCAGCTGCAGCGATTATCATATATTTAAGAAGATGAAGATGACCCGCTCGGAGTGCCTGAAGCACTATCTTGAGGTGGTCTCGCTCGCGTTTGAGGCGGGTCTCGTGCCCAGGTGCCACTTTGAGGATATCACCCGCGCGGATTTCTACGGCTTCGTCGTGCCGTTTGTGAATGAGCTTACCGAGATGTCGAGGCAGGCGGGTATCCCCGTCAAGATAAGAGCCTGCGACACGATGGGCTACGGCGTGCCCTACCCCGGCGCAGCCCTGCCCCGCAGCGTTGCGGGCATCGTCTACGGCCTGAGGCACTATGCCGACGTGCCGAGCGATATGCTCGAGTGGCACGGTCACAATGACTTCTATAAGGCAGTCGTCAACGCCTCCACCGCGTGGATGTACGGCGCGGGGGCGGTCAACTGCTCATTGCTCGGCATCGGCGAGCGCACGGGCAACGTGCCGCTTGAGGCCATGGTGTTTGAATACGCCTCGCTCAGAGGCTCCTTCGACGGCATGGATCCCACCGTCATAACCGAGATAGCCGATTATTTCAGGAACGAGATAGGCTATAACATCCCAGAAATGACCCCGTTCGTCGGCAGGAATTTCAACACCACCCGCGCGGGCATTCACGCCGACGGACTGCTCAAGGACGAGGAGATATATAATATTTTCAACACCAAGAAGCTGCTCAACCGCCCCGCAGGCGTGGCCGTCAGCAAAACCTCGGGGCTTGCGGGCATAGCCTATTGGATAAACGAGAATTACGGCCTTGAGGGCGTCGACGCCCTCGATAAGCGCGACCCGCTTGTGGCGGAGCTTAAGGAGTGGGTGGACGGTGAATACGCCGGCGGCAGAGTCTCCGCCCTGTCAAATCACGAGCTTGAAGCGAAGTTAGCCGAGCTTTCGGGCGGCCGCTTCGTGCGTAAATGAGGTGCGGTATGGAGAGAAGAAGCAATTCGATAGCCGATCAGATATTTGAGATACTTGAACGCGATATTCTGAGCGAGAAATTCCCGAGGGGCGAGGTCTTGACCGAGAACAGGCTCTCCGAGCTGCTGGAGGTCAGCCGTACCCCCGTGCGCGAGGCTCTTCGCAGGCTCGAGCAGGAGCATCTTATCGAGATGACCACCAAAGGAGCGCTTGTTATCGGCATATCAAAGGAGGATATCGTCACTATCTATGAAATGCGCCTGCGCCTTGAGGGCATGGCTGCGGCGGCCGCCGCAAAGAACGCCTCGCCCTCGGATATAGCTGAACTGCGCGAGATACTTGATATGCAGGAATTCTACACCGCCAAGGGCGACGCCGACAATATCAAGAATGCCGACAGCCGCTTCCACCGCGCGATATATCGGGCGAGCGGCAGCGTTCCTCTCTGCGACACGCTCACCGACCTGCATAAGAAGATAATCAAATACCGCAAGGCTTCTGTCTCCGACAAGAGCAGAGCCACGGAGTCCCTCGCGGAGCACCGCGCCGTGCTTGACGCGATAAGCCGCGGCGACTGCGCCCTTGCGGAGGAGCTGACCGTCACCCATATCCGCAACGCCATGCAGCATATAATCGAAAACTGAAGCTCTCTCCCCGAATCAAATTCGGGGAGATTTTTAAAAAATTAATAAAAATCTCTTGCCACGGCAGCACATTATGCAGTAATATAGAGGCAGCGCATTCCTGCACCGCAAACCGAGAGAAAGGAGCTTCGACATGGGTGAATTTGAAAATGTAAAGAGGAATTTCGGCTTCGGCTGTATGCGTCTGCCGATGAACGGCGACGAGGTGGATTTTGCGGAATTTTGCAAGATGGTCGATTACTTCCTTGCACAGGGGTTTAATTATTTCGATACGGCTCACGGCTACCTCAGCGGCAAGAGCGAGACGGCCATAAGGGAGTGCCTTGTGAAGCGCCGCCCGAGAGAGAGCTATATCCTCACCGATAAGCTCACAGGCCCGTATTTTGATAAAGAGGAGGACATACGTCCGTTCTTTCAGAGCCAGCTCGAGGCCTGCGGCGTGGAGTATTTTGACTTCTATCTCATGCACTCTCAGTGCAAGGACGTTTTTGAGAAATTCAAGAGCTGCCGAGCCTACGAGACAGCCTTTGAGCTGAAAGCGGAGGGCAGAGTAAAGCACGTCGGCATCTCGTTCCACGACACCGCCGAGGTGCTCGACGAGATCCTCACGGAATATCCGCAGACGGAGGTCGTGCAGCTTCAGTTGAATTATGTTGATTTGGACGACCCGGAGGTTCAGGCACGCAAATGCTATGAGGTCTGCCGCAGGCACGGCAAGCCCGTCATAGTCATGGAGCCCGTCAAGGGTGGCAATCTTGTCAATCTGCCGGACGAGGCAAAGGAGATAATCGACTCCCTCGGCAGAGGCAGTCCCGCTTCATATGCGATAAGATTCGCGGCGGGCTTCGACGGGGTATTCATGGTGCTCTCCGGCATGAGCGATATGAAGCAGATGGAGGACAACGTCTCACATATGAAGGAATTTAAGCCCCTCGACGGCAGGGAGCGGGAGGCTCTCGACAGGGTACGGGAGATCTTTCTCTCGAAGCACCTCATACCCTGCACCGCCTGCCGCTACTGCACCGACGGCTGCCCGAAGCATATAGCAATACCCGATCTTTTTGCCTGCATGAATGCAAAAAGGGTCTGCCACGACTGGAATGCGGAGCATAACTATGAGGATATCTGCGCCAAGCAAGGCTGCAAGGCCTACGACTGCATCGGCTGCGGCAAATGCGAGCAGAGCTGCCCCCAGCATCTGCATATCCGCGACCTGCTCAAGGAAGCAGCCAAGGAATTTGAAAATAAATGAAAGTGAAAGGTGACTTTTGTGTCATATAATTTCGACGAGATAATCGACCGCCGCCACACCAACGCCCTGAATACCGACGGCTTCAGAGGATATATCTTCCACGCCGATGCGGATAAAAAATTCCCGTATAAGGATGAGGAATTCGTGCGTATGTGGGTGGCGGATATGGAGTTCGGCACTGCGCCCGAGATAATCGAGGCGCTGCGTGAGCGGGTCGACCGACGCATATTCGGCTACACCGCGCTTTACGACGACAGATATTACAACGCATTCTCCGCATGGTGCAAAGGCCACTATGATTGGAGCTTCCCCAAGGAGGAGCTTTGCATAACGCCCGGCATTATCCCGGCGCTCTACAGCCTGACCGAGATCCTTTGCACCGCCGACGAAAAGGTGCTGGTGAATACACCCGCCTACGGCTATTTCGCCCATGCGGCGGAATACGCCGGGGTCGGGATACTGACCTCGCCGCTGCATAAAAACCCCGACGGCGTTTTTGAGGCGGATTTTGATGATTTTGAAGCGAAATGCGCCGACCCTGCCTGTAAGCTGGTGCTTTGGTGTAATCCGCAGAACCCCACCGGCAGGATGTGGACAGAGGGCGAGCTGAGCCGAGCCGCCGAGATAATCAGGAAATACGATCTTTGGGTCGTTTCGGATGAGATACACTGCGACCTTATCCGCTGCGGCCGCCGCCATATCCCGCTGGCAAAGGTGATGGCGGATTACCCGAAGCTCATCACCTGCATGGCGCCCACCAAGACCTTCAATTTAGCGGGTCTGGCATTCTCAAATATAATTATCCGCGACGAAGCTCTTCGCGAGCGCTTCAGACGCCGCGACAAGCTCTCGGGCGACGTTAATCCGCTCTCGCTCACCGCCGCAACGGCGGCCTACGAGAGGGGCGGGGAGTGGCACGAGGCGCTTAAAGCCTATCTTGACGGCAATTTTGCCTTTGCCAAGGAATTCCTTGACAGCGAGCTGCCCGAGGCGGTCATGTATATCCCCGAGGCGACCTATCTTGCGTGGGTCGATCTCGGCAAATGCCTGCCCGAGAACGTGAATCTGCCGAGCTTCTTTGCAAATAAAGCGGGCGTGCTGCTTGAGGGCGGCAACGAGCTGTTCGTTGGCAACGCGGCGGGCTATATCCGCCTGAATCTCGCAATGCCCCGCTCTATCATCCGCACGGGCCTTGAGCGGATCGTTAACGCTATACACAGCGAAAAAACGACCCTCTGACAAGGAGACTGAACTATGGAATACAGGAAGCTGTCGAAGGGCGGCGAAATGATAAGCTCCCTCTGCCTCGGTATGGGCGGTATACACAAGACCACGCCCGACGAGATAGAGACCGTCATAAGAAGCCATTGCGCCGCCCGCTGCCCCTTCCGTGTCGACCGGCAGACCCGCATCCATACCATCGCGGAATATTTCAAATAATTTTTTCAGACATACGTTAAGATAAAACAAAACCGACCGCTCTGCGTTACACAGAGCGGTCGGGATTTTTATTTCTATTGGTTATTTGTCGGATCAGTTATCCTTCTTGGTCTTAACGACTGCGACGGTGCCTGCTGCGAGAGCGAGGAGGGCAACGGCGGGAACGAGGATCTCACTGCCGGTCGAGGGGATAGAGCTGTCAACCTTAGCGGGAGCCTTTTTGGTGGTTGCCATGGTGCTCTTCTCGGCGGGGTCAACATAGTTGGTTTGGCCGTTGGGATTGGTCTTGGTCACATCGGCAGCCTTAGTGGTTGCGGTAGTACCTGCGGAAGTGGTGGTCTTGTCGCTTGCAGTAGTGGTAGTGGTGGCTGCTGCGGTGGTAGTGGTGGTAGCTGCGGCAGTGGTAGTTGTAGTGGGGTCGGTGGGGCCCTGAACATCGTCATTGTCATTTGCACCGGCGTTTGCGCCTGCATTTGCACCGGTATCGGCACCGGCGTTTGCGTTATTATCAGCAAAAGCGCTGATAGCGAAAGTGCATACGGCTATAGCAGCAAAGAGAACTGCGAGCACGAGTGAAATTGTCTTTTTCATGGTTATTACCGTCCTTTTTTGATTTTTATAGAATACAGATATATTTATACACGCCGACGGTGCTTTTGTCAAGCGTTATAATTCCCAAATACGATATTAAATGAAATTTAACATTTGTATATTTTGAATTAAAACGCCGCCGACGCAGAAAATAAAATAAATCTATATGAAAGGAGCATAGAAGCTATGTCCGATAATCTTCAAAAGAAGAAAAATGATAAGAATAAAGCGCAGTGGCATTTTAAGAGGAGCAAATCCGAGCGGGGCTATGAGCTGAACGACCCGGATATCCACACCGACGTGCTGGGCAGCTATACGGGCACTCCGTATGACGGCGTGCAGCCGGTGCAGGATGTAGACGATCTCTGATCCGATCAAGGGAGCTTGGCTGAGCACGATGTGCCTTCGTGCTCAGCCGCACTGCCATCTTTGTCCCCCTATGTGCGGCTTCTTTCCCCAAAGAAGCTGCAAGGAGTCTATGTGGAATCCACTTTGTGAGCCCTTCCATCCGATTCAGGTGCGAGTGGATATTCCGTCGGATCATTTGATTTTAACGCTTGAGAGCACGGAGCAGTCCTTTATGGAGAATGCAACGGCTTTCTCGCCGGAAATGGTGTAGAGATTGTCGCCTATCACGGCGGCTCTTGTTGCCGTATCACCGACAGCCTGAGCGTCGTGGTTATAAGCGCCGACAGGAGTTATCTTGCCGTCGGCAACGCTGAAGAGCATGTAGCTCGACACGCTCGTGCCGTCTGCGGCGTTCACACTGACAACGGGGATGCCGAAGGTCTCGGTATCCGCTATGAGCATGATCCCCCTGCTGTCGCCCGCCGAGGGCAGACGCATCGTCGACTCAAGAGCATAGCTGCCGACCTCTGTGGGTTCGTTGGGGTCGGTGACGTCGATAAGAGTTATCGTCGCGCCGCCCGCATCCGAGAGCCTGATGCCTATCAGTTTGGTGTCGCTGACGGAGAAAAGTTCGCCTGCAAAGCCGCCCGTATTGATCGAGCCCGCGACCTTGGGCGATCTCGGCTCGGAGAAATCGACTATCTTTGTCTTGTTGCTGCCGCTTTCGACTACATAGGCGTTCTTGCCGATGAATTTGACGCTTTTGGCGCCGCTCTTGCACACTCGCTTAACGCCGCCGACATACTCCATCTTGTCGTTAAGGACATAGAAATCAACGGAGTTGTCGTCCGACGCCGCGATATGCAGCAGATCGTTCTCCTCATCGACCGAGAGCCCCTTGAGCACGGAGCCTTCCAGCGTATAGGAGCCGGAGAGCTTGACGCTCGTGCCGCTGACGGCGAATCTGTAGATCTCGGTGAGATTCTTGTATTCGGAGCCTTTATCGGTTGAGACGAATTCCCTCGAAATATAGACCGCCTTGGGCGAGCAATATATCTCGCTGCCGCTGCCTAATACGGCGAGCGAGCCGACCTGCGACTCGAGGGCATCAAGGTTGGTGACAGTAATAAAGAGGTATGAAGCCTCGGGTGAATTGACCGAGATGAATACGTTATCTGCGCTGAGCGCAGTGACCTTACCGTTTATCTTAAGGCTCGGCAGCAGCTTCTCGGCTGCGCCCGCCGCCTTAACGGCAAGCGAATTATTGATGGATTTGGCGGTTATTATGCAGAGTCTGCTGCCGTAGAGCTTGGAGGTGATATATGAGCCGTCCTGCACATGCTCCCTTATCTTGACGGGAGAGGTGGGGTCGGAAATATCATAATAGACCGCAACGGTCGAAAGCTCGCTTGCAGCGGACGAACCGGTCATCGAGTAATCGTAGCGCTTCATCAGGGCTATCAGCTTGTTGCCCTTGAGGTATATCTCAAAGCATTCGTCCACCGTCGAGGAATTCGACGGATCGGAGAGCACCACGGTCGACACGACCTTCATGTCGTCCGCCGGCAATGCGCTGACTATCTTAATCTGCTCAAGCGGTCTGCCTGTTTTGGCGTCAACGCCTGCGGTGACGATATAGAGATATTTGCCGTCGTTCTTGACTATATCCGCTGACTGCGAATAGCTCTTGGTCGATTTCTCTGAGGAATCCGACACATCGGATTGACCGAGAAGCACCGGAGTCTCCGGCACGGCGGCCACATACACGCTCGTCTTACCGGGGCTTGAGTCATTGTTTTTCTCTGTCTTGCCCTCTTGGAGAGTTGCCTGCACGGTCGAATTCTCCTGCTCGAGGATCTTGCGCACCGCCTGCTCGACTTCGTCATAGCTGCTGATGCTTTTTATCGGCTCCTCCAGCTCGAAGCCCTCGTATGCAGGGTCGTGAACTACCGTCTGAGGGCCTCTGTTGGGCTTCATCAGGAGCACAGCTCCGATGACTATCACCAGCATTGCCGCCACAGCGGTTATACGCCTGAGCACGATAATGTTATTGTCTTTATACCCCGTTTTAGCGGAAAAATCCTTTTCGCTTTCGCTCTTTTTGCTCTCATTGAGCATTGCAACGATATTGTCTTTTTGCAGTCTCTCTGGCACCTTGACCTCGGAGGCGGCTTTATTTAATTCCCCTTTTAGCTGCTCAAGCAGTTCCTTATCCTTTTTATTCATCCCGTTCGCCCCCTTTCTCATGTATCTCCGCCCATGCGGCGGCGCAGCTTCTCAAGCGAACGCTTGAGCTTTGAGCGCACCGTCGAGGACGGGCAATCAAGTATCTCGGCTATCTCGTGACTTTTATAATCGCTGACGACGCTGAGCAGGACTATCTCCCTCTCATCGGGCGCAAGCGCCTGCAAGGCGTTGCGAAGCTCGATAGAGATGTCGAGATCGTCGAGCACGCTCGGCTCGTCAAATCCCCTGTTTTCGTCATCGAGATAGACGACGGATTTTTTCTTTTCGTTCTCGGTGTAATACCTTTTGCAGCTGGCGCAGAGTATCTTAAAGAGCCATCCTTTGAACGCTGCGGGCTTGCGAAGAGACCCAATCTGCTGAAAGGCGGAAAGCACCGCGTCCGAAACCGCGTCCTGCGCCAGGCTTTCGCTGCCCGTAACGTAGCACGCATAGCAGTACATATCTTTATAGTATATTTCATACAGCTCGCCGAAGGCTTCGGCGTTGCCGTTTTTTGCAAGAGTAACGAGTTCGCTTATCTGAGCGCTCAAGACCGACCCTCCTTACCGCTTCATCTAATAAGTGTGATTATTGTGTGATTTTGTTGCAGCGATCCAATAAAAAATCAAATTTTTTTGAAACGCACGGGAATACTATACATGATTTCAGCAAATAAAGCAAGGTGATTTAATGAAAAAGGTAATTACTATAATTTTGCTTGCCTCTCTTCTGCTGCTTTGCGGCTGCACGGGCAGAGGCACGATGGAGGAGAACGACGCGAATGCGCCCGTCACCGTCGAGGATAAAGGCAGGCCGACCGCCACCGACGCGCCGACAACAAGCGCAGCCGTCACGTCGCCCCTGACGGGCAGACCCGTGCTCGACGAGGTCAGCTTCTCCGTGCCCGACCCCGAGAATACGAGGGGACTGCCGACCGCAAAGATAGGCCACAGCTACGGCGTCGCCAAAAACGGCATTGTCCACGACAATTCAAAGAACGCTCAGAGTTTTTTTGAGTCAAAGGGCTACAGGGCGCTATGCTACGACACGACCCCGGGCACAAAGGCGCTCTATCTGACCTTTGACTGCGGCTGGGAGAACGGCTACACCTCCAAGGTGCTCGACACGCTCCTTGAGAAGAAGGTGCCCGCGGCGTTCTTCTGCACTCTGGAGCATATCAAGTCGCAGCCCGACCTCATAGCCCGCATGATAACGGAGGGTCACATCGTCGGCAACCACTCGACCAAGCACCCGGATTTCGCCAAGATATCCCGCGAACGCATGGCGGCGGAGCTGCTCAAATGCGACAATTATCTGCGGCAGAATTTCGGCTATTCGACGGAATTTTTCCGCTTCCCCGAGGGCTCATACAACGAAAGCGCCCTCGACCTTGTCGACTCGATGGGCTACACGAGCGTATTTTGGTCATGCGCCTATGCGGATTGGGATGTGAAGGACACCAAGGGCGGCGAATACGCCTTCAAAACCGTCACCTCACGTCTGCACCCCGGCGCGGTCATACTGCTGCACTCCGTCTCACCCGACAACGCCGCAGCCCTCGGCGACATTATCGACTATGCCCGTTCGCAAGGCTATGAATTCAAGGCGCTGAGCGACTACCGCAGCCCCTCGGCGTAATAAAAAAAGCTCCTTCGGCTATTGCATTAAAAAGCGTATGATGATATACTTTTAAAATAATGCAATTTCGGAGGAGCATTTCTATGTATAAATTAACTGTTCCGGAGGGCTACCGTTCGCTTCTGAGCCAGAGGCAGACTCAGCTCGCCATTAAAAAGGTTAAGGATTTCTTTGAGCGCGATCTTGCCATCCAGCTCAACCTCACCCGTGTATCCGCGCCACTCTTTGTGGACGCCAAATCGGGTCTGAACGACACGCTCAACGGCGTTGAACGCCCTGTCAGCTTCGACATCAAGGGTATCGACACCGGCGAAGTGGAGATAGTGCAGTCCCTTGCAAAGTGGAAGAGACTCGCCCTCAAGCAGTACGGCTTCGAGGCGGGAGAGGGTCTTTATACCGATATGAACGCCATCCGCCGCGACGAGGACACCGACAATATCCACTCGGTGTTCGTCGACCAGTGGGATTGGGAGAAGCACATCAACAAAGAGGACAGGAACGAGGAAACTCTCAAAATAGCTGTCAGGGCGATATATCGCGCTCTGCGCCACACCGAGAGATATGTTGCCGACGACTACGATTTCGTCGAGAAGCACTTCCTGCCCGACAAGATAACTTTTATCACCACTCAGGAGCTGGAGGATATGTACCCCGACCTCAGCCCCAAGGAGAGGGAGAACCGCATAGCCCGTGAGAAAAAAGCCGTTTTCATTATGAAGATAGGCGGCGCGCTCAAGAGCGGCGACATTCACGACGGCAGAGCGCCCGACTACGACGATTGGGAGCTTAACGGCGATATCGTCGTCTATTACCCCGTGCTCGACATAGCCTTTGAGCTTTCGTCAATGGGCATCAGGGTCGACGAGGAGTCGCTCATGCGCCAGCTTGAGATAAGAGGCTGCCCCGAGCGCAAGGAGCTGCCGTTCCACAAGGCTCTGCTGAACGGCGAGCTGCCCTACTCCATCGGCGGCGGCATAGGCCAGTCGAGAATTTGTATGTTCTTCCTGCGCAAGGCCCATATCGGCGAGGTGCAGGCCTCCGTATGGCCGCAGGGCATGATAGATGAGTGCAAAGCCAAGGGAGTTGAACTGCTTTGAATTTCAGAGAGATACGCCGAGTCGGAGAATTTCTGAGGTTGCCGAATGAATAAGCCACAGCCCGATGACAAGCTGCTGCTTGCAAGGCTCGAGGATAAGGCTCGCCTTTGCAGCGATAATTCCATGATAACCAACAGCGACTTCCTCGATATGCACGAGCGTTCGCTGGTGAAAAATATGCGCCTGCCGTACCCGGATGTGAAATGCGTATTTTACGGCGCTTTCCCCGACGCGGAGCGCACCGCAGCCGTGCTGCTGCCGTCTTATATCGAGGCGGGGAGCACGGAGCAGCTCGCCGAATATTTTGCGAGCGACCCCGACTCCGACCCGATAACCGTGTTGCGGGTGACAAAAGATAAATTCTCGCCGCCGCTCGGCCATCGCGACTATCTCGGGGCACTGATGTCTCTCGGGATAAAGCGTGAAATGACGGGCGATATCCGTGTAACGGATGACGGCTGCTTCATCGCCGTGCTCGGCAAAATGGCGCCGTTTATCGCCGATAACCTCGGCAGGGCAGGGCGAGGCACCCTCTCCGCACGCCCTGCGGAGCCTGATGAAGTACGCGCTCTCTGCTCCGCCGATTCCGCCGAGCAGGGCAGCTTCACCGTCTCCACCATGAGGCTCGACAGCGTTGTGAAAAACGGTTTTGCAGTCTCCCGCACCGCCGCCTGCGACGCGATTGAGCACGGGCTGGTCTTTGTCAATGATTGCGAATGCCTCAAAGCCGACAAACGTATCGGCGAGGGGGATAAAATAGTTTTTCGCCGCAAAGGCCGTATCATAGTCACCGATTGCTCCGCCGTGAGCAAAAAAGGCCGCATTATCGTCAATATTAAAAGGTATAAATAAAGCCTCCGATTTATCGGAGGCTTTGTCTTATACAATCAAGTGATCTCATATGTGAGACATTTTAGAAGAACGCAATTGTTACAGGAGGAGTCTTTATTAGTTATCCTTTTCCGCCTATTCTTCTATGGTATTCTTCTTCTGTTATCGCCCCTTGGGCAAAGAGTTTTTGCAGTCGGTATGCTTCGGCATTCTGCTGATATGTGTTTGCTTGACGAATGCTATGTTGCGGCTCTTTTTGGGCAGCAATCTTGGCGCTGTTTTCTACCAGCTCTCCAAAACCGTACAAAACGAAAGATGACAACCATGATATCAGAGCGGCGGCAATTATTGCTAAAAGAGCTATTGGTATAAGTTTGTCATCATAGGCCATAGCAACTAATCCGATAAGAACGCTCAGTACTATAAAAACTATGCATATTACAACAGCCAAGCTCTTGATCTTTTTTCCAATGTTAGTATACATAACAGTCCTCCATTTTTAAAATAAAATCACATGCATATAATCATATATGGCTAATTTAGTTCTAAAATAAACCATATATGGCTAATTGTCAAGTCAAACTAACCATATATGATAAAATTTCAGCGAAAGCAACAAAAGGAGCTCGTTGAAATTATGCAAAAATACTATTATCAAAGACTTCGTGACATAAGAGAGGATAACGAAAAAACGCAGAAAGAAATCGCCGACGTACTCAACACGACATATCAGTATTACAGCGCCTACGAGCGCGGTGTGAGAGATATCCCCAGCCACCATATCAAGACCCTCGCTCAGTATTATAATATCTCCGCCGATTACCTCTTGGGTCTCACCGACGAGCCCCGTAAACTCAAATAGCAAAAAAACCTGCCTTATAACGGACTTGATCACAATTTAATACTCAAATAAAAAACGGGTGGTCATAGCTGGGTGTACGTAAGACAGTATTGCGCCGAGATTGACGAAGCGGCACGAAATCGCATGGAGCTGATCGTGCGGTCACTGGCAGAGCAAAACGGCGTGACCGAGCAACTGAAAGCCGAAAACCAAATGGAATGGGTGCGGCAGATGAACGCTTGCAAGGCACAGGCAGAGGAAGTTGTGAAAGCGGAATTGATTTATGATTGAGTGAGGAAGTCCGGGCAGAAAACTGTTCGGACTTTTCTCATATAGTCCAAAGTTGCGGTAGAATTGTTCACAAGTTTTATGGTATAATTTGAATACGAAATTGAGCAACAAATCGGAACTTGAGGAAGGAGATGATTGTATGAAAAAGTTTATAGCATTGCTTTTAGTATTGGTCTGTGTGCTTGGCTTGGTCGGTTGTAGCAGCAAGTTGGTAGAAGGATCAGAAAAGACCTATTCTGGAACTGTTACCGATAGGGCTATGAGTGTTGTAAATGAGGGAGATAGGCAAGGGCGTTCATACATCATAATTTCTACTGGTGATGAAGATATTTGCTTTTGGCTTACAAAGGATTGTGAAACCAATGCAAAGATTGGGGATGAAGTAATTATCGAAAGTGCAATAGAAGAACAGACGGACTTGCTTATTGCAACAAGTATTACAGTTGAGTAAATCCCAGTTTGTCGAACTGATAAAATCCCTTTAGGAACGAAAGGGCGCACTTCTATACTCACCTATCGGGAGTATGTGCGTCCTGCGGAACTTCATTCTCCGTCAGCAGAAGAAAACTGCTTGACCGAGAATGTTTTCGACACTTCGTTCCGTCAAGGTGGCTACACCCCCTTGCGCCGCTAATGCGGCTATCCCCTGTGGACTTGCCGTCCGCAAACGGTTTTGACAAACCGTTTGCCGCCAGCAAGTTTGAAGATTAGACATAAACAAATCCTCCGCATGGTCTAAGCCATACGGAGGATTAACTGTTTTACGGACACCCGTCTATTGACCGCCCGTTTTTGGCTGTATTGATTAATTTATGGGGGTTATTTCATTTATCTCAGGTCTGCGATTTCGAGGATGAGGCGTTCGGTCTTTTCCCAGCCGAGGCAGGGGTCGGTTATCGACTTGCCGTAGACGCCGCCGTCGGGCTTCTGGTTGCCGTCCTCGATATAGGATTCTATCATCAGACCCTTGAGGATGCCGAAGATATCGCCCGAGAGGCGTGAGCTGTGGAGGATCTCCTTGGCGATACGGGGCTGCTGATCCCAGTGCTTGCCCGAATTCGAGTGGTTGGTGTCGATGATAACGCCGGGGTTCTTCAGCCCGCTGTCGGCGTAGAGGGCACAGAGATGCTGCAGATCCTCGTAGTGGTAGTTCGGCACGGTCTGGCCGTGTTTATCCGCCGAGCCTCTGAGGATTGCGTGGGCGAGCGGGTTGCCCTTGCTCTCGACCTCCCAGCTGGAGTAAACGAAGGTGTGCGGGTGCTGAGCCGCCGTGACGGAGTTCATCATAACGGAGAGATCGCCGCCTGTGGGGTTTTTCATGCCGACGGGCAGGTCAAGGCCGCTTGCGGTGAGGCGGTGGAGCTGATTCTCGACCGACCTTGCGCCGACTGCAACATATGAAAGCACGTCGGAGAGGTAGTGGTGATTCTCGGGGTAGAGCATCTCATCGGCGCAGGAGAAGCCTGTCTGCTCAAGCGCTTTAAGATGCAGCTTGCGTATGGCGATAAGCCCCTTGAGCATATCGGGCGAGCCGTTGGGGTCGGGCTGATGAAGCATTCCCTTGTAGCCGTCGCCCGTTGTCCTCGGCTTGTTGGTGTAGATGCGTGGGATGATGAGGATTTTATCCTTGACCTTCTCCTGCACCTCGCGCAGCCTTGAGATATAGTCGATCACGGCGTCCTCTCTGTCCGCCGAGCAGGGGCCTATGACGAGCACGAGCCTGTTATCCTTGCCGGTGAAAACGTCTCTGATCTCTTTGTCGTTTTGCTTTTTGCGCGCTGTCATCTCCTCGGTGACGCTGTACATATCCTTGACCTCCTGCGGAGAGGGCATTTTGCGCTTGAATTCCATATTCATATCGTTTGCTCCTTTAACAGGTTACTTAATGTCGAAGTATTCTCTGCGCTTTGCCGAGAGACGCATCATCTCGCGCAGCGCTTCGGTGTCGTCCTGCTCAATGCTGATCCTCAGGCGGTCGAACGCCGCCTCAAACAGCTTCATCTGGGCGAGCAGTTCGGTCTTATTCAGCATGAAAAGCTCGCTCCACATCACGTCGTTTATCTTGGCTATCCTCGTCAGGTCGCGGAATGAGTCGCCCGTGTATTCGCACATATGCTCCGATTCCTTTGATATCATCAGCGCCACTGCGATGCAGTGGGTCAGGTGCGAGAGGAAGCCGACTATCTCGTCGTGCTTCTCGGGGGTCAGGGTGCTGATGTTTTTGAAGCCTATCGCCCTGCCGAGAGCCTTGCAGGCGGCTATGGCCTCGAGCGTATTCGACTCGGTGGGGGTGACGATGTAGTTCGCGTCGGTGAATATCTCTTTCTTTGCGTTGCGGACTCCGCTGACCTCGCGCCCCGCCATGGGATGCGCCCCGATGAATTCAAGGTCGCTCCGCAGCAGCTTCTGCACCTCATAGACCACGCTGCATTTAACGCCCGTCACATCGGTGAGCAGAGCGCCCGGACGGATAAACCGCTGATTTTGCTTTATCCAGTCGATGAAAATATGTGGATAAAGGGCGAAAACTATCAGATCGAATTTGCCGATATATTCGCCGTCCGTGTCGGCTCTGCCGCTGCTTATCCAGCCCTTTTCGAGGGCAAAAGCTATCGAATCGGCGTTGCAGTCGATTGCGCCGACCTCGTAGCCGACGCTGCTCAGCGCCTCGGCGTAGCTGCCGCCGATAAGGCCGAGACCGACTATCAGAATTTTTGTATCTTTATCAAATTTCATATGACTTTGACCTCCGTTCCGAGCGCGGCAAGGGTGTTGAAGAAGTCGGGGTAGCTCTTGCGGATAGCCTCGGCGCCGTCGATAACGCCGCCCGTCATGCTCAGGAGCACCGAGAGCGCCATGACGATGCGGTGATCGTTGTGGCCGCAAAGCTCGGCATTCGGGGCTGACAGCCCGCCCGAGATGAACGCTTCATTCTCACGGATATCGGAGCTTATGCCGAATTTCGCAAGCTCCCGAGCCATGACCGCCGCGCGGTCGCTCTCCTTGATCTTGAGCCTTGCCGTGCCCGTGAAATGCGCCCCGTGCTTCGCCGCCGCAACGGCAAAAAGTATCGGCGCCAGATCCGGGCAGGCGGAAACATCTATCTGAGCGCCCGGGGATTCGAGCCTGTCAAGCAGCTCGGTGCAGACTCTGTCGCCTTGCAGGCTGAGGGGATTCAGCCCGCTGACCTCAACGCTGCCGCCGAGGTGATTCAGCGCAAGCAGGAAGGCCGCGTTTGACCAGTCGCCCTCGACCGCTGCGTTTGTCGCCCTGAATTTTTGACCGCCCTTGACGGCGAAAACATTCGGCTCGCTCTCGGCTATCGTCACGCCGAACTGGGCCTCGACCGCCGCCGTTATGTCTATGTAAGCTCTGCTCTCAACGGGCGGGAGCACGCGCACGGTGCTGTCGCCGCCGAGGAGCGGCAGAGCGAAGAGCAATCCGCTGACGAATTGGCTGCTCACATTGCCCGGCAGTGTATATTCGCCTGGAGTAAGAGCGCCGCCGACGGTGATGCCGCCGTTTTTATCTACCGTAATTCCTTTTTTGGCAAAAAGTGTTTCATAAACGCCTATGCCTCGCTCCATGAGCCGCTCTGTGCCCGTGAAAATGCCGCCGCAGCCCGCCGTCAATGCGACGGGGAGCAGGAAGCGCAGAGTGCTGCCGCTCTCACGGCAGGGGAATTCGGGTTTGCCGCCGAAGCGCCCCGCAATGCCCGTGACGGTCAGCTTTTGACCGCTGAGGCTGCATTCGGCTCCCATGGCTCTGATGCAGTCGAGCGTTGCGAGCATATCCTCGCTCTCGGCGACGCCGTCGATAACGCTTGTGCCGCCCGCAAGCGCGGCGCATATCATCATTCTGTGAGCAAAGCTCTTGGATGGGGGAGCGTTGACCCGCCCGTGCGCCCTGCTCGGGGAAATATTTACTTTCATTTTTTGTTCCTCACAAGATCGGTAAGGAAATCGAGCGCCTGATTGTAGCCGTCAAGCCCCTGACCCGCAATGGTTTTGACCGCCGCCGCGGAAATATAGCTGACCTGACGGAAGCTCTCGCGCTTCGACACGTCGGAGATATGCACTTCGACTGTCGGGATGCCGACACCCTTGACCGCGTCCGCAATGGCGACGCTCGTGTGGGTGTAGGCGGCGGGGTTGAAGACGATGCCGTCCGTATGGGAGAAATATGCGTTTTGTATGGCGTCGACCAAATCGCCCTCGTGGTTGGATTGAACGAATTCGACCTCAACGCCCAGCTCCTCGGCGTGGCGTTTGATGAGCTTTATGAGGTCGTCGTAGGTCTGCCTGCCGTATATATCAGGCTCACGGATGCCGAGAATGTTGATATTCGGCCCGTTGAGAATTAAAAATTTCATTTTTGCAGCTCCTTTTTTATCAGCTCCGCCGCCTCGCCGACCGTGCCGTTTGAGTCGACCGTTATATCGGCCGACGCGGTGTATATCGGGTATCGCTGCTCATAGAGGCGAGCCATTGCTTCGCTGTTTTGGGATAGGGGTCTGTCCGCCGTGCCGCAAAGCAGCTCGGGGCGCCTGTCGAGAAATACGAGCACGCCGTTTTGCTTTAATTTGCGGACGTTTGCGGGGTTCAGCACCGAGCCGCCGCCCGTTGCGATAACGCAGCCGCTCCTTGCCGCCACATCGGCGATGACCTCGGATTCGAGCTTGCGGAAGCCGCTCTCGCCCTCGGCGGCAAATATCTCGGGGATGCTTTTGCACGCCCGCTCGGAGATAAGGAGGTCGGTGTCAATGAATTCCCTGCCCTCGCTCTCGGCGAGCAGCCCGCCGACGGTGGATTTGCCCGAGGACGGCATACCGATGAGCACGATATTTTGCTTTTGCAGCTTAGTGCCGAGATATGCCTTGCCGATGAGGGATTCGTCAGCCTCCTCGCCGAGGAAGAGCGCGCGGGCGTATACCGCCTGAGCCGCCAGCATATAAAGCCCGCCGCTGCAAGGGATCCCGCGCTCGGCGGCGTCGGATATAAGCTCGGAGCGCAGGGGATTATATATCGCGTCCGCCACGCCGCACAGACGGGGGAAAAGCGAAATATCTATCGGCTTCGCCCCGATATTCGGATACATCCCGACGGGGGTGGTGTTGATTATTATCTCGGTGTCGGCGCATTTCACGGCGGCTTCGTCATAGGTCACGCCGCCCTCTCTGCCGCTTCGGGAGACAAGGGTAATGCTCGCCGCACCGAGGCTTTTAAGCACGGCTCTCGCCGTTTTTGAGGTGCCGCCCGTGCCGAGGACGAGCGCCTTTTTGCCACTCGGGTCGATGCCCGCTCGGCGCAGCATCGCGGTCATGCCGGCAAGGTCGGTATTGTAGCCGTAAAGCCTGCCGACGCGGTTGACAACGGTGTTCACCGCCCCGACCGCCTTCGCCGTGTCGGATATCTCGTCGAGCAGCGGCATGACGGCTTCTTTATAGGGAATTGTTACGTTTATGCCTTTGAAATCGCGCTTTGCGAAGAAATCCGCAAGCTCCTCAAGCGGTATTTCACGCAATTCGTAGTGATAATCGGCTATTTTTTCGTGTATCTCGCAGGAGTAGCTGTGCCCGAGCTTCTCGCCTATCAATCCGTAAAGCATGAGGGCACCCCCTTAACGAGCGAATCCGTGCCGAAGCGCTGGGCGAGCAGGTCGCAGAGGACTATCGCCGTCACGCTGTCGATAACGGGGCAGATTCGGCGGATTATCGCCGGGTCGTGCCTGCCTTTTATATTAATGGGCGTATTTTCGTTTTTGATAAAATCGACCGTCTGCTGCTCACGGGCGATGGAGGGTGTGGGCTTGACGGCGCATTGGAATAATATCGGCATACCGTTTGTGATGCCGCCGTTTATGCCGCCGTTGTTGTTGGTGACGGTGACGGGCGAGCCGCCCTCGATCCGCATAGCGTCGTTGCATTCGCTGCCGCGCCTGTCGGCAAAGCCGAAGCCGAGCCCGAATTCAATGCCCTTGACGCCGCCCAGGCTGAAAAGCGCGTGGGAGAGCAGACCCTCGACGCTGTCAAACCAAGGCTCGCCGACCCCGCCGGGCACGCCGCAGACCGCAGTCTGAGTGACGCCGCCGACGCTGTCGAGTGCCTCTCTCGCCTTGAGGATACGCTCGGCCATCTCCTTGCCGCGCTCATCGTCGAGCACGGGGAAGGTCTTGCCGCCGAGGAGCGCAATATCGGCCCCGATATCGTCAAAATCCCTGTCGTTTACGCCACTGCAGCTGAGGATATGAGTGCCGACGGTGATGCCGAGGCTCTCAAGGGCGGGCAGGAGTATGCCGCCGACGGCTACGAGCGCAGCCGTCACTCTGCCTGAGAAGTGGCCGCCGCCCCGATAATCCTCAAAGCCGTGGTATTTGCAAAACGCCGCATAATCCGCATGGGACGGGCGTGCGGCGCCGTATTGATAGTCGCCGCTGCGGGTGTTTTCGTTTGGGATGACTATGCACAGCGGTGTGCCCGTAGTCCTGCCGCCGAAAACGCCGCTGAGTATCTCGAAACGGTCGCTCTCGCGCCTTGCCGTGTCGGTCAGACCCGAGGGGCGGCGGCGGGCGAGCAGCCGCTCTATATTTTCATTTTTTACGGGGAGGCCGGGGGTAAGGCCGTCGACTACGGCGCCTACCGCCGAGCCGTGGCTCTCGCCGAAGAGCGTTACGCAAACGCTGCTGCCGAATGAGTTTTTCATCTTAAGCACTCCGTTTTTTCGATAATTTCGTCGGTGCTCATTTTAACGAATTCAAATGAGCCGATCTCGTTCACCGTGACGGCGTTCACGCAGCCGTCCTGCACCTTTTTGTCGTGGCCGATGAGCGACGCCATCCTCTCGGGGGCGATTGCCGACTTGGTGGGTAGAGAGTATTTCTCAAGCACGGGCAGCAGCCTTGCTCTGACCTCTTCACTGCACATCGGCAGCATTCCGAGCGCAATGCATTCGCCGTGCAGCAGCTTGCCGCTCTCAAGGCTCTCTATGGCGTGGCCGACCGTGTGACCGAAATTCAGCACTCGGCGCAGGCCGCTCTCCTTGGGATCCTGTTCGACAACATCTTTTTTTATCATCAGCGAGCGGCGTATGACCTCGACTATATCGCCGCGAATGTTTTCACTCTTTGCGATAAGCTCAAACAGCTCCTTGTCGCTCGTCGCCGCCATTTTTATCGCCTCGGCAAGCCCCGCATGGAGCTGACGGTCGTCAAGGGTGGACAGCACGTCCGGGTCGATAACGACCTTTTTGGGCTGATAGAATGCGCCGACGGCATTCTTGACCGTGCCGAAGTCAATAGCGGTCTTGCCGCCTATCGAGGAATCGACCTGTGAGAGCAGAGTGGTCGGGATATTATAAAAATCTATGCCCCTCATATAGCAGGAGGCCGCGAAGCCGCTGAGGTCGCCGACAACTCCGCCGCCGACCGCCACAATGCAATCGCCGCGGGTGAGGGAGAAATTCAGCATTGCGGAGAGCACGCCCTCGAGCGAGCGGAAGCATTTGCTCGCTTCGCCGCTCTTTATGAGCAGCAGCTTTGACTCCTTACACTGCTTTGAAACGCTCCTTGCGTATTTTATGGGCACGCCGCTGTCGGTCACGACAAGCACCCTGCGGTCAAGGTCAAGCAGCTCGCCGACTTTGTCGAGCGCGCCGCGCTCAAGGACTATATCATAGCTGCCCTGCTCTGTTTTAACGGGTATTATCATTGTTTATCACCGTCCTGAGTGCTTAGTTTTGAGTAATAAGTGCCCACGAGCTTCAGTTTGGCGCAGATAGCCGAAAGCTCGCGCAGCATATCTCTGCCGTTCTCGGTATTCACATTGCCCTCGGCTTCGATATAGAAGAAATAATTCCATTGCAGATCCTTCATCGGGCGGCTTCTGAGCGAGCGCATATTGAAGCCGTGAGCGCCGATGATATTCAGCGTCTTTGCGAGCGAACCCGCCTCATTCTGAACCGTGAATACAAGGATGAAGCTCTCATCCTCTCTCTTTGCCGCCGCTGCGGGTGAATTCTGCGCCCTTGAGAATGCGGCGAAGCGGGTGGTGTTGTTGGGGTTGTCGTTTATCCGCTCGACTATCGTTTTAAGCCCGAATATCTCCGCCGCCTCCGCCGAGGCAACTGCCGCCACGGTCGGGTCGCCGCCCTCCCTGACGTGCTTCACGGCGAGCGCCGTATTCGTGTCGCTGACGGTCTTGAAGCCGTGCTGCGAGATATATCCGCCGCACTGGGCGAGCGCCTGCGGGTGGCTGATAACGGTCTTTATCGTGTCAACGCTTGCGCCCTCAAGCCCCACAAGGCTGTGAGTGACGGGCATATCAATGACCTGATTGACAAAGAGGCTGCCCGAGAACACAAGATCCATCACCGTGCCGACCTCGCCCGCGTAGCTGTTCTCAAGCGGGAGCACCGTGCAGTCGCATTCGCCGTTCTCAACGGCTCTGTATGCCTTGGTGAAGTCGGGGTAGGATATCAGCTGAGAATCCGGGAACATACGCAGAGCCGCAATATAGGCAAACGCGCCATCGTCGCCGCAGTAGGCGACCTTCATGCCGCCGAGTAGCTTTGACTGATATTTGCAGGAGAGATCTATGGTGCTTCTGAGGAATCGGACGTAGTAGGATTCTATCTCCTTGCTCTCGATAAGCGCTCTTGAGCGGTCGATAAGCTCCGTCTCCCTTGCGGAGTCACGCACTGAAAGCCCGTGCTCCTTTTTGTACGCCGCCACGTTCTCACACTGATGCATACGCTCCTCAAAGAGCTTCGCCATCTCTGCGTCAATGCGGCTGATTTCTTTTCTGGAAAGTTCAAGTTCGTTCATTGCTGACACCTCCGTGCGGTCATGTTTTCAGTATTATCCGTTGCAGGAGCAATCAAGCGAAGATCGCTCATGGCAAAGAAAAAAGCGATTCCCCGACAGGAGAACCGCCCGATGACAATTTAAAAGCCTGCTGTTATGCCATAGCCGCCTTGCCATATGCGCCCTGTGCGGGAGAGAAAGCTACCGAGCCGTAAAAATAATAATAAAAAAAGCGGTACGCAAAAAAGCGCACTGCTTCGATAAGGGCAAAGGACGCAGCTTTGGAGCTACGGGCAGAGTGAGAGACGGCGTGGGCAGCAGCGAAGGTCATTGCTTTGCGGCTCATATCCGTATCTCCTTCCGTCATTGTTGATAGAAACATTATACTATCACGTTTTTTGCTTGTCAACCCCCGTTTTGCCGAATGCCGACTTTTTTCAGCCGGCAAAATCGGCGATTTTGAACAAATCTCGGGGCAAACGACCGTTATTCGCTCTCTGCCTCTGCGGGATGATATTTGATGGATTCAAAGAATTCGTTGTAGCGCTCCGCCCACTTCGCAACGCCGTCACGGTCGTATTTTGAGGGGAAGAACGGCTCGATTATCGTCAGCTTGCCGAACCACACCACCATGTCGAGCAGCTTTTTGCGAAGCTCGGGCATACCTTTAAGCTGGCGCAGCTTCTCCTTGACCTTGGATATCATCTGCGAATTAAGCAGCGAGCCGAGGGAGCCGGAGTTAAGCTCCGCAAGATCCTCGGTCGTGATGACCTTGGCGGCGAAGAGGTCGCTGACCTCCTTTGCGGTGAGGTAGGGCAGCAGATTTTTCATCAGCGCCGTGCGGCAGGCGTCGAAGCCTATCTGCCTGAAGAACGCTTTTTCGTATTCCCAAAGGGTGTCGCAGTTAAAGAGGCAGTCCTCGTCCTGCTCGATCGCATTTGCAAGCAGAGTGCCAGCCATGAGCGAATATGCTATGCCCGAGCCTTTGACGGCGTAGGTCATAAAGGCGCTGTCGCCCACTGCTGCGTAGCCGTCGGCGACAAAGACCGCGAGCGGCTGGCGTACGGGGATATCGGTTATCAGCCCGCCCCGAAGCAGCTTTTTGCCCATATGACCGTATTGCTCATAAAGCTCATTCAGCGGCTCGCAGAAGCCGCTCAGATCCGTGTCTCGGAAGCGGGCTATCAGCACGTCGACCGCGTCCTCCTCGGTTATCAGCCACGACATACCGACCGTGCCGTCATTCTTGAGGATTATGTTATAGCGGGTCGCAGGCTCCTGCTCGCCCTCAACCTTTTCGTAATAAGCCCTGTAGGTGTGGAGCACGTCGAATTCGCCCGGCTCATTCTGAACGCGGGTGAATTCCGGCATTGCGCGGCGCAGCGGAGAATGAACCCCGCAGGCGTCTATCACAAGGTCGCAGTAGCGCACGCCTCCCGAGGTGACTATGCCGCCGACTCTGCTGCCGAGCATCACGGGCGCGAGCACCTCCTCGCCGTAGACGAAGCTGACCCCCGCCTCCTCGGCTAGGGATATCAGATGCCTTATCAGCTCCTTGCGCTCGACTATCAGCGAGCGGGCGTTTTTATCCTCCGGCAGGGTGAGGGGCGCGACCTCGCTGTCAAGAGGAACTATAGTGATTATGTTGTTGGGCGCGCGCCAGCTCTCGGGCACCTCAAGCCCCGCGAATTCCATTGCGCTCTCGTCAAAGGTGTCCTTGTGCGGCAGCCCGAGCCGCTCATAGCTGCTCTTTTCATAAACGGTGACGCTGTGACCCTGTTGTGCGAGCTTCATGGCCGCCGCAACTCCGCCGTGACCCGCACCGGCAACGATTATATTTGACATTATCTCATCTCCGCAGCCTGTTGATTGTTTTTCAAAAATCTTATCTCACGATATCGACCGACTTGCCCGTCTTGGCGGAGAGATAGATAGCGTCAAGGATCCTCATCAGCTCAACGCCGTCCTCGGCGGGGGCGAGGCATTCCGCTTTGCCCTCAACGCTGTCGACGAAATTCTTCACTTCGCGCTTGAAGTCGCGGGCAAAATCAAAATCCGTCTCGCCGTGAATGGCGATATCGGCGAGCATATCGTTGCACTCGGTATGCAGCTCAAACGGCGTGAAGCTGAGACCCGCCCTGTCGCCGAAAAATTCAAGGTCGCCCGAGGGATTTTTGAGATTCAGGTTGAAGCTCGCCTCGACATGGAGCACCGCGCCGTTATCAAATCTTATCATAGCGGTCGCAAGATCCTCAACGTCGAATATCGGCTTCTCCACCACGGTCTCGCTCTGCCAGTCGCCGGTCTTGATGTTATCCCTTGCGCCTATCTTGTTGAATGTTGCGCCGAAAACGGTGACGGGCTTCGGCTTGCCCATAACATATCTCGACAGGTCAATGACATGAACGCCGAGGTCTATCAGCGGTCCGCCGCCGGAGCGGGACTTGTCGCCGAACCAGCCGCCGGGGAAGCCGCAGCGGCGCAGGTATGACGCCTTGGCGTAGTAAATGTCGCCGAGGTAGCCTTTTGAAATGAGGTCGACTGCCGTGCGGGCATCGCTGCCGTGTCTGCGCACGAAGCCGAGCATGAGCAGCTTGCCGTTCTTCTCTGCGGCGGCCTGCATTGCGAGCGCCTCCTCGGTGCTCATCGCCATGGGCTTCTCGCAAAGGACGTGGCAGCCCGCGTTGAGCGCAGCTATGGTGCATTCGGCGTGGGCGCTGTTCCATGTGCAGACGCTCACGGCGTCCAGCTCGTTTTCGGCGAGCATATCATAGCAGTTGTCGTAGCAATTCTTAACGCCGTATCTCTCGGCGTAGCTCTTTGCCTTCTCAAAATTGATGTCGCAGCAGGCGACGACCTCGACCCTGTCGCCCAGAGCCTTGTAGCCGTCCATGTGGGCGTTGCTTATGCCGCCGTTGCCGATGATTCCGATTTTCAGTGCCATTTTCAAAACTCCTTGCTGTTTGATGTTTTATATTGCGCTTGCATACACTAATAATATACCACATTATTCCGCCGGAATCAACGGTAAAGGGAATCAAAAATTCGTATAGTGTAATAATGTTTTGATAGAACAATCTAATATTTATGTTCATAGTCTTAAAGCAACTGCTTCAGCGCAATTAATGGATATGGCACTTTCAACAAAAACAATCTGATAAAATCGTGTATTTTGACATAATGGAATATAATTGACTTTTTACAAGATTTATGATAAGATTTATTTGTAAAGATAATAGTGTGCAATTACTATGTATAAAGTACAATATTATTTAATTTAATTAAAGGAGTCGATTCCAATGTGGCATTGATATGTTGAAATCTCTAGAAAAGATGTGATAACATGATTGCTAAGTGTTTGTCTATTGGATGGCCTTATTGTTGTTAGCATTATTGCCATCATGTAATGATTTGAAGCCTGATTATATTTGTACTCCAACCCATAGGGTTCAATGGTGGCTTGAAGATATTAATTGGAACAAAAGGTTAGAGTATGATGGTGAAGGAATTGTTATAGGAGTAATTGATTCCGGAATTGATGAAGAGCATCCAGACTTAAAGGGGAAGTCCGTGTGCAATAACTGTATTTATTAATTACAATAGGTAAGCTTGGTGAATAATAATGAAGAAAATATTATCTTTGCTAATTGCGGGAATATTCGTTTTGCTCGGTGCAGCTTGCGGAAAGAGAAATCCTGATGAATATTTCGTTATGCGTTATGCTTTAAAGCCCATTTCGTCCGTTAAAAATGAGTTCTATATCTTAGAGGAGCCGATAAAGTGTGAGGTTCCCCACGGCAAAGCAGAGGTCAGATATTGTTATTACGCAAACGACACTTTAGGCGTTGTAATTTTACTCGAAACCGATAAGCCGGAGGAAATGCGTGAGAATGCCGATGATCCCGAGTGGGGTCTGTATTCGTCCGTTAAGGTGAATCGCAAAAAGCCTGAGCTTAAAAGCTATAGCTGCAATGAGGTTCAGCCGATTGAGAGCAGCGCAAACAATAAGGCGCTCTTTGAATTTATCACAGAGTATCCATGCAAAGTCAAAAGCATCAAAAAGCCCGTCGAGGTAACCTTTGACAGCGTTACACTTGAAATTCCCCTTACATTCAAAACGGGATATCCGGCGAGTTCGATCGAGGGGATGGAAGCACTAAGCGGAGTAACCGCCGAATAGTGAAACAGAAAAAGACCGGGCAGCTGTTAAAAGCTGCTCGGTCATTATTTATGCCTGAATTATCAAACTATACCCTGTGCGTTCATGGCGGTGACCACTCTCTCGAAGCCCGCGATATTCGCGCCCGCCACATAGTTGCCGGGCATACCGTATCTCGCGGCTGCGTCGTCGAGGTTGTGGAAAAGCTCTACCATTATCTTCTGGAGCTTGGAGTCGACCTTTTCAAAGGTCCAGTTGAGTCTCTCGCTGTTCTGCGACATTTCAAGCGCCGAGGTTGCTACGCCGCCCGCGTTAGCGGCCTTGCCGGGCAGGAAGTAAACGCCGTGCTCCCTCAGATAATCGGTCGCCTCGATGGTCGTGGGCATATTTGCGCCCTCGCATACTGCGATAACGCCGTTCTCGACCAGCTTCTTAGCGTCCTCAATGCCAAGCTCATTCTGAGTGGCGCAGGGGAGAGCAATATCGGCCTTGACGCCCCACACGCCCTTGCCCTCGTGATACTCCGAATTCGGGCGGTACTTCTTATACTCTGTGAGCCTTGCTCTGTTGACTTCCTTTATCTCCTTGAGGGCGGCGAGGTCGATGCCGTCGGGGTCATAGATCCAGCCCGTCGAGTCGGAGGCGGTGACGACCTTCGCGCCGAGCTGCTGCGCCTTCTCGATGGCATATATCGCGACGTTGCCCGAGCCGGAGACGGCGATGGTCTTGCCGCGGAGCTCGATGCCGTTGCATTTAAGCATCTCCTCGGTGATATAGAGCAGGCCGTAGCCCGTGGCCTCCGTCCTTGCGAGCGAGCCGCCGTAGGTCAAGCCTTTGCCGGTGAGCACGCCCTCAAAGAGGCCCTTTATCCTCTTGTATTGGCCGAACATATAGCCTATCTCTCTTGCGCCCGTGCCGATATCGCCCGCGGGCACGTCGGTGTCGGCGCCGATATATCTGTAAAGCTCCAGCATGAAGCTCTGGCAGAACGCCATTATCTCACGGTCGGATTTGCCCTTGGGGTCGAAGTCCGAGCCGCCCTTGCCGCCGCCGATGGGCAGACCGGTCAGCGAATTCTTGAATACCTGCTCGAAGCCGAGGAATTTGATGATGCCGAGGTTGACCGAGGGATGCAGTCTCAGGCCGCCCTTGTAGGGGCCGATGGCGCTGTTGAACTGCACGCGGTAGCCGGTGTTGATGTGCGCCTGACCGTTGTCGTCTATCCAGGGCACTCTGAATTTGATCTGTCTTTCGGGGTTGACAAGCCTCTCGAGCAGGGCGTTGCGTCTGTACTCCTCCTCGTGAGCGTCCACCACGACTCTCAGCGAATCGAGCACTTCTCTGACAGCCTGATGGAATTCCGGCTCCGACGGATTCTGCTCGATGACCTGAGCGATGATTTCGTCAACATATGACATATTGATCTCCTCCTGACGGGAATGTTTTAATGCGAATTTATTATAATAAATGCGCCTTCAGGCAGAGTTAACATACCCAAAGACGCCCTTGTCTTTATGCCCGTAATTTTACAATAAAAAATTACGCTTGTCAAGTATAAATGCAGCTTTTTGTTAAAAATCCTGCAAATTTGCTGACTTTTATAGCTGATTATGTGCAAAAACGCATCAGATTTGCTGCTTGCCTTGCAAAGAACTTAGCGAGCGGTTATCGGCTCGGCGCTCTTGAGCCATTCGGCAACCTCGCCCTTGCGGGGTATCGAGGCGGCAGCTCCCTGCCGTGAAACCGCGATCGCCGCAGCCCCCGCCGCCGTGCGGCAAGCCTCGCCGATAGTGGCTCCGGAGCAGAGCGAAGCGAAAAGATAGCCCGTGAAGGTGTCACCCGCCGCCGTGGTGTCGATGACGGAGGTTTTGTAGGCGCAGCAGCGCTCGGTGCGTCCGCCGTGGGAATAAACGCTGCCGCCCTCGCCGAGGGTGAGGACTATATCGGTCAGCCCGCCCGCCTGTGCGATGAAATCAAAGGGGTCGCCGCTGCGCGCGAAGGCGCAGGCCTCCGTTTCGTTGAGTATGACGCATTCGAGCTTTGAGAGGTCGATTCCCCGCAGGCTCTCGTCAAACGGCGAGGGATTCAGCACCGTGCGAAGCCCCGCCTCGGCGGCGCATTGAACGATATACGGCAGCTCGTTTATTTCGTTTTGCAGCAGCAGGTAATCGCCGCGCTCCATTCCCGCCAGAGCCGAACGGATATGCTCGCGGGTGATGCGGGCGTTTGCGCCGGGGTAGATCAGAATGGCGTTCTCGCCTTTTTCGTCCACTTGGATCGTCGCCTGACCCGTCTTGCCCTCCACGGTGAGCAGGCTGCGGGTGTCGGCGCCCGCCTCATTAAGCATACGGCGTAAAAATTCACCGTCGCTGCCGATACAGCCGGCAAATACCGTCTGAGCGCCCGCCCTCGCGGCGGCTATCGCCTGGTTGAAGCCCTTGCCGCCGGGAAATTGATTCAGCTCCCCGACCGCGAGCGTTTCACCCGGTCTGACTATGCTCTTGACGGAATAAACAAGGTCGATGTTGCACGAACCGAAAACAAGAATCTTCAAAACGACCGCTCCTTTTAACCTTATACTATCTAATTATATAGCCTCCGTGCCTGTCCCGCAAGTGATTTGATATAATTTGTGCAGCCCTTGAGCGGATGAAATTCATTACGCCTTATGAATTGCCTGTTATAACGCAAAAAGCCGCCTCCGGTTGGGAGGCGGCTGAGGAGATTTAGGAATTTAGAAACTTAGGAGTTTAGGAGCTTAGAGAGCGTGGGATTACATGAGGCTGAGGTAGAGCTGCTTGAGCTCCTCGACGCTCGTATCTCTCGGGTTGCCGGGGCGGCAGGCATCAGCATATGCGCTCTCGGCGAGGAACTGCACGTCCTCGGGCTTGACGATATCCTTGAGGTCTGCGGGGATGCCGACATCGTGGGAGAGTTGCCTTACCGCGTCAACGGCGGCCTTGCGGTACTCCTCCTGAGTCATATTCTCGGTGCCCTTAACGCCCATTGCCCTTGCGATGTCTCTGTATTTCTCGCCCGTGCAGGGTGCGTTATACTCCATGACGGTGGGCAGGATGATGGCGTTCGCTACTCCGTGCGGAGTGTCATAGAGAGCGCCGAGCGGGTGAGCCATTGAATGGACTATGCCGAGGCCGACATTTGAGAAGCCCATGCCCGCAATATACTGGCCGAGAGCCATATCTGTTCTGCCCTCGGGGGTATTCTCGACAGCGCCTCTGAGCGAGCGGGAGATTATCTCTATAGCCTTGAGGTGGAACATATCCGACAGCTCCCATGCGCCCTTGGTGATGTAGCCCTCGATGGCGTGGGTCAGGGCGTCCATGCCGGTCGCTGCGGTCAGACCCTTGGGCATACTGGACATCATATCGGGGTCGACAACTGCCACGACGGGGATGTCATGCACGTCAACGCAGACCATCTTGCGGTTCTTCTGCACGTCGGTGATAACGTAGTTGATGGTGACCTCCGCGGCGGTGCCTGCGGTGGTGGGCACTGCGATGATGGGCACGCTCTTATTCTTGGTGGGCGCAACGCCCTCGAGCGAACGCACGTCGGCGAATTCGGGATTGTTGATGATAATGCCTATCGCCTTGGCGGTATCCATTGAGGAGCCGCCGCCGATAGCGACGATATAGTCGGCATCCGCAGCCTTGAATGCCGCTACACCCGCCTGAACATTCTCGATAGTGGGATTCGGCTTGATATCGGTGAAAAGCTCATAAGCCAGACCCTCTTTATCGAGGATATCCGTAACCTTCTGAGAGACACCGAATTTCACAAGCGAGGGATCGGAGCAGACCAGTGCCTTGCGGAAGCCCCTTGCCTTTGCCTCGGCCGCAACATTGGCGACTGCGCCGCTGCCGTGATAAGAAGTTTCGTTGAGAACAAATCTTTGTGCCATTGTGATTTCCTCCTCAGAAAATTGAAAATTGTAATTTGATTCTGCGGTCACCCGCATTTCGCTTTCAGTATAGCCTAAAAATCGTAAAAGTCAATTAAGAAGCCGTGAATTTTTTATTAATTCGACAGACAAAACATATAGACTTTTCGACGGAATTATTGTAAAATGGGTTTATCAAATATTCGGAGGTTTTACCGATGACTAAAAAAGGATTGATAGCCGTCTTGCTTGCATTGCTTACCGCTTTGACCCCCGTTTTTGCCTCGGCGGCGCCGAATTCGGATTACACTCTCGTTTCGCCCTATAAGGACGTCGATTGGAGCAGCCGCAAGGCATATAAAACGGGTCTGCACACCCACTCCTCCGTCAGCGACGGCAGCGAGACCTTCAGAAACATGATATACGCCGCTTATGAGCAGAATTACGATATCCTCTCATTCTCAGAGCACGGTATAACCGGCAGGGCGTGGGATAAAACACCGTTTATCAGGCCGCTTTATCTCTATTCATATCTGCTCGGCTACGATAAGAAGCCGCTGACCCCGGAGGAGTTTGCCGCCGTGACCGACGGCAGCGCCGCCGTCGGAGCCGCGGGCGAGGCGAGGGGCAGGGGAATGTTTTGTCTGACCGGCTCAAACGAGCTGAACGGCGTTACCGTCACAATGAGCCATGTCAACGGATATTTTCTGCCCGAGAATGTCGGCAATATGGATTGGGGCTTTGAGAACGGCTACGATTACGCGCTTTCGCTGGTCGAGAAGCACGGCGGTGTATCGCATATCAACCACCCCGGCGACTGGTCCGGCACGGTATGGGACGATAAAAAAGGCGAATTCAACACCGAAAGCGTCGATCTGCTCACCGACAAGCTGCTGCGTTACCCCTCCTGCCTCGGCGTGGAGGCGGTCAACGGCTTCACCTCGGTGACCGCACACGACCGCGTGATGTGGGACAGCCTGCTGACCCGCTGCCTGCCCTACGGCAAGACGGTGTTCGGCTTTGCGGGCTCGGACGCCCACACGACGGGCAGGCTCAACAGCTGCTTTATGTATTTTATGCTCGACGAGGTGTCGAACGAGTCGATACGCTCCTGCATGGAGAGGGGCGAGTTCTTCGGTGCAACGCACACCGTAATTTCGAGCGGCGCAATAGGCCCCGAGCAGGACGTCCATGCGCCGGAGGGCGTTGATCAGCCGCTTGCAAGGGTCAGCTCACTCACGACCGAGGGCCATAAGATCACCCTTTGCGCCGGCAACGCCGACTATGTGCAGTGGATAGCGAACGGCAAAATAATCGCAAAGCAGGAGCTTTCCGACGGCAAGGCAACGCTCGACCTTGACACGCTGAGCACGGCGGATATGCTCTATGTCCGCTGCGAGATATATAATGTGAACGGCATGGTATTCTCCCAGCCGATAGTTATCGACAGGGGCGGCGCTCCGCTCAAGTATGAGCCGAATACCACCGCCGCTCAGAGAACCGAATTCATCCTCAAGAGCACGAGGGTCTATGTGATATTCAAGGCTCTCTTCGATTTGATCTCCGGCAGCATTAAAAAGTGAGATAAATGCAAAAAGCGCCGCAGGTTTCAGCCTGCGGCGTTCGTTATTTGAGCTCTGCAATAAATTCGATCGAGCGCCCGTCGGGGCTGACTGCCTTTATCGAGCCTTTGTGCCCCTCGGCGATGCTGCGGGCTATCGAGAGCCCGATGCCGAAGCCGCCCGAGCTGCGGGATTTATCCGCGCGGTAAAATCCGAATCGGCGGCTTTCGGTATATTCTGTTTATTGCGGCACAGCTTCGGCGCAGGCAACGACCCTTGCGGCGGCGATTGAAGCGGCGGCAAGGCAGTCGGCAACACCGCGTCCCGAGAGATAGGAGTGCAGGAACACCGCCCCGAAGCTGTCGCCCGCCCCTACGGTGGAGACAACCTCGGCTTTGACCGCGCCGCAGCGATAGAATTCTTTGCTGCGGCAGTCATAGGCAAAGGCTCCGTCACCGCCCCTTGTGACGATCATCAGCTTGCAGCCGCCGAATCCATCGGCGAGCCGAGCTGCGGCGTCCTCGGCCACGGGGCATTCCCTGCCGAAGACGGTCTCAAATACAGTCGGCAATTCCTCGTCGCTGAGCTTCACGACGTCGGCGTTCGAGAGGGCAAATCTCACCGTCTCGCTCGTGTAAAACGGCGGGCGGATATTCATATCGACAAATACCGTTTTGCCGTCGCATCTCTCAAGCAGTCGGCGCACGGTACTTAAATTATCTCCGCTTCTGAGCGCCAGAGTGCCGAAATACAGCACATCGAAATCGCCGCAGTCCTTTGGCGGCGGGATCATGTCATAGGCGACTCCGCTCAGCAGGTCATAGGTCGGCACGGAATTCTCATCGAGCGTGACAAGACAGCGCCCTGTCGGGGCATTCACCACGGCAACGCAGCCCGTGCCCACTCCGAGACGGCGGATGCCCTCGAGCGTTTCGGCGCCGAGAGAGTCGTTGCCCACAGCGGTTATGATGTCCGCCTCGCCGCCCGCCTTGACGAAATGCGCCGCAAAGTTGAGCGGAGCGCCGCCGAGGCACTTTTTGTCGGGATAAATGTCCCACAGCACCTCGCCGAAAGATAATAACTTCATACCGCACCCCCGAAATCCGTAATACAACATAAGTATACCATCATCACCGCCGAATTTCAACCCGCCGAAACAGGTGGGATTCGGAATTGTCGGCATGGTTACTGTGAAGCGGAGGTTTGATTAATTTTAATGTGGTGCATGGATGTTTTAAAAAGAAAAAAGCACCTGCATATGCAAGTGCTTCTTTTGGCTGGGGAATAGGGATTCGAACCCCAACAAACAGAGTCAGAGTCTGTCGTGCTACCGTTACACTATTCCCCAATGCAACTCAGCGTGTGGGCTACGGATATATATTATACACGATTCGCCGTAAAAGTCAACACCAAATTCCGAAAAAATTTCAAATTTTTATAAAAATTCTTTACCGCTGCTACGTCGGGGCACTCGGCAATTGATTTTGCGCGGGCGGCGTGCTATAATATATACATTATTATATTATGTCGGAGTGATACGGTTGAAAAATCTGATCAAAAAGCTCCTGTCGCCGAGGGCGCGCAGGCGCATACTTGATTTTCTCAATCACCTGTGGTGCGGCTTCTGCAAGCTGCTGCCGCTGCGAAACAGGGTGCTTTTCTATACCATACGAGCGAACGGACGGCTGCTTGACAACAGCCGCGCGGTCTATGACGCTTTGGACTGTAAAAAGGTCGTCTTTGCGCGAATGCTGCCTCACCCTGAGCGTATAAAGCCACTCATCTATTATTATCTGCTCACGAGCCGTGTGATAGTCACCGACGACTATGTGCGCTATATGCGCGCGGTGAAGCTCAGGCCGCAGCAAAAGCTGATACAGATATGGCACGCCTGCGGAGCCTTCAAAAAGTTCGGGCTGGACGCCCCCTCGCGCCTGACAAGGCAGGAGGAGCTTGCAACGCATTCGCAATACACCGCCGTCGCCGTCACGGGCGAGGAGTGCCGAAAAGCCTTTGCCCACGCTTTCGGAGTGAGCGAGGATATCTGCCTACCGATAGGGCTGCCGAGGACGGATCGGCTGCTGCAAAATGCGCCCGAAATGCGTGACGCCGTGAGGAAACGGCACCCTGAATTCCGCGGTAAGACGGTGTATCTTTATTGCCCGACCTTCCGCGAGGCGGGGGGCAAGCAGGTGAGATATGACCCGCGAATTGATTTCGTCGCTCTCAGCACCGCCCTCGGCGAGGAGGAGATATTCATCGTGCGCCGTCACCCGATAATGGATTACGAGCTGCTCGACGGCGAATATCCGAATATTCTTGACCTCTCGGGCGAATCCACGCTTGAATTGACCGCCGCCTGCGACGTGATGATAACGGATTATTCCTCCGTGATCTATGACGCCTGCCTGCTCGACGTGCCGACGGTGTTCTATTGCCCCGACTGCCGCGAATACGAGCGCGGCTTCTATCTGAATTTCCCCGACGATCTGCCGGGCGAGATGATAACCGACCCCGACGAGCTGCTCGATGCAGCCCGCAGGGCAAAAAAAGATCCGCCCGTTGAGCGGATAGCGAGCTTCCGCAGCGGGCAGATGGGCGCTTGCGACGGCCACTCTGCCGAGCGGGTCGCCGAGCTTATCAAAGGTTATTTGAAATGACTGCGTCAAATATCCGCTTGCGGCTGTCGCAGTCGATATAGTCAAAGTTGAAATCCCTGAAACGGCGCAGCTGAGCCTGCCCGTCTCGGGGGTTTTGTATTTCGTCGAGGACTTTGCCGAACTCGGTGACGACTCTGCCGGGCACATAGCCCTCGTATTCGTAATAAAATGAGCGTTCCTTTTTGTATTCGGCGAGGTCGAAGGCGTAGAAGATGCAGGGCTTGAGCAGCAGGGCGAAATCCATGCAGACAGAGGAGTAATCGGTCACAACGCAGTCGCATATCATCGTCAAAGCGCCGATATCCTCGCTTGTGACGTCGACAGTGCCGTCAAGGCTTGCACCCGAATTGAGCTGCGGGTGCAGCTTTATCAGCAGGGCGTGTGTGCCGCCGAGCCGCCCGTTGAATTCGGCAACGTCAAGATTTTTGAGCAGCTTGCCGTCGTATTCGGGATCGTCGCGGAAGGTCGGGGCATAGAGCACGAGCTTTTTGCCGGCGCATTCGGGGTGCTTTCGGTCGAATTCGCGGCGCAGCTCGTCGGAGTCGTGCCTGCCGAGCAGGATATCCGTCCTCGGCGAGCCGAGGGGCAGCACCTTGCTCTCATTCACGCCGAAAGCCTCGGCATAGACGGGGGCGACATTTTTTGATGAGCAGATCACATAGTCGAGCCTTGCGGAGCACGCCTTTTCACGCCGCCTGACCTCATCGGTCAGGGGAGCGGACAGCCCGAATTTCTTGAATGCGCCCTCGGCGTGCCAGAGCTGGGTGATAACGGCTTCGTCGGAGAAGCGCAGGGACGCCATGGGCATGAAATTGTCGTTGAGGAAGATGAATTTTGAGGTCGCAAGGTTCTTTGCGCCGACGGTGAAGAAGCGCAGCGCACGCAGGCAAGAGCGCAGGAATGCGCCGCCGCCGGAGCGGTCAAGCCGCAGGTCGCTGCCGCTGACATTTACCGTCTCAAAGCCGCCGACACTTTCGATATACCGCCGCATCTCGCTCAGGGAGTCGTGCCCGCCGCCGTTGTGGGGCGCAACGAAACAGACCCTGCGCCGCTTTAAGGGCAGAAGTCGGCAGAGCGCAAAAAAGAACGCATACAGCTTGTAAAAAAACTTTTTCAAAATATCACCTAAAATTAACGCCGTAGACAGCCGTTGAGGTGGCCTGCGGCGCTGAATTTGTTATTTTTTGAGCTTCAGGAAGAGCATTGCGCCCCACTTGATGGCGAAATCGGGCAGGAAGCCGAATTTCGGCGAGGTTTTGAGCAGCACTATCACGCGTAGTAGCCTCGGGTCGAGCGGCTTTTTGCCGCTGAAGCGCAGCTTTATCTTGCCCCTTGCCTTGCCGCCGACGTTGAAATTCTCAAATTCGGCGAATTCGGGGTCGCTCTCGCGGCTGATGACCTCAAAGAGCGGCATCGACTGGGCGTAGAGCGAGCGAAAAAACGCTTTTGTTGCGCCTTTGCCGACGGTTATGCTGACCGTCGGGCGCTCTGCGGCGGCTCTGCGGCTCGCAAGCGGCGAGCCAAGCTCACGGTTTGCGCCGTCAAGGCGTTTGAGCGTGGCGGGGGTCATGCGCTTCCTCAGTTCGCCGCATTCGGCGCTGATAAAGGCGAGAGCCTCGTCGTCCGCCCCCCAAAGCAGGCGGTAGAATTCATTTTGCAGCGTGTAATAGGTCTTATAGATTATTTCCTGCAGGTAGTCCTCGTCCGCACCGACAGCCTCGGCGGCGGTGTAGACTATCTCCAGAGAGGTGCGGAAATTCTGAAGCAGGTCAACGCTTATCGACTGCGTGACGGACTTGCCCTCGTCGGGCTGATGGCGGCGGTACTTCATCACGGCGGAGTAAACGCCGGTTATTTTCGGCTTCGCCGTCAGTATGAGCGGCAGCCAGAATGCGCCGTCCTCGCTGTAGCGGGTCGAGGGGAAGCGCACGCCCGAATTCTTCAGCAGCTCTGTGCGGCAGCATTTGTTCGCCGGCAAAAAGTTCCACAGCAGGCGCTTGTCGAAGCAGTCGACAGCCGTTTCTCTTGCAAGGGAATCGACTATCGGGTTATACTCCGTGCCGCCGAAGCCGAAGCGCATACAGCGGCAGAGCGCAAGGTCGCTGCCCGTATTCTCGAGGGCATTATACATCTCCTCAAGGGCGGTTTGACTCAGCAGATCGTCGCTGTCGAGGAAGAGAATATATCTGCCCTCGGCAAGCTCGATGCCTTGGTTGCGGGCGGAGGAAACGCCGCCGTTCTCCTTGTGTATTGCCGTAACGCGCTTATCCTGCGCGGCGAAGCGGTCGACCATGGCGGGAGTGCCGTCGGTCGAGCCGTCGTCCACTATTATAATTTGTATATCTTTAAGGCTCTGAGCGAGCAGGCAATCGAGCGTCTCGGGCAGAAAGCCCTCGCAATTGTATGCGGGCACGACTACCGACACTTTCGGAGCAGTTTTTATTTCATCCATTTGAGCACCGTTTTGCCGAAATGGCGGCTGATATCCTGTGAAAACGCCTCGTGAATATCCGCAATGGAGCGGATCTCAACGACGCTGCCTATGATATTTTCAAGATATGCGGGGATCCTCGGGTGATCGTGCAGCAGCTGCATCGTGCGCTGAAAATCGGCAAGGCCGCTCCTGCTTGAGCCGAAGAGGACAAGCCCTTTCTCGAGCACCATGCGGGTGTTGATGCCGATAAAGCTCTCGCTCACGCCCATGAGGCCGATGCTGCCCTCGGGGTTGATGTGGTCGATTATCTGCGCTATGGCGAATCTCGAAGCCTCGCCGCCGACGCACTCAAAGCCGTGGTCTATCCGCAGATCGTCGGGGATGTGGTCGACGTGATAAACGCCATCCGCAAAGGCGAAGTAATTCAGCTTCTCATAGACCGTGCCGAAGATATAGAGCTTGGTGTCGGGGTAGAGCGCCTTGAGTATCAGCGAGGTGATGAAGCCGACGTTGCCGTCGCCCCACACGCCTATCGAATTCTTGCGGGAGTGTGAGAATCTCTCAAAACGGCTGACCGCATGGACAGCTACGCTTATAAGCTCGGTGAAGGAGGCGACCTTGAGGTCAAGCCCCTCGGGCACGGGCACGAGGCGGTCGTAGGGCATATCTATATAGTCCCTGAGGAAGCCGTCGTAGCCGCTCGAGCAGAAGTGGCTCGTCGGCAGGTAGTTCTCGGCTATCACGTCGTCATGCTCGGTCGGCATATTCGGCACGGGCACGACCAGATCGCCGGGCTTGTAGTGACCCGTCGGGTCAAAGACGACCCTTGCGACGCATTCGTGTATCAGCGCCATGGGCAGCTTTGCCTTGAGAGCCTCGCGGCTGCGGTTGCCGAGGTAATAGCGCTGATCCGCCTTGCATATCGAGAGATACTCGGGGCGCATGATAACATTCTTTTTAAGATCCGGCTCGGTGCAGGCGATGTCTATCATCCCCGGCGCCACAAGCCTGTAAACAGCGTTAATCATCGCAGTCCTTGCCTTTCAGAAGCGTTTTGGCGACCTTGAGGTCGTAAGGGTAGGTTATCTTGATGTTGAATATCTCGCCCTCCACCATGTAGACAGGCTTGCTTTTGATGGAGAATATCTTGCAGGCGTCGGTGAGGATAGCTTTCTCATCCTCGGTGAGGCTCGAGAGCACTCTCTCAAGCTCCTTGAGGCGGAATGATTGCGGGGTCTGACCCTGATACATCTTGCTGCGCTCGGGGATGGAGCTTATCATGCTGCCGTCCTCGCTGGCGACGATGGTATCGGTCGCGGGTATGACCGTGTCGCAGGCGCCGTATTTCTCCGCCGCTTCGACATTCTCGCAGATTATCCTGTGGGTGAGGAACGGGCGGACCGCGTCGTGAGTGACGATTATAGTATTCTCGTCGGTCTCGCAGTTCTCCTCGATATAGGCTATGGCGTTCTCGAGGGTGCCGTTTCTGGTCGCGCCGCCCGCAATGACGGTTATCTTTTTGCCGTCGGGCAGGTGCTTTGCGACGAGATCCCTCGTGTGGGCTACCCACGCCTTGGGGCAGAGCACAAGGATCTCATCTATCTTATCGTTGATGAAGAATTTCTCTATGGTGTGGATGATAACGGGCTTCGTACCCAGCTCGAGATATTGCTTCGGGGTATCCGAATTGCCCATGCGGCTGCCGATGCCGCCTGCGAATATCGCTGCGATTACCATTCTGATCGTCCTTCCTTATTTCTTTTTGACCATTTCGTTGTATTGAGCGCATATCTCCTCGGCGCTGCCGCTCGCAATGAGCCTGCCGTGGTCGAGGATTATTGCCTTGTTGCAGATGTTGAGCACCTGCTCCACGCTGTGGGAGACAAAGAGCACCGTGATGCCCTTGTCAAACATCGAGCGTATCTTGGCCTCGCTCTTCTTCCTGAATTTTGCGTCGCCGACCGAGAGCACTTCGTCGAGAATGAGTATCTCCGGCTCGACGGCGGTGGCTATTGCGAAGCCGAGCCTCGCCCTCATGCCGGAGGAATAATTCTTGACCGGCACCTCGATGAAGTCGCCCAGCTCTGAAAATTCGACTATCTGGTCGTACTTCGACTCGATAAATTTCCTCGGGTAGCCCATGGTGGCGCCGTAGAGGAAGACATTCTCCTTGCCGGAGTAATTCATGTCGAAGCCTGCGCCGAGCTCAAGCATCGGGGCGATGATTCCGTTGACCCTGACCTTGCCCTCGGTGGGCTTGAGCACGCCGGCGATCACCTTGAGCAGGGTGGATTTGCCCGCCCCGTTGAAGCCGAGCACGCCGACCCTGTCGCCCTTTTCGACGGTGAAGGAAATATCCCTGAGCGCCCAGAATTCGGTGAAATGCAGCTTGCGTGTCACGAGCTTTATAAAATATTCTTTAAGGTTATCGACTTTTTCTTTGTTGAGATTGAACATCATGCTCATATTCTCAACCACAATTGCGGGTTTGCCCATAAGTCTTTCCTTTCGTCAGATATAAAGAATGAATTTATCCTGCTTCTTATAGAAAAGCACGAGGCCGATTATCACCGTCAGCAGCGCAAAGCCGAGGGAGTAGACAAGGTGATGAATGTTTATCATCTTGCCGTAGAGTACGCAGGAGCGGAACATCTCGGTTATCGAATAGAGCGGATTCGCCATAAGCGCCATTTTGATGACCTTGCTCTGAATTTTTAAGCCCTCGATATTATAGAATATCGGGGTCATGTAAAACAGCAGCATACAAAACACTTCGTAAAGATACTCGATATCCTTGAAGAATACCTCGAGGGTGCAGAGGATAAGACCCACACCGACCGAGAGCATCAGAAGTACCAGCACGGGCACAAAGACCAGAAAAATATACGGCGTGATGTGCGGCGGATTCTTTGAGAAGAAGTAGAAATAGACTATGAAGCAAACGAGCACCAGCAGCGAGATGAGGAAGGTCACAAACGTCGAGATGACGTTTGACAGCGGGTAGATGTACTTCGGCACATAGACCTTCTTTATCACCGAGGAGCTGTTGCGTATCGAGCGCATCGCCCGCTTGGTGGACTGGGAATAGAACTCATACAGCAGCCTGCCGCAGAGCAGGTAAATGGGGTAGTTGACCGTCTGCGACGATCTGCCGAAGGGGCCGCTGAATACGGCAACGAGCACTATGGTGGTCAGCAGCGGCTGGAGAAAGGTCCAGAATATGCCGAGCACGGAGTTGCGGTATTGCAGCTTTATGTTTTTGCGGACTATCTCATAGAGCAGATAGCGGTATTTATAGAAATTATTCAGGTATTTTTTCATGGCGTTTTTCCTTTATTTCGCAAAGCCCCATTTGGAGTAATAACGGAGCATGGAATTGATCTGGATCAGCTTGAGGCGGAAATTCTTTTTGGATTCCCTGCCCCATTCGTGATAGACCGTTGCGCCGGGGTAATAGACGGTGCGGCTTCTTGCGTTGACCTCGCGGGTCAGGTCGCAGTCCTCAAAATACATGAAGTACCGTTTGTCAAATCCGCCTATCTCACGGAAAAGCTCCGTGCGGATAAACATGAAGCAGCCCGTGGCGTTCTCGATATCGACGGGCTTCGTGAGGTCACGGTCGAGCATTGCGTATTCGCGCAGGGTCTTGCCCGGCTCGCCGTTGCCCCTGAGCCTGCTTGCGATGAGGTAATGCAGGGCGGGGCACTTCTTGCCGAGGATCTGAAGCCTGCCGTCGGGGAACCTGATCTCGGGCGAGAGCATACCGATATCGGGGTGCTGCTCCATATAGTCGCCGAGGATGGATATAACGTCGTCCTTGACGATAATGTCGGGGTTGATTATGACGTGATAATCGGAGTCGAGCCTGTCCATTATAAGGTCATGCCCAGCGCCGAAGCCGACATTGGAGCCGCTTTTGATAACGGTAACTTCGGGATAAGTCTTTTCTATATGCTCCGTGGTGCCGTCAGTGGAGCCGTTATCGACCACATAGAGGCGGAACGGAGCTTTGGTGCATCTTAAAAGCGAGCCTATGGCATTGTCGATGGTCGCAATGTTATTATAGGTCACGATGCAGCCCGTTACGGTTTTATTCATTTATACGATTCCTTTCCAAGGCACAAATTGGAAATTTACACTTTCAGCAGCGCTGATATTATTCTCAGCCGCCAGAGCAGCTTTTGCTTCGCCGTGGTGCTGCCGCCGGTCACATTGTCGCCGTGGCGGCGCCAGAGTATCAGCGGCTCGCCGACAAGGGCGACCTTTCGGCGCCTCTTGAGCGCGACAAGGGCTATCCACCAGTCGTGCATCGGTATCCCCTCGGGGAAAGGGAGAGACTCGAGCATGACTTCTCGAGTGAACGCCATGCAGCAGCCGACGAAGGAGTTTTTGACGATATTGCGCAGGTATGAGGCGTTGGAGCCGTGGAGCGCGAAGTAGGAGCGCTCGGTCACGTTGAGGCGCGAGTCCGTGACTCTTGCGTCATGGAGCACGAGCTCCGCTCCGCCCTCGAATTCCCGCATGACCCTCTCGACCTTGCCGGGCAGCCACACATCGTCCTGATCGCTTAGGAAGATGACGTCGCCGGTGCAGCGGCGCAGGGCGCTCTCAAAATTTGCGATAACGCCCTTGCCGGGGCCCTCGAAGTAGCGCACCCTGCCGTCGCTCTCGATAAAGGGGAGGACTGCGGCCTTGGTGCTGCCGTCGGGGCGGTCGTCGGAGACTATCACTTCGTCGTTTTCGCCGAGCTGACCCAGGATGGAGGTGAGCTGCTCGGCGATATATTCACCGCCGTTGTAGGCGGCGAGTGCGACAGAGATCTTCATATCAATAGAGCTTTGCGCCGGCGGGGATGTGGTTATCCACCATCAGCAGGTGGAGCTTCTCCTCGCCCTCCTCCTCATGGATGGCGCTGAGCAGCATTCCGCAGGACTCGATGCCCATCATCGCTCTCGGCGGGAGGTTGACAATGGCGATAAGGGTCTTGCCGATAAGCTCCTCCGGCTCATAGAAGGCGTGGATGCCGCTGAGGATCGTGCGATCCTTGCCGGTGCCGTCGTCGAGGGTGAATTGCAGCAGCTTCTTGCTCTTGGGCACTGCCGAGCATTCCTTGACCTTGACGGCTCTGAAATCGGATTTGCTGAAAGTATCGAAATCTACAAATTCTTCAAAGAGAGGCTCGATCTTGACCTTGGAGAAGTCAATGACCTCCTCCTCGGCGGGCTGAGCGGCTTCTTCAGCGGTTTCGGCAGCCTTTGCGGGGGCCTTGGGGGCGTCCGAGCCGCCGAGCGACTTCATGGTCGGGAAGAGCAGCACGTCTCTGATGGCTGCGGAGTCGGTCAGCAGCATGCAGAGCCTGTCGATGCCGTAGCCGATGCCGCCTGTCGGGGGCATACCGTATTCGAGAGCCATGAGGAAGTCCTCATCGGTGGTGTTGGCCTCTTCGTCGCCCTTGGAGAGAAGTATCTCCTGAGCCTTGAAGCGCTCTCTCTGGTCTATCGGGTCGTTGAGCTCGGAGTAGGCGTTTGCCATCTCCCAGCCGTTCATAAAGAATTCAAAACGCTCGACATAATCGGGATCCTCGGGCTTCCTCTTGGTCAGCGGCGAGATCTCGACGGGGTGATCCATGACGAAGGTGGGCTGGATAAGATGCTCCTCTGCGAACTCCTCAAAGAAGAGGGAGAGGATATCGCCCTTGCCGTGCCTCTCTTCATACTCGACCTTGTGGGCGTCGGCGCAGGCGCGGGCGTCCTCAAGGGTCTTTATCTCGTTCCAGTCAACGCCGGCATACTTCTTGACGGCGTCGACCATCGTGATGCGCTCAAAGGGCTTGCCGAGATCCATCTCGATGCCGTTATAGGTGATCGTGGTGGTGCCGAGCACGTTCTGAGCCACGGTGCGGTAGAGATTCTCGGTCAGATCCATCATACCGTGGTAATCGGTGTAGGCCTGATAAAGCTCCATGAGGGTGAATTCGGGGTTGTGCCTTGTGTCAAGACCCTCGTTTCTGAAAACGCGGCCGATCTCATAGACCTTCTCCATGCCGCCGACTATCAGCCTCTTGAGGTAAAGCTCAAGGGAGATGCGCAGCTTGAGATCCTCGTCCAGAGCGTTGAAATGAGTCTCAAACGGTCTTGCGGCTGCGCCGCCGGCGTTGGCGACGAGCATCGGGGTCTCGACCTCGATAAAGCCCTGGGCGTCAAGGAACTTCCTTATCTCACGGATTATGAGCGAACGCTTGACGAAGGTATCCCTGACCTCGGGGTTCATAATGAGGTCGAGGTAACGCCTGCGGTAGCGCACGTCGGTGTTGGTAAGGCCGTGGAACTTCTCGGGCAGCGGCAGCAGCGACTTTGAGAGCAGCCGCAGCGACTTTGCGTGAATGGATATCTCGCCTCTGCGGGTCTTGAAGACAAAGCCCTTGACCTCGATGATATCGCCGATATCCCACTTTTTGAAGTCGGCGAATACATCCTCGCCGACCTCGTCTATCTTGACATAGACCTGCATTCTGCCGTTACGGTCGCGCACGTCGATGAAGTTTGCTTTGCCCATGTCGCGGCGGCTCATCATCCTGCCGCAGATGCACACGTCTTTATTCTCCAGCTCCTCGAAGCGCTCGGCTATCTCGTTGCTGTGGATATTCTGGCCGGCCGTGGTGACGGTGAATGGATCCTTGCCCTCCGCACGCATGGCGTTGAGCTTGTCAACTCTTATCTGTCTCAGCTCATTTACGTCCTGCTCCTGCTCGGGGGCGGCGTTTATCTTTTCTTCAGCCATTTATTTCAATCCTTTCTTTGATACTTTTTAAAAGCGCAAAAGCGATAGGCGGAGCCGACGGCTCCGGTCCCCATCGCTGATTATTTACTGTCTTACTTGGAGATAGCAAGTATCTTCATCTCAATGACCTTGCCGGTCGGGGTGTTGACGCTCACAACGTCGCCGACCTTCTTGCCCATAATGGCAGAGCCGACGGGCGAAAGGTCGGATATGATGCCGTTATCAATATCGCTCTTGCCGAGAATCTTGTATTCGACTTCCTCTTCATAATCCATGTCATAGAGCTTGACCTTGGAGCCGATGTGGATGGACTCGGTGGTGAGCTCCTTTTCGTCGAGGATCTTGGCGTTGCGAAGGTCGGCCTCGAGCTTGGCTATCTCAGCCTCCATCTTGGCCTGTTCGTTCATTGCCTCATCGTATTCCGCATTCTCGGAAAGGTCGCCGTGTGAGCGGGCTTCCTTGATCTTCTCGGCGATATCGTCTCTGCCCTCGGTCTTGAGCCTGTTGAGCTCGGCGCTGAGTTTGTTATAATCTTCACGGGTAAATACTGTCTGCTTTTCCATATTGACATATCTCCTTTGATTTAAGTCGTCGTCATTCCCATATTATATATAAAATATATATAAAAGTCAAGGCTTTATTTTACAATGAACCCCCGCAGGCAGGCGGCGGGGTCGGCTTCGGCGCGGTCATGCCCGCCGATCTCGATATCGGGGCACACGGCTTTTGAGTATTCACCGCTGCCGCACAGCTCCGAGAGAGCGCCCGCAAAGTCGGCAGCGTCGACCCCCGAGGGTATTATGCCCCGATGCTCGGGCAAAAGCTCAAGCCCACCGCAGGTGAAGCAAAGGCGGCTCGCAAAGCGCTTTGAATAGAGAAAGATTGCCGAATTCTCCATGTCGGGCGAGGTGCAGCCGTCGGCGCAGACGGCGATATCCCGCCCCGCCGTCGGCTCGTATCTTTGCCGCAGCAGCACGCTGGCACCGTAATTCTCAAAGGCGTCGGCGCAGGCTCTCGCGTATCGCTCGGGGCGGTTCGTGACGACTCTGACCGTCGCCGAGAGCGGCAGCAGGCGGCTCAGTTCGGCGGGCAGATAAGCGTTCCTGTCGCAAAGGGTCAGGCTGAATCGGTCGCTTCGGGGCGCGGCATCCCTAAGCACTGCGACGGCAGTGTTCAGCGTCAGCACGGCGGGCAGGCGCGCGGGCACAAAGCGGCGCAGTCCGCGGATATCGGGAATGGTCAGGTCGCGGGGCGCAATGATGCGTGAGGCGTATCTGCCGCATTTGGCGGCGGTTGTTTCCCAGTCGATCCCGTTTTTGCCGCATGGGACATTCAGCAGGAAGAACGGCAGACCCGAGCGGGAACGAAAAGCCGACGGTTCGGAGCGGGCAAATGCCTTTGCCTGCCGCCTGCGCTCAAAATATCCGCCGCTCGTCTCAACTGGATTTAAAATAACAAACACACTACCGCTCCTCTCGCTTGCATAATAGTAACTTATGCGCGGTACGGTGCGGTAATGTGTAAAATTCTATCGTTAAATTATTCGTCGGTGAAAACGAGAGCCAATTCCTCAGCGGTCAATTCGCGGCAATCGCCCTCCGCTAAGTCAGGGTCGAGGTGCAGCGCCCCGATACGGGTGCGGCGCAGGTGTTCGACATGATTCCCGAGGGCGGCGAACATCCTTTTGACCTGATGATACTTGCCCTCTTTGATCTTGATTTCGGCAGCGGGAGCACCGCCAAATGTAAAGGCTTTGACCTTTGCAGGCAGACATTCCGTGCCGTCGGCAAGCGTGATCCCGCTCTCAAGCAGGGCAGCGTCCGAGGCGCTTATCGATTCCTTTAAGACCGCTTCATATGTCTTGTAAACGTGATGCGACGGGCTCATTATACGGTGAGCAAAAGCGCCGTCATCCGTTATAATTAAAAGGCCTGTGGTGTCTCGGTCGAGTCTGCCGCAGGGAAAAAGCGAGCGTCGCTTAAGCTCCGGCGGGATGATGTCTATGACCGTCTCTTTCCTCGGGTCGTTGGTGGCGCTGATGACCCCCTGAGGCTTGTTGAGCATGATGTAAATATGCTCCTTTGCTGTAAAGTTATAACCCTTTACGGCTATATCGTCGGTCTCAACGTCCACCAGCTCCTCGGCTCTGAGCACGCAGCGGCCGTTCACCGTGACGGCGGCGTCCTTTATCAGCGTGCGAGCCTCCTTGCGGGATACATTGCAGTTGAGCGCTATCAATTTGTCAAGCCGTTTCAGCCCCATGGGCAGCCCTCCCGAGATGAAAAAAGAGGTCGGCAGGTCGCCGACCTCTCTTGAAATTTCAGTGATTACGCAAGCTCTGCGAAATACTTGATGGTTCTGACCATCTGGCTGGTGTAGGAATTCTCGTTGTCGTACCAAGAAACGACCTGTACCTGATAGAGGCCGTTGCCGAGGTCGCTGACCATGGTCTGGGTAGCGTCAAAGAGTGAGCCGTACTTCATGCCGATAACGTCGGAGGAGACGATAGGATCGGTGTTGTAGCCGTAGGATGCGGAAGCAGCAGCCTTCATAGCCTCGTTGATGCCTTCCTTGGTGACGTTGTCGCCCTTAACGACTGCTGTGAGGATAGTGGTGGAGCCGGTGGGAACGGGAACTCTCTGAGCGGAGCCGATGAGTTTGCCGTTAAGCTCGGGGATAACAAGACCGATAGCCTTTGCGGCGCCGGTGGAGTTGGGAACGATGTTTGAAGCGCCTGCGCGAGCTCTCCTGAGGTCGCCCTTTCTGTGAGGACCGTCAAGGATCATCTGATCGCCGGTGTAAGCGTGGATGGTGGACATGATGCCGCTCTGGATGGGAGCGTAATCGTTAAGAGCCTTTGCCATGGGAGCAAGGCAGTTGGTGGTGCAGGATGCGGCGGAGATGATGGTATCCTCAGCGGTGAGGGTGCCTTCGTTAACGCCGAAAACGATGGTGGGAAGATCATTGCCTGCGGGAGCGGAGATAACGACCTTCTTTGCGCCTGCGTCGATATGAGCCTGGCTCTTTGCCTTGGAGCAATAGAAGCCGGTGCACTCGAGAACTACGTCAACGCCGAGCTCGCCCCAGGGAAGATCCTGAGCCTTGGGCATTGCATAGATGGTGATCTCTTTACCGTCAACGGTGATCGAGCCGGGGGTAACGACGGTCTTGCCGTCCTCAGCGAATTCGGGCTCCTTGGAAGAAACGGTGTGAGCGTTGTCGCCTATTCTGCCTGCGTAGCCGCCCTGAGCGGTGTCGTACTTGAGAAGATGAGCAAGCATCTTGGGGCTGGTAAGGTCGTTGATAGCGACTATCTCATAGCCCTCTGCGCCGAACATCTGGCGGAATGCGAGACGACCGATGCGGCCGAATCCGTTAATTGCAACTTTAACTGCCATGATAAAAACCTCCAAAAAGTTTTTTGTTTTTGACCGTATTTATTTTATACATTTTTAGAGAATTATGCAACTGTTTTTCGCCGAAATTTTCACATTGTTAAAATATTCGGTAAACTAAACAAATTTATGCTCTCTGCGGGCGGCGGGCTTGCAATTCTGCCGAATTTATAATGCCGGTGGAGAAAATAAAGCGTTCTGACCGCCGAAACTTGTGCTCGGCGATTGACTTTTTTACCGAATAGTATATAATAAACTCATCCCGAAAATACGAAAGTGAGGAAATAAGATGAAAAAATCCGCTGTTCGCATCCTTTCAATGCTGCTGACTTTGGTTATGCTCTTCTCCTCGGCGGCGCTGCCTTATGCCTTTGCCGAGCAGGTGCTCATCACCGAGAAAACTCCGCTTCTCGACGAGAACGGGGCGCTCACAAAGCCCGGATATTGCTTCAATAATATGTATGAATACGACCGCAGCGCCATCAAGGCGAACCCCACAAGGATCAAGGAGTGGGATTTTTATCAGATATCAAACGGCAGGTACTGCATTCAGTTCACTATCGCCGATATCTCGCTCGGCGGCGCCTGCACGGTCGGCCTTTTTGATATGCAGACAGGCAAGCGTTACGACGCCCTGAGCCTCAGCCTGCTGACCTTCGGCAGAATGGGTCTCAACAGCGACGCGATGACCCCGCAGCATTATTCACGCCATCTTTTCGGCTTTGACCTCGACGTGAGAGTGACCGACACCAAGCGCACCATCAGCTTCAGCGGCTATGCGGGGCTTGAGCCGTTCAAGGCGGAGCTTAGCATGGAGATGTTCCCGAATCACGAGTCGCTCGTCATGGCGGTGCCTTTCGCCGACGCGGATGAGCAGCACTTCTACTTCAATCAGAAGGTCAACTGCATGGCTGTCACGGGCACCGTTACCGCAGGCGACCTGACCGTTGAATTTGACCCGTCGGATTCCTTCTGCGTGCTCGATTGGGGCAGGGGTGTTTGGCCGTATCACGAGAATTGGTGGTGGGGCAACGGCAGCACCCGCCTCGAGGACGGCTCAATCTGCGGCTTCGAGATAGGCTGGGGCTTCGGCGACATGAGCGCGGCCACCGAGAATACCGTATTCTATAACGGCAAGGCTCACAAGATAGGCAATATCACCCTCGTTGACCAGGATAAAAAGCTGGCGGGCGACTGGATGTCGCCGTGGGTGTTCACCTCCGACGACGGCAGATTTGAGATGACGATGACGCCGTTTTACGATAATATAACGCAGATGAGAGTGCTGTTCATCGGCAACATTTGCCACCAGGTATTCGGCAAATGGAACGGCACCATGACCCTCGACGACGGCACCGTGATAGAGATAAAAGATATGGTCGCCTTCTGCGAGAATTCGGACAATATGTGGTAAAAATTTACGGGGCATTCAACCGAATGCCCCGTTATTCTTTTGCCTGTCAACGGTCGCCGAGAATAGTGAGAAATATATCAGACAGCTTACAAAACACAGCGAATATGTTACAAGTGATTACAATATAGTTACAATATTGAAATATAACTTTACTTTTGGTCGGCAATTTGCTACTATTCAAATATAAGATGTGCAGATACTGTTGAAACTGCTTTATAAGAGGTAATTTAAATTCATCCTGTATAGCTGATGAAGTAAAGGAGAGACGATTTATGAATACTATCAAAAAATCACTCGCAATGCTGCTGGCGATATGTATGCTGTTTGGCGTTGCTGCCTGCGGCAAGGAGGTTAGCAACGATGAAACTCAAGGTCAGAGCGTTACCGAGATATCTCGGGTTGCTGAGAGTTTGACCAGCGAGGTGCTCTCGACTGCCGTTGCCGGTGACGATATAGGCGGAGGTACACCGGGGCTTTTGAAATACAGAAGCATATTCTATTCCGTGTCATATCCTTTTTCACTTATTGTAGCAGAGCCCGCTTATCTGCGGTGGAAATATTCATTTTCCAGAAAGCAAAAGTGTGAGGACTCTGAAAGAATGCGGATGTCATGCTTTATTGATGATTTTGGTATAACCCGTGAGGAATTCGATAAGGCAAACTATGCATGGGCGGTAATAATTAGAGATCGCTTCAAGGATACGCCAATGCTTGAGCCGAAAGACTACTCAAATCAGGAAACTTCTGAAGTCTATAATGCCGATATAATCTATTCCTTTGACGACGCTAAGATAAAGAACTATTACCTTTGCGGAGGCTACCCATACTGTACTTCGACGGATTATGATGAAGCGCTTGCGAGCGGTGAATACAAAACCCGCACCACTAAGTGGGTGGACGTTGATGAATTCAAGAAAGAGATCATATCAAAATACGGCACTACGGAGTATGAGCCGAGACCGTTGGAGAAAAAAGAATTCAGAGCAAGCTACTATGATGTTACGGAACCGTTCCAAGCTTTGGTTTCCGATGAGAAATATGAGGCGTGGCGCAAGGAAATATATGCTAATGGTCACGACGGTTTGGAAGAGATGGCGATGGTTTCTTTCGTAAAGCACTTCAACATTTCACGGGAAGATTTTGACAGGGCAAATAAAGATTGGGCAGAAATAATGCAGGGCTCATCTGGTGAACCCTCGACATATAATCCGTATGACTATCCGGCACAGGGGTATTATGAACTGTATAATCCCGACATTATTTACACTTTTGATAATGACAAAATTGACGAATACTACAGGGAGCACGATTACGCTTATAATTCTAAGGAAGAATGCGAGAAAGCCATTGCAGCAGGCAAATACAAGAGCAAGGCGGACGGATATATCGTTGCAACCGTGGATAATTTCACGGTCAGCAAAGAGCCGATCAAGCTGCCTGAATAAGCGCAATTCTGAGTTTATGAAACTATGAGAAGCAGGTGAATGTGTTGAAAAAATCACTCGCAATGCTGCTGGCGATATGTATGTTGTTTGGCGTTGCTGCCTGCGGCAAGACTACAGAAGCAGATAAAAACGGCAGTCAAACCAAAACAGAAGCGGTGCAACCAACCGACGCGTCGAACAGTGAGGCAGAAAGCAGCACTGTGAGAGTTAATGCCGAGCTTTGGGGCGATGAGCCGATCTGCGGCGGAGAATTTACGACCCAAAAATACCGACTGCATTATTATTCCATTACCAAGCCTTTTGCCGATCTTGTTGATAGAGACGAGCTTTTGGCGTGGAAGACCGAAAACCGCGAAATTCTTTATGATGATCATGAGCAAATGGTGATGGTTGCATTTATCAAACACTTCAATATTTCAAGGGAAGAATTTGATAAGGCGAATTTGGAAGTGGCTCGTATAATCCGTGACGAGGTGGGTGAAACGCCCTTGCTTGAGCCGCACGACTATCCATCACAAGAGGTCTATGAGGTGTTTAACCCCGATATCATATTCACGTTTGATGATGAACTGATAAACGAATATTATCTTTGCCATACCAACTACAGATACGGGTCTGATATTGATGTCAAGGAGGCTGTCGCAGCCGGTGAGTATGAGGTAAGGACAAAAAAATTTGTGTTCATTGAGGACGGCAAACTTGTGGTGAGGGACAGCGAAGCCACGGATTCCGAGGGCAACGGAATAGGAAATATCGTTGTGACAGATAAGTACAGAGACAGATTCTATGATGTGCCCGAGCAGTTTGTGAAGCTTGCCGACCCTGCCGAATTCGCAGCGTGGAAAGCGGAATTTGAGAAAACGCCAAAATCGGAGCGCAGCGAAGCCGCAATAGTGTCTTTTGTTAAGAGGTTCAATATCTCCCGTGAGGATTTTGATAAGGCAAACGCGGAGCTTGCAAGCTATATTAACGAAAAGACAGACGGAACGGCGGTGCTCAATCCGAGAAATTATGAGGCTCAGGAGCAGTATGAAATATATGATTCCGAGCTGATTTATTCGTTTGATAACGCAAAGATAAATCGTTATTTTATCAATTATCAGAATTATGCATATCCTGACAAGAAGGCTTGCATAGAGGATGTTAAAATGGGGATAGATGATTATCTGCGCGAAGAGAAATATGCAAGAGTAGTGAACGGAAAGCTGGAAGTATATGACGGCAAGGGCGATTTTGCCAAAGGGTAATATTTACTTTGCGCTAAAAACGAAATAAAAGACTAACAGCAGCGCGAAAACGGGGCATTCAACCGAATGCCCCGTTTGGTTATTTTACAAGGTCGTTTTGTTTTATGAAGTTGATGGTTTCGTCGACGGTGGTGAAGGCGAGGGCCACGCTTGTGTCCGCGGCGCCGTAATAGACGGCGATCCTGCCCGTTTCGGCGTCGGTAAGGGCGGCGCAGGGGAATACTACGTTCGGCACGTCGCCGACGCATTCATATATCTCGTGCGGGGCGAGCAGGAAGCAGTCCGCGCGGTGCAGCACCTTCCACGGCTCGTTGATATCGAGCAGGGCTGCGCCTATGCTGTAGGTGAAGCCGTTGCAGCTTGTGAGCACGCCGTGATAAAACATCAGCCAGCCCTCGTCCGTCTCAATGGGGGTCGGGCCTGCGCCGACCTTGGTCATCTCCCAATTCTTGACGGGGGACATCACAAAGCGGTGCTTGCCCCAATAGGTCAGATCCTTGCTTCGGCTGATAAAAATATCGCCGTAGGGCGTGTGGCCTCTGTCACAGGGGCGGATGAGCAGCAGGTATTCGTCGCCCACCTTGCGGGGGAAGAGCACGCCGTTCCTCGCCACGGGGTAGCAGGCGTCCTCAAGCTGAGTCCAGCTCTTAAAATCCTCGGTGTAGGCTATGCCGATGGTCGTGCCGTGGGGTGTGAGATTGACCCATGAGAGATAATATTTGCCGTCGAGCAGGCAAAGGCGGGGGTCGTAGCCCTCAAATATAACTTTATCGTCGAGCTGCCATTTGATACCGTCCTTGCTGAAGCCTGTGACGAGCTTCTGGTCCCTCGAGAGATAATCGACTCTGAAAACGCCCGCAAAGCCGTCGCCGTAGGGGACTACAGCGGAGTTGAAAATGCTGTTTGCCATGTAAAGATTGTCGCGGGTTATGATGGGGTTGCCGTCATAACGCCAGACCGGGTATTTGCAGCCCTCGGGCTTCTCCTGCCAAGGGATGTTGCCGAGCGCAGCGCCTAAAATTTTCGCCATGGTGTTACCTCCTGATAAGCCTTGAGATTATTTATGATATTTGCCGCCGTTCGTTATCATGAACGCGCGGTAAATTTGCTCTAAAAGCATAACTCTTGCGAGCTGATGCGGGAAGGTCATCGGGCTCATTGAGAGCCTGAATCTCGACGCCGACTTGACCTCGGGCGCAAGCCCGTGAGAGCCGCCGATTATGAAGCAAAGGCTGCCGAAGCCGCCGAGGGCGCATTTCTCTATCTCCTTTGCCAGACCCTCGGAGGGCAGCTCTTTGCCCTCGATGCAGAGGGTGAATACCGCTTCGCCGGGCTTGACGCAGGCGAGGATCCGCTTGCCCTCCTCCGCGAGAGCGGCGGATATCTGAGCGGGATTCGGCTCCTCGGGCAGGCGGGCGGGGGTAAGCTCCGTTATTTTGAGGCGGCAGAATGCGCCGAGCCTCTTTTCGTATTCGGCGCAGGCCATTCGGAGGTAATCCTCCTTGAGCTTGCCTACGCAGACGATATTTATATTCATCATAACAATATCACTCCGTCATTATCGGATGAAATCCCGCATAATCTTTCATGGTGATGATTTTGAAAAGATTGCGGGAGAGGCTGATAGTGCTGGCGTTTTGCGCCTTTGCGATAATATGCTGCTGCGTCGGCACCCACCTTGTGAGGGAGCGTGAGACGGTGCAGACCGCCGAGGAGACCGCCACGGCGAGCGAAACGGCGGCAAATTATATAAAATGGGTCGATTTCTCCGTTCCTTATACCGCCCTGAGCGACGCGATGGAGCTTGATATCTCCACCTACGGTTCGGCGAGGCACCTGAGCTGGATAGATACACTCTCTTATCTCGCCTGCAAAAACGGCGGGGAATGGGGCAGATACAAGCGCTCGCAGCTTGACGGGCTGGTCGAGATGCTCGGTGAGAGCATGACTCCCGACGAGCTGATGAGCGAGAATAAATATTATAAATTCTATAAAAAAGCCTACTCCGCCGTGCTGGGCGGCATCCTCGGGGAATACACCAAGGCTGCCCCCGACAGTTCAGGCGGCGTGAAGGTCGTGGAGGGCTACGGCATGACGGCGTATTCGCCGATAGCCGAGGGCTTTTGGTTCAGCCATTACGACGATTTCGGGGCTTCGCGCTCCTTCGGCTACAAGCGCCCGCATCTCGGCAATGATCTGATGGGCTCTATCGGCACCCCAATAATCGCCGTTGAGGGCGGCACGGTGGAGGCGATAGGCTGGAACAGATACGGCGGCTGGCGCATAGCGGTGAGGAGCTTCGACGGCAAGAGGTCGTATTATTACGCCCATCTGCGTAAGAATCGCCCCTATAAAGACGGGCTTGAGATAGGCTCAAGGGTCAAGGCAGGCGAGGTCATAGGCTACCTCGGCATGACGGGGTATTCCGATAAGGAAAACGTCAACGGCATGAACGTGCCGCATCTGCACCTCGGTATGCAGCTTGTGTTTGACGAGACGCAAAAAGAGGGCGACAATCAGATATGGCTCAATATGTATGCCCTTGTGGAGCTGCTGAACGGCAACCGCTCAAGCGTCGTCAAAAACGAAGAGAGCGGCGAATACGAGCGGGTCTATGATATATTTAAACCCGAGTATCCGGACGAAATGAAGCATATAACGACGGTCAGAACGTCATCATCGGATTGAGGTCACCCGCAACGCTCAGCAGGTAGTCGATATTCTCCTGCGCGCCCGACATGGTCATTGCGGAGCGGGTGGTCTCGTAGGCGAGGGATGGTATATTATTCTCCTTGCTGAGATGCCCGAGCACGAAGCGCGTGGTGCCCGATTCGATGAGCTTCACCGCCGTGTCGGAGCAGCAGACGTTGGACAGATGCCCCACGTCGGATAGAATGCGCTGCTTCAATATATAAGGATAGGGGCCGTTTTGCAGCATACCGACATCGTGGTTTGACTCAAGCAGTATCAGGTCGCTGCCGCTGACGGCGTCCATTATCGTCGGCGTCATTTTGCCGATATCCGTCGCAACGGCAATGCGCTTTGAGTCGGGCGTTACCACGGTGTAGCCCGTGCTTTCACGGCTGTCGTGCGGAGTCCTGAACGGCCTGACGTACATTCCCGCCGCTTCTGTTCCCTCGGGCGAGGCGATATCGTAATTCATGCCCGCTTTCAGTGCGCCTGCGGCTTCCATGCCCTCAAGAGTCCCCGCGGAGGCATAGACCTTTATCCCGTAGCGTGAAGCGAATACCCGCACGCCGCTGATATGGTCGGTGTGCTCGTGGGTGACGAATATCGCTTCGATCGACGACGGCTCGACCCCGATATCGCGCAGAGCCGCCTCGGCTCGCTTTGCGCTCACGCCGATATCAACCAGGATACCGCCGTGCGGAGTGCCTATATAGGTGCAGTTGCCGCTGCTGGAGGAGTAGAGAGAGCAGAATCTTGCCATATGTACCTCGTAAATAAGGGCTGTTCCGTAAAGGAATCAGCCCTTTTGGATTTTTTATTTACCGTCGCTTGCTTTGCTGCTTTGGCGGTGCTTAAAAATAATTATCATTAATTATATATCTCAGCCTGCGCTGGAGAGGCTGTCCGGCTCGGGGCAGCGCACACGCTTGATGTCCGCGCCGAGGCCGCTGAATTTCTCAACGACGTCCTCGTACCCTCTGTCTATGTGGAGGATATCCTCGACCTCGGTCGTGCCCTTGGCGCAAAGACCGGCTATCAGCATGGCTGCGCCCGCTCTGAGGTCGTCCGCCCTGACGGGTGCGCCCTTGAGCTGCTCAACGCCCTGCACGACCGCAAGCTGACCGTCAACGCTTATCGAGGCGCCCATTCTGTTGAGCTGCTCGGCGTAGCGGAAGCGGTTTGACCATATGCTCTCGGAGATGATGCTCGTGCCGTCGGCAAGCGCGAGGAGCACCGCCATCTGAGGCTGCATATCGGTCGGGAAGCCGGGGTGCGGCATGGTCTTAATATTGCATTTGCCGGGTCTGTGGTCGAGCGAAACACGCACGGCGTCGTCGAATTCCTCGATGACTGCGCCGCACTCTATGAGCTTTGTGGATATGGATTCAAGATGCTTCGGAATGACGTTCTTTATCAGCACGTCGCCCTTGGTGGCGGCGGCGGCGACCATATAGGTGCCTGCCTCTATCTGATCGGGGATTATCGAATAGGTGCAGCCGTGGAGCTTGTCCACGCCCCTGATCTTGATAACGTCCGTGCCTGCGCCTCTGACATCGGCGCCCATGGAGTTGAGGAAGTTTGCAAGGTCGACAATATGCGGCTCCTTTGCGGCGTTCTCAATGACGGTCAGCCCGCTTGCCCTGACGGCGGCGAGCATGATGTTGACCGTTGCGCCCACGGAGACCATGTCGAGATACACGGGCGAGCCTGTGAGCCTCTCGGCAGTCGCCTCAACAATAGCGTTATCCTCTATCGACACAGTTGCGCCGAGCAGCTCAAAGCCCTTGATATGCTGGTCGATGGGCCTCGGGCCGAGGTAACAGCCGCCGGGCATGGCGACCTTCGCCCTGCCGAATCTGCCGAGCAGAGCGCCGATGAAGTAATATGAAGCCCTGAGGTGCTTTGTCATATCGTGGGAAATGACATAGGAGTTGACCCTGCGGGCGTCTATCTCTATAGAATTTTTGTTGATGAGCTTGACCCCCGCACCGATGGCACGCAGAGTTTTCATCATATAATTAACGTCGCTGATTGAAACGGGGAGATTCTCTATTACGCAGACATCCTGCGAAAGAACGGCGGCGGGGATTATTGCGAGGGCGGCGTTCTTGGCGCCGCTGATGGTGACCTCGCCGTGCAGGGGAGTACCGCCGTTGATAACTATTTTCTCCAAGAGCTTTCCTTCTTTCGTTCCGATGAGAATATATATAATAAATGTTACTGATAATCGTCACACGCAGTACATTATATCACTGTTTTCCCGTTTTGAAAAGAGCAAAACGCAAAAAATATGTTATTTTTTTGCCTGCGGGCGGTCAAAATTCCTCTTTTTTCGGATTTTTGCGCTTTCGGGCGTTTGACCGCATATATAGTATGTGTTTTTTTGAAGCCCATATATGATGTAAATTCTTTTTTACATGGCAGAAATAAGCGCCCGATCGGGAGGATGAAAATGCGCCAAAAACGCCTTAGTAACTTTTGACAAAAGGCATATATACTTGCGGCGGTGCGAGGCTGATTTTGAGGTAATAATTCACAAATTTATGAATGCTTTTTTGATAAAAAGAGCAAAAAACCGAGCCGTTCAGCTCGGCGGCAATATATTCTTTTGACAGCCCCGTCTTTTGTCTCTTTTGGTAAAAATCAATAAAATCCACGTAAAATTCATAATAAATTCAAAAAATTTTTGAAAAAAACTGCGGATATCTATTGCAAAATGGTGCGTTCTTGTGTAAAATGTATATGTCTCGATGGTCATTTTGTCTAAATTCACAATGTAGTAAAAACTAATCGAATGAGGGGTATTACTATGTCAAACAGAATTTTTCAGGGTCTTGTTCATCAGATGCGTGACGCAGTCGGCAGGACTCTGGGCGTGATTGACGAAACCGGAACGATCATTGCCTGCAGCGAGCTGAGCAAGATCGGCGAGGTCATTTCGACCGCCGCAGACGTGTTTTCGGATAACGAGCTCCACTATATCAACGGCTGCACCTTCTGCAACTTCGGCTCCCATATCCAGACCGAGTACGCTGTATTCGTTGAGGGGACGGACGAGCTTGCGGGCAGATTTGCGGCTGTCTGCTGCGTCTCGCTCGAGAACCTCAAGCAGTATTATGAGGAGAAGTTCGACAGGGGCAACTTCATAAAGAATGTTATCCTTGATAATATCCTTCCCGGCGATATCTATCTCAAGTCGAGGGAGCTGCGCTTCAATTCGGAGGCTACGAGGGTAGTCCTGCTCATCAGGATAACCGACCACAATGACGCCGCCGTATTCGACGCCGTGCAGAATCTCTTCCCCGACAAGACCAAGGACTTCGTTATCAACATCAACGAGCATGACATTGCAATAGTTAAGGAAGTTAAAAATAATATCGAGCCGAAGGATCTTGAGAAGCTCGCGCGCTCCATCTCGGATTCGCTGAGCACCGAGCTTTACACTCATGTGCTTGTCGGCATAGGCACCACCATCGAGGGGATAAAGGATCTTGCCCGCTCCTTCAAAGAGGCTCAGATAGCCCTTGAGGTCGGCAAGGTATTCGACACCGAGAAGACCATCGTCAGCTATGACAATCTCGGCATTGCACGCCTCATCTATCAGCTGCCCACCACTCTGTGCGATATGTTCCTCAGAGAGGTGTTCAAGAGAGGCTCCATCGAGAGCCTTGACCACGAGACTCTTTTCACCATCCAGCGTTTCTTTGAGAATAACCTCAACGTCTCCGAGACCTCGAGGAAGCTCTTTGTCCACAGAAACACTCTTGTCTACAGACTTGAGAAGATAAAGAAGCTCACCGGCCTCGACCTGAGGGAATTCGACGACGCCATCGTGTTTAAGGTAGCGCTCATGGTCAAGAAGTATCTTGACGCAAAGCCGGTCAAGTATTGATTTTCGGCGCAACGCAAGTCATATTGCTCTCACAACTGTTAAGGATATGATACTGTGATTGAATTTAACAATGTTTCCAAAAAATACGACAACGGCACCGCTGCGCTCAAGGATATCAACATAAAGATTGAGAAGGGCGAGTTCGTGTTCGTCGTCGGCTCCTCGGGCGCAGGCAAGAGCACCTTCCTGAAGCTCATGATGCGTGAGGAGGTCCCGTCCTCGGGCACTATCACCGTGGACGGCACGGTGCTCAATACAATAAAGAAAAGGGATATCCCGAAATTCCGCCGCAAGCTCGGCATAGTCTTTCAGGATTTCCGTCTGATACCGAATATGACGGTGTTTGACAATGTGGCGTTCGCCATGCGCGTTATCGGCACCAAGGAGAAAAAGATCCGCAGGCGCGTGCCCTTTGTGCTGAGCCTCATGGGTCTTAACGGCAAGGCGAGGAACTATCCTCAGGAGCTTTCGGGCGGCGAGCAGCAGCGAGTTGCCCTCGCGAGGGCGCTTGCCAACAGCGCCGATATCATCATTGCGGACGAGCCGACGGGCAACGTCGACCCGCAGATGAGCTATGAGATAGTCGACCTGCTCATGCGCCTTAACGAGGCGGGCACGACCGTCATAATGGTCACCCATGAGCACAGCCTTGTGCGCTGCTTTGACAAGCGAGTCATCATCCTTGACCATGGCGCGGTCGTCTCCGACGGCGGCAGCCTCAGCAGGGAGGCGGCGACGGCGCATATCAACGCCGTGAGCGAGGTCACCAACGATTATGTTGTCCCCCCCGAGGAGGATTATTCCGCCTATGTGAGCGCCATCCCCTCCGATTTTGCGGATGAAGCGAGCAGCGACGAAGTTTCAACGAGCGGAGGGAGCAACTGATGGGAAATTTAGGATATTTAACCAAAGAAGGCTTTCGCAACCTCCGGGTCAACAAGCTGATGACCGTAGCGTCGATAACCGTGCTTTTCAGCTGCCTTATGCTGGTGGGCATCGCCTTTATGATGCTCGTCAACATTGAGACCTTCATCGCCGGTATCGAGTCGGAGAACGTCATAATGGTCTATGTCGACGACGAGACCGACAGCTACGATTATATAAGGCTCGGCAACGAGCTGAGAGCCATAAATAATGTTGCAAGCGTCGATATGGTTGAGAAGGACGCCGCTTATGCGGAGATCCTTGCGGGTCTCGACGACGGGCTCAGGAATTATCTCCAGAGCACCGACGAGAACCCTCTGCCGGACGCTTACAAGGTCACAGTGGCCGACATGGACGGCTTTGAGAATGTGGTCTCCGAGATCAAAACTCTTCGCAACGTCTCGAGAGTGCATGAGAACAGCGTCCTTGCCCGCCAGCTTGCGGGGCTGCGGAATTCGGTCACATACATAAGCGGCGGCATCATCATTCTGCTGCTTGTGGTCTCGCTTTTCATTATATCAAATACCATCAAGGTGACAATGTTCAGCCGTCGCCTCGAGATAAGCATAATGAAGAGCGTCGGCGCCACCAATTCATTCATTCGCTGGCCCTTCATGGTGGAGGGCGTTGTGATAGGCATCATTGCGGGCTTGCTTGCCACGGGAGCGGTATGGGGTATTTATGAATTCGCTCTCGGCTCATTCTCGGCGATGCTCTCATCCTTCGGCGATGTCAAAGAAGTCAGATTCCTCGATTATGCACCCTATTTGGTTGCGGCATTTGTCGGTATCGGCATTTTTACGGGCGTTTTCGGAAGTGCGACTTCGATCCGAAAATACTTGAAAGAAAGGAAGTTCGTTGAGCTTGAAGACTAAGAACAAACGCTTTATGCTCAAAAAGGCGCTTTGCATAATCGCGGCGCTCACCTGCGCCCTTTCTGCCGCGCTGCCCTATTCGCCGGTGGCCTCCGCCGAGCAGACGCTCGACGAGCTGCAGGATGAATACGACAAGATCGAGAAGCAGATACAGCAGAATGAGCAGAAATTGCAGGACGCTCAGCAGGGCATAGCCAATAACGAGAAAAAACTTGATAAACTCAATGATCAGATAGATGCCATCAATAAGCAGGCGGATCTCCTCCAGCAGCGCATCGATGTGCTCAACGGCGATATCAGCAGCTTACAGTCAAGCATCGACCTGACTCAGAACGACATCGACAGCATCAACGAGCAGATAGCCGAGATAAACGCTCAGATGGCTTCCGCCGAGGAGCTTATGCAGGATACCCGTGAGCTGCTGCTTGCAAGGATCAGGGAGAATTATATTGCGGGCGAGTCCTCGACTCTCGAGATACTGCTCTCCTCAAACGATCTCTCCACTTTCTTTGCGAGGAAAGAGCTTGTCACCCGTATGTCGGAGAACGACACGAAGCTGATAAACGAGCTTTCCGGCAAGATAACCGAGCTTGAGAAGCTCCAGAAGCAGCTCGCCGACAGCAAGGCGGAGCTTGAGGATAAGAAAGCTCAGCTCGACTCCGAGATGGATACTCTCAACACCAGGCAGACCGACCTTGAGAGCAGCATGGAGGAGCAGAACGACAAAAAGAGCGCCGCTACCGATAAATATAAGCAGGTGCAGTCGATAATCAATCAGCTTGATAAGAACAGCGCCGCTTACAAGGCGGCGAACGCCAAACTCGAGAAAGAGCGTGAAGCTCTCGAAAAAGAGATCGACGATTACATTAAGCAGCACGGCTCGTCTCAGGGCGATACTCCGCCTGAGGAATATGAGAACGACGGCAGCGGCATGATGTGGCCCGTCAAGGGCGAGACCCGTATCACAGCGGGCTACCCCGCTTATAGCAACGGCAGCCCCCACTGGGGCATTGATATCGTCAAGACGGACGGCAACACAAGAGGTCAGCCCTTCTACGCCGCTCAGGGCGGCGAGGTCATCATCGCCAAGAACGACGGCAACTGGAACAGCGGCTTCGGCAACTACTGCGTTGTCGACCACGGCGACGGCACCATGACCCTCTATGCCCACTCGGACGGCCTTGTCGTCTCCAAGGGTCAGACGGTCAAAAAGGGTCAGAAGCTCGGCATTATCGGCGCGACCGGCAATGTCACAGGCCCGCATCTTCATTTTGAGGTCAGGGTCAAGAATAAGGACGGCTCCGTCAGCAGAGTCAACCCGCTCAACTATGTTTCAAAACCGTAATATTTAAAAATCCAAAGGGACTGCTGAGTTCGGACTCGGCAGCCCCGATTCGGTTTATAAAGGAGGAGAACGGCAGTGAATAAAAAGATATCCATAGGTCTTTGCCTTTCCCTTATCATCGTCTCCATCACGGCGACCTTTGCCGTGACAATGGTGGTCTCAAAGCAGATATACAACGGTATTATCAGCAATATCTCGCAGCGCTCGCAGACCTATGAATCGGTCGACGAGATAAGCAAGATAATCTCAAACTATTTCTACGGCACCGTTGAGGACAGGAGCTATCTGAATTCCGCTCTTGTCGAGGGCTATGTCAACGGCCTCGGCGACCCGAACAGCGTCTATCTTGACGCCGAGGAATATGCCGAGTATACCGACACCCTCGAGGGCGGCATCACGGGCGTCGGAGTTGAGACCGCCTACGATTACGGCAGCGGCAGCTTCGTTATAACTCACGTCTATGAAGGCTCGCCCGCCGCGAAAGCGGGGCTTAAGGCTCACGACGTGGTGACGGCCATAGATAACACCACCGTCACGAGGGGTAATTATTCCGCTCTGAGCGAGAAGCTCTACGGCAGCCGCCTTTCCTCCGTCAAGGTCGAGTATGAGCGTGACGGCGAGACCAAGGTGGTCGAGCCGCTGCTCGGCTTCTCCATCCCGAGCGTTGTCGGTAATCTTAGCGGCAACGTCGGCTATGTCCGCATCACGGGCTTCTATAAAAATACCGCCGCCGAGTTCAAGGAGGCTGTCGCAAAGCTCCGTGAGCAGGGGGCGGAGAGCATTATTTTCGACGTCAGGAATACCTCTAAGGGCAGCATTGATTATGCGGCTCAGGTCATTGACGTGATAGTGCCCGCAATATCCGATAATATCGCCGTTGCCAAGGATAAGAACGGCAACGTCTATAAAAACAAGGTCTATACCGCCGAGAACAGCAGCGTGACAATGCCCTTTGCCGTGCTCATCAATTCTTACACGGCGGGCCCCGCGGAGCTGTTTGCCTGCGACCTCAGGGATATCAGTCAGGCTCAGATAATCGGCACTGCCAGCGCGGGCGTCGGCACGATGCAGGAGCTTTTTGCCCTTGAGGACGGCGGCGCGGTGCTGCTGACCGTGGCTCTCGTCGAGCCGAGAGGCGGCGAGCAGGCGGTCTATGACAAGGTCGGCATAACTCCGACGGTCGAGGTCACCCTTGCCACGGGCGACGACTCCAACCTTCTGCTGCTCACAGGGGAGCAGGATAATCAGCTCTCGACCGCGATGAATATGCTCGCGGCTTAAAGCTTCCGCCGCAGCTCGGCTACCCTGCCGAGGATAACGACGGGCAGCGAGGCAACCTCTTCACTTGAAAAAATAATAGGCTCATACGCCGAGTTTTCAGACACAAGCACGATGCTTGTGTCTTTTTTTATTACCTTTTTCACGACGGCGTCGTCCCCGTTGACGAGCACTACCGCGATCTCGCCGCTGTCAACGTCAGGCTGGCGGCGCACTATGACCGTGTCGCCCGGCTGAAAGAGGGGAGCCATGCTGTCGCCGCTCACTTTAAGGCCGAAGTATTCGCCCCTCGAAGCCATGTCGGCGCCTATCTCCTCGAAGCCGAGCACATTCTCGATAGCCTCCATCGGTATGCCTGCCCGCACATAGCCGAGCACGGGCACTGTTGTGTTGCCGCCGTCGGCGAGGCAGTCAAGCGAAACGCCCAGAGCCTTTGCCAGCTTGCGGTATCCGTCCACGTCAGGCGAGGTGCGCCCGTTTTCCCACTGGCTGACCGCCGTCTGATGCACCGAGCAAAGCTCCGCCAGCTCTCGCTGAGAGAATCCGCGCTGTTTGCGAAGCGTCCTTATAATATTATCCATAATTACCCCTCCGACTGCCGCGATGCTGCCGCGGCGCTGATGAGTTGATATGCTTATTATGAGCTATGCTATTAAATTTGTCAAGGAAAAACCGAAAATTCTCTTGACAAACGAACAAATGTTCTCTATAATCAATAGTGCTGCTAATACTTTTGAAGCGATTGAGAAAGAGGGTGATGTTATGCAGGGATATGACGAGGCGTTGAAGCTGATTTTTGCCTACCCGAGCGAGGAGGAGATGAGGGCTGCTCAGGCGGTCTGCTGCGGCAGGCGGTGCAGCGCCTGCGAGACCCCGGCGGCTTATGCGTGGCGCAAGCGGACGGTCGATATGTCGCTGCTGCTCGAGAAGGCTATGGAAAACGAGCTGACAGTGACCGAGCGTGAAACGCTCAAGGCATTTTGGTTTGAGACGATGCCCGTCGGGGCGATAGCAAGGCTGAAGGGGATAAGCTCGGCGGCGGTGAGCGACACCCTTGCACGGGCGCAGGAGAAGCTCAAAAAGGCGCTGCGCTATGCCGTGCTTTATCAGTATGACACTCTCGATGAGGAGACGGTGCTGCCGCTTGCCTTTGCGGGGGCGAGGGCAGTCGCGGCGGCAAGGAATTCCCGTGCCCGTGAGACGGGCGAGCGTTTGCGGGGCTTGAGGGCGGCGCAGGGGCTTTCGCGCTCCGCTCTTGCGGCGGCAACGGGGCTGACGCAGGGGCGGGTCAAGGCAATCGAGGAGGGCAAGCCCGTCTATGCCCGTGAGCTGGCGCTGCTCAGCGCATTCTACGGCGTGACGGCAGATTCGCTGATATGCCATGAAGAGAAAGGAAGGGGAGTTTAATATGCAGGAAAGGTCACTCAAGGCGCTCGGCGAGGAGTATGAGCGCACCGCAATGCTCGTCAAGGAGCGTATAGCCCGCAAGCGCAGCGAGCTGCGCAGGCTCGGAACTTCGCTCTCCGACGAAGCATACAGTATTAAGAGGGAGCTTAACGTGCTCTATGAGGAGCACCGTGAGGCGAAGGATATCGCCGAGCACCTGAAAAGTTATTATGATAAGGATGATAAAAAGAAAGGGGTTTTGAGATTTGAATACCATTAACGCCGCTGTCGGCGAGGGCAGGGAGCTTGTCGTCGACTCGGTCAAGGGCTACTCGGGCGAGCATAACGCCGAGATGATCGCCGTTGACCTCAGTGGCTTTGCAGGCTACGATTCCTACGCAATATATATTAAAACTACGCCGCTCGGCGCGGTCAGACGGCTTGACGTCGGCGACGATGACAGCGCCAATCCCTATATTGCCGACGGGGTCATGTATATCCGCCTGACGAGCGAATTCACCTGCGGCGGCAGGCTGAGCCTTGAGCTTGAGGGGGTCAAAATTCAGGACGGCGTTACCGTCAGGGAGCTGACCTCGACGGCTCAGATAGCGTTTAAGCCTTCTATGGCGGCCGCTGCGGAGAAAGGCGAATTCGGCGGCGGGGCGGAGACTGAGTTGAGGCTGCTCGCAGCCGCTCTTGCCAAACGCCTGACCGACCTTGAGGGCAGGCAGACGACGCTCACGGAGATCCCGCTTGCGGGCGAAACGACCGTCGGCGGCATGAAGCTGACCGAGCTTTCGCCGATAAAGCTCGTTGCGAACGGCGTTGCCGACTACAACTATGCGGGGCTGAATTACGCTCACCTGCTCGTCAATCTCTGCGCCTATATGCTCGTCGATGACGACAAGGTGCTGGGAGTACTCAATTGCGTTCCGTCCGCGGAGGAGTATTCGCTGATTGACGCGACCTGCGCCGTTGCGGACGGCACGAGCGAGGCATGCCTCATGACGGTCGAGCGAAACGGCAGCATCCCGTATATGAATGCGGATTATGAGACCGTCACGCTCAAGGCGCATATGGCGGCGCTTTATATCTTTAAGATCGTTGACGGAGCTATGACCGTCACCGAATGCGACGCTTCAAAAATGCTCGCTCTGCTCAGGAACGGAGTTGTCGCCGATGCGTAAGATATGTATCGTCGTCGGTCACGGCAGGTCGCGCTCGGGCGGCTATGACAGCGGAGCGGTCAGCCCCGACGGCAGCAGGCATGAATTCCGCATCGCGCGGGAGATAGCGAAATACGCTTCGCAGAGCCTCGGCTGCGAGCTGATGAATTACGGCGGCGAGCTTTACCTGACCGACAGGATAAAGGCGATAAACGTGGCTGATTATGATTTTATCGCGGAGATCCACCTCAATGCGGGCGGCGGCACCGGAACGGAGACCTATTATTATCACGGCTCGCCGACAGGCGAAAGGGCGGCAAAGGCGATATGCGATGAGATATCCAATGAGCTTTCCATTCCGAACAGGGGCGCAAAGGTGCGGCTCGGCAAGGGCGGCAGGGATTATTTCGGCATTATCCGCGACACAAAGCCCACTGCCGTGCTCGTGGAGACGGTCTTTATCGACAGGGCGGGCGACCTTGAAAAGGTTGCGACCGACGACGGACAGCGCCGCTGCGGCGAGGCGATAGCGAGGGGAATTGCAAAGGCGCTCGGCGTTGAGAATAAAGGCTTTGCGGTGCGGGTCGTCTGCCCGAGTCTCAATATCCGAGGCGGCGCAGGAATGGCTCATGCTCCGACGGGCTATCTCAGATACGGCGACGAGGTGCGGATATCCGAAACCGATGACACGGGCAAATGGGGCAGACTTGCGCACGGCCGAGGCTGGATAAGTCTCGGTGAGAAATATATCAGGAGGGTATGAATACGGACTGGAATGCGTTTTTTTCATTTCTCGGCTCGGCGATCGGCTGCGTTGCGGGCATTCTCGCCTCTCAAAGGCTGACGAATTACCGCTTGCAGCAGCTTGAGGCAAGGGTCGATAAGCATAACAACCTTGTCGAGCGTATGACGGCGAGCGAGATAAGAATAAGAAATATTGAAGAGGCTGTAAAGGAGGGACAGCGATGAAGGATATAGCACAGAGGCTTAAAAGCGTAGCTCCCGGCGCATGGGTGCGCCTGGCGCTTCTGATAGCTTCGCTCGTCGGAGCGGGGCTGAAGATCACCGGGGTGTGCGACTGCATCACGGATAACGAGACGCTCGAGAATGCGGTGACGGTCATAGTCATGGTCGTCGTCGCCCTCGCCTCGTATTGGAAGAATAATTCTTTCACCGAGGCGGCGCAGGCAGCGGATGAAGTAATGAACTCAATGAAAAAATAACAGCGGCGGCGGGGTCTCCCCGCCGTTTTTTAAGTTGAAAGACCGACCGAGAATTTGATTCGCCGATAAGGCGTGCCGCAGAAAAACAGTAATGTAAATTGAATATCGTTAGGGGCGAACTGCGTTCGTCCGCTTGAAATCACAGCGCTGACAACAACCAAAGCCTCCTTCTGACGAGGAATGCAAGCCGAAGTTAAATTCGCCTTCTCCTTGAGGAGAAGGTGTCGAGCTTGCGAGACGAATGAGGTGTGCCGTAAGGCAATTTGTAGTTTGATAAATCAATCCTCCGTCACGGCTGTGCCGTGCCACCTCCTTTTCTAAGGAGGCCACTATAGCAGATAGCTCGGTGCTATTTTTATCAAGCAAACACGCGGGTTCGATTTACTACGGTTGCTAATGATTATTGGCTCCTTTTGAAAGACTAACTATTAAAAGTCAAGCCCCAAAACGAAAAAACCGTCGCCCTTGACAAACAGAATTTGAATGCAATGAAAATCACAGCGAAGGCGATGGATGACATGACAAAAAGACGCAGCAGCCTTCACCGAAAAATTGTAGCATTCAAATTCTTCGGTTTGTAAAGGGTGCGCTGCGCCGACTGTTCGGCGGATTGAAATTTACACTCAGACTCCGGATGACATTTTCTGCGGCTGATATTATTCCCCGGTGGTTTCAAGGTGATAAAGAAGCCTGACCAATTTCTTAGCGGTATGTGAAAGAGCGACATAATAATGTTTGCCTTCGGCTCTTTTCTTTGCAAGATATGCTGCAAAGGTCGGCTTCCAATTGCAGACATAAGAAGCTGCGTTTATCAAAGCCCATCTTAGGTATCTTGAACCGCATTTCTCCATTTTTGCATGAGAAGAATAGAGTTGACCGGACTGATATGTAAACGGAGAACAGCCTGCAAACGCAAGTATTTTATCGGGATTTTCAAATCGGGAGAAATCGCCGATTTCGGGAATGGACATAAAAGTATATTACCTTTCGTTCGTTATCTCTCGGAATCAGCTTTGTTACAGGGCATTTCAGGTTTTTCAAAAGCGTGACGTGAACTACATAAACAGTGACTTAATTATTATATCCGCACACAGCTCGTTTGAGTTTACATGATTATCAACAAACAGACAATTGGTAAAATTTGTTTCCAATAATTGCAACTGACTAACGGCACTACCTATAGTTCTGTTTCCTCTTGCAGCCTCTCTTTTCCGGAGTTCTTCCGTCGGGCAGATTACATTAACAACTAAAACCGGATATCCGTCTAATAAATGTCTGAACTCACTCAAAGTATCACTGTTTTTGAAAAACATATAAGGCGCAACTATGGAAAGGCCAAAATCTGAGATTAGTTTTACAATATGAAAGAATTTAGATGCAAGAGCGTACTGAACAGAAAAATCATTATTCGCGTAATCGTTGAACTTATCCGGTGCCATAAGAATAAAATCATCTATATCCAGTTTATACAATGGGATAGGAGATTGATCTTGCAGAACCTTAGCTAATGTCGATTTCCCTGAACTTGAGACACCGTTCAAAATGATTATCTTTCCTTTTTCCATTTTGATACCTCATCAATTCCCAATATGCGGACATAATTACTATACACTAAACCTGCGAAAAATACAAGAAAAAATCGGTATCTTGTTAGTGACTTTAGGTCTTCGTTATGGTATAATTTGTCTGAGTAGGGCTTTAAGCTCACGTCAGACATTATCATACTTGCAATTGTACGAGCATCGACCTTATCTGTTTTGGTTTTACGCAGACTGATGCTCTTCCGGCTCAGACTGGTGAACAGCGGATTGATCACGATGGTTTCGATACCCACGTTCTTCAAAAATCCGAGAATATTGCAACTGTAGTGTCCCGTGGCTTCAAGCCCTGCTTTTACTTTGTCCGGATTCGGTTCAACGGCTTTGATTTTGAACCGTAAGTCGTTAAACCCGTCTATGTTGTTCTGTATTGTAAAAACATCGTACAGAACCTCACCCTCGGAATTGATGATAAAGCAGTAATACTTGCAAATCAGGAATAGCGATGTTGCTGATAATCCGCACATGCCCTAGCCTCCCTTGTGTAAAGGGAGGTGGCGCGGCGTAGCCGTGACGGAGGGATTGTAAAGAAAATCAATAAATATCTGCTGACATCTTGACCGTTTCTTCCTCAGCCTACGGCAGCTCCCTCGTCAGGCTTATGCGCCGTCGGCGAAATTTCAAACAACCGCCGATACGGCGAAAGAAAAAATAAAATATTTTACCGATACCCCTTGACAAAGCCGGGGTATTAATATATAATAATGCCTGCGTTGAGAAACGCGGCTATGGACGTTTAGCTCAGCTGGTAGAGCACTCGCTTGACGTGCGAGTGGTCACAGGTTCGAGTCCTGTAACGTCCACCAAACAGTACAAATCCGAACCTAATGCCGGTTGGCGAGGGGTTCGGATTTGTTGTTTTCTTTGAATATCCGAATTTCAACGCAAAGTTTTGACAAAGCAGCGCCGCTTGCCGTTAAAGGCAGGCGGCGTTTTTTAGTGAAGATTACGTTTGCTCAAGTAAATCCCATATTCTCGTTTTCCTTCTTCGCTTTCAAAATAAGCTGTTATCTCAGGCAAAAAACATCTTGCCAATTCCTCGTATGCACTTTTTGGAATGTTGCTCGCCGCATATTTGAATTCTGTGCTTTGAGCTTCTCCCACGGCAGGCGATCCGCCGGATATGTTCTTTTCGCTCATTTTTGTCCTCATAAAAGTATTCTTTGAGGATTTTATCCGAACTCGTAGCGAGTTGTGTTCGTTTTCATACTGCGAAAGGTGCCTTTCTTCATCAAGAACGGGTGAAATCAAATCTGCCCGTATCCTCGTTTTTGCAGTCAAACTGCAAGCAGGTAATTAGATACCGTGACATCGAGCCGCCAATGCGACAGATGGAAAACCGAAACCGCCATCACGGCAAGGCGGTTGTATTCGGTCAGCAAGCCTTTCCGTATTGCAAGTTTTTTGTTTTCGCCTCTGACTCTGTATATGCCTGAAATATCCCTGCGGTCAAAGTGCTTTGGCTTGCCGTTTTCGCCGAGATTGTAGGCGTTCCATCGTCTGATTATCTCGCTCGCAAGTTTTCTTTCGTATCCGGGTTCGCTTTCTATTCTTGAGCTGTAATACTCATACGCCCTGACCGCCTGCTCGGCTCTCATGTGATGATAGTCTATCTTGTTTTTCGTTTCTTCGGGAGTAAAAATTCTTTCTCCCGTGCCGTCAAAATATCCTCTTACGAATTCAACATCATCAGGCAAAATCCGATGCAATTGCAGCTTGCCGCCTTTTCCCCGCTTTACCCTCACGCACGGATATCCCGACTCGTCCACGATGAAATCATTCCCGCGCAGCCTGCATAGCTCGGCTCTTCGGATTCCGACCCGCTTCTGAAACTCAACGGAGCGGGCATATTTTTTGTTGCCCGAATCGGCATTCGGCCGATATGACGCCCGTTCTTTTCTTGATCGGGTGTTGGCTGCGGCGTTTCTTTGCGGGATGTCAACGTCGTTTAGCGTCATTCCGTGGTAGAGCACGACCGGCGCAAGATAAGAGTGAATCGTGTTTGCCGACAGACCTTTTTGCTTTAGGCAGTCAACATAATCATCGATATGCTTTCGACATTCATCTTTGGTTTTGCAATCAAAATTGCTGCGGCAATAGGCAATGAATTTTTCATAGTTGCTCGCAAACGCTTTTCGGGTCACATTGTTGTCGTATTTGGCAAAGAATGCGGCTGATCTGTCACGCAATTTGCGAGTATAACTTGGCCTGAACGGCCTTTTCTTTTTGCTCATGGCATTTCTCCTTTCTGTAGAATTTTCGGAAGTTTCTGCACTGCAACGGACTTCCGACCGTCCACGCCGAAGCGAGTTAAACCGATCAAGGGCTTCTTATGAAGCGATGACTTTCAGCGAAGTCAACCGTTAAGGCCGATGCAAACCATAACGCCGGAACGATCTCTCATATATGAAACCGTCCATTTGCCCTACAAACTGGTTATTTCCCGCCGAATATGAGAATTCGGCAAAATAACCGTTTGTGAGCCGGCTCTCTTTTTTCAAAGAGCTGCCGTGCCGAATGATGCGTTGCCCTCCGACCATGCCGTCTCTGTGATTCCGCAGTCCGTAGGCAGCGGCTCGGCGGGTCTCTCCCACAAAGCCGCCCGGCGGATGGCAAGCGTCATTCTGTCCGAACCGTGACCTCAGCCACGGTTTTCACTCCTGTTGCCGTACTTCTATATACAAGTATGTCATTTCAACCGGGTCGATAAAAATCAAAATTCGCTGTTTCGTGAAAAAAGAGCAGAATCGGGCGAAAATCATTGACAATTGCGAGAAATTGTATTACACTTAAAATGAATTGTTATATATAAAAATTCGACGTTTTATGAGAGAAACGTCGACGATCGTTGAATTAGTATAAAGTGATGGCTGGGTTCGAAATTGTTGGTCAAATAGAAAAATGGTCAAATTGAGTTACTGTCCGTTTTATCGGACAGATGAATTGATATAATTACGGTGGGTGCGTGGAATGGAACTCTTAAACAATACAACCAAAACACTAAAGGATGACTTGACTAAGGAAATAAGAAAACAAGAAAATTGGTCAGCGCTGAAAGAAGCGCAGGAATATATTTCAGTAGCATGTGAAAGGAGGGGGGTTCTCCTGTGGAAAAACTAATCGATATCAGCAGCTACCCGGTTGCGCAAGTGCTGGATGTGCTGCTTCAAGATAAAACGACAAAAAAGAACATCATATGGGCGACCGACACTTATGCGGAGTTTGGCGAAGAATTCACAGACAAGGTGCAGCTGGACGCAAACGCCATCCTGCGCCGAACCGATCTCATCCGCCCCCGCATACAGAAGTCTTTAGAGGCGCAGGCAAGTGGAAGAACCGATGATTTTAACACAGTGCTGAAAACTATCAAAGCATTTTTGATAGAGCCGTTTATGGCGGCGATAGAAGGCAATGAATTCACAGAAAATTGGACTGCTCGGAATAGTGAGTGGATGTAACAGGAGGAAGTTATGAGTATAAACAATAATCCATATGATTTTTTGAATACTCCTGCACTTGACGCTATGCGAAAATTGCAGGAAACCGGTGCCTTGACTGCTGCACTTAAAATGGAAACAACAGGTGAGTTTGCTGAAATAAGAGAACTACAAAGTACGCTAAATGCCGTAAAATCATCTATGGATGGTGATACAGCAACTCTTGAAGAATACCGAAAGGTTGTTGCACCTATTTTGGAATCTGTTAAGGAAATTAATACTGCTTATGCTCCGATTTTTGAGCAGACAAAAGCCTTTGACGCCTTGAATATCAAAGGCATTATATCGGGATTACAGACAAGTGCATCCGCTATGAGTGCTATTTTCGGGTTGAATCTTTCAAAAATAGCGAGTATCGTTGACGCTTTACCAAAGTACAATTTTCTGTCGGATATAGTTTCAGACAATTTTACTATTGCTGATGTCGAAGAATTGTATGAAAACGGCAAAATTACTCAAGACGATATCAATGAAGAAATTTCGGAGATCGTAAGCAAAAAGCAGTTTTCGCCAAAAGCAGAATGGGATAAGCTCAAAAAAAGCAAGTGGTTTCTTGCTATTAAAATCTTGATAATTTTGGTTACATTTGTCTGCAAACCCGTTACTGAATATATTACTGATAAGGCCATTGACGAGTTGGGTATTAACGAGTATTGGGAGGATTCCGGTGTGTACGACTTAATAGATTCTATCTTTGGAGAAAATGAAGATAGTGCCGTATCCGAGATGGAAGCCAAGAAAACCGTTGACAAAACTAAAACGGGCAATGTGTCAAAATATAGGCGAGAAGATTTACTTGCCAAAATAAAAGAAATCCGCACTTTTATTTCTGCCGCACCGCAGGATGAGAACACGGGCAATCTGCTTTCCTATCTTTCCGACCTTGAAAAAGATGTCAACGGTAAAAAATACGGACTTGTTTTTGAGGAACACCGTGAGGAAATTGACGAGGTGCTTGATACCCATACGCCAGTACTGACCGAAGAGAAAGACCTGTTAATTGATAATGGCGGTCAAATGAACTTCCTTATTGAGGGGGACAACCTTGCTTCTCTTAAATTGCTTGAAAAGACACATAAGGGTAAAATTGACCTCATCTACATAGATCCGCCGTATAATACGGGTGCGGCAAATTGGATATACGATAACGATTATGTGGATGGTAACGATTTGTTTAAGCATAGTAAGTGGCTTAGTATGATGCAATCAAGATTAGAAATTGCTAAAAGATTACTTACACCAAAAGGAGTATTGATTTGCGCTATTGATGAAAACGAAAGTGCAACTTTGAGACTTTTATTGGATAACATCTTCGGTACTGACTACGAATACGACTGTATAACAATTATTCATAATCCAAGAGGAATACAAGGGAAAAACTTCTCATATACAAATGAATTTGCTTATTTTGTAATTCCAAAAGGAGACAAAATTATTTGCGAACGAAAACTATCGAGAGATGAGGTGTATTGGTCACCATTACGAAACTGGGGTAGCGAATCGTTGAGATCCGATGCTCGAAACTGTTTTTATCCAATTATCGTTGATGGCGAAAAAATTGTCGGTTTTGGAGATGTATCACCCGAAAATTACCATCCGAAAAAGAATGTTGTCCTTGAAGATGGAAAGATAGCAATATACCCTATTGATTCTAAAGGTGTAGAAAGAAAATGGCGTTATGCCCGTCAAACCGTTGAAAGTATAAATCAATATCTCGCTGTAAAAAAGACTCGTGAAATATATGATATTGAAATTGGCAAAACATTTGGCACTTATAAAACGGTGTGGTCAGACCCAAAGTATGATGCAAACGGCTATGGAAAACAATTATTAAACTCTTTGTTGCCTAATTGCGAATTCGACTTCCCAAAATCACTTTGGAATGTTTATGATTGTTTATATTCTGTCGTTGCACAGAATATAAACGCTTGCATCCTTGATTTCTTTGCTGGATCTGGCACAACGGGACATGCGGTAATGAAATTAAACGAAGAAGACAATGGAAATCGCCACTTTATTCTCTGCACCAACAACGAAAATAATATTTGTCGTGATGTTACATACGAGCGCATCAAGCGTGTGATTGACAAAGAGGGGTACACCGCAAGTCTTAAATATTATAAGATTGACTATGTTCCCATCTCTGACTGTATGTATTACGAATATGCGGACGAGCTGTTAAAGCATATCCGTGAACTTGTTGAACTTGAAAACGGTGTAAACTTTACGGGTAACGCTGAAATCGGCATTGTTCTGACGGAAGAAGAACTTGACGAATTTATTGCAAATACCGACTCTTTTGTAAAATGTCGCAAGCTGTATATGGGGCACGACGTTTTACCAACAGACGAGCAAGAGAAAAAGTTGCAAGCACACGATATTGAAATCAGCATTATCCCCGATTATTATTATCGTGACTTACAGGAGGATTAAATATGGATTTTATAAAAACTTTGTTAATTTCGTGTATTCCGGCAATTATTACCGGAGCAGTTACATATTTAATAGCCCATAAAAACGCAACTGCTCAAATTAAGGTTGTTGAGGAGCAAAATAAACACGATTTAGACAAACTAATGGAGCAACATAAGGTGGATATTGATTCATTAAACAAGAAACATCAGCAAGAACTTGAAAAAATGGAAGTTGAACATAAACATAAATTAGAATTAATTGCCAAAGAAAACGAAAATAACCTTAGTCAAAATTTAATGACAGGCTTGGTGGGTGAAATAATGAAAATGCCTGAAGCAAAAGCTGAAATAGCAAAGGGCATTAGGCAATCCTCCAACAAAAAAGGAGGCAAACGATAATGGAATTAAAAGAATTTCAGTTAAATGCGGTAAAATCGCTGTTTGAAGCAATGGAAACTCCTGCCCGTGATATTATTCTCAAGAGTCCTACAGGCAGCGGAAAGACCATTATTCTGACCTACTTTATGCACCAATACATACAGTCTTTTCCAAAAACCGTCTTTGTATGGCTTACGCCCGGTAAAGGCAACCTTGAAGAACAGAGCAAGGCGAAAATGGATAAGTATATCCACGCTTCGCAGACTAAACTCTTATCCGATGTGATGACGGCAGGGTTTGAGGAAAACGACAGTTGTTTTATAAATTGGGAAAAACTGACTAAGAAAGGCAACAACGCCCTTAAAGACGGTGAACGCACCAACTTTTTGGAGCATATTCAGCACGCTCTCAATGACGGTATCCGCTTTGTGATTATCGTGGACGAGAGCCATCAAAATAACACCATAAAAGCCGATGAAATCATACAGTATTTTCACACGGACAAGATTATCCGTTGCTCTGCTACTCCGAAAGGCATAGCAAAGGCGGAAATTATCGAAATTCCTGAAGAAGAAGTAATTGCGGCGGGACTTATCAAGAAAATGCTTGTTATCAATCTGGATTTTCCGCAGAGTATTGAAACGGAAGATCAAACGGCGTTTCTGCTTGAAAAGGCACTCCAAAAGCAACGGGAACTCCGTGCTGCATTTTTAAAAGGCGGCAATGATATAAACCCGTTAATCGTTATTCAGATTCCGAACAAATCGGAAACCTTGCAGGACGGGGTGGAACGCTATCTTGAAACACAAGGGTTGACCTACGAGAACGGTCAGCTTGCAGTATGGCTCTCCGATAGGCACGAAAATTTGGAGGGGATAGACAAACCGAACGCCATATCTTCCGCTGTTATCATAAAACAAGCGGTTGCTACGGGTTGGGATTGTCCGAGAGCGCATATCCTTGTTAAACTCCGTGATAACATGGATGAAACTTTTGAGGTACAAACCATAGGTCGTATTCGCCGTATGCCTGAGGCAAAGCACTATGATAACGATTTGCTTGACAGTTGCTATCTCTATACCTTTGATGAAAAGTTTACGGCAGGTGTCAAAATGACACTTGATAAAGGTGCATTGAACGCCTGCACCCTTTTCCTTAAAAATGAATACAAGGATATTACGCTGACGGGCGAACAGAGAACGACGGTAACAAGCACACGCAATCCTCAAAAGGCATTGCAAGTCATTGTTTCTTATGCTCAAAAAGAACTCGGAATTGGTACGAATAAGGCGGAAAACCGCACCCGCTTACAAGCCGCAGAATACGAAATGAGCGAAAATATCGTAAAGCATACCATTTCGGGCGAAACTGCTACTCTTGATTTTTCAACGGAGGACATGAATACGATTGCAGTTACAGAAAAACTGAACACTCATACACACGGACGAGATTACCACCACAAAATCGGTAAAATCGGTATGGAGATAGGTATGGAGTATTCCTATATGAATACCATTATCCGTAAACTGTTTGATAAAAACTTCAAGTATAGCCGTAAAATTCTTGCATTAGAGCCGAGAGAGGTTTACGCTTTCGTAATAAACAATGCTGACCGCCTTCGACATTTAGTTCGTGAGGCTATGGCTTACGAATTGGCACAGTTATCACTTGAAGTACCGGCTAAATTGTATTACGATTTCCGTATTCCGCAGTCTTGTATGTTTACCTACAACGGCGAAGCGAAAACGCAACTTATTATGAAAAAGAATGTTTATCAAAACTACCTTTCTTCTGCCGCACCACGCTCAACGCCGGAAGTTAAATTCGAGAAATTCTGTGAGCATTCCGATAGCGTGGAATGGTGGTATAAGAATGGGGATAAAGGCAACGAGTATTTCTCTATCGTCTATGTGGATAACTCCAACAGACAAAAACTGTTCTATCCTGACTACATTATTTCCGTAGGCGGTCAGATATGGATTGTCGAAACAAAGGGCGGCTTTGACCGTAGCGGCAATAGTCAAGATATAGACCTTTATACACCGAAGAAATTCGGGGTTTTGAAAGCATATCTTGACGAGCACGGTTTAAAGGGTGGTATCGTCCGAAATGATGCGACCACCGACGAACTGTGTATCTGTATGGAACACTATTCTGATGACATCGGTAGTGACGATTGGCAAGTGCTTGAAAGTGTATTGCCTTAATGAAGGTACTGAACTATGACTATTGATTCGCTCGAAGTAGTATTCTACACGTGTATATTTCTTTTGCCCGGATTTATCGTTAAAAGCGTTATGGATACAATAGTAAAGACTGAAAACGGTATTTCAATGTATGCAGACCCTCGCAAGGGGACGGACGCTGCCGAGCTTGCGAACTATTTTGAGCCTGACCATAAGGGAGATATCTTTGATTTTATTCCACCCCAGCGCACGAACCAGATATTCACGCCGAAAAAAGTCGTGAAGGACATGGTGGACAGACTGGAGCAGGAAAATCCCGGCTGCTTTGACGATCCTGATGCAACATTTGCCGACCTCTATATGAAGTCGGGGATGTATGTGACGGAGATCGTGACACGGCTCTATCAGAGCAAGCGCATGAAAGCGTTGTACCCAGATGATGCCGAAAGGCTGAATCACATCTTTGCCAAGCAGGTACACGGTTGCGCTCCGACAGAGATCATATATCGAATCTGTCTGCGCTACATCCTCGGATTCGGCGATGAGATACGCATTGAAAAAAACAATATCCGCCTCTGTGACACTCTGGAATACGCAAAGAACGGAACGATGGATGCAGAAATGCGTAAGCTGTTTGAGCTGTAATGTGCACGGACACGAGTTCGATGTTGGTAAAGCTTGCAGCGTTCTTCAAAAAGCTCTTCGGCTCGAATATGGTAATTCCGTCCTCGCTGAACAAGCTCGTTAAATGAACTGAATAACCCAAAGAAGCGATTGCAGCATTGAGCCGCAATCGCTTCTTGCGTCAAATAATCGCTTGAGTTAAAGCAACAGATCTGATATAATATATTTGCAACCAAATACGAAAGAAGGTGAAAAGATGAAGGGCGTGATCTATGCGAGGTATTCCTCTGACAGTCAGCGCGAGGAGTCGATCGAAGGTCAACTGCGCGAGTGCAAGGCGTTTGCAGAGAAAAATGACATTCAAATCGTCGAAACATACATTGACCGCGCTCTGTCCGCAAGAACCGACCGCCGCCCCGACTTCCAAAGGATGATAGGCGACAGCGCCGCTAAGAATTTTGATACCGTGATCGTTTGGAAGCTCGACCGTTTTGCCCGTGACAAATTCGACTCCGCATACTACAAACGGATCCTCAAAAAAAACGGCGCAAAGGTTATATCCGCTACCGAAGCCATTTCAGACGGCGCAGAAGGCATCCTGCTCGAATCGATCCTTGAGGGCATGGCGGAGTATTATTCCGCCGAGCTTTCGGAGAAAATCATTCGCGGTCTCACCGAAAATGCTCTGAAGTGCAAATACAACGGCGGCACTTTGCCTCTTGGATATGTCATCGACAGCGAGCAGTATTATCAGCTCGACCCGTTGACCGCCCCTGCCGTGCTTGACGCATTCACACGTTATGCGGACGGCTCTTCCATGCAGGAAATCGCCGACGAACTGAATTTGAAAGGCGTTCGCACCAATCGAGGCAATAAAATCACCATAAACGTCATTGCCCGAATGCTGCACAACCGTAAATACATCGGTGAATTCAAGCAAAAGGATATTGTGAAGCCCGGCGGCATTCCGGAAATTGTGACAGAAGAATTATTTGACCGTGTGCAAAAGCGTATGGCGGCGAATAAAAAGGCTCCGGCAAAACACAAGGCAGAAGATGAATATTTGCTGACCACCAAGCTGTTTTGCGGCAAATGCCGCTGCTATATGGTGGGCGAAAGCGGCACGAGTCACTCGTCACAGGTGCACAGGTACTACAAATGTGTCAGCGTGAAAAAGCACAGAGGCTGCGACAAGAAAACGGTCAAAAAGGATTGGATCGAAAATCTTGTGATCGAGCAAATCAAATCCATCGTTTTTAATGATGAGCTGATCGAGAGTATAGCCGATGCGATAATGGAGCTTCAAGGGCAGGAGAGCACAACGCTGCCGCTGCTGAGAAAGCAATATGCTGACACGCAGAAGGCCATAGATAATATGCTGAATGCGATTCAGCAGGGGATCCTAACGCCGTCAACAAAAGAGCGGCTCGAAAGTCTTGAGAAGAAGAAAAACGAGCTGGGTGTTGAAATTGTTAAAGAAGAAATGGCAAGGCCGACGATAACAAAAGATCAAATCGTCTTTTGGCTCCACAGGTTCAGAAAGCTCGACACAAAGAAGCGCGAGCACCGCCGCAGACTCATAGATAGCTTTGTCAATGCGGTTTATCTCTATGACGACCACATGATAATCACATTTAATTACAAAGACGGCTCAAAAACAATAACCCTCGCAGAGCTTGAGAAATCAGCCCTTGGTTCGGATATCAACGCACTGTCTCCACCATGAAAAAGCACTTCTTCGGAAGTGCTTTTTTCAATGAAGCGCACCTTACGGTGCATGAAAAGTGAAGCAGGGCTTCGCCCTATGAAGCGCGGCTTCGTCGCACGGAAAGGTACGGGCGCTTCGCTTCATGCGAGCGCAGCGAGTGCTTCACGGAAACCTCAGGTTTCCGCTTCACGTTTGCCGACGGCAAACGCTTCATTGCTGGTTTTGCAATTATATACTGCTGTTGCGCGTGAAATCGCTGCGGCGGCGGGTGGATTTTATTTCACTATCCGCATATGCATAATTTCAATTAATCCCATACAAAACTGAATTTCGATATTCATATTATATCCGCCGTGATTTTATAGAATTGCGGCGGATTTTTGCATTATTTCTTGCTCGGCGACGGAGAGAATGATATAATAAAGGCGGCGGATCTGCCGAAGGAGGGAAAACAATGCTTCTGAAGAAAACAAAACTGCTTTCTGCGGGGAAACGCGCGGTCGCCTTGACCGTAACGGTCGTGATTTTGACTGCCGTGCTGCTGTCCGGCTGCGTAAAGCAACAGCCGACGCCAACGCCCACGCCCACCGAGTCTCAGACTGAGCCTCAAACAAAGTCGGCCGCTCAGTTGCAGCTTGAGGAATACATTGAAACCGCTATCAAATGTGTGCGCGAGAACCCGGTCGACGGGTGGTCCTCCGAGGTCAGCTATCCGTATGATAAAAGCAATGCGGTCTATTCCGAGCTGAGCGACGAGCAAAAGGCTCTGTATGACGAAATGCTGCCCAAAGTGAGGGATATGGAGCCGTTTGAATACTCCGCCGAAAAATACGGCTACGATGTCTTGGATAACGTCCTCATCGCCGCGTCGGCATTATGCAAAGATTACCCTGAGTTTGAGATTTACTTCGACATTGAAGAGGTCGTTGACGGGGATATGACGACGGCGCTGCGCGCGCTGTATTTCCTTCCGAGCGACCCCAATGCAGGCTCCGCCGACAGGGAGAAGGTCAAAAAAGAGGTGCAGACCTTTGAGAATGACAGCGATCTGATCGTCGCGGCCATGCCGAGGGATTTCAGCACCTATGATAAATATCGCTATCTGGCGGCGGTGATCTCGCTTATAACGAATTACGATTATACGCTTGTCGGCGGCAAATCGGCGGCGACCGCCTACGGGGCGATTGAGCTGGGTATGTGCATTTGCCAGGGATATTCAACAGGTTTTGAATATCTTTGCCGCAAGGCCGATTTGTGGTGCGCTCAAGTCAGCGGCGTTTCGCAGGGCGTGTCTCATGCGTGGAATTTGGTCAAGCTCGAGAGCGGCACTTACCATGTTGACGTGACATGGGCGGATGCCGATGACAATAAGCTGCTGGACGCAGGCTGGCAGAGCTGTTTTATGCTGACTCAGGACGAGATATTGGTGGATCACGAAATCGACGACGGAACCGTCGCAATGGGGATTTAACTCTTTGAAATTAATACAAATGCATGACAAACAGCAAAAAACTCTTCGGCTCAAATATGGTCATACCTATGCGCTGAAGAAGCTCGTTAAATGAATTAAATAGTCAAAAGAAGCGATTGCGGCTCAAGGCTGCAATCGCTTCTTCTATTAAAACAAACTTTCAATTAAACTGTCGGGTAGCGCCGTATTTTTCAGTTTGTCAAAGATGCTCATGTCTCTTTTCTCCCTGATTGATTTGTTGACATCAGAATTTGCCGCTGCCGCCGCCGTGAGTCGTGCCCGAGGACGAGGTGTGGGTGCTGCTGCCCTCGGAGCTGCTCTCCTTTTTCTTCTCCGTGCGGGTCATGTTGTGATAGAGGAAAAGGTCGGTGCTCTCGGTGACGTTGAGGCTGTCTTTTTTCATGTAGCTGTTTGCCGCCGCCTGTGAATGCACGCTCTTCAGCTTGCCCTTCATTGAGCCGACGATGATAAGCGCCAGCACGACGCCGATAACTACCGAGATCGGCAGCCAGATTATCGACAGGCTTTCGCGCGGGAGGCTGCCCTTGTCGTAGGGCGAGCCGCTCCTTGCCTGAGTGATGAATTCGTCGCAAAGGTCGGCGTAGGTGTTGAAAGCAGAGGCATAGTTGCCGTCGGACAGGTCGGAATTCATCTGCCTGCCGATATATTCAATACCTGCGTCGGTGAACGCCGTGATGCCGTAGCCGCAGGTGGATATCGCCCAATCGCGCTCCTCTGCCGAGATGAGGAGCATCAGACCGTCCTTGCTCTGACCGTAGCCGAAGCTGCTGAATTCATAGACCTCATCGGCGCATTCGGCGGCGGTGTCGCAGTTGCCCAAATTGGTTACGGTGGCGACGGTCACATCCATCTGCTGCCGCAGGCTGATCTCGTCGAGCTTTGCGAGCAGCTCGGCTTCCTCGCTGTCGGTGAGCAGGTTTGCGGCGTCATTTAAGCGGTTGCATTCGCCGACAAAGCCGTCGGAATTCGCCGCAAAGGCGGGAGTGACGGCGCAAAGGCAGAGAATGAGTGCAAATATCATTGCGGTGATTTTCTTTTTCATTTTCAGCCCTCCCTTACAGCAATCCGATGATGTGCAGCAGCCAAACAACGGCGTATGAAGCGGCGCTCAGTGCCGCCGCAAGGCCGATCGTCAGCTTGGTAGCCGCCGATTTGTCTACGGGCAGGTCACCGACGAATTTGCCGGTTTGACCGTTCATAGCGAATGTGTATTTGCCGCCGTTCCAGGTGGTATTGAGCAGCCATACGGGGTAGAGGGCGTATTTCGCCTTGCCGCCGCGCAGTTGAATGCTGCTGCTCTCGGCGGTGACGGTGTCGTAGCCCTGCACGGTCGAGGCGAACGCCGCCTCGGTCGATTTTTTCACACGCTCGTTGGCTCTTTCAACGCTCTGCTCGGCGTCCACATCGTATTTATCCGCAAGATAGCCCGCCAGATAAGCCGTTTGGAATTCCACGGCGTCGGCGAAATCATACG